>PVBE012693618.1_pt1 | contig 486448 bp, 473 predicted proteins | sample 1631181 | NCBI WGS metagenome assembly PVBE01 (sample SAMN08397723, study PRJNA350692) | Marine metagenome, whole genome shotgun sequencing project. | isolation source: water | place: Pacific Ocean | collected 2012-04 | reverse complement strand
CCGCCGATCGGTCCGGTGATTTCGGCCTCGAGCTCCCACTCCTCGACCCAGGATAAATTCGCCCAGTCAGGGAGATCCTCGTAGTAGTTGCCCACGTCGGCATCCTTCACGGCGATGCCTTCGGGGACCGCCTCGTCGCTCAAGTCGCTGCTCGTCTGTACACCGGTGGTGCCGACCGCGCCGGTATCCGGCGCGGTCTCGTCGTCGACGACCTCGGCGCTGCAGGCCGCCGCGGCGAGCAACACACCAAGCACGGTGAAAAAATGACGGGGTTGGGTGTTGGGTTTTCGATTCATGGTTTGGCTTTCCTTGTCGTGTGTCAGGTACTCGCCAACCCGGCGGCTGCGCAGCCGCCGGGTTGGAAAAGGCTCAACATCGCGCTGCCCATGAGCGGCACAGTCGAACCCGGTGACGGTCAGGTTCAAGGGCTCCGAGCCTTGGCCAGCGGCGATGTCGCCGGCGGCGAAGACTCCGGAAAGAGCGCAGCAAACAACCCGATCGGGCCCACGCCAACGACCGTGAAGTCGAAAATCTGTGACCCATTGGACCTCCGATCGGTTCGACTCGCTGCAGCCTACCGCTGTCACAACTCCCAGCTATCGTCTGGCTCGAAAGTATGTCGCTCAAATGCCGGCCTTACGCGGCTGCGCGCATCAGCTCGGCTCTCTGTTTGAGTAGCGGCAAGGTTTCGGCCGCCTCAGCCGCAGGGAGGTAGAAAACGCACCTGCTCACTCCTGCCTCGGCATAGCGCTCGATCGTGGCCTCATCGGGCCGGGCTCCGAAAACGGCGACCGGAATGTAGTCCCTCCCGCCGGCTTTCGCCGCCGTTTGAAGCTCTGAAATCTTCGCCCCCATGTCGGCGAGCCGGACCCGGTTGGGAATCCAACCGTCGCCGAATTCGACGACCCGATCGAGGGTCCTCGGCCCCTGGCCACCCACCCAGATCGGTGGGTGCGGCTGCTGAACGGGTTTTGGCCATGAGAAGATCGGACCGAAATCGACGAACTTCCCGTGAAATTCCGCTTCGTCGCTAGTCCAAATCTCTTTCATAGCGAGAATTCTTTCCCGCAAGACCCGCCAGCGCGTGGCCGGACGGGTGCCATGATTCTCCATCTCTTCGAGATTCCAGCCGCCGCCGATTCCGAACTCGAATCGTCCGCCCGAAAGCGCGTCCAGGCTGGCTACTTCTTTGGCCAGCGTGATCGGGTCCCGTTCGATCACGAGGCAGACTCCCGTGCAGAGACGCAGAGAGGTTGTTACTGCGGCGACTGCCCCAAGAGCGACGAACGGATCGTGTGTCCGGAAGTATTCTCGCGGCAGATCGGCACCACCGGGCCACGGTGTCTTCCGCGATGCCGGAATGTGCGTATGTTCGGGAAACCAGAGGGACTCGAATCCAAGATCCTCGACCGCGCGGCCGAACTCAGTGGGGTGTATAGCATAGTCCGTCGGAAACATCGTGATGCCGAATTTCATAAGTCGCTCTCCCCCGGGGATGTGGACGCTATCGTACTCGCCGGGTGCAGATAACAATGGCGCTATGAAGCTGGCCGCCCTGCTACTCGACATCGACGGGACGCTGCTCGACACGCGAGAGTTCATCCTCTCTGCCTTCGAGCACACCATATCCCTGCTTGGAGGCGTGGCACCTAGCAGGGAGGAGATCGCCCAAGAGGTTGGGCGGCCGCTGGAAGATATCTACAGGGAAATCCTAGGCAGCGGCCGGGAGTCACCTGCGGTCGCAGCCCACAGGGACTTCCAATCGACAAACCTGGCACTCGTAGCCGCATTTCCGGGGGCAGCTACGGCGCTCGCTTCGGTTCGCGAGCGCGGAATCAGGCTTGCCGGTGTTACCAGTCGTTCGGAGCGGACCGCGATACCATCGCTCGAGCTCGCGGGCCTGGCCGCGTATTTCCAGACCGTAGTGGCCGCCGAGGACACGGTGGCACTCAAGCCCGACCCGGCACCTCTTCGCCTCGCGCTCGAACGCATGGGCGTGGGACCGCAGGCGGCGTTGATGGTTGGTGATACGTCCCACGACATCCTGGCCGGGCGGGTGCTGGGGATGCGCACTCTTGCGGCAACCTACGGCTTCCAAGGTAAGAACGTGCTCGCCGCCCAACCGGATGGAGTGCTCAATTCCATCTCCGAGCTTCCCGAAGCGGTCCGCGCCCTCGGGCCGGGACAAGGGCGGCTTCGCTATGATGCGACGACTGATTAAGGGGACGCCGAATGACGAACGAACATCCAGTACCGACCGAGGACGAAATCCGCGGATATTTCGAGCGGTGCAGCAATTGGGGGCGATGGGGTCCAGACGACAACGCCGGAACGGTCAACCTGATCACACCCGAGGTGAGGCGTAAAGCAGCCTCCCTGGTAAGCACAGGGCGGGCGATTTCGTTATCTCGTCGCTGGAACACAGTCGGAGGTCCGGGCAACTCGAACCCAGCCCAGCACTTCCTGCGCAAGACTGATGCGGTAAGCATCGATTACCTGGGCATCATCTACCACGGCCATTCCACAACCCACATCGACGCCCTCTGCCACATCTTCTGGGAGGGCAAAGGGTGGAACGGGCGGCCGTCAGACGAGGTCACCAGCATTGGGGCCAGATTCGGCTCGGTCGATGCCTGGAGCTCAGGTATTGCGACCCGGGGAGTCCTGCTGGACATCCCACGCCTTCGAGAAGTGGATTTCGTCGACCTGAACAAACCCGTCCGCGGATGGGAGCTGGAGGCCGCCGCGAAGGCCGAAGGCGTCAGTCTCGAGCCGGGAGATGCCGTGCTCGTCTACAGCGGCCGGGAGAAGTTTTTCGAATCTCACCCAGACTCGGTTCCGGGGACCGCTCCGACCGCTGGCCTGCACGCAGACGTCTGTCCGGTCCTCAAGGACCGTGACGCTGCCCTGCTTGGCTGGGACCAACTTGATGCGCGTCCTTCAGGCTACGAGATGTTCGAGAACCCCCCGTTCCCGGGCGGCCCCGTGCACGTCTTCGCTATCGTCTACATGGGCCTTCCGTTGCTTGACAACTCACTTCTGCAGCCGCTGGCGGAGTCCTGTGCGGAGGAGAGCCGCTGGGAGTTCATGTTGACCATCAATCCGCTCAACGTGCGAGGCGCAACGGGATCACCGGTGAATCCAATCGCTCTCTTCTAGCCCAGGGAGAGGCAGCTCAATCAGCAAAGTGCACGACGGGGCTCGTGCGGCCCCACAATTCCTCAAGTCGATAGTAGGCTCGCCGCTCCTTGGTGAAGAGATGCACGATGATGTCGCGGAAGTCCAGGAGGACCCATCCCCCGTCAGCGGTCCCCTCTGCGTGCCGGAGGAAGCTACCCAGTTTCCCGAGCTCTTCTTCGACATACTCACGGAGAGCCGAAAACTGCAGTGGCGATTGGGCGGTAGCAAGGACGAAGTAGTCCGCGAACGTCGTTGCACGGGATATATCTATCAGCGCGATGTCAAGTGCGCTCCGCTCCGCGAGCACGTCGACAGCCCTGTTTGCGAGTTCCTCGGACTCCAGAAGCAACCCCACCGCTGAATTTCGCACCGATCTTAGCATGCCGATTCAAGCGCCAGCGTCGACATTGGCGCCCCTCCCTGCGACGATCCTGTGATGATCAGGGAACGTGTCATCGTTGGAATGTCCGGGGGAGTAGATAGCTCAGTGGCGGCAGCTTTGCTCGTCGAGCGCGGCTTTGAGGTCGTCGGCGTGACTCTCCGCCTGTGGGCCGAGGAGAGGCCAGACCGGCCACGTGCCCAGAGGCAATGCTGCAGCGTCGAGGATATCGACGCTGCCCGCCGCGTCGCCGGGCAGCTCGGGATTCGCCACTACGTGATGAATTTCGAGGACGAGTTCCGTAAGCACATCGTGGAGCCATTCGTCGACGAATACGCGCGCGGGAGAACGCCCAATCCCTGCGTTCGCTGTAACGAGCACATCAAGTACCGGGCTCTCCTGAAGAAGCTCCCCGCACTCGGCGCCCGACGGCTCGCAACCGGTCACTATGCTCGCGTCGACGGAGGAATCGATGGCAGGCCTTTCCGGCTCCTGCGCGGGCGGGACGCGGCCAAGGACCAGTCGTATGTACTCTACATGCTCGGGCAGGAACAACTCACGAATCTCATCCTCCCAGTCGGCGACCTGACGAAGAGCACGGTGCGCGAGTACGCCGCGAGGCTCGGCCTGGATGTTGCAGCCAAGCCTGACAGCGTCGAGATCTGCTTCGTCCCCGATAACAACTATCGTGCGTTCGTGGATGCACGGGCGGCCCCCACGCCAGGCGAGATCCGCGATAACTCCGGGCAGCTCTTGGGACGCCACACCGGTATCAGCGGATTCACGCTCGGCCAGAGGAAAGGGCTTGGCATTGCCACCGGGAAGCCCCGATACGTAACCGCGGTGGATGCTGCGTCCAGCACGGTCACAGTGGGAGACGAATCCGATCTCTACTCGACCACGACCCACATCGAGGATCTCAGCTGGGTGGCCGGGCATCCACCTCCATTCGATACGGTCCTGGAGGCCAAAGCTCGCTACCGATCGGAACCTGCTTCTGCGGTGCTCTCTGGTTGCGTGAACGGCACTGCGGAGATCCGGTTCCGGGCGCCGCAGCGAGCACTGACTCCAGGACAGGCGATATGCTTCTATCGTGGCGACGAAGTACTCGGGGGCGGCACGATCTCAAGCAGTGCCCGGTCAACGCTTACCGAACCGGCGCGCGATTAGGCTAGTGGGCCTTAGAATAGCCGCCCATGTACGAGCGAACTCAACTTGCGAACGGTCTGCGAGTGGTAACCGCCGAGATGCCGCACACTCGCTCGGCAACGTTGAGCATCTATGTAGGGGCCGGAAGTCGCTATGAGCCGGATGAGGAGGCGGGCCTCTCCCACTTCCTCGAGCACCTGCTGTTCAAAGGGGCGTCGCGACGGCCCACCGCAAAACAAATCTCTGAAGCGATCGAGTCTGTGGGCGGCATTCACAATGCCGCGACGGATCGTGAGGTCACGGTCTACTACGCAAAGGTCCCGAGCAACGCGGCCATCGAGGTCGTAGACATTCTGTCCGACATGGTTCGAGACCCGGTCATGGATCCCGAGGAACTGGAGAAGGAGCGAGCCGTCATCATCGAAGAGCTCGCCGGCATCGAGGACAGTCCGGATGAGCTTGTGGGGCTGATGATCGACCAGGCTCTCTGGCCAAATCAGCCGATGGGACGGAACGTTGGCGGCACATCTGAATCCGTGCGGTCTCTCTCCCTAGACTCGATTGTGCGCTACATGCGGCGGCAGTATGTCCCCGGCAACATGGTTCTCTCCGCCGCCGGCGATATCCGAACATCGGAGGTTATTGCCGCTGCAAAACGTTGGCTCGGGGACCTTCCCCCAGCAACACCGGGAGATTGGTTCCGGGCAGCTCCCCAAAACAGCGGGAAGCGCCTCTCAATCCGGCACAAAGAAACCGAACAGGCTCATCTTTCGTTGGGATTCCCGACGATCGCACTCGATCACCCTGACCGCTGGGCGGTTGACCTGATGAGTACCGTCCTGGGAGAGGGGATGTCGAGCCGACTCTTCCTAGAGCTGAGGGAGGAGCGCGCACTCGTCTACGATGTTCATTCCTATCCGGCAGGCTTCCGGGATACCGGGGCCCTAATGATCTATGCCGGCTGCGACCCCGAGAACACCCGAACGACCATCGAAGCACTTCTTGGTGAGGTTGCCCGCCTCATCCAGGAGCTCCCGGCTGCAGAGCTAAAGAAGGCCAAGGAGATGGCCCGAGGACGGGTCCAGCTCCGGATGGAGGACACGAGGGCCGTCTCCGGTTGGATGGGAGCCCAGGAGCTCCTTCGAGGCCACATCCTGACCATTGACGAGGTGGTCAATCTTCTCCTACAAGTAACCGTGGACGACGTCTTGCGGGTCGCAGCAGAGTACCTCCGGCCGGAGAAGGTCGTCTTGGCAGCGGTCGGTCCGTTCGAGGACGAGAGCCTGTTCAGCGGCCTGGTGTCATGAACCGGGCGTTCTTCGGACACCCAAAGAAGAGCTTCGAAAAGGGCGGCACCTATCTCAGTGTCTACATCGTGCCAGTGGTCGACCACGAACTCGTCGTATTCGGCGTCGAGGAAAGCGAGGCCAGAGGGCGGTGGCTGCCGTGGGACGTGATGCCCTGGGGAGAAAACCCCTATATCGTTGCATCTGAACTTGTGGACGGCTGGTGCGAAGGTGCCGTCCTAGAACTTTTGCTTGTTGACGTGATGTCCCACTACCTTCCCGGCGAAAGTTGGGAGCTTGCGATCGTCTTTCGTGCACTTTTGAGCCGGGCGCCGGGGGCCGACGGAGTCAGAACTCCTGCTCTAGTTCCTCTGGATCGGATCGAGGACATCGGCAGTTTCGAGGCCGTCGATATACAGCGCTGGGTTGGGACGAGTACTGGTATGCATGGCGACACCAGTGGAGCCGGGCTGGTGTTTTAGGGACGCGTACCTTGGGATTCTCCATTACCACGTATCGTACGAAGAGAAAGCACGTGAACCGAAACAGCCACGCCGACCGCAAGGAGCGCAATAGCGATCCACCCTGTCCAGCCAATTAGCATCAATGTGATGCCAAGCCCGATCCACAGCATGGCAATTGAGGTCACCTTCGAACCAACTGTCGCACCACGCTTCTCCCTGTAAGCGCGAAACCGAGCCCCGAAGAATCGATTGGTCGTGAGCCAGCGATAGGCAGCAGGCGAGCTGCGCCCGAAGCAGGCTGCCCCGAGAAGGTAAAAGATCGTTGTTGGGAGAAGCGGCAGAAAGATTCCGATCGTCCCAACAGCAACGAGAACGGAGCCAGCGGCGAGCAACATGAAGCGCAATGTTCGGCTGCGAACAGGGGTCCTAGGTCCGGCCTGGGGCGAACTTTCCATTTCTATCAATTCGCTCATCCGATGCTCCGACCTGCGAGAGTCTAGCATAGCGGAGCGCGGCTGTTGCAGCCGGTTAGTCCCAGATAACGCGACGGAGTTCTCCACCGCTGAAGACATAAGAACCACTGGGGGAAATCACGAGCGCCGTTATCTGGGCAAAACTGTCGTGTTGGTACTGGCGAAGAAAGGTTCCGTCTCGCCCAAAGACGACAACTCTGTCGGCGGCCGCATCAAGAATGGCGACCTCCCCTGGAACATCTGTGGCGTGAGGCGGTTCCGCGGCGACGATCGGCTGGTCGATCCCTGCCTGTGAGAGCTGAAGCGCCAACGCCCCGTCGAAGCGGTGCACCGAACCATCGTTGCTTACTGTAACCACGCCATCGCTGACGAGTATGTAGCGGGCTCCGGAAAGAACTGGCCCCGTAACAACGCTCTCGGGCTCGATTCCGAAGTCACTGTCTGCGGACTCGAATCTGTAGATCGTCTGGCTTGCGGCATCGAGAACGTAGAGAGCCCCACCGTTGGTGGTGACATCCGTGACAGCAAAGCCCTCCGGCGGGGCAAACGCAACCTGCCGGATGTTCCCGGCTACGTCGAGGCTCCAGAGGCTGTTCGCCTCGTCAATCAGGAGCATCTCCCTCCCCAGCGTGGCGGTGTCCAAGCCTGTGATAGCAACAGGAGCTCCTGCGCCCGTTTCCACCTCCCGCTCGTAAGCAACCTTCCTTTCGGAGCCATTCAGAGCGACAGCGACCACCACGCCGGCGGTCGGGTCAAGAAGAAAGACATGAGCCTCACCGACTGCCAGGCGCGTCACGGCCAGGGGCGCTTCCCCGAACTCCGCAAGGCTGGCGACCGTTTCGACTAAGACTGGAGAGCGAACGGCATCCATCTTCTGGAGCATTACGGAGACATCCTCCAGAAGTCGCACGACCTCGGAGGCTTCACTGTGGAGATCGCGGGCCTCAAGAAGCATCGCCCAGGCTTCAGTTAGAAGGTCCCGCCGGACACCGGGATCTTCCTCCTCCTGCGCTGTCAAGATTGCCTCCCCGGCGTCAGCGACGAGGCGCACATATCGCTCTTCCGAGGACTCGCTGAACTGACCCGGTAATACAAAGAGCGCCACGACAAGCACCGCGGCGAGCGCGATGATGGCGATGGGGAGTGCCCTTAGCCGACGGACCCTTTCAAGCGGAGAGCGCCGTTGGGAGAGGGCGCCGCTTGCCCTCCAGCGTCCACCGTGGCTCCCGCGCTCGTGGATGAGTGGCAAAGTGCTCGCGATTGCCTCCCCAGCCTCGATGCCAAAGGCTTCGTCAGTTGCACCGATCGCCCGGTCGAGGGCTTTTCTCTCCTGGGCTAGGACTTCGACTCGTGGTGCGGTATGCACGTCCCGGGGAGATTGGACGACCGGGTCATCGCGCCTAAGGAGGCCGCGCGAGAACGATTCGCCGCTGCGGGGATTGCGGCGCGTCATCCGGGGACGCTCGGAGCCGGGCTCTCTTGCTGAGTCTGGCCCGGGCGGTGCGCTCCCATCCAACAGACCATCTGTACCATCAATTCCGGCCGGCCCGAGGGGGCTTACGCCCGACACGGGTCTCAATGGTTCGAGCGGATCCTCCTCGAGTTCGGGAAGATGACTTCTGATGTTGGATTTGGACTGCGCAGGGTCGACCGAACCAGGCGGGACCCTGCGTCCACCGATGAGAAAGAGACTCGGCTGATAGGGCTCCGAAGAAAAGCCTGAGGCCGGCGTATCCAAGCCGATCACGAACTCATCTTCGCTACCCGCTTCGGTGTCCCCTCCGATCTCAAATTCAGCCTCTTGCTCTGGTGGCTGCTGGGCTCCGCCCGGAAGAGGGTCCACAGGCATGGTGAGCAGAAGTACGGAGATACTTCGAGCCGAGCGCACTCGCTGATAAAGGTCCCGGAGAGCTTCTTCCGGCGGGAGACCCAGGATGGCAGCAATCAGATCGTGGTCGGCGAGCTCGAGCGCGCCGGTGCTTATCAGGAGAAGGCGATCACCGGGACCGACCACAAGGCCCCTGAGGTGCGGTTCCGCCGGCCGATCGCCGCCCAGGGGCTGGAGATGGTCTTCGTCGGGACCGTACACACGCACGGCCCCTTCCTTCAGGTGGAATGCCAAAGACGGACCCACCTGCGCCAGCACTACTTGCCCGCCGCGACGCACTATCGCTCCAAGTCCAAGCCTCACCTGATGCTGGTCGATGCTCTTCGAATTCCAGTCCCTAAGGCTTTTCTCCGCGTCTACGAAGAGCCGGAGAAGCGAACCAGTCAGGCTCACGTCCGAAGCGGCCCAAGCCTGTCCTGCAGAGCTGATCACGTGGGCCGCAAACTGCTCCCCTACCGGCGTCGTGCCCTCGCTGAGCAGATACAGCTCCGGCCGATCGCCGGCCGGTCCCCGCCCTCGAAAAATGCCAACGCACGGCGCCCGGTCTACGGGTTCGTGATCAATGATGGCGAACTGCCCTACAGCAAGTGACTCGTTCATCGGGAAGGATCGACCCCTTTGGATCGGGGTTTGTCAAACTGCAGCGGAATAGGACCGTCCGCAGCGCTGGTTGAAGGCCCGAGGGCTGGACCAGGCCCGCAGTTTACCATCGATGCCCCGCACCCCCCCCCCCGCGAGAAGGCCTTTTCGGAACCGGCGGTACTCATTGGGATACACTGTGCCTGTATGTCCCGGCTCGGATTCATCAATCGGATCATCGGCGACTCCAACGAGAAGGAGCTCAAGCGCCTCGGCAAGATCGTAGCGGGGATCAACGAACTCGCGGACGAGACCGAGTCGCTGAGCGACGATGAGTTGGCCGCTCGATCAGTGGAGTTTCGCGAAAGACTGGCCGCCGGGGAAAACCTCGAAGACATCCTTCCGGAATCGTTTGCCACGGTACGGGAAGCCGCAGCGAGACTGGTCGAAGAACGCCCGTACGACGTTCAGCTGATGGGCGCTATCTCACTCCACGAAGGGAAGATCGCAGAGATGCGGACCGGTGAGGGAAAGACCCTGACCGCCGTATCTGCGGTATATCTCAACGCCCTGGCCGGGAAGGGTGTCCACATCGTCACAGTGAACGATTATCTGGCCCGGCGCGACGCCATCTGGTACGCGCCGGTCTACACGCTCCTCGGAATGACCGTCGGCGTGATCCAGAACAACTTCATCTCCTACATGTACGAGCCTGGATATCGGCCGGAGGAGGAGGGGCAGGAAGGCCTCGACGATCTCCGGCTTGCGACCCGACATGAGGTCTACAGGGCCGATATCACATACGGAACTAACAACGAGTTTGGCTTCGATTACCTCCGGGACAACATGCTCAAGGAAATCGACGAACGCACTCAACGTCCGCTTCATTTCGCGATCGTCGACGAAGTCGACAATATCCTGATCGACGAGTCGAGGACGCCACTGATCATCAGCGGTCACGCCGAAGAGGCCAGCACCACTTACATGGCGTTCGCGAGGGGCGTGAGGAACTTGAGCGAGGGGCATGATTTCGTAATAGACCACAAGGCCAAACACGTTGCTCTCACTGAGGACGGTATCGAGCGTCTCGAGAAGGCGATGGGGATCTCCAACCTGTTTGCTGACGCCGGGGTCGCCCGCCATCTCGAGGCCGCCCTCGATGCCCAGTTCCTCAAGCAAGCCAACGTCGAGTACGTGGTCAAGGAAGGTGAAATCGTCATCGTAGACGAGTTCACCGGCCGCATGATGCCCGGACGGCGATGGAGCCACGGCATTCACCAGGCCATCGAAGCCAAGGAAGGGCTCACGATTCAGCGGGAGTCCATCACCTACGCGACGGTCACCTTTCAGAACTTCTTCCGGCTCTACGACAAACTCGCGGGAATGACCGGAACCGCGGAGACAGAAGCCGAAGAGTTTCACAAGATCTACGGGCTGGACGTCATTGTTATCCCGACCCACAGGCCGATGATCCGCGAGGACCACCCCGATGTCGTCTATATCAATGAGCGCGCCAAATTCAACGCAGTTGTCAGCGAAATTGAGGAGATGCAGAAGGAAAAGCGGCCGGTGCTGGTGGGCACAACCTCGATCGAGAAGTCAGAATACCTAGCTGGACTACTGAAGAAGAAGGGCATCGCCCACGACATTCTGAACGCGAAGCAACACGAACACGAGGCGCAGATCGTAGCCAACGCCGGGCAGGGTAAGGCCGTTGTGATCGCGACCAACATGGCCGGGCGAGGAACCGACATCAAGCTTGGTCCGGAAGTGGCCGACCATGGCGGATTACACGTGATCGGCACAGAACGTCACGAGTCACGACGGATCGACAATCAGCTTCGCGGCCGCTCGGGACGCCAAGGAGATCCTGGGTCGAGCCGCTTCTTCGTCTCCTTCGGCGACGACATCATGAAGCGCTTTGCCCCTGATTGGGTTCCCGGGATGATGCAGAAGTTCGGCATGACCGAGGACACACCGCTCGAGTCGAGCATGGTGGGCCGCGCGATCGCGCAAGCCCAGCAGAAAGTAGAGGGGCACAACTTCGACATCCGCAAGAGGCTGGTCGAGTTCGACGACGTCATCAATGAGCACCGCACTGTCATCTACGGCGAGCGGGACAAGATCCTCCTGGGCGCCGACACACGAGCGAACCTGCTGGGGATGATGGGCGACGAAATCGAGGCGGTACTGTCGGCCGTCGACGAATCCCCCGACATGCTAGAGGTGTCGCAGTCGGAGCTGCGGGAAATCCTCCCCCCGGACGACATTCCATCGATCCCGGAAATGCGAGATCTCGGCGAGGAACTCATCGACGAGATGATCGCCCGCTCCGAGGACCGGTACGAGCAGCTCGAAGAGCTCCTGGGGGAGGACAATGTGCGGGCGATGGAGCGCGCCCTCCTCCTTGAATCAATCGACTTCCACTGGCGCCAGCACCTCACCGCGATCGATGACCTGCGCACGAGCATTGGGCTCCAGGCGTACGCGCAGCAGGATCCACTCGTGGCCTTCAAGCGTGAGGCCTACGATATGTACCAGCAGCTCCAGAACAACATCCGCCGCCAAGTGGCCCGCACCGCGTTCCGGGTGAAGATCGACGTGAAGCAGACGTCGCCTTCAAAGCAGGCGGCTTCAGGCAACGGTTCTTCGAACGAGCCGGCAGCCGGAAAAGCGAAAGCGTCGGTCCCGCAGTCCACGCCTGCCGTGAACACTCTCAGGACCAACAAGGACGATGGCGGCAGGCTGGCCCGGCGCGGGGGAAAGATAGCGAAAAAGCGGCGCATGTTACGCTAACGATTTTTTCGTTATACTTATTTGGTGACTCCCCCAAATAAAGAGAACGCCGCCCAGCGCATCATCCGCCGATTCGGCGGGCAAAGCGCGCTTGCGGAGCTGCTCGATAAGCGGCAGAGCACTATCCAACACTGGGCGAGGACCGGGCGCGTACCTGCACAGTGGCAGGTGCCGCTGATGAACCTCGCCAGAGAACGAGGAATCATCTTGGAAGCAAAGGACTTCGTTGCGACTGAGCCGGCGCAGATCAAACCGGCAAAAGGGAAGCTCGGCGTGTTACTCGTTGGCTTGGGCGCTGTGGCCACGACTTTCGTGGCAGGTGTAGAGAGCACCAGGCGGGGATTCGGATCGCCGATCGGTTCGCTGACTCAGATGGGCACAATCAGACTCGGAAAACGCACTGAGCGCCGCTCGCCCCTCATCAAAGAACTCGTCCCCCTGGCCGATCTGGACGACCTCGTCTTCGGTGCCTGGGACCCCATGGCTGACAATGCCTACGAGGCCGCCCTGAATGCCGGGGTACTCGACCGCCATCGCCATCTCGACCCGATCGCTGATTTCCTGAAGTCTATCGAACCGATGCCCGCCGCCTTCGATCAGTATTACGTGAAACGACTTGAAGGTCCGAACGTGAAGCACGGCCGGACCAAGCTTGAGATCGCCCAGCAGATCCGCAAAGACATACGCGACTTCAAAGAGCAGAACGACTGCGATCGGCTCGTAATGGTCTGGTGTGCGTCTACCGAGATTTTCATGTCGGAGACCGACGTGCATAGCAACATCGAGTCCTTCGAGGCAGCGCTCGACGACAACGATGTCAACATCGCCCCGTCGATGCTTTACGCCTGGGCGGCGCTCATGGAAGGGGTCCCGTTCGCCAACGGCGCGCCGAACTTGACGGCTGACAATCCTGCACTCCTGAAGCTTGCAAATGACAACGGCGTTCCGGTCTGTGGGAAGGACTTCAAGACCGGCCAGACCCTGATCAAGACAGTCCTTTCACCCATGTTCAAGGCGAGGATGCTCGGCATCGGAGGCTGGTATTCGACGAACATCCTAGGCAATCGAGACGGCGAGGTGCTCGACGATCCCGAGAGCTTCAAGACCAAAGAGGAGTCCAAGCTCGGGGTGCTCGAATACATCCTTCAGCCTGAGATATACCCGGAACTCTACGGCGAGCTCTATCACAAGGTCCGCATCAACTACTACCCGCCCCGGGGCGACAACAAAGAGGGCTGGGACAACATCGATATCTTCGGGTGGCTGGGCTACCCGATGCAGATCAAGGTCGACTTCCTCTGCCGCGACTCCATCCTGGCGGCTCCGCTGGTCCTAGACCTAGCGTTGTTCTTGGACCTTGCTCAGCGCTCGGGGCTCAAAGGGATCCAGGAGTGGCTCTCCTTCTACTTCAAGAGCCCGCAGCACGCGCCGGAGCTGTATCCCGAACACGACCTGTTCATCCAGCAGACGAAGCTGAAGAACACGCTACGCTACCTCGTGGGCGAAGAGCAGATCACCCACCTCGGCGTCGAGTACTACGAGGGAGCTGGGACCGACGTGTAGTCCGGCCCTTCCTAGCGCTGCAGGAAGTCAGTGGCAGCCCAGCTCGGCTGCCCGTCAGGTGTAGTCACCGCGAGCCATGCCTACTGCGAGCAAAACAATGACTACACAAACCACAATGTACGGCCAGAAGATCACCTCTGGGGAGAACCAGACTGCTACACCAAGAGGCACCATCGCTAGCAGCCACAAAGCATTTTCCCGAAAGAACCCCTTGATTTCAGACATAACTGAACCTTACGTCTGCGTGTAGATACGCAGAGCCGACGAATCACCGCCAGTGATGGCTCAGTTCTTCTCGGTAGCAGTCTCTGTTGATGTAGTGGGCGTAGTGGGTGATGCGCACCAGTCTGTGCTTATCTCCAAGATTCCTCTCCAAAATGGAGTAAGCGTCCTTTCCGAAAGCGACGATTGTTGGATCAGTCGCGCCAAGGTCCTCGAGTTCCTTGCGGAACACTCCGAGGTTCTCTTCTTCGAACGACTTGTTGTCTCGCAAGTACTTCATGACCTTCCTTGACGAGGCCTCGTTGAGGTCCTTGATGACGTCGGTCATGTAGCCGCCCCACCAAGGTGAGCCTCGTAACGCATGTCGGACCTTGTAGTCGGTCGCTTCAGGCCTCGGATCATGGAAGTTGGCTAGAGGGGGCTCGAGGTGCACCTCGAGAAATGTTGAGCCCAACGAAGACGATGTTCGGTTTCAGTTGGGCCAGGAAGTCGGTACCTTTAAGGACGCTCAGATCTCCAATGTTGCTTTTCGGTGTATCCCCTTCTTCTGCCCAGATGGCCCAACTCGTCCAATGGCCGTACTTGTTCTTGAGAAATTCGAAGTGGGCTTGATCCATCATCTTGAGTCTGCCAATCCGTTCCTGAGAGGATGCCGAGTAACAAATAAGCTCCTAAGTGTGGATAAGCGTCGCTGTTAGATCTGCTGTGATCGGAGTTATCTCGTCGCGACTGAGATCAATCGGCGCCGTCACAACCATAAGGCTACGGTGCGTCGGCGTTCTAGCGACCAAGAAGAGCGATTGCGATTTCCCGAGTGGCGGTACACAGCCCTCGATGCGGCCGCCCTGGCTCAACCGGCGGGGCTCACGCCCACACTCACCTCTCGTAGACCTTTGGGTTTTCGCTAAAGTCGTGGACCTCTTCGCCGGTTTCCCCGGGAAAAACCTCCACCTTCAGCCTCCTGTCTTCGACGAGCTGCACGAGGATCACTCCCAGCACGGGGCCTTCGCTTTCGGCCCTGATGTCTTTGACGAGGGACCTCCTGTCCCATCGTTCCTCGCCGGCGTAGTACTCGATACTAACCAGCTCGTACTCGATCACCCCGGAATCGACCGTGACCTCCAAGGGGAACGGAGAATTCCCCTTGACTCCAAATTGCTTCGGCTCGCCTTCGTAATTCCCGATCGAGACTATGAAGTGCGAAGGATCGAGGTAGTTGGGGGAGATGGACAGGTGGCCTATCCAATAGTTGTTCTGATCGACCCCCCTATAGCCGTTGGTACCTTCTAGGAACCAGTTGCCTATCAACCTCCCGTCGACGTCGTGGTCGAACTTACCGCCGATCGGCTCCTCGGTTCTAAGGCTCTTGGCTGCGATCTCGTCTCTGATCTCGTCGGTGAAATAGTCCAAAGTGTGCGGAACGTGGATCTTCCAGGGCTCGCTTTCATAGTGCTCGGTGACGAGGAATCCAGAGAGAACCACATCTTGGTCGACCAGGTTGTAGTCGACGTTTTGGGAGTACCAGCCGATAATCTCCCCCGCTTCGACGGAGATACTGACGGACGAATAATCTCCCTTGTCAGGGGCTTGGGCAGCAACCCTGTCGGATAGTTGATCTATATGAATGTAGATACTCTCGACTCCACATCCGTGATCTATCACAAGTCTGAAATCAGACCATTCGATTAGCTCGTTCTCCGGACCGTCAGGATAACTGCCGAACATATGTTGGAGGCTTCTTATGACCCCGTCTCCGGGAGCGTAAACCTCGATATCGATCTCTTGGTTATCGAAGTCCTGGAAGTACTGGTGATCCACGGGAGTAACGTGATTGCCGCTCATGCGTCCCAGAGGCACCACGACGGCGGTCTTATCTAGGTTGACGGGCGGAAATTCGAATATCGTCGGCTCACCGCACTCGACCTCCTGTTGCACCCCCTCCTCGGCAATCGGTGAGTCGTCCGGCTTGTCGTGTTCAGCCGTCTCCTCAAGCGACTCCGGCCTACCTTTATCGAAAGTTGAATTCGAGCACCCCCCCCCGGCGATGACGCCGGCGGCAATGACCAGAATGAAGAGGGTGGAGAATCTGATTCGCAAAACAGGTACCCGCGACGGTCCATGTTAAACCTGAGTTTCCCGAGCGACGATACTTAGCCCCGAGACAGGGCTGCCCTTTTCCAGAGGGTCGGAAATCTATCAGAGATCGCCCGTGCCGACGGTCTTCTCGCCCAGGAGGCAAAACAGCTACGGCGCGGCTACTTGCAGCCGTCGAGGTTGGTCGGCGCCCAGTCTCATCTGCGGAACTCAGCCAACCGACACTTCCGACCCCCGAGGCCGTATACCGTGTTCTCCTGGCGCCCGGCCTTAGAAACCAGCCTCTCGAGTACCTAGCCACACTCTCTCTCGATTCACACAGTCGTCTACTCTCGCCCCCTCACTCCGTCGTTGGCAACGCAAGAGGAGTGGCTGGCAAGATGCTCGACATAGAACTCCTTGAGACCGACAACTTCGTCTCTCTGATGCGCGATGCCCTCGGGTTCGATGCTTGACGGAACAGCGAGGGCGAACTGCTACACTCCGGCGCATGGTCCGCAAGTGGCAGGTTCTGGTAGCGGTTTGTTTCGGCACCTACCTCGCCACCATGGACTTCAGCATCGTCAACGTCGCGCTGCCCACTCTGGCCGAGGATTTCGACACGTCTCCGGACCGGGTTGTTTGGACGACGCTAATCTTCAGCCTGGCTGTAACGGGCCTCACTCTTACCGCCGGGAGAGCCGGCGACCTCTGGGGCCGCAAGCGTCTCTACCTGGTGGGTTGGGCGATCTTCTCGGTTGGGCTCCTCGCTTCCGGTCTCGCCGGCTCGCTGGCCGAACTCCTGGTCGGGCGAATTATTCAGTCGGTCGGCGCCGCCTTCATCATGGCCACCGGCAACGCTCTGATCACCTCCGCATTTCCTGACTTCGAGCGCGGCAGGGCACTGGGAACCAGCGGGGCCGTGGTGGGAGCTGGCCTCATGAGTGGGCCTCTTCTGGGCGGTGTCATTCTCGAAGCGTTTGACGACTGGCAGGCCATCTTTCTCCTTCGGGTGCCGGCCGGCCTGGTCGCGTTCTTGGTAGCGTATTTCGTCATCCACGAATCGAGCCACGACCAACCCGCCTCGGGAAGGCTTGATATACCAGGAGCGATGACACTCTTCGCAGCCATGACCTCAACTCTGTTCGCGCTTAACCAGGGCCACTCGCTCGGCTGGTCATCCCCGGTCATCGCAACCCTGTTCGCGGTGGGGGCAGTCCTCTTCGTCGGATTCATGCTCATCGAGCGGCGCGCATCGAGCCCGGTTGTCGCCCTCAACTTATTCCGGGTGCGCAGTTACTCTGTGGGGGTCGTCAGCCTCGCGCTCAGCTTCGCGGGCCAAGCCACCACGATCTTCCTGATGCCCTTCTACCTGATCGCAGTGCGAGACTATTCAACCACTCACGCGGGGCTCATCATCACGACCATTCCCGCCATGATGCTCTTGCTCTCGCCAGTGAGCGGGTACATCTCCGACAGATTCAGGATCCGCCATCAGACCACCGTTGGAATTACCATGGTGTCCGTAGGCCTCTTTTCGCTGTCGACACTTGGGCCCGACACACCCGATGCCCTAGTTGTCATGCGGCTCCTCGTCATCGGCATCGGCATTGCGATCTTCATGTCGCCCAACAGCAGTCAGATCATGGGTAGTGTTCCGCGCTCCATGCTGGGGACCGCTTCAGCAAGCGTGGCAACGTCCCGAAACATCGGCAATTCAACCGGGCTCGCGGTTGCGAGCACAGTCGTGGTGGTGGTGGCAGGTAATTCCGCGAATCTTGGGAGCGTACAGAACTTGGGTGACCTTCCGAGAGACGCGCTCCTCGATGGTCTCCGGGCTGCATTCTTCGCCGCTGGCGCAATCTCTGCCACAGCGATCGCGGCTTCGCTGTTCCGATCGGATTCTGACCGCGCCCCCGAACTCGATCCGCTGGGGCCAGCCGCTAAACCGGCCGACTCACAGAACCCGGTCGGGTAGCAACAAGGCTCGCGGCCTAGAGGATCGGACTGACCACCACAGCCTGCTCGCGGGCCGGCCCGACGGAGATGAGATCTACAGGGCATCCGAGGAGAGTCTCCACCCGCTTGATGAACGACCGCGCTTGCTGCGGAAGAGCATCGAAATCGCGCACGTCGCTCGTCGGCGTACGCCACCCGGGGAGTTCCTCGTAAACCGGGGTGACGCTTTCGAGGGCGGAGAGGAGCACTGGGACCCTGTCAAGGATCTTTCCGTTGAGCCCGTAGCCTGTGCAGATCTTGATGGTCTCGAGGCCGTCTAAGACGTCGAGACGGGTGAGGGCGATGGACTGCAACCCGTTTACCCTCGCGGTGTGCTGCGCGGCGACGGCATCCAGCCACCCGATGCGACGAGGTCGGCCGGTCGTGGTTCCGTATTCTCCGCGGCCGAATTCCTTGCCGTGATCCCTCAGCCGCTCAGCGGTGGCGTCAAAAAGCTCCGTGGGGAACGGACCGTTGCCGACACGCGTGCAGTAGCTCTTGAAGACTCCGATTACGCGACTGATGTCGGTCGGCCCAATCCCGACGCCAAGCGCAGCCCCACTACTGGAGCTGCTTGGAACGCTTGAGGTGACGAACGGGTAGGTTCCGTGATCCAGGTCAAGAAGCGAGCCCTGCGCTCCTTCTAGGAGCACCACCTCGCCCCGGAGGTGGGCGTCTAGCACGACCGCCTGGGCGTCGCCGACGAAGCGGAAGAGCTGCTTCCCAAACCTGCCATACGCGTCCTTGATGTCTGCAGCGTCAAGAGGATCGCCCCCGTACACGCCTGTGATTATTCGGTTCTGGATGTCCAGGACTTCGTCCACGCGCTCCGCAAGCGCCTCCGAACGAACGAGGTCGGCAACTCTGATACCCCGGCGTGCGACCTTGTCGACAAAGCAGGGTCCAACGCCCCTCCCGGTCGTTCCGATCGCTGCGCCTCCCCGATGCGCCTCGTCGAGCCGGTCAAGTTCACGGTGCCAAGGCATGATTACCTGTGCGCGTTCGCTCAGCACGAGACGCGAGGTGTCGATCCCACGCGATTGCAACTGGTCCAGTTCGCCGAGAAGAATCTCTGGGTCGACGGCCACACCGTTTCCAATGACGCTCGTCTTGTCTTCGTGAAAAATACCGGCGGGAATGAGGTGAAGCTTGAACTCACCAAGCTCGTTGATGATCGTGTGACCAGCGTTATTCCCGGCTGAGTATCGCGCAACAACACGCGCCTTGCGTGCCAGCAGGTCGACTATTCGGCCTTTACCTTCGTCGCCCCACTGACCGCCGATTACGACCACGACGGACATAATGAACACTCCGGACCCGACATTGGTGATCCGTAGACGAAGGTTACACTAACTCCGCTGGTGGCGGCAGAGCACAGGGCATTCAGGCGGTCTCCAAGAGACTCCACCCGGCCGGCGTCTGGATCCTCAACCATGGCTATGCGGACACCGGGCCTTATCTCCCGGGAAGGCATCAGTAGCGAATAGCCACCGGTTTCGCCGGTTCGAAACGATCTGGTCGAGGTTGGGCACCGCGACCGTCCAGTATCGCAGGTCAGTTGCTGCGAAGGGGCCGCCCGGCGGTGATGACACCCCAGGAAGTTCGTCTGCGTTGACCAACTTAATCACGCTGGCTCTGCACCCAGGCGATGCATGAGCGTGCCTGACACGGTGATTAATTCCTAGAATTCGAACCCAAGCGTGTCCCTGTAGAACTTCAGAGCAGCATCGCCATCTCTGACCATGATCCCAATATCACCCGCATCTTTCACCGTCTCAACCGTCATCGGACTCTTTCTGCTTTCTCAAGATTGTCTGCCTGCTCAATCGCAGAATACGTCCTCCACATTTCCTCTCCTGTGGAAGACCCGGGGAAGCCGCTGCCCCAGGCCCGCCATGATTTCCCAGGGAATGGAGCCGCAAAGATCTGCCACGTCGCCGGCACCGAGTCGTTCACCGCCATCGTCGCCGATGAGGGTGACGACATCGCCTTCGGCCATTTCCGGCCCCCCAGTAACGTCGACAATGAACTGGTCCATAGCAATTCGCCCCACCGCTGGCCACCAAGTCCCTCCGATGAGCACAGCCACACGGCCACTGAGCGCCCGAGGCCAGCCGTCCGCATAACCGACCGGGACGAGAGCCAGAACGCTTCGCCGGCCCGCCCGCCACGCTAGTCCGTAGCTGACGCCGTCGCCCTCTTCAATCTGTGATATCCGAGCGACCCGCGCGCGAAGCGAGAGCACAGGGGTGAGGCCGGGAATCAGCGTATTCTGAGGGGTTACCCCGTAGAGGGAGAGGCCGCAGCGGACACCGGAGTAGCGCAACTCCGACCGCCGGAAGGCCGTCGCCGAATTCGCTACGTGTCGAAATGGGACCCAGGGCATCCTTCGCAGGGCCTCGTCGAAAACGGCCGCCTGCTCGACCGAAAACGAGTCATCGCCTTCGTCCGCGTTCGCCATATGTGTACTGAGGCCCTCGACTGTGAGACGCGGCAAACCGCGCAGGGCCTCGGCAAGTCGCGTCGCTTCTTCGAGTGAGACTCCAAATCGATGTAGCCCAGTGTCTACCTTGAGGTGGACAAGTGCTGTCTTTCCCTGCACCTGGGCCTCCTGCGAAAGAGCAGCGCCCAGCGCCTCCGAGTGACAGGTCAGCGTCAGGTCATTCGCGACGGCGGCAGCAGCATCAGACGAATACGAATGACCAAGGACGAGAATCGGCGTGCGCACGCCCGCCTTCCGGAGGGCATGCCCTTCTGCAGCCCAGGCAACCGCCAGGCGGTCCACCCCGAGCCGCTCGAGCTCACACGCTATGCCGATGGCCCCGTGTCCGTAGGCGTTCGCCTTAACCACCGCGATGATTTCGACGTCGGAGCCCATAGCCCGGCGGAGGATTTCGAGGTTCTCTTCGAGCGCAACCAGATCCAGCTCGAGCCAGGCGTTTCTTTCCTTCGTGACCCCGTCGAGATCCGGGCCCGTTGCGGCCGCCGACAGATCGTGAAGGCCGATGGGCGTTTGTTTCTCAGACATTGACCACGAACCTTGAGAAGCGCTCCCTCGGCAGCATCGCCGCTAGGTTACCATCCGGATCGAATCTTCCCACCGAGTGAGTTATGCGCTCCACTTCGGCCCCCGTCCTAGCGCTCCTGTCGGCCCTCCTCTTGGGAGCATGCTCCTCGGGGGATGGAGGCTCCCAAAAGGAGGGCCAGGTACCGACACCAGCCAGCAGTCCGACCGCCCCTCAGGTCGAGCTCACCAGCACTCCAGACCCGACGGTACAGGCTGAGATTAGGGCTGGTGAGCTTCTGGCGGCTGCAGTCTCCGCCTATGAGGAAAACCAAAACGATCGTTCCGTGTCTCTCCTGCTTGCAGCCATCGACATCGCGCCCGACAGTTCCCCAGCGGAAGAGGCCGCCCGGTTCCTCCTCGGGAGACGCTTGCTGGATTCAGGCAATATCGACGGCGCACTAACGCACCTAGAAGCTGCGGTGGCTGTTGGAGGAGTCCTCCGCTTCCATGCGGGTGCGGCCCTGGCAGAAGCGAGAGAGGAAGCGGGCGACGACGCGGTGGCTGCAGACCTTCGAGCAACTCTGCTGGCCGAATCGGATCTTCCGGCCGCCGTGCGGGAGGCCATTGTCCAAGCTGCTGCCGAGGCGGCGTCACCCGACGATGCAGCAGAGCTCGCCGACCAGGCGAACAGCCCCCCTGCTCTCGCTGCTGTGCTGCAAGCGATGGCTGCGGGCGGTTCGACAACGGCCCTCGTCGCTGTACTCAACCGCCTGATCGACGGGTTCCCATCGTCTGAGGAGGCACTGGACGCTCTGGCCATCGCCAATCAGTTCGGGATCCAACTTGAGCCTGGTATCGTGGGCCGGGCCCTATATCGCAACCACGAACTGGAAGCGGCGATCGTGGTTCTTCTTCCGACGGTTTCGGACCCAGACGCTACCGCAAGCACCCTCGCTCTCCGCACGTATTACCTGGCGACTGCGATCGACGACGCCGGCAACCCGGTTGCATCAATACAGTATTACGACTTGGTACGGGAGCTGGTGCCCGGCGACCAATTCGCGTACCGGGCCGGTTACTGGGCGGCCCGCGCGCTTGAAGCAATCGGTGACACCGAGGCTGCTACTGAACGTTATGTCGCCCTAGTTGAAGAACGGCCTTCCGGCCAGTTCGCTCGCGATGCTGCATTTCGAGCGGGCTACGCTTGGCTTGAGTCGGGCGAACCAGAGACGGCCCTCGCCGCCTGGGAGTCCGCCGTCGGCGGGGCGGACGCCCGCGTCTTTTACTGGAAGGCACGCGCTCACGAGCAACTCGGAGACATCGTCAGCGCTGAAGCTTCGCTCCGGGCCGCAGCTGTCGAGCAGCTATCGTTTTACGGTGAGGAGGCAACCCGCAGGCTGACCGGGGAACCCCCGCCGGATGCTGGCTATCGGCCGCTTCCGGAGAGGCCCCCGCCGGAGTGGGACGACGTCGAAACGTGGTTCATAAACAGGACGGGCCTCGCTCCCCCGACCTGGGGATTTCAAACGGTCGCTGGCCTGCTCTCCTCCCTGGGTCTCCTGACCGACGGCGCCGAGGCCCTCAAGGCAGCCGCAGCAGCGAACCCTGAGCCCGCCAACGTACTGGCCCTGGCCCGCGAGGCAGCTGCAGCCGAGCTCGCGGGCACTGCGATAGTGCTCCTGCGCGACGCGCTGGGCGACTACCCGACCTCGTTCACTTCCCTCCCCTCCACCCTTCAGTCGATCCTCTATCCCCTCCCACTGCCCGACGTCCTCGATGCCGAAGCTGAACGAAACAGCATCGACCCACTTCTGCTGGCAGCACTCGTGAGACAGGAGAGCCTGTGGGACCCGGCGGCCATCTCCTTCGCAGGGGCCATAGGGCTGACACAGGTCATGCCCCCAACGGGCGAGCAGATTGCCTCTGAAATCGGGTTCGGCCCCTTCGCGACCAGAGACTTGCTGAAACCGAGTGTGAGTCTGCGCTTCGGCTCCTATTACATCGCCGCCCAGCTCGACCGCTTTGGTTCTCCGGCCGCCGCCTTGGCCGCCTACAACGGCGGCCCCGCCGCAGCCGCGGTTTGGGTCGCCATGGCCGATCCCGTAGAGGACCCGGCGCGGTTTCTCGAGAGTATTTCGTTCCAAGAAACTTACGGTTATGTCGAGTTAGTCTTAACCGGGTATGCTCGCTACAGGTTCCTGACTCCCCCCTAGGCGCCCGGATTGGCTCTTGTGGAGCAGCCGGATACGATAGGCTGGCCGCCGCCAATCTGGAGTGTCCTAATGTCCACCAAGCGAACCTACCAGCCCCACACTAGGAAGCGAAGCCGCACCCACGGTTTCCGACACAGGATGTCCACGCGTGCCGGACGCCGGGTGATCCAATCGCGTCGCCGCAATGGCCGGAAGCGGCTCACAGCCGTCTAGACCGCCGCCTGCGGCTACACGGCTACCGGCCGGCCCAGCCTTTGATAACCTATTTTCTCGCGGCCGCTCGGTCGCGAATCAGTTTCTCATACTTAAGTACATGCCGAACAGCTACGATCGCACGCGGTGGGGGTTTGCAGTAGGCCGTCGCCTAGCTCCGTCGGCCGTGATGCGAAACCGGCTTAGACGTAGGCTCCGTTCGATTGCCCGCGATTCTGACGCCCCTGAAGGGGTCGACATTGTGATCATTACGAGAGCTGGGGCGCTCACTGCCCCTCCCATGCTCCTCAGGCAGGCCCTGGAACAGCTACTTGCGCGTATTCGGGCGAAAAAAGAATGACTGCCGGGCTTCTGGTACGCTTAATCCGAGGCTATCAGCGCATTCTGTCACCGATCTTGCCCTCAGCCTGTCGCTATCAACCTACATGCTCTCACTACGCGATTGATGCAGTCGAATCAAAGGGTGCCCTTCGGGGAACCTGGATGGCCATTTGCCGACTTGCCCGGTGCAATCCTTGGGGGGGTTCTGGATACGACCCGGTAGACCCGGATCGCGAGAGTCCCGAAAGATTGGCCGAATCTGGTGATGAGGCGATCCTGCCAGATGAGAAATAATCGTGTTTCACGTGAAACACGCGACATAACACACGTGTTCCTATCTAGGGCCCCTGCTAGGATCCCCCGGTGCGCCCTTTCCGACCAACCCCCCTGCAGTGGGGTCTTCTCCTCCTCGCCCCGCTCGCTGCTGCATGTGTCGGTACGGAAAACCCGGAAGGGTGGGCTGAGCCCGTCCGCGATGGCGACGTCCTTTTCGCATCCCTCGATCGCGGGGAACTCTCTTCTCTCACGTTCACTGAAGGGGGCCCAATCCAGATTAGCTGGACGTTTCCCAGCGACGTCCGCGAATCTGAGAAAGACCTCGACACCGAGGCTATCTACCCCGCGCCGATAATCCAAGATGGCCGGATCGTAATTGCCACTCATGCCGAAGGAGTGTTTTCTCTCGATCCCCTTGATGGCCGCATTCTCTGGCGCCGAGAAGGGCTCGGCAAGGAGATCGTGAGCGCTTTCGCTGAAACTCCTTCCGGAGACATCGCCGTTGGCACAGCCGACGGATTCCTTCACGTGATCGATTCGGTTGATGGTCGCACGGTCGATGGCTGGCCAACGACCGGCGTGGAGCTACCCGCTGGCATTTGGGCCAGCCTGGCGCTGGATTCAGATACGGTCTACGCAGCCACGATGGACGGCGATGTCTTCGCGTTCGCGCTGAGTGACGGCAGTAGCGCCTGGTCGAGGCCATTCGAGACCTCCGGTGCGGTGCTGGAGCTCGCGCTGTTGCCCAACGGTCGGCTGTTCGTCCCCTCGCTGGACCGAAAGGTCTACCTCCTCGACCCCGCGACGGGAGAGAGCGTTACCTCTCCGCTCCCGGTTAAGGACTGGGTCTGGATGAAGCCGACTGTAGAGGGTCACACAGCATACTTCGGCGACCTCTCAGGGAGGGTTTATTCACTTGACATAAATACTGGTATCCTCAATTGGACGTCTGATCTTGGAGACCGGATAAAGGCTTCGCCGATCCTCTTGGGCGAGCTCCTGCTCGTTGTCGATCGTTCGCCTACCGTCCACTTCCTGACCCCCGCCACCGGCGACAGGGTCAATTCCGTCCCCCTCGATGCCAAGACCGTTCGAGCACCGCTGCTCGTGACCGGCGACACGGTGCTGGTGCTTTCCACCGACGGCAAGCTATTCCGCGCGCGAGTGCAACCTGAGCCGTCAGTGATTGACCTCAATATCGGAAGCGCCCAGTGAACGAGCTCGGCGACATCTTCACCTGGCTGCTGCTCGATCCGATGATCAATTTCCTGATCATCCTGACCAACCTTCTTTTCTCGAGCTTTGGCCTAGCGATCATCGCCTTCACCATTTTCATTCGAGTCGTGACGTTCCCACTCACAATGCGACAGCTCCGCCAGACACGAGCGATGCAGTCGCTCAGCCCACACATCCAGGAAATCCAAAAGAAGTACAGCGACCCCAAGCGCCGCCAGCAGGAAATGATGAAGGCCTACCGCGAAGCCGGGGTCAACCCTCTTGGCTGTGCCGGGCCGTTCGCTCTCCAGATGCCGGTGCTGATCGCTCTCTTCGTAGCCGTCCGCATTACCCTTCCCGAGTCGCCCGAGGCGCTAGAACGGCTATCAGGCCACCTTTACGACTGGAACTTCGTTCAACAGTCCGTGCCGCTTCAAACTCACTTCCTCGGTGTGGACCTGCGAACTCCAAACCTTGTCTTTGTTGTCCTAGTTGCTGCATCCACATTCATTCAGAGCAAGACCACGGTCACCGTCGCAACAGACGAACGGGCACGAACTCAACAGCAGATGCTCACCATCATGATGCCGGTCATGCTGGCCTTCTTCGCTCTCAATCTTCCAAGCGGGGTTAGTCTCTACTGGGTCGTGAGCGGTATTGTCTCTATCGTATTCAATGTCGCCATTTACGGAGTGCCCCAACTCAAGATCGAACCACTGGTGAAAGGCCCGAAATCCGCGACCAGCGCTACTGTGCCGGAGATCGTAGAGGCCGTACCAGCCAAGAAAGAACCACAGCCGGCTCAACGCCGTGAATCAAGGACGAGATCTAATGGACCAAGTCGACCAAGTCGAAGCAAGCGGAAAAACCGTCGAAGACGCTCTTGAGCAAGCCCTCACGAAACTCGATGCAACGCGCGAGGAGGTCGAGCTTGTCGTGCTCGACGAAGGGAAGAAAGGGATCTTCGGGCGCGGTGCGCGCGACGCCGTTATTCGCGTCCAACGCGTAACCGATCCCGATGCCGGACTCAAGGAATCCAAGCGCCCGGGAGCGGCGTCAAGAAGGCGCGGTGGCGGCGACGGGAGGCGTGGACGGAGCCGCGGCCGACCCGCCCAGGGGTCTTCACCACAACTCGAGCGAGCCCAGCCAATTCTCAGTGACGAAGACTTTCGGCCCCGGACAACCGGGTCAACTCGAGAAGAAGATAAAGCCCCAGAACCCTCCCGGGAGAGTAGCCGACCGTCCCGACCGCCCGCCGACAGGCCGCACGTCGATCCGAACATAGAAGCGGAGGAGGTCGATGTCGCCGCCCAGATGATCGACGACATCCTCCAGATTCTCGCCATCGACGCCACAATCACCATCCGGGAGCCCATGACGCCCGGCGACGGCCGCGGCTCCGCGTTCGCTGTGATCGACCTGGAGGGTGAGGACCTCGGCCTCCTGATCGGTCGCCGTGGAGACACTCTCTACTCCCTCCAGTACCTAGTGAACGTTGCACTTTCGCATCGTTACTCAGGACGCGGGTCTGTCACTGTCGACATCGAGCACTATCGTAATCGCCGCGAGAACCAGGTCGTCTCCCTTGCACAACGGATGGCCGATCGCGTCCGTCGTACCGGCAGCCCCATTACGCTGGAACCGATGGCCCCGGCCGAGCGCAGGCTCGTTCATCTCGCGCTTGGCGAGGACCCGGAAATCGAAACGAACAGCACCGGAAGCGGTGACGCCCGCAAGGTGGTCATCAGCCTTCGCTCATAGCTATCCCCAGAGGAGGGTGCGACGCAAGCCGTCATCGTCGGCAACATCACTATCACTGAGCACTTCGCCGGGGACGGCAGGCGCCCCGGCAGCCTGGCGCTGTATTCGTCTCTCACCGCCCTGAAACTCGGTTGGTCCGTGACGCTGGTCGCCTGCGTCCCGCCGAACCTCCCGTCAGGCTTCCTTGGTGGAATCGATGTGCTCGCCTCGCCAAGTTCTGCCGCTTGCTACCGAAATTCCTACCGCCCTGCAGGCGACCGCAGCCCGGTTCTCCTCTCTCTTGGGAACGTGATCAGCCGAGTTGGACTGGACCAGTCCAGACTCGATGAGGCAGACATGGTGTTGCTTGCCCCTGCTTACCTTGAACTCGCTACCCCACCTCCTCCCACGGTCCGCAGCGTTTGGGGAGTACCACTACAGGGCGCCCCCCTCCGAACGATTGATCGGGACGGCCTCGTCAGCCCCGTCTGCCGCCCTCTCAAAGCCGCCGAGCCGTTCGTGAATCCGGCGGCTTTCCTATTCTTCACTGAAGAAGACGTCGGAAGCCCTTCCCGCCTCGCACTCCGGATTACCTCTCTGGGCGGCATCGCGATCATCACGCGGAGCCACCTTGGCTCGACTATCTTCAGGACGTCCACCCGGAGGGACCTCGATGCCTACCCGGCCCAGGAAGTCGAACCGCCCGGTGCCGGAGATTGCTTCGCCGCTGCCTTCCTGTTACGTCTAGCAGAGACTGGTGATCTTGACGAAGCAGCCTGCTATGGACTTGCCGTCGGTTCTCTGGCTGTCGAAAGTCCGGAAATCTTGGGGATCCATACTCGCAAGCGAATAGAAGCACGTATCCGGGGAGCCGCTGCATGAGCGCCCACGTGATCGCATTAGTGAACCAGAAAGGCGGCGTGGGCAAGACCACTACGGCCGTTTCCTTGGCGGCAGCGCTCACAAAGCGTGGCGAGCGCGTGTTGCTCGCCGACCTCGACCCACAGAGCAATGCTACCAGCGCAGCGGGACTCGTCGAGAACGATCTCCCAGGCGTCTATGAAGCACTGCTCGACGACCTGCCAGTTTCGGGATCCACGATCCGGGTCGATGAAGGTTTCGATGTGCTACCTGCCAACAGGACCCTCGCCGGCGCGGATGTCGAGCTTGTGCCGCAGCTCGCCCGGGAGCAGAAGCTCGCGGTAGCCCTCCGCCCGATCCTGGCCCGCTACGACTGGATTCTTCTTGATTGCCCGCCGTCACTTGGTCTTCTCACAGTAAACGCGCTCGCCGCCGCAAGCAGCGTATTGATCCCGGTCCAGTGCGAGTACCTGGCACTCGAAGGCCTGAGCCGTCTGGTCCAGACTCTCGACCTAGTACGTAAGAACCTGAATCCTGGCCTTTCGATCGCCGGCGTGCTGCTGACGATGTTCGATGCCCGCACAAGGCTCGCATCGGAGGTGGAGGAGGAGGTGCGAGAACACTTCGATGAAACGTTTGCCACCGTGATTCCGCGCTCGGTGCGCCTGGGAGAGGCTCCCAGCCACGGAAAAACGATCTTCAAATACGACCCCTCCGGGAGGGGTGCAACCGCCTACGAGGCGCTCGCAGATGAGCTAATCAATCGCCAGGAGGTGAAGCCGTGACACAGAACAGGCGAAGCCTGGGGCGCGGTCTGGACGCGCTACTCGGTCCTTCCTCACGTTCATCACAGGAGGAGAGGCTGGAGGCAAGCGGAGAGACGCAGCGCGGAGTTGATGAGATCGACGTTGACCTCATCTCGTCAAATCCCGAACAGCCACGATCACGATTTGAATCGGGGCAACTGCAGGAGCTTGCGGAATCAATTCGCGAGCACGGTATCCTCCAGCCACTCCTCGTAACACGCGACCGCACGGGGAGTGGATACCGATTGATCGCGGGCGAACGCCGCCTCCAGGCCGCTCGCCAAGCTGGCCTCAGCACGGTCCCGATCGTGGTAAGAGAGGCCGCCGATTCGCAGCTGCTTGAACTCGCCCTTGTCGAAAACATCCAGAGGGCTGACCTAAATCCTATCGAGGAAGCGATGGCCTACAGGCGGCTCGTCGACGAGTACGGTCAGACTCAGGAGGAGGTCGCGAAACGGGTCGGGAAAAGCCGAGCAGCCGTTGCCAACTCGCTTCGCCTGCTCGCGCTCGAACCGGAGATTCGGCGAAGCCTTGTGACTGCCGAGATCTCAGAGGGTCATGCCAGGGCGCTCCTGGCGGTATCCGGCAACGAGCGCCTGGCAGCCTGGCAGACAGTCATCTCCCGTCGGCTCAGCGTTCGCGAAACAGAGACCCTGGTTCGACGCATCCTGGCGAATCCCACCGACTCGATGGAAGACGACGCACCCGGACGGCGATCGCCCGATCCTACGCTGACCGAAATAGAGGCCAAGCTGAGACGGGCACTGAGCACACGCGTCACAGTACGACGACAGAAAAGAGGAGCGCGCATCACCATCGATTGCTATTCGAGGGAGGAACTCGATGGGGTGCTGGAAACATTACTGGGAGAACATGCCGAATGAGTGCAGAGGACCGGTTAAAGGAACTCGGGATCGAACTTCCCACTCCAGGCCCGGCCGCGGGACTCTACTCACATTGCGTCCAGACCGGGAACCTCTTGTTCGTCTCCGGCCAGATCCCTGTCGTCGGGGGTCAGGTTTCGAGGACTGGACATTGCGGCGAGAACATCACCCTCGAGGAGGGTGCGGACCTCGCCCGCGTATGCGCAATTAACGCGCTGGCCCAGGTGCGAGCCTACCTTGGCTCCCTGGACAAGGTCGCCCGGGTGGTAAGACTCGCTGGCTATGTGGCCAGCGCCCCCGGCTTCGTCGAGCATCCTCGCGTCATGAACGGGGCTTCGCAGCTGGTTCTGGATGTTTTTGGCGAGGCTGGCGAGCACACGCGTGCCGCCATCGGCGTCGCTGAGCTGCCGATGGGAGTGCCCGTCGAGGTGGAGTTCCTTTTCGAGGTTTCCTGAGCCAGCAGTCGAAGCAGCGACTGCCCCTGCTTGAGGTGGTGAAAATGCTCCGTATGTTGATATCGGAACGACATCCCCGCCCGTAGCCTCCTCGAAAGTAGCGTACACCGAGCGTGAGGGACAAAACCCCTTCTAAGCCTCAGCGCTATGCCGTTCGTTCATCGCCGGGTATGCTGCCGTTACCGAGCTAGTGCCGACTGTACCGTGCCTATGGGCAGGCGGCCCCCGCCCTTTTCAGCCACCAATTACTTACATTGTCAGAGAGCGATAAACAGCACGAAGTGAAGCTGCTGGAGCCTCCTGGCAGATTCGAACTGCCGACCTAGCGATTACGAATCGCTCGCTCTTCCAACTGAGCTAAGGAGGCCCACACAAGAAAAGCTACGCGGAGCCGTTTTCTGTGTCCATGTTGGATCGGACGACAACCGGCCCAGAACCCTGAGCTCGTCGATAGACTAATGAGGGGGCTCGAGCACGACCTTCCCAAAATGCTGGTTAGTGGCCAAGTATTCGAGCGCAGCCCCTGCCTCTGCCAACGGAAAAACGCGGTCGACGACGACCTTTATCCTCCCAGCTGAAAGGTGAGGAATCACCGACTTGGCGAACGCCTGAGTTGCAGCGCCTTTTTCCTCAATGGGCCGGGCGCGGAGAATCGTGCCCTTCACCTGCAGACGCTTCATGACAAGATGGCGGAGGTCTGCTTCAACCTTATTGCCGCCCATCATGCCGACTATCACCATTCGTCCCTTGCCCGCGAGGGACCTGATATTCCGGTCCCAGTATTCGGCCCCCACAAGGTCGATAACCACATCTACCCCATAGCCCATCGTCGCATCACGCACGATGGAAGCGAAATCCTCCTCCCGGTAATTGATTCCGATATCCAGGCCGAGGGCTTTCGCCTTTTCGACTTTCGCGTCGCTCCCGGCCGTTCCGATTACGAGCCCGGCTCCCATCACTCTGGCAATCTGAAAAGCGGCCACGCCCACACCTGAGCCGACTGAATGAACGAGCACCGATTCACCTGAGGCGAGGCCCACCTGGACAAGCGCATCGTGCGCGGTGATGAACACCTCCGGCACCGCCCCGGCCTCGGCCCAAGAGAGCTCGTCGGGAACTCTCGCCAACAACCGCGGGTGGGTCACTGCCATTTGCGCGTAACCTCCGCCCGGCAGAAGGCCCATCACCCGGTCCCCGGGATCGAATCCTTCGGCCCGGTAACCGACCTTTGCTACCTCGCCCGCGAATTCGATCCCCAAGACTTCGAATTCTGGCTTGGGCCCCGGTTGGGAATATCCCCCCTGTGCCTGCGTAATGTCGGCGCGATTGAGGGCCGTAGCTCGGATCTTTACCAGGATTTCGTCCGGCCCGGCCTCGGGATCAGGAATGTCCTTGTAGACGAGCCCGTCTGTTCCGGACGCGGCTTGGACGACGATTGCTTTCATCCCGGCAAGTCTACACGGGCGAGATCTTCCCCTGGGCGGATATCAGAAGGCCCATCTGCTTGCCTTCCTCGGGCAACGAGAGTAAGCCAGACGTGAGATGCGATCCTCGACTGCAGCCAACCAAGCAAAGGCCCGGCCCTGAAATGACGTCCGCCGACGGAGCCATCGCACCGGTAATTGAGCTCCTCCGCACCGGCCCGAGCAGGGATTGGCGGAAGGCGACATTTTCGAACTCCCGCAAGGCCGATTGGGACCGAATTATGGCCGAGGCCGTGGCCCTCAAGAGCGGTCCTGCGATGAAAGTGGTGACAACGGACTCAGCTGGTCAGCGAACCCAAACGTACTCCCCGTCAGACTGGCCCAACGCGCTCAACGACATCCTCGGAGGTGACCCGAGGACAATTCACGTCGCCGCCGCTGACGGCGACTGGCATGCCCGCAGGGGCAAACGCCGTTGGCTCGTAAGCCTTGGCCGCTCTTCTCAAGAGGCCGACTTGGCAGCGAGGGCCAAGGATTTACCAGCCCACGACAAGGTACCGAGCAGTCTGCTCGACCCATCGGATGCCTCAGTTCAGGCTTTGTTCCGGGAAACCGGACTCATATCACAAAAGGGCCAGATCCTGAACGAAGCTGCGGGAAAGTTCCGACAGGTGAGGCATTTCCTCGAGGCACTGCGTCCCCTGGCGATTCTTCAGCCAGAACCCGGGAGACCCCTCCATGTTGTGGACGCCGGCTGTGGAAGCGCTCACCTCGGCCTAGCACTTTACCTCCACGCATCCGAGCTCGGGCTGACTCCATCTCTCACCGCAGTCGACAGAAACGAGGTCCTCGTCGAGCGCGTCTCGACGATTGCGGAACGGCTCCACTACCCCCGGACGCAGATTCGAGCGATGGCGGTTGCCGATCTCGAGCCTGAAGATCTGGGCCAGGTGGACCTCGTCGTCGCCCTCCACCTCTGTGACACGGCCACTGACGATGCGCTGGTTGCCGGGATTCGTCTCGGAGCCCCTGCGATCGTGCTCGCGCCGTGTTGCCAGCACGAGTTGATTCGCCAACTTAAGCCCCAGCAGCTTTCAGACGCGGAGGCAGCCTTTGCTAGGCACGGGGCCATGAGGGAGCGGCTGGCGTCCGTCCTGACGGATGAGCTTCGGGTCCTCGTGCTGGAAGCGGCCGGCTATCGGGTCGAACTGATCGACTTCACCGACCCCAAGAACACGGGCAAGACGCTGATGGTGCGAGCGGAACGCCGCGGTAGGGGAGTGGCCAGGCCACGCCGCGAAGCTGCTCGCGGCAGGTTCACGGCGATCTGTGATCGCTGGTCAATCGAGCCTTCCTGCGCCAGGGCCCTCCTCGAAACGGATTGACGCTCACCTCTCTTATTTCCCGGTATCTGCCGCGAGCGGGTCAGACTCCAGCGAGTTCCTTGATATGGCTCGCCACCAGTTCCGGAGCCTCCATCGGAACGAAGTGTGAGTGCTCCGGCAACGAGATCTCTTCTGCATCCTTAAAGTGCCCCGCGAGATTCGGAAGAGTTGGCGAATCGGTCAACCGCCGGGGCTGACCCGGGGCAGTGGTGCGAGCCCTGAGGATGCGCACCGGGAAGTCGATCGAAGCGACCGCATCCCGTGGGTTAGACGCTGTGGAGCCAGCATATACCGCTGCCTCCACAGGTGGCGGACAGGCTAGCACATACCCGCCACCCGTCTCCTTGGGGACCAGCCCGTAGCGACAGTAATCGTGAAGGGCTTGCGGTAGCCAGACGTTGAACGGTGAGCGCTCACGGAAGCTCTCAAACATCTCGGCTGGAGAGGCCCACTCGTTCCGCCTCCTGGCCACGAAGTGATCGCCCGCGGCGGCAGCAAACGCGGCCACTGCGGGCCTCTGGTCCTCTTCACGAGGATGGAGCACGGGGTCGACAAGCAGCAATCTGGAGAACGCCCCGGGGACCCCGGCAGCTGCCGTGACAATGTGGTGGCCACCCATCGAATGCCCGACGCCGACCGCGTCCTCAACTCCGAGCCGACCAACGATTTCTATCGAGTCGGCGTCCAATTCATTCCATGGGTATGGGGGTTCTGGAGTGTCGCTGAAGCCGTGGCCGCGCGTGTCCCAGGCGAAGATATGCCTACCCGTGAGATTGGTCACTACCTGGTCCCAGCAGCGCGAGTGAAACCCGGTCGCATGAGCGAGGACCACAGGGGGGCCGTCCCCAGGCCATTCGTAGACCTGTAGTTCGATGCCATTGACACGCTCGCGAAACGATCTGGGCTCGACCATCGGAGGATTCAAACATGACAACGCGATGTGATCGAGTCGGAGGTTGCTGCATCACCTAGTCGGTGACTTCGCGCCGCAAGAGGATCCTCGCTGCCATGGCCGTGATCCTGGCCATGTAACCAAGCAGGAACGCCACGGCGATGGCACCGAACTACAGGTGGCTCGGACGGGACAACAACGGAGGCGTTATCGTCCCGCAGCCGTTCGGTCCCGGACGCTACTCGGACCGAAGTTGGCCCGGGCCCGAATTCACCGAGGGATGATTGCGCCGAGGCCCCGCTCCGAGTAGCGTCCGGGACCGAAATAAGGAGCGGTAAATGCGAAAAAACACGGTCATGGCCAAGTGGCGCGCGGGCGAGCCCGCGCTCGGCTGCTGGCTTTCCATTCCTTCTTCTTTCAGCGCCGAAATCATGGCTCACCAGGGTTACGACTACGTCTGCGTGGACATGCAGCACGGGCTCGCCGACTACCAGGTAGCAGTCACGATGCTCCAGGCAATAAGCACCACTGCCTCGATGCCTTTCGTGAGGGTGCCGTGGAACGAACCGGGGATCATTGGCCGAATGCTGGATGCCGGCGCAATGGGGGTGGTGATCCCCATGGTCAACAGCCCGGAAGAGGCTCGCCGCGCGGTTGGCGCTTGCCGCTACGCTCCCCACGGTCAGCGAAGCTTCGGCCCCGCCCGGGCGACGTATTACAGCGGCGACGACTACTTCGCTCACGCGAACGACGAGGTTGCCTGCATTCCTATGATCGAAACTCGCGAGGCCATCTCGGCTATTGATTCGATCCTTGAGACGTCCGGCATCGACGCGGTCTATATCGGCCCGGCCGACCTGAGCATTACGCTCGGACTTCCGCCAGGCATGGACAATGATGGCGAGTTTGCCGATGCGCTCGCCACGGTCCTCGATTCCTGCACCCGCCACGGTGTGGTCCCCGGGATTCACTCCAATGCCCGCCTTGCAGAGAAGCGCACCAGTGCGGGCTTCAAGATGGTAACGATCAGCGCTGATGCGGGCGCCCTCGTTTCAGGAGCACACAGAGATCTGAAGACAGCGAGAGAGGGCTGAGCCGGCGCGGTTCGAGAGGCGCCTTCTCGACCTAACCGCCTGGTAAGCGCTGGTTGGAGCCCGCGATATGGATTTTCAAGACCTGCCTAAGGACATCGCCTTTCGCGACGAGATCCGGAGTTTCCTCGCGGAGGAGCTCCCGGCTGAGATCGGCAACCGTGCCCCCGAGTGGGGTCTTTTCAACACGGCAACGTTGCAGACTGCCTCCTTCCGCGAATTCCTCAAGTCCTGGACCGCCAAATTGAACGCCCGCGGATGGGGTGCCCCCCACTGGCCGCGCGAGTACGGCGGCGGTGGCCTGACAGTCAGGGAGCAGTTCATCCTCAACGAAGAGCTCGCATGGGCAAGAGCACCAAGGAGCGGAGGCATTGGCCACGGCTGGGTAGCGCCGACAATCATGACCTACGGCACGCCCGAACAGAAGTCGGAGTACCTCCCCAAGATCCTCAGCGGCGAACACCGTTGGTGTCAGCTCTTTAGCGAGCCAGGGGCCGGCAGCGACCTCGCCTCCCTGCAGGCCCGGGCAGTCCAGGATGGGGACGACTATGTGGTCACCGGGCAAAAGATCTGGACCAGCGGTGCTCACACATCCCAGATGGGGATCCTCATCGCCCGCACCGGCCCCGAGGCCCCCAAGCACCGCGGAATAAGCTACTTCCTCGTGGACATGAAGACGCCGGGGATCAGCACGCGACCGCTGGTTAACATGCTCCAGAGCCACAGCTTCAACGAGGTCTTCTTCGAGGGCGCCCGCATCCCCGCCAGGAATCGGCTGGGGGAGGAGAATCGCGGCTGGTACCTCGCCGCCACAACGCTGGACTTCGAGCGAAGCGGCATTGCGACGAGTGTCTCCCACCGGCTCATCGTCGACGACTTCGTACAGTTCGCCCGCGACGATGAGCACATTCGAGCCCGGATGGCGGCAAACCCGGCTCTTAAACGAGAGTTGGCTGACCGCGCCATTGAAGCGGGTGTCGAATCGATGATCTGCTATCAGATCATCTCCATACAGGAACGCGGAGAGCTGCCGAACAAAGAATCATCGATCGCTAAGCTCTTCTCCAGCGAACTCGACGTCCGTCTCTCCGTAACCGGGCTCCACATGGCGGGAATGGATGGACAACTCTGGACTCATGACGCTCCCCGGCCCAATGCCTCGAGGATTGCCCGGTTCTACATGGCGTCGGTTGCCTCGCCGATCGGCGGCGGAACAAGTGAAGTACAACGCAACATCATCGCCGCTCGCGGGCTCGAGATGCCGCGAGCTTAAGGCCCACAGTCCCGACGGGCCCCAGGCCGTTCCTGCCTTGCGATTCACCTCGTTCACCAGAGCTATTGCGCGTTCAAAGGTGTCAAGTCTGGCCGGAGCGTGTCTTCGGAAGGGTCGTGATTCCGCTCTTCGCGCATCTCCCGGACCCGATCCTTCACCATGGGCTCGGTGCCAACTTCTAGCGGCCGCGAAACACCGGCTCCCGCTTCTCCATGAATGAGAGCCGCCCCTCGGCGGCATCTTCGCTGCCGTGGGTCACTCCCTGGAGGAACTGCTCCACCTCAATGTGCTCGGCAAGGCTCCGGCTCATACCCTCGCGGGCCAGCCGTTTGTTAAGTTCGACCGCCAGGCTGGGCCCATGAGCGATCGTACTCGCCAGTTCGGTCACGCGGGCCTCGAGCTGGTCCGCAGGAATTGCCTCGGACGCCAGTCCAATGCGAACCGCTTCCTCGGCGCCCACCATGCGGCCGGTGTAAAGCATCTCAAGGGCTCGCTCCATCCCGATCAAGCGGGGAAGGAACCAGGTCGTGCCGGTGTCGGCTGAGATGCCCCGCTTCACGAAGATGGCACTGAACTGCGCCACTTCGGATGCAATCCGGATATCGCAGGCGAGCGCAAGGGAAAATCCCGCGCCGACACAAACCCCGTTAACAGCTGCGACCGTTGGTTTCCGGCAGTCATGCACCGTCGCAGCGCCGAGAAAACGTGTGCGCATCGCTTCGAGCCGGCCGTGGAACGGCCGGCTCGGCCCGTTGGCCTCGTCCGGCGCGGCCGTAAGGTCGGTACCTGACGAAAAGCCCCTCCCTGCGCCGGTTAACAAAACGCAACGCACATCGTCATCTTCATTAGCCGCCTCGATGGCGGTCTCGATCTCAGCCCACGTACCCCAGCTCAACGCATTGAGCTTGTCCGGCTTGTTAAGGGTGATGCGAGCGACCGAGTCGTCCGTGCTGTAGAGAATGTCGCGAAACTCCATAGGTCGAACCTCCATGAAAGGTCGATTTTGGGGTCGCGGGCAATGTCCAGCAAGGAGCGCGCCGGAAATAGCCCGGAGGCTGCCCGCAAACAGCTTCGGTGAGTTCGTTGCGTTGCTAGCTGAAGAAAACCTTTTTGGCCTCAGCGCCCAAGGCGATGTTCATCACGTGGGCTCGCTGCAACTGCTCCCAGAAAAACCTGTAGGTCGCCCTGTCGTGAAGCTCTCCGTCGTACTGGATCGGGCCCCAGTCGGCGTCGAAAGCCTTGAGAAGGATCGTCTCGGCCTTCTCAATCTCAGGTTGGTCCGGTGCCATTGCGCGGGTGATCGGTTCAATTTGAGCCGGGTATATGGACCACTGTCGCAGGAACCCGAATTCGTTGCGCGCCCGCTTGGCATCTCCGTAGATCACTTCTTCGTCGCGGAGTTCGAGCGTCACGTTGTGGGCCGGGACAACCCCGTTCGCCAGGGCTGCGGCCACAGTCTCCGCCTTGGCCCGCCGAATCAGCTGGTGGTCGAATTGAAGCGGCGAACGCATTGCTGTCGATGGCACTACCCCGTGGTGGTCGCTGACGAAGTCCATCAGGCCAAAGTCGAGCACCTGGACTGTCGGGGTCTCTGCGATCTCCCAGGCCTGCCTTAGAGCCGACTGCGTCTCGATCAGCGCGTGGGTCGGAATTTCCCTCCTGATTCCTACGCGGCCGGCCGTATCCTGAACATAGTCGACCATCTCACGAAAGTGGTCGGCGCTCGTGGACTTCGGGATCGTGATATAGGCCACCCGTTCGCCCGCACCGGGAACAACGATATCAACGTCATCCCGCCAATGCTCGTGCGTGTAGTCGTGGATTCGAACACCAGCCTTGTCATAGAGGTTGAGATCGCTGTTCTGCGCGCGGACCACCATCTCGGCGTGCTCTTTTTCGGCACCGGTCGGCGCACCGTCCTCGCAGTCCATAGTGATTTCGAAGGAGCCGCTCATCTTTTCCTGGAGCTGGAACGCCTTGAGAATCCTGTCTTCGGTGCCGGCGAAGTGCTCGCAGGCCGCGATTATCGGAAACGTCTTGCCGCCCTCGAAGAGAGCCTCGTTGGGATGACGTGGCATAATACTGACCCCGCCCAAATCAAATCTCAGGTAGTGCACCCGGCGTGTGGCCGGGTCAGTATCGGCGATCGCAAAGACAACCGCTACGCGGGGCTCAGGCCTCGCTCTGGGTAACAGTCAGCCCGCGGGCGCTTAGGAGTTCCCAAAAGTGTTCGACTTCCTCAAGCAAGCCGACGTACACAATTGCTTGCCCCTTCTCATGGGCTTCGAACATCACGGCGGTGGCTCGGGCTTTGGTGGTCCCGGGTATGCACTCAACGAGTGACTCGACCACGAAGTCCATCGTGTTGTGGTCGTCGTTATGAAGCGTGAGCTTATGCGGTGGGAACCGGCGCCGCAGAACATCCGCAGTTGGGGTCGGCTGTTCGACCGGGGCCTGGCCTCTCTGGCCGCTCCGCCTTAGCCACTTGGGGCCCGACAGGTCTGCGTGCCAGCCCCCAGAACCAGTCGGCATTTCGCAAACGTCCTCCTGATCCAAACTCACCGCTCGAACGTCTATCATCGCCGCGGAAGCTCCCTGAGGGGAACATCGGTACCCTTCATCCGGGATGGTGCCCCCGGGGCCGACTCCCACAGCCCACATGTCGTCTCCGCGTCGTCGAGAAACGGGCCGACGCACTCGCTGCCTTCGCGCACCAGATGCTGGCACAGGTTGACCAGTTGCCCACCTCCCGCCTGCCCCAGGGTCATCCGGAGAAAACGGCAACGTGCGGCGAAGTGAGGCGCAGCAAGGACCCATTCCACGGCAAGAAGTATACGCGAGAGCAGCTTTAACCTTGATCGAACGGCTGGCACCATTGGATGGCCATGTTGGTAGTGCAGAAATATGGCGGCACTTCAGTCGCCGACGCCGAACGGATCAAGAACGTTGCCGGCCGAGTGATTCGCAGAATCCAGGCCGGGGACCAAGTCGTGGTCGTCGTCTCGGCGATGGGCAACCGGACTGATGAACTGATCGATCTCGCGTTGCAGGTCGCACCGGACCCAGACCCGAGGGAGCTGGACATGCTCCTCTCGACGGGCGAGCAGATGTCGGTCGCGCTCCTCGCAATGGCCCTGAGGGCCAGCGGCCAGCCCGCGGTCGGGCTCACGGGCCAGCAGGCAGGCATCTACACCCGCGCCGAGTACGGCTCCGGTCGAATTGCCAGGGTCAACGCCGACAGGATCGCAGCGGAGCTCAAGAGCGGGAAAGTGCCAATAGTCGCAGGCTTCCAAGGCACCACCGACGACGCCGAGATCGTCACTCTGGGCCGCGGCGCCAGCGATACGACGGCGGTGGCGCTAGCAATCGCCATCGGGGCTGACCGCTGTGAGAACTGCAAGGACGTCACCGGAGTGTACACAGCAGATCCACGGCTTGTCCCCGCTGCCCGCCAGCTGGCCGATCTCTCATACGAAGAGATGCTTGAACTAGCGACCCAAGGGGCCCAGGTTATGCACAACCGGGCGGTCGAACTTGCTTCGGTCTACGGTCTGCCCGTGCTGGTCACCTCCAGCATGGTTGATGAACCCGGTACGCTTATTCGCCAGGAGGACGAATTGGAAGAGCGCAACAGGGTGCGCGGAATTGCCCACGCCACGGACGTCGCGAAGATCACGGTACGCCACGTACCGGACCGGCCCGGCATCGCAGCGGCCATTTTCGAGCCGCTCGCTGAGGAGGGGATCAGTGTTGATACCGTGGTCCAGAATGCCAGCGAAGCCAACCTCACCGATCTCACTTTCACGCTCGCCAAGCAGGATCTTCGCAAGGCGGAGACGGTCATGCCAAGGATTTGCGAAGAGGTGGCTGCGCCGGGCTACGCCTCTGATCCAAACCTCGGGAAGGTCAGTATCGTTGGGGTCGGTATCCAGACGGCCCCCGGGTATGCCGCTCGCATGTTCCGCACACTGTCGGACGCTGACATCAACATCGAACTGATCTCCACGAGCGAGATTCGCCTAACCTGCATCATCGCTGCCGACCAGGTACCGGACGCGGTTCGAGCCCTCCACGATGCCTTTGAGCTAGAAACGGCGGACCGAGCGTAGGGCATGGCCGCCGTCGCGCTGGTGACGCCCTGCTATGCCGAAATTCTTCGACCATCCGATCGCGTCCACGCCCGCCGCGTGCTCGAGGAGCTGGGCGACTTCGTTCACGAAATCCGCGGCCGCTGCTGCGGCCAACCCGGCTTCAACAGTGGCAACCAGCGCGAAGCCGCCCAAGCGGGCAAGGAGCTACTCAGGGCCGCGCACGAGTTCGATACTGTCGTGACGCCTTCAGGATCCTGTACAAGCATGGTGCGCCATGCCCTGCCGGAGCTGTTTGCAGGCAGGCTGCGTGACGGCGCAGGCAGAATCTCAGCCCGATTTGTGGAATTCTCGGCCTATGTGAGCGGCCACCAGCAGGTCGAGCAGCTTTCGTTGAACCTTGACGCGACCGTCGCATACCACGACTCCTGCCACGCTCGCCGCGACCTCGGCCTGACCGACTCCGTCTTCTCCCTGCTCGCAAGGATCGACGGCCTCGAGGTCCGTCGGCTCGAAATGGAGGCAGTATGCTGCGGCTTCGGAGGGGCTTTTTCGGTCAAGCACGCAGAGGTCTCCGAAGCAATTCGCACGTTGAAATTGGACGATGTGGCGGGCACCGGAGCGCAAATCCTGGTGTCGACCGACCTGTCCTGTTTGAGTCACGTGGCTACGGGCGCGAGGTCCGCAGGTCTTGCCCTCGAAACGTGGACTATAGCGGAGCTACTCGCAGAGGCGCTGGAATGAGCGCGGGGCAGGAAGCCTCCCGTTTTCGGACCAGGGCTGCCCGGGCACTGAAGGGCGAGCCACCGCCGGCCGAAGTCACGGGTCCGGTGCTCAGAAAGCTCGTGGCTGACTCCGCAGCGATGCTCAAGCGCGGCCCGCTGGATGCCAGGTCCAGGGCATCGGCCGCTCGCCAGCACGCTCTCGATAATCTCGAAGAGTTGCACGACCGCCTGCGATCACGGCTGGAAGCTCGCGGCGTAACCTATCATCGGTGCTCCACGGGCGAGGGAGCGGCCCAGGTAGTCCGAGACCTGCTCGGGGACGCGAGACGGGTAGCAAAGTCCAAAACGATGGTCGGAGAAGAAATTGGCCTCACTCCGTTTCTGCGAGAGGGCGGTCTCGCCGTTCTCGAAACGGATATCGGGGAATATATCGTGGACATCGAGGGCCAGGGTCCTAGCCACGTCACGGCGCCGGCTCTGCATCTCAACCGCTCTCGCATCAAGGAACTGCTGGCAGGGGCCGGGTCCGACGTGGGCACCGATGACCCGGTAACGCTCTCGAGACACATTCGCGACATCGTTTCGACCTTCTTCGATGACTGTGACGCCACTATCACCGGGGCCAATACGACAATCGCTGGCTCCGGACGATTGGTCGCCGTTGAGAACGAGGGCAACGTCGCACTAGGAGTTAGCCACCCGGCAAAACACATCGTTGTGACCGGCCTGGAAAAGATCGTGGCTGAGGACGAGGATGCGCTCGCAATCCTAGAAGTGCTGGCCCCAAGCGCGACCGCGCAACCCCTGACTGCGTTCACCCATCTGCTTGGGGATCCCCCACCGGGCCAGGAGCGCCACGTCGTTTTCGTCGACAACGGACGCTCCGAAATTCTGGCGAACGAACGCTACCGGGACATCCTGCGCTGCATACGTTGCGGGGCGTGCATGAACGCCTGCCCCGTGTACACCGTCGCAGGAGGGCTCGCCTATGGGTCTCCGTACATGGGCCCGGTGGGGGCGGTCCTTTCACCGCTGCTCTGGCCCGAGGGGGGATTTTCCGACCTTCCGGGCGCCTCAAGTCTCTGTGGGCGTTGTTCAGAAGTATGCCCGGTTGGAATTCCCATACACCGAATGCTTCTGGATCTCCGCGCAGATGATGGCTACGCCCAAACGACCGGGTTCGCCGAAAAAGCGGCCTGGAAGTTATGGGCCGCGACTTACGGGGACCCCGCGCGCGCAAGAATCGCAGGTACTTCGGGCCGAGTGTTGGCGCGTCTCAGCAGTGCTCTTCCGTTCGTTTCACTTCCGCTGGGAGCTGCAACCGAGGAGCGCGCCCGCGCCCGACGTGAGCCTCGCAATGAAGTAGCGTACTCTCCGGACCCAGCGCCGGAAGCCCCGCCCAACGAACGCATCGCGCTCCTCATCCAGCGCCTGCAGGACCTTGGTGTGAAGGTCGTGCCCCAGAAGCCGAGTGCGCGGGATGGCGACCGTGTGCTCGGCGCCGCAGCCGCCGTCGCTGGCACCGGTAGCCTGCTCTTGACTGGAAGCTCGGCATCCCGCCGCGAGATCCTTGCTGCTGAGCGGGTGATTGTGCGGGTCGATCCCGGGACGGTGGTCGACCACCCCAATGCCCTGGCCCCATACATTTCTGACGGACAGGATTCGCTCATCCTCACAGGCGCGAGCAGGACGGCCGATATCGAAAAGCAGATTGTGCGCGGGATTCACGGCACGGAGGAGCTCGTAGTCGTCGTGGGCCCAACCAGCTCACACAGGGAGAGTGAGATCCCTGTTACGCCGGGCGGGCGATAGCCGGAACCGAACTCAACGAGCGACGGGCAGATTGTCGGGAAGTACCAGCCGCGAGCCGGGGCCGAATCCATGTTCCTCGAACCAGCCCGCTGGAACCTCCAACACGTAGAGAAACGGCGCGCCGGCAGACAGCACGGTGGTGTCGAGCGGACGGCCCTGCAAAACGTTGAATATCTCCCCGAACCCGTTCGCGTAGGCAACGTCCAGCGGTAGGTAGGTATCTTTCATCCAGTGCCCCCCGCCCGTCACGGCCGGGTAGATGAACAGCATGCCCTCGCCGTCGGGCAGCTCCTGTCTGAACATTAGACCCTGGATCCTGGACTCTGGTTCGGAGGCAACTTCGACCTTCAGTTCGACGGTTCGTTGGGAGTCCGCCACTTCGATAGTAGCTGCTCCGAACCCAGCCGCGGGCTCGAAGGAGTCTCCGCCGCAGGCAGCGAAGATGGTGACCGTAAGTAACGCCCCCAGGAAAGCTCGCACGGCCCCAGCCTAACCCGGCGCGCCGCCTTGCGTGAGCGGCTGTACGCTGGCCTCCGTGGCGGATCTTTCTATCTATCTGACGTGGACGGGCTTCTTTTTGCGCTGCTCGCGCTGGGCGCACACGTGCTTCACGCCATCGCGGCCTGGTCCGGGATTCGGCGATGACAGGCGAGACCGGGTTAGGCACTGTCACTCTCCACGGCGGCCGACAGCGCGGCAGAGAGGGGTTCGTTCGACTCGCAGTGATTTTCTCTTTGTTGATGACAGCTACTCTCGCCGCGGGATTCGCCGCCCGCTGGGGAGCGGTTGAACACGCGCCGTTCGGCAACCTTTACGAGCTCACAACAGCATTTGCGTTTGGAGTGGCCGCGGCACACGTTGGCTTTCTTGCATGGCCGCGCCAGATCCGCTTCGGGCTCGTTGCTCTGCCGATCGTAATTGGGACCCTGACGCTCGCCAGCACCTTTCCGTCGGAGGTCGTGCCCGCTCGTTCCAGCCCTCCAGAACAGGCTACTGCTAACCCTGCACGTGAGCGCCATGATGGCAGCCTACGCGGTCCTGACCGTAGCCTTCTGCGGGGCAATTGTTTACCTGCTGCAAGGAGGCGAGCAACGGCGCCGAGCGCCCTGGCTCCCGTCGGGGGAGGAGGCCGCTGACCTTGCCCACAGAGCGGTCATCGTAGGCTTCCCACTGTTGGGTCTTGGAATCGCCCTGGGAGCTTACTGGGCGAACAGCGCCTGGGGCCGATACTGGGGCTGGGACTCGAAGGAAACGAGCTCACTGGTCACCTGGCTTGCGCTCGCAGCTTATTTTCACGCCCGAGCTGGCACGGGCTCCGTGGCCGGGGCACCAGTCTTCAAGCGGGTGTTTTCGTTCAAGATCCGGCGCGGGTGGCGGCCGGACCCGATGTGGTGGCTCGTGGTCACCTGGGGCCTGATCGTATTCACCTACTTCGGAGTGAATCTCTGGATCAGCGGGCTCCACTCGTACGCCGGCGTCTAGTCCCTACCCCAGTTCTGCCAAGAATTCCCCAACCGCCTTCTCCCAGGCTGTCGGTTGGTCGATGTTGGCCGCATGTCCTGCATCGGATATCACAACCTGCCGGGCGCGGGGAATCTTCTTCTCCATATAAGCAGACCCGGCAAGGTAGGGCGTGTCGTTTTCGCCCACGATAATCAGGGTGGGGACGGCAATGTCAGGAAGCGAATTGATAATCCGTGCATCGAATTGAGCCAGCATGCCCCGGGCAGCCCTTCCGATGCCAATCGGCGACCTATGATTGGCTATCAGGGTTTCGCCCGACTTGCCCATGGCCGCCAAGCCGCGGTTCTCGAAGTCGAGCGCGCGCTCCCTAGCCGTCCCGTTCCACTGCTCTCGCGTGCCCGGGTTCTTATAGCCGGGCCCAGTGTCCTGAAGGATGAGGGCGCTCACCCGCTTCGGGTGAGCGAAATGAAAAGCGAGTGCCATGTACCCCCCAAGCGAATGGCCGCCGACTATCGCCTCTTCCACACCGGCAGCATCCATGATTGCCACCATATCGGCCACGGTTTCCGCCTCCGAGTACTTCGCCTGGAGCTCCGGACTCGATGTGCGCCCATGCCCCCTCATATCCCAGGTGATGAGCCTGTGAGAGCGCGTGAGCATTTCCGCCTGGCCGAACCACATGTCGCCGGTCGCCACGAAGCCATGCGTGAGGAAAATGGAGTTCCCCTGCCCCCGCTCCTCGTAGTAGATACTTACTCCGTCGCGGACTAACTCGCTCATAGCCGGCCTCCTTGGCTCCACTGAGTCTACCGAGGGCCCGCGAGCAGTACGAGAGGCACCGCAGCTGGATCCTGGGGTAGGCTGGGGGCATGAGTGGTGAGGCGCTCACCGTTAGTGGGCAGAAGAGTGGGCGCCTAACCGGCAAGCGTCCCCCTTGGCTCAAAGTACGTTTCAGGCCCGGTACCACCTACCAGGCTGTGGAGAATCTCGTCCACGGCAGCTCGCTGCACACGGTCTGCGAAGAGGCCCGCTGCCCGAACATTGGGGAGTGCTGGTCGCGCGGCACCGCGACTTTCATGATCCTCGGCGACATCTGCACACGTTCCTGCGGGTTTTGCGCCGTGAAGACCGGCCGACCCGAGGAGTTCGACACGGCCGAACCGCGGCGAGTCGGAGCGACCGTCGCACGAATGAACCTTCGCCACGCCGTCGTCACGAGCGTGAACAGGGATGAACTCGCGGACGGTGGAGCTTCGATCTTCACGGATTCAATTCGCTGGATCCGTCGCCTCTCACCCGGCACCACGATCGAGGTCCTGATCCCTGACTTCAAAGGCGATGAGCGCGCCCTCACCACCGTTCTCGACGGTGCCCCGGAGATCCTCAATCACAATGTCGAAACGGTGCCGCGGCTGTACGAGCGGGTGCGGCCGCAGGCGATCTACCAGCGATCACTTGAGGTGCTGCTCTTCGCGTCCTCTCACCAGAGCGGTGAGTCGATGACCAAAAGTGGGCTGATGGTCGGGCTGGGCGAGTCATTCCCAGAGGTCATCGCCACCCTGCGTGACCTCCGCTCGCACGAGGTTGATATCGTCACGGTTGGCCAGTACCTGCGGCCGACCCCAAAACACCTCCCCATCGAGCGTTACTGGCACCCGGACGAATTTGCTCGCCTTCGCGAGGCAGCCCTCGCGATGGGTTTCAGTCACGTAGAGGCCGGACCGCTTGTTCGCAGCTCATATCACGCGGATGAACAGGCCTTGTCGGCGGCTTCGAGGGGTGCCGGAGACGATCTGCTTCCACTGGTGGTCCTAGATAAGTCGGGGGCACCATGACCGACCCCATCGATTTTGAAGGGGACTTCGGAAGCTCGGCCTTGGGTACCTTTTCCCACGAACTGCGCACGCCTTTGGCTGCGCTCCGCATGATTCTGGACCTTGGTGCCCCGGTCGCAAATGCCGACGGAGGTAAGTCGTTTGATGCCGAGCTCGTTCAGCTGCTCGAGGCGGCGGCCCGGGAGCTCGGAGATCTCGTCGATGATCTCCAGGACTTCTCCCGCGCAGAACGGCGGCAAATGGTCTTCACCCCCACGTTGCAACCGCTCGCGGCGCTGTTCGAGGCCGTTCCCGACGATGGCAGGAACGCCGTCACCGTAACCCTGGAGGGCGACACAGGCCTGACCGGGAACTGGGACCCGGTCCGTGCAAGGCGTGCCCTCATGGCGCTTGCAGCCGGAGTCGATCGCATGGGCGATCATTCGGGCCTAGTTCGAGCCACGGCCTCCTATACCGCTGGCACGGTTCACCTCGTGCTCAGCTCGGAGAATCCGACTTCCGAACCTGAAGCAAGCGAACCCACTGCACCGATCTTCGCATATTTCGCCGGCGCGGCTGTGGTTATCGCCATGGGGGTGGCACTTTCCCTCGAGCGAAGAGCGGGTCACTGCCGGCTTTCGGTCATTCTCCCGCCGGGCAACTAGCGCGAGCTGCGCAGGGTTTGCGGCCGATGTATCCTCCCGAGCATGGCTACCCTCGAAGGCAAGAACGCTCTCATTTTCGGGCTGGCGAACAACAGGTCGATCGCCTGGGGCATAGCCCAGGCCCTGCACCGTAAGGGGGCAACCCTAGGCTTCTCTTACCCGGGCGCCTCCATTGAGAAGCGTATGCGCCCGCTGGCCGAACAACTCCAGAGTCCGTTGATCGACCAGTGTGATGTCACTTCAGACGATGAAATTTCAGCCTACTTCGAGAAGGTAGCCGACATATTCGGCCGGGTGGACATCCTTGTGCACTCAGTGGCTTTTGCCTCGCAGGAAGACCTCAAGGGGCGGTTCGTGAATACGTCGCGCGCCGGCTTCCTCCTCGCCAACAACATCTCGGCCTACTCCCTAGTCGCCCTCACGCGGGCAGCTCTCCCATACATGACCGACGGCGGCTCGGTCCTCACCCTCACTTATTACGGATCTGAAAAGGTCATTCCCAGCTACAACGTGATGGGCGTCGCCAAAGCGACCCTGGAGGCCTGTGTGCGCTACCTAGCCAACGACCTCGGGCCGGAGAACGTCCGGGTCAACGCAATCAGCGCGGGCCCGATCCGAACCCTAGCCGCGAGCGGAATCAGCGGTTTCAAAGGCTACCTGAAGTCTTTCGCTTCCCAAGCGCCGCTGCGCCGGAACATCACGATCGAAGACGTAGGGGAAACCGCGGCTTTTCTCTGCAATCCCGCCGCCTCGGCTATCACAGGCGAGGTTATCTACGTGGACGCAGGCTATAACATCCTCGGGGTAGCCCACGGCGAAGAGTAAAAGGCTTGCGGCCTAAGGCTCCCACTCGATCTCGACCCGTCCGAAGACGATCGCGTCCCCCGGCTGGACTCCGAGGCGGTTCAGTTCCTTGATCACGCCCCACCGCAGAAGGCGCCGTTCGACCTCTTCGAAGGCACCCTCCATTTGGAGATCCATCGTTTCAACGAACTGGACGACTCCGACACCCTCCACGACCCATCGGGCTGGCCCGGCAGGCTCCACGTTGAACCGGTCCATGTCCGGCGGTCGAATCACCGGTAGCGCAGCTACCTCTTCCGCCCCTAAGAGCGCCCGCTCAGCCTTCACCAATGCCAGCAGCTCCGCCACGAGAGGTTCCACACCTTCACCTGTGACGGCAGAAATCGCCGTCACTTCCGCTCCGCCTAGATGGGCAGCAAGCTTCTCAGCGCTAACCCGGGCCCCCTCCGCGTCGATGTCTTTCTTTGAGACGGCCGCCACCTCCCGGATCGTGCTCACGTCCTCCTGGAATGCCTCGAGTTCGCCCCGAATGAGCTCCAAGTCGGTGATCGGATCAGGAGAGCTGCAGTCAACTAGGTGCAGCAGCACGCGGCACCGCCGAACGTGCTTGAGAAACTCAAGCCCAAGCCCATACCCCGCGCTCGCCCCTTCGACGAGGCCCGGCAAGTCCGCAAGTGTAAACCTTTCAAACCCCACCTCGACAACCCCCAACATCGGCTCCAGCGTCGTGAACGGGTAGTCGGCGATCCTAGGCTTGGCATTGGAGACTGCAGCAAGGAACGTAGACTTCCCGGCGTTGGGAAGGCCGAGAAGCCCCACATCCGCCAGTAATCGGAGTTCAAGAGTGACGCTGCGCTGCTCGCCGGGAACCCCTTTCTGGGAATACCGCGGGGCCTGGTTGGTACTCGTGGCGAATCGTTTGTTTCCCCACCCCCCTCTTCCCCCATGCGCTACGACCACCTCGTCCCCCGCTGCGGTAAGGTCTGCGATCAGCTCGCCGGTCTTCGTATTGAGAACCGTGGTCCCCGCGGGAACTACAGCTATCAGATCTTCGCCTCTTCCCCCGGTCTTAAGGTTGATCCCCCCGTTCGTGCCGTCCGCGGCTCGGAACTTCTTCTTTGAACGAAAGTATTCCAGCGTATAGGCAGCATCGCCTGCTTGGAAGATCAGGTTGCCGCCAGCACCGCCATCCCCGCCGTCCGGACCTCCCTGTGGTACGAACTTCTCCCGGCGGAAACTAACAACGCCATTCCCCCCGGTCCCGCCTTCAACCAGTACTTCTATTCGATCTAGCACATCCCACAGGATCAATGAATTACTAGGATGATGGAAGACGAGGAGTCGGGAATCGAAGGGAAACTGGCTTACTAGGGGAAGTACACACTCGGCACGAACAGGACGGAGAGGGGGATAATGGTGGGAAGCGGCTGGGCCCGCGGAGGGAGTCGCCGGCGTATCCTCCTGCTCCCGGGAAACTGGTGGGAAGTAGGAACCGCTCCTGATCTAGCTGGAGATTGAGGTATTTGGAAATGGGAAAGAAGAAGAAGGACGCCGGGAAGAAGCCGAAAGGAAAGACGCCTACGCGGGCCAAATCCCGATCATTTCCAGACGACTTTCCGGGCCCTGCCCGCGCAATGGTCATTATGGCTCATCCGGATGATGCGGAGTTCGTATGCGGCGGCACAATTGCCCGCTGGTGCGCCGAAGGGTGGGACGTGACGTACGTTGTGGCCACAGGGGGCGATAAGGGCACTCATGACTCTGAGATGCATCCCGAGAAGCTCGCCGCCATTCGTGAAGAGGAGCAACGAGCCGCGTGTCGGACACTTGGCGTAGGAGAGTGCATCTTTCTCGGATACCCCGATGGATTTACGTCGGAAAGTGCCGAGCTGCGGGGGCAAATCGTCCGGCTCGTGAGGGTTCATCGCCCTGACGTGGTAATCACCTGGGACGCCTATGAGCGCGGATTCAACCATCGGGATCACCGGAACATCGGCGTGGCGGTGGCGGACGCGCTCTATCCCCTAGTTCGGGACAGGCTCTTCTACCCGGCCGATGAAGAGGACGGGCTCGATAGCCACCAAGTGAATGAAGTGCTTTTAGCCGGTACCGCCAACCCGGATTTCGAAGTGGATGTCTCGCAATACTGGGAGAAGAAGCTGGATGCCATTGTTTGCCATGCGAGCCAGATCGGTGGCCGGACGCGAGAAGACTTTCTGAAGCAGAGGCAGGAGCAGGCCGGAGGGAATACCCAGCAGCCGATGGTGGAAAACTTCAGACGCTGGACGATTCGACGGGCCCAGGCTCAGCCGCCCGAGGAGAAGAAGTAAGGGTAAGAAAAAGAAGATCACAGTCAGCGCCTGATCCGGTGCACTTTCGTAAGATACTCCGGTTTGGGGAGGGGTGATGGCCACTAGGGAAGAGGATTCCAGAGACACTGCGGATGCCCCCGCCGCACGAAGGGTCTTGGTGACAGGGGGGTCACGGGGAATAGGACTAGCGGTCGCGGCAGCGTTCGGTGCCCAGGATGCCCAGGTGATCGCTACGGCTAGGGGCGAAGAAGCGCTTCAGAAGGCGATGGCCGGGATCGGACCGGAGGCGTCCGGAATTCGCTGTGACAATGCCGACACTGAGGATATCCGAAGGACGGTCGACATTGTTTGGGCCCAGGGCGGGCTCGACGTGCTGGTGAACAACGCCGGGATCAGCCCGTTTTACAAGCGTGCTGAGCACGTCACCCCAGAAGAATTCGACATGGTCGCGACAGTGAACCTGCGTGGCACTTACTTCTTTAGCACGGAGGTGGCAAAGCGGTGGTTGGCTGAGGGGCGTGAAGGCTGCATCGTGAACATCACGTCGGCCCTCGGAGTGGCCTCCGACCACCGGCTGTCTGCCTACTCCGCTGTCAAAGCCGGGCTAAATCACCTGACGAAGGTGCTTGCCCTCGAATGGGCCGACCGCAGAATTCGTGTAAACGCGGTGGCACCGGGTTGGACGGAAACGGACTTCACCGAAGGACTGTTCGCGAGCCGCCACGCGGAACGCCTGCTTGGCGACATCCCAATGGGCCGCTGGGGCCGCACCGGCGATGTTGCCGGTGCGGTGCTCTACCTTGCCGGCGAGACAAGCGGATACGTGACGGGCACGGTTCTTTTGGTAGACGGTGGCCGCGTTCTACGCTGAGTCGGGATAGACTTCCTTGACGAATCCACGACAGGAGCGATTTTGGATATGAGTCGTCCGGTAGCCGTGATTACCGGCGCAAGCCGCGGCATAGGAAAACAGCTCTGCATTGATATGGCGGGGGCTGGCTACGATATCGTCGCTGTGGCCCGGTCGAGCAAGGAAAGCCCGAGCCGGATTCTGCCGGGGACAATTGACGAGACAATAGCGCTCGCGCGTAAGGCCGGGGGAGCAGAACTCACTGCGATTCCTGCGGCGCTCGACGTAAGGAACGAAGCGGGCGTCCAGGAGCTGGCAGATCGGGTCTTCTCTGAGTTCGGTCGTTGTGACGTCCTCGTCAACAACGCGGCAATCGCCCCCCCGGGGGATACGCTTTCGCTGCCAACCGACCTCTGGCGCAAGGCGATGGATATCAATGTCCATGGGCCGCTGTACTTTACTTACTACTTCGCGCCTCGAATGATCGCGGGGGCCAGTACCATCATCAATATTTCCTCAAGTGCCGCCGTTGCGCCCGAGTTCCGACGCGCGAGCTACACGGCCACGAAGCGCGCCTTGGAGGCATTGACCGAATGTATGGCAGTCGAGCTCGCTGGGAAGGTGGCCTGCAATGCGATCCGCCTCGAACTCAGTGTTTGGAGTGAGGGGTACACCTCAACATTGCCTGAAGACGACTTCTCCGACATGGAGGATCCGGTCGTGATGTCAGACGCTGTCCTCTGGCTTTGTCGCCAGCCCTTGGAGTATACAGGCCGCGTCCTCACCATCGGCGAGATGCGCGAATTGGGTGCGGTGCGGGGAGTCACGAGAATAGGAGATCGGGCCGAGAGCTAGGGGGAGAAATTCAAATGGGTGACTGCATTATTGAATCCTCGGGTGGGGTCTTGGTGGTCAGGTTCAACCGGCCGGAATCGATGAACGCGATGGGAGGGACGCTCATGGACGAGTTCGATGCAGCGATGGACGAGGCCGAGTTGAACGACCGCGTCAAAGCCATTGTCGTCACTGGCGAGGGAAGGGCGTGGTGCGCCGGTGCCGACCTCCAGGCTGCTGCGAACCGGGGCGCAGAGACCGAAGAACGGCACGATATCCGCGCGCGGACGCTCGACAGATTCGGCGATATCGGGCGCACCGTGCTGCGACTCCAGGAGATCGGCAAGCCCACGATCGCCGCTGTCAACGGCGCCGCAGTTGGGGGCGGGTTTGGGCTCTGTGCCGGATTCGATATTCGGTTGGCCAGCGAGAAAGCCCGCTTCAGCACCATCTTCATCAAACGGGCGCTCGCACCAGACTTTGGCCTTTCGTGGTCGCTGCCTCGGTTGGTGGGCCCCCAGGTGGCGGCAGACCTCTTTTACACGGCGAGAATGGTGGAAGCGCAGGAGGCGCTTGGTCTGGGGATCGTTCTGAAGGTCGTTCCGCACGACAAGTTGATGGCCGAGGCCCTCGAGTACGCCGAGATGGTTGCCAAGCATCCCCCGTCGGTGGTCACGCTTACCCGGCGCGCATTGGCCGCCTCCCCCGAAAACAACCTGCGCGATCATCTTCAGCTGGAATGGGCGAACCAGAGATTTGCAACCTCCAGCGCCGAATTCCAAGAGGGCGTGAGGGCGTTCCTGGAGAAGCGGGAGCCGGACTTCAGTAAGTTCTAGCGGAAAGTCAGAGCGGCCTCTTAGTGGGTCATAATAAGTAATCGAATCGGTGAGCGTCTTGGGTACTGCGCCCAATGGGGTTGAGTGATAGTCGGCTATGAGCGGATACCCTTCTCAGCGATGGTGATGGTGGCGCGCGCCGCCGCCGCTGAGTTCATGTGCGCGGGGACTGTGGCCCGGTGGGCGGCCGGGGCTGTGAGGTCACCTACGGCGTAATCACGAGAGGCGATAAAAGCAGTGACGACCCGGAGATGACCCCAGACCGGCTGGCCGCAATCCGAGAGGAAGAGCAGCGTGATGCCGGGGCCATAATCGGCGTCAACTACGGTAACCACTCGGACCACAGGGTGGCAGGGGACGCGGCGATCGATGCAGTCTTTCCGAGGGCCCGGGACCGTCTGACATTCTCGGAACGCGCGAGAGATGGGCTCGAACCGCATAAGGGTACCGAGCTCTGGCTCGGATTCACTGAGCATTCATCGGGCGCAGTCGACATTGGCCCCGTCGCCGAACTGAAAAAGCAGGCCCTGCTGGCCCACCCGGGCCAGCTGTCTCCCGAGGGCGTGGATTTCGCCCTGGAGATGTCGAAGGAAATGGCCGAGGCGGAAGAATTCGAGTACGCCGAAATGTTTCGAGAGATGATCCTGGAGGAGCCCGAAAGATAGAGGCCGCTCTGAGGGCCACTAGAAAACGACGAGATTGTCCCGGTGGATCACTTCGTCGCCGAACGAATATCCGAGCTTTTCCGTTATCTCGTTGCTCCGCGTGCCGCAGATCCGGTCCAGCTCCTCGCTGCCATAGTTAACGGTTCCCGCACCGACTACCGCTCCGGAGTGCTCCCTTACTTCGACGGCCTCGCCGCGTTCAAATGTCCCATCGATGGCCTGCACTCCCGCGGGAAGGAGGCTTCGACCTTTGTTGCGCAGCGCGTCGGCCGCCCCACTATCGACGACGATGTGACCGCCAGGAGCGATGCTCCCGAGGATCCACCGCTTTCGCGCCTCGATCCGGTCAGCGACCGCGGGGATCAGCGTGCCCGGTGCCTCGCCCGCCGCGATCCTCTCGAGTACTTCTGGGTGGCGCCCGTTAGCGATGACCACGTCGACTCCACTTGAGGTGGCCACCCTGGCGGCGCTTAGTTTGGTCGTCATCCCGCCGATTCCCGGGCCGGTGGCTGCGCCCGCGCTGGCTAGGGCATCGTCAATCCGCTGAACCCTCGGGATCAGACGTGCTTCGGGGTTACTCCGGGGGTCGGAGTCGTAGAGTCCGTCAACATCAGTCAGTAATACGAGGACATCAGCTTCGATCAGGTTAGCCACGAAGGCGGACAGACTGTCGTTCTCGCCGATCCGACTGGCCAGCACTTCGTCGAGCGCGACGGCATCGTTTTCGTTGACGACCGGCACGACCTTGGCCTCGAGAAGCTCGCGTAGTGTTGTGCGCGCGTTCAGCCACGCCAGCCGGTCGGCGAGGTCGCGCCGTGTCAGGAGCACCTGGGCGACGACCGTGTCGTATGCGTCGAAGAGCATTCCCCAAGTCTGCATCAGGCGGTGCTGGCCAATGCTGGCTAGGGCTTGGCGCCCAGGTGCGGTTATCTCGGGATGGTGGGAGTGGAGCTCGTGCCGTCCGGCGGCTCTCGCCCCGCTGGTCACAATCGCGACCTGGCTTCCCTCTGCGCGCAGTCGCACCACCGCCCCCACAAGCCGAGTCATTGACTCGAGATCGAGGCGGTTCGAACCTGCGGTCAGGAGGCTCGTGCCGAACTTGGCGACGATTCGGCGATACTGCATTGTCGAAGGCTAACAGCAGCCGCCCGTCTGCAGCCACCGGCGGCGTGGGGGTTGATAAAGGGACGCAAGGCTGCCTGGCTGGCACTGGCGACAGAAGCTCTTGATCCGCTGGCGGGCCCGCGGTGATGTCGATCAGGGTAGCGCCGCAACGTGGACACGGTTCACCCTCGCGGCGATGGACCCGCATGAAAACGCGGCGCTCCTCGTAGCCGAGTTCTGGAAGCTCTAGCACTCTCTCCAGTGTTGGGCATCGTGGGCTCGGACCGCTGAGCTCAGTGGGGTTCGATTCTTAGACGTGCTCCCAAGTGGTGCTGTTCGGGCCGTCTTTGAGCTCGATGCCGAGTTCCCGCAGACCGTCGCGGACCCGGTCTGCCAGATCCCACTGCTTTTCTGCTCGAGCGGCAGAACGCAAGGAGACCAGCAGTTCGATGAACGGCTCGACGCTGTCGGCACCGGTCTGGGCTGGTCCCTTTAAGGTCAACCCCAGTACTCCGGCCAGCTCACGAAGGGTCGCCCGGGCAGCGTTCAGGTCCTCACCGCTGTCCCGGGCGCGGTTGATGTCGCGAGCCAGGTCGAACAATGCTGCCGCGGCCTGCGGTGAATTCAGATCATCGTCCATCGCTGCCGTGAATCTATCGCGGGTTGGGCCGCCGTCAGGTCCGGGAGGCCCACCGGCTGGTGATTCAACTGTCGCCGCGTCTCGAAGCCGTCGTGCGCCTGCAGCGGCGGCCTCCATTGCTTCAGGGGTGTAGGTAACTGGGCTTCGGTAGTGGCTCGAGATCGCGAACATGCGCAGCGCATCGGATCCGTAACGCTCCAGCACTTCGCCGATGCTGATGATGTTACCGACGGACTTCGCCATCTTCTCGCCGCCGAGCTGGAGCAACGCATTGTGGATCCAGAACCGCGCGAAGGGCTTGGCCGTGTAGCCTTCGCTCTTAGCGATCTCATTCGAGTGGTGGGGAAATATAAGGTCCGCTCCGCCGCCGTGGATGTCGATCTCCTCGCCAAGCGAGTTGAGAGCCATGGTTGAGCACTCGATGTGCCATCCTGGCCTCCCTTCCCCCCAGGGACTGTCCCAGGCGGGTTCTCCCGGCTTTGCGCTCTTCCAGAGCGTAAAGTCAAGTGGATCTTCTTTCAGCTCGGTGGGGTCGATTCTTGCACCCGAGAGAAGATCGTCCACGTTTCGTTTGGACAGGGCCCCGTAGCGACTGCCGAACGACCGGACCCGATAGTAGACGTCGCCGCCGGAAGCGTAGGCGAGATTCCGTTCGACAAGGCCCTGGATGAACTCAATGATGGCGGGAACGGTTTCCGTGACCCGGGGATACTCATGGGCCGCAGCCACGTTCATAGAGCGGATGTGTTCCATGTAGTCCTTGATGTTTCGCTCCGCGAGTTCGGCCATCGAAACACCGAGAGTCTGTGACCGCTCGATCAGCTTGTCATCGATATCGGTGAAGTTCTGGACGTGCTTCACGCGGTAGCCGCGCCAGTCGAGATAGCGGCGGAGCATGTCGAAGACGATTGCGTGGAGAGCGTGGCCGACGTGACTTTCGCTGTAGGGAGTTACGCCGCACACGTACATGCGGACCACACCGTCGGCCGCCAGCGGGATGAGTTCACGCTTTTCGTCGGTGAGAGTGTCGTGGAGATGCAGCATTAGAAAGACCTCGCGAAGGCTGGAAGGAGCGTGCGATTGGAGAATCGAAGAGCGGCCGACCCGTTCAGCACAAACAGCTTTCACAAAGTGGGAGGGCAAACGATGCAACGGTGGCGGCCATGCCCCCTCCCGGGCTGAAACTTACCTAACCACGATAATACAGGGGGTGTAGCGATGGCGGCCAAGTGGCCCACATCCACGCGCCTAATACCATTGAGCCAAGCCACTTCCCTGGAGTCCTTCGTGAACGCCTTGAATATCACTGTCGTCGGCGGCGCAGGAATAGTCGGCCGCGAGTTTCTGAAGGTCCTCGACGAGCGACAGATCTTGGTGGGGCGCCTGCGCCTTTTGGCCACGGCTCGCTCCGCCGGCAAGAAGATCGAGTTTCGCAGCGAGCAGATCGTCGTTGAGGAGACGAGCGAGGAGTCTTTCTCCTCGGATGATGAAGTCGTTTTCCTGTCGGCATCAGGTCGCGCTTCCAAGCTGTACGCGCCGATCGCCGCGGAGAAAGGCTGTTTCGTGGTTGATGACTCCAGTGCCTTCCGCATGGACCCTGCTGTGCCGCTCGTGATTCCGGAGGTGAACCCTAGCGACCTCGAGGACCATCGGGGGATCGTCAGTCAGCCCAATTGCACCACGACTCCAATGGTGATGGCTCTAGCGCCTATCCACAGGGAGGTCCCACTCAGGCGAGTCGTGGTGAGCACCTATCAGGCCGTTGCCGGCGCTGGCGCCGCAGCGGTGGAAGGACTGAAGACGGAAAGCCAGGCCGCCCTCGCCGGGAGGCATGAACCCTCCGGGACTCAGAAACGGGAGATCGCCTTTAACGCCGTACCGCAGGTCGATGTCTTTGATGAGGGTGACTACACTCGCGAAGAGATCAAGATGGCCAACGAGACCAAGAAGATTCTCCACGCGCCTGATATCGGGATTAGCGCGACGTGCGTGCGAATTCCGACGTTCTTTGGACACGCGATGTCGGTCTGGGCCGAGTTCGAGCAGGGCGTGGACCCGGCCTGGGCACGGGAGCGCATTGCGTCCGCAAAGGGGGTCAAGGTTACCGACGACCCGGCATCCGAGCGCTATCCCACTCCTCTTGATGTGGTCGGAAATGATGACGTCCACGTCGGCCGTATCCGCGGCGATTCTTCCCGGCCCGGTGCCGTTAGCTTCTGGGCGGTTACGGATTCGATCCGCAAAGGGGCGGCAACGAACGTCGTCCAGATCATCCAGGAAGCGGATCGGCGCTCGCTGATCCGGAAATAATTCGGAGGTTATCCCGAAACACACTGTTCAGGATGGCGGTACCTGGGCGTCCGGGATCGAGTCGTACTCGGGAAGATAGGGCTTGATATCCAGTACCGGTGTCCCATCGATCGCATCGAGGCCTCGAACACTCACGTCCTTTCCCTCGATGTCTAGGAGCTGTACAGCTGAGACTCCCAGGTGATTCGGCCGCAGCTGGCTTCGAGTGGCCAGCACGCCGTACTCGTTGCCGCTGGGCAGGGTTATCGTTTCCGGCTGCTCCGGGGCGCCTGGGGCGAGGTCGAGATATACGACGACGATCACGTGGCTGAATCGCTCGAGCCCCTCCAGCCTGAGTTGGTGCTCCGGGAGGATCTCGATGCTGGACTTGGTCTTGGACCAGCCCTTTGGGTGAGGTCGAAGGACGTCGTTTCGAACGAACCCGATCGCCGTGAGGAGCAACTTTTCGGGAGGTTCACCTTCGCGCACGGGCTTGTCCGGTTTCTTCCACGGGGGCCAGCTCACACTGTTCCTCCCAACGGGTGCTGCAATGTTCGGTACGAAGAAACGATCCGTTCGCAAGATGGCAGTTGTATTCGGAGCATCACCCAGATGGCTCAGTCTACGACCCTCGGAGAGATTCGTAGGTATGGGGAAGTCCGCAGCGGCCTGCTCCTTCTGGCTGGTCAAAAAGACGGCGCCGGCGTCGACAGCAATCGCAACGATGCCGAGCATCGTCGCCCTTCCTTGGATGAGCCGAGCGAGGGACTGACCCTTCTCCTTTGAAAGCTACTTTTGTTGATGAGTCGAAGACTTTACATAGTCCTGCCCCAGACCGACATCGCGTACGGGAGATGGGTGCACCATTGTCGTAGGTCGCCGGGGCGTTCCCCGGTTCATTACGGTTATGGACGCGAAGCGGACGGGGTCGATTTGGTGTCAGGCTCTCGAGTTCGGAACGAAGTGGCCGACAAGGGCCGGTCAGGCGCCGGGCATCCTCGACGAGAGTGCCTCTGAGATGAGGACACGGAGCGAACCGGGTCTTATGGGAGCGCGCGCAATTTCCTTGTTTTTGAACACCACCACCGGAACGGCCCACCCGTAAAGACGCTCTAGCTCTTCGCGACCATCGATAGCCACGATCTCAAGCCCAAAGCTCAATTCCGGCGCAAGCGCTCGCAGCTCAGAAATAGTCAGGTCGCAGAGTCGGCACTCGGCCGATCGGTAAAGTGTGACGGGGGGCCTGGAAACCATCCGGTTCAGGTCCCTGCGGGTTCGGCTGGAGGTTCGTCACCGTTGGCGTCTGCATCTTCGGGCAGGTCCCCCCAAGCTCGCTCGGCGTACTCCTGCGTGATCGGGCCTGGGCGCTTGGCGAGCACGCCGGCGCCAATTACTGCTAGGCCGACGGTCAGGGCAGAGACAACCTGAGGAACTGGGATGTCGCCGATGGTGGCCTCGTCGATGCGGGTATAGGAGAACATGAATCGCATGGCGCCGTACATGATGACGTACGAGCAGAACGTCCAGCCGGGCACGCGGAGATAGCGGCGGAACACGAAAAGTAGAAGTGCACCGATTATGAGGTCGCCAGCAAGCTCGTAGCCGCCGGCTGTGGGGTGTACAGCGACACCGAGATCTCCGAGCGTGTTCGGATGTGTGTATTCCACAGCCCAGGGGAGGCCGCTGGTTTCGGCGAGGTGCTCGCCGTTGATAAGGTCGCCGATCCTCCCTATGCCCTGGCCGAGGATCATGCCGGGAGCGGCTGCGTCGAGAGCGATTGCAATGGGCCAGCGGTGGTAGAGTCCCCAAGCAAGTCCGCCGATTAGGCCCCCAATTAGACCGCCATATAAAGTGATGCCGCCCTCGGTAATGTCGAAGATGATGTCGCCCGGGGTGTCTTTGAAGTCGCCCCAATGCTCGGCGACGAAGAACAGTCGGGCACCAACAATAGCGCAGGGAATGCCCACGAGGGCGATTTCCTGGCCGATCTCTGAGGGGATCCCATCCCTCCGCGCTAGGTGCACTGAGAGCGTCACACCGGCCAGAATCCCGAGGGCCGTGAACAGTCCGTGCCAGGAAAGGGTGAATGGGCCGAAGTCGCCGATTGTCGGATCAATATTGATCTCGATCGCTAGGGACAGGCCGATAAGCAGCTCAGACATTGCTGCATGGTAAGGGGGGACCGCCAACTGAAAAAAGAATGGTGCGGTGGCCCGGCCGTCCCTGCGCCCTGCCTCGACCCCTATCCCAATAGCGCAAAGGTTCTATCACTATCGGGATTGACCCTGTGCTCGGCCGAGGCTAGCGTAAGGTTCACTTTCGGGCACGGTTTTCTTAACCGAGGCGCTATTCGAGGGAAATCATAGATGTCAAGGAATGCCCGCCCGGGTGGAGGTTCTCCCATTTCTGCGCTTCTTGGGACTCGCATTCGAGCTGCTCGCCTCGATGCAAATATGAGTCAAGGCAGGCTTGCGAAGGAACTGAGCACTACGCAGAGCGCTATCAGCCTCTATGAAGCAGGCCAACGGTCAGTTGGAATCGACATGCTTCTCAACATTGCCCGCGTACTCAATCGCCCTCTTCATTATTTCCTCGGCGAAGCTGGCGAGCTGATGTATGTCCAGAACAGCGAGATTGCGGAGCTGATATCGCATCTAGAGCGCAATCCTGAGGACATGCCTGAGCTCATCGCGTTCTGGCAGTACCTGCGCTGGAGGCGCAACGGATCGTCCGTCGGGGTGGCATCGCCCGCCTAAAGCGGAGCTCGCGCTGATGGTAAGGCGACTGTGTGACGAGACAGACGCTAGGCGTCTCCTCAATCCCGGCCCCGTTGCGATAGTCACGAGCGCTTGGCACGGCATGACCAACGCCGCTCCGATTGCCTGGACGGCACCCCTTGCGATGGAGCCACCGCTGGTGGGGTGCGTCATTCACCCCCACCGCCATACGGCCGACATGATCCGCTTCAGCGAAGAGTTTGCCATCAACATTCCCGGCCCGAGGCTGTTAAAGCAGACGGCCTTCCTGGGTTCCGTCACTGGCCTTAACTTCGAAAAGCTTGAAGCAGCAGGGCTCGAGACGTTCGCAGCCATGCGGATCGACGCGCCGCTTATTTCGGATTGCCTGGCTTGGATCGAATGTGGCCTTCAGGACGTGATCCTTAACGGCGACCACACGCTGTTCGTCGGTCGCGTGATTCGGGTACAGGCGATGGATGAAGCCTACGCTGGGCAGTGGCTCCTTCAGGACCGCGATGCCAGTCCCATGACTTACCTGGGAGGGACTTCCTACGCGGTGGTAGGGGACTCCCTCGAAGCTGAGATCAAAGTGGACGAGCGGGGGGCGCTAGTCGGCGACACGGCGGAGGAGCGTGAGCAGCGGGACGAAGAGGAAGCGGAAGAGAAGGAACTACGCCAATCAGAAGGCGACGAAGGGTTTGAGGAGATGACCGAGAGCTGAAGCCGCCTATTCGGCGGTGGCTTCGGCCGGCGGTTGCTCCGGGGCCTCTTCGGATTCGGGTTGCTCCGGGGCCTCTTCGGATTCGGGTTGCTCCGGGTTGCGCTCCATGTGTTCCAGACCGGCGATGCTGAAGCCTAGGTGGCCGAGTTCACAGAGAAAGCTACAGTAGGTCAGACGGAGTGCGCTGGTGGACTTCGAGGGCGCGTAGGCGAGGTCGCATCTTACGCATCGCCGTATCAGCGACTCGCCCCCGTCCGGCGATGCTTTGATGGGTTCCTGTTGCTCGGGAGTTGCAGTCGACATTCGTATCCCCGTCAGTATCCACAATCATCAGCCCAAGGGCCTTAACGGGGCAACTCGGGGCCTTGAAGCGTTGACGTCGAGGGTGAAACGTTCGTACCTTTAGAAGCGGACCGCGTGTCTTCGTGCCTCGCTATGAGTTCTGTGGCGCTACACAGCGGACGTTGATCGTATGAGCGAGCGAGTATTTACGCCGACGATTTCTACTTTCCCCTGGGGGCCTAGACCGTGGTATCGGGACAGGCGTCAGGTATTGATCATTGCCGCCGAAGCCCTGGCTACGACGGTGGTGATGGTTGTCTACTTTTATCTCAGGGGGATCCGCCCCGACGCCGTCGACGAGAGCGTCCGTCGATCGCTTCACCTGATCAACTTCGAGCATCAGTTGGGACTCTTTCAGGAGGTGAGGTGGCAAGAGGCGTTTATTGACTACGGGCCGCTCATGTCGGTGGCCAATGCCATCTACGCCTGGGGCCACTTTCCTGTGATGCTTGGTATCGCAATCTGGTTGGTTTTCAAGGATCGCAGTCGTTTCCGATTCGCCCGAAATGTTGTTGTCGTTTCTGCAATCGTCGGCCTCCTGACCTATTACTTACTTCCAACAGCCCCACCTAGACTTATGGCTGTGAATGGCTATGACTTCGGATTCGTCGACACGGTCTACGGGGCAACCAGCGGGGCGAGCTACTTCCAGCCTGGTCCTTTCGTAAACGATTACGCAGCGCTGCCCAGCTTCCACTTTGGATGGATTGCGCTCTGCTCGGTCGTAATCTGGATTAATACATCCAGCAGGCTGCTGCGGGTGATTGCGATTGCGATGACAGGCGTCATGTGGTGGGCAATCACCGTGACCGGGAATCATTACTTCTTCGACATGATTTTCGGCGCCGCAGTAGTTGGTCTGTCGTGGGTCGTCGTCGTCGGTCTGGCGCATGTTCCCCTGCCAGACAAGCTGGCGGGGCTAGTCGGCGAGTCAGGCTGAACGTCCACTCACTCCTCCTCGGCAGTTAGCTCGGCAGTCTCCCAGATGATCGACTCCCAATCCTCTGCTGAGATTCGATCTTCCGTGAAACCGGGGCAATCAACGTGACGAACCAGTAATGGATGAAGGCCGAGCAGCTCCGGGTGCACGCCATTCAACGATTCGCCGACCGCACTCGAGGTGAGCCGGGCGGGCCACCCCGTGGAAGAATCGATCAGTAGCACCGCGTAGGGATAGGCGCGACAGGGGTCCGGCCGCCCCGGGTATTGGCTGCACAGGTTGGCGCTCCCCAGAAGTGTGCAGCCGCCGTCTCGGCGAGAGAGGAAGTAGGGGAATGCGAGCGGAAGCGTAAGCAGTTTGCCGTTCTCGCATTCAAGAAACTCTTGCGAGGGAAGTCCAGAATGGTGCTCCAACCGCGACCTATCGGACTCCCGAATCGCGACATTGGTGTTGCGACAGCAGGAGGCCCCGCATTGCTCGGGCTGGCAGACGAAATCTTTGTCTCCCGGGAGTACCAAGGCATAGCGGGGGAAGTGTTCCTGTAGCTGCTGCCAATGCTGCAGAGACTTAGCAGGCGCGCCGTTCAACGGCATAGTCAACCCCCGGTAATCAGACTAGGGCCGGACCCATGGGGAAGCGAGGCCCGAAGATTGTTCCTGGAGGTTGCAGCTGTGCCGACGCGCCGGTACGTTGGGGCACCTCAAAAAGTCGGCGGTAATCACGTGAGCGAGGAATCCACAGCAGCTTCCATGTCCCCGGAGGAACGAATGAGCCTTCGGAGGCAAGTGTCCGAACAGGCCGTATTAATGGCGATTAATAGCCGTTGGGAAGAGGCGGCCGCTGTAAACACGGAGCTTCTGCGACTGTTCGGCGAAGAGCCGGATGCCCTGAACCGGCTCGGAAAGGCACTGAGCGAGCTGGGCCAGAGCAAGAAGGCGCTCAATGCATATCAGCGGGCGGCCGAGATGGAGCCCAACAACTCAATTGCCCGGAGGAACATCGAGCGACTGTCCGCACTGGGTGATGAAAATTCCGCAGACCAGCCGGCGAGCCAGCTCGACACCAGCCTCTTCATCGAGGAGACCGGGAAGGCCGGGTCTGCCGTGCTCCAGGCGGTCGACGAGCCAGCAGCAGCACACCTTGACGCCGGTGACCTGGTGAACCTAGAAATTCAGGGCAAGGCGGTCAATGTCCATCGCAATAACGGGGAATATGTCGGTATGGTCGAGCCTAAGGTGGGGCTTCGCCTAGTGCGAATGATCAGTGGCGGCAACCAATACAGCGCAGCCGTTCTCAGCGTTGGCGGACCCTACGTCCGGATTATCCTTAGGGAAACCTTCCAGGATCCCTCGCAAGCTGGGAACGTGAGCTTCCCGCCGGGCAAGCTCTCCGACGTTCGAGCGTTCACGCGGCGAAGCTTGGTCAGCGAAAAACCGGAGCCCCCCCTCGACAGTGATGCCGATGATGAGCCTCAGGACGAGTCGACTGAGGGCTGGACTACGACCGACGACGAGGGGGCCGTCGAGGAAAAGGCGGGAGATGAAAGCGCTGATCCCAACGGGAATGATGATGACGAGGACGAACTCGACTAGCGTCCAAGACCCAGCCTTTCGAATTTCTGATTCCGGTTGGACAACTCATCTGCAAAGGGCGCGGCACGGGCGACCGCCACCATACTGTGAGGCCATTCGGAAAGGCGGTGGGCGGCACAGGCGAACCTGGTGACTCGATGGTGGCCGGACGGTGGTAGCTCCCGGGTCCGGGTAGAGTGCCCATCTGCATTAGGCTGACAAGTTGAGGAGAGAGAATGATCGCTGATCAGGGAACCACCCGCCGGTAAAGCGTCCGAAGAATCCTGGATCTGGGACCCGATGCACTTTGCGCGGCCCCTCCCTCAGCTCGCTGCAGATGCGATGGTCCCCTGGCTATCGTCCGGCACCGGCCCCGGGTCGCTCGCCGTAAACGGTTATATCTATCGCCGGTTGGGCAAATCCCACTTCGAACCCGACCTGGAGTTGCCGGAGGGACACACTCTTCGAGAGAACTGGGAAGAGTTCTACCTTCCTCGAATCGTGAAGATTTGCAACCGACTCAAGACAACGCCGCTCGAAGGTAGAGGCTCGGCGGGCCCCTCCCGGTTCATCTGAAATAGCTGGCCGAAAGAGTCTGTTTGAAGGATCCCGGAAGGTTATTCCTCCGAGGGTCCTTGGCGTCCCTGTTGAGCCCGGCGTACTTGCGAGAGACCCAATGCGCTCACTCCTCTTTGGGTTCAGGATCCCCTCAAGTGATCCGCTAGGAGTGGTCTCCGGGTTTGGGGTCAGCCCCGGAAGCGCTTCCGGGCGTGCGCGAATAGTTCTCGATCTCGATAAGTTAGAATGGTTGACCCCCGGGGAGATACTTGTTTGCCCGTTCACCGCGCCACCTTGGGCGCCGCTGTTCGCGACCGCTGGTGCCGTTGTGACGAATGCGGGAGGAGTTTCTGTCCCATGCCGCCATCTCGGCCCGGGGGTATTGGCTCCCGGCCGTGGCAGGTACTGCCGATGGCACAGTGCGTATCCCAGACGGTGCCTTCGTCACTGTGGACGGCGATCAGGGTATCGTAAGAATCGAGGGCGACTGACCCCAATCAGTGCTGCTAATGTACTGCCGGCCGTCCGTATAATGGCGGCCGTGGCATCCCCCGAGGTCCCCCCAGGCATCAACTATCGAGGCGTCTCTGACTTCTTCGCTGCGAACGTCCCGGGCGGCGACTGCGAGCTGAGCTTTTCGCTGATTTCCGGTGGAAGATCGAATTTGACCTATCTCGCGCAAGGCGGGGAGCGGAAATGGGTCGTCCGGCGACCACCTCTTGGGCACGTGTTACCGACCGCGCATGACATGGCTCGTGAATACCGAGTCCTCGAGGGAGTGTCGAAGCGGGACTTCCCGGCCCCGAGGCCGATCGCCCTCTGCGAAGACTCGTCGATCAATGAATACCCCTTCTATGTTATGGACTACCGGGAAGGAGTGATACTCGACACCGAGTTGCCCGATGGATTTGCTACTACGCCGGTTGAGCGCCGGGAGATCGGCCTCGGGATGGTGCGAACGCTCGCCGCGCTTCACAGCATCGACTTCGAGGACGTCGGGCTTGCTGAGTTCGGGCGCCCCTGGGGCTACGTCGAACGCCAGGTCCGGCGCTGGGCGGAGCAGTGGGAACGTTCAAAGACGGCAGACTTGCCCCAGGTGGATGAGTTGATCGACCGTCTGCGCAACGCGATCCCCGAATCGCCCGCTCCTGCGATAGTCCACGGGGACTATCGCCTCGGGAACATCATGCTGGACTTCAACGATCCGCGTCGGACCGTCGCCGTCCTCGATTGGGAGATGGCCACGCTCGGCGATCCCCTCGCTGACCTCGGATACACGCTCATCTACTGGGGGAATGACGGAGACAGCCGAGATGAGGTTGAACTCAGGCCGCAGAAGAAGCTGACAATGCAGCCGGGTTTCCTCACTCGGGAGGAGCTAATCGGGGAATATGCGGGTGCCACCGGCAGCGATGTTTCAAAGATTGATTTCTACCAGGTCCTCGCGATCTACAAGTTGGCCGTGATCACTGAAGGTATCTATGCAAGGTTCCTGAAGGGGCAGACCGTTGGCGAGGGCTTCGGGAATTACGACCGGACAGCCGAACGTCTCATGGACTGGGCACTGAAGCTGGCCGACCAGTCTTCAGATCCGAAGCTTTGCCGCGCATGACTGCGCGTATCCTGCCAACCGGGCCCTACCCTCCGCCCGGTCACTATCTCCGTCACCTGAGGCTCGGAGTCGAGGTGACGCAAGAGCACCAGGTGATTGGGTCTATGCCGGTTCTCCCAGACCTGTGCGATGAAGCTGGCTCCATCCGGGTGGGCCCGATTGCGACCCTTGTCGATTACACGACAGGTTCGATCGCTTCGGCTGCCGCTGCTCCTGATTGGGTTGTCACCCACGATCTCAAAGTGCACTTGATCCGCGTAGCTGCGAAGGGGATCCTCACCGCCCGCGGAAGCCTGGTCCGCCAGGCGCGGAACCACTTCGTCATCGAGAGCGACATCATGGATGAACAAGGCCAGCGCGTAGCGTACTCTTGGGTGACCTTCACCCGGCTGTTGGGAAGCGGGGACAAACGGCCGCGCCGCGCTGGGGTGCCGGGAACCCGAACCCTCGCAGAGGAGGACGAAGTCGACCGTGTTCCGATCGATCGGTTCCTCGGATTCGGAGTCGAAGCGGCGGACGACATCCTTCGCTTCGAGCACACTCCTGTCCTTCGAAACAGCACCGGCGCGATCCAGGGAGGGGCTATTGCAACGGCATTCGACTCCTTGACGGTGGCAATGACAACTCAGCGCTTAGGCTCTCCTTCGAGGACGCTGGACCTTCATCTCTACTATCTGAACCAGGCCAGGCAGGGCCCCTTCGAAGCGCGGGGGGAGGTGTTGCGCGCCTCGCACGGGACCCTCGCCGTGAAACTGGACCTGGTTGAGGTCGGGCGCGAGGTACGGGTGCTGGCCTCTGGCTCGGCGACCGGGGGGCCAGCAATCCCCTATACCCCCTAGGGAATCGTCAACTGAGCACAAGGCGTGTACTCCCTCAACGCCCGTCAGGGATATGCACAGGAGAAGAACTTGTCAGGCGCCACAGAACTGGTACAGCGACAGTTCGGAGGGCTCTCGCAGCTAGAAGCGTTGCGCCCAGACTAGTCTTGCGCGAGGTCTCCGAGTTGGAAGCCTTTCTGATCGTCGTCGCCCCCGCCGCGAGAATCGCTGTACACTCCGGCCGGGGAGCCTCGCCAGACTGTCACGACCAAGTCGTCGCGATAAGGGTCAGCGGTCATGACGAGGCGTTCGTCGATGGCGTCGATTAACTCGTGGATCCGCTCCTCGGAGGCGTCGGCCGTTGTACAGAGAGTCGCGTGGACGTTCGCCCCCTGATAGTGAAGGTCCACGCGGCCGACAAGGCTTTCGTCTTCCCAGAGGACAAAAGCCTCGGACGTCTTGGTGCGATGCTCGCGCTCGAAAACGATCACTTTGGCCGTACCTGGCCTCTCCCCAGGATCGTCCATTTGTAACTGGTGAGCTCCCTGAGCCCAAGAGGACCCCTGGCGTGTATTTTCTGTGTGCTGACCCCGACCTCGGCGCCCAGGCCGAACTGGGCGCCGTCGGTGAACTGCGTGCTGGCGTTGACATACACGGCTGCCGAGTCGACTTCGTCGAGGAATCGCATCGCCGCCGGGTAGTTCTCTGTGACAATCGCGTCGCTGTGGCTGCTTCCGTGCCGCTCAATGTGAGCCAGGGCGCCATCGAGTCCATCGACGACGGCTACCCCTGCCTTCAGTGCAAGGTGTTCAGTGTCCCAATCCTCCGGAGTGGCTTCCCGAAGTTCGAGGTCCCGGCCGGGCCACTGTGCCAGCTCTGAACGGACGCGTTCGTCGCCGGCAATCGCCACCCGACCTGCCCATTTTTCGGCAAGCGCGGGAAGGAATCTTTGGGCTATCGTGGCGTCCACGAGCACTGTGTCCACGGCGTTACAAATGCTGTACCTGCGCGTCTTGGCGTTGTCCACTATATCCAGGGCCATTCGCGTGTCGGCTGCGCCATCGACGTACACGTGAACGACACCGATCCCGCCGGCTACTACCGGCATGGTCGCATTGTCACGAATGTGAGTGATGAGCCCGGCTCCTCCCCGGGGGATCATCAGGTCGATTAGATCATGCGATTTCAGGAGGTCATCGACATGCGCACGGTCAGGATCGGTGATCACCTGCACGGCGTCCGTCGGCACGCCCACGTCCTCGAGCGCGCTGTGAATCACTGCACCGAGCACCCTGTTGCTGTTGACAGCCTCCTTACCCCCACGAAGGACGCAGGCATTTCCGCTCTTGAGCGCTAGGGCTGCCATGTCGACGGTAACGTTCGGCCTGGACTCATAAATGCACCCGATCACGCCGAGCGGCACGCGACGTCTGCCGACCAGGAGGCCGTTCGGGAGGGTCCGGGAATCGAAGGTCTCGCCAACTGGGTCCGGAAGTTCGGCCACATCACGGATATCTGAGGAGATGTCGGCTACTCGCTCTGGACTGAGGGTTAGCCGTTCGACGAACCACTTCTCGAGCCCTGCAGCGGCCGCGGCCGCGAGGTCCTGGGCGTTGGCTTCGAGAACGCTTGCCCCATCCGCATCGAGGATCGCTGCGATGCGCAGCAATGCCTCGTTCTTCTGCGAAGTCGATAGCATCGCCACTTTCTTGGATGCGCCCCGGGCAAGCGCGGCACGCTCCTCGGCGAGCGATTGGGACGATTCGATAGCCATGCTCCAAGTCTAAGCGACCGCGAGCCGATGGGGGCGGGGTACGGTCACGAATCAGGGACGGCTACAATACGCTTGGTCCGTTGGACCTCGAAGCCGGCGGCCGGGATTCGCATGCTAATCGCTTTTGATATCGGCAATACTTCAATCCACGTGGGCCTCTTCGAGGGAGAAGTGCTCCATGCCACGTGGAGAATCGGCGTGGAGAGAGAGAAGCTCCCGGACGAGTACGGCGTGCTGTTGCTTTCCCTCCTGCACTCCCGAGGCTTTACGATCGAAGACATCGCTGACTGCATTATCGGTTGTGACGTACCTCCCCTGATACCTTCGTTCGAAGAGGTGTCGCGCACCTATCTTGGAGTCGAGCCCATGGTGGTCGGGCACGGGCTGAGGACCGGTATCCGAATCCTGTACGACAACCCGAAGCAACTCGGTGCGGACCGAATTATCGACGCGGTAGCCGCGGTGAAAAAATACGGGGCGCCGGTAATTGTCGTGGACTTCGGGACGGCCACCGTCTTTGATGCCGTGAACGAGCACGGGGACTACCTCGGAGGAGCTATCGCACCGGGAATCGAGATCGCCAGCGAAGCTCTCTTCGCGAGGGCTGCGATGCTCTATAGAGTCCAGCTTGAGCGGCCCCCTTCGGCGATAGGGAAGAACACCATCAATGCCATGCAGTCCGGGATCTTGTTCGGATATGTTGGTCTGGTGGAAGGCATGGTGCAGCGCTTCAAAGACGAACTGGACGGAGAGCCGACGGTCATAGCGACTGGCGGACTGGCTGCCGAACTCGCTGCAGAAACAAACTGCCTCGATGTCGTCGACGGCAACCTCACCCTTACGGGCCTCCGCTTGATCTGCGAGATGAATCGCCAGGACTAGGACGAGCATGACTGAAAAAGCCACCGCTCCACTTGCCGGCCGCCACATCGTTCTCGGTGTGACCGGATCCATAGCCGCGTTCAAGGCAGCCGACCTCTGCTCCAAGCTTCGGCAGGCGGGGGCCGAAGTCGAGGTTGTGATGACCTCGGCGGCCACCAATTTCGTCGGACCGGCTACGTTCCAGTCGCTCTCTGGCCGGCCGGTTGTCGCTGACATGTTCGAGGCAGCCGAACCGGAGGCTCACGTTGAGGTCGCGCGACGAGCGGACGCTCTCGTCATTGCGCCGGCCACAGCCGACTGCCTCGCGAATCTGGCCCAGGGACGGACATCGGACATGGTGACGCTCACCGCGCTGGCTACTAGTGCACCCGTCATAGTGGCGCCCGCCATGGACAGTCAGATGTGGGAAAATCCGGCAACGCAATCGAACGTTGATATGCTAAGGCAGCGATTGGTTTACGTGGCCGGGCCTCGTGAAGGACGGCTTGCCACCGGGCGGATGGGTTCGGGGCGAATGGTCGAGGTGCCGGAGATCATCAGCGCGCTCCGAGCCGCTCTCGGCAAGGAGAAGGGTGACCTGGTTAGCCGCTATGTGGTGGTCAGCGCCGGACCGACATACGAGCCAATAGACCCGGTCCGCTTCATTGGCAACCGATCCAGCGGCAAGATGGGGTTTGCCATTGCTGAGGCAGCTCGTGATCGGGGCGCGCGCGTCACGCTGGTCACCGGCCCTTCGTCCTTGGAAACGCCCTTCGGAATCCAGAGGATGGATGTCGAGACCGTTGGTGAGATGCTGACGGCCCTCCGAAGAGCCACCGCCGATGCCGATGCGCTGGTTATGGCGGCTGCGCCCGCCGATTTCGAGCCCGTCTCGGCGGCTGATCAGAAGATTAAGAAGGCGCCCGGCGAAGACGGACTGACTTTGAAGTTTAAAAAGACGCCCGACATTCTTGCAAGCCTCGAGCTGGGTGGTGTGCGGGTCGGCTTCGCCGCCGAAACCGAGAACCTAGAGTCCAATGCGGTGGAGAAGTTGGAGCGCAAGAGACTTGACTTCATCGTGGCCAACGATGTCACGGTCGAAGGTTCCGGGTTCGCGACTGAGACGAATCGGGTAACGATCTTTCACTCCGATGGAGCCGTTGAAGAGTTGCCACTCATGTCCAAATACGATGTCGCGAACGCGATTCTGGATCGGATACTCGCCCGGGTCGGAGGCGACGCCTGAGGAAGGCTAGTCCGCAAGCCCTAGGAATTCCGCTGCCCTCAGACGGAGTTCCTTACGGTGGTCGGGATGCGCGATGCTAATCAGCTCCGCAGCACGCTCACGGTCGGTCTTGTCATAGAGACTGGCGACCCCGTACTCGGTGACCACGTAGTCGACAATTTGCCGGGGAACCGTCACGATGGCCCCCGCCCCGAGTTCTTCGGCAATCCTGCTGACCTCGCCATCACGGGCCGTGGATGGAAGCACAGTGATGCTTCTTCCGCCCCGCGAAAGCATGGCACCCATCGCGAATTCGAACTGGCCCCCGGGCCCGCTCCACATGTCTCGTCCCAACGACTCGGAGGCAACCTGGCCCGTTAGGTCAACTGCGACCGCGTTGTTGATGGCGACCATATTGTCGTTCTTAGCAATTACCCTCGGGTCGTTTGTGTAGTCAACGTCGTAAACCTCGAAGATCGGGTTCCGGTCAATGAACTCCAGTTCTTCGAGGGACATGGCTATCAGCGCGGTCGCGACGTACTTGCCCGGATGGAGGGTCTTCTTTTCACCGGTGATCTGGCCGCTCATGACCATTTCGTTCATGCCCGGCACAGAGATCTCACTGTGAACGCCGAGGCCTTCCTTCCCGTCGAAGGCTCCGTTAACCGCGAGCCAGGCGGTAGACCTTCCCGTTCCGATTTGAATCGTGTCCCCATCGTTGACGAGTTCGCGAACGCTGGCCGCAATAGCGCCGGTCTCTTCCGAGGCCAGGCGGGAAGCAACCGGGAACTGGTGTTCTCCCCCGGGGACGATCGCGTCGAGTTCAGTCACGTGGACCTGGTTGGTGCCGCCTGTCATCGGATAGTTATCCCGGATCTCGGCAATAACCCTCCCGGCACGCCGGACATACGTGCGCTTGTTCCATGCGCTCAGTCCGAAACTGCAAAAGCCGTTTTCGTCCGGTGGAGAGATGCTGATAAGGACGGTGTCGGCCGGCTTGGTCTCGGAGCCGCGCTCGTCCCAATTCTTGAAGCGGCGACTGAACGGGACGCTTATAAAATCGATGCGCCGATCCACGAGCGCGGGGCGAGCGAGCGCAGAATTGAAGACTTCCACGTGCATTTGGAACGCTGGATGGCCGGGCTCGAACCAGCCGGGATCGTAACCCGGGGCGCAGACCACGATATCCACACGCTCCAACTCACCGGCCCTGGCAAAGAGGGCATCCGATAGATTCGGCACGCTTGCACCGATTGGAATGGCCACCCGGCTGTTCGGCTCGATCGCACGAACGGCCTCTTCGGCGGTCACAAACTTTGTTGCGAATTCGTCCCGCCAGTTCTCGAATCGAGGTCCCGACATGGGGCGCGAGTATACGAGGTCCACGAAAGGACGGAACCGGCGGCTGCCGTGGTCCTGCGCTATCCGGCGAGGTTCGACCGAAAGGCAGGGTCGGCCGCCGGTTCCGTCACCGATGCCGGGCACTGGTCCTTCAGCGTGCACTCAATGCAGCGTGGTCGCCGCTTCAGGCACAAGCGCTTGCAGTGCACCACCACCCTGGCATGGTAGCGGGCCCACAGGCGCTGTCGCTCGCCGTCGGATTCGTCCGCAAAGGCCTCTTCGAAGAAATGCTGCCAAGCCGGGTAGCCGGCTGCGGCCCCCGGACCCATCCCGAAGCGAGTAAAGAGCCTGATTGTGTAGGCGTCGATCACGAACCTGTCCTGCCCGGCCGCGTAGAGCAGGATGCAGTCAGCCGTCTCGGGCCCAATCCCCCAGGTACCGATAAGCCTGATGCGCAGTGTGTGCTTCGGCAGGCTCAACAGGCCTTCCAGCCCCCCGGCATTCGCAACCAGTTCGAGAAAGGCGTGAAGTTTTCTGGTCTTCTGTCGGTACTGCCCGCTTGGCCTGATCAGTTCTGCCAGCCGATCCCGACCGATTCGTCCCATGGCTCCCGGTGACATCACCCCCGCCGAGCGCAGCTGCACCAGCGCCCTCTCAGCGTTTGCCCAGGCCGTGTTCTGCACGAGGATCGCGCCCACGCAGACCTCGAATGGCGCTGTGTCGGATGACCAGTGCCATCCGAAGTTTGCGTGCATTGCCTCGAGGTGATCGAGGATCTTGAGGAGTGTGACCTTCCGTTGTGCGACGCCCGTAGCGAGCCTCACAGTCGTGGGCTCTTGGTTGTTTCGAGGGGCGAGCCCGGCGCCTTTATCCGTCAGAGTCGGAATCGGAGTCTTCCGGGAACTGGCGCTCCAGCCAGAAGAAGATCGCCATCACGGCAGCTCCGCCTATCGCGCCCACGGCGATGCCGAGGAGAATCTTATCGGCGTCGAAACGAACAAACAGGTAGATCACGAAGGTGACGACGAATCCAATCAGGAAATAGGCAAGCTGGCGTCGTAGGAAGTGCCACATACAGGTTCTCCTTCGGGTCGCGAGGAATGTTTGCCGGAACGGTCAGGAATGTAAAGGCGGGAAAGCGTGAAATTCCGGTCTCGAACGCGGTCGGCGGTCGGGGGAAAGCTGGAGGATCTTGGCTGAGCGCCGCTCGACTGTGTGTTCGAGATCACTGGGTGCCACAATCGATTCCACGAGGCCCCAGCGCTGCGCTGCCTTCGAGTCTATCGGTTCGCCAGAAAGGATCATCTGGGCGGCTATTCCCGGTGGAATCGTGCGGGCCAGCGTTTGCGTGCCGCCGGCCGAAGGAATGTAGCCGAGCGTCACCTCTGGCAGGCCGAACAGCGCCCCTTCGGCAGCGATTCTGATGTCGCAACAAAGCGGCAGTTCGAGACCTGCCCCGTAGCAGAACCCGTGCAATGCCGCGATCGTTGTACAGCGGTGCGAAAGTAGGAGTTCCCAGACTGGTCTGCCGTGCCGAGCTTTTCGTGCTTCGAAGATGCTGGGCGACGTGCCGAACTCGGAGATGTCGGCGCCTGCAGAGAAGGCGCGACCCTCGCCCCGGAAGATAATGACCTCAACGTCCGGAGTGTCCTGGGCGGCCTCGAGATAAGTCCAGAGAAGGTCGCGCATCTCAAGGTTGATTGCGTTCAGCTGGGCCGGGCGATTCAGTGTTAGATTCGCGACACGGCCGTGGATCTCAAAGAGAACTGGTTCCACCACGATTCGATACTATTCGCCACCCGGAGGCGGGGCTAGTTTTTTACCAGCCGGCCCGGGTCCCAGTGGCGCGCGCGGCGGTGTCGGATACGCTGGACATCTATGGCATATGAAGTGCTGGATCATCCGTTCCTGCACCGCCTTCGTGAGCAGGTGCTGTATACGGCCGGGCCGATTGGTTCGACCCTGCTCTCACTCGATCTGGGCCTCGAGAAGTTCACCGCATTCGCAGGTACCGATCGAGAGGAAACCCACGACGAGTGCCTCGAATGGCTCAACATCAGCAGCCCGGAGACGCTCGAGCTAGTCTTCGACATGTTCTATGCGGCCGGCTGCGACGGCGTGGATTCGTGCTCGTTCGGAGGTAACAAGGCTGTGCTCTCCGAGTTCGGCCTCGAGGGTCGCACGAGCGAACTGAATCGCATCGCCGCCGAGGTGATCGGCAAAGCCCGTGACCGCTACTCGACTCCTGAATGGCCTAGGTATTCACTGGGTACAATCGGGTCGGGCACTCGCCTCCCATCCCTCGGCCAGGCAAGCTGGGACGAGTTGGTGGACAGCTACTTCGAGCAGGCGTCGGGGTTGTTGGAAGGCGGCATCGATGTGCTCAAAGTAGAGACCTGCCAGGATTTGCTGCAGGCCAAGGCGGCGCTTGCCGCTTGCAGCGATGCAATGGCCGCGGCCGGCCGTAGGGTGCCCGTCATCGCAAGTGTCACCATCGAATCCACCGGAACCATGCTGTTGGGGTCCGACATCGGGGCCGCACTCACGACGCTCGAAGCTGTCGATACCGTCGACGTGCTTGGCATCAACTGCGCGACGGGCCCGGCCGAGATGCTGGAGCACGCCCGCTTCTTGGCCGAACACTCTCGGCGGCCGGTCTTTATTGGCCCTAATGCCGGGATCCCCGAGATCGTCGACGGGCAGGCAAGCTACGCACTCACCCCGAGCGAGTTTGCCCGGTTCCATCGCATATTCGTTGAGGAGTTCGGCATTAACATTGCCGCTGGCTGCTGTGGAACGACGCCGGAGATGTTTAGAGCCGCAATCGATTCCCTGGGTCACCCTGCCCCGCTGAGACGCCCCGCCGCATCTCAGTTCTTTCGCAAGGACAAGCCAGCGGATGCCCACGAATCCTCGGTATCGTCGCTCTACGCTGCCACGCCAATCAAACAGGAAACGTCGTTCCTTGTCGTTGGGGAGAGGCTCAACGCCATCGGCTCGCGGGCGTTCAAGGACGTCCTGCTCGCCGAGGACGTAGACGGCATGGTGGCCATTGCTCGGGACCAGGCCGCACTGGGCGCCCACGTACTGGACGTAATGGTTGACTACGTCGGCCGCGACGGGAGCGAAGACATGGAGCGGGCTACCACGGCCCTGAGAACCCAGTCCACTCTCCCCCTGATGTTTGACTCCACAGAGCCGGACGTGATCGAGGCCGCCCTGAAGCTCTACGGCGGTAAGGCAATCGTCAACTCGATCAAGCTTGAAGGGGGAGAGCGCCCTCTTGAGGCCGTACTTCCCATTATCCGGCGCCACGGTGCGGCCGCTGTCGCGATGACCATCGATGAGGAAGGGCAGGCGCGGACCGCGGACTGGAAAGTGCGCGTCGCCAAGAGGATTTACGACATTGCCGTTGGCCGTTTCGGGATGGAGCCGTCGGACCTGTTGTTTGACTGCCTCACTCTGACCATCACGACCGGTCAGGAGGAGACCCGTCGTGATGCGATAGAGACTCTCGATGCGGTCGGCCGGATCAAGGAGGAGATTCCGGAGGCGAACACCATTCTCGGCGTCTCAAACTGTTCTTTCGGCTTGAAGCCGGCAGCACGGCGAGTTTTGAACTCGGTGTTCCTCAGTGAGGCCGTTGACCGAGGGCTTGATGCTGCCATCGTGAACGCCCGACAGATAATGCCGCTGAACCGCATTCCCGAGGTGCAGCTGGAGGCGGCCCTCGACCTCATCTACGATCGCCGACGCCCGGACCATGATCCCCTCGGGCACTTCGTCTCCTTGTTTGAAGCCGCCGACGGCTCTCGCAAGAAAGCCGCCGAGGCGGACCGCGAAGCCCTCTCAGTGGAAGATCGCCTGAAGGCGAGGATCGTCGAAGGTGACCGAAAGGACATTGAGAAGGATCTCGATGAGGCGCTGGACCGCTTTGGCGCCCTGAAGATCGTGAACGACTTTCTTCTCGATGGGATGAGGATGGTCGGTGATCTCTTCGGGTCGGGCAGGCTGCAATTACCGTTCGTGCTCCAGAGCGCCGAGACCATGAAGTACGCAGTCGCGCATCTTGAACCCCATATGGAGCGGGCCGACGGCCAGGCCAAAGGGAAGATCGTGCTGGCGACAGTTCGGGGAGACGTGCACGACATCGGGAAAAATTTGGCCGACATAATTCTCACCAACAACGGTTACCAGGTTCATAACCTTGGAATCAAACAGCCGATCGCCAACGTGATAACGAAGGCCGAGGAGATAGAAGCCGACGCGATCGGGCTTTCCGGCCTGTTGGTCAAGAGCACAGTCGTGATGCGGGAAGATCTTGAGGAGCTAAATGCTCGCGAACTCTCACACTACCCAGTTCTGTTGGGAGGTGCGGCGCTCACGCGGAAGTACGTCGACGTCGATCTCCAGGGGGCTTATGAAGGCTCGGTGTATTACTGCCAGGATGCCTTTGAGGGACTTGCCGCCATGGATTCGATCGTAGGTGCGGGTGAGGCTGGGAAGGCTGGGGGTTCGCCCTCCGAAATTGAGGCTCTTGCGGACTCTGAGGTCGGAGGACCTGCGGCCGAATTTGAGTATGTGCGTAGCGTCGTGCGCGATTCGGAGCGCCCACCGATTCCCGTTCCACCGTTCTGGGGGAGCCGGGTGATTCGCGGGCTGCCGCTCCGCAACTTGTACCCTTACATCAATGAAGTGGCGCTTTTCCGGGGCCAGTGGGGATACCGAAAGGGCTCGCTCTCGGACCAAGACTACCGGGACGTTCTCGAGCACGAGGCCGAGCCAGCGTTTCGACGATTTCAGGAAGAGGCAATCGCCAAAGGGCTGCTTTTGCCGCAGGTGGTCTACGGCTACTTTCCTGTAATTGCGAGCGGTAATTCCGTGCTGGCCTGGCCCGATGTCGAAGACGGACGGGCCGTCGGCGACGCTGTGAGGTTCGAATTCCCCCGGCAGCCGTCGGGCCAGCGGCTCTGTATCGCGGACTTTTTCTTGTCGGCGGAGGAAGCCGGCTGGGCGGAAGATTCCGCCCAGGGCCCGGCGACATTCGACACGCTGGCCTGTCATGTCGTCACCGTGGGGCCCAGGGCATCGGAGCGCGCCCAAGAGCTCTTCGCGGGAAATGAGTACAAGGAGTACCTGCAGTTCCATGGCTTTACGGTGGAGACTGCAGAGGCGCTCGCCGAATTCTGGCACAAGCGAATTCGCGAAGAACTGGGAATAGCTGGGGACGACTCGACTGTGATCCGGGAGCTCTTCCGGCAGAAGTACCGCGGGAGCCGCTATTCCTTCGGCTACCCGGCCTGCCCGGACCTAGAGCAACAAGCCGGGATCGCGGAACTCCTCGACCCGTCCCGTGTTGGCTGCGAGCTTGGGGAGACGTTCCAGTGGCACCCTGAGCAGACGACGAGCGCAATCGTCGTTCATCACCCAACCGCCCGCTACTTCACCATTCGCTGAACTGTGGGCTGGGCGCCCCCTCTAGCTCACTCGAACATGATCACTGAGCGTGTGACCTCGCCTGCTTTCATGGCCCGGAAGGCATCGTTGATGTCTTCAAGGCCGATCCTTCGGGTAATCATTTCATCCAGCTTGAGGCGGCCCTGGAGGTAGAGGTCGATGTACTGGGGCATGTGAACACGGAACCGGTTCGAGCCCATCGCGCAACCCTTGATAGTCCTCCCGCTGAGGAATGCGCTGCCTTCCAGTTCGAGCTTCTCTCCAATAGGGATCATTCCAACGATGGTGGCGACGCCGCCCTCGCGGATGGATTCGAATGCCTGTTCGCCCGTTTTCTTGAGCCCGATGCACTCGAACGTGTAGTCTGCCCCGCCTTCGGTGAGTTCCCGAATGGCCCGGACTGGATCCGAGGACGATGCGTCAACCACGTGAGTCGCCCCTAGGTCCCTCGACGTTTTGAGTTTGCTCTCGAAGACATCGACGGCGATGATCATCCGCGCCCCGGCGATTGAAGCACCCTGGATGGCGGCGAGCCCCACCCCGCCGGCACCGTAGACTGCGACCGTTGAGCCGGCTTTCACCTCAGCTGTATTAAGAGCTGCGCCCACACCGGTAGTGACTCCGCAGCCGACCAGAGCGGCTGCGTCAAGGGGTATATCCTCCCGGATCTTCACGAGCGCGTTTTCGAAGACCAGCATCTTCTCGGCGTAACTGGACAGCTGGAGAAATTGCTGCACCGGGGCGCCGTTCCAGGTGTACTTGGGCGGGTCATCGACCTTTCGCATGCGCTCCCTGCTGCGGCAAAGAAAAGGCTCACCGCTGAGGCAGCGCTCGCAGTTTCCGCAGAAGACTGACAGACACATGATCACGTGATCCCCGGGCTGCACGTAGGTAACATTCGCCCCAACCTCCTCGACGATCCCTGCGGCTTCATGGCCGAGGATCGTCGGTGTAGGGTGTGGGTAGAAACCATCGACGAAGTGCAGATCACTATGGCAGACGCCGCTTGCGACCGTTCTCACCAACACCTCCCGGCGCTGGGGGTTGTCGACCTCAACATCCTCGATCGTGAGCGGCTGTTTCGGGCCGTGGAAAATCGCTGCTTTCACAGGAGGCCTCCGCGTAGTCTTCGAGCCCATCATATGCCTCGAAAAGTCCGGTGACAGCAAAGGAAGTTTCTTAAGCTCAAATGTTCTAGCATCCGCGCATGGCTCTACCGACCGTCCCGACATTTGAGCCGCGGTCGGAGGTTGCAGCCAGCGCTCGCCGGGTGCTCCGAGAGGTGTTTGGGTACTCGGAGTTCCGCCCGGGCCAGGTCGAGACGATCGCGGCCACCCTCGACCGACGCGATGTCCTCGCAGTCATGCCGACCGGCGCGGGGAAGAGCCTCTGCTACCAGGTGCCCGCGCTCGTCGATGAGTCCGGACTCACCGTGGTTGTCTCTCCGCTCCTTGCGTTGATGAAAGACCAGGTCGACGCGCTCGTAGCTGCCGGAGTCAATGCGGCAGCGGTCAATTCCACGATGACGCGGGAAGCCCGGGGGGCCGTGATGGCGGAGGTGGCGGCCGGTCGCATCCGGCTTCTGTACGTCTCCCCGGAGCGCTTCGGTGACAGTGCCTTTGTCGCGGGCATGCGCTCGGTTGCGGTCGCCAGGCTCGCCATTGACGAAGCCCATTGCATCTCCCAGTGGGGCCATGACTTCCGGCCTAGTTACCAGGAGCTGGGCGCTGCACGGCGATCCCTGGGGAGTCCGTCAATAATTGCTCTCACTGCCACCGCCGACTTGCGCGTTCGCGAGGATGTTGTGACCCGTCTCGGGCTCGAAGACCCGGTCATCAATGTCACGGGATTCGACCGGCCAAATCTGCGCTACTCTGTCGTTCGGGCCCGCAATTTGAAGGAAAAGGCCAAGGGTATTGCCCGGATCCTCCAAGAGCATCAGGGCGAATCAGTAATCATCTATTGTGCGACGCGGAAGCGGGTTGAAAATCTAACCGACGCTCTCCAGCGCCAGCGGATCCGCTGTGCTCGCTACCACGCCGGTATGGAGAGCGATGACAGGAAACGAATCCAGGAGGCGTTTGCCCGCGACTCCCTCCCTGTGATTGTTGCTACCAATGCTTTCGGAATGGGGATCGATAAGCCGGACGTTCGACTGGTCATTCACCACGATCTTCCGGGAGGGCTCGAACAGTACTACCAGGAGGCCGGGAGGGCCGGACGTGACGGCGACCCTGCCGAATGCGTCCTTTGCTACTCCCCTCGCGATCGTTCGATCCAGGAGTTCTTCATCGAAAGCTCCAACCCTGAACCGACGCGCGTTCTGGACGTATACAGGCAAATTGCCGCCGCAAGTGGCGACCGCCTGTTCGTTCCAGAGCTGGCTAACTCGGAGCAGGACCAGGTGCCCGTGAACGCGGCGATTACGGCACTGGTTGAGTCCGGACTCGTTATTCGTAAGGGATACCAGGTTTGGGATGTCGGGATGGGCGAGGAGAGCAGGATCAACCATGGTGCGTTGCAGGAACATAGGGCCAACTCGTTCGCCAAGCTGGATTCCATCCAGGCTTACGCAGAGTCCCTGACCTGCCTCAGGCGACGAATTCTGGCCTATTTCGAAGAGGAATCGCCGGCCTCCTGCGGGAATTGTTCGCCCTGTCTCAGTCCACCCAGGCCGGTCGCGCCAGCCGAAGATGACGCACTCTTCCAGGAGTTGCGGGTTGTCCGGCGCCGGCTGGCCGAAGAGCTCGATGTTCCACCCTATGTCGTCTTCGCCGATTCAACACTGCGGGCAATGGCGCAACAGCCTCCACAGTCTCGAGTTGAGATGCTCGCTATCTCAGGAGTCGGCGTGACCAAGATGGACCGATTCGGTGAGCATTTCCTCGCGGTCACAAGAGGGGCGACACAGACTGCGGGCCCCAAGCCTGTGCTGGTGCCGAAGCCAGATGATGGCCGTCGTGGCCAACGACGCTCAAGAACGCGAGTGTCTCGGACCATCGCCCGCACCTGGGAACTGTTGCGCGATGGCCTCAGCATCGACGAAATTGCTCACAAACGTGGCTTGAAACCTGCCGTCGTTGCAACGCACATCGCCGAGCTTATTGCTGCCGGTGAAGTTACGGACCCGTCTCCCTGGATCGATGAGGACTCCTTGAAGAGAGTCCGGGTTGCGTCCGGTGGACATCCGCTCGGGCTGCTGAAGCCCGTGGGGACACTGCTTCCGGATCTCTCGATAGAGCAGCTCACAATCGCGAGAGCCTGGCTCAATAAGTCACGGACGGGTGATTAGTCACTTTCGCGAGTGAGAGTCAGCCGTTTTATATTCCTCGCAACTCCACCAAGGCGCCGTTTGTAGTCTTCCTCTCCGCGCAGGAAGTCGAAACTCCTCAGCCCTGCTTCAATTGCCCCTCGGAGAGCAAGAGCCTTGGAGAGCAATCCAACGGCCAGGCGCCCATGGGCCGGGTCGTAGCCGCTGTTGTAGAGGTACCGGGTCGTCTTATCTTCAAATCCGAGCAGGACAGCGATCGGTTTCCCGTCGAGCCGCAGCTGCCAGATCCTCCCGAGCCCTGCCTGGGCCATTGCCGGCGCCATTTCCCTGAAGAATGCCTCCATTTCGACCGTCAGAAATCGAGTCTTTCCCTCGTGACTCTCACGCATCATCCCAAGCAGGGTGTCCATCGCCCGGTCGACGTCCTCCATATCGGAGACGGACTCAAGCTCGATTGCCCCGGCAGCTTCAAGGTTGCGCAGCTTTCTCCTCAACTCGTGCCGGTCCTTTTTGGGCAGCACCGCTACGAACGACTCCCAGTCGGACGGGAGCGCTGCTACCGGAGCAACGGCCTCGTCCTCGAGCTGCAGAGCCCAGCCTGCTGAGGCCGCGGCCGAGGACCAGGCATCAATTTCGGGAGAGCCCTCTGGCTGCCCCCAAAGCGTGAGTGATGACACGTTGTTGTGGACCAGCCATCCCAGGGTCGACTGAGCCACGCCTACCTCGTCCCCGGGGGCCATCAGATTTCCAGAGTAATCCTGAATTTTGAGGTTGCCGAGCCCTGCCGCAGTCTCATTCTTGACAAGCAGGGGGATGATCCCGACCAGTTGGTGGTCTCGTCTTAGCTCGAGAAACACAGCCCCTGGCGCCGGGAAGTGGGCGAGCCAGGTTGAATACCAAATCGGGAGCGAGAACGGTCGCGCTCCCGAGGTCTCCTCATACAGCCGTTTCCAGTCATTCTGGATCGCTTGAAGTTCCGTGACCGCCACGGTCTCGCAGGCGAGTTCGGTAGAAGTCACACCCTAGCCTCGCCCATTGACCAGCGCCAGGAACTCCGCTCGCGTCACCGCCGATCGCCTGAACCCGCCCCTCATCGCGCTGGTGATCATTCGGCTTCCGGGCTTCTTTACTCCTCGCATAGTCATGCAAAGATGCTCCGCCTCGATTACGACGGCCACCCCATCCGGTTTGAGCGCCTCCATGATTGCCTCGGCGATTTGCGATGTGAGCTGCTCCTGGATCTGGGGTCTCCGCGCATAGCCCTCAATGACCCTCGCCAGTTTTGAAATGCCAACCACCCGGCCGTCCGGCACATAACCGACGTGTGCTTCCCCGTGGAACGGAAGCAGATGATGCTCGCACATGCTGTAGAAGGGAATATTACGAAGGATCACCATCTCTTCGTGGGAAACCTCGAAGCTGGTCCCGAGGTGCTCACGAGGATCCGCTACGAGGCCCCCGAAGAGCTCGGAATACATCCGTGCCATCCGGCCGGGAGTTTCCCTCAACCCTATTCGGTCAGGGTCCTCCCCAAGGGCCTCGATAACTCCCTTGATGGCCTTCTCAAGCAGGCTGAGGTCAATTTCTTGTTCGTTAGATTCCGACATCCGCAAATTCCAAGTCTCGAGGGTAGCAGCGGGCACCGCTCTCCGCGATGCCGGGTGGTCCGCTGCCGGCGACGGTCAGCCCCGAGAGCCCCCGTTCCGGGAGGCCATCTCGGCTCCCAGGCGCTCGAGCTCACGTCCGAGTCGCGCGGTCCGATCGGCCATCCCGGCTACCCAGACTCGGTCGGATGATACTCGGAGCCAGAGATGCCGGCGGGGGACGTAGAACGTGATTCCAAGGCCGACCAGGCCGGCTATGGCGGAGATCCAGGTGAAGGAGTCACCGGGGTCGCGACGGATATTCAGGCCCGACGCCTCCGAGCGACCAGCGAATGTATAAGTGAACCCGGTCGAACTTGTGGCGGGGTTGTCCTCGGTGACCACCATGTTGGCGTCGTCAATTCCGCTCACCACCAGGTAGGTGCTTCCGTCGGATCGCGGGACCATCTGGACCGTGCTGCCGGGAGCCGCGCCTCCCGGCAGCACGGCGAACGAGATCGCGGGGATGGCTACGGCGCCTCGAAATTCGACAACGTAATCGTTTTCCCAGATCGATTCGCCGGCCGAAAGAATTCGGAGGCCCGACGCACTGCTCACGACGAGCTGGATGCCCTGATCGGGCACGTCCCAGGCCAGGCCGAGGTCGAGGCCTGGCGCTCCATCTCTTCCCGACAGGGCCAGCGCTCCCAGGGCGACGTCATCAGCTCTATCAGCCGTCGGGCCGGGGTCTGTCGCCAGCTGGGGCATCGGTTCATTAACGAGCAGCTCGCCCTGGAAGTTAGTGACCTTCAGGATCGGCACGACGGTGGTCTGGCTGTCGAAGTCCAGCACGCCGTCGAAAAGCACACGCTGTTCTGGGCCCGTGATTCGAACTCTGGCAAGGGCATCGAAGAACGCTGCCTGATGTAAGCGATAGCCAAACGCTCCACAGGGACCGTTTACTGTCACCCGGCATTGAACGGGTTCTGTTCCCTGCCTGACCTTAATGCCTGTGTGGAAATCGATGATGTTCCCCTCGTCGTCGATTCCCCGGAAAGAATCTATGACTTCAGCGAAGAGCTGGCCCGGCCCGGCATCGGAGAAGACCGGAGCGGCCGGAGTGTCCTCGTAGATGATCATCGTTCGACTGAATCCGGCCACAAACGTGAGCAGGACGCCAAGCAGCAACAGCAGCAGTGCAAGATGAGACAGGAAAGTGCCGTAATGGCTCCATGCGAATCGGTCTGCAAACAGGTAGTCGGTGCCGTCGGGGGCCGTCGAAACGCGTTCCACGGTGTAGCGGCGCCGGCGGAGCATCTGAATCACATGTTCCCCGCCGCGATGGGAGAAGTTCGCCCTGTACCTGGCGCTGTCGAAGTAACTGTCCGGCACAGAACGGGGCGGGCGCCTCACGTTCCGGACGGTTGGGCGGAGCCGGCTCACAGAACAGACAGTGACCGAAATGATGATCACCAGCCAGAGAGCGACGAACCAGGGGGCATGGAAGATGTCGAATAGGTCGAGTCGATTCATCGGGGTGGTGAGAGCCCCGAAGTCTTCGTGTTGAAGCTCCAGCCAGTCGGCTCTCGCGGCGGGGTTGTTGCGTGCCGCCGGCGGCACCTGTGGGATCACCGTCCCGACCGCACCCGCCACGACCGCGGTTCCCACCAGGACCAGGGCGAACTTCACGTTGGTGAGCAGGGCCCAGGCTGCCCTAAGCGGGTCGGGACGGGGGGGTTCCTCGAATTGGTCCGGCGTTCCGGATGCCGCTGGACTCTTTCGCCGTCACGGGAGTAATTCGACGCTGAGCCGATCGAAGTGCTCGTCACGAAGTCTTCCCACCACTGTCCACTGGATAACGCCATCGGGGTCGACGACGAAGCTGATCGGAAGGCCATGACCTGCGTGGTAGGCGGTCGACACGTCGCCGTCGCGGTCCAGAACTATCGGGTAGTCAAGCGCGAACTCAGAGACGAATCGCTCGACGGACCCCACGTCTTCCTGTTGGCTGACTCCGAGAACCACGACCTCCTCGCCGTGGGTTTCATGGAATATCTGCAGGGGTCGGTACCTCGGCCCTGCAGGGGCCACACCACGAGGCCCAGAAGTTGATGAGGACCCAGCTACCCCTCAAGTCTGTCAGGCGTAGAAGGGACCCCTCGGGGTCCCGGAGTTCAAAGTCTGGAGCCGCGCGTCCCGGTTCGGCCGAGGGCGATCTTCCTGTCGGATTGAGGTTATCCGGGAGCGCGACGATGCCTGCCGAGTCATTGACCGCATCGCCGCCCGCGCGTCCGCGGAACTCCAGATACCAGACTGCCAACCCCACGACGGCAACCAGAAGGGCTGCCAGTCCCAGTGTCGACCAGGGGCCGGAGTATTCTCGGCGCCGATGGGGTCGCTCGTCGGGTTCAGTCTTGCTCTGAACGCCGTCCCCGTTCACTGTCAACACGGTACCACGGGAGAAGGGGAAAGCCGGTGTGTCCTGTCTGTGCCTTGCCCGGGTAGACTCCGGTCGATGGAATCAGAATCGCGCTACTTCGTTTCGGGGAGACTTCGCCTCCACTACCTTGTCTGGGGCGACACATCCAAGCCGCCACTCATTCTCATTCACGGAACCAGGGATCACGCGCGCTCCTGGGAACCGACAGCATTGGGGCTCGTGGACCGATTCTGCGTCTACGCTCCCGACCTTCGAGGGCACGGCGATTCTGAGTGGGCTTTAGGCGGAACATATTCGTTTATCGACTACGCCCTGGACCTCCACGCCCTCGGAGAAGAGATCGGACGGCCGCCCTACTCGATTGTCGGGCACTCCCTCGGCGGCGGCGTCGCGCTCCAATACGCGGGCGCGTTTCCGGAAAGCGTCTCGCAGATAGTCTCGATCGAAGGCATGGGAGGCATGCACTGGTCGATGTTTAGGCGTAGGCCCGCCCACGTGCGGATGCGTGGGTGGGTCGAAAGCATGCGCGCGCTGGAGAAGCGGGCGTCGCGAGTCTACCCTGACGTCCAGTCCGCGGCGGCGCGGATGATCGAGGCCAACGAACATCTTTCCGCCGACCAGGCCCGGTACCTCACCGAGACCGGAGTTCGCCAAGTCGAAGGGGGAATCGCTTGGAAGTTCGACAACTTCACGCGCTCAGGCTCCCCTTACGAGTTCAACATGGAAGACGCCCGGGACCTCTGGAACCAGATCCGCTGCCCGATTCTTGTCATCTCGGGGAAAGACAGCTGGGGAGCTCAGGGGTCAAAGGTGGATTTCAGTCCGTTCCATGACTTCCGCCATGTTGAAGTCGAAGACGCTGGGCACTGGGTGCAACACGACCAGTTCGAAGTCTTCATGAAGCTGGTAGATGAATTTCTCGAGGACCTCTCTTGAGGCTCGGCATCCCCCTGCTCTTGGCTGCCGGCAATACTGGTCGTTGCGACCGGCGGCGGCGATAGCGAAACGGAGGAACCCACACCAACGCCTTAAGAGACCACTCCGACGATCGCGGCGGTCGACGCTAATGCCCCGATCGTCGCAGCGTTGGCGCTTCGCGGGCACCCTGCTGACCTGGCCAACGGCCGTAACCCCGGCGAGTCTGGTGCCCCGGCGGTACTGAGAGTCTTGAAGACTTCCAGCCTCCGGGCGGTCTCTGTTTACTGGCGGCGGTGTTCGAATGGGAAGTCGGTGCTATCCTCGCCGATGCCGGCTTGAAGCGGGAGCAGCTACCCAGCGACGTCGGCCGACATCATTGAACTAGGTTGGCTATGTCAAATCGCCAGGCCCGACGCGAACAGTCCCGCGCGAAGCGTGCCCAGCGCGCGCGGAGCGACGGAGGCCGTCGACCCTCACCAGGGGGCGGGCGTCGTCCAGGAGGAAGCTCCTGGATCACCCAGCCGTTTACTCTCATCGCCGCCGGGCTCGTTGTGGGCCTCGCATTTGTACTCGGGTTCGTTCTTGCAACCGGCGGCGACGATGGTGGTCGGGACGCTTTTGCGGTCGCCTCGCTCGAGGCGGCACGAGCAGCTCTCCCTGTGGAGCTTGTCGATGGGAACAAGCTGGGAAGCGAGGATGCGCCCGTCAAGCTCTCAGTGTTCGAGGACTTCCAGTGCCCTTACTGTCTTCGATTCACGGCGAACCAGGAGCCGGTCCTCGTCGAGGAATACGTGAAGGCAGGGAAGCTTCAGATCATCTTTGAGCAGCTTCCAGTGCTCGGGCTTGAGTCCTTGTTTGCGGCGAACGCTTCGATTTGTGCAGCCGATCAGAACAAGTTCTGGGAGTTTCATAGCGAACTCTTCCTCGCCCAGGCACGGGCGGGCCAGCTTGAGGATGAGGAAATCAACATTGGGCGGTTCGATGCCGGTCAACTAAAGGAGCTTGGCGCCCAGGTTGGAATGCCTGACCAGGAAGCGTTCGACCTTTGCGTGGACCGGGGGGATCACGATGCCGATGTTCAGGAATCTCTGGATCGCGCTAGGTCTCTCGGTTTCCAAGGAACCCCTTCCTTCATGATGAACGGCCTGCCGCTTCTGGACGGGGCGGGCGCCCTCTCCGACATACAACAGTGGCGGGACGTGATCGACAACGAGATCGTACGCATTGAAGGCCCTGCCGATGAAACCCCGACGGATGCGCCGGATGACTCTGACGCAGGGGAATCTCCGACCGCGGAATCGCCCGCAACCGAGGTCCCCACGCAAGCAGCGGACGCAACCGAGGCACCCTAACCCTCGCGCTCAGCTCCTTCTATTCGGTAAAGGAAGCCTGCGGAGCCATCGCCCAAGTACTAGAGGCTGCTGTAGGGGAGGCAATATAATGGCTTCCGAGGGGGTAACCATTTCTAATCGATGAATCTGTTCAAAACCACGATGCTGCTGGCTCTGCTAACCGGGATCTTGGTTGCAGTCGGAGGGCTCATAGGCGGCACCGCCGGAATGGTGCTGTTCCTCCTCTTGGCCGGCGCGATGAACTTCTTCGCCTACTGGTTTAGCGATAAGGCGGCGCTGAGGATGGCCGGCGCGCACGAAGTTTCGGAGTCAGATGAGCCTCACATTCACTCGATGGTTGCCGAAGTAGCGGCTGACTCGGGCATGCCTAAGCCTCGCGTATTCCTGATCCAGACAGATTCGCCGAACGCGTTTGCCACCGGTCGGAATCCTGACCATGCTGTCGTCGCCGTGACGACAGGAATCAGGCGGATTCTCAACGACCGCGAGCTGAGGGCAGTTCTCGGTCACGAGATGGGTCACGTTCGAAATCGCGACATCCTTACCAGTTCGATTGTCGCGACAATCGCAGGCGCCATTTCGTTGATCTCCCAGGTGCTTCTATTCAGCAGTATCTTCGGCGGCCGGAGAGGCGGCCAGAATCCGTTTCTCTTCCTCTTCGCAATCATCGTTGCGCCGTTGGCGGCTTCCCTCATTCAGCTCGGCATCAGCCGTCAGCGTGAGTATGCGGCGGATGCAACCGGTGCAGAGGTAACGGGAGACCCAGAAGGTCTTGCAAGTGCCCTGACGAAGCTCCAACAAGGAGTTGCCTACGTGCCTATGCAGGACACGCCCGTCCAGGAATCGGTCTCAGCTCTCTATATCGTCAAACCGTTTGCAGGTGGCGGCATGGGAAAGCTCTTCAGCTCACACCCTCCGATAGAGGAGCGGGTGAAGCGCCTGAGGGAGATGGCTTCGCGCCTCCAAAAGGTCTAATTCTGAGCCCAGCCGCGCCGCCGTTATACTGGGCAGGTGACCCAGGAAGGACGGATCGTCGCGCCAGAGGCTGGTGGCGACGACGCCGAATCAGAGCGCTCGCTTCGGCCCCGCGTATTGGCTGATTTTCCCGGTCAGCCGAGGATCCGCGAAAATCTCCTGATTGCGATCGAGGCAGCCCGCGGCAGAGAAGAGCCTCTGGACCACCATCTCTTCTACGGTCCCCCCGGCCTTGGAAAGACAACCCTCGCATCGATTCTTGCTGCAGAAATGGGTGTCGCGGTCCGGCTGACGAGCGGCCCGGCTATCGAGCGCCCGGGCGACCTGGCGGCAATTCTCACGAGCCTTCAACCGAACGACATCCTCTTTATCGATGAGATCCACAGGCTGTCGCGGGCGGTGGAGGAGATTCTCTACCCCGCAATGGAGGACTTCGCTCTCGACCTGGTGATCGGCAAGGGTCCTGGCGCCCGTTCTGTCAGACTGGCCATGCCGCCGTTTACGCTAGTGGGAGCCACCACCCGGTTCGCACTGCTGAGTTCGCCTCTTCGCGACCGGTTCGGCTCGGTCTACCGACTCGAGTACTACGACGTGCCCACACTCTCTCTAATCTCCGGGAGGTCCGCATCGATTCTCGGCGTTGAGCTGCCGAATGATGCTGCCGAGGAGATCGCTCGCCGGTCACGGGGTACGCCGCGAGTGGCGAACAGGATTCTCCGTAGAGTTCGAGACTACGCTGCTGTGCGGTCCAGCGGAGTGATAGACCTGACGTCGACCCGTGAGGCGCTGAACCTTCTGGAGATCGACGAAGCAGGACTGGACCCGACTGACCGCGGTGTTCTCGAGGCGATGATTACCAAGTTCGACGGTGGGCCCGTGGGCCTCGAAACGCTAGCGGCAGCCACCGGAGAGGAGTCCGACACAATCATGGACGTGTACGAGCCCTTCCTGATCCAGAGTGGCTACCTACAGCGAACTGCTCGCGGACGAACCGCGACGTTGCTCGCGTACAGCCATCTTGGGCTCTCGCCGCCTCGTGCTACCGAGCAGGCTGAACTTTGGGACGAAACGTTAGAATCCGAAGAGGAGAGCTAGCGCAGCGCGCGCATCTTTTCGCCGGTAGAATCGGGGAATCCTCGACGGGGGTTCCCGATGGCGCAGGAAAGTCTCATTCCCGAAGAGTCGCTCGCAATGGTCGGGCAGGTTCTTGGCAACCCGCAGACGGCAACGATCACCCGCAGGGAGGCTCAGCGTTACGCATGGGCAGCCGGCGACCCAAACCTGATCTACTTCGAGGAGGACGCCGCGAAGGACGCCGGCTACCCGGGGCTTGTGGCTCCTCCGACCATTCTCGGCTCGATAATGGAGGATGGCGGACCGGTCGATAGCCTCCGCTCCGACGGCCTCTATAAAGGACGCAAGCAAGGTGTTCCTCTCAGGGTTAAGCGGGTCATGTTCGGCGGCCAGGAGTGGGATTTTCTCGCCCCGGTTCTGGTCGGGGACACCATTCGGGCCGAGATGCGGGTCAAAAGCGTTGAGCAGAAGGCAGGCGACTCCGGCCCCTTCGTGCTAACAACACTTGAGACCACGTACACCAACCAGGACGCCGAGGTTGTGGCTCGGACCCGGCAGGTTTCAATCGCAAGGTGAGTGAGTTGCACGAGCGCTACTTCGAGGAAACCAACGAGGGAGACGAACTTCCGCCGATGACCAAGAATGCTGGTAGAGGTCAGCTTTTCTTGTTCAGCGCCGCTACTCAGAATCCTCACCGCATTCACTACGACCGTGAGTACGCGGCAACCGAGGGCCATCCGGATGTCCTCGTACACGGACCTTTGCAGGGGGCGTGGCTGGCCCAATATGTGACGGACTGGGCGGGCCCCAGTGGTCGCGTGCTCAACGTTTCTTGGCAGAACCGCGGTAGAGCCTTTCCTGAGCAGGATCTCTCATTCGGAGGCAGGGTGACCAAGGTCTTTGAGGAAGGAGACCGCTGCATCGCGGAGCTGGAACTCTGGGAAGAGGACCCCGGCGGCCAGGTTCTGATGCCGGGGTCCGCAAAGGTCTTGTTGCCCAGGCGCGGATCCTAGTATCGGTCGGGCCTGAGGTAGAACTGGTACGGGTCGAGCCTCCTGAGCAGCGCCACCTCATCGGTGGTCGGGGGCTCGATCTCCTTCACTCCGTTGCTGATCCGAAGGGGCCACCCGCATTGCGCTTGGACGGTGTCCGGTTCGAGTCCGGGGAACGTGGACTCGAGAGTCATCTCGCAGGTCCCGGTCTCGCCGCCGTCTGGAGTGTCAAAACCGAGCACTCCCATGGTGGAGACAACGAGGTTGGGCCCCTGGCTGGTCAGGCCGGCCTGCGTTCTTGCCCCCGGGCCGTCGATGTACCCGGGGCTGGTGTTGAAGTCCACCCGATCAACAAACCTTCGGAACTCCTGGGGTATTAGCGAGATGACTCTCGGCGCGAGACATGCTATCTCTGTGTTGCCGCCGGTCCCGCCGAGCCGCCGTTCCACGTTCTTGTAAGCCCCTATGACGAGCGTGTTCAAGTTCCCGAAGCGATCGACCTGCGCGGCGCCGAGCAGCCCAACATCGGTTCCTCCGCCCATGAGGAGCGCACCGAGAGCATCCACCATGTCGCTCACCATGGCGCTTCCCGAGTTGAAAATCAGATCGTGAATCCCAACCGGTGCCCGGGGGATGTCGTCCGCGGGCTTCCAGTCGAACACTCCGACCTCGGTGCAGAGCGTGATCTCGGGCGTGTGCAGGAGCTTGGCAAGCACTCCTGCTATCACCGGTAGGCCCATTCCGAGCATTGCTACACCCTTCGGTGGCATCTCCCGGGCTGTGGCGATGCACATGAGCTCTGCGAGGGTGTAATCGGTGGAGGTCGGCATCGTTTCTATGGAAACCTCAGCTCATTCGAGTAGGTGTAGCGGATTCCCTGGCCAGCATCCGGGCCCGTGTCGGCCCTGATCTGTTGGAGAGCGTCCTGTCCGAACGTTTCCACATAGTGGCGTACATAGGTCTCGCGGTCGGGACATCCATAGATCCATTCGTCGGCGAATGCTGCGAACGCTTCGCTGCTACGGCTAATTCCATCGAAGGCCTGTCTCTGGAACGCATAATCAGTGTCGTAGTAGCCGGCCATGCTGCTCGGATGGGCGCTGTACGGCATGTGGACGACTGCCGAAACCATGAAGCCGGGGACCACCGTCCGCCCCGGGTCGTTGCGTATCGCCTCGTTGGGGACGATCTCCTCCACGGCAACGACAACTTTCTTCCCAGCCCAGAAAGCCCACTTTGCGTCCCCCATGTGCCCCCAGAGCTGGACATTGCCGAACTCATCGGCGCGCTGGGCAGGGAGAATCGTCACATCGGGGGTCAGGGCGGGCAGCAGGAGTGTCTTCTGCCCGTCGAACGGGGAGTCAAGCTGTGCCCACTTGTTATTTCCGAGATAGCCCCCGGGATGTCCTTCGTTGGCCGGATCCAGGTAGTCGGAGCCCAGGAACGACCTGGTGGGAATGAAGGGGATGCCCAGGGCGCCGGCCATCAGCATCAGAGCGATTGCCTGGTTGGAGTAGTCTTCGTACTTCAATTCGCCTGAGTCCATCATTTCACTGATGATCCCAGGCCTCAGGGCCCCTGCGATGTAGCCTGCCCTGACCCGGTCGATGCAACCACTGAGTGCGAGCACTGTAGCCTGGATACCAACCGAACCGCCTACGATTTCGAGATGGCGCTTACGCTGTCTCACGATTTCGTAGGTGAGTCCCATACATACACTCGTGTACCCGGCGTAAACGGTATCGCCGTCGCTCACAAAACGGTTTATCGCTTCGGGCGCTGAGAGGAGCTTTCGTTCCGGCACGCGGGGAAGTCTACTTGAGCTCCCGGCCACAGCCATCTCGGCTCCCGATGGCCTCGGCCCCGCACTTTGACCTGATCCGCCGGGCTTCCTGGCTGGCTCGTGCCTGGTCCATACCCGACGGAAGCATGAAGCAAAGCTTGGACTTCAGATCTCTGAGCTCATGCGGTAAGTCTGCGAACTGGAAGCCTGGAATATGCGACTCTTCCCACGCGTCACGGCCCGTTTCCATGGTCAACGTGCCCCGTCCCCGGGGCGCCGGAGGAAGACGGTGCAATCGAGGATACGGAGGTCCACCGCACCAAGCTCGAATTTGAGCGCACTCGGCTGAATGAGGTATTGAGGATTCTTCAAAGACATATGGGGCCCCAAGAGCAGTTCTAAACAAAAAGTGTGTATGACGCCTTCGAAGCTTTGTTCGCGGGGAGGAAGATTGTCGTGGTCCTGGAAGAATCATCCGAACCGCCTCTATCGCGATAGAGGCAATGGATCGAGTAATTTAGGTACATGTCCTTTCTGATCGGTGTTCGTGGCGACATAGATGCGGCGCTTGAGCGGGATCCGGCCGCGAAGAGCTCCTGGGAAGTTGCGCTCTTCTACCCGGGATTCCACGCTCGCCTGTTCCATCGGTTCGCCCACGTTCTCGACCGGGCGGGAGTACCACTGATCCCGCGCGGGATCATGCACGTGGCGCGCTCCCTCACAGGGATTGAAATCCACCCGGGAGCGAGCATCGGTCCTCGCTTCTTTATCGACCACGGGATGGGCGTTGTGATCGGGGAGACAACCGAGATCGGTGAGAACGTCGTGCTTTACCAGGGAGTGACGCTCGGCGGAACCAGCACTCGCCGGGTTAAGCGCCACCCGACCCTCGAGGACGGCGTGGTTGTCGGAGCGGGGGCCAAGGTGATCGGTGCTGTTGTCATCGGTGAAGGGGCGCAGATAGGCGCAGGCTCGGTGGTGGTCACGAACGTGCCCCCGAACGCGACGGTTGTCGGTATCCCGGGACACATTGTGTCCTTCCATGACGATTCCAATGGAGTGCTTCAGCGGCTTCCCGATCCTGAGTGGGAGCGCATCAACGAGCTCGATCAACGCGTGCAGGAGCTCTGTGAAATGGTGGAGCACGTTGAAGATCACATGGACTCGCTGCATGAGGAGCAGCACAATGGGCGCCTGGTGTCGGCCGGCCCCGGCGACGACGGAAGCTCTGACTGAGGCCCGAGCCAAAGCCCAACGGGCCGCATAGTTTTTTCCGTATTAGAATTCGGCCCGCCGGGATGCCGGCAGGGGGTGGAATTCCGTGAATAGCTACGAAATTCAGTTATTCCTGCATATCGTCGCAGCGCTCGTGGCAATTAGTGTCACGTTCAGTTACCCGTTCATGCAGGCGTATGCGGAGAGGCGTGGCGTCGCCTCAACAAGGTTTGCAATGCAGTTCTTCCAGTACCTGTATAAGTATGTGGTGAACCCTGGCGCGGTGCTGGTCATCCTGTTCGGCATTGGGCTGATTTTCGACGATCGCACGGGATACACCGACGATATGCCGTCGTGGCTTTGGGCGTCTATCACCATTTACACAGTGGCGGTTATCGTGGCCGTCACGGTCCAGAGGATGAATGTGAAAGCCGCGATCGAAGCTCTCGAGGGCGTAAGAGACGATGAGCCCCTTCCGGAGCGCTACGTGGCGGTCGGCAAACGGATTCAAATAGTTGGAGGTTTGCTGGGGCTGTCCGTCCTTGTCGTGCTTTTCTTCATGGTCATCAAGCCCTGGGAGTAAAGCGGTGCTTGGGACCTTGGTACCCTCCACGGGGGCGAGGCCCTACCATTCGACTGAATAAAGGCAACGGGGGCATCTAATGTCTCAGACTGGCACCTGGGCAGTGAAAGTGGGACTCGCCCACATGCTTAAAGGTGGCGTCATCATGGACGTCACCGACGCGGAGCAGGCATCTGTTGCCGAAGAGGCGGGGGCCTGTGCCGTGATGGCGTTGGAGCGAGTCCCTGCAGACATCCGCCGAGATGGCGGCGTCGCACGAATGAGCGCACCCGAAAAGATCATCGAGATAAAAGAGGCGGTCACGATTCCAGTTATGGCGAAGTGCCGGATCGGTCACTTCGTCGAGGCGGACATCCTTGAGTCACTGGAGATTGACTACATCGATGAGTCAGAGGTACTCACTCCCGCAGACGAGTCCCACCACGTCGACAAGCACCAATTCAAGGTTCCTTTCGTTTGCGGCTGCCGGGATCTCGGAGAGGCGCTTCGCCGCATTTCCGAAGGGGCTGCGATGATTCGAACTAAAGGTGAGGCAGGAACCGGTGATATTGTCGAAGCCGTTCGCCATATGCGTGATGTCCAGGCCGAGATCAGAAGAGTCCAGGGCATGCGAGATGACGAACTGTTCACCTTCGCCAAGGAGTTGGGCGCTCCCCTCGAAGTCATTCGCCAGGTCAGGCAGGAAGGTCGGCTGCCGGTCGTGAACTTCGCGGCCGGCGGTGTGGCGACACCGGCCGATGCTGCCCTCATGATGAGACTCGGCGCGGATGGCGTGTTCGTAGGGAGCGGTATTTTCAAGTCGGAAGAGCCCGGTAAGACCGCAAAAGCGATCGTTGAGGCAACGACTCACTTCCAGGATGCCGACGTGATCGCCAGGGTGAGCACCGGGCTCGGCGCGGGGATGCGTGGAGTGAGCGTGGGGAGCCTAGAAGACGGCGAACGGCTTGCGGGCAGAGGCTGGTAGAGCTCCCCGGTTGGGTTCTTGAACCTAGCCTTGGAGGACCGTCCCGGCTGCGATAAGGGCGCCGACCCGATGGTTCGGCACGCCGGCTTCCAGCAGTACCTCGCGGGAGTGCTCGCCAAGCAGCGGTGCCCGGCGAGGCCAACCCCCTGGTGTGCGGGAGAATCCGGCAAAGCCGCGAACGGCAGAGATCCGGCCGAATTGGGGATGATCGAATTCCCAGAGATGGTCGTTTGCCTGGCTCCAGGGCTCCTCGAACATCTCCACGGCCCTCAGCGCCGGTGCGACGGGCACCGACCGGGCGAGGAGACGTTCTACAGCTTCGTCTCGAGGAAGTTCGGCGAAAGTGTCTTCGAGCAGCGACGCGAGGGCACCAGGCGATTGTTCTGCCACGGCCCGCTCGGCGATGAACCGGCCGGCCCATTCGGGATGATCGAGAGCCATGGCAACCGCGTGAAAGTGGCGGGGCTGATTAGCCGCGATCGCGATCCAACCATCCTTGCAGGCGTAGAACCGGCGTAAGGCGCGAGGGCCTATGTAGTCTCTGCCGCCCCGGAGCGCCGGGGGCCGGCCCGCGTAGTTCGTGAGCTCTCCAGACTGGAAGAGCACCGACTGGCTGGCCAACGAGGTTTGGATGTCTTGCCCCTGTCCAGTTTGTTCCCGCGCGACGATGGCGCTGAGGATTCCGAAGGCTGTCATAAGACCAGTCGCCGTGTCGTTCACTGGGATCTGGTAGAACACGGGCTCGTCGTCACCGCCCTGTGCCTCCATCAGTCCACCCTGCGCCTGAACCAGCGGATCAAAGCCGGGCTCACTTTCCAGCGGGCCCTCCAGACCGTACCCGGTGACCGAACAGGAGATTATCCGAGGGTTCGCTTCTCGAAGAGCCTCGTAATGAATTCCGAGTCGCTCCCGCACTCCTTTGCGGAAGTTGTCGACGACGGCGTCGGAGGCGCGCACCAGCTGGAGAAAAGCTTCCAGCCCGTCCGGTTTCTTCAAATCGATGGCAATGGCCCGCTTGCCCTGATTGAAGCCGATGAAGCCGAGACCGTGCGGCCGGAAGAAGTCTCCTTCAAGCGGCTCCACCTTGATCACGTCCGCGCCAAGGTTCGCGAGGATCGAAGGGCCATACGTTCCTGCGATTACGACTCCCATGTCCAGAATTCTGATGCCGTCGAGCGGGCCGGCAACGTCGCGGGCAGTCCCTTCTGACGGTCTCGCCCGTCCGCCTAGATCCCAACCCACTGCTTCGGGTGTCGTGTTCTCGATATGAGCGCGTAACTGTCCGGGGGTGTCCGACAACCGGAGAGGAATCCCCGGCATCGTCACTTCGCCGAGGTCAGGATGAGGGAGGGTGCGTCGCATGCCGTTGGCGCGAATTGTCGGTCCATTGAACCACTCCTCGCGGGTCCCAACTGGTGCGCAGGGAACACCATTAGACTTCAGGATGCTTAGCCACTCCTCGCGAGGGCGCTCCCCGAAACGGTTTTCGATCGCTTCTTGGCCCTCGGCATCAGCTGCAGCGCCCATCAAACGATCTATTTCTCCGTTCACTCCTTCGCTAGCCAGGAGGTCGAGTAGGTCGGAGGCCTCGAGCGCTTGGAGGAAGAATGCCGGCGTGAGGCAGCCGAGGAAGAACCACTCTCCGTCAGCACACTGATAAAGCCGATAGTTTGGTGAACCGCCTCTGCTTGAGCGCCCGCCGATTCGGGTTATTCCGTCGGCCTTGAGATGTCCTCCGCTCTGAATCGAAGCGACAGCATGCAGGCCGCTGATCTCCACGGCCTGTCCCCGTCCGCTCTTCTCTCGCTCGTAGACGGCGGCAGCGATCGCCGTCGCAGCCATGGCCGCGTGCGCATAGCCTATTTGGGGCGTCACCAAGTAGACCGGAACGTCCTCGAAACTCATCTGCTGGAAGGCGATCCCGCTGACGGCCGAGAGAAGAGTTTCGTCGGGTGGCAACTGACTCCAACGGCCGCGCGGACCGTACGGGGGCAGCCAGGCATGGACCAGTCGCGGGTGTTGCCCGGTTAAAGTCGGCCCGTCGAAGCCAGCTCGCTCCAGTTGACCGGGGCGGGCATCAAAGAGGGCAATGTCGGTCGCAGCGACAAGGCGACGAGCCTCGCCTCGACCCTCGTAAGTGTCGAGATCCAGTTTCAGGAGTCGCTTGTTCCGATTCCAGGTCAGGTAGCCTGGGTCGGACCCGGAGCGGTCCCCTCGGGGACTCTCAACTTTGACAACATCGGCGCCCATGTCCCCGAGCAGCATGGCCGCCATGGGGCCAGCGACACCTTCCGTAAGATCGAGGACGCGGACGCCGTCGAACGGACTCACACGCGGCAGTATACCCGTCCGGGGCTGGCGTCAGACTGTGTGGGGGGAGGCGAGGTCATCGTCACAGCCCGCTTCCGAAATTCGGGTCCAGAGCGAGGAAGAGACTCCTCCTAGGGCCTTCGATCTCGCGCGTGATGTGCCCGTGGCTATCTACGTCGTCGGCAAGAAGAATGTCTCCCGGTCCAAACCGGCGCGTCTCTCCTCTGGCGCATTCGATCTCGGCTAGGCCCTCAAGCGTGACCACAAACTGCCGCCGGGGAGCGTTGTGGAAGTCAAGTTCGGCCCTAGGCTGGGTCACCCGGAAGGCGACACCGCTCAGTGGCCAGAACTCTGAAATCGCGCCGTACCTTCCCTCCAGCAGCGGGACCTCGAGGTCCTCAAAGTGCGATTCGCCGGCATTGCCCATGTGGACCCTGGTAATCTGCATCGCTTGTTCTCTCCCGTGGACTGGCGCGCCTTACCGGACCATCCGACCAGGTTCTCAGAAGGGTTTGAAGATAGCGACCCAGGCCATCAATGGCACGCTCAGGATCAGCAGCGCACCGAACACGATCGGGACCTTATCCTCGAGGACCTCCTTCAGTTCGTCCGTCAGCTCGCCCGATTCCTCTGCCGCTAGCACCGCCTCCCGCGCTCTACGTAGGCCGACGGCCAGCAGAGGTAGACAGACAAGATAGAAGAAGACGAAGAGGGCGGAGAGAATGGCCAGCCAGGCCTCTGTGAAGAAATTACGCTCGTCCGCCACTGCCCAGAAGAACCCGGTGCTCCCGGTTGCCATGGCCCCCGGGAGCAAGTGTCGACTCTCGTTGTTAGCGGCCTCCACGATGCTGAACGCCTGGTAACGAAGCTCGTTCGAAGCCCACGCGTGAAGGATGTGCGGGTAGGTCGATCCGAGGCCCGCCCCCAGCCAGACGAGAGAGAGTATGTGGGCGATTCTCCACCAGTCCACGAAGCGAGCCTCCTAACAGCCAGAACTCAAGAGCGGTGGAAGTTCTGTCAATCCGCCTGCTCTACGACGGCCGTCATGCTGCCCTTGCACTCAGGCATCAGCGGGTCGGCACCGAACGTGTGGATGGCATCCTGTTTCAGCTCTGCGTCGGCCTTAGCACCCGTCATGACCACTGCCCTTCCCTCGCTGTCGACGATACAGGCTATGGCGAAAGCCTTCTCTGGCGGGTATCCAAAGAGTGCCCCGAGCATGTGAATTACATAATTATAGGTGTGCTCGTTGTCATCGAGGAGCACAAGGTGGTAGGGCGGCTCGAGCTGTTCATCCGTCCCCGGGTGGGGTTCTACTTCCGGTGTTGGGGAGGCTCCCATCACCGGAAAGTATACTGGTCCGGGATCTTTCCTCGTCTGAGCGCGTCGCAATCTACAATTCGAGGATGCGGGATCGAAGAATCGATGTGAACTGCGTGCTGGGGCTCGGGAAACTCCATCTGACCACACCCGCCAAGTGCTGACCGATGGAGTGGGAAACCGTGTGGCACGGGGATTCTGAAGTCGAAGCCGAATTGGTGGCCGGACGGCTCCGAACGGACGGGTTCGAAGTTCGCGTCGTGGGCGGGCCACCGCCTGCTGCAACGCCAACAATTTCCCTCACCCTGAACTCCTGGGGAGTGCTTGTGCAGGCTATCCACGCCGCTGGAGCGAAAGCCCTCCTCCGGGTCGAAGGGATTGCTCCCGAGGAGCCTTCGTTCAGTGTCGATTGGCGAGCTCACCTCACGGGGCTTGGAGTGGTGGGTATGATCGGGCTGGCCGGTGCCGCAGCCCTCGGGTCAATGGCCATCATGCGCTAATCGGCTCAGCGTCGGTAGCGCTTCGATCGGTCGCGACCTCCCGCTTGGCTCCGCCCGTATCGGAGCGGCCCTGGCCGTCCTGCGGCGGCCGCAAACTTCGCGAGTTCCTCGGCATCTGTGCCGACGAGTGAGCGGCGAAGCTCTACTATCTGGTCTCGCAACGCAGCCGCTTTTTCGAACTCGAGGTTCTTGGCTGCGCTCTTCATTTGGCCCTCCAGCTCTGCAACCATTCGAACCGCCATGTCCGGAGGAAGGTCCTCAGGCGTCTGCCCAGCGGCGTAGTCTGCCTTCTCCTCTGCTGCCATCGTCCTCACGTGATCGGTGATGTCGCGAATCGCTTTCTGGATTCCCGCGGCCTGGATCCCGTGCTCCTCGTTATACTCCTGCTGGATCTTGCGCCGCCGGTCAGTCTCATCTATTGCGGTATGCATCGACTCCGTGATCGCGTCGGCGTACATGATGACTCGGCCGTCGATGTGACGGGCGGCCCGCCCAATCGTCTGCACGAGCGAGCGGTTGGAGCGCAGAAAGCCCTCTTTGTCGGCGTCGAGAATGCAGACGAGGGAAACCTCTGGGAGATCGAGGCCTTCGCGTAGCAGGTTGATTCCCACCACGACGTCGTAAACGCCCAGGCGAAGATCGCGAAGTATCTCCACGCGGTCGAGGGTCTCCACTTCGCTGTGAAGGTAGTGGACCTTGACCCCCATCTCTTTCAGGTAATCCGCCAGGTCCTCCGCCATCTTCTTGGTCAATGTAGTGACCAGGACCCGTTGGCCTTTCTCGACGGTGGCATGAATTTCCTCCATCAAGTCGTCGACCTGCTTCTTGGTTGGACGGACCTCAACTTCAGGATCGACTAACCCGGTCGGGCGAATGACCTGTTCCACCACGTGCGTTGACCGCTCGGCCTCGTACTGCCCAGGGGTAGCGCTCATAAACACGCACTGGTTGATGTGCTGGTCGAACTCCTCGAAAGTCAGGGGCCGGTTGTCGAGAGCGCTGGGGAGCCGGAATCCAAATTCCACCAGTGTTTCCTTTCGCCGTCTGTCTCCGAAGAACTGTCCCTGCACTTGGGGGAGTGTGATGTGAGATTCATCTACGACGAGGAGCCACTCGTCGGGGAAATAGTCCAGCAGGCACCATGGCGTGGAGCCCGCCTCGCGCGCTTGCAGGTGCCGCGAGTAGTTCTCCACGCCATGGCAGTAACCAGTCTCCCGGAGGGCTTCAATGTCGTAGTGGGTCCGCTCTTCGAGCCTGGCGGCCTCGAGGATCTTGCCTTGGCTATTGAAGTACTCGAGCTGGTCAGTGAGTTCTGCTTCGATTCCACGAATGGCTACCTCGAGGCGGTCCTGCGTGGTTACAAAGTGCTTCGCCGGGAAGATTTCAACGTGGTCGCGTTCCGCCAGCACCTCTCCGGTGAGCGGGTCGAGTTCGACGATCCGTTCGACGTCGTCGCCCCAGAAGTCGATCCTGGTCGCAAGCTCTTCGTAGCTGGGCAGAATCGTGAGGGAGTCGCCACGGAGTCGAAAGCGGCCTCGGACGACGTTCTGGTCGTTGCGCTCGTATTGCATGCCGACCATTCGGCGGACCGCGTCAGTCCGGTTGAATTTCTCCCCCACCCGGAACGAGAGCACAAACTCCTGGTACTGCTGGGGCTCTCCGAGACCGTATATGCAGCTCACGCTCGCCACTATGATTACGTCTCGACGCGTGAACAGAGAGCGCGTCGCAGCATGGCGGAGCTTATCGATCTCGTCGTTGATGTCGGCGTCCTTCGCAATGTATGTGTCGGTTCGAGGGATGTAGGCTTCGGGCTGGTAGTAGTCGTAGTAGGAGACGAAGTACTCGACTGCGTTATCCGGGAAGAACTCCTTGAGTTCCGAGCAGAGCTGGGCTGCCAGCGTCTTGTTGTGGGCCAGCACCAGCGTTGGGCGCTCCGTTTGGTGCACGACGTTAGCGATTGTGAAGGTCTTGCCGGAGCCGGTGACCCCCAGCAGCGTCTGGTTTCGGTCGCCCCGATTCAGGCCGGCGACTAGGTCATCTATTGCTTTCGGCTGGTCGCCGGTCGGTTCGAAATTAGAGACTAGTCGGAATGGGATAGACGGCGCGTCATCGACGAGCAGAGGCATCGTTCCAGCTTACCAGCCAGGTCTGTTAGTCAGAGGCGGATACTAGGTCCGGCCCCGTGTCCCGGGATCTAGCTCGACGTTGTCGAGAAGCCGAACCTGGCCGAACTTCACGGCCACGGAAAGAAGAACCGCGGACCGGATCTGACCGTCGATCTCGTCGAGACTGACGTCGTCTGCGAGACTCACATAGTCCACTTCGCTCCCCGGGATTACCGACAGTTGATCCCGGACCATGTCGCGCAGCGCTGCTGCGTCCTGCTCGCCGACGCCGAATGCAGCTTTTGCCGCGCGGAGAGCGCGATTGATGGCCGGTGCCGAAGTCCTTTCCTCTTCGGAGAGGTAGACATTGCGGCTGCTCATGGCCAGGCCATCGGGCTCACGGATGATATCGCATGGCACCACGGTGACGCCGAGGTCGAGGTCTGTGACGAGCCGCTGGATAACGCGGAGTTGCTGGGCGTCTTTCCGACCGAAGTACGCGCGGTCGGGGGTGGTAGCGTTGAATAGCTTGAGGACGATGGTTGTAACGCCGCGAAAGTGGATTGGGCGTCGGTCTCCCTCGAGTCGCCGTGTCATCTCCTCCATCTGGATGTACGTCTGGTAGCCGGGCCCGTACATGGAATCCCCGGTGGGCATGTAGACCGCGTCGACAGAGGCCTCGCGGAGCAGGCTGAGGTCTCTTTCTTCGTCGCGCGGATAGCGCTCGAAGTCCTCTCCGGGGCCGAATTGCGTCGGATTGATAAAGAGGCTTGTGATCAAGAGTTGGTTCTCGGACCTTGCTCTTCTGACGAGCGAGAGGTGCCCTTCATGCAGGTACCCCATCGTTGGCACCAGGCCCGTGGCGCTGCCGTGAACCCGTCGCCATGCGCGCATCTGGACCGGGCTCGTGAGGATGTCCAAGAGTCAGGAGGTCCAGATAGGGAAAGTCTCTGCGGTCTCTTCTGTGCCGCCGGTATTGAGCTCTGCAATGGTACCGGCCGACATCGGGAAGCTGTGCTCTGGCCCCGGGAAAGTTCCTTCTGCCACTTCGGCGATGTAGGCCTTGACGGCCTCCCTGATTGCGACACCGAGGTTTGCGTAGGCCTTCGCGTGCTTAAATGGCCGCTGATCGTCAAAGAAGCCGAGGAGGTCGTGAAACACCTGGACCTGTGCGTCACAGCCGATACCGGCACCGATCCCGATGGTCGGGATCGATATTCGGGAGGTGACCATCTCTGCGAGGGGGGCAGGAATGGTTTCAAGGACGACTGCAAAAGCACCGGCCTCTTCTAGGGCGCGGGCGTCGTTTAGGAGCTTGGCCGAAGCGGCAGGCGTCTTCCCCTGAACCTTGTGGCCGCCAAACTGATTGACCGACTGAGGGGTGAGGCCGAGGTGGCCCATTACGGGAATCCCGTTTTCCACCATGCGGCGGACGAGGGGAACTATATGGCTGCCACCTTCGAGCTTCACGGCCATCGCCCCGCCCTCTTGGAGCAGCCGTCCCGCGTTGCGCATCGCTTCGTCCGCGTTCGCCTGGTAGCTCATGAAAGGCATGTCGGCCACGATGATGGCCTTTTCGGTTGCCCGAACCACCGGTCGTGTGTGGTGGAGGATATCCTCCACGGTAACTGGGATCGTGGAATCGTGGCCGAGGACGACACTGCCGAGGGAGTCGCCCACGAGGATTATTGGAATTCTGGCCTGTTCCACGAGCCGGGCGGAAGCGTAGTCGTAGGCGGTAATCATTGCGAACCGCCGGCCTTCAGACTTCCAGTCCCGCAATTTGTGAATTGAGTACCGCACGGCAGGGTCTCGATCCTGAAATTATTGCGGGCCCACCAGGTCTGAGATTGTCGGACGGTTATCGGAGCGGTCGGTCTGCGCCGCGCTGCTCCCAGTATCCGTACCGGCCTTTGAGGTCCAGGCGGACGTTCGTCGCAACAGTGTTCTTAAAGCTCGCCTCCACGATGGATAGGCGGCATCCGCATTCTGATCCAAGTGCCGTGGGAAGTCAATGGGGACAGGCATCTAGTTTGACGGTAACTTGGGCCGCGGATTTCGTATTAACAATACAGGGCCGACCCCTATACTTGGGCCTGTGAACGAGCGTGAGGTACTTGCTTTCAAAATCCAGGCGGATTCCGTAATAGAGCGGACGGCCATTCAGCTTCAGCAAGTCTTGAAGGAAGCGTGTGCGGCGCTTGACCCGTTTCCATCTTTCCCGAATGCGCTCTTCACCAACGCAATCGAGTGTGATCCTGGGCCAATCGGGAACCCAGAACGTGGGTGCATCGTTGTTTGTGAAGACGGAGAACTTTACGAGCTGGAGTTGGGCATCGACCACGACGCTATTGAAATGACGGGTTCTTGGGACCCAGTGACAGCGCGAAAAGAAGAGCGAAAGAAGATCGAACTGCATCCGCGTGACTACATTGTGTACGCGTACAACGGACTGATCGCGGTATGCGAGGAACTGTTGGAGCGTGCGGAGAGCGGACAGCAATAAAGAAGTTAATCCGATTAATTCTCCTTGCCGTCGTGGCCATTGTGGTCATGAAACTGATGACGAGAGGAATGTCACAGAAGGCACCGGTCCGGGTTAGGGAATACAAGCCCGAAGCTCCGGAGCCGCCTCAGGGCGAGGGTTTGCCTGCTGCGAGCGTGGAGCCGGCCGAGGCGCCGGAAGCAAAGTCGGGTGCTGACGCACGGGACGACGCTGCCGCCCCGGCTCTCGAACTCGGAGGTGCGTTCGCCGAGGCCGTGAGCGCGGACGCCGCGCTCATGCCGACGAAGCCTGAAACGGCCGAGGCCGAACTAGAGGCCGCGGAAGCGCCGCCTGCGGAATCTCCAGTGGAAGTCCCCGCCGAGGAGCCCGGGGCGACGGTCCCGACGGCCGACCCCGACGAATTGGCACAGGAGGCGAGTGCGGTCGCGTCGGCTTTCGATCAGCTTGCCCTAGAGGGCGAACTTCTCACTGCCGAGGAACAGTGGCTGGAACAGGTGACCGGGGAACGGGAGGCTCAGACAACTCCGCCGGTGCACGCCGAAGAAGACGATGAACCGGCAGCGAGGGCCTACATTGACGAGGGTAACGCCTTCTACGCGATTTCGGCTTTCGAGCTTGCCGAGCATCGCTACGCCCGGGCTGTCGAGGCAGCAGCCGGTTTCGCGGACGCTTACTACAATCGTGCCAACGCTCGTGTTCGGCTCGGAGAACTCGACGGAGCCCTCGAGGACTTCAACAAGGCCATCGAGATTTCGCCCGACGATCCCGACGCGCTCAACAACCGCGGGATGCTGTACCTGGCAGCTGAGCGGGCTGAGGAGGCGATTGGAGATTTCGAGCGAGCCGTATCACATCGTGAGAATGACGCGACCCTGCTCGTCAATTTCGGAGTTGCCCTGACCGAGGTGCGACGATATTCAGAGGCTTTGACGGCCTTTGAAAAGGCCGCGGGGATCGACCATACAGATGCTGCTGCCCGCTATGGTGCTGCAAGGGCCGCGGCGCGGCTGTCGGACCTAGACAGGGCATTGGAGCACGTAAGAGCTGCGCTCTTGCTGGAGCCCTCGTTCCGTGACGAAATGGCCAACGATCCGCTGCTCAAGTCGCTCCACGGCGTCCCAGCATTCACTCGGCTGGTAGATGTGGAAGGGGCTTCAAGCCTCTAGAAAGAGACGACGCAGCCGGGGAGTTTCTTCCACCGTACACGCCCCTCAGCCTGCCCCAGTTGCATCGCCACATTCACGAGGAAAAGCCAATACGCTGCCGCCGCGTAGGCGTATCCTCCGGGTTCTGCTCTAGTTTGGCACGTCCGAATGGGCCCCTACTTTGACGGGCGAATGGCCCACGGGAGAGCGATTTTGCCCAATACCGGAGGGGTGTCGATTTCCTAAGTACTCGGTATTGCCTGTGTACCAACGGGTTCGTAGTCTCGGTTGGGTGACGAGCTCCTTCACTAAGTGCCACATCATCCTGGGGGCGGTAGTGTTTGTACTCTGCGCCGCCTGCTCGGGTTCGGACGCACTCCCGGATCCGGTGCCGACAGCTGCGCCTCCCACTGAAGCGACGCCAGACTTCGGGCCGCCACCTGAGCTGGGCGGCAATGTTCCGGATGTCTTTCCGGCGCACGGGACCTCCATCAGCCAGGCGGATACCGTTACGTCCAACCCTCGATTTCCCGGTCCGCCTTGCTTTGAAGCCGACTTCGCTGGACTGCCCGAGCAGGCGCAATGGTTTCGGGTCCTTGTGGATGATGTGGAGATTACCCCTGAGCTCACCTGGGTGATTTCTGCTTCGGGTGGCCCGGCGGAGAGCGCGCGCGGTTGCCACGGGACCTCAGACGGACTGTCGCCGGGCCGGCATACGGTGGTGGTGAACGTCATCGAACCCAGCGTTCGCGGGGTTCAGCCTCTGCAGGTTGTGACGTGGTCGTTCGACGTTACGCCGTGACTGGGCGCTGAGCTATCCCGAACCAGGCGTCGAACCAGCCGACTGCCGCACCCGGAACGGGAGCAGGCGCTCGTTGACCCGATCTCCATCACCGGCCTTGATCTTCGCCCGGTAACCTCCCACGGCCCGAATGGTGAACGCCATATTGGCGGCGAGCTGCGCGAGCTGTGAATAACCAGGTGTCAGGTCGGGAGGGCGCCCCACATTTACCTGCCCGGTAATTCGCACGAGTTCTTCGCCGTCGTCGTCCTCGATCGATATCTCGACGGGGATCGGCCGGTTCGTCTCGTCCCAGTCGACGCGAATACCGACGGCGACGGCGAGACGCGCGCTCGACGGGACCTTGGGCACTGTGAGCCCTGACCAGCCTCCGCCCATGAGGTAGAGCTTTCCTCCAACGATTTCCGCGTAATCTGCCAGCAAAGAGTGGTCGATGTGCATCCGTGGACGATAACTCGCCGAGTCAACGGCCGGCGAGTTACATACTCAATCGTAGGTTCAAGAACCAGGCGGCACAGTGGTCAACAGATAAGAAAAGCGGCTTGGCACAGAGGAGGGGGTTGTTATCATCCCTTCTGCGAGAGGCTGAGAGGGGGCGCCGAACGGCATGGAACCCACCGCTGTCACGGTTCGTGTTCCGGCGACTAGCGCAAACGTTGGCACTGGATTCGACTGCCTCGGACTCGCCCTTGATCTTTTCGCGTCGATCACTGTGACGTTCGGTCAAGACGAACGCGCTGAACCTGAAGACGCGGCCTCGCGAATGGTGCTCATGGCCGCAAGAAGTACGTATGCCCGTATTGGCCGGGAGCCGCCCCCGGGGATGGATGCTCGGTACACCGTGTCGCTCCCGCTCGGCCGAGGGCTTGGAGCGAGCGCCGTGGCGCGCGTGGCGGGCGTTCTCGCCGTCAACGAAGTCGAAAGGAGGCCCCTCGACGAGGATGCTTGCCTGTCTGTTGCATCTGAGCTGGAAGGCCACGGAGACAATGCCTGCCCCGCCCTTTTCGGTGGTGTCCAGGTTTGTGTCGGCGCGGGAGAGCGCTTGCTTCACGTTAGCTGCAAATACCCTTCTTCACTTGCGGTGGCCGTTGTCATACCGGACCGATCCATGGCTACGAAGGAGGCCCGGCGGGCCCTCCCGGACTCTTATCTCAAAGAGGATGTAACCCACAATCTGGGGCGACTTGCGATGTTGGTTGCGGCCCTTGCCTCAAGCCGCCTCGATCTTCTCGACGAGGCCACCCAGGACCGGATTCATCAACCACAGCGAAGCACGTTGTTTCCTCCGATGGGGAGCATCTTCGAAGCTGCGAAGAGGGCCGGAGCACATGCCGCCTGGCTGAGTGGCGCTGGGAGTTCCGTGGCGGCTCTGTGCCCGGAGGAAGCCGGGCGCGAAGTTGCGGCTGCCATGCAGACTGCGCTCGACGTTGCCGGTGAGAGCGGGCGGTCCTTGGCCACCCGCATTTCCCACGAAGGTGCCAGCGTGTCGAAGATCGAGCTCCTCGGCTCGTAGACGGTCCGCCCGGCTGGTGTCCCTACAGGTACAATAAGAACCAAGAAGATTGGCTCCGTTCCGGGCCGTCTGAGGGCCAGCGGGGCCCGTTCCCGGGCGGCTTGAGAGTGGCATCGTGACGAAGGGGGGGGCGATGGGTCGAAGGATTGGCGTCCTCGCGCTACAGGGCGACTTCAGGGAGCATTGCGAGGCCCTCGCCGGTCTCGGTCACGATCCAATCGAGATCAGGAACGTTGAGCAGCTCTGGTCTTCCGATGCGCTGATTATTCCGGGCGGCGAAAGCACGACGATATCAAGGCTGATAATCAGCAACGGACTGCTCGATCCTCTCCGCCAGTTTTGCGCAGAGGGTTGGCCGGTCTGGGGAACGTGTGCGGGGGCAATTCTCCTTGCGGCGAACGTCGACAACCTTGATAGGCCCAGCATCGGAGCGATGGAAATCACTGTGCGAAGAAACGCCTTCGGCCGGCAGGTGGCGTCGTTCGAAGCCGAACTGGATGTTGAGGAACTCGGTCCGCCGCCTTTTAGGGCGGTCTTCATCCGGGCTCCTCTGATCAGCTCAGTGAGAGATTCAGCCCGTGTGCTGGCGCACCTCCCCGACGGCGGAATCGTGGCCGCCCGGCAAGATCACCTCTTGGCGACGTCATTTCACCCGGAGCTAACGGAGGACCGCCGATTTCATGAGTACTTCCTTGCGATCCGTGCGCACACTCCGGCGAGGACGGCGGTATGAGTGAACTGCGGGCGGATACGCTCAGCCTCATCGACACTGCCACCCTTTGGCCGCAGCTCCACAGGCTCGACACCGAGGCGGTTGCAGCGCGCGGCGCCGGGCATTTGTTCGTCTCTTCGGGACTTGCCGCGACCGGGCTTACCAGGCTCCCTCGGATTCCCCGCACTTCGGTACTCGGTGTCCGCGGCGGTTTGCGCTATAAGGGCGTGGTCGTTGCACGGGAACTGGCCGGGGGCGCCGGGTGGGAAATCGTATCGACCCGACTGGCTCAAGAATCAGACGATCCAACCCTCGAGGCACTGCTTGTTGGCGCTCAGAAGGAGTGCACCGCCAGGGGCGCCCATACGCTGCTGGTCCGATACCCGGAGGGGTCACCGCATGGGGGGGCCTTTCACCGGAGCGGGTTCACCCCTCACACTCTCGAATGCCTGCACACACTTCCTGCGGCCGAAGGGGTTGATCCGACAGACAAGTTCCGACCTGCGACAAGTCGAGATCGCTCCGGAATCTTCCGTCTTTACTGCCGCGTCGTTCCCGAACATGTCCGTAAGCGGGAAGCGGCAACACAGCAGGAGTGGAGGTCGCTGCTCGACTCATACGAGTGTGACCAAGGATTCGTGGCCCCTGGCGAGGATCACCCGGCGATCTGGATCGGTGGGGGTGAGAGGGAAGGGCGAATACTCTGCGACGAATCAGCGCGACACCTGATCCAGGACGCACTGCAGTTACTGGGCAAGCTCCTCGATCGCGGTGGGGTACTGGTCCTTCCTGAGTATCAGCCCGATATTGAGCGGGAGGCTCTTGAGCTTGGCTGCGAGCGCCTCGGAACCCGGCTTCTGTGCGCCCGGCGGCTCGCTATCCTTAATCCTCTCAAGGAGGCCCAAAAGGTTCCGGTGCCCGGCACTGTAACCTACTGACAATGAGGACAGCACCACGAGCCAGCGCACCGGAGGGAATGCCCGCTGGCCAGATCGTCACAGACGACCTGGAGACGCTCTTGGAGACGCTCCCTCCCAGGCTCAAAGGACAATTTGCCGAGCAGTCCCGTAAAGAAGGACTTCTCGAGGTCGTGCTCGACATCGGACGCTTGCCGGAGGCCCGCTACGCAGGACGGGAGGTGGTCCTGAGTCATGAAGAGACAACCGAGGGCGATCTCCAGTTCGTGACCGACCACATCGGGGACTTCGGTGATGACAACCGGGCCGGCATCGAGCGGACGCTCCATCGCATTTCCTGTATTCGAAACAGGCGAGGCAGAGTTGTTGGCCTCACATGCAGAGTCGGTAGGGCGATTTACGGAACGGTCCGCGTGATTGAGGATCTCGTTTTTTCCGGAAAGAACATCCTGTTACTGGGCAAACCCGGGGTTGGTAAGACGACGATGCTCAGGGAGGTCGCAAGAGTTCTCGCAGACGATGCGTCCAAGCGGGTGGTGATCGTTGACACGTCCAATGAGATTGGCGGCGATGGTGATATCCCCCATCCGGCAATAGGCGGCGCGCGAAGAATGCAGGTGGTGACCCCCGCCGCTCAGCATGCTGTGATGATCGAGGCCGTTGAGAATCACATGCCTGAAGTCATTGTTATCGATGAAATCGGCACGGAACTCGAGGCTGCAGCAGCCAGGACCATCGCGGAAAGAGGTGTTCAGCTGATTGGTACCGCGCATGGCACTGTGCTTGAGAACTTGATCATGAACCCGACGCTGACGGACTTGGTGGGCGGCATTCAATCTGTAACTCTCGGCGACGACGAGGCGCGCCGACGCGGCACGCAAAAGTCGATCCTCGAGCGAAAGGCGCCGCCAACCTTCGACATTGTCGTCGAGATCCAGGACTGGGAACGGGTGGCGGTGCACGCCGATGTTTCCACGACCGTGGACTCGCTGCTGCGAGGTTGGCCCGTAAAGCCTGTTGCAAGGCGCCTGGGGCTCGACGGAAAATTTGAGGAAGTAGAGGCGGAGGAAGTAGCGAACTCGATGCCGCGCGAGAACCGGGCGGGCCGAAAACAGCGCTCGGAGGGTGGCGAGTTCAAGGACGGAGACCTCGCCCGCGGCGACAGGACGCGCGGCAGCCCTAACCCGTCCGCCGCGATACGGCTGTTCCCGTTTGGGCTTTCTCGGAGCCGGCTGGATCATGCAGTCCGAGCGACCGGCGTGAATGTTGCCATCGTCGATAACGCGGAGAATGCGGATGCCGTTATCACTCTGCGACCCCACTACCGCAACCGCAGCGGCGCGATCCGGGAGGCGGAGGAACGCGCGCTGCCGATCTACGTAATAAAGGCCAATACGGCCTTTCAGATGGAGCAGGCACTGATCCAGTTCCGAGCTAACGAAGACGATTTGCTACCGCCGGTGCGAACTGATCCGATTACCGAGGTGTTTCGCGATACTGAGGATGCCATTGCCCGGGTCATCGAAGATGGCCAGCCCATTGAGCTTCAGCCCGGCGGCAGTTACGTGCGAAGAATCCAGCACCAGCTTGCCGGTCGCTACAACCTCGAAAGCAAGAGCTCCGGCAGAGAGCCCAACAGGCGTGTAAGAATTCTCCCGTCTGGCGGTGCGCCGGGCCCTGCTCTTCGTCGGCGATGACAGAGCAGCAAGGCCTGTTCCTCGCCCTTGAGGGCGGCGAAGGCGCCGGCAAGTCGACGCTGATGGACGAGCTCAGGCGGCGGATCGAAGACGTCGGGCGTGAGGTCACTACCACCCGGGAGCCTGGCGGTACGCCTCTTGGCGAGCAGATACGGGACTTACTTCGCAGCAACGACCTTTCGCCTTGGTCCGAGACGTTTCTCTTCGTTGCTGCGAGGGCTCAGCTGGTGTCCAAGGTTATCCGCCCAGCGCTGGACGCTGGCCACGTTGTGCTTTGTGATCGTTACGCGGCGAGTACTCTCGCGTACCAGGGGCATGGCCGGGACCTCGACATGACTAGGCTGAAGGCTGTGAACGTAATTGCAACCGGCGGTCTGCAGCCGGACCTGACTCTTCTGATCGACATCGACCCGGCCGAAGGCCTCGGGCGCAAGTCCGGTGAAACCGGAGCTGTGAATACCGGCTATGAGGCCGCTGAATTTCACGATCGGGTTCGCGAAGGGTACAGGGCCCTCGCTCAGCAGGCACAGCCAGGCACGTGGGTCACGCTGGACGGGTCCACGCCGCCTGAGGAGGTTACCGCCGTGGCCTGGAACGTGGTCAAGCCGAGGGTGAAACCGCGGGAGCTTGGCAGCGACTAGGCGCCAATGCCGGTCTGGGTCTCCGGGGCGGTCGTTACGAGCGGTTCAGGAGAGTTTCCCGAGTTCAGAGCGCCCTGATGCCTGAAGGCGGCACTGACGAACTCGCGGAACAGTGGGTGGGGCCGGTTTGGGCGACTGCGGAGCTCGGGGTGGAATTGAGTGCCGAGCATGAACGGATGATCTGCTATTTCGGTGATCTCGACGAGGTTGCCGTCCGGCGAGGTTCCACTTACGCGCAGCCCGGCTGCCTCCAACATTCCCCGGTAGAAGTTATTGAACTCCCAGCGGTGGCGGTGCCGTTCATGGATGAGGTCCGCGCCGTAGCTGTCGGCAGCGACGCTGCCAGGAATGAGTTGACATGGATAGGCGCCGAGCCTCATTGTGCCGCCCTTGTCGCGCACGCCGGTCTGCTCATCCAGGAGACTGATCACCGGGTGCGGTGACTCGGGATCGTGCTCTGTTGAGTTTGCGTCCGGGAGCGAGAGTACGTTGCGCGCGAATTCCGTGACCATGGCCTGGAGACCGAGGCAGAGCCCGAGGTACGGAACCCGGTGTTCGCGGGCGTATCTTGCGGCGTTGATCTTGCCTTCCCAGCCGCGAACTCCAAAGCCCCCCGGCACGATGATCCCGTGGACCCCTGAAAGGAGTTCGTCGGGCGGATGGGACTCGAAGTCTTCCGCATGAAGCCAGCGCACGTCGACGTCCATCTTGTGATGAATGCTAGCGTGCACGAGTGACTCCTTGACGGACATGTAGGCATCCCGGAGTTCGACGTACTTGCCGACTATCGCGATTTCAGTTGACTCGTCGGAATGGGTCAGACCGTCGACCATGGCTTGCCATTCAGCCAGGTCGTGCTTGCCCCGGAAAGCGAGCCTCGAAATCATATAATCTCCAAGTCCAAAGGATTCAAGAATCAATGGGACCTGGTAAATCGAGCTCACAGTTTCGAGTGGGATGACGGCGGCTGGGTCCACGTCGCAGAAGAGCGCGACTTTGTCCAGAATGTCGCGCGTCACCGTTTGATCGCTACGAAGCAAGATCACGTCGGGCTGGATGCCCTTCGAACGGAGCTCGCGAACAGAGTGCTGCGTGGGCTTTGTCTTCAATTCGCCGGTCGCGCCTACGTAGGGGAGGAAGGTCACGTGGACGCTGAGGCAGGTATCGCGGGGCTCCTCGTGTCGGATCTGGCGGATGGCCTCGAGGAAGGCTTCCCCCTCGATGTCACCTACGGTTCCGCCCACCTCGCAGATTACGACGTCGTGCCCGTCCGCTGCCGATCTGATTCGATCCTTGATCTCGTTGGTGAGATGGGGCACGTGTTGGATGGTGCCTCCCAGGTAGTCGCCGTGGCGCTCCCGTTCCAGCACAGCCCGATAAACCTGACCGCTGGTCACAGATGACATGCTCGTGAGGTCCTGGTCCAAGAAGCGTTCGTAATGGCCCAAGTCGAGGTCGGTCTCGGCGCCATCATCCGTGACGAAGACCTCGCCGTGTTGATAGGGAGACATCGTCCCCGGGTCCACGTTGAGATAGGGGTCGAGTTTTTGAATGTTTACTGAGAGGCCCCGGGATTTGAGGATTCTTCCGAGGCTGGCGGTGGAGATACCCTTGCCGACCGAGCTGACGACTCCACCCGTTACGAATATGTACTTCGGCATATCCCTCGCGCCGACGATGTTCTTTCGATGCTAAATGTGCCCTGAAAGACCTGTCAATCTGAAGACCGGTGACGAGGGCGGAATGGGGCTGGAGATACAAGGACCGGGTGCCCAAAACGGCCGGTCCTTGCGCCCCCGTGGCCCACCTGGCCTGATGTGCTGGTTCGCGAGCCCGGTACGAACTGCGTCGCTCGTAGGTCCTGCCATGTTTCCGGTCTCGGGCCGGTTCTGATCTCCAATCGGGAACGTGGGCTCAGAACCATTGATGATGTCTTCCCGGTAGTTGTTGGCCCAGCTGCCTCCGTTCCCGTCGTCGTCATCGTCGGACCCGAATTTGAGGGTCGCAAGTGGGCCGTGTCAGGGTCGACTCGGATGGCAAGCCTCGATGGCGACAACAAGACTGGTTTCAGAAGCGGCGACGGAAGTGTGCAGGGGCGGTGCCATGTTCGGAATTCAGACTTTCTTTCGACAAGTGGCTCGGGACGAGAGCGGGCAGACCCTGGTCATGTTCGCGCTCTCGTCCGTCGCTCTCATCGGGTTCGTCGCCATGAGTGTGGATGTGGGCCGGTTGGTTTGGGCTCGCACACAGATGCAATCTGCGGTTGACGCGGCAGCCCTTGCAGCAGCCCAGAGTCTGCCGGACAAAGAAGAGGCGTACAACCAGGCTCAAGACTACTTTGACACGAATACTGAATCTCTTCAGTCTCAAGGCTCAGGCCCCCAGCTCGTCATCAGTTCTCCGCTGGCGGGGAATGCGATTGCACTAGAGGGCGAAGCACATCTGCCAACAATCTTCGCCAGCATCTTCGGAATCGATTCGTTTCACATAACTGCCGGTGCGGTCGCGGAATCAATGGTTGTGGATGCCGTGGTGGTCCTCGACCGGTCGGGGTCAATGTGCTGGGACAGCCATGGGCCAAATGGTCAATACATCAGCCAGGTGCGGCTACGGAACGGGATTAATAGCCAACAGACGTCGTTTCGAGTTCGCAAGAATAATCCGTTGCTTCCTCTGAGTTCTTACATGCTCGTTGGCCAGGTCTTCAGACTTGAAAGTTCCTACCGCAGCGAGTGGATGGAAGTCACGAGGCTCGAAGAGCCGGACCAGGTCCACGTAGAGAGAGCAGTTCGAAATCCCAATAACGGTCAGATATACAGTGCAACCTCACACTATCCGGACCGGAGACCGCGCGGAAACACCTGCCAGCAGGCCGGCGCCGGGCCATACTTCGGCTGGGAATATGTGAAGACGGGCGGCCAAGTCTTCACCGACCAGATGGACAGCCGATACGACCGCGTGGGTTATGCGCACTTTGCGACGAGAGCCACGCTGGAAATGCCGATGTCCAACTCGCTCACGCATGTGAAGGCGACGATTGCGACATCGCCGGACCCCACCGCGTTCGGGAAGAAAGACGCACTAACGAACATCGCGCACGGTTTCTACCTAGCCAACAGGGAGATCGTTGAAAGAGGCCGCTCGAACGCCAAGCACGTGATCGTGCTCCTCTCCGATGGGATCGCCAACCGCTATTGCGCCGAATCAACGTCTGTGGACTGCTCAAGCCTTGGATACGATAAGCCGACGGCGCGAAGCCGAACGCTCGATCAGGCAGGTTATGCTGCCGAATACGGGATTATCGTCTACACCATTGGATACGGGGCCAACTCGGACGACGCGCTCATGCAAGAGATCGCGGAGCGAACCGGCGGGAAGTTCTTCAAGGCGCCAACCGAGGACCAGTTAATAGTCGCGTTCAAAGAGATCGCGAGTTTGACTCATGTCCGGCTGTCCGAATAATCGGGACGTCCGAACGAATGTTCTCCGCCGCGTCACGCTCACATCCGCGTAAGATATGGGAAAGGTTCGGATTCAGCGATCGTTTCCGAAGCTAGTTACGTTAACCTCTGCGCCTCCTGCTACGTTAATAATGGTGTGAAGGCAGTGTGCTGCCTATCCTCGAGAGGAGGCGTTCGATAGCGGGTTTACCGTGACGGCCCAGGGGGCTGGCTTGGCGAGTACGCCGGTAGACAAAGGGATTGAGAAGTTCGACGAACATCGCGTCGTCGAACTGGCGCGAAGGGGTGACCGGAGCGCTCTCGCGGATCTTTACGAGTATTACTTCCCTCGAGTCTACCGATACGTTGCAGCCAGGCTTGCCATCACCGAGGACGCCGAAGATGTAACAACGGAGGTCTTCCTCCGGGTCATCGATAAGCTCCACACATTCCGCTGGCGAGGGGCCCCGTTCGGAGCTTGGGTGTTCCGAATTGCCCACAACGAGGTGGTGTCGTTCGTGCGCAGGCAGAAGAGCCGGCCCGGTTTGCTCTCGCTCCCAGAGGACTTCTCCGAAATCATCGGAGAGCCCGACCACGCTGAAGCCGTCGAACGCCAATTCCAAATCGAGGAAATAAGACAGGCTTCACACCGTCTTCCAGATGCACAGCGCGATGTGATCGCACTCCGCTTCGGGTCAGGACTCTCGACTGCGGAGACGGCAATGGCGCTGGGAAAGACGGAGAACACGGTTAAAGTGTTGCAGCACAAAGGCATCGCCAGGCTGCGACAATGGATACGGAAAGACGAATGAGACTGCTCGAACGGCGCGCATCTAGACAGGCTTGGGTCTATGCGGAAGCACAGGCCATGGTCGATGGCGGCGCGTCCGTCGACGAAGCGCTCGCCGTATTTGACCGCGAAGCAGACTGGCTCGGTCCACTTCTTGAAATCGGTCATGTTGGCGGTACCGCCTTGGGCGAAGCCCGGCCGGATCCGGAATTCAAAGAAACGTTGCGGGAGGCGTTCCTCACATCTGCCCGCCGCCCTTCCTTCGTGCCTATGGCCGAGACGTCATTGGGCTGGCTGAGAACCTCATTTGCCGCTGCAGCTGTTGCGACGTTCGTCGTCGGGCTTGGCATTATCACTTATGGCTTTGTTACTGCCGATGACTCCTCGCCAGGGGATTGGAACTACACACTCAAGGTTACCCGGGGGCGCATAGGCGACGTCTTTGAGAATGGCGACGGCCAAGTTGATGTCCAGATCAGGCAGACTGAAGCTCGCGTGTTCGAGGTCCAGCAGGCTTTCGAGCGCGGCTCCCTCTTGGCGGTCGATCTCGAGAACCTCGAGCGCGACGCGCGGGATCTCGCTGTCCTCGCCAGGGATCGTGGAGTCGACGACTCGCAGAGGGAATTGCTGCGGGTGCTCTTTGAGGAGGCCAATGCGGTACTATCCCAGGCGAGCGAGCAACAGCCTGAGCTGGCCCCAGCCGTAATCTCGACCCAGAAGACCGTCGACGACGCCGTGGTCGCTACCGGGGTCGGCCCGATTACGCCAATCATCGATCCTGCTGCAGCTGATAAAAATGCCTCCGGGGACCAGGGCAGCGAAGCTTCGACTGAGGGGTCGACTCCACCTGAGGACGAAGAAGAGGGCCAGTAGAGCGATCTGTTCCGGCGCTATACTGCCGGCATCACCACGCGAAGCGGAAACGTCCCCATTATGTCGTAGCGAGCCCCGCCAGGGAGCAAGCGGCTGCGCATTAGTGACACCTGTGAGGTTCGCCATGAGCATGGCGGAATGTCGAGTTTGCCGACTGCAACCTCGATCTCGGCACGCTGGCGTGTCGGGATCTCGTCTCTCACGCGGCCTAGCGTGAGATGCGGCCGGAACGGCCGCTTCTCGGGCTCGAACCCAACGACGGCCAGGGCTGTGTTTACGTCCCTGACCAGCGCTTCGAGTCTGAGCACATCGCCGGCGATCCCGACCCACATGATTCGAAGACCTTCACGGCCCCCGAACATGCCGAGGTTGGAGAACTCTAGATTGAACGGCTGATTCCGGGTGACGGCTTCATTGAGTGCCATCTTCACCGCTGGAAGGGATCGCTCCTGGACTTCGCCGAGGAACTTCACGGTGATATGCACGCCCTCGGGGCGCACCCACCGGACGGCACTGCCACTCCTCTCCCGTAGCTCGTCAATCACTCCACCTATTGTTTCGCGGACGTCTTCCGGCATTTCACATGCCACGAACAGACGCAGGTGGTCAGTCGAAGGTTGATTCATCTTTCCCAGAGCTCATAAAACATGTCTCGGAGGTTCCCACCCGACACGGCATCAACATGCTCGGGTCCAATCACCGCGAGCACCCGATCGAGGTGGTGCCGCGAGGAAAGTAGGGGGTAGTCCGAACCAAACAACACGCGCCGCGGCCCTGCGAGGTCGACGACGCGTGGGATGGCCCGGTCATCATACAACAGCGATGACGCAGCCGTATCAAACCAGACGTTTCTTAAAGATTCGGCAACTTCCGGCATTTGAAGGTAGAAAGGCAGGCCGCCGCCAAGGTGTGCCCCCACCTGCCGAATCTCCGGGAATCGTGAGGCGACCGCGGCCAGTTCCTCGGGGGCGATGCCACCGGCTTTGCCGGGGTATTCGTGCCCAAATCGCTCGCTCACGTGCCACTGCAGGGCAACCCCTGCATCCCGGGAAAGCTCACATAGGTGATGGCCCGCCGGACCGAGAGGGCTCCATCCCTGGCTGCCGGGCCGCAGCTCTCCGAACCCGGCTGCCCCTCGGTCGATGGCGCGGCGGGCCACAGTTTCCCACCCACCGCGGGCTGGGTTCACTGAGGCCATGATTCCTATTTCCAGCTTGTCCATGCAGTGTGCTTGCAGGTCCTCATTCTGCTGCTCACAGTTCGAGAGTTCCTCGAAGGCGAATCCGCTGACAAGTCCCCCGCCGAATCCCCCGGCGGCAAGCTGGGATACGACTTCATCGACCGTGACCATGAGGGCAGTCGGATCTGAGTACATTTCCGCAAAAGTCTGGTCCCGGCCGGCTAGGGCGACACGTTCGCTTACCTGCCGGCCGGAGAACGCGTGTATGTGTGAGTCGAGCGGAAGCATACGGTCCGAATGCTAGCAAACGGTGGCTCCGAGCGAGGAAAAGCAACCCCCCGGGAAGTGCCCCCGGGGGGTTAGGCTTCATAACGGCTCTTGGCCGCAAGCCGGGCCCTTTAGCTACCTTCCCTTGTGGAACCTGATGGTTCGTTGCGCGCCGTACCAAGTCTGTTGTTTGTGCGCCGAATGTGATGGGATTCGGGAGCCGATGGGCGAACTGTGTCCGGCCTGCAATGGCAGGCCCTAATTCTGGACCACCCATACTCCGTAGAGGGCATGGAGCTTGCGGTTGGACACGTCGCTTCCTCCCTCCGGCGTCCACGTTTATCTGGACAGCCTCTGCAAACCAGTATGCGCTCGCCGTCAAGGTTGTCATCGGGATGTTTCAGGCACTTCCACCCTAGATTCTGCGCGGACGCCTGGTCCCGAGGAGCGAGCTGAATCGAAGGTCTACCCTCGGCCTTACGGAGGGTTAGGCTAGATCCGTGGTCGAACTAGAGCTTCCCGATCATATAGTCACAACGCGCCGGGACGGGAGCCGCGTCGTGGTACTCCATCGGTCGCTGGCCGTCATCGGCGCCGAAAAGGTTGAGATTCGAAACGCGCGCAGCACCGCAGGGCTTCCGCTGCTCGGGCTCGCCCTCGTAATTGGGGCGGGTACGTGGGTTGCGCTGACTCGCGGCGCCCTTCCGTTTTGGGTACTTGTGGCGCTGTTGTTCTTCTGCCTCATCGTAGCGCCCATCGCGGTCATGGGGCTGGTGTCTGCCTTAATGGGAGCCGACGTCGTCGTCGACGGCAGGAAGGGATTGGTGACGTTCCAGCAGGGGTTTCTTGGCATGGGAATCGGAACCAGGGAGCTTGTGCCCTTCGGCCGCATCGATCATCTCGAGATAACTATTGAAGGAGACGAGCCCGATCGTTGGCGAGACCAGGCTGATTCGCTGCGCCAGTTTGCCCTTGTGCTTGTTAAGGACAACGAAAGGCACCTTACTCTCGCTCAGATTCCCGTACCGGCTTCTACTCAGGAGGACGGCATGGACCGGGCGCTGGCCACGGCTCAGGCGATCGGCGCCGTGGCCGGCGCGCGCGTGGACATCCCTGAAGGATGGGAACTGGTTGAGGCGTCCGCTCCTGAGTCGGCGAAACCGTCGACGGCGGAGCCTAGCCCTCCCGTTGGAAAGAAGCAGCGGCGCAAGAAGCGAAGCCGTGGGTAAGGCGCTCGAAAACCTTCTCGAAGCGCCGACGACCGCCGTATCAGATCGCAAGCTATCTCCGATCGACGAGTTTGTTCTCTCCGAACATATCGGTCCTGTGGCCGAACAAGCTATCGCCATCGGAGCGAGGACCGTCTGGCTGCAGGCCGGCGCCAAGAACGACTCGGGGTTTGCCGCGACGGCCAAGGCCGGGCTGCCATTGCCTAGGACCGGTGCACTATGGTCGAGCACTGGTAAGTTCGACGTGAGTAGAACTGGAATCGTCGATCGCCCAGTCCACTTCTTACGTTCTACACTCCGCTAATGGACTTGCGCTTCACCATCGCTGTGCTTGCCGGGAAGGCAGCCGCTGTCATAAGTCGTCGGCTCGGTCGTGGAGGCACTGCTCTCCCTGGGCTTGTTGCCACTCGGATTGCCTCCGACTTGGTTTCAAGGCTGGGTTTGCAGGTCCCCCGCCGGGTCCTCGTGACGGGTACAAACGGGAAGACAACTACCAGTCAAATTGTTGCCAGCGTGCTGAACGCTGAGGGCCTCACATATCTGCACAATCGCGAGGGCTCGAACATGGTGCGGGGATTCGCCAGCACCCTTCTGCAACAGACGGGACCTCGGGGAAAGCTTCGCCACCACGACGTCGGCCTGTTCGAAACGGATGAGGCCACTATGCCGGCGGCTGTGGGAGCTCTCGCCCCGAATGTCATAGCGTTCACAAACATCTTACGCGACCAGCTCGACCGATACGGAGAGGTCGATACCGTGGCCCAAATCTGGAGGGAAGCGCTGGCCGAAGCGAGTCCCGATTCAACGCTCGTCCTGAACGCTGATGACCCGCTTGTTGCCTCGCTGGGATCCGACTGGAAAGGGCCTACTCACTATTTTGGGGTTGACTCCCCGGCGCTGGTCGCAGACGTTGCGAGTCCAGGTGATGTCCGCTGGTGCAGTCGGTGCGGGTCCCCCCTCAGCTACGAACAGCGCTATTTCGCTCATGTTGGGAAGTGGGCCTGCTCGGGCTGCGGCAACCGTCGGCCAGCACTGGATACGGTTGTAACCGACCTGGAAACCGGGCTCGACGAGTCGACATTTCGAATCGATGGGGAGACACTCAGCATCCCGATTGCCGGAGCCTACAACATCTATAACGCTGCCGCGGCCACGGCCATCGCGCGTGTCCTGGGGGTCGCCCCCGGGGCCATCGCCGATGGAATCGAGAGAGTTGAACCTGCCTTCGGGCGACAGGAGTTAGTGCAGTTGGAGGGCCGCAGGTTGCGCCTCCTGCTCGGGAAGAATCCGGCGGGAACCGATCAGCTGCTCACCTTTCTCGCATCCCTTGACGGGAAAGTTACCCCGCTTCGGGTTGCGGTGTTGCTCAATGACCGATTCGCGGACAGTCGCGATGTGTCCTGGATTTGGGATGTTAACTTCGAAGTTCTCGCCGCACGTGTTGGGACCTGCTGGGCAGGTGGAGAGCGCGCCGAGGACATGGCTCTCCGGCTGAAGTACGCAGGCTGGCCGGGCGCAACAAAAGTGGTTCGCACTCCGGCCGCTCTGCTGGATTCTCTTGTTTCCGATTGCGATGAGGGCACGGACGTCTTCGTTCTTCCCACTTATACGGCGATGCTCGACCTTCGAGCCGAGCTTGTTCGGCGGGGGGCGGCCCAGCCCTATTGGGAACGTGCTCAGTGACGGTGACTCTGCGTCTCGGGCACCTCTACTCGGAGGCGATGAACGTTTATGGCGACCGCGGCAACGTGATCGCGCTCCAGCGACGAAGCGAGGCGCGCGGAATCCCGCTGGAAGTCCACAGGGTCGGTGTGGAGGAGGAACTCGATCTATCAGGACTGGACATTCTCTTGGTTGGGGGCGGTCAGGATGGCGAGCAGATGCGGGTAGCGGCGGACCTGGCCTCGAAGGGTGAGCAGGTACGGCTGGCGGTCGATGCGGGGATGCCGATGCTTGCAGTCTGCGGAGGCTTCCAACTCTTTGGGACGAAGTACGTGGACGAAGGAGGCGCCGAACTTACCGGTATCGGCGTTTTCGACATGGTGACTCGCCACCCGGGCGGCAGAACGAATCGCTGCGTCGGCAACGTTGTGCTGGACACTCCGTTCGGCGAGGTGGTCGGATTCGAGAACCACGGAGGGCGGACGTTTCTCGGGCCGGGCCAGCAACCGTTCGGAACGGTACAGCATGGCTCGGGAAACAACACGAAGGACCACACCGAAGGCGCGAGACGCCTGAACGCGATAGGGACATACCTCCATGGCAGCTTGTTACCTAAGAACCCCAAGGTGACGGACTTTCTTCTCAACCAAGCGTTGCAGCGAAAGACAGGAGAGCAGGTCGAACTCGAGCGACTGGACGATTCGGTGGAATTGGCGGCGCATCGGCGGGCAGTAGAGGTGGCCAAACGACGACGCTAGCGGTCGAGGTTGCCCGAGACGAGGCATAATCAGGCCGAGTGGGGATTGGGTGTCGGCGTAGGAACCGGGTTCCCGCTCATCGAGAATACACCGTTCCGCGGAGGGGTCAGGGACCTGCAACTCGAAGATAAGCGCGCAATAGTAGCCAGGGGCGAAGAGGCACTTGTCGCCTCAGCTAATGAGCTGGCGGCGGAGACCGGGCGAACGATAATTTCGATTGTCGCCGATAACCAGGCTGTCCGGTTCATGGTGGAGCGGGCCAGCAGAGAGCTGGGTAGGTGGTGGACGTACTCGTGAACAATGCCGTCAGGCCCGGTGGGCAAGGCAGGGCGCCTCGGCTGGACGACATTACATCGGACCTTCTCTGGGATGAGCTCAACACCAAGGGTATGGGGTATCTCAGGTGTGCCCAGGCGGGTGCCCCACGCATGCGGGAGCAAGGATGGGGACGAATCATCAATATCTCCGGTCTTGCCGCGTGTCAGACCGGCTCGACCATCGGAACGATCCGTAACGTCTCCGTCGCAGCAATGACCAAGAACCTTGCCGACGAACTTGGGCATGACTGGATCAACGTCACCGTCGTACGCCCAGGCCTCACACGAACCGAAGCGCCGCCTGCCGTGCTCAGCGCCCGTGCCGAGGCGTCCGGAACCACCCTGAACGAGACGGAACGGGTGATGGGCGGGGCGTACACGATCGGACGTTTCATCGAGTCCGAAGAGGTGGCCTGGATTGTCGCGTTTCTCGCATCGTCGAGAGCGTCAGCGATAACCGGTGATGCCATCACGACGGGGGTGGTGTCCCGCGCTCCATCCACTACTGATCATAGCGGTCTACTGTTTACCCTTAGGCAAATGTCAAGAATACCCAACGGCACCTGGATTGCTCTAGTTCTGGTCGCGGCAGTCGGTTTGTCGATCGGGTACGCGTTGCTGGGTGGGGACGCTCCCCTGATTGACCGTAATCGGGACGACGCGACGCCGACGGCCGTGGTTCGCGACGAATCGCCCTAGCCTTGCGGCAAGTTAAGACCTCTGGTTGCGATGATCGTCCTCTGAATCTCGCTCGTACCCCCGCCGATCGGTCCCGATGCCGCCAGTAGGTATGACGTGAGGACCCGCCCATGGAGTTGAGCCCATTTTGATCCGGGGGCGGCTAGCGCACCGAACGGCCCCATCAGGTTGACGCCCGTGTTGGCCACCTTTATCCCGAGAAGCGCCATCCAGAGCTTGCCGACGCTCGCCTCGTGATTCGGAATCTCGCCTTGAGACTGGAGCCAGGCTGTGCGATAGGCGAGCAATCGCCCTACTTCGACCTGGATCAGTAACTCCCCGAGCATGGTTCGTGTCGCATCGCTGTCCCATGGCCGTGCACCCGGCCTCGGCTCCTTTGCCCACCTGATGAGGTCGTGCACGGTCCTTCTGGTCCCGGAAATTGCTGCAATGTTCGAACGTTCGAAGTCGAGAGTCGTGGTCGCCACATACCACCCCTGGTTCTCGCCGCCGAACAGGTCCTCGGCAGGGATCCTGACGTTGTGGAAGTAGACCTGGTTGAAGTCACGCCTGTAAGCGAGATTGGGGATGCCGGAGACGGTGATCCCGGGTGCTTTCATGTCCACAACGAACGCGCTGATACCCCTGTGCTTGGGGACATCCGCGTCGGTGCGGGCAAGCAGGAACATGCGGTCGGCGACATGCCCGTTTGTTGTCCAGATCTTCTGGCCATTGATGCGAGATCGCTTCCACTCTCCGGTTCGCTAAATCCTTGGCAGTACCAGTGGTCGCCGGAGGCCATCGCAGGAAGCCAGCGTTCGCGTTGGCACTCGTCTGCATGGACGAGCATGGTTGGGCCGGTGATTCCGATAGTGAATAGTCTGCCTCCGTGAGGTGCGCGGTGATAGGCAAGCTCCTCGTGGAGCACCATCTGGTGAAGTGGAGTGCCGCCCATTCCGCTGTATCGTGTGGGCCAGGCGGGTGCAAGCCATCTCTTGGCCCCGAGCTTGGGCATGAAATCTCGGGCCAAGTCGTGGTTGTTTTCGTTGTCGAAGAAGTCATCATCGCCTTCGTATCCAGGCGGTAAATTCGCGTGGATGAAGGCCCGCAGCTCCGAGCGCCAGGTCTCGATCTCAGGAGAAAATCGAACTTCATATACTCCCCGCGGCAACTGGAACGGGTCAGCTACTTAGTTATGCGCGGTCGGCCCGTTCTCCAGTCCATTATGGGTCTTACGAGATCGAAAAGGGCCGCTTTCAAGCGGCCCTTTTGCGTCAGCTCTACTCCCGGCTACTCGTTCTTCCTATTCGCTTCGACCACTCTCATGGCATCGCGCCGCCTACCGGCGATAGCGGCAAGATTGCAATAGTCCAGGCGATGATTCTAAGAATCAGTTTGCGTGTCTGGATGCGGACCACTCCCGTGCTGACGGCACGTTGTGAATTCCCTCCGATTCGGTGACGCTTCTCAGGAGGGCGATCTCCACCGCCTTCTGGGCGAGAACGTGCACTGTTAGCGCGTCGTAAGGCTCCGTCTCCATCGATCCATTGGTGATCGCAAACGCCGTATCACCATCGCCAAGTGTGTGGCTCGGAAAGATCGCCCTGGCCAGGCCATCATGCGCGGCATACGAAATTCGCTGCAGCGCTGTAGGTTCCAGATTTGCATTGGTCGCAACGACGGCCAGCGTGGTGTTCTCACTCAGGGCGGCCATCTTTTCCGTCCGACGGGAGAGCGCCTCCGGGAATGGGATAAAGCGCCCTCTCCTCCCCCTCGGGCCCGCAATGATTCGACCCTTCTCCACGTCCAAGATTGTCCCAACGGCGTTGTTTACGACGAGGGCGCCGACAGTGATCCCCCTGGGTCCCGAGAAGCTCGCGGTGCCGACACCGGCCTTGATCGCGTACTCACCGCCCAACAGCTTGGCAACTGTCGTTCCGGTTCCGACGCCGACGGTACCCTGTGCCACGCGTCCGCCGGTTGCTCTGGCAGCGGCCCGGAAGCCTTCCTCGGGTCCCGGCGCTGCATCCTGTTTGCCGACGGACAGGTCGAAGACGACTGCCGCCGGAACAATTGGCACCTTAGTTATCGCAGTTCCGTAGCCGGCGCCCTTCTCTCTGAGGAAGTCCATCACACCCTGTGCGGCCGCCAGTCCAAATGCGCTGCCTCCACAGAGAGCGATTCCGTGGCATTGGCGGACAAGGTTCGGCAATGCCAAGACGTCCGTTTCCCTGGTCCCGGGCGCGCCCCCGCGCACGTCGACCGCCGCCGCCATGCCCTCCTCACAGAGGATCACGGTACAGCCGGTTCCGCGTCGCCGATCGGTCCAGTGTCCAACTTTGATGCCGCGGACATCCGTGATCGCATCCCGCCGCCCCGTGGTCCAGCGTTGAAATGCCCTTGCCAAGGAAGCCTCCCTCCACCGGCCATTCTCCCCGAATCTCGCCTCACGCGGATCACGGAGAGACTAGCCTTTGCTTGGAGGCCGCCGGGGACGGCGCTGACATCGACCGCAAAAGTGTGTCGACCGTCCGCCGACCACAATCCTTTGGATAGTCGATCCGCACCGGTAGCACGGCTCGCCCGTTCTGCGGAAGACCTGCACGTATATATGGTTGCGTCCGGGTTCTCCCTGGGCGTCAACGTAGTCCTGAAAGCTGGCTCCCCGGTTTCTGATTCCCTGCTCGAGCACTTCGCGGCAGGCGTGAAACAGTCTCTTGGACGCCGGCCGGGAGAGCGCCGAAGCCGGGGTGTCCGGCCGGATGCGTGCTTCAAAGAGAGCCTCGTCGGCGTAGATGTTTCCAATTCCCGCCAGCCTACGCTGATCCAGGAGCACAGACTTAATAGGTGCATTCCCGGCGCCAAGCGCCCTCCGGAACCTCGACAAAGTGAAGCCTGCGGCGATCGGCTCCGGACCGAGCTTTGCTTCAAGGGTCCGGACGTCATCAATCAGCCGCCAGGTACCGAATTTGCGAAGATCTGCCCACCTGAGGTCATGGTCGTTGTCGAGGACCAGGCGGGCGCGCTCGTAGGGCTCCTCGGGTTCTTTCGAACTGCGCCAGATGAGCCGGCCGGTCATTCGCAGGTGCACAACAAGGGTGCGTCCATCATCGAGTGTGAACAGAAGGTACTTCCCGATTCTCCCGATGTCCCTGATCGTGCGGCCGACCAGCGAGTTGCGAAGTTCGTCGAGTGTAACGGTGGGCCCCGCAAGCAGAGGGAGTGTCGATGCGTCGGCGTTCAGATCAATGATCCGCCGCCCGGAAACCAGATCCTCCAGGTCCCGCCGGACCGTCTCGACTTCGGGGAGTTCAGGCATACGAAAATCTTCGGGCTTTTGGCTTCCGTCTGCCAGCTTCGGGGCCGTGGCGCCTGGTCTAATCGTCGCCCGGGGGCGACCTGTCAACCCGCACGACCACTATCGTGCCACCAATGGCGAGGACTAGGACGGCCCCGGCAAGCGCCATGATCGCGAGTCTCGTCGGGAAGGGCTCCGGGGCGTTTGTTTGGAGGCCAGGGGTGCCGGGGCGCCGGGAAGTTTTGCCATCGCCGAGTGCAAGCAAGTCGTCACTTGCGTCGCTAACAGCTACCGTTCGGCTGCAGAGTGAGGTCTCCAACAATCCGTTCGCGACGTACGCAAAGACCAGATATTCGCCACCCTCCCGAAAGTCGAATCCGCATCCGCCTTCACCCTGAGCGGTCAGCAGATCCACCCGTCCCGGCTGCACGCCTTTCCATGACTCGGTCACATCGAATCTGACTGAAATGTTGAATGTCTGCGACCGGTCGATTTCTTCGACGGTGCCGCGGAAGACAGCCGCCGATTGGGCAAGCGCAACCGCCGTCGAGCCCGGTGCCGCACAAGAGCATGCGAATGCCGGGGACAGGCGCAATGCTAGCGGGATGGCAGCAGCGACAATCACTGCGCTGATCAGGACGCGCAGGGTCTGGGTCACGCCTGGATTGGCTGTGGCTGCCATGTTGGTCAAGACGTCGTGGGGATCCTGGAAGTTCCGCTCAGTCACCGGAAGAGGCGGCCGGTACGTACGAAATGGAGCGGTCTCGACGTTCGATGGCGTTAGGCGCGACCTCGAAACACGCGTCGCACTTGATGCAGCGATTCTGAACGATGCTTACGTGCGGGTCCTCGCCGTCGAAGGCATCGGTCGGGCAGATCGCGACAGCTTCTTGGAGTTCGGGGTCACTCTGATGAGCCACTCGATACTCGATGAACGCGGGAAGGGAATGCGATGGGTCGACCTTGTCGCGTACAACAGCCAGGAACTCTTCGCGAAAGTAGCGGAGGGCGAGCTTCAAAGCTGTCGGAGAGAACTGCCCGTGAAGGCAATTCGACCAGACGAGGGTCTGGATGATTTCCTCGAAGCGCTTGAGGTCAGTCTCACGTCCGCCGCCGTCGGCGATCCGTCGCAGGATCTCGACCACACGCTGGGTTCCCCCACGGCAGGTAGTGCAGCGGCCGCAGGATTCGTCTTCGCAGAATGCCAGCATCGAGAGGCACATATCGATGATGCTGGTGTGCTGATCGAAGAACACGATCCCGCCTGACCCGAGAAACATGCCGCGCTCGCGGAATGGATCGAGTGCGACCGGAAGCTCAATCTCTCCCGATGGCAATATTCCAGAGAGCGGTCCGCCGGGCTGGTAGCCTTTGAGGACACTGCCAGGCTGCATCCCGTCGCCGAAGTGCTGGAGTAGGTGGCCGACCGGCGGTCCGAAGGGAATCTCAAAGCAGCCCTGCCAGTTGATCTGGCCGGAGAGGCTGAACATCTTCGTACCCTTCTCTTTGGCCGAACCGATTTGGCTCCACCAGGCGGCCCCGTTGCGCATGATCAGCGGAGCGTTCGCATAGGTTTCGACGTTGTTGACGTTCGTGGGTTTGTTCCACAGGCCGGCCTGGGCGGGGAACGGGGGCCTTATGCGCGGCATGCCCCGGTAACCGTCCACGGAGTTGATAAGCCCGGTTTCTTCTCCGCAGACGTAAGACCCGGCGCCTTTGAAATTGACCAGGTCGAAGTCGAGGTCGCTACCTAGGATGTTCTTGCCAAGAAGTCCGCGCTCGTAGGCCTGCTCAGTTGCGATCTTCATCCGTTCGAGCGCCAGCGGATACTCGTGCCTGATGTAGACGTAACCCTCGCTGGCGCCGGACGCGATTGCTGCAATGAGGAGTCCTTCGATGATGAGGTGCGGATCTCCCTCGAGCAGAATCCGATTCACCCAGGCTCCTGGGTCGCCCTCATCAGCATTGCAGACGAGGTACTTGGGTTCAGCGGTGGCCGTCCGTAGAAAGTCCCACTTCCTCCCGGCTGGAAAGCCGCCTCCACCTCGTCCTCCCAGGCCGCTATCAAGCACCTGTTCGATGATTGCTTCTGGCGTCATTTCTAGGGCCTTCTCGAAGCCCTCGTAGCCCCCGTGGGCGAGGTAGTGGTCGATATTTTCGGGATTCGTAATTCCGAGATTTGCCATCAGCCGCCGCACCTGGCCCTGCATGAACTGGTGCTCGGCAAGCATTGGAACCTCATCGGTCGCCTCGCCCGCGACGACGCCCAGCGCCAACTCAGGGATATCCTTGCCTTCGACCGCAGCCGTCCGGAGGAGCTCAGGAGCGCGGTCGGCTGTGACGTTTCCGTAGAGGACCGTTCGGTTGCCCGCCTTGTTTCGGATGGTGAGTGTGGGCTCCATCCAGCAGAAGCCCCACGAGCCCGTTATGCTGACATCGACCGCGAAACCGTTGTCTGCAATCTCAGACTTGAGTGCGGCAAGAGTCTCTTGGCCCCCCCTCGCGAGCGATGACTTGTCGATAACTACGGCGATCTCAGGCCGCCCACTCTTGGGGCGAGCTTCCCAGGCTTTCGTCGCCGTTTTTCGTATCTTCTGGAGACTGGAGTTCATTCGCCCTTCACCTCGCGCGCCAGTCGGATGGCGGCGGCGACTGTGAGTTTGCCTCTGACTTCGCCGTTTACCCAGACCTGGGGCGACTCACTACACGTTCCATTGCACTGGCCGATCGCGATCCCGTATCTGCCGGATTCGTCCTGGCCGCCCAGGGGGAGCCCAAGGATATGCTGCATCGCTTCGCGGACTCGGGCTCCACCGCGAAGACGGCATGACGGACCACTACACCAGGCGATCGTGGTCTCCGGCGGAGGCTCGCTCCGGAAGTCTGCATAGAACGACATCGCTCCGTAGATCAGCGCCGGGGTCGTTTTCAGCTGGCGAGCGATCGCCTCTATCCCACCGCGAGGAACGTAACCTAGCTCATGTTGAACCTTGTGGAGCGCAGGCAGCACGTGTCCGCGCCCCGGCTCAAATTCCGAAACAAGACTGCGCAGTTCTTGGGCGGTTGGTTCAGAAGGCATGGCCTGACCAGATTGTGAATTGCCGCACGAGTATACGTCACGATTTGTAAGCGATCAGGTTGCTAGAAAACGGCTTCCGAGGCGGATCCAGGGCTAGCCCTGGGTTTCCTCTTCCATCATCAGCTGGGCTACCCGCTCACCCAGTCGCAGACTGTAATTCTGCCCCCTGTCCTCGGGATAGACCTGTGTGGTGTTGGCCATGTAGAGGCCGTCGATCCCGGTCTCATGCTCAGGTATGGACTCCGTGTAGTTGGTGGTGATAACCGGCTGCCCGCCCGGGTCCTTGAAGAACCAGGAATCCTTTATCCAGGACCGGTCGAACCGGGGGTTGAGACGTTGGATCGCCGCCATGTACAAGTCCAGCACGACGTCCACATCCTGGCCGATGATTGGATCGTCCGGGGATACGTAGTTCGAGAAGTAGACGATATGGTTTCCCCCGTATGCTTCCGGGGGCATGAAGTTTGTGTGCTCGATGCAGGCCACGAATGGCAAGTCATCTCCGATGCTCAGCCAGTAGTGGTCGGTGAGGGGACGGTCGAGGGCTAAGATGAGACAGGTGGCCCATTGGTACTTCACCCGGTCAAGCGCCTCGACATAGGGTCCCGGCAGATTGGGCACGATCCGTTTGGTGATGATATTGGGAGTGGTGAGCAAGACCCTGTCGAAGGGATTGAGTTCACCCTTCGAGGTGATTCCTTTGACTCGGCCATCTTCGACTTCCACTCTTTCGACGGGGGTCGACAGCCAAATCTCGCCGCCGCGCTCACGAATGAGGTCGGCCAGTTTCTGGTAATAGGCCTTGAAGGAGCCTTCGAGATAGCCGAGTGATTCCCGGTTGCCAGCGCCCTGCCGGGATGCGAACCGGAGGTATACCTTCCCCCAGAGCCACACCATTCCAACGTTGTCCGCTTCGCCGGCGAATTTGCCTTTCAGCAGGGGCCCCCAGATTGCAGCGAACGCCTTCTTCCCGACGAACCGCTCCATCCAGGCCCGGGCGGTCACCTGCTCGTATTTCTTCCAGTTGGACTGCCGGCGCAACCAGAGGGCGGCTAGTCCCAATCGGATTCGGCTGGTCAGGGGCACCGCCGTGAACTTGATCAGGTCCATGGGAGTTACGAAGGGGAACGTCCGGTCACGGATGAAGTAACCGTTCTTTGGTTCTATCCAGCGAAGCTTGGAGCCCAGTCCCAGCTCGTTGATGTAGCGAATGGCAACCGTGTCGTTGGTGAAGAGATGGTGGTAGAAGCATTCCAGTGGCTCACCGCCGACGGGAAACGTCTCGACCTGTCCGCCGACCTCGTCGCGCGATTCGAACAGAACTACCTGGTTCCCGGATTCCTGGAGGACCCGGGCCGCCGCCATCCCGAGGACTCCCGCCCCTACGATTCCTACTTTCATCCGACCGGCCTCTCATCACTGACCGCGGCGCTGCTGGCAATTCGGAACGAGATTCCGAATCTCCACAGGAATATCAGCCCAAGAATAGTCGTCGGGACAATTACAATCGCGTGAGCGATCACCGAGTAGGCGCTGGCGACGGCGTCTGCCACCCCGGCGCTCACGAGCACGAGCTTGGCCGCCCACTCGAAAGGGCCTGTTCCGCCGAGGAAAGTGGGAACGATGATGGCCAAGTTGGCGGCCGATAGCAGGAGGCAATAGTGCCCGAAGCTCACGTCTAGAGCGAAGGCCCTGCCCAGGACTGCGTAACAGGCGGCCTCGACTGTCCAGGCCCCGGCGCTAAGCAGAGTGACACCGGCGAGTGCCCGAGGGTTGTGAACCGAGCGAAGGCTTACCGACAGGTTGTGGACCAATGCCTCGGCAATGTCCTCGTAGCGTCGGGGCAGGACCTTCGCAGCCATCCTCAGCACTCGTTTCGTTCGCGCCTCGGTATAGGTGACGATGTAGAAGCCGACGAGAGCGGCGAAGAACAGGGCGCTGGAGGTGACTGCAATGACCTGAAGGCTCCTGTCCTCGAGACCGACAAACGCTGCTGCAACCAGGAACATCAAAACAAGGACGCAGCCGTCGAAGAGACGCTCGACCGCGATTGTTCCGAGCGTCGCCACGCGTGACACATGCTCTCGTTCCCCGAGGACCCAGGCTCGAACTACCTCGCCTGCTCGGGCTGGCAGGAGATTGTTTGCCATGTACCCGATGATTGCGTAGGGGAAGAGCCTGCTCGCTCCGATCGGCGCCACCGGCCTCATCAGGATGGACCAGCGGTAGCAACGGATCGAAAGTGCGCCGAACAGGACCAGCGTACCGGGAATCAGCCACCAGTAGTTTGCGTCCTCCATCGCGTCGACAATTTTCCCCGGGTGAGTGGCCCGGAGGAACAGTGCGATGAGGACGGCGCTGATTGCGACGCCCAGCCAGAAGTGAAGAGATCGGGGCAACGGCTGACCTGTCAGGGTATCTCGAAGAGCCGCACGCGACGGCTGCCGCCCTCCGCAATCCAGAGTCTACCATCGGTGAGGGGCAGCAACCCGTATGGACGGTCTAGGCCCTCTTGCCATGGAGTGAACGTCCAGTACAGTGTCCCATCCCGCTCATAGATGCGGACCTCGTTCAAGAGCGGAAGTCCCACTGCGACCCGTCCGTCGGGCAAAGCAGCGAGGTACGGCTTGTCGGCAGCGTCGAACCCGCCCCAGCCGCTGACGCCAAATTCCCCGATCGGCTCTCCTGTTGCGTCGAGCAGCTGAACGCGGCTGTTCCACATGTCCGCCACGAACACAGTGCCGTCCGAGTCGATAGCGAGCCCGACAGGCTCGTCGAACTCGCCAGGTGCAGATCCTGGCCCACCGACCTGGCGCAGAAATTCTCCGTCAGGCGTGAAGACCATGATCCGGTCATGACCGGTGTCGGTAACCCAGATGTTTCCGTCCGCGTCGAAGATCGCATCCCGGGGACCGAAGAGTTCGAACTTGCCAGGAGTCTCACTTTGGCTTGGGGGCTCGCCAAAGCTGGTGAGCGGATTTAGATCACCGTCATATATCCGGATCCGATGACCAAACGTGTCGGCGACCACGACTTCGCCCTGAGGCCCGACGGTGATCCCCCATGGATCCGATGAGTTGGAATTGTCGTCGGCCAATTCTTCCACGTCTATTCCGGCGATGAAGTTCCCGCTGGAGTCGAACTTTTGCAGGCGGTGGCTTGCTCGGTCGATCACGAAAATGTTCCCGTCGCTGTCGCCTGCGATGTCAATTGGTTCGAGGAACTGGCCTGGAGCCGTACCCCACGAACCAAAGGTCAGCCGTCCTGAGTCGTCGGTGGAAGGCCCGATTGGGATGATGTCCGCAGCAGGCAGTAAGACGCCGGCGTCGCGGTCGAAGGTGGCCGGGAAGAGCACATAGGCGTCCACCGATCCGTTTGGCTTCTCCGGATCGTGGTCGCGGATGAAGCGCAGCCAGATCTTAGGCCAGGAGCCGTCGAATATGTTTTCCCCGATGACCTTCCACGTATCCGGGTTGAAGGGGCCGCAGTCTCCCGACTTAGTCAGGCACGCACCGCTTCCGGTGTTCATGGCGGCCTTGTAAACCTCGTCGAACCACCACCGGTGCGGGTAGCGATCAGGGTCAGCAAAAAGTTCCCCCGAAGTGTTGCCAAGCACTTCGTTCACGGAGTTCAGATTCGATGCATTGACGAGAATCACGTCGAACTCGGCCAGCGAAGTGTTGGGGTCTCTCAGGTTGGGGAACGAGACCTTGTTATAGTCCCTCAAGTACCAGGCCCATGGCCACCCGAAGGAGTCTGTGGAATCGACTGCTATCTTCAGGTCTTTGTTCTTGCCGGAGATGTCCGCCAACAGGTTGATGTCCCGCGAAATAGCAGCTAGTTCACCAGAGCTCTGCGTGTAGATGAGGAGGTCGCGTGGGTTGTCCGCTCTGACGAAGCTGACGCCGATCATCGTTCTTACCGAGAATATTGCGAGCCCTCCCACAACCGCAGCCACCATGACGGTCGGGAGCGCCTGGCGCCCGAGTGCGCGTGATATGTAGCACACGGTTGCGATGCCGGCGGCCAGGATTGCGAGCCGAGCCAACTCTCCCGACAATGGGTCCGGGGCCCAGGCGACGACCACCATCGTGCCCGCCGAGATCCAGGTAATGCCTCCCACCGTCAGGGCCACCGCGCCCGGTGGCCCGCGCCCTCGCCAGGCGTTCCAGGCGCGCTGGACGGTCCAGGCGGCGAGCAGACAGAGCGGCACGGTGATGTGCGTCGCATTCCACGGCATCTTCTCCGACGCGAACGAGAGGGCGAGCCATTGGCCGACTACCCAGAAGACGAGGAGCCGCGAAAACGTGTTTCCCCTTACGACGGCCCACCAGGACCCGGCCGCGGCGATGAGGAGCGGCAGGAATTCGTAGGCGGGTATCACCATGTAGTAGTAGAACCACGGCTGGTCGCCCCTGTGCTCGTCCTGCTGGGAAATCCAGTAGTCGAGCGAACCCCAGGGGCCGCTCACAAGACCACCTTCGATGTTTGTCCAGAACGAAGTCATCAACGTCAGATAGGTGAGCGCGCAGGCTGCGAAAAGTGCGGCCCAGAATCGGGGTCTCCAGTTGAGGCCGGCGAACGCCGCGACCCCGGTTGTGATCGCAAACAATCCAGCAAGGGTGCGCAGGTCGCCATCCGAGGGATTGGAACTAAGGCTCAGCTGCCAGTTCAGTCGGTCGGTTTCAACCACTCCTAGGGGCTCGAGCAGATAGGTGCGAGCCCCTGGTGTCAGGAGCGGGAGACAGAAAGTACCCAGTAGGAGCAGCGTCTCGCCTGAGCGGGGAAGTGCCGCCGGCCATCCAGCCTTGGCCCGAAGACCGGCGAGGAATGGCCAGAGTCCGGCGATAATCCAGGCGACAGGCGCAATCACCACAGCCCAGGCCGCGCTGGACAGCCTCATTCTGACTCTGCCGGGAACAACTCGGTTAGGGCTGTGCGATCCTAGGCGTGTTTGTCCTCGCAGTTGGTCCGACTGCTCTCTCCCAGCTCGGTTCGCCCTCCTCTCAGCCGTGGCTGTTCCGAGATTGGCCGCAAACAGCACATCGAGGAACAGCAGGAAGACGCCCGTCGTGATGAAGGCGCCCTCCTTCGTGAGCACCGCGCCAGTGAAGGCTCCGCCAAGCAAGGCCAGCCAGCGAAGCCGGCCTTCGTCGAGGTAACGAACGACTGCGATGATCATCAGGAGCGTGAAGAAGGCCACATAGATGTCTTCGCGGAGGAACCGGCTGAAGTAGACAAGGGTTGGGGACAGCGCGATGAACCCGACGGCGGCAATCGTGCCGACTTGGCCCAAATAACGGCGAATCAGGAGCGGAGAGGTGACAAGAGCGATTCCGAACAGGGCCGCAGAGATTCTGGCCGTGTAATCGCTTGCGCCTGTCACGAAGAAGGTGAGCGCTTGGACGTGGTAGTAGAACGGGCCGTGGAACACCGGGCTGTGGGCGTAGGTCCCCTTGAGCAGATCCCATGACCATTTCGCGTGAATGCTTTCGTCGTGGTGATAGGCACGCTCCCCGAGGTCCCAGAAGCGTAGAACGAGCGCTGCGACGATAAATGCAAGGTAGATAGCGAACTCGGCCCGGAACGTGAGGCGGGCGGCGAGAAGGCGGGAAAGGGGAGAAGCTAGGTCACGGACTGTCACGGCGTTTGCCCAGTGTATACGGCAACCTGCACACCATTGGTATTGACACGATTACGGTCTCTAAACCAATCGATAATACCGTTTAGGCCACCTTCCGGTGGTTCGACTCTGCGTACTAGGTCGGCCTCCTTGACCGATCGTGCGTATCCCGGTGGAGTATCTTCGTCGGTCGGCCAGATCACCACGGCCTCGAGCTCCGAAAACCGCGACGCAACGATGACGGCCCCCATGCCCCTGAGCGGCCAGGTTGTGTCCTCGCGCAGCGATGGATGAATCACTATGTCTCTGTCGGTGTCAGCCGCCAGCGCCAGAACTGTTGCCCGAAGCGCCGACGACCCGGGCGGAGAGCCGGGGCTCAGGAGGGGTTCGCCAGACGAGCCGCGTGCGATATTGAATGTGCCCGAGACGAGAACGAGCAACGCAGCGCTGCCGATGACGGCCGCCCCCACGGTACCGGCCGACCGAGCCACACGTCCGTCTTCGGGGCGGCGCAGCCACGAGAGGTCGGCTTCGAGAGCGATCTCGGCGGCTGCTCTCCCGATAATCGCGGTCAGGGGGAAGACGAGCGCGAGAATGGCGGATGGATCACCTGAGTTGCGGGCGACGATGACATGCGCCAGCCCAAACGCCGCCCAGCCAAGAAGCACGCGGTCCGCCCTGTCGGGGGGGTGGCCGGTGTACCACTGGGTTGCCCTGTAAGTGGCGGCGGCTGCGCCGGCTAGGATCACAGGCAGCTCGTAAAGCGTGAGGATCTCCACCGTTGTCATTGTCGACCAGCTGCTTTCGAGTCCCTGGTTCATCAGATCAAATGGAGGAACCCTCAGCTCAGTGGAAACGAGTCCGAACCCGAGGCTCGAGACCGCCACACCAGCCGCGATACCTGCAGCGACGGACACGGCTGACCGTGACCTCAAACTTGCTCCGGCAAGGAGATGGCCGGCAGCGATAGAGAGCGATATTCCGAGAGCCAGTGTGCCGCCGGTTGCCACACCGAAGCCGACAGCTGCTAGTACCGACCGAGAATGGGTTCCCTTGAGTGCGACCACGAGTATGAACGCAGCAAGTGCCTGGTCGTGTGCCGCCTGCCAGGCCGTTGCCCCCAAGAAGAGAGCGGTCGGATCGACTGCGAGGACGAGCATGCCGAGGATCGCTCCGCCCTCGCCGAGTTGTTTCCGGCAGAGCCAGAATGAGATTGGCACGGTCCCTGTGGCGAGAAAAGCGAGGAGCCGAGGCAAAGTATCCGAATCGTCGAGCTCAAGGAGAATCGACGAGAGGGCTTGGAAAATGGTCCCGAGGAAGCGCGAATCGTCCTCCCCAACGGAGGCCAGCCAGGCGCCAGACAGCGAGTCGAGCTCCGGCCCGGACACGGGAGCCTGGGTGAGAACGGCCAGCCGTAGGGCCAGGAATACTGTGATCGCCACTCCCCAAGCTGCGGCGCTCACGGACAGGCTCGGCGCGAAAGGGCCGCGGTCGGTCACGAGGTTGGGACTCTTTCAAAGATGGGAATTCGGTAGACGCGCGTTTCTCCTTCTTCCCAGACAAGGTCGAGGAACTCATTGAAGTTTGGCAGCGACGGATAGCGATTTCTTTCAATGGTCCCGACCACCACGTAGTCTGCGTCCAGCTGCCTCAGAGCTTCGAGTGATGTGGATGCGTCCGCGGCAATGTACACGGTGTCGACGAGATCCTGCCGCCGCCCCAACTCCGTGCGAATCCCGGCTCCGCGCCACTGGACCTCGTGGTCGTGCCAGCCGATCGGAGTTTGCCGACCGGTCCACGAGCTAACTCGAGATGCGTAGGTGTAATCTACGCGACCGTTCGTGATCACCAGGGCTCCGTCCTCGCCCCGAGCCCATGCACGCCCCGAGGCTTCCACGACGATCGCATCATGCTCGACTGATTCCCCGATCCACTTAACGAGAGCAAATTCCTCCGGGTTCGCTCGGGCGAGGGCTGAAAGTCCGTCGAGGCTCCGGCTCGCATCGAAGCCCCCGGTGCGGTTGGGTATGGCGATGATTGGGTAAACAAGCGATGAGGCGAGAAGCAGGGTACCGGCTGATAGCGCCAACCTGGGTGCCGCCTGGCGAGTCGAAAAAGAGGCCCGTGCGGCCCCCACGAGACCCACGCCACCGGCTATAGAGAGGATGATCCACGCCTGGTAGCTTAGCTTGAAGGCCGTGTTCATCCGCGGCAAACTGCCAAAAAAGATATCGCGGATCAGGAAGAGTTCGGTCCCTAGGAGCAGCAGGATGCCTCCTCCGGCGAGAGCGAGCACGGGGGCGGCGCCGTGCCTGCGCAGAGCCCCTGCCAGGGCCGCGGATGTGAGGGCGGCGGTGAGCAGGCTGTAAAGAGCCAGCGTTACCCAGCCGCCGTCTCCCCTCTCAGAGAATGCGGCATTGAGATGGTCCGGTACCCAGTTCCCCCCGGCTTCCCAGAATCGAAGGGTCCACGCTACCCACGCCACAAGTGGGACGACAACGACCGTCGCACCGGCCGCCAGCGTCACTGGCGACGTCAATCGGCGCCAGGACGGAATCGCCCATGTCAGCATGGCTGCGGATGCGATCAGGAGCGTTCCGAATTGCAGGAACGCGTGGGCGGGCTTCGTTCCCTCGCCGGTGAATGCGTACAGCCCCTCGGCTTGGGAACTGAAGGTCCGGTACCACGGCAAATACAGGAGAGTTGCCAGTATGAAGAGAGGCACAAGATAGCCAATCACACCTAGCAGGGCCGTTGGTCCCCGGGTCCGAATGCTCCCGGCCGCAACCGCAACCGCAAAGAGGCCACTGAAGGTGAGTAGGTCCCAGGCGTTCTGGAACGCTAGTGCGCCGAAGATGATCGCGAGGACAACGGTTGTAGTGGGGTCCTTGAGGTGCCACGCCGCCGTCGCCTGGCGCCGCGACCGCCAGGCGACGGCGGCCACGCCGGTCGCGAGGATGACAAGCGGGATTGCCATCAGGTGTGGATGGAGGTCGCCGAGAAGGAAGCTGAAAACCGGAAACTCAATGATGGTCCCCGGGATGATCCGGGTGTCACGGAACCAGAACCAGAATTCGGTCGGGTACCAGGCGGTCGTGCGGGGCGAGGGTCCAAGGTAACAGTCGCTCGTCTCCCCTTCGTGGCAGGGAAGCAAAGTCTCAAGTCCAACTGCTTCGTAGATTTCACGGTCGTACTGTTCGTGTGCTGCGGTCAGTTCGAACACGCCGGCCAAGGACCCGGCGCCTAGGAGGAGGAGGATGGCCGCCCCCGAAGCCACGACTGGCCAGTGCTGCCGGCCGCCTCCCAGTGCCCAACGGGCCAGCGCGGCGGCCACCGAGGCGATCGCGACTGCACTCGCGCCGAAGGTCCATGCCAGCGCAAGATTGTAGCCGGTGGTTGAGGAAACTCCGCCGAGTTCCGTCAGCACCCCAGCCTGGAGATAGCCAAAGTAGTAGTAGCTGGCTTCTTCGCCCGCGAGCCACGGGTCGTGAGGCGGGTAGGCCTCCGACGTGATTGTGGCATTGAGATACATGACGTCCATCGGTTGCTCGGTTTGCCAGATTCCCGGCAGGTACGAGCGATAAAGAGCAAAGCCGCAGAAGACGATCGAGAAGACCATTAGCGACGCAAGGATCCCGAACCGGGCTCTTCGGAGTGTCGGCAAGATGCGCGGATCCCGTCCGATTGCCCAGAGGCCGAACAGGAGGATCAGCCCGGCCGCAATGACATAGCCTCCCCGCCCACGCTCCAGGACGCCCGCCACCCTGAGGAGGAAGTAGGCATAACCGACGAGTACTAGGCCGAACGGAAATGCGAGTCCGGCGCCGGCGTCGGGGAACCTTCGGAAGACCCGGGCCGTGAGGGGCAGGGCCATCACCCAGAGCGCGATCGAAGCCAGCCAGAATGCGAAGAGTGGCATTTTTCTTTAGCCTCCGGGGCGGCCTGTGAGCATGATCGACCTAGTCTCCCAGCACCGAATCAACGAAGGCCTCGGCGTCGAAGACCGAGAGATCCTCGAGATGCTCGCCGGTGCCGATAAATCTGACCGGGATTCTAAGGTCGTGGGAGATTGCGAAGGCAACTCCCCCTTTCGCCGTGCCGTCGAGTTTCGCTAGGATTATTCCCGTCACCCCAACGGTTTCGGTGAATGTCCGTGCTTGTGCAATGCCGTTCTGACCCGTTGTGGCGTCGAGCACGAGCAGGGTCTCTCTGGGCCCGTTCTCGAACTTTCTCTCCACAATGCGACTAATCTTCTTGAGTTCCTCCATCAGGTTCGCCTTTGTGTGAAGCCTCCCTGCTGTGTCTACGATCACGACGTCGGTGCCGGCCTTCTCCGCGGCCTCGAGCGTGTCGAAGACGACGGCGCCAGGGTCCGCTCCATCCTGGTGGGCAACTACCCGTACACCGGTCCGTGTTCCCCACTCTTTGAGTTGCTCGATCGCTGCTGCGCGAAAGGTGTCCGCGGCGGCGAGCATCACGGTCGCTCCATCGCTGGTGAGCGCTGCTGCGAGCTTGGCGATGCTTGTCGTTTTGCCGGCGCCGTTGATGCCAACCACCAGCAAAACGAGTGGGTCTCCCTCGGCTCTTTCCTCCCAGGCGGGCGTCCTCGCAGACGGGGCAACGAGGATGGCAACGAGTTCCTCTCGGAGCAGCTCCCTGACTAGTGACGCCTGTTTGATGCCCTCAGCCTTGGCTCGGGCCCTGAGGTTCTCCACTACGGTTTCCGCGGTCGGAAGGCCGGCATCCGCCCCAATCAGGATCTCTTCAATCTCCTCCCAGAGCTCATCACCGAAATCTCGCTTCTCAAAGACGCTGCCCAGGCGACCAAGCAGACCCCGGCGGGAACGCGCCAAAGCCCGAGCGGTCTGCTCGTGAATCTCGGCCACTTCGTACGGGGCAAACTTCGCCGAATCGGTCTCGGTGCCGTTCGAATCGTCGGTCAGTTCGGACCTTCGGTGCCAGAATCGCACGAATGCCCCCACACGTTAGTTAAAGCGATGGTAAGAGCGGGTCCGGCAAGGATCAGTAGGCAGCCGGGCTCCAGAGCTACCTGTCGGCGACGTTGTCTGGCAGCTCATCGAGGTTCACGGACAAGACCTTTGAAACCGAGTCGGAGCCCATGGAGACACCATAGACCGCGTTTGTTTGCTCAATTGTGCGCCGGTTATGTGTCACCACAAGGAACTGGGTCTTTCCAGAGAGCTCCGTGAGTGCGTTGGTAAAGCGGGCGACGTTGGCCTCGTCGAGGGCCGCATCGACTTCGTCAAGAACGCAGAAGGGGGCCGGATTCACTGTAAGCAGTGCGAACAACAGGGCCACGGCGGTCAGCGACCGCTCACCACCGGAAAGCAGGCTGAGACTGTTCAGACGTTTGCCCGGCGGCTGAGCCTCGATGTCGATTCCGGTCTCCGCGAGGTTGTCTCGTTCGGTCAAGACCAGTCGGGCAGTTCCGCCACCAAAGAATGCTGTGAAGTACTCGCCGAAGGCGGCGTCGACCTTGTCGAAAGCTGCGCTGAAGCGAATGCGAATCTCCTCGTTCAGTTCTGCAATCACAACTTGGAGCTGCTCCTCGGCTTCAGTCAGGTCATTCAGCTGTCCGGACAGGAACTCGTGACGTTTCTCTGTTTCGCGGAAGTCCTCGGGGGCCTCCTCGTTAACCGGCCCGAGTTTCCGAATCTTCCTTCGTAGCTCCTCGATTCGACTCTTGGCCTCTGAGAGATCGAGCTCGGCGCCTCCTTGGATGGGAGCCGAAGTGGTGTTCGGCACATCCTCCATCGGGACGACGCACCCCGCGTGGTCCGGGGCCAAGCCCTCGCGCGCCATCTCTTCGCGCAGGAGCTCTAGGTGCTCAGTCAGCCGAGCGACCTCGGCCTCTAGGTCGAGGCGGAGCTTCTCCAATCGGAGGAGGTCGGCCTGGGCCTCATTCAGCTCGTCGTTGACCTGCCGCTCGTGCGATTCGAGACGAGTCAGCTCATCCCTGTCCGGAGCCGAGTCATCTGTCTCGGATGCCCTGGCGGCGATCAGGGTCTCGTGTTCTTCTTCCTGACTGGTTATCCGACTTGAGATTGTCGCTGCTTCGGCCTCCAGGCGTTCTGTTTGCTCTCGACGGGCTGCCAGCTGAGACACGAGCCGTTGTTGGCTGCGTTCTCTCTGGAGCCGCAGCGTTTCGTCGGCTTGCTGCTCTCCTTCAAGAGCCGCCACGTCTGCATTGGCATCCGAAAACGCCTCGAGCGCCTGCGAGCGAGCAGCTGTAGCCGCCTCGAGTTCGGAGTCGGCCGCGGCAATCAACCCTCTGAGTTCGTCCTTGTCCGCCGGCTCGGCTGCGGCCGACTCCGAAGTGGCGATTGTGGACGCACAGACCTCAAGGGCACGGGCATTTTCAGCGAGGTGCCTGTGAGCTGTGTCGAGGTCCCGCCGAATACGGTGCAGACGCTCTCGCTCCCGTTCCAGAGTAGTCCGGCTCTCCTCGATCCGGTTGAGCATGTGCTCATACTGCTGGTCCGCCTGCTTGGCTTCTTTGACCGCCTCTTCGATGGCCTGTTCAGTCTCAGGGTCCTTGCGAGGTTTGCTTCCCGTCCGTTCGCGCAGCTCCCTGATTCGATCAGGTAATTCTTCTAGCTCTTGATGCCGCAGGAATGGACCTTCCTCTGCCCCCGTCGCCCCGCCGGTGATCACGCCGTTCGGCTCGAGCAGTGTTCCGTCAACAGTCACGACCAGTCCAAGTCCGCGGCGAACCATCTTCAGGCCGGCTTCGCGGTCCTCCACGATGATGACGCGGCCGAGAAGAGTGTCGACGAGCGGGCGGAATCGCTTGTCGCAGCGGACCAGCTTTGACGCGACGCCCACAACCCCCCTCTCGCGTGACAAGTTGAGAGGATAAATGTGTCGGACGCTCTCGAGCGGAAGCATCATTACACGGCCACCCCGCTCCGATTGGAGCCGCGCGATCGCCCGCAGTGCATGCTCTTCCTTTTCGACCACGATGGCGTGAACGCGATTTTCGAGGGCAGCATTAATAGGTGCCTCGAGCCCCGGTGAAACTTTGATCTGATTCGCGAGAAGTCCGACGACGCCGGCCAGTTCGGCCTGGTCGAGTTCCGTTTCGACGTCTATCGCTCCTCCCAGCTCGAGGGTTCGGCGTGTGCCTACAGGGATTCCCAGGTATTCGGCCTGGATTCTTTGTAGTGCCTCGAGACGACCCTCGAGATGGTCCAGTTCCCGTAGAGCCGGGTTCCGTGAGGTGCTGTTGTCGCGGAATTCCTGCTGCTCTCGCACAAGACGCTCGCGTGCCTGCTCGGCGGTCAGTCGGGTAGCATCGACCGCCGCCTCTGCCTCCTGGATGGCTTCCCGAGCGCCGGCGTAACGGTCTCCGTAGGCGGCCAGTTCCTTGAGAAGGTCTTGGCGTCGAATCTCGTTTGCGGTTTGCTCGCGCTCCAGCTCCGCCAGCCTCGAGCGGGAAGCCGAGGCTTCCCGCTCGAGCGATGCGATCGTCTCCCGCTCGAAGTCAGCTCGTGTTGTGAGATCCGAGAGTGCCACTCTTGCGTCCCCGAGCCTGTCTTCTATGTCGTCGAGAGTGCGGCGCCGCTGAGAAAGTTCCTCCTTTGCAGCAGCGATCCGGTCTTCGGCGTCACCTGCAGTGGCTTCATCAGGGGACTCCTCCGAGGACATCTCCTCGAGCTCAGCCTCCATTGCCGCTATCTCCTCTTGGAGCTCGGCGCTGCGAGCGATTGCCATCTCGCGGCGTTCGGCATCCAGCGCGAGAGCGCGTTCTACCATCTCGATCTTCAGATCGATGTCCGAATCGTGAGACTCCCGCCGGGCGAGAGCATCGCGGCGCTTCTGTATCTCTTCGCTGAGGGCTGCCAGTTGCTCGCGAGTGGAGGACACTCGGGCCCCGGCAGCTTCGTTTTCCGCGGTGCGTTGATCCAAGGAGGCCTGCACCCCTACGAGGTTGTTCTGGGTGTCGGCCCACATCTGGCCGTAGTAATCGCGCAGGAGCGCAATTAATTCATCCGAAAGGACCGCCTGCTGGGCGGCGCGTTCGGCCTGTCGTCGCAGCTGGGTGAGCCTGGGTTCGAGCTCGCCGAGGATCAGCCTCACCTGGTCAAGGTTGGATCTCGTCGAGCCGAGGCGGTCCTGGGCCTCTTGGATTCGCACTCGGTAGCGTTTTACGTCGGCGGCCTCATCCACGAACACTCGCCTGTCGGCCGCGGTCATCAGAAGAACCTCATCGACAAGGCCCTGGCCCATGATTGTGTAGCTATTCTGGCCGACCTCGCCCTTTGTCAGGAGGTCCGTGAGATCTCGAAGACGAACCCGAGAGCCATTGAGGAGGTATTCGGTATCTCCGTCGCGATAGAGGCGGCGACCGAGCTCGATTTCCACGAAATCGAGAGGGAGCCAGTGATCGCTGTTATCGAGTGTGAGTACGACTTCGGCCATGCCCACGGGCGATCGATCCCCGCCGCCAGCGAAAATGACATCCTCTTTTCGGCGGGCGCGGAGGAGGCGACTGCTCTGCTCGCCGAGGACCCAGCGAATAGCATCAGCGACGTTGCTTTTGCCCGAACCGTTGGGGCCGACTACGGCGGTGATGCCCGGGCCAAAATCGAACGAAGTTCGGTTGGCGAAGCTCTTGAACCCGTGGACCGTTAGCTTCTTTAAGTACACCTAGCCCTCTGATCCACCCTCGGCAAGCACGGTCAGTGCGTGCCGCGCAGCTTCCTGCTGGGCGGCTCTCTTCGTCGGCCCGCTCCCATGGCCCAGCTCCTTGTCCCCTGCAAGGACCCGCGCCCTGAACTTTGCGTTCGGTGTGCCTCCAGACTCCACAGTTACATATTCCGGGGGTCTGCGCCATTTGCGCTGAACCACCTGTTGAAGGTTGGATTTCGGGTCGAGGGATGCACCTTCCCGCGCCACCTGTGCGAGTTCGGGCTTCAATATACGGCGGATCATTGCGCGCGTTGTTCGGATTCCGTGTGCGATGAACGTCGCGCCAACGAGGGCCTCCATCAGCCCGGCGAGGTTGCGTTCCCGTTCGCGCCCGCCGGCGGCCTCCTCGCCTTTGCCCAGGATAATATGTTCGCCGAGATACAATCTGCGGGCTGTCTGGGCAAGGGTGCGGCCGCGCACGATATCGGCTCTCATCTTGGTCAAGGCGCCCTCGGTCGCGTCGGGAAAGCGACGGAACAGGATGTCGGCGATCACGAAGCCCAGCACGGCGTCCCCGAGGAACTCAAGACGCTCGTTGGACGGCGAGGTGGCGTCGGATTCGTTTAGGTAAGAGGCGTGCGTTAGAGTTTCCGCCAGCAACTGCGGCGGCAAAGGTGGAATGCCTAGGCGTTCGCTCAGAACGTCCTTACGGGAGTCCCTACGGGGTGGCAATAACACCTCCAGCCCGCGCGGCAATGGTATGAGGCGGAAAGATCCGGTGTCAACGGGATTTCAGGAGTCATCCTTCACCCCCATCCGCCTGACGTGCTACAAGTAAGGCCATGGCCGAGACGTTGGTTTGCAGTGTCTGCAGCGAAGATGTCACCGAGGAGTCAGAAGCTTGGTGCAATTCCTGCGGCAAGCCCTACCACCTGAGCCAGCGAGTCGATGTGCCGGGCAAAGATTGCGGCAAGGTCTGGATAAACGAGGATCACCTCGCACTCGAATTCGCCTGTGATACTTGCCTCCAGCCCGCGAGTCCGGTCCTCGATGATGTGTTGGACCTTGACGAGGCCGCGACGGCGGCCGGCGTGAACGCGGACTGGCTCCAGGCCGAGGCCGAGGCCGGCCGAGTTCCCCACAGGCGAACTTCGGGGGGTGTGCTTCTCTTCGCGAGGGGCGACCTGCCAGGAACGCAACGGAACGATGGCTGAAGCTTGCTGCGAATGCGGCGCTGAGTTCGTACGCTGGAGCGCCCTTGTGTGTGCCGATTGCCGGAGGCTTTTCCACTACCCGGACTCCCGTGTGCGAGAACCGGGTGAGGGTCTTGGGGTCCATCTTGTCGGGCTCAGGCAGACCTTCGGCGTAGACACGATCCCGCTCTGCAGGTGGTGTGACATGATGCTTCGACTCAAATACGGGACTCTTTTATGAGTCCTAGCAAAAGGCGTACCCGGCGTAGGCGACTGGCCGAGGCTCGGGCTGCGCGCGCACAGGTCGAGTCAGCGCCACCGGAGCTACGATCCGAACCGCCAGAACCCTACAAGCCGTGGAACTGGCGCACCTTTCCGGTCTATTTTGCTCTTTCCACTGGAATCTTCTTCGGGATTTACATTGGTGCCGCCGCATTCTCCGCACGAGGAGACAATGGAAACGATATGCCGTTTCTCGTCGTCTCGGTGGTGGCAGCACTATTCTTTGGATTCGGCTTGTCGAGGTTCTTTGTGCGATTCATGGTCTCCCGCCGCTGGATTAGGCCGCGGGCTCGGAAACGCTCCCGCTGAACGTGTGCGGGTCTCCTCCACCGGACCTCAGAATTGACAGCTCCCTATGTGCCGTGGCATGGTGTAAGTGCACTTAGTGTCGTCCTGACACTAAGTGCACTAGCTCGACCTTTAGGTGTTTAATGACCTCACAAGCGAAGCCGGAGGCGCTCGTCGCCCTGTACTCCGATCCCGACACCTGTCCAACAGACAGCCTCGCCCCTCGCCCCCTGTCTGAGGAACCTGCCTTCACAACCTGGCAGCAAGAGATCCCCGGGGACTATCTGGCGATGCCGCTGGACGAATTGGGCCGGAGGATTTCGAGGGCGAAAGCGTTGCTTGGACGGCGCCTCGTAGTCCTCGGGCATCATTATCAGCGCGACGAGGTGATTAAGTACGCGGACTTCACCGGAGACAGCTTCAAGCTTGCTCGCCACGCTGCCGACCAGGAGGACGCCGAATTTGTGGTGTTCTGCGGGGTTCATTTCATGGCCGAATCCGCGGACATCCTGACCGACCCAAGCGTGCACGTAATACTCCCGAACCTGGCTGCTGGCTGTTCAATGGCCGATATGGCCGATCCGACCGACGTCTACTCGGCCGGGGAGCGCCTTGAGGCAGCTGCTTCGGGCGACACCATCGTTCCTGTTACGTATATGAACAGCGCCGCGTCTCTAAAGGGCTTCGTAGGCGAGCACGGTGGGCTTGTCTGTACTTCAAGCAATGCTCGGAAAGCCCTCGAGTGGGCGTTCGAACGTGGCGACAAGGTTCTGTTCTTCCCTGACCAGCACCTCGGCCGTAATACCGCGTATGAAATTGGCATACCTCTCGATGAGATGGTGGTGTGGAATTATCGCCAGCCCGATGGTGGACTAACCCCACAACAGATTAGAGCAGCGAAGATCATTCTCTGGGAGGGCCATTGCAGCACTCACCAGCGATTCACAGTGGCGCAGATCGAAAAGGCCCGGGAGGAGCATGCCGGGCTGAACGTTATCGTTCATCCGGAATGCAGATGGGAGGTAGTCCAAGCATCTGATGACACCGGCTCAACCGAGAAGATTGCGAAAGTGATCAGCGCTGCCCCTACCGGTACGAGCTGGGCGGTTGGTACTGAGATCAACCTCGTGAATCGGCTTGCGGATGAGAATCCGGACAAGACGATCTTTTGCCTCGACTCGGTCGTATGTCCTTGCTCCACGATGTACAGAATTCACCCCGCCTACGTAGCTTGGGTATTGGAAGGGGTCCTCCGGGGCGAGGTAATCAACGAAGTCCGGGTCGACGATCACACCCGTAGTTGGGCTCTTGTGGCACTCGAACGGATGCTGTCTATTCATTAGCGGCCGGCGGGCACCCCGGGCACGGGCGAAAGCACTCCGTGTCGGCGGGGGGAAGCGTGAAAGCAGCTGTTTATTACGAAACGGGTGGGCCGGAGGTCTTCCGGTACGAGGAGTTCCCTGATCCCGACTGTCGGCCACGGGGACTGGTGATTGAAATCCGGGCCGCCGGGATTCAGGGGGGAGACACTCTCCACCGCCAGGGTGGGGCGATGGTCGGCTCACTTCATATTGTTGGCTACTAGGCTGCCGGAGTCGTCCTCGCGGCCGTACAGCTGGCAAAGTGCATCGGCGCGACCGTCATTGCGACGGCCTCAAGCGATGAGCGGGTAGAGCGTCTGCGTGAGCACGGGATGGATCACAGGATCAACTATCAGCGGGAGGATTTCCAGAGGCCGTGAGCGAATTGACGGATGGACGAGGAGCGGATCTGGTGGTCGATTGCCGTGGGCGGGTCCACGTTGGAAGGAAGCCTTGCTTCGGTCGCCTATCGCGGACGTGTCTCTTGGGTGGGAAGCGCTGGTCGCGAGAGCATCAAGCCAGATATTTCAATGTTGATGCCTCGCAACGCATCCATAAGCGGGGTTTTTCTTGGTGCAGAGATAAGCGCTAACCCGGCACGCATCAGGGTAATGATCGAGGAGCTTCTCTCGCGTGTCGCGACAGGTGAACTGAAAGCAGTGACCGATCGCTCTTTCTCTCTCAACGAGGCGGCTGCGGCGCATTCATACATCGAGAGCAGACAGGCCTTTGGGCGAGTGATACTCGTTCCCTGACCCTGGTCGAATCGAGCCCAGCGCCTGACCTAGTTGCTTGAGAAGAAGAAGACGGTCCTGGTGCCAGCGGGAGGCGAGCCCGCTCGAACTCGGAATCACGTAGGGAATGCAGTTGGCGCCGAAGCGCTCGGGCTGCGTCCCGTAGGCTCGGCGCGCCAGCGCAGGTCGGGAGATACTCAGCTCCAGGTTGCCGAAGAGTTGATAAATTCCTTTTCCGCTGAATACCGCGTAGCCCGGCGAGGCGCCAGTTAGTTCTCGATGCAGCCGACGAGCGCCTGCTGCGATTTCGTCCGGGGTCAGTTCGTCAGCCCTCGCGGTGGGCCGACAGCAGAGATCAACGAAACCGATGCCTGCTTCGTCCATAAGATCTGCGTCATCCAGGTGACCCACTGGCCTTCGCAGGAGACCGCTCGCGTTGAGCTGGTGCCAGAATACATTGCCCCGGTGAGCGTAATAGTGACCAGCACGGGCCGATCGAAGCCCGGGGTTGTACCCGATGAATACCATCCGCAGCCCGGGTCTCAAGTAGTGCGGGAGCGGAGCAATCTGCCCGTCACTTATCCCGAGGGTGTGCAGCTGAATCATCGTCGCAGCTCCGGGCTCAATTCGAGTCGTGCTCTCGGGGTCGTGATATGCAGGGAGTCTGGCTCTGTTTCGACGGCTGTAAACCCAAGCGGTAGCGGGAATCGGAGGATCACTGTGCGGGTTTCGCCCGGCAGGAACTGAAGATCCGTCTCGAGGACACCGTCTATTGGGTCTATTGCACCGATCCAGGTGTCGATTCCCGCGATTTCGATCTGGAAGTCGTCTGTATCCGGTGACCATGGATCTTCGACGGTTACCCGAAGCGATAGCTGGATGGACTCTGCTGGACAGCCAGGTATGCCCAGGCAAAGCTCGTCCCGCCCAACGGTGAATCCGCTCACAGACAGGGTTCTCCCTCCGACTGTGCGCTCGTCGCCGGGGTCGATCACTTTCTCCCCGTACATAGCTCTCAGGATTGGGGGCAGCCCGTAGAGAGCGACCATGATTCCGACGAGAATTCCGAGGACCGCGCCAGCAGCAAGGCAGCCGTTGCGCCTCTGGCGACTCTCCTTACCGGGTTGTTCGATCCGAACTCGCTGCTTCGTCTTTTCCTCCATGATGGGATGGTACCCGCAGCCACTCTCCGACTCGTAGAACTCGTGAAGAATCATTCGGCCACAAGTGATTCACGGGCTCTGTGACTGTACTCTTTGGGCATGATTGAGCAGGTTCAGCGCTTGCTGGAGGCCTCACAGGGAGGGACGCCTGTCCTTCAGGCGACCGTTCTCGAACCCGGGCCCCGAACACTCCCGGCAAGCGGAAGACTGCTTGTCGAACAAACGGGGAAGCGGAGCGGCACACTGGGTGACGGGGTCATCGACGACCTGGTTGCCGCCTTCGCGGAGGGCGCGTTCAGACGGCGCTTCGCAGGAACTCTTTACCTCTCCCCTGATGGTCTTGGCGAGCGAGAGCTCGCTGGCGCAACGAGCGTCTATGTCGAGGTGGTGGCGAGCAGGCCCGTGTTTCTAGTTGTAGGTGCCGGCCACATCGGCCGCTGTCTTGCGAAACTGGCTGATTTACTCGAGTTCCATGTAGTGGTGCTCGACGACCGCGAGGAATTTGCATCCGAGGAGAACGTCCCGGAAGCGGACGAGGTTATTTGTGATAAGTTCGGTCCTACCCTCGAGCGCTATCCCGTCGGTGGCGACACTCATATCGTGCTCGTCACGCGGGGACACAAGCAGGACGAGGAATCCCTCCGTCGATGCGTAGGCCGTGGAGCAGCGTACCTGGGCATGATAGGCTCCTCCCGACGCACGGCCACGGTACTTCGGCACTTGGTCGACGATGGCTTGGACCTGGCTGCCCTGGCAGACGTAAGGACGCCGATCGGCCTCGATATCGGAGCGGAAACTCCCGAGGAAATCGCAGTGAGCATCATGGCCGAGGTGATAATGTTAACCAAGGGTGGAGACGGTCAGCCGATGTACGCCCGCCCCACTGACCTTCGAAAGCCTCAGGACTAGCTAAAGGGTCGCTCCTCCCACCACGGGTAGAACGACGGCATGTCCTTGCTCGGCCCCAGGGTGAAGTTCGGCGATCGTTTTTCGAGGAAAGACTGAACCCCTTCGGGAACGTCCGCCATCTTTCCAAGCGACTGAACCCCCCTCGAGTCGAGCTTATGGGCCTCCATCGGGTGGTCTGCGCCCAGAAGCCGCCACATCATCTGGCGGGAAAGAGCGATCGAAACTGCGGACGTGTTGTCGGCAATTTCCCGGGCCAGCGCGTAGGCCGTCGGGAGCAGCTCTTCGGGCTCGTGGACGCTTCGCACCAGTCCTCCATCGAGAGCCTCTTGGGCGTCGAACACGCGGCCGCTGTAGACCCACTCGGCCGCCTGCCCAATACCGACGACCCTCGGCAAGAACCAAGTCGAGCAGGCCTCGGGAACCAGCCCCCGCCGGGCGAACACAAATCCAATCCGAGCGGTGGTCGAAGCGACCCGGATGTCCATTGCCAGGGTCATTGTTGCGCCGAATCCGACTGCCGGTCCGTTTATTGCACCGATCACCGGCTTGAGGCACTCGAATATCTGAAGAGTGACGCGGCCGCCGCCATCCCGGTGGTTATCGTCTTCGTAGTTGAACGGTGAATCGGATCGGCTGAGGTCGGCGCCGGCACAGAATCCCCTCCCGGCCCCGGTCACGACTATCACGCGGACGCCGTCGTCTTCGTCCGCCATTCGAAACGCCTGAACCAGCTCGTCGATCATCTCCTCGGTGACAGCATTGAGCTTTTCGGGCCGGTTGAGGGTTAGCGTGAGGATTCCGCCCTCGACGCTGTAGGTAATGTTTTCGAACTCCATTGTGATGCCTCAGCTTTCGATGGGAATCTTGACGACAGGGAGCGGGCGTGGCAAACGCCGCCATGCGGCAGGTAGCAGCTGCCGTTAGTATGGGCGGGTGGATGGATATAGCATTTCGGCAGTCCCACCGCTGCGTTCGCCGGTCGTCATCGTGGCGTTCGGCGGTTGGAGCGACACCGGCACTGTCACGACCGATGTAGTGGCTCACCTCAGCCGAGCTTTTGACGCCACGCAGTGGCTCACGGTAGATCCGGAGGACTATTATGTCTTCAGTGAGATGCGGCCGGCGGTGAAGCTAGACGAAAGCGGTACTCGAGTGATCGAGTGGCCGCGGAACACGGGTTTCTGGGCTCGCTTTCCCCACGCCGAGCACGATCTCGTGCTGGTTTCGGGGGTTGAACCAAACCTTCATTGGCGTACGTTCTCTTCTCAGCTGACGGAGGCGCTGGCCTCAACGTCCCCGAGCCTCATCTGCACGCTTGTGGCACGCCCGGCAACGACCCCGCACACGCGTCCTATTCCGGTCACCGGTTCGGCAGCAGACCCGGACCTCGCCAGGCGATACGGTCTCGGGAGGTCGCTCTACCAGGGCCCCACCGGAATCATTGGAGTACTTCATGACATGCTCCGCCAGAAGGATGTATCGCTCATAAGTCTTGCCGCAGGCGTCCCTCATTACCTGAACACCGACGAGAATCCGCCGGCAACGATCGCGCTGCTCAAGGCTTTGGAACCGGTGCTCGGGTTTGAGGTCCCGCTCGGTGCCCTCGAGTTAGAATCGAAGCGCTTCCTCGAGCGCGTCGAAGAGGCGTCGAGGGCGGACGACCAGATCATGAACTATGTGCGCTCCCTTGAGGAGAGCTATTCAGAGGTCGCTCCCGAAGGAGAGCCGCCACTGCCGTCAGCAGACGATGTTGTACGCGACGTCGAAGACTTCCTTCGCGGCGACAAAGAGGACTAGCGCCGTGGCCGGGCCCGAGCGAACCGCTCAGACTACTTTGAGCGCCAGCGTATCGAGAACGTCGAGCTTGATGCCGGGGCCCATCGTTGTCGTCAGCGTCGCGGACCTAATGTACTGACCCTTCGTATCCTGGGGCCGTGCGGTGTTGATCGCCTCTACGATGGCGGCGAGGTTCTCGCGCAGCTGATCCTGCTCGAAGGAGAGCTTGCCGATTGAGACATGGAGGTTAGCCAGGCGATCGATCCGGAACTCGACGCGCCCACGCTTGGCCTCATCAACCGTCTTCGCGATGTCCTCGCCGTTCACCACGGTACCCGAGCGCGGGTTCGGCATCAGGCCCCGTGGACCGAGGACACGCCCAAGCTTGCCGACCTTGCCCATCATTTCTCTCGTGGCGATGGCAACGTCGAAATCGATGAAACCGCCCTCGACCTCCTTTATGAGGTCATCGCTTCCGACGTGATCGGCGCCGGCTTCTTGGGCCGCTTTGACGGTCTCGCCCTCGGTGAAGACCAGGATTCGCATCGGTCGACCGAGGCCGTGAGGAAGGACGGTGCTGCTTCGCACCTGCTGTTCTGCGTGGCGGGGATCGAGGCCGGTCCTCAGGTGAATTTCGACAGTTTCGTCGAACTTGGCCGGCGGGAACTCCTTGAGTAGCGTCAGGGCATCCTCGATTGGGTAGAGCTTAGTCCTGTTTATTTTCGCGAGGGTGTTCTGGTACCGTTTTCCTGTCTTCGGCATCTCACTCGACCTCGATTCCCATACTGCGGGCGGTTCCCTTCACGATCAGTACCGCCTCGTCAATTGTGTTCGCATTGAGATCGGGCATCTTCGTCTCGGCGATCTTACGAACGTCCGCCAGGGAGACAGTTCCAACCTTGGTGATTCGCGGGTTGTCACTCCCTTTCTCGATGCCTGCCGCTTTGCGAAGAAGGTCGGCCGCGGGGGGAGTCTTGAGAACGAAGGTGAACGAGCGGTCCTCGAAGATTGTGATCTGGGCGGGAATGATTTGCCCGGCCTGGTTGGATGTTTGCGCGTTGTAGTCCTTGCAGAACTCCATGATGTTCGCGCCATGTTGGCCTAGGGCCGGTCCGACAGGTGGTGCCGGGTTGGCCTTGCCGGCGGGCAGCTGCAAGGTCAGCATCGCCCTTATTTTCTTTGCCATCTGGGTCTCCTGAGTGTGCAAGCGGCACGTGCACGACGTGCCTCCACGGTGTGCCCGCGACGCGGGCCAGTCACGTATCGTCGGTCGTTCTCCGGTTCCGGGCAACGGCCGCACCGAAGGGCGCCCTGACCTACGGCGGCCGTGCTACTACGATCGGAGTGCTCCGAATTGGAGGTAGGCATGAACTTTCCCCACGACGAAAGCACACTCCCGCCGGTTCCCCTGGCGGCAGACTGGCCCGCTCTGATCGACTCACTGAACCGGCTTCTCCGGCTGAGGGCCATTCCAATAGGGATGAAACTCTTTAGAAGCCGAGCGGAAATGGAGTCACTGGACGGCATCCGGCGACCCACGGCGATACACACTGCCGACCAGATTGTGGCTCAGGCGGCTCGGCTGGGATGGACAGTCGGGATTACCGCCGAAGACATGCCTGGGACCCAATGTGGAGCGGTGCTTGGGCTGAGTCCGCAGAACGAACGCTGGCTGGCCGGAGAAAATCTCGCTGGCGTCTGGTTCGAAACGACGGCGGACGCGGCCGCTCATCAGCGAGCGATGGACGTCGTCCCGTTTGGAACCTTCGAGGCGATGGCGGTGTCACCGCTTGTCTCGGGCCGGCTCGACCCACCCGACATCTGTCTCATCTACGGCACGCCTGGCCAGATGATGATCTTCATAAACGGCCTTCAATGGTCCGGCTACCGAAAATTCGAATGGGGGGTCGTTGGCGAGTCCGCTTGCGCCGATTCGTGGGGGCGGGCACTCAGGACAGGCGTGCCGAGCCTTGCAATACCTTGCTTTGCTGAGCGGCGCTACGGTGGCGTACTCGATGATGAACTTCTGATAGCCCTACCCCCTTCATATGTTCCGAAAGCCATCGAGGGGATGACGAGTATCGCTCGCAATGGGCTCCGATACCCGATCCCCCAGTATGGGATTCAATCGGATGCCCGCGCTGGACTCGGCTATAGCTACGGCTAGACGGTGGCCCCCGTCTCGGGGTGACACTTCGGCTTTGGAGAGGGCGCGGTACATTCAGTATGGGCTTGTGCCAGCCACTGGATGGAACTTGGAAGCGACATCATCCAGACGTGCCGATGGGCGCGTTTGGGGAGGCTGCACTGACGCAACCGAAGGTGATCTCGCCCAGACCTAAGGACGTGGCCTTGCCGGCCCCGCCGGAAACCGATCTTGGGCCCGGGCACCCGAGGGGTTCTGACTGAGGATTGGGCCGGTCCCGCGCAAGACGAAGGTGAGGCTGGCGGAGAGGGTGGGATTCGAACCCACGAGGGACTTGCACCCCTACACGCTTTCCAGGCGTGCCTGATCGGCCACTCCAGCACCTCTCCAGGTAAGCCAGCTCGAAAATGTTATCAGCCGGGGTCCACCGGGCGAGGCTGCTATTGTTCCTTCTTTTGACGCCGATTCACCGTCTTCTCTTCGAATCTTCGCCAGTATCGCTCGGAGGTCTCCCGGGCACCTTCGCGTCCTGCGTCGAGCATGTCGTGAAAAGTGTCAACCAGGCCGAGGCCGACAGCCTTCACCAGGTCAGTAACTTCTGTGAGTGGGTCCTGTTCGTCCTTGTCCTGCGGCTGAGCTGGATCTTCCGGTGTCATTTGTTGCCTTTCTTGCGCCGACCACCGATCCGTCCCGGAAGTGAGGTCACCGCTCGCAGGCTGGACCGCACTCCGTTGAATACTGAATAGACTCGGATCACCGGTGAAACCACCGTCTCGCCCACAAACTCGGTTGTGCCCCGGGCGTTGTCGAGCGTTGAACGGAGGGAGTCAATCGCCGGTACTGCGTTCTGGTCCAATATCCGTCGAAGGGCCAAGACGAGCAGAATAACTGCCAGGACAAGCACGAACGTGATCAAGCCCGCAAGAAGCCACGCGAAGGCCGCAAAAACAAGCGAAATGTCGCGCCACTCGCTCCAGGAATCGGGCGCAGCCCACGCCTCCGGGACCGCGTCATCCGGGACCATATTCCCGTCAAGGTAGCCGTCAACAATCGTGCCTACAAACAGATAAGCGACGAAAAGCAAAATCGCCGCGGCTACGATTGTTCCAAAAGAACGCATCCGGTTTCTCCACACTCCCTTTTAGAAATTCTAGGTCCCGCTTCTCCCCGCGGCAAAAAGCGCAACCGATACCGTCGATATAATGGTCGGGTATAAATCGTGCTGGAGTAGGTCGTGACGGCAATCTTGGTGGTGGACGATGACGATTCGGTCCGGACTATGCTTGCCAGGTTACTCCGAGCTGCGGGCCACGATGTCCTCCAGGCGCGAAGCGGAGCGGCAGCCCGTGAGACCCTTGCGACTGAACCGGTCGAGCTGATCGTCAGCGATATTGTGATGCCCGGAGATTCGGGCATTGATCTCCGCAAATGGCTGGCTGAGTACCACTCATCAGTGCCCGTCATTCTCACCAGCGGTTTCAGCCCGGACGCACCCGCCGAGTTCGCGGCTGGTATCCCCGGAACCTGGTTCCTCCAGAAGCCGTTCGGCGCTGGTGAGCTGCTAAAGCTCATTTCTGAGGTGGAGGAGTGGCTGGCCGGCGACTTCAGAAACTAGATTGGCTCGAGTTCGAGAGCTCGGATCAACCCGCTGATCATGGTCTGGGAGAAAGAGCGCGAGATGAGTTCGTCCGCGTAGAGAAGATCGAATGGATCGGAGGCGTTGATGCCGGCTCGGTCCGCAAGGATTGACGCATACTGCAGGGCCATGATCTCCGGTGGCGACTGGGCCTCCACCCCCAGTTCGTAGGCATCGATCACAAACTGAGCGAACGAAGTCTGACTGGCCGAGCTGCCCGGTAGTGCTGGGCCGAGGCCCGCGCTGGTGAGGATCCCCCCCGATTCCGGGAATCTCCGTCCGCTATTGAGCATCGCGAGCGCATCCACGTTTAATTCACGGGCGAGCATTGTGCCTTCCAGCGCCAGGTCGGGGAAGGCCACTAGAAGCTCCGAGTAGAGAAGGGTGTCGAACGCGGTGGCTATGATTTCTTCCGGTTCGCTGTCATCGAGGTCGCAGTGAACGGCCTCGTGAGCGAGCACTGTCATCAGGAACTCCATCCGCTCACCCTCGAGCTGCGGGTGGATCGAAATAACCAGCCGACCGTCGGTGAGGTGACTGACCCGGGCTATCAGCTCGGGGAAGTCGGGTGGCTCCTGGAAATCGATCAGTGCGGCCGGTTGTCCCGTGCAGTTAGCCTCGGATATCAGGAAGTCGAGCGCCTGCTCCGCGAAGGTCCCCGTCAGCGCCGCCAGCGCTGCCCTCAGCTTCGGTGAAGGAACGATCTCCAACGGAATCGCGTCGAAGCGGGTTAGCGCCCGCGAAACTGTGACCGACGGCTCTCTCCGGGCGATCATGTGGTCTTCGAGGACAACTCGCTGGACGGCGGGGTTGCGGTCCGATTCGCTTATGCTCGGGATTATCGGGGTCGTCGGGAATGTCGCAGGGTTTGTGAAGCTGAAACGCGTTGTGGCGAAGAAGGCTTGGAAAGTTGTCACGTCGGCTTCCAGCTCGGCGTCGACCGACTCTTCGGAGTCGCGACCAAATGCGGACGCTGAAACGTGTACGAAGGTGCCTTCGGGAAGTACAAGATCTATCGAGAGGATGACAGTCCGCGGGTCACCTCGCTGAACGGCCGCAGCCTTCGCCGTGAATCGCTCTCCGCGACCGCCGTCGCCGTCAGGCAACGAAAATTCGAAGAACGACTCGACGGGGGCTCCACCCGGCGATGAGGGGAAATCGTCGCTGAACTCGATCCTCACCGACGTACTTGGGAGAGCCTCGCCCCTGACCACGTCCCGGGTGGAGATAGCATCCACGATCCGGGGGAGGGGCTTCTGGTCGTTGCCGCCGCAGGCAACTGCGACCGCAAGGAAACAGAGCATGACCACCAAGTCGGCAGGAACCGCCCGGTGGCCGCTCACGTTATCGACCCCTGTAGACTGGCGGCCGCTTCTCTGCGAAGGCGCGTGGCCCTTCTTTTGCGTCCTCCGTCTCGATGATCCGGAAAATCACTTCGTCCTCCAGCGCTAGGCCGTGGTCGAGCGGCACATCGAGGCCCCGGAGGATCACTTCCTTGGCTGCCTTGATTGCGAGCGGTCCCCGCTCGGCGATCAAGCCGCCTATCTCCAATGCGCGGTCCATGAGTTCTTCCTGCGGAATGATGTGAGAGACGAGTCCGATCTCTTTTGCGGTCTCAGCATCGACTTGCTCACCGGTGAGGATCATGTAGTTCGCCCAGGCCTGTGGGACCGCCCTTGGGAGTCGCTGAGTCCCGCCGGACCCGGGGATCAGCGCCCACTTGACCTCGGCGAGTGCGAAGCGCGCCTCCGGAACGCAGATTCTGATGTCGCACGCGAGTGCGAGTTCGAGGCCCCCCGCGAGACAAAATCCGTTGATAGCGGCAATGACAGGTTTGTGGAGAGGAAAGCGCTTGGTGAACCCGCCGACGGGAAGATTCCCCTTCTCCAGCTGGTTTTCGCCCGCAGCCGACGCCACTAGGTCCATGCCGGTGGAGAACGATCGGGGCCCTGTGCCAGTAAGGACGGCGGCCCTGAGGTCGTCATCGTCGCGATAGGCCGCCATGGCCTCGAAAAGCTCGCGAGACGTTCTCGCGTCCATCGCATTAAGGCCCTTTTCACGGTTAATCGTGATAACCGCGATGGCTCCGTTCTTCTCGTAGAGTATGTTTTCGAACGCGATGTCCGTCATCCTTCCCCGCGCCCCCTTTTCATCTATTTCCGATGAGGATACGGTCCCCGGGGCCGGGTCCGCGAGTGATGCAACCAGTTTTATCGAACGAAAGGTGAAGACCGACGGAAGCGTCCAGGAGTTCCGCCTCAGGCTGATCGTAGCCCGACCGGGACTCAGAATCGGGCGCTATGACATTTCGCCGCCGCGGCTCTCGACCTTCCTCCCCCGTTTCGAAGTGCCGCAGGATTCATGGTCCGACGGCTACTTCTGGTCTCGCCGTGCCTATGTCGTATATCGCTTCAGGGATCCAACGGGGGAGCCGCTCGGACACAGGTTTGATGCAGTGTCCGGCGTGGAATTCAGCACCGGCGGCGTTACGTTTCGTGATCTTATTCTCGACTGGTGGGCGCTTGCAGACGGGCGCCTGGTCGAGGAAGACGGGGAGGAGTTCGAGGAGCTCGTCTCGACAGGAGATCTAAAACCCGCCGATATTGACCGAGCTCTTTCCGCTAGGCGAACAATTCGCCGCGACTACCGCCGCATCATTGCCGAGATTTCAACTCTCGAGGATGAATTTAAAATACCAGCCGGGAGAGCGGCTCCAGGGTCGGGATGATGGGGGGTACGGGATCTCCGACGCAGGCTCCAGTGGCGCTCGGCTGCTTCCTCACGATCGCGACTATCGGACTTCTCACCCTGACCGTTATCTTTCTCGTCGTGTTCCTCGAGTCCGGGGCGGACACTGGCGAGGTGGTTCTGCTCGACCAGCGAACTTACCCGCCGGGGACGATCATCCACGTTGCTGAGCACGGCTTCTTCGTTGTCCGGATTGGTGCAGATTTGCTCGCCATCTCCGATCTCGACGCAGCCAATGCGACCGCGGGCCGTAAGTGCCGAGCGAGGCTGGTGCCTCCAGGCTCGGAGGTCCGACCGGGTCCTGAGCCCACTCTCCTCGGCAGGGCAAGCCCTGAAGCGGAGGGCTCGGTTCTGTTCTTGGCGGAGGAGTGCAATGGTGCCGTGTACGATGTAGTAGGCACGCGACTCGACCGAGACGGGCCAAACCTTGATCGATTCGCCGTTGAAATCGATGATTCGGGAAGCATCGTGGTCGACCGCCAGAGTCGAAGTTGCACGCTTCGCCGCGACGAGGCCCTTCGACTGGAGAGGGACTGCTAGGCGTACGCTTGGGTGCCACTGACAACAGTCTCGGCATCGGGCAGGGGAACCGGCCGTGGGGGCGAGGATGGCTGCAGCGAAAACTGACCTGAAGGCCGATTGCTGGCGTTCCCCGGCGGCAAAGTGATGGCACGCCCTCTTGAAGATGTCCTCATCCTCGACCTTACCTGGGTGCTGTCTGGGCCTTATGCAGCGATGATCTTATGTGACCTGGGTGCCAATGTGATTAAGATCGAACGCCCGCCCTACGGCGACGTCGCGAGGACCACCGGGCCTTACAAGAACGGCTGGAGCGGATACTTCTTCTCTATTAACCGAGGCAAGCGTTCCGTGGCCATCGATCTTCAGAAGGACGAGGGAAGAGGCCTCTTCCTGCAGATGGCGGACAAGGCCGACGTTGTAATGGAGAACTTCACTCCTGGAACGCTTGAGAGACTCGGCCTGGGCTTTGATGTCCTTTCCTCTCGTAACAGCGGTCTGGTGCTCGCTCGGACGTCCGGATTTGGCCAGACCGGTCCCTATCGAGACAGGCCGGCGCTCGACATCATCGTCCAGGCGATGGGAGGCGTGATGTCTATCACGGGGGAGGTCGGCGGCGGACCCGTTCGACCAGGAGTTTCATACGGTGACATCACGGCGGGTCTGTACACGACCATCGGAATCCTCTCGGCTCTTCACGAGAGGGAAAGGACCGGCCGCGGGCAGGTCGTCGATATTTCGATGCTCGATTGCCAGGTAAGCGTGCTCGAGAACGCGATCGTTCGACTCGCCATCACCGGCAGCGCTCCTGGGCCATTGGGCACAAGGCATCCGAGCGCGACACCATTCCAGGCTTTCCCGACGGCCGATGGCCACATTGTCGTCGCCCTCGCGTTCGGGGATGTCGACCAGTGGTCGCTGCTGCTCGGGCTGCTGGGGCTTACTGAACTCGTGGGAGACGAGAGGTTTAACACCGGTCCCAAGAGAACGGCTAGGCACTCCGAACTAGAGGCGCTCCTCCTTCCGGCCTTCCGAAAAAAAACAACCGGTGAGTGGCTACAGGAATTGCTCGAACTAGGAATCCCGTGCGGGCCCCTCAACACGGTGGATGATGTCGTCAGCGATCCTCAGGTGCGGGCTCGCGGAATGATCCAAGAGGTCACACAGAGAACGGCGGGCGCCCTGCCGATCGCCAATACCCCGCTGCAGTTCTCCGAGAGCGAAGCCGGAATCGCCGGTGCTCCGCCCGAGATGGGCGAGCACACGCGAGAAGTCCTGCGCGAGCTTCTCCAGCTTTCGGATACTGAGATTGATAGTCTGGAAGCCTCGGGGGCTGTGGCATCGAGCGGCGGTCCGGACGTCAGCAAGCTTCTCTAGCCGGCGCTTGTATCCGTTTCGCTCTCCTCCCCGTAGAGATCGTTGCGCTGTATGTACGTGCTCACTTCGTCGGTGAGTGCCATCGCTTTTGCTGACTGACGGATGCCCTCTCTGGTCTCGGTTGAGGAAAGCCAGCGGTGACTTTCAGGAAGCTGGCGGACTAGGACGTTTAGCGCCCAACGCCTGACAGATGATTGCTCGAGATAATCCCGCACCGTGTCCGTCGTAGCTTGTGCTCGATTTGTGGCGATGACTCGATGCTCGGCGAAGAACGAGTCGAGGGCGGCGTCCATATCCTCGTAGTACTTGGAGTCAAAGAGCCGGACGAGAGTGTCGTAGCCGACGACGAAATCGAACTTCGTCTTCGGAAATGCGAAACGCAAAGCCATTCCCTGGTCGAATAGACGGGCAGCGTTGGTCGCCATGACCGCGAGCCACTCGCGCTTCTCGGCCAGAGATAGGAGCATGCCGACCTTATGCGACAACGGCGCGCCGAAAAGGCTCTTATCGACGTTGTTGGTCGAAAGAAGGGCCACCGCGGCCTCGATCCCCTCTTCCTGCAGCGGCAGCTCCAGCAGTCCGAGGTGGGCCCTCGTGGGTGGATTGAAGGCCGAGGGAAGAACGGCCACGTGATCGGGGAGCGGTTGACCGTCGTCGAAGCGCTCTGCCCGGTAGGCCGGCTGCTCGTGGAGAGCTGCTAACCTGACGGCGTTAGCTGAGAGACTCATGGCCTCTCCATTTTCCGGACCTGGTTGCTGCTGGGACCACGGATCCAAATAGGTCGTAGTCGCCTGACGCCTCGACCTGCACGAGTGCTTTGGCGCCCAGACGAGCCTCGCCCCGGGCAAAAACCAGCCCGTCGACTTCCGGCGCGTCCCGAAACGTGCGCCCGATTACTTGGGTGACGCCGTTCTCGTCCGTAGACGTACCCTCGACGAGAGCTTCGAGGGTCCTGCCAACGAACCGTCTCGCCCGATCGCGAGAGATCCCTTGCTGTTGTCTCATGAAGTCGTCCCGCCGCCGGTCCTTCACCTCGTCCGGGAGCTGCCCCGACTCGTCGAAGGCCGGGGTGAGCGGCTGCCGGCTGTATGTGAAGCAGCCGGCGTGGTCGAATTCGACCACGGCTGCGAAGGCCAATAGTTCTTTGAACTCTTCTTCGGTCTCTCCTGGGAAGCCCGCTATGAACGAGGTTCTTAGCACGACTTCAGGCATAGCCCCCCTGATCTCCTGGATGGCGCCGAGCACGCGATCAATGCGGTTCGGCCGTTTCATTCTTTGGAGGACGCGTTCAGAGCCATGCTGAAGAGGAACATCGAGGTAGGGGAGGATGTTGGGCCGGCCGGCCATTGCTTCAATGAGCGCCGGCGTGACCCGGCTTGGATAAGCGTACATCACGCGCAGCCAGGTCTCAGAACCAACTGCGTCAGCCAGTGTCCCGAGCAACTCCGGTAGCCCGGTCGCGAACGGCAACCCCAGGTCTTCTCCCCAGGCGGTTGTGTCCTGGCCGACAAGGACCAACTCTTTCGCACCAGCGCTGACGAGGCGCTCAGCTTCTTTAACGAGTGAACCAAGCGGCAGAGAGTGCGGGTCTCCTTTAATGGTGGGAATCACGCAAAATGTACAGGGTGCGTCGCAGCCGTCGCTGATCTTCAAGTAGGCGCTCGCACCCTTGACATGAGCGTTTCCTTCGGGAATGTCGTATACAGCGCCCGGTTCGACGCTGAGAAGGTTTGCGATCCTGGGCCACTCTCCGACGCCGATCACATGGTCTACCGCCGGGAAGCGCTCGCCGATTTCTCGGCCGCGGATTTGAGTGAGGCAACCAGCTACAACGAGCAACTGACCAGGTCGTTTGCCGACTGCAAGGACCTCGATTGCCTCCAACGATTGAGCCTGTGACTGCTCGATGAATCCGCACGTGTTAACAACGATTGCGTCGGCGTCGTTGGCTGTGTCGCTTTTCAGGAGGCCCCCGCCAGTGATCATCCGTTCGAAGTGTTCCGAATCCACATCGTTCTTCGGACAGCCCAGCGTAACGAGATGGTAGGAGCGTGGTGCTGCCATCAAGGGCCGTCGCTGACGAGGATTGTTACGACCTGTCTTTCGGAAAGCTGGGTCCCCGCGACAGGTGCCTGGTCGGTCACGTTCCCCCGGGCCACTCTGACCGAGCTTTCGAGCTGGACAGACGATTCATATCCGGCTGCCATGATTCTTGCCACTGCATCTTCTGCGGGAAGGCCCACAACGTCGGGGACGACCCCGCGGGGTACGACCGGCCCGCTGGCTGTTGGAGAGGCTGTTTCCGAGGCCGTAGTGCTGCCCGGAACCGGCGATGAGTCGATCGTTCCGGGTGGTACTACGTCTTCGCCTGTACGCGATATCAGCCAGGCCAGGGCGAGCACCACTCCAATCACGATGGATGCCAGCGCCAGGACGAGTGCTGCTCGGGCCGAGCCCGATGCGGTCGGATTGAGGACTGGCTTGCTGGCATCCATCGCGATGTCGATCCCGATCGTAGGTTCGTCAGGAGGCGCAGGCAGCATCTCCTGTGTCGGGTGTTGGGCCCCCGGGAAGGGGGGTGTGCTTGAACGTGCGGGTGTCGGCTTCGGACGGTTCCACGAGGGTCTCGAGGCCGAAGTGCCCGGCAGTGGGTTCGACTTGGACGGCCGGAGTGTGCCTGGTGAAGGGAAGCCGCCCTCATCGCGGGGAAACAGTTCTAGCATCTCCTGCGGGTCGAGGCCGAGGTACTGGGAGTAGGACCGCAGAAATCCCCTTGCGTAGACGGGGGCAGGGATTATTTCGAACTGCTCCGACTCGAGTGCCTGCAAGTAGCGCTTGGAGATTCTAGTGTCGCGCTCAGCATCTTCGAGCGTCAGTCCCCGTTCGTCCCGCGTGCTCCGGAGCCGGTCCCCGAGTTCACCCATGCTGTCTAGATTAGAGCTGCCTTCTCGCGAGCGCGACGGAGACGGGCGGAGACGGGCCGACGCAACACCCAAAGCGGAGTCTCATCGGAGTAGGCTTGGTGGCGCCACCTCCTGTGCCGCCCAGGCGGCCGACGGAGGTCTGCAGCCGAGGGGAGAGCCATGGAATACGTTTTCACCCCCGAGCAAGAGGATTTCAGGGTCCGTGTGCAACAGTTTATCTCGGAGAACTGGACCCCGCCTCCAGCTCACGCACACCCCGGTGACGATGAGACGACCGACGCCGATCGTGTCTATGAAAAGCGCTTGGCTGAGCACGGGTGGCTAACTATGGCCTGGCCTAAAGAGTACGGCGGCTTGGGTGCAAGCCATATGGAGCAGCTCATCTTCCGCGAGGAAAGTGCATACGCGGGAGCCCCGGGCGGAGGGGGCCAGGGTATCACAATGGTTGGTCCTTGCCTGATGGTTCACGGACGGGACGAGCAGCAGCAGGAGCACCTTCCGAGGATCGCCAACGCGGAAGTGATGTGGGCGCAGGGCTTCAGTGAACCCGGGTCAGGCTCCGACCTCGCTTCGCTGCAGACACGGGCCGTCCGTGACGGTGACGACTTTGTAATCAACGGCCAGAAAATCTGGACATCCAGTGCCCATCACGCGGACTGGCTGCACATCCTCACCCGAACCGACCCTGATGCGCCGAAACACCGGGGCATCTCTTACTTCCTGCTCGACCTGAAGACGCCAGGGATCACGATTCGTCCACTCATCAACATGCTGGGAGACCATGAGTTTAATGAGCCTTCTTCGAGGATGTGAGAGTACCTGCCGCAAACATGATGGGGGAGGAAAACAGGGGCTGGTACGTGGGTGCGACCACTCTTGATTTCGAGCGTTCCGGGGTTACCTGGTCGGCTTCCGCCAGGCGAAGCATCGAGGAACTCGTGAGGTACGCGGCGGACACAAAAGGCAAGGACGGACGGCTCATTGATAGCGACGAAGTGCGACGGGGCCTTGCTGACCTCCGCGTGGCCACTGAGATAAGCAGGCTAGTCAGCTATCGCGTCGTATGGATGCAGAGTCAGCAACTGATTCCAAACTACGAAGCCTCGATGTCGAAGGCCTTTGGCAGCGAACTTGGCCAGCGGGTGGCTCGTTTCGGAATGCAAATGATCGGTATGCCGGGCCAGCGAATCGAGCGCACGGATGCCGGGGCGCCCATTAACGGCGACTTCGGGCGTAACTACATGAGAACGGTTCCGGCGACTATCGCTGCCGGAACCAGTGAAATTCAGCGCAACATCATCGCTACCCGCGGGCTTGGGTTGCCCCGGGGATAGTGGGGCGGGCCCCTGTTTCCGTCGCGGCTCTGTCGGGCGGCTTTCCAAGTGCAGAGAGACAGCGATAGTGGTAATGGATGTCCTCTTTCGGTGACAATGATCAAATGCGCATAGCCCAGCTGTCGCTGCACACGAGCCCAGTCGCTCCCCTCGGGGGACGTGAGACGGGTGGTATGAACGTGTACGTTCTCGAGCTATCACGGGAGCTTGCCCGCGCCGGCCACACGATCGATATCTTCACGAGGCGGGACGAAGACGGACCGACGATCGAAGTGCTCGAGCCAGGTTTGAGCCTCATCCGGCTGGACGTTGGACCCGCCACCACGCTGGACAAGTCCGATACGGCTCTCCTCGTCCCAAAGATGGCCCGCGAGGTCATCTGCTTTGCAGCAACCGAGAGACTGTGCTACGACCTCGTCCACAGTCACTACTGGCAGGGTGGTCGGGCAGGGACGCTGATTTCGCGGATGCTGGGAATGCCCCATGTGACGATGTTTCACACCTTGGGCGAGGTGAAGAACCGGGCTCGTATCAGCGAAAGGGAGCCGACCTTCCGAATTCGGCACGAAAGGCTTGTGGCACGGCGGGCTGACGCCATCGTTACCACCAGTCATCACGAGCGGGGCGTGCTCTCCCGCTACTACGGAGCCGATGAAGCCAACATGTTCACAATCCCTTGCGGGATCGACATCGAGCTGTTCTACCCGCGTGGGAAGGACGCCTCCCGGAAGGCGCTGGGACTCGATCCGAACTATCCGCTCCTGCTATGGGTTGGGCGGATCGAGAAGCTCAAAGGTGTGGACATGCTGGTGGACGCCATTGCGGAGCTCGACGAGTGCGCTGCCAAGCTCGTGATCGTCGGTGGTGACGACCGCACCCAGTCGCAGAGACGGGAGCTCGAGGTTCAGGTTGCCGAGGCCGGGCTCACTGACAGAGTGACATTTACCGGCGCTGTCCGCCACGACCAACTGCCGCTCTACTACTCTGCTGCCGACGTGGTGGTGGTTCCAAGCTACTACGAGAGCTTTGGGCTGGTGGCGGTTGAGGCGATGGCCTGCGGCACTCCCGTTGTTGCCTCACGAGTCGGAGGCCTCGTCTCGACCGTGATTGATGGAGTCACCGGGTACTTGATTCCTTGGCGTTGCCCGGGACCTTTTGCCGAAAAGCTCGAGGTCCTCATCCACAATCCCGAGTTGCGCGCTAATTTTGGACGCGTCGCCAGGACGTCGATTGAGCGATTCAGGTGGGCGCGAGTAGCGTCTGAGATTGCGCGGCTCTATGAGCAGTTAATTGCGAATCGAGCTGACGTCGCTGGAGAGGCCAGCCACGGCTGAAAATCAGTTTGAGACCAGAGACAAGTTACTTGCCCTTGCCGGTGGCGAGGGCTTCGAGTTTGCCGCAATAGCCCCTGTTGCACTACCACCGAACGTCCGCGAAACGGCGCTTCGGGAACTAGGCGAAGGGAAATACGCCGGCATGGGGTGGATGACGGAGGCGTGGACTGTCCGTGCTTCGTCGGCCGAAACTTTTCTCCCAGGCTGCCGATCGATTCTGATGCTCGGACTCCATACTGCTCCTCCGGCTCCTCTGCCGGCTACCGATGGCATCACCCGTGGGCGAGTCGCTAGGTACGCGTGGGGACGCGATTATCACCGGGTTTTCGAGGCCCGAATGCGGAAGGTTGTGCGTGAGATTCGCGAAAAGCTTGGCGGCGAAGCGCGTGCAACCGTGGACTACGGGCCTCTTCTGGAGCGACCGTTTGCTGTCCTCGGAGGCCTCGGGTGGCTTGGGAAGTCGACAATGCTGTTGATACCCGGAGTGGGGCCCTGGGTCTTGCTCGGGGCGATTGCAACAGACCTCTTGGCAGAGCCCGGAGGTCCCCTCCGCAAATCGTGTGGGTCCTGCAATAGGTGTGTCCGCGCCTGTCCGACAGGGGCCCTCGGAGAGGCGGGCAACGTTCTCGATGCCCGCCTCTGTGTCAGCTATCAGACGATCGAGAACCGGGGACCGATTCCTCGCCAACTGCGGCCCCGAATGGGCTCGTGGGTATTTGGCTGCGACGACTGCCTGATTTCATGCCCTGTCGGATCCCGGTCACTGGAATCCGAGGCAGATCTAGAGGAGCGGGCTCCCTCACTTAGCAGGCTGCTTGAGCTTGACGAAGCAGCTTTCAAGGAGCGCTTTCGCGGCCGAGCGGTGGCACGCGCTCGGCGGGACGGGCTGGCGCGCAACGCGTGTGTGGCGCTCGGGAACACCGGTGATGAGGAGGACCTTGCCGATTTGTTTGATGCCCTGCGAGACGGCGCTCCTCTAGTTCGGGGCCACGCTGCCTGGGCCATTGCCCTGCTCACGTTGCGTTCGGGTGCCGCTCGTGGGCCCAGCCTGGGAGCCCTCAAGCGGCAGCGGCTGGAGGAGACCGATGCGTGGGTCCACTCTGAACTCGACGCTGCGATGGTCGAAGTCGGTGCCGGTTAGAACGCCCGCTGCGACCAGCTAGGCTATGTGGAGCCGCCACGGGCGGCACAGGGGAGCGACACATGCGGATCGGATTGATGGTCGAAGGCCAAAATGGACTGACCTGGGAGCGCTGGGCACACATTCTTGACCTGGCCGAACGGTTGGAGTTTCCGACTCTTTTCAGATCGGATCATTTTTTCATCGGAGAACAGCGGGACTCGCTCGAGGCCTACCTGTCTTTCGTGATGGCCGCAACCCGTACAAGCTCGATCCGCTTCGGCCCGCTGGTCACGCCGGTGACGTTCAGGACCCCGGTCGACGTTGGCCGCATGGCGGCGCAGCTCTCCGGGTTGAGCGAGGGCCGCTTTGTCATGGGCCTGGGCGCAGGGTGGAACGAACCGGAGCACAGGGCATACGGCATCAGCTTCCCCTCCACAAAGGAGCGTTTCGATCGCTTGGAGGATGCTCTGAAAATGATGCGGGTCCTCTGGAAGGAGGGAGAAGCGAACTACGGCGGCAGCTTCTACAGTCTGGACGGCGCGAACTGTCTTCCGCGCCCGTCGGCGTTCGGGATGCCACTCTTGATAGGTGGCGCGGGAGAAAAGAGAACGCTGCTATTGGTCGCCCGGTACGCTGACGAGTGGAACTCCGTCAATCTCACCCCAGAAGTGTTCGGCGAAAAGGTTTCCGCTCTTGAACGCCACTGTGAAAACGAAGGTCGGGATCCATCTCAAATAGAAAAATCAATGATGACCTTTGGCATCGTCGGCCCGAATGGTGCGGCACTCGACCGAGCCACCCGCCACGTGATGGGAATGTTTGGAGCCCGCCGGGACCAGACATCCGACGAGTTCAGGAAGATGACACAAGGGATGGGAATGATTACTGGGACTACCGAGGAGATCGTAGACACACTGGGGCGCCTGGCTGACCTTGGGCTCTCAGAAGTGCAGTTTCAACACTTCGACTTTGAGACGGATGATGTCCCGGAGTATCTCGCTGCCGAGGTGGCTCCCCGAGTTGTCGATCTTTGAAATTGGCTCGCCGGTGCAGCCGTGTGAGCCGTACCGGTGCAAGTGCGGTTATTTCTGCTCGAGATCGTCGATCCGGCGCCAAGTCGTATAGTCGATCTCCAAGTGTCCGTAAAGGTGGCCGGCCAGGAGCCCGACTGCTGCGACGATGCCTCCGACCACAGCCAGCCAGCCCGTGTCGGCGGCTGCGCCTATGCCCAAAAGCACGGTTCCAATTGCCCCAACGACTCCCCCAACGGCGGCGCTGACATGACCTTCTTCGGAGTCGCGGATCTTCTTGAAGTAGTTATTCAAATAATTCCCCCAGCCGAACTAGCAGGAGCATAGCACCGAACAACCCGGGAATGTGCGGGTCTCAACGGTGCCTCATCCTTCGGGCCAGCCGCGCCTTTCGACGCTCTAATGACGGCACTCCGGTCTCCGCTTTCAGCCCTCCGGGACGCGCATGCCCGCGATCGATGAGCGCCAGGGCGCTCTCGACGAACCGGAGGGCTACGGCAGAATCGCGGAACCGGTGCTCGGACAGCTTAGCCAGTTCGACCAGTGGGAGGAGGCGTCGGGGTCGCTGATCGTCGATCAGGTGCAGCCACATGCGAGCGGCATCGTCGAACCGGTCGAGTCGGGTGTATGCGCGGGCAGCGTGCTCGCAAGCCTCCGTTCGCTCTGTCCTCGACTTCGAGGAGTGGGCGACCCGCTCAAAGTTGGTCGCGGCTGCTTCCCAGTCTCGTTCGTATTCTGCGGCCCTTGCCGCCTGGAGCGTGCCCGCGTCACCGTTACAGACGGCAGCAAGGTGGGCGCAGAGGGCAACCAGGGAAAGGATGTCCCAGGCGTTGTGTCGCAGCACCGGGCGAATCCAGGTGGGGTCGCCAGTGCTGTGGAAGCGGAAATACCTGACGGGAACTTCCGCCGACGGGCAGTCGTCTTCCCTCTTGAAGCCCAACAGCTCAGTCTCGAGTTGAACGAGGCGGTGTGTTTCGAACGAGCCCTTGAAAAGGCGGCGGTTGGGATGCAGCAGATCTAGGTGAGGGATATCCCGCCAGGCGGGTCTGCGTCGCGTCATGATTGCACGGGATTCAAGCGCCGGGAGGTCGAAAGACTTGCCGTTGAAACTAACCAGCACCTGGGTAGATTCAAGCTCTTCTGCCAGGCCCTCGAGAAACCCCGCTTCCAGGGAAGGACTTGGCAGGAGGAATTGCCGCAGTAGAAGCTGCGCTCCCTTGAAGCGAGCTACGCCAGCAAGGAAGACCATCGATCCAGCCCCGCCGAGGCCGGTCGTCTCGGTATCGATGTACAGAAAGTCTCTGGGCTCGTGGTCTGTAATTCGGGGGTCACGCGCCTGCGCAGCCAGCCTCCCGGTGTCTACAGAGAGGGCTTTGTAAAGCGGGATCGAGCCGTGGGAATGGCCGGCGTCGTACCAGCTGTCGATCGCATAGCCCCGGCCTGCGGGGGTCTCAAACCAGTGTCCGCCCAGCGACGACAGGTCGCACCGGGTGGTGACGGTCAGGTCCTGGACGCGGTTCGCTCCCGGTGTGTCCTGCGCAAGTGCGCCGCGCAGCCGCTCACGCAGCTGAGTCTGCGAGGAGGAGAACATTTGTGCTAATTATCGAGGCCACCATCATGGTGGTCAAGCGGCGAACGACTCAGGAGGGACTTGCTACTGGAACCGCTCCGCTACCACCACGTCGCGATGGATGTAAGAGCCCGGACCCCCGGGGCGGTGGGGGACGAACTCCCCGCCGCAGGTGATCAGCGTGATCCACTCAACGTCCGCGGGCTTGTTCTGGGGCCAGATAAGATCACCCATCGGGATGGTATCTACGGGCCACTGGTTGAGGCTTATCACTCGGTATTTGTAGGTGGAACCGTCGGCCATGACCACGTGAATCTCGTCGTCAATCGCCATTTCAGCGAGTTTGTTGAACGGTCCGAGGATATTCGGGTAGTAATCAACGTGAGCCGAAAAGACCGAATTCCCGCCCCAACCGGGACGGTCATAGATGTAGTACCAGCCTACCTTCAGCGGGTCATGGGGAGTGTCCAGCTGATTCACTCCTTCGATGAGCCCGATCTCCTCCGTTCCCGAGTCGACATCAAAGCGGGGGATCACCATTCGCGCTACCGTGCCCGCGAATGGCGTGGATGTAGCAGTGGGAGGGACAGGCGTTGGAACATCCGTCGGAACAGGTGTGGGAGAGGGCGACGGTGTCGGAGTGTTTGTCGGAGTCGCCTGGAACGTCGGCGCAGGGTCATTGTTGCCCGACTGCACGGCGCCGGCGTCTCCATCGTCGCGAAGAATGAGACCTACCACCAACAGTGCGATTCCGAGGGCAAACACGCTGAGGGCTGCAATCTGAAGTGTTCTCATCGAGCGCGTGTTGTCCCCACTCCCGGTGGCTTAGTTCAGGATAATCGGCATGCGGACTACGCGGATTAAGCGTACTTTTTCAAATTCTTAACGGCTCGCGGGTGAAGTCGCGCCCCGCTACGCTCTGCAGCGAGGCCCAACTCGAGTTAGGGAGAACTATGGAGGGGATTGGCGAGGTACTCCAGCAATCCAGAGAGAGCCTCGGGGTGGAACTGCACCAGGCTGCCCAGGAGACTCGGATTCCTGTCAGGTTTCTGGAGTCGCTGGAGGAGGAGCACTTCGAAGCTCTCCCTGCGCCGGTCTACGTCCGTGGCTTCCTGCGCAGTTATGCGGCTTACCTCGGTCTCGACGGTCAGGCTCTTATCGAGATGCTGCCGGCCCCGTTCTCAGTTCAGTCGGGGGCGCCGGGAATCGACCTCGTGCCCGGACTGTCGAGACCGGTGGCACCATCGCGCGATCCGTGGACCAGGTCCGACGGGGAAGGCCAGGGGCAAGAGGACGATGGCCAGGGTGCCCCTTTCCCATTTCCCGGTAATCGCACCGTCGGTCGCCGAGTGAGTCCCCAGCGCAGCGTAAGCCCTCCACGGAACATGGCTGCGCCTATTCCGGAAGCTCCCCTTTTACAGCCTGCAGAGGCTGAAGACCGAGAGGGCTCGCCGCTGCTTCAGTGGGCACTAATCGGGCTTGCCGGCCTGGTGATCCTCGGGCTGGTCGGTGGGTTGGTCTTGATACTCTCCGACGGAGGAGATGGCGAGCCACGCGGCCTTGGTCTTCTCCCAACCCCGACTCCCACAGCTGATATGACGCCGAGCACTGTGGTGCCTCCCAGGGGCACTCCGACTACCATGCCGGCTCCCGGCACGCCCATTGCGACGGTCATTGTGGCGCAGCCCACCAGCACCCCGGGAAGTAGACCCGCTCCCACTGAGCCGGCTGTCGATCCCACAGCCACGCCGACTGTTCCACCGGGAACAACGCCCGCTGCTTCGCCCACGACTCTGCCGACGGTCGGCCCGGCGACGCTAACGCCTGCACCGCCGACGGTCGGCCCGGCGACGCCAACGTCTGCACCGCCGACGACTACTCTAGGGTCGCCCACGCCCATTCCGCCGACCTCGACGCCACAGATTCCGCCGCACCCACGTGGAACTCAGGAGTGCGTGAACGGGGTCTGCGGCGTGGCGCCATACAGGGTGATCTGTCCACCCGACGGGTGGTTCCTGGATGTTGGCCGCGACTACGAAAACAGTCTTGGCTGGCCCGAACACGATCTCTCCGAGAGGCCTTCTTCTCGGGCCACGAGCGAAGATGTGGGTTGCTAGCAGCGACTTCGCCGGCTCGAGCGAGCTGACTCCACTCTCTTGCAACGCAGAGGTCAGTCGGGTGGAGGCTGTTATCTCGAGCGCATAGCGGCCAGTACGCCAAATGCTCCGCCGGCCGCCGCGACTATGGCCAGCGCCACAAGCAGGATCCCCCAAACTGGAAATCCGTCATCGTCCTCGACCCGCGCGAATTCATCCTGCGAGTCATCGAGACCGCCCGGACGGGTGACTGCGCCGTCCGGCTCGCTTGTTGCCGCCACGGAGCTCGTGGTGGTTGCGCGAGCCGTCGGCTTCTCCTGGCCTTCCGGGTCAGGGGTTCCGGTCGGGACGGGAGTCCCCTGGTCTCCGCCCTGGTCGGTGCTTCCATCTGTGACCCGGGTCGATGTTGGCGCGGGTTCCGTAGAGTCTGACGCTGGGGCAGTGGGTGTGGGTGAAGGAACCTGGGCGGCCTGGATGTCGCCGAAGGTGATGTCCAGGCGAGCAAGTCCCGCGCGCCACTTCACAGTCTCGTCTGCGAAACGGTCCCCGATCTTAATTCTGATTTCAAGACCGTCCCGGCCGCATCCGGGCTTCTGCTCGGCTGATACAACATGGACGCTGTATACCGCAATCTTCCCTTCCCCCTCACCGTAGTGCCACGTGGTCCCCTGGCGGCTGTCCGGGTTGTTGGATGGGAAACTGCAGACGGTTTCACCGACGTATCCCTCGACGACCAGGTCTTCGGATACCAGTCCCGCTTTGTCGGCAATTGTTCCCTGGACAGTCTGGGGAGGCCCGAACGCTTGCGCCCCGACGCTCTCGGCGCCCACCGTAAGAACGAGAAGAGGCCCTGCCATCAAGAAAAGCAGGGGAAAACGCGCGGTCATCTGAACTCCCGTGGGTGTTAGTGAAGGGTATTAAAGGTGTTTGCTAGCCGCATCAGCTGGGTAGTAGTCGCTTAACCAACCGGGCGCAAGAGTCGAATGGTAAACTTCCGCGGCGGCATCCAATATCCTTCCCCCCTGAGGAAGACCTGTGAGTGGCTCGGCAGACCTGTTGAGCAAAACAGCCCTGCACAACTTCAACCAGGTCCCACTTCATCGCTCGATGGGCCTGGAGCTCGAAGAGCTGAGAGCGGGCTTTGCGAGGGTTGCGATGCAAACGAGCGACTTCACCCAGGGTGGGGTCGGCGGAAGCGTCCACGGAGGGCTGCTGGCCGCGCTCGTTGACATTGCGATGCTTCAGGCCGTGGCAACCATGTTTCACAACGAAGAAGAGCCGGCCGGGACTGCTGACCTCAGCATCACATATCTTCGCCCCGCCGTCGGGGAGAAAGTGTTTGCGGAGGCATCGGTCCTTAGGAAGGGCCGCCAGCTGGCCGCTATCGAGGTGGATATTCTCGATTTCCAGGGCGAGCTTTGCGCACGTGGCCGTACTCTTTACGCTCTCAGGGCCAAGGGTTAGCCCGACGGCTGCACTCGCCGGACGGTATGCTTCCAGGCGGTGTTTCAGGCAGCAGCGGGCACGATTCTCTTCTGGGCCCTAGGAGCGGCTCTGCTTCGTATAACCGTTATCCAATCGGAGCTTTGTCCAGCAGTCACAGTCGGGGACGTTCACGAAGCGGCGGTTGAGGCCGGACTCTGGCTGGAACGAGCAGGCCTGCCGGACGGTCGATACACATACGAGTACGACCTCGAAGAGAAGGCGGTCCAGCCCGGTTATAACGTGGTTCGCCATGCGGGTGTCACGATGTCGCTGTATCAGCTCGCGGCGGCTGGAGAGTCACGATTCCTGGCAGCGGCCGATTGGGGCCTCGACTACATGGAGGAGAATCTGCTCCGAGGTCCGGGCTGGGCAGCATTTCAGGACCCGCGGAACGGGCGGACTTCCCTGGGGGCGAACTCGCTGCTCCTCGCTGCCCTGTCACACAGGCGGCTCGCGACCGGGGATGATTCTTACGACCTTCTTATGAGCGAGGTCGGGACCTTCCTCATGCTGCTTCAGAGGGATGATGGCAGCATGCTCTCAGAGTGGGATCCGGAAACCGTGGCCCCACGCCCAAACGTCACCTCCAAGTATGCGACCGGCGAAGCTTTCTGGGCATTTTCACTCATGGACACGCTTTTCCCGGCTGAGGGGTGGGAATCGCCTGCCGACCTCACAGCGTTCTATCTGGCGACCGAACGCGATGAGGCCGAGGATTTCGCGTTTCCTCCATGGGCAGATCAATGGGCTGCCTATGGCCTTTCGCAGATGCCCTCCGACGCGCTCACGGATGTCCACACAGCCTACGCACGGTCGCTGGCGGAGCGCTTCGGGTTTCTTATGAGGGTGGAGTCGCGGCGACGTGACAGTTGGCTCTCCGATGTGCTTCACGGTCGCCAGGCTAGAGCGGCCGGTCTGGGTACGTGGGTCGAGGGGCTGGGTTCTCTCTGGCTCATCGCAGACCGCCATCCGGCACTGGGAGATCTGAAGGATGACATCCGTGAGCGCGCGGTCTGCGGTGCGGGCTTGCTTGTTTCCCGGCAGCAACTCCCAGCCGTCGGTGAAGACCTGGTGGGGGGTGCGTGGTTCACCGAGGGAGTGACGCGCATGGATGACCAGCAGCACGCGTTGTCGGGGCTCCTGATGGTCGAGCAGATCCTGAAGGCGGATTCGCAATGACCGGTTGGTGGTTTGAGATCATAACAATGGCCGTCGCCGTCAATGGAGCTGGCGCAGCGCTCGCCGCTCGGTCGACGGGTGGCGAGCGAATTAGCCAAGGTGTGCTCGCCGCGATTATTGGCGGTGGCGTTCTGATGCTGGCCGCGTTGGTTGGCGACTCTGTCGTCGATGGCCTCGACGTCGAGCCCGAAAGTTTCAGAACTGCGGCCGGGATTGTCATGGCCGTCCAGGGCGCCCGGATGGCTTGGGATCCGGCCTCGACCTATCGGTCCGGAGATGGGATACGATTCGCCATTGTCCCTCTCGGGTGGCCCGTCATCGGGAACGCGGCGGCCATCATGGCGGCGATTGGCTTTTCAGCTGACGGGCCGGACTCTCGCATTTTCGCAGCATCAGTCTTGGCAGCTGCCGTGGCCGGCGCCGCGATCGCGCAGCCATTCGGGCGAGACAACGTCGCGCCCGGCTTGGCCCGCGCACTGGGTGCGGTGCTGATAGCCATGGCGGCTGCCCTCGTCGTGAGCGGTGTCCGCGACGTTTGACCACCATTGCCCCGGGCATCGCCCAACGCCGCGGACGTTTTCCCATCGTTCCGATGGGGCGATACAGGGCCTATACTCGGTCGAGGAGGACCGGTGCCAACCGAATACACGAACTATCGGACTGGGCTCATTTCGAGGCTCCGGGCAGTGACCGACGATCTCTCATGGGCTGTCCGGGGAGCTACGTCCGACATGCTTACCTACAGGCCATCCACGAATGAGTGGACGATTCACGAACATCTCGCCCACCTCCGCGATATGGAGCAGGAGGTCTACCTGCCGCTGCTGCGGTGGAGCACAATTCCTGACATGCTAGACCCGCGCGATTACAACCGACGCGAGTGGTACGAAGAGCGGTACAGGCCCGACGAATCACTAGCTTCGATCATGGATGACGTCGGGCGGATGAGGGATGAGGAGTTACTGATCTTCAGGGATATGAGCGACGTGACTTGGACGCGGTTCAGAATAGACACGAACTGGGGTCCGCTCACCTGCGAATGGACCGGGGAGCTGATGTACCGTCACGCGCTCGACCATCTTCAGTGCGTAATGGCCCTCCTCCAGGATCTACATCTCCGTGCCCTCGCGCCGACTGCGGCCGCCACTAAAGGCTCAGAGACATAGATGGCCTATCGAGTTCTTGTTCTCGCCGGACCCGCGGACCTCGATGAAGCTCTCGGATCCACCTGTGATGCCATCGTGATCGATCTGGCAGACGAGCGAATTGACGACATCGGACGGCGCTCCTGGACGAGAGATGCCTGTGAAAAGGCGCACGAATCCGAGAAGCGCGCCGTCGTCCGAATCAATCATCCCAAGTCTCCGCATGCCAGGAGAGACCTGAACGGGGTCGCCACCGAGCACCTCGATGCCGTGATTCTTCCTCACGCAACGGAACCCCAGGATGTTCGGGATCTGGGCGTGCTCCTCAGGGAGTTTGAGCACACTCGCGATATCGAGCCAGGACGTGTCGCCGTCTTTCCTACCATCGACACAGCCCGGGGTTTGCTGCGGGCACACGACATCGCCACCGCAGTGCCACGCGTCGAAGGACTGGTCTTCGACGGTGCCCGCTATGCGAGGGACGTAGGAGCCCGTAGCGAGGAAGTTGGCCACCGGCTTTCCTACGCCCGTGGAGCCCTTGTCGCCGCCGCGCGAGCCGCGGGTGGCCTCCCGCTGGTAGCCTCCGAGGGAACCGAATTCAGGCAGTTGTCCCACTACGGGTTCGCAGGGGTTCTTCTTTCGTCCGCGAAGGCAGCAGTTACCGCGGCCGCAGCCTTCGCCCCATCCGCCGGCGATTTGAAGCACGCCGAAGGTACTGTGGCTGCATTCGATGCGGCACGAGCTGACGGAGATCGAATCACGCGCTTCGAAGGAACCGTTGTCGATTCCTCCTCAGCCCGGCGCGCGCGAAAGACGGTCGAAGTCTAACTCTAGCCCGAGTCGACCTCCCCCTCCAAGGCCTCGCGAACAACGGAAGCCGCCCAGAGGCCGGCGGCCGACCCAAGGACTTCGGCGGCATTCGCAATGCAGGCTTCGACGTTGGGTTCGATATCTGTGAGGCGGATAACGTCGGCTGCTGCGTCAGCCTGGCCTGCGAAGATGACCACTCCCCTGTGGCTTTCCCGTGCCATCTGAGCCAGCCGTGCCGGACCTTTTCCTGCTGCGCTCTGCGTGTCAAAACTGCCCTCCCCGGTGACGACGAAATCTGCTTCGCGTACCCTCGAGGCAAGGTCGGTCGCGGATGCGACGACGTCGAACCCGCTGACGAGTTTCGCTCCGAGGAAGGCGACGAGCCCTCCCGCCAGCCCGCCGGCGGCGCCGGCTCCCGGGAGCTCGGCGATGGATTGGCCCAGGTCGCGCTCCACGACTTCGGCGAACCTGGAAAGAGCGTTCTCTACTATCGGGATGTCGTTTGGCAAGAGTCCCTTCTGGGGGCCGAAGACTGCGGCGGCTCCGTTCGGACCTACAAGCGGGCTCCTGACATCTGTCGCGACCGTTACCTCGATGTCGGCTGCCAATGTCCCCGGCCACTCGATACTCTCCAGCGCCAGTAGCGACCGTATTCCCACCTCGAGGATCCGTCCCCTGCCATCAAGAAGCCGCGCCCCAAGCGCTGTAGCCATGCCGGTTCCGCCGTCGCTGGTGGCACTTCCGCCCACTCCGATAAGCAACCGGTGGCAGCCGTCTTGAAGCGCGGCGTAGACCAGTTCGCCGACGCCGTGCGTTTCTGCTCGGAGGGGGTCCCTGTGCTCGTCCTCAATGAGATGGAGGCCGTTGGCCTGAGCCGATTCAATGATCGCCGATCGGCCAGCTCGATCTACGAGGAAGGCGGCTTGGACCGGCCTGCCAATAGCGTCGTGAACGCCCGCCAAGCGTCGTTCGCTTGCAGTCGCTGCCTCGAGGGCGTCCAAGAATCCCGGGCCCCCATCGGCCAGTGGAACGATGTCGAGTTCCCAGTCCGGGCAGCTTCTGAGCACTCCCGCGGCGATCGCATGACACACCTCGTTGGCCGTTAGCGAGCCTTTGAACTCCTGGGCGGCGATCAGAAGCCGCACCTTTAGAGCCCGCGCCGTCTGAACTCGAAGATCGCTACCACCACCATCAGAATCACCCAGGCGTAAGCGAGCCGCCTCATGAGGCGGAGGAGATCTCGCGCGGTACTGCTGCGGAACACCACCGCAAGAATGACAAGCAATGAGAAAACGATGAGTGCCGCGAGCAGGATCGCCAGTCTCAAATCGTCACCCCCTCTCAATCGCTCCCTTCAGCCGGGTTCTACGCTCAATCCGGGAACTACCGGTCTTTACTGCGAGCTCCCGGTCGTCGACGTCATTGTGACTCACGGGCAATCAGTTCCCGTACGATGGTCCTAGTGTCAGCAGGGCTATTGTGCATGTCTCGTCGCTTTGCCGTGTTTGTCGGCGGTCTCATCTTTCTCGCAATCTTGGGTGCTTGCGGTGATGACGGCTACCCAGCCGACCTTCGCGATGCCGACTACGACCTCGCAGCCATGGCCATTCAGGACGGAGATGTTGCCGGCTATGTCAAGGACGGCGACTCGACCTACAACAACGACGAGTACTCCCTCCTGTTCGATACCGACGTTCCCGAATCCAAGAAGCGCCAGCTGGATGCCCGCGGTCGGGTATCAAACTTCATGAGCTTCTTCTCCCAGGAACCGTTGGACGATTTCGCCCGGCCCGTGATTTTCTACACCAGCTCCACGTTGTTCGAGGACACCACCGCCGCCAGCGACTCCGTCAGAACCGATTGCGGCCTCCCAATCGATGATCGTATACCCCTCGAAGAGTTCGGTATCATCAAGATCGGGGACGAGTCTTCGGCATTCACTAATCGCGAAACCGATCTCTTCTCCCACGTCAGCGTTTGCTTCCGCACCGGGCGTGTCGTGCATGCTGTCGTTCTTCGCGGGCCAACTGGGACGGAAGACATCGCGATGTCAGTCCGACTCGCCCAGCAGATGCTCGAAAGAGTGGATGAGGCGTTCGCCGAGATGGGCGATGAGCTCGAGAGCGACAGCTAAGCTAGGCCTGATATTGGAGGCGCAGGCCTTTGGTTGGCCAGTCGTCGAATGCAACAAGTTGACCAGTAGTGCTGAGAGTTACGTAGAGAGTTCCGAGGTCCGGACCGCCGAAGCACGCGTTTGTGGTCAGGGCGTCCGGCAGAGCTGTGTGCTCGACGCGGCTACCATCGGGGGAAATCGATGTGACACCCCCGTTCATCAGCGTGGCGACGATGACGTTCCCCTCGGCATCGACGCAGAGCGAGTCTAGCATCGCTAGGTTGAGAGGTGGTGCTCCGCAAACAGTGGCCAGCACGTACCGACCCTTGACCTCCCCGGGGGCGACGATGGGGCAGGCCCAGAGGCGGGCCGTTGGAGTTTCCGCCACGTAGAGGGTCTTGCCGTCCGGGCTGAGGCCGATCCCGTTCGGCGCCTCCATCGGAAAGATGATTTCCCGGATGAATGATCCGTCCGGAGAGGCGTAGAGCACGCCTGTGCGGTCACGATCGCGGCTTCGCACCTTACCGTGGTCTGTGAAGTAGAAGTTGCCCTCGGCGTCGAACACGAGGTCGTTGGGACCCTTGAGTGGCTCACCCTCGCACTCACGGTAAATTGTGGTCACCTCGCCCTCGGGAGTGATGCGCTGGATTTGGCCGCCGATGTAATCCTCCGGCTGGTCGGCAGGTAAGAGCCGCATTGACCCGTCCGGTTGACGTCTTTCCACCCACTTGAATCCGCCGTTCTGGGCGATGTAGATGGCCCCGTCGGGCCCGATGGCAGCTCCATTCGGCCCACCTGCAGTGGTGGCAATGGTGGTCGTCGTGCCATCGCTTCCGACCCTGCTTACGCGGCCTCCGCGTACCTCTACTACAGCGAGATCCCCGTCTGGTAGTTCAAGGGGACCCTCCGGGAATTCGAGGCCCTTGGCAACGGTCCGGTAATTCAAGACGCACCTCCATCGGGCGACGATCTCCGCGCAGAGTTCCTCGCTAGTCAAGCCCTGCGCCCGCAGTGGGCTCAGAGAATCGACACGTTGAGCTGCTTGTACGGCTCATTGCCCAGGATTGCGGTCGCGGCGGCCGCGATCCTGGGCAATGAGGATCTGAATCAGTGCGCTGGGCCGGTTGGCATGGTCATTGGAGGACCGTATCGTTGCGGTTCTACTTGATGGATCGAGGTTGCCATGCCCAGTCGACGAGGCTCTATAGCTATGACTACCGAGGAGCAGGAGAAGTTCATCGCAGATGGGTGGACCCTCCAAGTAGCAAGTGCCGGGCCCCGTGGGTTTCCGCACCTGGTGGCGATGTGGTACGTCGTCGATCGCAGCGACATCGTGTTTACGACCTTTCGAAAAAGCCAGAAGATCTTTAATCTCAAAAGAGATCCCAGAATGACTGCGATGCTAGAGGCCGGGCGAGGCTACGCTGAGCTACAGGGTTTGGTGATCGAGGGCAATGCCGAGCTTGAAGACGACGTGGACGAGACGGCCCGCATCATGGGTCTCGTTGGTGCCAAGTACAATGGCATCCCCGTTGCGACGGATACGCCGGAAGAAACCTTGAAGGCTGCTTCAAAGCGGATGGTCGTGCGGATTCGTCCCGACCGAGTCTACTCCTGGGATCACACAAAGCTCGGGGGCCGCTACTAGCCCGGCTGCCCAAATCTCGTCCGAGCCCAGTGCGTGAGCGCGACCGCCAGCGCGTCCGCAGCGTCTGCCGGCTTTGGGTCGCTTTCTAGCTCCAGTTGGAGGCGCACCATCAGCGCCACTTGGGCTTTATCGCTATGTCCGTAGCCCGAGACCGTCTGTTTCACGAGGTTGGGGCTGTACTCGTCCACCGGAATTCCAGATTCGGCGAGCCCAAGAATGGCGGCCGCCCGGGCGTGACCGAGGGACATAGCGCTCGACGCGTTCGAGCCGACAAATGAACGCTCGATTGCCCCCGTTTCCCCATGCCAGGAAGAGCAGGCTTCCCTGATGCCTTCCTTGATGGCGAGCAGTCGAGAAGCGAGCGGTGTCGCGGGCTTTGTCCTGATTACTCCATGAGCGATGTGGGAGCAACGGTTGGAGTCCACCTCAATGACGCCCCAGCCGGTCACGTTCAGTCCGGGGTCGATTCCGATCACCCTGATCATCGCGCCGGTCTCCAGAGTGTCGGGATTCTCGCCGCCTGCATGTGTCGATGTTAGTGACGGTACCCCCACCGGGACACCGGGCTCACAACGGCATTGCCGTATCCTTCTTACGTGGGCGAACTTGACAACCTCCCCTGGGGACTCACGGTCACGAGCGCACCCGGTCGGATTTCGCGGTATGACCAGGCGACGGGAGTGCTCAAGGCGGATGCGAGTTCTGTGGACCCCGGGCCAGCCGACGACTCGAGCTTTCTGCGGCTTCGCCTCGATGCTCCGTCGACAGGGGGAATGCTCTGGTCCAGCGGGGCCGACGCCAATGGGTTGACGCTCGTTCGCCCGTTCGGCGACTTGGATGACGAGGCCGGCGTGCTCTCATCCGGGGAACCTGTCGGCTTTGCGGTGCCTATTGGCGAGCTGGCCGTGATCAGGCTTCCCGCCCTGCAGCCTCCGTGCCTTCTTATCGGGCCGCTCGACCCATCGTCGCTCCGTACGGACTTGGAGCTGACGTTCGACCAGAGCTGGACCCGGGTCATCGAAATCAGGGCAATTAGCGCATCGACGAACTGGCAAGGTAGCCATGTTGCCAGGGGAGCCGCGGCCGAGATCGTGCTGCTGGAGGGCACGGATCCCTTTGGACTCTTGTCACGCTACGCGCGGCTAGTCGCCGAAACTCTCGGGGTGAGGCTGGTCGCCGACCTGCCAGCGGTCAGCTATCTGGTGGCTGCTGAGGACGGCGACGGCCAGCGAGCCGTCGAGACTGGCGCGGAGCGCCTGATGAGCCGCTTCGGGACCGCCGTATTCGTGGCCGCCGAGGCGCGCTACGGGGCAGGTGGGCTCGAAGCTGCCGAGGACGGCCATGACCTCCGTCCCGTTGCCGAGCGCATCTTGAAAGCTGGCTATCGACCAGGTCTCCGGTGGGCTCCATTGTTTCTTGACGAGCACTCTGATGCCGTCGCGCGCGGGTGGTCCTTCCCAGCGTCCAGAACCGCGGGCGGCGAAGTGTTGGTCGAAACTGAACGTGGGCAAAGGCGAATACTGGACACCACGAATCCCGCGGCGCGGTCCTGGCTCGAGGCCGCAGTCAACAAGGCGGTCAGGGAGTGGGGATACGAACTGATTGAGCTTCACGGTCTCGGCGAGGCCGAGTCGGTCGTTGGGCGGGGCAACATCCGAGCGGCAATCCAGGCCATGCGGATCGCCGCGGGGGAGCGGCTTATCGGCGTGACCGGACCTCCCGTTGGTGCAGCGATCGGAATTGCCGATTGGGTTACAGCAGCACTGCCTACCTCGTCCCCGGGGGATCTCGCGCCCGCCGAAACTTCTGCCGCTGTGCAAGAGTTCCTAAAGCGGTCCTGGACCAACGGAGTTTGGTGGAGAAACGTACTCAATCCGCGCGTGACTGCGGGTGTGGCCCGGGAGACGGAAGGCCCTGACCGTATGGTGGCAACTGCCTTGGCAACGAGCAGGGAGGTTGCTGGCAGAGATGGCCGACCGGAGACTCCAATACCCCTGGACCCGTGGGAGAGCCCAACTCCTTCGGCCTGGGTGTACCCCGGCGAGGGCGAGCGAAGGTTGATAGCTGTATTCAACTGGGACGAGAGCCCGCGCTGGGTGGTAGTCGCTGAACTCCTTGAGCCGGGCGAGGTGGCGTTCGATTTTTGGAACGGTCGCCTAATTGGCAAGGGTGATGTGGAACTTGGACCGTATGGAGCCGCCCTCTGGCAGGTTACAGGCCCGGGCCCGACTCCCCGCTGCGCGGGAGACTCCGGGAGTGTGTCTTTCGATCGCCTGTATCAGCGGCAGGTCAGTGGACGGCTTCAGTTGCGGAACGACGGTCAATCACCGCGCGTAGTTGCGGTTGAAACCCGGGGGCAGGTCTTCGAGCTGGACCTAGCCCCGGGGGAGATGCGCTGGTTCGACTAGAGCTGCCACCCGCTTGCCGTTTTCAGCGGGTCATCGTGTGGCTCCGCCCCCTTTCCCACGGTCGTCCTTCGGCGGGCGGAGAGATTTTTCCCTTTCCAGCTTTGGCTTTCTCAATTCCGTGTGATTCACCGAGTGGAGCTCTGCCATGGCCGCGGCCCGGAGCTCTTCACTGGAGTGCACCGTGATCGTAGTGCCGTCATCCAGTCAGAGGGCTGTTCCGGAGGAATGGTCGGCGGCATGGACGTCGCGGACCATGCAGTGACGGCGCACTTTCAATTTCGGGGAACCTAGACTGGGAATGGTACCCGGCTCGCGCACCACAACCTGGGGCGGCGGAATGCAGCCCTCCATCTCCCTGCTGGCAGCGACCTTGCAATCGCCGTAGATGAACACGACTGAGTTGGCCGAGGATCGTTTCTCGTCGCCCGATTCTCCCGTGGGGATCTCTCTCTACTTCGATCGTGTCTGTGAGTTTGAATTCTTTGCCCAGCCAGGCGACGAGAAACTTATCGAAGCTCTTGGCTGGATGCACCGCTTCGATGTTCAGCGGTCCCGGGAGCAGACCGGGACCGCCGAGCGGGACAGGCGGCACGCTTGGCCCCGTTTCCCCGGGACTGGCGGTTGCAACGCCGAGCCCAAAAGCAAGCAGGATGCGAGAGCTGACTTTGATTCAGGGATTAGGAGAGTCGTCGAAGCTAGGCGCTGCTCCCTCCGGTGACGTCTTCTCGCGGCCACCAACGAAAGGCCCTGAGGTCGGTAGTGTTGCGGCCGTCAAACACGATGCCTTCCTGTTCGAGGAGGGCTCTCTGGAGGTCCGCCCCCGGACCGCGGCCTTTCAGGCTGATCGCCCCCCTGTGGTTGATGACCCTCCACCACGGCACGTCAGTCGTCGGAGGCAGCGCTCTCAATGCGTACCCGACGGCCCGTGCAGCAGCCGGCGCGCCTAGCTCCAGCGCGACCTGGCCGTAAGTCACCACCAATCCTGGCGGCACTTGTCGAACGAAATCGTAAACGCGATCGTAGAAAGAGGGTGCTTCTTTCACGGGTTGACCCTACCCGGAAGGCTGTGGAGTTGTCGTTGGGTTTGCCGGACAAGAAAAGGGCCATCTGCCCAGAGATTGACAGGCGGCCCTTGGTCTTCGCAGCGTCTAAGCTGCTACCCGATGCTCCTCGTTGGTAATGAAGTCCATGTCCGAGAGCCAGTTCTTGAATTCTTTTTCGGCGCCACAGACCTTGCAGGCGCCTTTGCTCACCGGGCCGTTCGGCTCTTCGATGCGCCACCGGTGAAGATGATCTTCGGCCCTGATCGTTTCTTCGACATTATCCGCCATCTCTGGCCTCCCTTTTCGGCGTTGACCCGCCTGTCTCCACTCCGCTACACTCATTTGCAATAGCAATAGCGCTATTAAAAGGCTAGTGCTATTGGTAGCCGGAGTATAACAAGCTTCGCTATCAATGCAATAGTGCCGGTAATCAGCCTTTCGTTACGATTTCATTACTGGGAGGCAGAGTGGCTCGTAGAGGGGAATCGGCAAAGGTCCGGAAATCATACGGACACCCCTGTCTCATTGCGCAGGCGCTCGATTTGCTGGGAGACCGCTGGACGCTCCTGATTATTCGCGACCTTATGACCGGCCTGCACAGGTACTCGGAGGTGCTCGCGAGTTGCTCAAGTATGTCCCCCAACGTTCTTTCCGATCGGCTGAAGAGACTTGAGGCTGAAGGCTTGGTAACCCGGAACTACGAACGCGGTCTACCACCCAAGGTGGAATATCACCTCACCGATAAGGGATGGGCGGTCAAGCCAATTCTGGTGTCCCTTCTTGATTTCAGCCGCGAACACGTGATTGATGGAGATCCGCCTCTTGACCAGATGCCGGTCGATTTTGTGATCCGTGTCGTCCCGACATTCGCTTTTCAGGAGCATCGGGCACAGGATGTCGAGGCCGTCTTTGCGGTCGAGATCGATGACTGTGGCCCGTCGAATATCTGGTCGTTCCGGATCGAGAACGGGAAGTTACTACCAAAGCGGGGCGAATACCCCGAACCCGACCTTAGGCTTCGGACCAGCTCAGAGGGTTTTCTCCGTTACATTCGCGGAAGCGAGTCGGCGGAGCAGTGCGGCGAGGTTCGCGGAAGCAGCGAGCTCGCTCGTGCCGTCCAGGAGTGCTTTGCTTCCTCGGCCTAGCCGCCGAGCTGGGCCCATAGCCCCTGCGTGGCGAAAATGAGCTCGTGACAAACGAATCCCCGTCTCGTCCCCGGGTCGACGTAGTCATCCCGTGCTACAACGAAGTCGCCGTGCTCCGCGGCAGCTCACAGCGCGTCCTCGAGATCTTCGACGCGAACTCGGACTACGAATGGCGCCTCGTGATTGCCGACAACGGTTCGACCGACGGGACGTCGGAGCTCGCGAGGGAGCTTCAAGATGAGGACTCGAGAATCAAGGCTCTTGTTCTGCCTTTGAAGGGGCGGGGGCTGGCCTTGAAAGAAGCCTGGGTCGGCAGTGACGCTGACGTTGTGTCGTATATGGACGTTGATTTGAGCACGGACATCCAACATCTTCCGAGGCTGATTGAAATGGTCGCAGCAGACGGCTGCGACATCGCCATCGGCAGCCGTCTCGCCAAGGGAGCCGAGGTCAGACGCCAGCTCAAGCGCGAGATCACTTCGCGGGGGTACGTTGCGCTCATCAGAATGACGTTTCCAAGGTTGCGGATCACTGACGCCCAGTGCGGCTTTAAAGCCCTGAGCAGGAGTGCTGTGGCACAGGTGGTGCCAGACATCGAGAACCGCATGTGGTTCTTCGATACCGAGATGCTGATTCTCGCCCACAAGAGGGGATTGAAGATCTGCGAGCTGCCGGTCCACTGGGTTGAGGACGAAGACACCAAGGTGGGGATTCTGAAGACGGCTGCCGAGGATATTCGAGGCCTTGTGAGGATGCGTTTTCGGCGCTGAAACCGGGTTTCCCCAGTGCAGGTCAGGGGGGCGGTCAGAACGAGTCCTCCCTTCCGGTCAAGGTCCAGATTTCCAGTTTGACCCCCCCGATGGCTCGCGGTATAAACACATTCGCGACGGTTTTCACAAGCGAACCTCCCCGCCGCAACGATCATATCGCCGGAGGCTGGCTCGTTGGAATTCTCGAACCTGCCCCATGACTTCGCTGAAACGCTGGAGTTGGTATTCGTTGGAATCACGATCGTTGGCTCGCTTGCTCTGATGGTGGCTTTCGGCCACTGGTGGCAGAAATAGAGGGGAGCTAAATGACCGTCGAGCAGCCCTCCAAGCCGACGCTTGCCGACAAGCTGTACGACTTCATGTTCCACAACTATGTGTGGAAGTCCGTCTTTCGCACGGGTTACCCCAACACTCCTCGAAACCAGATGCTCGCGGTGGCGACGAATGTCTTCCTCCACCTTCATCCCACGCGTCTCCATCGGACGCACGTGAAGATCACCCACACTTACTGTCTCGGTGGCCTTTCGTTCTTCATGTTTCTCGGGCTGACGGTCACCGGGATCCTTTTGATGTTCTATTACGTGCCCAGCGTCGAGCGGGCATACCTCGATATGCAGACGATCGAAGCGCAGGTGCAATTCGGCCAGCTCATGCGCAACATGCACCGTTGGATGGCCCACGCCATGGTCATCCTCGTCTTCTTGCACATGATGAGGGTCTTCTATACGGGGGCCTATAAGGCTCCACGGGAGTTCAACTGGGTGATCGGAGTGATTCTCCTCGTGCTGACCTTCCTGCTCAGTTTCACAGGCTATTTGCTTCCCTGGGACCAGCTGGCGTTCTGGGCGATCACGGTCGGCACCAACATTGCTGGCGCAGCACCTGTACTAGGTCCTAAGTCGCGCTTCTGGCTTCTCGGCGGGTTCGAGGTCGGCCAGGACGCGTTGATTCGCTTCTACACTCTGCACGTGATTGGATTGCCACTACTTGCGGCGATCCTCATGGCGGTTCACTTCTGGCGCATCCGCCGTGATGGCGGGCTTGCGCGGCCGCTGTAGGACCAGGGGGGCAGGTAGAGAATGGCAAGCGCAGTCGTCGCTCGGCCTGCCGTGCGGCCCCAGGCACGCGCTCGGGATGAGGAAGTACTCGTCTGGCCCGATCTCGTTTTCATCGAGTTTGTGGCCGCACTCGTGTTCACTATCACCCTGTTCGCTCTCTCGTTCTTGGTCAACGCTCCTCTGCTGGACCAGGCGAACGCAGACTTAACACCAAACCCGTCAAAGGCCCCTTGGTACCTGCTCAATCTGCAGGAGCTGCTTCTTCATATGAACGGCGCCATGGCGGGCGTTATCATTCCGACGATCTGGCTCGGCATCATGGCCGCGTTCCCGTATTTTGACCGCGAGCAGACCGGCCAGGGCCAGTACTTCGCGACGCCGTTCTCTATCCGCATCACCGTCGTCGCTGCCTTCATCGGTGTGCTTGGCACCTGGGTCCTGATTTTCTGGGATTCCGGCAAGATTGCGTGGGCTCTGAACGAATGGTTCGGGTTGTCGGGTGGAGACCAGCTCAGATTTCTGGAGACGGCGCGGTCGATACAGAACCAGCTTCCCTGGCCGGAGTGGTCCAAGAGCATTCCCTATCTGCCATTCAATTTGAAGCTGCTCGATGGAACTGGCCAGGGTGGACCAACCACGTTCCAGAACTTGGATCTTCCCGGGTGGATCGTAGAGCAGGGGATGCCAATCATTTTCATGGTCGGGCTGCCATCGCTCATGGTTTGGGCAATGTGGCGAGCGGGCTGGGTCGAAACTCGACGCGACGCGTTGCTGGCGATCATGTCCGGTTTCATCGGGGCGTACGGAGTCTTGACGCTTTCAGGCACCGCTTTCCGGGGACAGGGTCAGGAACTCGTCTTCCCGTGGGATCTCAAGGTCGGCGAAGGATTACCGGGGCAGGAGTAGCGGCAGGATGACGCAGGCAGAACAGGCGGCCGGCCGACCGGCGAATCGGGGGCCAGAGGAGGCGAGGCAGATCGAGGCGAGAAAGGTCACTCGCAGGTCATTCCTGCGCGTGAGCATCTTCGCCGGTCTTACGCTCACGGTGTTCGCTCATCTCGCCGGATTCCTGGGGTTCTTCAATCTTCTGAAGCCAAAAGGCTTTGGCGGCACAGTTACCGTTGTGAAAGGTCGTATCCCGGAGGCGGGCGATGATCCGGCCCGAATCTCCGAGGGTAAATTCTGGCTTGCCAATCTTGAGGGCGCCCAGGGCGACGTCCTCCAGGTCGGCGGTACTGGTGGTCTCCTGGCGATGTGGTGGAAGTGCCCTCACCTCGGGTGCACCATTCCTTGGCGGTCCGACTTCCGCGGCGCCTCAGTGAACTTCGCCGGCATTGACGGCTGGTTCCGCTGTCCCTGCCATGGGTCAACTTTTTCGCGCGCTGGCATTCGCGTATTCGGGCCCGCACCGCGCCCGATGGATACTATGGAAGTCACCGTGAACAGCGACGGTTCGATCAATTTCAACACCGGGAAGATAACGTTCGGCGGCTCTGATAACCCACTCCGCTCTGTCAGGTACAACGGGTAGGCGCGTGAATACTCAGAAACAGATCGTCGCCATTGTTGTGTTGATGTTCATTCTTGCTGGCGGGTGCGCAGCATATACCGCTATCGAACTCCCCTACCGCGTCGGCATCCAGGAGGATTTCCACCGGTCGGAGTCAATCGAACGTGGTGCGCTCCTGTTCGCGAACAATTGCCGCGGCTGCCATGGCGACGAAGGTCAGGGGGCTATAGGACCCCCGCTGAACCCCCTCGTCAGCAGTTCCTCCGACGATTTTCAAAACCAGGATCCGCTCATCATCGAGCAAAAGAAGGAAAAGGTTCGGCGGACGCTGTTCTGCGGCCGCGTGAATACTGTCATGCAGCCGTGGCTCAACACGGTCGGTGGCTCGCTGAACGAGGTTCAGATTGAGCACCTCGTGGATCTAGTAACCGACCCGACCGGCGTTGGCTGGGAGGAGGCGGTCGAGTTCTCTCATAACCTCAACCACCACGCCCTCGTCGGGATCGGTGGCGACACACTCGCCCTGATTGCCAAGACCTACAGGATCGGCGTCGCCGAGATCGTCGAACTTAACTCCGAGTATGCGGCGGACGATATTCTGCCCAAGGGCGAGAAAATCGAACTCCCCCCCAACTCACAGTTCGAAGATGGTCGGATTTATAAAGTCACCCAGGGCAACGAAACTCTGATCAAGATCGCCGATCAACAGCGGGTTGGGGAGTCCATCCTCGCTGACTTGAACGGCCTCACTTTCGACCACAATCCCAAGAAGAACATGTTTGTAATCTATGAAAACGGTGAAGTGATTCCCGGCCTGAACCCCGGCCAGACCTTACGCCTGACTAATACGGGTGCCTACTCGGTTGTTGTCGACGATACGCTGCAGTCGATTGCCGATCGTCTGGGCATTGGCGTCGACGACCTCACAGCCCGCAATGCGTCGGTCGCAGATCTCGACCCCGAGATCGCCTTTGACGAGGATGATGGCGGGCTTGTGCTTGCGCTTCCAGCGGTCAATGCGATGGTCGTTCTAGGTGACTCTCTCGCCGATGTCGCTCAGGGATTCGCCAACACGAGCGCAGAAAGCCTGGGTGAGGAGAACGGTGTCGAGCCCGACGCCGTCCTGAGGATCGGCGAGTTGATTGCTCTCCCGCCAGACTCCTGGGGTGTTGTCCCCGCGGGAACTATCAACAACGGCACAGCCTGCGTCGAGCACGCAGTTCCCGCGAGCGTATTCCAGCAGCTTACGGGGCAGACTGAGGACCCGGATGCGCCGTCGGAAATCAGTGCAGAGGTCGAGGTGCTGGCTCACGCGAACGACTGGGAGGTCGTCGCGGACGGCGCAGCCCAGCCGATTAACGAGGGTCTTGTGTCGATCGAAGCAGGCACCACGGTCCGATTCCAGAATGTTGTAGGCGTGCACACCATCACGATTAATGGCGAAAAGCGGGCCGAGGATATTCTCGGCACAGACTTCCGCGACATCGTGTTCGATGAGGCTGGATCTTTCAAGATCACCTGCGATTACCACCCGGATATGCTGGCCTGGATTTTCGTGCCCGGCGGTTCATCTTCGACGGCTGAAATCAGCACTGATGTGAAAGTCGTGGCGCATGCGGACGACTGGCAGGTCGTGGCAGACGGGTCGGAGCAGCCAATCAACGAGGGCGAAGTCACAGTAGCAGCAGGCACAGCCGTTACGTTCACGAATGCCGAGGGGGGCGTGCACACCATCACGGTCGACGGCGAGAAGCAGGGAGAGGACATCAGCGGCACAGACTCGAGGGCTATAATCTTCGAAGAGGCCGGGTCGCACGCGATTACGTGCGACTACCACCCATCGATGCGAGCGGTGATCAACGTCTCCTAGGCTGGGAGCGTCCAGCAGGCATTCAGGCGGCCTCGTTTGACCGTCCCGCCGGTCCATGGAACGATCCGCCGCACACCATAACGGAAGCCACCCCGCGGTTCTGAAACATTCTTTAAGAGGGAAACAAAATGGCAGCGCAAACAGGTAAAAGGTATGTAGTACCCGGTGGAGTCGCCGAGTTCATCGTAACCAAGGGCGGAGACGGCGAGCTAAGGTGTGCAACTGCAGCCCTACAGATGCGAGGTTCTGAGGATGCGTCGGCCGGTGTCGACACCAATGGCATGGATCAGGTCGCCCTTGGCAAGCGCTACAAGGACGAGGAAACGGGCATCGAGGTCCTTGTGGTCAAGGCGGGTCCCTGCGCACTCAACGTTGACGGTCGCGCGATGGAGCTGATGCAGCCGAAAGTTCTACCGTCGGCTGACTGATACGAGCCGACCATACATGCCCTAGAATTGGTGGGCAGAAGCCGGGCTTCGGCCCGGCTTTTCTCGTGGGGGGGGGCGCGATGGACCATCTTCGGATGGTCGAGAGCCGAATCCAGGAGGCGATGGCGGCCGGCGTGTTCGAAGGCCTCCACGGCAGGGGGCAGCCACTCGATCTGCGAGCCGGCGAGCTCGCGGGAGACCTCTGGCCGGGCCACCACATACTGGAGCCACGAAGGCCTGCTTCCTCCGTGGCTCCAGCTCGCTCGGGACATCGAACTGGATCTTAGAGAGACTAAAGGGTGTAGCTGCGGACCACCGCGCCGCAGTCAACCAGGCGATAGAGACATCCGCTGCCAGTTTTCCAACTGCCCGCATGACCTGCCTTCGTCAGATCTTTGAGCGACTCGCCAGCGAGATCCGATCCCGACAGGACCAGCTAAACATCGATGCCCCCGGTTGGCTGAGTGAGCGTCCGGGCCCCTGGGTGGAGCATCTTTTGGAGCGACTCGACACTGCTGCTGAGATCGCCTGGCGGGCGCGGAACTCTTCACGATAGCTCGGCGCTCTGCTACCGTCGGTTGCGTTCCCCTGGGCCCTGAGCGCCCCATTCCGAGGTGGGAAGGCGGTGACGAGATCTTTTGGCTGAAGTCATTGTTGGCGATCACGAACCGTTCGAGTCTGCACTCAAGCGATTCAACAAGCGGGTGCAACAGGACGGCATACTCTCGGAGGCCCGCCGCCGGGAGCACTATGAAAAGCCGAGCGTAAAGCGAAAGAAGAAGGAGGCAGCCCGCCTCCGCAAACTGCGAAAGAAGCAGCTTCGAAGCGAAGCCCGGGCAGCGTCACGGCGCTGACCCAGGGCATTACCGGTTACGGAATGTGCAGGCCCGGCTAGCTAGCCGGGCCTGTGTTCTTTCGGAGGACAGGATGGCAACTCTCAAGGAACAGATTCAGTCGGACCTCGCCGAAGCGATGAAGGCGAAGGATGACGTAAGGAAGTTCGCGCTTCGGCTGCTCACCGCTGCCGTCAAGAATGCAGAGATCGAAGCGCGTGAATCCTTCGATGATGGAGCCGTCCTGGGTGTTGTTCAGAAGCAGGCCAAGCAGCGGCGGGAGAGCATCGCCGAGTACGAGAAGGCGGGCCGGGCCGATCTCGTTGAGCGCGAACAGAGCGAACTGATCGTTCTGGAGGCGTACCTGCCGCCGCAGGTGGGCCGAGAGGAAATAGAAGCGGCGGCTCGGCGGGTGATCTCCGAAACCGATGCCTCTGGGCCCCGGGATATCGGCAAGGTGATGCCTGTTCTGATGGGGGAGTTCAAAGGTCAGGCCGACGGCAAGCTTGTCAACGAGGTTGTCCGGGGACTCTTGGGAACCTGAGGCCCGCATCCAAACTCTGGGGACTGGCGGTCTCTTTGTTATTATCTCTGCATGCTTCGCCGCCCATTCCCAGCGGTGTCCCGCTTAGGGGCGGTCGTATTCGGACTCGCTGTCACACTGGCAATTGTCCCAACCCTGGTCCCCCTTCTGCCCGGTGGCGAAGATCTCAGTGAAGGTGACACGGCCCCGCGAACGCTCGTGGCGGTGCACGCTGCTCAATACGAATCTAGTGCTCTGACGGAGACCGCCCGCGAGTCTGCGGCAGAGCAGGTCGCCCCGATTTACCTTCAGCCAAACTCCGCCGTTAGGGTTGCTCAGAGCGACATCCTCGCGGAGCTCATCGACAAGGTCAGGGAGATCCGCGGCCGCACCAATCTCACCGCGGCTCAGCAGATCGACGAGATCGCACAGGTCTCAGCGGCCGAGTCGCTTTCGAGCGACGGGCGAACGACGTTGATCGTCCTGGATCAGACGGGCTACGAGTCGATCTCCCAGCAAGCCCAGACGGGGCTGGCGGCAATTCTTGGCGAGGGCGTTCGCGAAGGTGAAGAGCTGTCGGCGGTGCGCAACTACCTCGCAGAGCCGGGGGCGTCCCCTACATCGTCCATCGAGTTGCGGGCTCTCAGCGGGCTGCTCACCGCGTTTGTCGTGCCCAATGTATTCGTGGATGAAGCGGCTACCGCGGCCGATCAGCAGGCTGCCCGGGATGCTGTTGTTCCTGTGATTGCTTCGTTCGTTCCCAGTCAGATTGTCGTGAACGAACGGGACACCATCCAGGCTGCCGATATCGAAGCTCTTCAAGCCACGGGCGTGCTGGATACCGGCTTCCATTACGCCGACGCTGCCGCGGGAGGCCTGGCGGCCGCTGTCTATGGCTTCGCACTGGCATTCGCCGCTTGGTCTGTTCAGCCTTTCGGTCGTCCGGTGGGGCGCCGATTGCTGCTGGTGGGGATCGCGGTCGTCGCGGTGTCGTTTACGACCAGGTTCATGCTCCCCGTTGTCTTCCCTGACACAGAGGCTCGGTTCCTTGCATACGCGATCCCGGTTGCCACAGCAGCGATGCTCGCCGCCTCCGTTGGCAATTTTGCATTTGCCTCTGTTGTAGCGTTCGCCACCGGTCTGCTCGCCGCTTTCATAGGTGCTACCGTCACGGAGCTTCCCGGCACCGCTTACGGGGGCACAGTCGAAGCTGTGCGATTGGCGACGGCTTACAGCGCCGCCGGCGTCGCGGGCGCGGCCTGCATGGCCGGTGCGGAGAGGATGAGGCGATCCGCTTTCGCAGCAGTCGCAGTCGCCGCTGTTACGGCCGTCGTGCTTCTGATGTTCTGGCTGCTTTCGATTCCGCGTACAACAGAGGAGTTGGGCTGGATCCTGCTGGCGGCCACCGTGAGCGGCCTGGCCTCGAGTGTGCTGGCAACAGGCCTGTTCGTGCTACTCTCCCTCGTCCTTGGAATTCCGACGCGGATGCAACTATTCGAGCTGGCCCAAGCGGAGCACCCACTGTTGAAACGCCTTCAGGAGGAAGCGCCGGGCACCTATCATCACAGCCTTCTCGTCGGCACTCTCTCGGAGCGGGCCGCAGGCAACATCGGTGGCGATGCGTTGCTGGCCCGGGTGGGAGCTTATTACCACGATATTGGGAAGCTCTCACAGCCGGAGTACTTCATTGAAAACATGGTGGACCCTTCAAAGACCCCACATCAGCAGCTTTCCTCTGAGGACAGTGCCGAAATCATTCGCTCTCACGTAACTGACGGGCTCGAGCTTGCCCGGAAGGCGCGCCTTCCAAACGCTGTCAGCGACTTCATTCCTCAGCATCATGGCACCCGCCTCGTTACCTATTTCTATCGCCAGGCGTCGGCGAACGGGGGAGAGGTCGACCCTGCCGACTATCGATATCCCGGGCCGCGTCCGGTCGGGCGCGAAGCTGCGATCGTAATGCTCGCTGATTCATGTGAGGCTGTGATTCGGGCGGCCACAGATCACAGTCCCACAAACATCGACGACCTAGTCGATAATGTACTGGGCGAACGCCTCGCCGAGGGGCAGCTCGATGACTGCGAAATCACGCTCCGGGAGCTACAGGTGGTGGGCGCCACTTTCAAAGCCACTCTCCGTGCCGTGTACCACCCTCGCATCGAGTATCCCCGGCGAAGTCCGGAGGAACTGGAGGCGGTCGCGAGTGGAGGTCATGACTAGCTGGATCGCGCCCGTACCCCTGATAAACTCCAGTCTGTGAGATTCGCAGTCGTTCGTTTCCCTGGAACTTGGAGCGATCGGGACTGTTTACACGTCATACGCGATGTCCTTCGACAGCCCGCAGAAGCCGTCTGGCATCAGGAGACGGACCTGTCGGGGTTCGATGCAATCGTGCTTCCCGGCGGATTCTCCTACGGTGACTATCTCCTCTGCGGGGCCATCGCCCGGTTCTCTCCTGTCATGGGGGAAGTCGTGCGGCGCGCCAACGCGGGAACGCCGGTCATCGGGATATGCAACGGCTTTCAGGTACTTTGCGAAAGTGGCCTCCTACCTGGCGTCTTGATGCGCAACAGCAGCCTTGAATTCAGGTGCGAATGGACACACCTTCGCCGAGGGGGAGGGTCGACCCCCTGGCTTCACGGCGTGCCGGACTCGGCCGTACTCCGGATACCGATAAGCCACGGCGAGGGGAACTACTTTGCCGATGCCGAGACGGTGGCAGAGCTTGAGGACGAGGGACGGGTAGTTCTCCGCTACTGTGATTCCTTAGGGGACATCACCGAAAGCGCGAACCCTAATGGGAGCGTGAGGAACATCGCCGGGATCATCAACAATGGCGGCAACGTGCTTGGCATGATGCCCCACCCGGAACGGGCCGGTGAAACGCTCGTCGGGGGCGAAGACGGGAACGTTTTCTGGATGGGCGCGCTGGCTGCAGCCTCAGGCTAGAGCTGACCCGCGTCGCGCTCTTTACAAGTCTTGGCCTCGCAGTACACTGCCGGAGCGCCTGGTTCTGAGACGGGCACAAGAAGGAGTATCGAATGACTGCCGCAGGGATGACCTACCCAATCGGTCTTGAAGCCTACGATCCGGCTGAGCAGGACCGACTCAGCGTATTTCTCCGGATCATCTATGCCATCCCCCAATTGATAGCCCTCTATTTTGTGCAGATCGTGCTCATGATTCTCTCGATCCTCGCCTGGTTCGCGATCCTTTTCACGGGCCGATACCCGGATGCCTTCGCCAACTTCACAGCGGGCGGGTTGCGGTGGTGGGCCCGCACCAGCGGCTACATTTTTTTGTTGACGGACCAGTACCCGCCGTTTTCCCTTGAGGAGACTGACGAGTACCCTGTTCGTCCGGCGATCAATATCGATCTCGGAGAGCGTAATCGTCTGACAGTGTTTTTCCGGACTATCCTGATAATTCCACACTTTGTGGTTGTGGCGGTGCTTGAGGCCATAACCGGCGTTCTGCTCTTCATCGCCTGGCTGGTGGCGTTGTTTACAGGAACGGTTCCGGTCGGAATACATAACTTCATCGCCAGCTTCCTGCGTTACTCCCTCAGGACTATGAGCTACTACCAGCTGGCGACGGACGAATACCCGCCGTTCTCGCTGGAATAGTGTCTGTGAATTGATGTCGCAACGAGCGAACGCTTGACGCAGCTCGGCGACCAGGAGCGGCCGGATGATGCCCTTCACGAGACAGTCGATTCCTCCCCGCCCCTCCCGGCTCCTCCTTCGGAAGTGAGCCGGGACGACGAGCTGCTGTATCCCGTCCGTGCCCAATTCGTTTACGCGGAGCCGCTGAGCAGGTGGAGGACGGCGCTTCGCTTGCCTCTGCTGATACCCGCGTGGATCTTCCTTGGGGTCGTCACAACGGCTGTTCTCTGGCTGAGTGTGGGCGCTGCGCGTCTGGCGATCTTTTTTCGTCGCAAGCACCCGGATTGGCTCTTCGAATTCCATGCTGGATACTTGGGATTCGCCACCCGCTTTCAGGCCTATATTTACCTGCTGACGGACAAGTACCCCAGTTTCTCTCAGGAGGCCGGCGGTCCGGTCACCTTAGAGATCACCGGCCCGCTTCAGGGTGCCCTGAGCCGCTGGCGGGGCATGATCTGGCGCAGCATCCTGCTCGTTCCGCACTTCGTAGCCGTCTCGGCCATCATGAGTGCACTGAGCGCGATCACACTACTGGCCTGGTTCGCGATTCTCTTCACCGGCCGCTACCCCGAGGGTCTTTTCACCTTCGCGGCGGGCGCGATTCGCTGGGAGACGCGGATCCGAGCCTACATGCTCCTGCTTACGGATCGCTATCCGCCGTACGCACTTTCCGACGAGGCTCCGCCGGCCAGCCGGCGCGCCACCATCTGGTCGGGAATCGCTGGCTTTGCCCTTACGGCCGGAACTGTGGCCCTGATAGTTGTTGGAGCAGTCATTGGCTCCCGCCCCGACAGGTTTGATGTCGATTACGATTCGCTCTCGGAAGGCCGCAGCTCCCACTTTATTGTTTATGAGCGCTTCGGCGGCAATGTCACGCTGCTGATGGTCAGCATCCATGACCCGGGCGACGAGCAGGTTCCGGGAGTCGATTTCGAAAGAGGCCAGCGAGTCGTCATCTTCGAATGGGAGCTCGAGAATCGGTCCGGGGACGACTTTGAGATCGACGACGATTTCAAGCTCTATTACCGGGACGGCGTCCGGTCCGCCTCGACGAGTCCGGTTCTCGTTACTCTCGCAGGGGAGAAGGTTCCCGAAGTGCTTGAGGAGAAGTCCGAGTCGTTTATGCAGGTGGTGTTCGTGATCCCGGATTCGGCCGAGCCGACAAGCCTGCGCCTGGAACTATCTTTCCTTCCCTTTGGCGGCCTCTCGTACGAGTTCGAATAGTCCAACTCTTGGACGCGGCATGATTGGCCTCTCGATCGGAATCTGTATCTCTAATACCAATGCTCGAGACAGAGCGATTGACCAAGCAGTACCCGGAGGTAACAGCTCTCGACGGGCTTACGCTCTCTCTAGCCGGGTCTCATCGGGCTCGTTGGTGCAAATGAGACGGGGAAGAGCACTCTCCTAAAGATTCTCCTCGGCCAGTCGGCCTCCCTGGATGCTGACCATGAATTCGAGCACATCGCCATCCCGCAGTTCGTGGTCTAGGTTGCTCTGAACGTCGTTGACGACGGCCATCACTGCTTCCGCGTCGGCCGGGCTGAACCCTTCCGCCAGGAACACGGTGCGGGGAGTCAGGCCAGCTGCGAGTTCGGCCCGGGTTACGGGCTTACCAGAGCGGGTGCGGGGAATCAGTGTGGAGAACCAGCGGACTTCGACCGTCATATGCCGGGCTCAGGCGCCGCAGGCGCAGTTCCCACCGCAGGCGCAGCTGGCAACCGCAGGGGCCTCGTCCTCGACGCTCACACCCCCGCGCGAGACGGCAAACATCGAAAGAACGCGCTCGGCCCTGTGGCCTTTGCCGCATCTGGCCGGTTTGGTCGCGGCAGACATTGGACGGCGTTCCTCGAATCGACTTTGACACTTGGGACAGAAGAACTCGTATAGGGCCATTACGCCAGTATATTCGGACGGACGTGTGGACGCGTCAGGCGGCGCGGGTGTCGTCGTCTTTCCCGGGCGACTCCGCGGGCGTGACCGGCGGTGCCGCCTCTGGGGCCGTTGTCGGCCTTGTGCTCTGCGGCATGGGCGGCAGCGAGAAGCTGGGAGCGGGCTTTGCAGGCGTCTCCGCAGCCGGCGTTTCCCTAGCCGGAGAATAATCCGGAAGGTCCGGCAGCGAGAGAGCGACATCCGACAGGATCAACCTGGTCATCTCGTTGCTGGGCGCCACCCAATCGTCGCGATTTCGCCCAAGAACACTCGAAATCCGACTGGTGATTGCGCGCCAGGGTCGACTGGTAACCATAAGAGCTAGACGATAACTCCGAAGGATGACCGAGGGCAAGCGGAGCTAGCTCCTCCCAGTTTCAATATCGGCAAAGAATTCGCTGACAACATGGTTGAACTCTGAAGGCTTTTCAAAGTAGGCGGAATGCCCGGAGTCCAGGACCTGGTGCATACGGGAGCCACCGACGAGTTGATGGGCTTCGCGGATAAGCTCCGGCGAAGTGATCTTGTCGTATTCACCCACCACGAAGAGCACCGGAGCACCAGTGGCGATTATTGATCCGTGCATGCTGCCCCGGTAATTCCGAGGAGGGCGACCAAGAAACTGGGCTGGGCGCCGTGGGTTCAGTGCATTGATCTGCCGATAGAGCGTGGCCAGTGCGGGTTGCTCTTTCTCGAATGTGTCGGTCAGCGAGAAATCCCGGAGGCTCGCTCCGCCCCGTTCGGCTCGAAGCTCGTCCTGAAGTTCTCTTATCCGGTCATTGGTAGCGCCGGCGGTCGTCCCAGAAAGTACGATGCTTCGGATGCGCTCGGGGGACTGCCGAATGAGTCCGGCTACGGCGCGCCCTCCCATCGACTGGGCGATCACGTGCGTGTGGCGAATTTCGAGGTGGTCAAGTAGTCCGACGAGGTCCGTTCCCAGAGCGAATCGGCCGACCGACATGTCCCCACGGGAGAGGCCCCAGCCGCGAGCGTCGAAGGCAGTGCAGCGGAACCGCTCCCCGAAAAACGCGAGTTGCTGCCACCAGGACAGGTGGTTTCCCCCGGCGCCGTGAAGAAACACGATATCGGGCCCATTTCCGTTCTGCTGATAATAGAGGGATGCGCCGTTCACTTCGGCGTATGGCATCCGGACAGTCTAAGCCCCTCTTCGCATCACTGCCGGGCGGGGATGCTCGACTGGTGACCGCGGCGCAATAATGACTCATGCCCGAACTGGACCTGCAATTACAGCACTGGCTGGAAACGCAGTCCCGATTTGAGGAATGCCTGGTGAGTCGCGTTGTGCCGTTCACCGGCGGGGCATCGAACATCACCTGTCGTGTGGATCTCGAAGGTTGGACGCAGTCGAGCCTGGTCCTCCGGCTCCAGCGCCAGGAGGGCATCTTCGCCCCTTACGACGTGATCAGGGAGGCACGGGTTCACCGGGCCCTGAGGGACGCACCGTTCCCCGTTCCAGCTGTCATTGCGGAAGAGCCGGATCAGGGGCCCCTCGGTGCTCCGTTTATTCTTCTCGAGCTCATCGACGGCCTGCACATGGGTGAGGCGGGTGCGGAAGCTGATTTCAGCCAGTTTGTGGGTGCCGTCGCCGCCATTCACGAATTCGACTGGCGAGCAGCGGGGCTGCAATTCCTGGGCGAGCCACGGAGCTCAGGCGAGGCAATTTCCCGTGAGATCGGTGCTGTTGTGGCCCGAATGGCTCTGTTTGGATGCGAAAATGACGACCGCCTCCTTGCTGGCGTAGAGAGGCTCCGTAGTCGTATTCCAGATGACGGTCGCGTGGTGTTCTGCCAGGGCGACATCAATGCTTTCAACTACCTGTTCCGTGACCACCGCCTGGTGGGAGTTGTCGATTGGGAACAGGCCCACCTCGGCGACTCGAGAAGCGACCTGGGGCAACTGCTGGCCCTGACTCACCTCAAGGGTGCCCCCCTCCTTCCCCCATCGGATCTTCCGTTCGTCAACGCATACGAAGCGGTGTCGGGGCGGGCCCAGCAAGGGCTCGAGTTCTTCCGCGCCTTCTGGTTCTTTCAGCTCTCGGTCATTCATGCCGGTTGGGTCAAGTTCAACGGCACATCCCCATGGTTCGACCGGGGGCATGCTACCGCCCTGCTTGAGCAGGCCCTGGCGGAGGTCGACTAGGTAGTCGTTGTCAGATCAGGCCGGGTCTGCACGGGTTCCCGGCTTCTGGGTGGGTCGCCGAGCGCGGCGGAACACTCTTCGTGCTGCGGGCCGTTCGTCCTCGAGGTCGGGTTCGGGGGGCGTTGTGGAAATGGTGAATAGGAAGATCGTGCCTCGCCCTAGCTCGCTGACAGCCCGGATTTCGCCGTCGTGGGCGCGCACAATTTCCCTGCAGATCGCGAGGCCCAGCCCGTAGCCCTTTCGCTCCCCGCCATCGGCAGGCGCGCGGTAAAAGCGCTCGAACAGATGCGGGAGGTGCTCCGGACTGATTCCGGGTCCGTTGTCCGTCACGCTGAACTCAACGGTTTGCGGGTTGAACTGGCGGCCCTGCACCCGGATCTTCCCGCCCGCTGGGGTGTGGCGAAAGGCGTTGTCGAGCAGGTTGTTGAGGACTTGCTCGAGACGGTCGAAGTCGGCATTTACCGTGGGACGCCCGCGTTCGACGAATTCCAGGTCGACCCCGGATTCCTCGCTTCGTAGGGCGAAGACTTCGCGCACGTGCTCGAACAGCTCTTTGACGGTGAGCGTTTCCCGGTTGAGCGGAAGCTGCCCGCTTTCCAGCCTCGATAGCGCCAGCAGCTCATTCACCAGCCGGAGCACACGTCCGGCCTCGGCGTCGATCACTCTCATTGCCTGCTTGGTCCCTTCAGGCGTATCGATGGTGCCGTCGAGCATGGCGTTGGTGAATCCGCGGATGCTGGTAAGCGGCGTCTTTAGCTCGTGCGAGATATTGGCGAGGAAGTCGCGCAGCGTTTCCTGCGACTGCTGCACCTCCTCGGTCATTCGGTTGAAGGTTGTTGCTAACTCTCTGACCTCGCGAGGTCCTGTCGCAGGGACTCGCTGGTGGAAGCTGCCCCTGGCTACCCCACGAGCGGCGCGGGCGATGTTTCGGAGCGGGGCTGCGACGCTCTGTGAGAGGAGGAAGCCCAGGAGCAGGGCAGATGCGACGCCGATGAGGCCCGAGAAGACGAGCCGAGGGGCGAGATCTCCGAACACCTCGCCCAACCCGGCGGCAGGCTCTGCCACGACGAGAGCAGCTGCCTCAGTCCCCGGGAATGCCTCGATAACACGGCTGCTCAGGAGGAGGGTGACACAGAGAAGCGACTCACGTTCGGGTGGGTCAAGCCTGCATCGCACAGGGTCGGAAAGACTCCGAGGCGTATTTTCGAGCTCTCGCGATAAGTCAAGGCCGATTACCACGGCCTCGTCGAGAGAGTCGGGCCCCGCCCACAGTCCCGAAAGGACGTTCCCGTCTTCATCAACCACGGCCAGCGACGTCGCCGGTGCCACGCCGCCGGCGGCCCGACTGTGGATGAAGTTACGAAGCACGAGGAGCAGGTCTGCTCCGCCCGTCGCCGGTTCGTCGCCATCGGTGATCGTCTCCAGCTCGGCATTTGCCTGAGAGTCGAGCAGGCGACCAAGGTCTTCGAGGCTGCCGTAGGTAATCGAATCCTGGTATCCGCCCAGGAGGAACAGGAGGCTGAGGGCGGTCAGACTGAGCGTGACAGCTATGATTACCAGGTAGGTGATAAAGAGCCGAGCCTGGAGACTGTTCACTTAAACCCACCGGGTCGCATCAAGCGTCGGCAGCGACCAGTTTGTATCCCACTCCGCGCAGTGTTTCTATCTGGACATCGGCTCCCTGCAGCTTCGAGCGCAGGTGTTGGACGTGAACGTCGACGGTCCTGGTTTCGCCGGCGAAGTCGTAACCCCAGACCGTTTCGAGGAGCTGGTCGCGCGTTAGAGCGATCCCCGGGTTTTCCGTGAACGCCACCAGGAGGTCGAATTCCTTGGTTCGCAGGGTTATCGATTCACCGTCGATGTGTACCTCCCGGCGCGCCTTGTCCACCTCGATGTTTCCCGCGCTAACAACGGCCTGCGGTCGGCGCGTGCCACCTTCGGCCCGGCGCAGAATCGCTTTGACCCTGGCAACCAGTTCGCGCGGGTTGAATGGCTTTGTGATGTAGTCATCTGCCCCGAGCTCGAGACCGACGATCTTGTCGATGTCCTCGTTACGGGCCGTCAGCATGATGATTGGAATGTCGAACTCCCGCCTGACTGACCGGCAGACCTCGAAACCGTCGATGCCAGGCATCATGAGGTCCAACACGATGAGCGCGGGTTGAGCTTCCCGGACTCTGGAAAGCGCATCGCTGCCATCCTCGGCGAGGTCGACGGCGAAGCCCTCCTTTTCGAGGTAGAGCCGCACTAATTCGCGGATGTTCGCCTCGTCGTCCACCACCAGAATCCGCTGTGTCATCAGCTGGAAGCGCCTCCTGACTGGTGTCTTCAGTATGCGACGAGGGCCCGGGGCCTGCCACCCGGCTCGTGCCGGAACGGGGATGCTGGCAGGCCCCGGGCCCTCGTCTTGGAGGGGCCGGCGGACGAGAGCCGTCGATTCGTCCGCCGTCAGCTGGGATCTTCATGGAACGGTGTAAGTGCGGCACGGTCGCCGCGAAAATAGTCTGTAAATCCATCTCCTTTCTCCGATTACAAGGCGATGGATGGAAAGGAATGCCCTGAAGGCCGCCGCGCTCCAAGCTCTCTGCCACAGAGGAGGTAGCCGCAAACGGGATGAGTGAAGCTTGGAACAGGCTCTCAGGAAGAAGAGGCTCTCCTACCGGCTGGCAAAGTGTGTGGGCGCCCACACACTTTGTCCGAATCACCCGGCGTACCGTCGATAGAGCTGAACCTAGAGAGGTCCGAAAGCTGGACCGAATCGCCGAGTAGACCGGTCCTATCGCGAGAATTAGTCGTATTCAGAGGTAGTAAGCTGGGCAGGTAACAGCGGTCCTGGCGCTTCAATCACAGATCTTTGGAGGAAGACAGCGTTCATGAGTGAGTACTGGAACAGTCACTGGGAAGCGCGACTCTTCCGGCTGCGGTCCTTGCGGAGTCCGGACTCTCGTTCCTCGGTCTGGGTCTGCCGATCGGCGATCCGAGTTGGGGTTCCGATCTTGGTGGCCAGTCCAGGAGCCTCTTCCGGTCCTACTGGTGGCTGCCGGTATTCTCCGGCATCGCCCTTTCTGTGACGGTTCTTGCCTTCAACCTTCTCGGCGATTCACTTCGAGACGTTCTCGACCCGCGGCTCCGGGGAGCAGGATCAGCGCATAGGCAACCGCCCTTCGCTATCTAACCTAAACGCGGGGACGATGCCAGGGACCAGCCCTATCTCCTACACCCGCCTCTGATACGATCGCCGCTGCGCGGCGGGCGTGGCGTAGTGGTTAACGCGTCTGGTTGTGGCCCAGAAGATCGAGGGTTCGAATCCCTCCGCTCGCCCCAGTCCTCCCTCTCGCACTCTCGGCCGTCGGCTAGTTAATCCAATCAACGACTATGGTCCTCGGGCCGAGAAAGAAGATGAACCCCATCACGCCGGTGATTCTGGTCACGAAAATGTTGGCGGCCACCAACGGGTCCACCCGCACCCATTTGAGATCCAGCGGAATCAGCACGCCACCGACGATCACAGATAGACCCAGGTTCTCTTTTCACAGACAGGCGATCGATGCCGCGAGCAAGTCGTTCGCGAGGCCGTTCGACCATCGCGGCAAGGATTTCCCTGCGACGGGCCCGCAGGATGTTGGTGACCTCTGGACGCCGAAGGAGGTGGCAGGACGCGTGAGCGTCGGCTGGTTTCGGCGGCCCATGGCAGGGGTGGCGACCAGTTTAGTTTGGCTCGACATCGTCCCCACGGGACGCATCTGTGCTGATTCAGCACCCGGGTTCGCCGCCATTCCCGCAGCAGTTGCGGCGCGTGCGGAACTTGGTCCAATTGTTGGTAAGGAGTTTCTTAAGTTTGCGGGCAAGCGGATCATCGCTGCTTCGCCAGTTCGCTACGGAGGAGCGGAAGCTCGGTGTCCCATCGTCTCTCATAGTCGCCGACCCTCTCCCACAGTCGCTAGGCGGTAGTTGCGGGGTAAGCGGCGTCGTCCCGGCTCTCCTCGAATTCGCGAATCTGCTCCTCCCGAAGGAGTGTCAGAGTGACCGCGTCGAATCCGTTCATGAGGCAGGACTTTTCGAACGGGTCAACGTCGAAGTGGAAGATAAGTGAGCTGCTTCCCCCGGTGATCGTCTGGTTCTCGAGGTCCACGGTTACCTCTGCAGATGGTGTCTCCTCGGCGCGTGCGATCAGCCGGTCGATGTCCCACTGGCCCAGGGTCACCGTCAGGAGGCCAATCTTGGCGCAGTTGTTTCGGAAGATATCGGCAAACGACGGGGCGATGATCGCGCGGATGCCAAGTCCTTCGAGCGCCCACGGCGCGTGCTCGCGGGATGAGCCACATCCGAAGTTCGGACCAGCCAGCAGGATGGGCGCTCCCTCGTAGGCCGGGTTGTTGAGAACGAAGTCGGGGTCCTCGCGCCAGGATTCGAAGGCGAACTGCCCGAACCCGGTGCGCTCAATCCGCTTCAAATGCTTCGCCGGGATGATCTGGTCCGTGTCGACGTCCGCGCGATTCAGCGGAATTGACCTTCCCGTCACGACGGTGAACTTCTCCATCAATCGCCTCCTAACTCCAGGTCCGAATGTCGACGAAATGGCCGGCAATTGCGGCCGCGGCAGCCATCTCGGGGCTAACGAGATGAGTGCGCCCCCCCGGTCCCTGGCGGCCCTCGAAGTTTCGGTTTGACGTGCTTGCACAGCGCTCCTCAGGCAAGAGAACATCCGGATTCATTCCGAGGCACATCGAGCAGCCTGCGTCCCGCCACTCGAAACCTGCAGCCCGGAATACTTCGTCGAGGCCCTCCTGCTCGGCCTGCTGTTTCACCAGCCCCGAACCGGGTACAACCATCGCACTAACGGTTGAGGCGACCTGGCGTCCACGAGCAATGTCTGCCGCTGCCCGGAGGTCCTCTATGCGGGAGTTCGTGCAAGAGCCTATGAAGACTCGATCCAGGTTGATTTCCTGGATCGGCGTTCCCGGCCTGAGACCCATGTAGCCCAGCGAGCGCTCCGCAAGCTCCTGAGCCTGTGCCGTCGCCGCGGTGGCCGGGTCTGGGACGCGGTCCGTGACGGCCACGCTCTGGGCTGGCGTGGTGCCCCAGGTCACGGCTGGCTTAATCGCGGCTCCGTCGAGGGATACGCCGCTATCGAAGGACGCCCCGTCGTCACTGGGCAGCGCGCGCCAGCGGTCGAGTGCCCTCTCCCAGTCGACTCCTGAGGGCGCGTGGGGGCGGCCCTCGAGATAGGAAAACGTGGTGTCGTCAGGGGCGACTATGCCGGCTCTCGCACCGCCTTCGATCGTCATGTTACAGACGGTCAGGCGCCCCTCCATTGAGAGGGAGCGGATCGTGTCGCCGCGATACTCAATGACGTGACCCACGCCGCCGGATACGCCGATTTCCCGGATGATCGCGAGGATGACATCCTTCGCTGTTACACCATGCGCCAGTTTGCCGTTCACCTCGATTGACATTGTCTTCGGTGGTGCCTGTGGGAGCGTCTGCGTCGCGAGTACGTGCTCGACTTCCGAAGTCCCGATGCCGAAGCTCAGAGCGCCACAGGCACCATGGGTGGAGGTATGGCTGTCGCCGCAGACCACGGTCATACCCGGTTGTGTGAGCCCCTGCTCCGGGCCGATAACGTGGACGATGCCCTGACGGACATCATCGAGCCCGAAGTAGGGCACCCCGAAAAGCTCGACGTTCGTGCGCAGGGCTTCGACCTGCCGGACGGACAGCGGGTCGGGCCACGGCCGGTCTCGGTCAGCAGTTGGGACGTTGTGATCCGCGGTCGCTACCGTAAGGTCAGGGCGCCGGATCTTGCGCCCTGCCGTCCGAAGGCCCTCGAAGGCCTGCGCGGAGGTAACTTCGTGGACGAGGTGCAGGTCGATATAAAGAAGGTCCGGGGCTCCCTCTTCACGATGGACAAGATGTGAGTCCCATATTTTCTCGGTGATTGTCTTGGGTGCTGGCATTCACGACCTCTTTGGTGCGATGGGTCCGCAACTTACAGCGTAACTAACGCAATTCGTGGGCGCATAGCCGTTGGCTGTCGCTAGCGGGATCGTAAGGCGTCGGCCATCCGGTCGAGAGCCCGAGTTAGAGCAGCGCGTGTGGTGGCGAAGCAGAGTCGTGTGAATCCCCTTCCCGCAGGCCCAAAATCGAGACCTCCGCTGACGCCAACTTGAGCATTCGCCCTGAAAAACTCCCTGGCGTCATCGTCCGGGAGGGATGCGTCTCCACAGTCGAGCCAGGTGAGATAGGTGCCCTCTGGCGAATGCATTCGCACGCCTGGCATGTTTGTGGCGACGTACTCTTCGAGAAAGTCGCGGTTGGCTTCGAGATAAACATTCATCTCGTCCACCCAGTCCTGGCAATCCCGGTAAGCGGCAACCAACGCTGTGAAGCCCAATAGGTTCACGCCCGAAACCATGCCAGCACGCGAGTGATTCATCTTGTCGCGTGTCTCCTCGTTCGTGACAATGGCCACGGCGGCCTTGAGGCCTGGGAGTCCGAAGGTCTTGCTCGGTGCGATCAGTGTGACCGTGCGCTCTTCCACCTCCGGCCCAAGCGTCGCAATCGGGATGTGCGTCGAACCGCTGAAGACGATGTCACAGTGAATCTCGTCTGAGATGATGAGAAGGTCGTTGCGAAGACAGATCTCTGCCATCCGCTCGAGTTCTTCCCTGGTGAAGACGCGGCCGGTGGGATTGTGCGGGTTGCAGAGAAGAAAGATGCGTGAGTTCGAGGCGGCCTCCTCCATCGCGTCCCAGTCGACGCGGAAGCCGTCTGGCCCATCGACCAGCAATGAATCACAGCGGACCATGTCGTGCCCAACCGGACAATGGTAGATCGGTGGGTAAGTTGGCACGTGGACGAGGATCCCATCGCCCGACTCAGCGAGGGCTTTGACCGCGAGATTAAAGCCGGGGATGACTCCTGGGACCGGCATCAGGGCTTCGGCTGCTACCTCCCACCCGTAGAGGTTCTTGAGCCTGGCAGTGACGACCTCGATGAAATCGGCAGGCGGTCTGTTGTAGCCGAAAAAGCCGTGATCGACGCGTGTGTGGAGTGCTTTGAGGATAGGTTCTGGGGCTTTGAAATCCATGTCGGCGACGAACATTGGCAGGATTTCGTCTGAGAATCGGCCCCATTTAGCGCTGTCGCTTCCGCGTCGCTTAAACTCGCCGTCGAATTCGTATCCCATTACCTTACCTGGCCACCGGATAGGTAGTTGGCCGCCTCCCCCGTATCGGATAGCGTAAGTCTATGTCCAGCTTCAGGGTTGCCACGATCCGCGGAGTCGCAATCGAGGTTCACTGGTCCTGGCTGCTCATCTTCGGAGTGCTCTCTTGGATGCTGGCGACGAGTTACTACCCCGACCAGTACGACGGCTGGAGTGGCGCAGCATACTGGTTCGTAGGGATTGGGTCTGCATTCCTTCTCTTTGTGACTGTGCTCATTCACGAGATGGCTCATGCGCTGGTCGCGCTTCGACGGGGCCTTCCGGTGCCAAGGATCACGCTATTCATATTTGGAGGGGTCTCCCACCTAGCGCGGCAGCCTCGGAGCGCCGGCGAGGAGTTCAAGATCGCTGCTGCCGGGCCGGCGACCAGCCTCGTTCTGGCCCTCGTCACCGGTCTCGGGGCATGGCTCGCGGTCGATCGCCAGATCCACACAGAGGCGACCCTGACCTATCTGGCGGTTGTCAACGCAATGCTTGCAATCTTCAATACGCTCCCCGGCTTCCCGCTCGATGGTGGTCGGGTCCTCCGGTCCATCGCGTGGCGCCGGACCAAGAGCTTCCGCCAGGCCACTCGCTTCGCAGCCTTTACCGGCCAGGGTGTGGGCTTCGTGATGATGGTTGGGGGTGGCATCCTGTTGCTTGTCGGGTCACTCTTTCAGGGCATCTGGTTGATACTCATTGGCTGGTTTCTTGTTGGGGCTGCGAGAGGTGAGATCGAATCGCTCCAGGTCGAAACTATCCTGCGAGACCTTTCTGCAAGGGATGTCATGCGCGAGAATTGGCCAACGGCTACGCCGGGGACGCCGGTCAGCGTGCTCGTCGATGAAATGATGATTGGACAGGGAGAGCGCGCAGTGATTGTGGCGCTCGGCGGTGCGGTTCAGGGCATCCTGACTGTCAACGATGTCAGGCGGATACCGCGGCACCAGTGGTCGGAAATCCCAGCCCAGACCGTTATGACCCGCCGCGAGGACGTCACCACCGTTGGTCTTACGACCCCTGCCTTTCAGGTGATGATGATGATGGCCGAGGAGGGCCTGAATCAGATCCCCGTGATCGAAGACGGGAGAATGGTGGGGCTCATAAGTCGCCGCGAGCTGATTGACCGGCTGCGACTTGCTGAATCGCTTACTCCTGACAAGGCACCGGACGGGTCCTGACTTCTCGTCACAGTGGGAATGGAAGCTAGCTTGAGCCTCGCCTCGGTTTCCAAACGCTGGGGCCGAATACGTTCCACCTTTGGGGCACCGGTAGGAAGTGGGTCAATGGCGGTGCTTGCTGGGCTCCTTCCGAAAGAGGCAGAGGTCCCGATTGTTCTGCTCGTGCTCTTCTGGGGATTTACGGTGGCGGCCGACCCGGCCTAATTCTCCACGGCGATGACCAAAATCACCGATCAGCGCTATATCAGCAGTGCGATGAGCTTGCAGACTGTTGCCGGCTTTCTGCTGACCATTGTGTCCATCCGTCTGCTCCGGGTGGTCGAAGACGGTGGTGGTGGAGCGTCGTATTCGCCATGCTCGCTGCTGGTCCGGCGCTGGGCATCCTCCCACGGTGATGTTGTGGCTCAGACAGTTATCTGAAACTCAGGTGATGGCCGGCGGATGACAGTGAGCCTTCGACTCTATGGCTCTCGGGGACGGCGGGCCCACTCGGCCCAAACCGCCCAGGCAGGTTTCTCTGAGCTGTCGGGGCGCTTTAGTCCAACGCCTCGGAAGTTTCCTGTGACGCCGTCGGGCGAAACGGGCGGGTCGATTGCCGCAAGCCATGTGACTAGCTCGAACCCAAGTGACTCTGCGTCATCCCTGAGTCGTTCTACGTAGAAGAGCTGATCTTCCTCGGTCCCGGGTATCGATGCGTCCTCAATCGGCAGTGATGAATAGCCGGCTGCGGCGATGATGATCGGGCCGTCGAAGTGATTGGTCAGCTCAGAGTAGTAATTCGGGTCGAGATCACGGGCCGAAGCCAGCGAGGTGAGAAACGGGTAGGTAGTCATAGCCAGGGCGTCTAGGCGGTCACCGAATGCTCCCACGAAGTCCCAGTGGGGGGGATGGGCCGGGCCGACGGAACCCTGGAGTTCCTCCAACTGGAATGTCGGAAACACAAGCGTCTCTGGGTTGGAAGCCTTCACCACGTCGTAAGCATCCCGGTAAGCGGCAACAAATGCTTCGAACTTCTTCGGGGTCCGTTCGCCGTACATATTGATTTCAGCGCCGATGGCGAGGTATTCCGGGTCGTAGTTGCGGGCGATATACGCTGCGTAGCCCGTCATGGCTGCGGCAAGATCCCCGTTCTCAAGCCCGACCGATGGTTCCCATCCGGGGGGAAGGCCTATTAATCGTGAGCGCTCCGCACCGGGGTCGGTGGGGTCGATTACGAAAAGAAGCTTCAGACTGTACTGACGAAGGAGCGCGTTTTCGAGCCTGGTCAGGCTCTCCGTCTCGTCGGAAATGTGCCCCCCCGGAAGGAACTCCGCCCAGGGTGGCGCCCGCTGGATCATGATAAGGTCAGCCGATTCAGCCGCTCCGGTGAAGGCGAGGGCGTAGGCCTCAGGAGACGTGCTGATTGGGATAGCGCCTAGGCCGATGAGGACCGATCTGGGTGGTCCGGCTGTGGGCGGGCGGTTGGCTGCCGGGCCAACATCAGGACTGCCCGAATTGTCGCAGGCGCTTGTAAGGGTGACCGAGAAAGCGGCCATCAGCGCTACAATCACTGAGATCGAGAGCCGTTGGCGGACAGGGGTGTTCATGCGCCTCCTTTTCCTGGTTGCGGTGATAGCCGGCTTGGTGGTCGGAGTCGTATTCGCGGCGGCGAAGCTCACAACTGACGGCGGCGATGAGTCCGCAGATCCATCCGTCGAACCTGAGCTGTCGCTCGAGCTGGTCGACCGTTTCGTCGCTGCCTGGGCAGCCAGTGATGCGGATGGCATCCATTCAGTTCTTGATGACGCGAGCGTCGGCATAGTCTCTCCGGTCGATATTGCCGAGTTGTTAGCCAACTTTGACCGTGAAGTGACTGTTGGGAGCCGCGAGATCTTCGTTGAACGCACCTCCGGGGGCGGGGCGACCTTCAGAGCCCGGGTGACCACAGCCTATTTCGGTGTTCTCGAATACGCCATCGAGGCGGAACTTGTTGGTCAGGAGGGCTTTTATCGATTCGTTTGGTCTCCTTCTCTCATTCACCCCGAGTTGCGCGAGGGCTATGAGTTACGGAGTGTGATCGAGTGGCCCCGGCGGGGAACGATCTGGGACAGAAACGGGACCGAGCTGGCGGTCACAAAGACGACGACTGTCATGGGCCTGAATCGAGTGGCTGTGCGGGACCGTCAGCAGGTAACGGAAGTGCTCATCGAGCTCGGGGCAACGCCTGAGCAGGTGGACGCTGCGTTCAACAGTCCCTACGGGCTCGACCAAAGGGTTCCTGTGCACACCCTCCCGGATGAGCGTGCAGAGGAGGCTATCGATCTCACAGACCCAGTCAGCGGGATTATTCTCTATAGAGAGCTACGGCGGGTACACCCGCTCGGGCCCGCCGCGGCCCACGTGGTGGGGTACACACGCGAGCTGACGGCGAACGAACTGGCGGCGCGCAGTGGCGAAGGTTTCCGAATCGGGGATCGCGTCGGTGCCACAGGCCTGGAGGAGAGCTTTGAGGAGGTCCTGGCGGGGTCCATTGGTGCGGATTTGCGGATTGTCGATTCTTCGGGAGCGACGGTTCGCTCGCTTGTGAGCCGGGCGTTTATGCCGAGCCAGGACGTGCACACGACGCTCTCGGCGGAGGTTCTGCTGAGTACTTTCGCCAGGATGGAGGGACGCCCTGGGGCTGCTGTGGTCCTGGACCCCGGTAGCAACGAGATTCTTGCCCTGGTCAGTGTCCCATCGTTCGATCCTGATGCGTTCGAGGCGAACGATGGCGTCCGACTGCAGGAGATCGTTGGAGACCCCCTCGGACCGCTTACGAATCGAGCTCTTAATGGCCTCTACTCACCGGGATCTACGTTCAAACTGATCACTGGGGCGGCCGGGCTCGTGGCGGGGGTAGTGGAGAGCACGGACAGGCTCATGTGTGGGGCTACCTGGGCCGGTGTCGATCCCCCCCGGGCCAATTGGGAGGAGAGTCGTGGCCTGCTACTCATTTCAGAGGGACTCATGCTTTCGTGTAATCCTGTGTTTTATGAGATCGGGCTTCGCCTCTACAACAATACTGACGGTGCTCTCTCGGAAATGGCGCGCGAGTTCGGGTTTGGCAGCCCCACGGGGCTGGCGGCGCTTCGGGACGAAGCCGGGCTTGTGCCTGATGCGGAATGGAAGTCCGAAGCGACAGGAGAGCCGTGGTATCCGGGGGATGAGGTAAACATCTCGATTGGGCAGGGAGCCCTCCTGGTGACGCCTTTGCAGCTGGCGAACGCCTACAGCACCTTCGTGACAGGTCAGCTGCGAAGCCCTCTCCTCGTAGTCGAAGAGGAAGTCGCAATTGCTGGGACGCTACAACTAGAGCCGGCCGACCGGGCAGAGTTACAGCGTGGCCTTGAGCTGGTCACAGGTCCGGACGGGACCGCGCACGCCGCCTTCTGGAGTTTGGGTTACCGAGACTTTGGTGGAAAATCCGGGACCGCAGAGGACGCAGGCGAGCAGCAACACGTGCTCTTTGTTGCGTTCAGCCCGGCTGCGTCCCCCCAGGCCCTTGCAGCGGTGGTGCTCGAGGACGGACAGTCTGGTTCGCTAGAAGCGGGCCCGATCGCGCGGGACGCTGTACTCGCCGCGCTTTCGGCTCCGTAGGTTCGTCCAATGGAGGAGCTTGTTTTCAAGACGGCCAGGGAACTGCTGATGCTCATAAAGATGGGGGACCTCTCAAGCCGCGAAGTACTAGCCGCTCATCTCCGCCAGATCGAGCGAACGAACCCGGAAGTGAACGCGATTGTCGAGCTCGCGGTCGACCGGGCAGCGGCCCAAGCCGACGACGCGGACCGTAGATTCGCTGGGGGCGACGAGCTGGGACCGCTTCACGGCCTCCCGATCGCCCACAAGGACCTGTTCGATACGGCCGGCATTCGGACCACGCGCGGGTCTCCAATCTTTGCGGATCATGTTCCGACGACTGACTCACCTGTGGTGTCGACGCTTCGGCGGGCAGGTGCCATCACAATCGGAAAAACGAACACGTCCGAGTTTGGGATTGGTTCGCAGACTTTCAATCCCGTGTTCGGCGCCACGCGCAATCCGTACTGGCCTTTGCTGACTAGCGGTGGGAGCTCGGGTGGTGCGGCGGCCGCACTGGCCTGCGGAATGATCCCAATCGCCGATGGGACCGATCTCGGGGGTTCTCTACGGAATCCGGCCGCCTTCTGTAACGTAGTTGGGCTTCGCCCGACACCAGATGCTGCCACCAGGTCGGAAGGACCCTCCTGGGATCGCCTCGATGTGGTCGGACCGATGGCCCGCACGGTGGGCGATGTTGCTCTTCTACTGGAAGTAATGACCGGGGGCGAACGTCCGGCAGCCCCGCGAGTGCCAGACGGCGGGGGGGATGGGCCCTCGATTGCGTGGAGTGAATCGCTCGGTGGACTTCCTGTGGAGCCGGCCGTGATCGAGGTAATTCGGTCGAGCAGAGAGACGCTTGAGGGGCTCGGGTGCAGGCTCGAGGAGGCGACTCCGGATCTCGAAAATGCCGACCGAGTTTTCCGTCTCCTCAGGGCGCGACTCCTTGCGGCTACGCTGGGCGGTTACGTTCGAGAGCATCCGGACCTCGTAAAGGAGACCGTGCGCTGGAACGTCCAAATTGGGGAGCGCCTCGGAGCGCACGAGATCGAGGAGGCAGTTGAGCTTCAGGCTGGCCTGGTGCGGCGGATGGAAGAGTTCTTCCTACGATTCGATGCTCTCGTCTGCCCGGTCACGCAGGTGGCCCCTTTCGCTGTCGAAGTGGAGTACCCCGAGGAGATCGATGGCCAACGACTGTCAACCTACATAGACTGGATGCAGTCCTGTTATTTGATCTCAGCGACTGGGTGCCCTGCCCTTTCGATGCCGGCCGGATTCACGCCGGAAGGAATGCCGGTGGGAATCCAAATAGTCGCGGGGCCCGGAAAAGAGCGGACCATCGTCGATTTGGCGGAGCGCTTTGAGGGAGCCACCGAATACTGGCGCCGAGCGCCGGCCCTGGCCGTCTAGACCTCTGAACACTGTTTAACAAATGCTGCGAACAGGTTGCGGGCGTGAGCCTGGGATTCGATGAGATCTTCAGGGTGCCATTGAACACCGAGGGTCCATCGCTGGGAGGTCATTTCGATCCCCTCGATGATCCCATCCTCGGTGGTGGCGACAACTGTGGCACCATTCCCCAGGAGGCCTATGGCCTGGTGGTGGATCGAGTTAGTGGACACACGTGTTGCTCCCAGGACCTCGGCCAGACGGCAGTCCTCGGCGATGTCGACGTCGTGTGTATTCTCCTCGCGCTCTGACAGCTGACGATGTTCGAGCGCTCTGGGCCGTTGCGACGGGATGTCTTGGACGAGGTCTCCCCCGAGCACGATGTTCAAGGCTTGCATCCCCCGGCAGATTGCGAGGACCGGCAGGTCGCGCTCGAGGGCCCGCTGCGCGAGAGCGATCTCCTGCCGGTCCCGCTCGGCGGAGACGAATTCCATGTCCGTGCCGCTAGGTGGCTGGTCGTAGAGCTCAGGATGAATGTCGGCGCCACCTGTGAGCATAAGGCCCGAGGAGGCGCGGAGGATGGCCTTGGCTGTGTCGAGCGATAGCTGCGGGGCCACAAGGAGAGGAGTACCGCCGCCTGCCTCCAGGGCACGGATGTAGCTGCTGTTCAGAAAAGCGCGAGGTCCTGCGCGGCCCCTGCCGGGGCTCATGGTGACTGCGATCAAAGGGCCGGGCATGCGAAGATGGTACAACGGCCCGGTGGGCACCATAACGGTGTGCTCGAGGGTGCAAGCTCTCGTCGCCACCGAACGGGTGATTAGGCATAACAGAGAGTCTGCGCAAAGGCTTCGTGAACCGAGAGGCGAATTGTCATAAGTAACTAGAGATAAAGAGTGCTTGCGCAGTAGATTGCCTGCACTGGAGGCGGGGTGGTCGGCAGAAAACGCCCGCGGGTGGAGAGGCATTCGCTTCTTTCCGCGGGCGAGCTGAGGCTCCACTTCTTGGCTAAGAGCCTGCTACCGAGACTGTTACCGCAGCCCCGGGCCGGTCCCGCACTGGCCGCAAGCGCTCAGGCGCTTGAGTAGCAGGGGGTCGGCTCCAAGCGTCCGCTCCGCGGGGGGTCGAAATAAACTGCCGCGATCAGCCTCCAGGAAGAAGAGGCGTCCCTTCTGGGGCGCCTCTTCGCTAATTCTCCAGAGAACCAGGGTCGCGGGTTCAGGCGTCGATCTTGACGGTCGTCATCGAACTTCCCATGGGCCCACTCACCCAACCCCCCAGGTACGCGCCGAACTTGCCAGCTTCACCGCCCGCTACGACGAGCTTAATGTTCTGGGCGTCTCGGAACTTGGGCAGAACGGTGTCCAGCCCGATTCGTTCTGTCGCAGCCACCGGAATTCCTTCCTCGCACTCATCATCTCTCAGGATTTCGCGAACGGCTTTCTCGCTGGCCCGCTGAATCTGCTCCCTGATCTGGTCTTTCGACCATCCGTCCCTCCCGAACGTGTCGACGTGCTCGGGTGGCACGATCACGACGATCTCGCCGTAGTTGTACTGCTTCGGGTGCCCTACAGCAGACAGGGCCAGCCCATAGCTCGTGGCGAGGGAGGCGGCACTTCGCGACAACTGGTCGATGATTGCATTCGGCGCCCCGCCGGCGAATACGGTCACTGTGCTGTCACTCGCTGCGAACCCACGCTCCACGTGGAGCGGTTCCCAGTTGCTCCGCTCCTCGAACTCTGCGAAGCAGAAGGTGTATTTGCCGGGCTGGCCAAGAGCTGCCCGATCGACTTCCCCCGGACGGCCACCTCCGACGTTTCGCACGGTGAGTTGGACTGCTCGACCGATGGTTGCGTTAGCACGAGTCCCCTGGCCTAGGGTGTTCATTCGCATGTTCATCCCAATCCTCTGGCGAATCGGACCGTTCACGATGATCACCGGCGTGGGGAAGTGTGTCGTCGCGAGCACACCGTGCATGTTGAACTGCTCGGTGCAGATGGCTTCAATGGCTGCGATGACAACCGGGAGATATTCGGGCTTGCAGCCCGCCATTACCGAATTGATTGCTACCTTTTCAATCGTTGCCGGTCCGTAGTTCGGGGGAACGCTACCCAGGACCTCCTGGGCGTCACGGGACGTTCCACCGAGCATTGCGAGCACCCGTTCCGGAGTCGGAGGCACGACGGGCAGACCGTCGGTGAGGCCCTGGTCGAACATGAACTCAAAAACATCATCGGATGTGCCGATCTCAATCTTGCGCGCTCTGATGGGACTGCCTTCAGCCTCGGCCGCAAGACGTTCGGCGATGCTAGGTTCGACGGAGCGCGAGCCACAGCCTGGACGGAGAGCAGGAAAGGACTCCCAGTCGACATCTTGGGCCGACCGGCCGCTCAGCGAGGCAAGGTCCTGGAAGAGGGTCTGCCAGTCCGAACGCTCGAACCCGATGACTCTGCTGCTCTCTTCCCCATCGCCGTCGGCCACCACGATCGTCGGGACGGTGTCCAGATCGAAGGCGTACGATACCTTCAGGGCCGAGTCATCGAGAACCGGCATGTTTGATGGCAACCTGCTGGCGTAGGCATCAGGGCCGTCCTCGTCCTGTGCGACGACCCAGGTGTCGATGGGCCCGGCGAATGTTTCGCCGATCTTGTCTATCAGGCTTGAAGTCAGTTCACACGTGGGGCAGTCGTCCTTTACGAACGCGAGGACCACGGGCCTTCCTTCTACCCGTCTTCTGACGGTGCCGGCTTGGTCGGAGAGTTCGAATTGGGGGAGTGCGGTCATTCCGACGATTCTACGCTTGAGCCGCTCACGGTTGCGCCGGCCATCCCTCCTCCGCGATCCTTCCAGCCGTGACAGATATTTCCTTTACGAGGACTGGCTACTGGGCCCACGTTGGCATCGAGGCGGTTAGCGTTGGCAGCGGCGCCGCTGTGGCGCGTGTTCGGCTGGAGGGGAAGCATCTTGGTGTCGATCATTCGGTTCACGGCGGCGCCATCTCAAGTGTTGTCGACGCCGCTGCCGGCCTGGCGGTCCGGTCACTTCGCAGCGAGGAAGAGATGGCGAGACGGCCCCATGCCACGACAGATCTGCATGTTACTTACATTGGCCCGCCTGCGGGTTGTGAATTAATCGCGCGCTCGACTGTGGTGAGGGAAGGTCGGGCGGCGTTCTTCGTCGAAGTACCGGTGTCGGACGAAAGTGGCTCGGCAATCGGCCGTGGCTCGGCGATATTCGTTGTGGTCTCGGAGAAAACCGGTGGCCGCTGAGAAAGTCCGCTATCCACTCATTGTGGCGGAGGTGCACACCACGCGGGAGGCCATCCCTTTGGGCCCTTCACGTTGGAGCTTCCCAGACAGCAGGCGCGCACTGCCGCCCGGCCTGGTGGCAGTGGGGGGCGACTTCGAGCCGGAAACTGTTGCGGCGGCTTATCGAGCGGGGGCATTTCCGTGGCCGAACGATGAGGAGGAGTACCTCTGGTTCTCGCCGGACCCGCGGGCCGTTCTCTCTCCACGGTCGGTGCACTTCTCGCGTCGTCTCCTGCGGACTATCCGGCGGGGTCACTTCTGTGTGACCGTGGATGCGGCTTTCGATAATGTCATCGCCCTCTGCTCTAGGGCTCACGAAGAGCTCTGGATCACACCGGCTTTGGAGGAGGGTTACAGGGCCCTCCACCGGCTTGGGTGGGCTCATTCCTTCGAAACCTGGAACCCGGAAGGAAGGCTGGTTGGCGGAGTGTACGGCGTTGCGTTAGGGGCGTTGTTCGGCGCTGAGTCCATGTTTCATCTTGAGACGGATGCATCAAAGGTGGCTGTCGCAGGGATGATGAGCCACCTGACAGCGCTCGGAGTGTGGCTCGTTGACATCCAGGTTATCTCGCCTCATACGAGGTCCCTCGGCGGCGTAGAGATTTCCCGAGACGAGTACTTGGACAGCCTCTCGGAGGCTTCGCGACAGCCCATTAGTTGGGTATCTACCCTTAGCGCTGGGCAAGGGGCGGAGCAAACGAGCGATTAGCCTGTTCGCATTTGCTCGGCTACTGGCACGGGGGTATTGTTTGTACCGCACTTCACAAGCGCACCGAACGGGGTTTTCGGAGGGCGTTCCGATTGAGCTTTTATGACTCTTGGTCGGCGGTGCTGGTGGCAGCCGTCGCCGGGTTTGTTCTCGTCTTCACCGCACTGGTTGGTACCCGTCTCGTGGCCCCTTTCGGCCGGGAGCGTGGCAAGGACGTCTCCTATGAATGTGGAATGCTTCCGATTGGCCGAAATTGGTCCCAGGTACACGTCCGTTACTACCTGATCGCTATCCTCTTCCTCATCTTCGATGTCGAGGCGGTTTTCATATTTCCGTGGGCAGTGACTTTCGTGCAAGCACCTGATTTTGTGTTCTACGAAATGATCGTCTTTATCGGGGTGCTTGCCTTGGGTCTGGCGTATGCCTGGCGCCGCGGCGTCCTGGAGTGGCGATGAGCGACAAAGCCACATCGGGTTTCCCTAACTATGTGCCCGATTTCGGGGACGAGGAGGCGCGCCTCCAGCCCATAGAGCTCGCGGATTCCACGTCGGCCTATCGGATCGTGTTGCCCGGAGTGCTGCAGACCGGTGTCGACACGGTTGTCGCGATAAGCCGAAAGTCATCACTCTGGCCGATGACGTTTGGTCTCGCCTGCTGTGCAATCGAGATGATTGGCACTTTCATGGCGAATCACGATCTCGACCGATTTGGGATCGTTCCCTGGCCGAGTCCGCGTCAAAGCGACGTGATGATTATCTCCGGGACAGTCACGAAGAAGATGGCCCCTGCGATCAAGCTGCTTTACGAGCAGATGCCGAATCCGAAGTACGTGATTTCAATGGGCGCATGCGCAACGAATGGCGGCCCCTACACCGAATATGATCGCGTTCTCCAGGGCGTGGACAAGATCATTCCCGTCGATGTCTACGTCCCGGGCTGTCCTCCTCGCCCAGAGGCGCTGTTAGACGGTTTCCTGGCTCTCCAGGGAAAGATCATGGAAGAGCGTCGGATGGTCGGATGAGCAACCGGGACCACTACACATTGAAACCACACGCACAGGTCCCCGATGAGGCGCTCGCGGACGTCATACGGGGCGCGGTGACTGGCATCGAGCTGGAGTTTAGCGACACGAAGACCGATCTTGACGTCCGTGTCGCGGCAAACGATCTAACGGCGCTCGTCCAGGTCCTGGCTGAAGCTCCCGCGCTCTCGTTTGATTTCCTCAGAAATATGGTTGCTCTCGATATGGGGGAAGAAGGGCTCGCGGCGAAGTACCAACTCTACTCGTTCGAGCATGGCCATACGCTGCAGGTGACAGTCCTCACCCCACCGGGTGAGCTGACGATTCCATCTCTGACGAGCTTTTTCGCCACTGCCGATTGGCACGAGCGGGAAGCGGCAGAAATGATCGGTCTGGTCTTCGAAGGGCATCCGAACTTGACGAATTTGCTCCTTGAGGAAGATCTCAAGATCCACCCGCTACTCAAATCTCATCCTCTGCAGCCGGCCGAGATAGTCCAGGGCATCGAGGATGGATCGCCGGGGTTCGACTTCTAATGGCGATCTGGCCGGAGGCGAAGACCGCAGAGGGAGCCGACGAATTTCAGACGGTCGACATGACCATCAATGTCGGCCCCCAGCACCCGGCGACGCACGGTGTATTCCGCATGGTTCTCAAGGTGGACGGAGAACTCGTCGTGGATTGCGCTCCTTATATTGGGTACCTTCACCGGGGCCTGGAGAAGCTGAGCGAATCGCGCGACTTCAGGCAGGCGATGGGATGGTGGGACCGTACCGACTATCTCGCCGGTCTCTGCTGTGAGGGCGCGTACTGCATGGCGGTGGAGAAGCTGGCCGGCATTGAGGTGCCTGAACGGGCCGAGTACATCCGCGTCATGCTCATGGAGCTCTCCAGGATTAATTCTCACTTCATGTTCCTCGGAGCATTCGGCGCTGATGTCGGATCGTTCGGCACGTCGTTTGTCTACGCGTGGCGGGAGAGGGAGCGCATCTACGACTTTCTCGAGGAAGTCGCCGGCGATCGCATGTTCCCAACCTATTTCAAAATCGGTGGGGTCTCGATGGATCTGCCGGAAAACTATGAGTCCCGCCTGCGCGAGCTCCTCGGCCATGTTCACCAGGGCCTGGAGGACTTTGATGGGTTGCTGACCGGAAATGAGATCTTCGTCGAGCGCTGTCAGCATCTGAATCCGCTGAAAACCGAACAGGCGGTCAACCTGGGCTGTACCGGACCTCTTCTGAGGGCAACCGGCATTCCCTGGGACGTGCGGAAAGCCGAGCCGTATTCGATCTACGACCGGCTCGATTTCGAGATTCCGGTAGGAGTCCAGGGGGACGTGTTCGATCGTTATTTTGTTCGCCTCGCGGAGATTTACCAGAGCTCCCGGATTATCGAGCAGTGCCTCGAAAACATGCCGTCGGGCCTTGTCCTCAGCCAGGATCTGCCAAAGACGCTCCGCATCGACGATGCCGAGTGCTACCTGAGGACGGAGGGGACAAAAGGCGAGTACGGCGTCTATGCGATGGCACGTGGAGGCACAAACGCCTATCGCATGAAGCTTCGCGCCCCCTCGTTCAGCAACCTGTCAGCCCTTCGTGACATGGTCATCGGTACGTATGTTGCGGACGCCATTATCATCCTCGGCTCGCTGGATATCGTGCTCGGGGAGGTTGACAAGTGAACGTGCCCTTCCCGTTTGCGGACCCGCTGTTTGGCATGTGGAGCTGGCTCGACGTGATCATCCGGACTGTCATCATCGTTCTGGCAATGACTCTGGTGGTGGTCTATCTCACGTACGGTGAGCGCAAGGTCATCGCCCGAATGCAGCAGCGCCTCGGCCCAATGCGGACAGGTCCGTGGGGTCTGCTCCAGGGCGTCGCCGATGCGCTAAAGCTCATCTCGAAGGAAGATCTGCGCCCGCAGCGCGCCGACCGTTGGGTCTTCGAGTTCGCTCCCTTCGCAACGTTCATTCCGGTGCTGCTTGTCCTTGTGACGCTTCCCTTCGCTGAGAAGTGGGGTGTCCGGAGCTTGCCGCTCGGTCTCTTTTTCGTGTTCGCAGCTCTCGGCCTGAACATCGTTGGAATCCTCATGGCGGGGCTGGGATCCGGTAACAAGTACGCGCTGCTTGGCGGAGTTCGAGCCGCTGCGCAGATGATCAGCTACGAAATTCCCCTGGTGCTGAGCCTGATCAGCGTGGCAATGGTGGCGGGCACGCTTAATCTCAACGAAATAGCGCTTCTGCAGGAGGACCGGCCGTTTATCCTCCTCCAGCCCCTTGCCTTTCTCATCTTCTTCACGGCCATGCTCGCGGAACTTCACAGGGCGCCCTTCGATATCCCCGTCGCTGAGTCCGAGATCGTCGGCGGATATTTCGTGGAATACTCCGGCATCCGCTGGAGCATGTTTCAGCTGACTGAGTACGCGTCGATGTGGGCCTTTAGCATTTTCGGGGCCCTCGTCTTCCTTGGTGGCTGGGAGTTCCCCTTTGGCTCTGATTGGGGTTGGGGGTGGCAACTGGCTCTGACGTTGGCCAAGAGCTTTGCTCTGATCCTGATCATCTTCTGGGTTCGAACTACGGTTCCGCGACTCCGGATTGATCAGCTCATGGGTTTCTGTTGGAAGATCCTCCTGCCGCTGAGCATCCTCCAGATTCTCATGAACGGGTTCATCCTTGTTTACGAATGGCCAGAGGAGCTGCTCACAGTCACGAGCGGAGCGGGCGTGGTGGTCTTGGTCGGCTTCGTCCTTATTCACGCTGTCAGGAGAACTCAGAGTAAGGGTCTTGTCGGCGCCTACCGCGAGGCACAGGTGCCGATGCAATGAGAGGATTATTCAAAGGACTGGCCACGACTTTCTCAACGGCCGTTCGGGGTCCTGTCACCGTCGAGTACCCCGACGAAAAGCACGTGCTTCCCAAACGGCAGCGAAGCTTCCCTGTTCTTCTCTGGGACTTCGATCACGACGAACCGGTCTGCACCGGCTGCAACGTTTGTATTCGAAACTGCCCCGTCGACTGCATGTCGGCCACGATGAAGGACAACCCTAAGTACGCCCAGGGCACAAGCGACCGGCGGAAAATCGTCGAGAAGTTCTGGATTGACTACGCGCGTTGCATGCGCTGCGACATTTGCGTCGAGGCATGTTCGTTCGAAGCCATCGTGATGGACAACACGTGGGATGGTCACCAGCACTCCGTTTTCGACCGTCGGGATCTGCATATGGATATCTCGGACCTGACCGAGGCCAGCAGGTCAGGAAGGCTCCAACTGCTTTGGCGGCCTGATGACAGCATTGCCGAGAACGTTGCCGGACTTGGCGACGAGGTGACGGCGACCTTCACGGTTTCAACGCCGGAAGCACGCCGGAGGATGCTGGAACGTATCGAGCAGGGCCTCCCGGCAGCTATCCAGGAGCGGGAGCCGGAGAAGCCGAAAGAAACGGCGGCAGGCGCTGGCGCGGCCGCAGGGCTCGGCGATGTGGAGATGTTGTCTCCCCGTAAGGCCCGGGCGAAGAGGATGCGCGCCCAAAGGGAGGCCAAGGAGTTTCAAGAGCGTGGCGAGCCGGTGCCCCAGGAGGTTCAGGCGACTATCGATCTCTACAGCACGATGGAGCAGGGAATCATGCCGGGCGCGGCTCCGGGCGCCTCTGGAGCCGCGCCCGGCGAGGTGCTCACCGGGACTAACTCGGACGGCACTATGCGATTCCCACCGGATGTGGGCACTGGACCGAAAGGCGACCCCAACTCGCTGGCCAAAGTCAAAGCCCGGCGGACCCGGGCCGAGCGGAAGGCCAAAGAGCTCATCGAAGCGGGTGAGGAGATTCCCGAAGACATCGCCACGACGCTCTACGACCTCGGGAGCGACCTCGCACCCGGGGGGGGCATCTGGACGACACTGGCCGGGGCAACCGGAGCGGGCGGCGCCGTGGAGGTGCTCACCGGCACCAATCCGGACGGGAGCATGCGATTCCCACCGGATGTTGGCACCGGCCCCAAGGGCGATCCTAACTCCCCCGCCAAGGTGAAAGCGCGCCGGATGCGAGCGGAACGCCAGGCCAAGGAGCTGGTCGATGCGGGGGAAGAAATTCCTGAGGATATGGCGAAAACTCTGTACGACCTCGGCAGCGACATGGCTCCCGGTCGCACGATCTGGGAAGAACTGGCTGAGGTCGTGGGAGGTGCTGGAGGTGGGGTAGCCGCAGCACCCTCAGCCGGCGGGTGGGTACCTCCGCCCGGGATCGGCACGGGTGCGAAGGGCGACCCGAACTCCTTTGCAAAGGTAAGAGCCCGTAGGATGCGAGCCGAACGCCAGGCTCGAGAGGCCCTCGAGGCTGGCGAGTCGATTCCTGAGGATGTCCTCAACACGATCAACGAGCTGGGCGGCACGGTACCGGAGGCGTCCGACTGATGGTGACTGAAGTAATCTGGTGGGTCTTCGCGGTCGCGATCGTCGTCACGTCGCTTGGCGTGGTCGTATCGCGCTCGGTGATCCACTCAGCGATATTTCTCATCCTCAGCCTTGTCGGTGTTGGCGCCATGTATGTGCTGTTGACGGTTGAATTTATCGCGCTGGTTCAGTTCCTGATCTATGGCGGTGCTGTGACGGTGCTGATTCTTCTTGCGCTTATGCTGACGAGGCTTGCAGATGCGACTGAGGCACCAGCCGGAGGATTCCAGATTCCGATGGTGCTAGCAGCAGGGCTCGCGGCGATCCTCGTGGGGGTTGCCCTGGTCACTGAATGGCCCGGCGATGTCGACGACTCGCCGGCGAACGTTCCAATTGACCTCATCAGCGAGAAGCTCTTTCAGGACTTCGGAGCGCCTTTCGTGATCGCTTCAGTCCTTCTCCTAGTCGCCCTGGTGGGCGCGGTCATCCTGGCGAGGCAGGAGGACTCCGATTAGATGGTTCCCCTCGAAAATTACCTGATCCTCAGTTCCATCGTGTTCTCAATCGGCGTGTTCGGCGTTTTATCTCGGAGAAGCGCGATCGTCGTTTTGATGAGCATCGAGCTGATGCTCAACGCCGTGAGTCTCAACTTCATCGCATTCGCTGCCTATCTCGACCCGGAACGAATCACCGGGATCATATTTGCTATCTTCGTGATCACTGTGGCCGCGGCCGAGGTTGGCCTTGCCCTCGCCATCGTGATCCGCCTGTTCCGAATTCGCGGAGTGTCGAACGTTGATGAGGCGGCGGCGCTCAGGTGGTAGCCGCAAGGGTGGAAGAGGGGACCAAGAACTGATGGGAGCCCAGGACGTCTGGCTGCTCGCTGCAATCCCGGCAGGAATGTTCGTGGTGCTTTCGCTGTTCGGGCGGTGGCTACCGCGTGGTGGAGATCTCCTCGGGGTGGCAGCCACCGGAGCGGCCTTCGTTCTCTGCTTTCCGGTGGTGGTCGACCTCCTGGACTCGTCAGGGGGACTCGGACCGGTCGTTAAATCGGTCGAATGGTCCGAGGTAGGCGCGAGCTTTGTGCTGGACCAGGGCACCTTCGTTGATCCAATCACGATCGTGATGTTCGCCGTGATCACAACGGTCGCCCTGATGGTGAACATCTTCTCCATCGGCTACATGAAAAACGAGCCTCGCTACTTCTGGTTCTTCGCGGTCCTCCAACTCTTCGCGGCTTCGATGTTACTGCTGGTCATGGCAGACAACCTGCTGCTCCTCTACATCGCCTGGGAGCTCGTCGGCGTCTGCTCCTTCCTGCTCATCGGCTTCTATTGGGAGAAGCGCAGCGCAACTGAGGCCGCGAAGAAGGCATTCATTACGACGAGGATCGGCGACATCGGCCTGCTGATCGGAATCATTCTCTTCTGGCGTGCAACCGGCACGTTCAACATCCAGGAGCTGATTCACGAGGTCGAAGGAGGCCACGTCGCCGATGGGACGCTCTTCTGGGCTTCGCTATTCATGTTCCTCGGTGCGATGGGCAAGAGCGCCCAGGTTCCGTTCCACGTGTGGCTTCCCGACGCGATGGAAGGCCCGACGCCGGTCAGTGCTCTCATCCATGCAGCGACGATGGTCGTGGCGGGCGTCTATCTGACCGCCAGGATGCTTCCGGTGTTCGAGGCTGCCGATGGCATGCTCCTCATCATTACGATTGTTGGCCTCGTAACCGCCCTCCTGAGCGGAGCGATTGCGTTCGCGCAGACGGACATTAAGAAGGTGCTTGCGTATTCGACCGTAGGCCAGCTTGGATTCATGTTTGTCGCCCTTGGCTCGGCCAGCCCTCAGGCGGCGATGTTCCACCTGATGACCCACGCATTCTTCAAAGCTCTGCTTTTCCTTGGGAGCGGTTCGGTCATTCACGCGACTCACCACAACCAGGAGATGGACAAGCTCGGCGGGCTGTGGCGGAAGATGCCGGTCACCGGCACGACCTTCTTCTTAGGCTCCCTTGCCTTAGCAGGGGTCGTGCCCCTCGCGGGGTTCTGGAGCAAGGATGAAATTCTCAACTCCACGATCCACCACTGGGATGGTGCCTGGGCGACCGTGATCCTGTCCGTTGCGGCCGTCATGACCGCTGCTTATACGACTCGTCTCTTCATCCGTACATTCATGGGGGGCCCGCGGGACAAGGAGGTACACGACCACACTCACGAGTCCTCGTCCGTGATGACCTTGCCCCTAGTTTTTCTGGCCATTCTCGGGACTATCTCCGGCTTCGTGGTGTTCGGCGGCGTTGGCGACGCCCTGGGATTTCCGGGCGGGATTACCGAATTCGTTTTCAACATCGAGGAAGGTCCCGAAATCTACGAGTTCGATGTCGGCCTGGCGCTCTTGTCGATTCTGCTCGCCGCAGGCGGAATCCTGATCGGCGGCTGGTTCTATTGGAATGGGCGCCTCGACCGAGCGACTTCATTGGCCGAGTCACAGCCGCTCGTTTACCGTGCCGTCAAGAACAAGTTCTACTTCGATGAGGTCTACCAGACCGCCGTTGATCGTGGTGTTCTCGGGTTTAGCTACCTCGTGAGCTGGTTCGACCGCTACGTGGTCAACGACACTGGTGTCGACGGTTCGGCCCAGGTCACCGGCTACTCAGGCTTCCTGCTGAAGCACCTTCAGACCGGACGGATGCCTAATTACGCGTTAGCACTCGCGCTGGGAGTCGTGGGACTCACATTCATGGGCCTTGTGTTGCGGAGCTGGTGAGATGACGTTCGACGAAGGACAGGGTTACGTAATTCTCGCGACCCTCCTCTGCCCCGTCGTTGCCATGTCCATCCTGCTTATGGTGCCGGGATCGATGAAGATGGCAGTTCGTGTCATCTCGTTGGTGTTCGCGGCCGCGACGCTCGGACTTTCGACCTACGTCTTTGTGGCCTACCAATTCGGCGAGTCGGTGACTTTCCAGTCCCTCGACACGATCCAGATGGAACTGCAGTGGGCCTGGGCTGAAAATATCGGCTTCTTGGGCGAGAACGGCATCACCCTCCACCTGGGAGTCGACGGTGCCTCGTCGCTGCTGGCCCTGCTGACAGGCGTAGTCGCGTTCGCGGCGACGCTCACAAGCTGGAAGCTCGACTACCGGACCAAGGACTTCTTCATCCTGTTCTGGGCTCTGGTGGCGGGTGTGTATGGCACCTTCTTCTCGCTCGATCTCTTCTTCTTCTTCTTCTTCTATGAACTCGCGGTGGTGCCGCTGTACCTGCTCATCGGCGTCTGGGGTTCAACGAGGAAGGAGTACGGGGCCGCGAAACTGACCCTGATGTTGGTTGCTGGATCAGTGCTGGTTTGGATCGGCATCTTTGCGGTGGTCTACGAGGCCGGACTCGGGACATTCGATCTCCCGGTCCTCTGGGAAGCGGGGCGAGACGGAACGCTCGACGAGAACTTCCAGAAGACGTTTTTCCCGTTCATGGTCGTCGGATGTGGAGTGCTGGCAGCGCTTTGGCCGCTCCACACCTGGTCGCCGGATGGCCACATGTCCGCGCCAACTGCTGTGTCGATGGTGCACGCGGGCGTCCTCATGAAGCTGGGTGCTTTCGGCATCATCCGACTGGGAATCCAGCTACTTCCGGAAGGCGCGGAGTTCTGGATGCCATCTCTGATGGTGCTCGGCACGATCGGTGCTGTGTACGGCGCCGTGGGTGCATTGACGCAACGCGACCTCAAGCTGATCTCCGGATACAGCTCGGTCAGCCACATGGGATACGTCCTTATGGGCCTCGCAACTATGAACGCCATCGGGGTTACCGGAGCTGTGCTCCAGATGTTCAGCCATGGCGTCATGACGGCTCTCGTCTTCCTCATGATTGGAGCCATTTACGACCAGTCTCATACCCGCGACATAAGGGACTACGGCGGAATAGCGAAGGTGATGCCCCTGTGGGTCATCTGCTACGGAATCGCTGGCCTTGCGAATGTCGGACTTCCGGGGCTGTCGGGATTTACGGCCGAGTTCCACATATTTGTTGGCACTTTCCAGTCCTACCCGATCGCTGGTGCGCTGGCGATCGTCGCCGCTGGCCTGGCAGCGGCTTACATGTTGAGAATGTTCGCGATCGTCTTCTTCGGCCCGCTTACGCTGCGCTGGAAAGACAGTCTGCACGACCTGACGCCAATGGAGACCATGGCCGCTGGGACGTTGATCGCATCCATCGTTGTAATGGGACTCTGGTGGGCTCCGTTCACTGACCGCGCCTCGCATTCCGTGACCATGTGGATGGGAAGCTGATGGAACGCGACTACACGATATTCATTCCCGAGTTCATTGCCTGTGGCGTGGCCGTGTTCGTCATATTTGTCGAGCTCATGTGGCCGAAGATTCAGCGTGAGTACCTCGCTTATCTAACCGCGGCGGGGGCGCTGGCGTGGGGCATCGCGGGGCTGTTCTACATTGGCAAAGACCCGGTCGAATTCCAGGGTCTGATTCTCAGTGACGACTACACTACCTTCTTCCGACTTCTCGGTGCCGGGATCGTGTTCGCGACATCGCTGATCTCCGCTCACTACCTCCGCACGCGTGTCCAGACGGCGGGCGAATACTACGGACTTCTACTGGTAGCTGGTTCAGCCCTCGTTTACATGGCCGCTGCGGAGGAACTGATTACCGCCTACATCTCCCTCGAGCTCTTGAGCTTCTGTTTGTACATCCTGGTCGGATACCTGAAGCGCGACAGGCTCAGCGCCGAGGCCAGCCTTAAGTACATCCTGCTCGGGGCGTTTGCCAGCGCGATGTTCCTCTACGGCATGAGCCTCCTCTACGGCATCACGGGCAGCACGACATACGCCGGCATCGCGGAAGGGTTGAGCGCAGGCGGAGGCGAGAATAGCGCGGCGGTCGTCGTCGGTCTGATGCTGATAGTCGTCGGCGTGGGATTCAAAGTCTCGGCGGTCCCGTTCCATATGTGGGCTCCGGATGCCTACCAGGGGGCTCCGCTCCCGATCACAGGATTCCTCTCGACGGCCTCGAAGGTGGCAGGGTTCGCACTGATACTGCGGCTCTTCTCCGGTGCACTTTTGCCAAGCGCAGAGGAATGGCGGTGGGCCATCGCTCTGCTTGCCGCCGTAACGATGACCTTCGGTAACGTCGTTGCCATCCAGCAATCGAACCTCAAGCGGCTTGTGGCCTACAGCTCGATCGGCCAAGTCGGATATATGTTGGTCGTGGTTGCCGCAGTCGGTTATGGCCAAGGCGACGAACCGCGTGATGCCTCGTCGACGCTGCTGCTCCACCTTGCCGGCTACGCAATCTCGACGCTCGCACTGTTTGCGGCACTGACGGCCTATTACAATCGTACCGGTCGCGAGTCGATCGCGGGGCTGCGCGGGCTGGCGGAAACATCGCCATTCTTGGCCCTGGTAATTACTGTCTCGCTCTTCTCTTTCGCGGGGCTGCCGTTCTTCGCAGGTTTCGCTACAAAGCTGTTTCTGTTCCAGGCCAGCACGGTCAGTCTGGGGATGCTCTGGCTTGTCGGACTTGGGGCCGTAAATAGCTTTATCAGTCTTTACTACTATCTGATGGTCATGAAACAGATGTATCTCTTTGATCCTGAGGAGGGTGATAAGCGGTTCCGTCCATCTCCTCTGCTCACGCTCACGAGTGGTGCTCTCCTGCTCGGCGTGGTGTTTATCGGCATCTGGCCTACGCCGGTCTTCAGGGGCGCTCACGAAGCTACAGAGCCGCTCTTCGAAGCGCCGATTGAGGGACAGGCCCGGCTGCCGTAACCTCTCGTTCTGCCGCGATGCTGACTTCACCACGACTACCGAAACAGCATGTGGCCGAAGCTATCGGTACGTTTGGTCTCGTTTTTGGCGGTCCCGGGGCCGCTGCTGTAGATGCCGCTAGCGATGGCGCAGTCGGGACTGTAGGTGTGGGGATTGCGTTTGGCATCGTGGTGATGGCCATGGTCTTTGCCTTTGGCCCGATTTCCGGCGCTCACATCAATCCCGCCGTGACCGTCGCTTTCTGGGTGCGCGGATTAATCTCGACATCGAAGGCTGCCGGGTACATCGCCGCTCAGCTATTTGGTGCGGTAGCCGCGGGCTTTGTCATCGTTGGAATCGTTGGTGACGCTGGGGATGCAGGGGCCTCCGCCCCCAGAATCGGCGGTACAGATGCCGCGCTGTATTCCGAAATTGTTCTGACGTTCTTCCTGGTGATCGTGGTATTCTTGGTTGCTGTTGATCCTAGGGGCAACGGGCCTCTTGCTCCCTTGGCCATCGGCGGCTACATCGGGGTGGCCGCCACAGGCTGGGGGCCGATTGCGAACGCCTCACTCAATCCTGCGAGGAGCTTCGGCCCGGCTGTCGCGGCCGATGTCTGGAACGCGCATTGGGTCTACTGGGTAGGGCCCATTGCCGGGGCCATCCTCGGCGCATTCGTGGCCAGGATTCTGATGGAGCAGAGCAGTGACCGTCCCTGACCCGCCTTCTGGTGACGAGCGACTGACACTGCTGTTTGCCTGCATCCACAATGCGGGGCGTTCTCAGATGGCGGCCGGGTTCGCTCGGGAGCTTGGCGCCGATCGGGTCGAGGCCCTGTCAGCTGGTTCCGCTCCGGCGAGCGGCGTCAATCCAAGAGTTGTCGAAGCAATGAGGGAGAGTAGAGTCGACCTTAGTGAGGAGACCCCGAGCAAGCTTAACGATTCGGTCGTTCGTCAGGCAGACATCATCGTCACGATGGGATGCGGCGACGAATGCCCTGTCGTCCCCGGGCGCCGATATCTTGACTGGGAGATCGAAGACCCGACTGGACTTGGGCTCGACGGTATCAGGCAGGTGCGCGACGAGATTCAGGCTCGTGTGGAGCGGCTGCTCGTGGAATATGGCATACCCTTAGCGCGGACCTGGTGAGGGTGTTCGGAACAGATTTGACGATAATGTCTGGCGCTTGATAAGGTTCGGATCGAACATCCGTTCGAAGGTGACGCATGCAGGACTTGTCGACGAAACAAACTCTGATCCTCGAGTTTCTGCAGAAGTTCATCGACGACAAGGACTATCCCCCAAGCATCAGAGATATTCAGGTCGGCTGCGGCATAAGCAGCACATCGGTTGTTGACTACAATCTTAGGAAGCTCGAAGAGAAGGGGTTCATCCGACGCGACCGCGAAGTCTCGCGTGCGATCGAAGTGCTCTCGAACCGGCGACGGCTGCGAGTAATCGACGTTCCGGTCCTCGGAAGCATCGCCGCCGGCCAGCCCATTCCTGAACTGAGCAGTGAACGCTGGGACAGCGATGCCTCTGAAGTCGTCCCGGTCACCGAGGATATGGTCCAAGGTAAGACAAACGTGTTCGCTCTTCGAGTGCGCGGAAAGTCGATGATCGAGGACCTGATTGACGACGGCGACATCGTATTTCTCGAGCCGGTAAGGTCGGTCAACGATGGGGATAAAGTTGCCGTTTGGCTCAAAGACCGCGGCGAAGTGACTTTGAAGCGGATTTACCGTGAGGGGTCACAGGTCCGGCTCCAACCGGCGAACTCGGAAATGCAACCCATCTATAGCGAAGCTGAGAATGTCGTAGTCCAGGGACGCTTCGTTTCGTCATTGAGGCCGAGCGGCTAGCTCGCTCTTCAGCGGCCCAGTGCCGCAATCCGCCTTGGTACGCATGCTCCCGGATTCAACGGCCGAGCGTCCGCTAGCTCAGCAAAGAGGGTGCGGCCTACGCGGTCGACAACGTTTCGGTAGGTCTTCCGAGCGGGGAGACACTTGCTCTCGTCGGTGAATCGGGTTCCGATAAGACGGTTGTTGGCCGGAGCGCTGGCCTGTCATAAATCGGTCTGGCAGAGGTAATCAACTCGCCGGGCGACGAGAACGCCGGAGCGGAGCGAGCCGGGAGAGGCGCAGAGCAAGCGTGTCGATGGCGAGATCTTCGTCGATCTCGCCGAGCTTTATCCGGCGATCGCACTTGATGATCAGCTCGTAGGCGACGAGAATGCCCTCGATCTGGTGGCGCTCAGCCCGTGCTATGGCCTTGTCCCGCAGGTTTCGCCACGGGAGGCCTATAGCCTTCCCGATTTCCTCTCGACTCGATCCTGCTGCGAGGTGGTCGATGATCGGTGCCAGCCGGCGATAGGAGGCGCCGAGAAGGCCGAGCATGGCCTGGCTGTTTCCCCCCGAGCGGCGAAGGTAGTCGAGAGCAGCCAGAGCTTTCGGTAAGTCCCCGTCCATGAGCGCATCCACGAAATCGAATATCCGCGACTCGCGTTCGCCCCCACATACCAGGTCCACATCTTCGACGGTTACTTCCCTCCCCATCGTGTAGAGAGCGAGCTTGTCGAGTTCCCCACTGAGGGCGAGCGTGTCGGACTGGAACCTGAGGGCTAGGAGCCCCACCGGATCACTGACTTCTGGGCGGTTCCCCACGCGTTGTGTGGAGCGGTCCCGCGAGTAGCCGGTTCTCCAGGTGATGCCGCGGTCTCGAGCTTCGGACCTGATCCAGCGGGTTAGGTCATCCTTCTGAGGCGGGCGGTACTCCTCCAGTGCCGCGTCTGGGATCCGTTTGATGCGGTCGAGCAGTGCGTTTCTTCCCTGTACATGGCCTCCGATCAAGATGAGGTCGGTCGTTTCGGGGAGTTCCCCCTTTTCCAGGACTGAGAGTAGGGGAGACAGGGCTTCGATCATCGACTTCCCGTGAGAGGAGTTGAAGCGATCGACCAGGCTGGCAGCGACCACCAATCGTCTCTCCGCCAGGAAAGGTACTGTCATCGCTGCTGCGAGGATGGCCTCGGGCGTGGCGTCTCGCCCATCGAGCTGCGTGAGGTTCGAGCCCATTGAATCTTGGGCGCCACTCCCTACAGACGCTTCCTTCAACTGGGTCATGCGTCTTCGAATGGCTAGATCATCGCCGCCGTAGAGAACGTAGAGCACTGACCCGCATAATGCGGGGTCGCGGGAAGAAGTGCGAGTCGTTGTGTCAGCTCGCCGCGGCGCTCCGGGCTGCCAGGGCTGCCAGCCTTCGCTTTGTGCGGTCCGCCCGGCGTGTATGAATGGCGCTTTGCTTGGCGGCGGTGTCCAACGCGGAGTAGGCAGCGCTCAATGCTGCGGGCACTTCGTCGGTTTTTCCACCATCAACCACTTCGCGCAGCTCCCGGACACTGTTTCGGGCGAGAGACCTTCGTGCTCGATTGCGGTCGCGCCTCTTTAGGGACTGGCGCACCCTCTTGAGCGCGGATTTGGAGTGAGCCATCAGGGCCTTTCGGTTGTAGTGGGTTAAAGCGTAGGGGTGGCTTGCCGAAGAAGCAAAGATGTGTGGATGCCCATCCTTTGCCTATACTCATAATGCTGGCGCTGGTCGGCGGGGTGCGCGTCGCGCACAGGAGGTGAGTCCGTGAAGAAGTTGGTCGGCCTTTTTGGCCTGATCGCCCTGGTGGGCGGATTCTTGATGTTCTGGCGTCAAGGCCAGGATGATGATGCGTTCCTCGACGAGGAGCTTGATTAGCCTCAGCTCCATGCGATCCCAACGATGAGGATCGCGATCTCAGGCCGGGGTGTCGTCACGACTCACGGTTCTGGAGTTGATCGGGCCTGGGAAGCTCTGCTACGGGGTCTGCCGGGCGGCGATCCTGTGGCTGCGGATGGCGCTCAATTCGCCGCTCGCATTCCTTCGGCATACAGGCCGCATTCGTCTATCCCCGCGTCCGCGATTGGTGACATGGACGCGGGTGCGCTGCTTGCTGTGGAGTCCTCCCTTCAGGCCCTGGACGAAGCGAGCCTCGAGAATCCCCCCGGAGGGTCGGGTCGGGTTGCGATCGCCGACGGCCTCGCTTTCAGAGCACCCGGACAGGGGACGCTCTTCGTTCCCTACGGAGAGGCTCTGGCCCGCATGCTGGGGGTCAATGGGTCGGTTGTGGAACTGGGTGGTGGCGAGGCAAGTGGAGGTGCTGCCGTCGCCGCCGGGATGCGGCTCATAGAATCTCACGCTGCCGATGCTGTCATCGCCGGAGCCGCCCAGGTGCTCCAACCCAGCCTTATTAAGCACCTCCGCGACCAAGGCCAACTCACCTCAGGGCACAGCACTCCTTTCGACGAAGCTAATCCCGGCTGTGTTCCCGGGGAGGGGTCTGCATTCTTCGTTCTCGAGGCACCCGACGTTGCCGTGACCCGCGGGGCCCGCGTGAGTGCTTATCTCACTGGGATAGGTGAAGCTTTTGACCCGGCTGCCGAACCGCTGGCTCGCGCGTCTGCGAGATCGGTGGGTTTCGCTCTCCAGTCGGCCCTGGCCGAGGCGGGAATCGTCCAGGACCAGGTCGACCTTGTAGTTATTTGCGCTGACGGGAGACCGGCAGTGGATCGCTGCGAATCTACGGCCCTGAGACGGGTCTTCGGCAAGCGCGCGTTCGACCATCCCGTAGTGTCCACTGCGGCCGGGTCATTCGGATCGACTTTGGCGGCCAGCGGCCCTCTTGCTCTCTCGGCCGCGGTTGAGGCAATGGTTCACCAGGAGGTCTTTCCGGTGGCGCGGGGACCTGGCTCTCGACCCGAAGTCGGACTTGCCATTGCTACCAAGGCCGAGCCGATGCGCATCGATTGTGCCGTTGTTTTGGTGACCGGAACTGGTGGCTCGAGCAATTCTTTTGTGTTGGAGCGATCCACTTAGCTTTGAGGTCAGCGAGTCGGCAACGATAGACGAACGCTCTGCATCGTGGACCCGAACCTGTCGACAGTGGTCAACCACTCACGGAGCTTCGACACGTTCCGCTGTTCGGCAGCTTGTCTGCCTACCCTCATGCCGTCAATGTATTCGGCCAAGGCGGTGTCCATGGCATCGTCGAAAACACGGTAGCTTTCGCTTGGCGGGTCCAACGCCGCGAGTTGCTTGGCGGCGCAGGTCGACCCATCCGCCGCCATCGCTAGGTCTCCCCTGAACTTGGCGTTACGAGAGAACTGCCGGGAGGGCTATTTCTGCAGGAATCGACCCGTCGGGAGGCCGATAAGCGACTCACCTTGAGACACTGCATCGAGGTAGTCGCCAACGCTCGACGGGTTGGCAAGTGCCGTCGGCGTTTCACAAGCCTCTCGGTACGGTAGGGCGATCCCTCTCGAGCTGCAGGAAGTCGCAGCGAGCGCAAGAAAGCCCAGCATGAGGAGAACAAGGGCCTTCACTGCGCTCGCTCCCCGATAAATCTTGCCGCCAGTCTGCAAGCTCTTCCCCGATGGCTGATGAGATCCTTTTCTTCCGGCGATAACTGCGCCTGGCTTCTGGTCCCGTCCACCGAGAAGACGGGGTCGTATCCGAAGCCCCCGGCCCCTTGGCACGATTCGGCGATGTAGCCCTTCTGGACTCCTTCAAACGAGCGCATATCGGCGTCCCCCACCACGACCACAACGACTGCGCGATAGCGGGCCGAGCGTTGGGACATCGGGATTCCGGCGAGCTCGCGCAGAAGAAGGGCGTTTCGTCCCCTGTCATCGAGTTCACCGCCGCCGAAGCGCGCCGACCTGAGGCCGGGTCTACCACCAAGGGCATCGACCTCAAGCCCGGAGTCGTCAGCAAGACAGGGGAGACCGCTTGCCGTCGCGAAGGCGACCGCTTTGAGTGTTGCGTTCTCGAGATAGGTATCCCCGGACTCGTCTACCGTGAGGGTCAGGCCGACATCGTTGGGAGTGAGTAGCCGAAGGCTTGTCGAGAAAAGCAGACGCTTGAATTCGCGGACCTTCCCAGGGTTGCCAGTCGCGATCAACAGTTCCTTCATGTCCATTTGAGTTTCTCGGTCGCCGGGAGACCGGGCAAGGTGCGATCCAACCCCCGCAAGGATCTGGGGAAGTTGCTAGAGGATTGCATAAACCGGGCTCAGGGGGCTCACGTTTGTTACCAACCGACCGACGTTTGGACCAGAGGAGACGGCGTCAACTCTCGGTGTGGCCGGCAACCCGTCTAAGACTGCCTAACGCCGGCGTCCTCCGAACATTCCTTTGATCTGATCCCAGACGGACTTGCTCCCGACGCCGTGGAGGAACTCGCCCCAGGCCTGCTCAGCATTCACCGCCCTGGCGAATCCTTTGACACGGTCTTCAACGAGATCTTTGAGCTTTCCTTCCTCGCCAGCATCAAGCCAGAATCCGTGTTCTTCCTCGCATGTGTCGATTTCCAACGGGTTCGCCCGGTAGTTGAAGGCAACCATCTGCTTCGAACACACCGGGCAAGCAAGGTCACTGCCTCGTTTTGCATACTGGATTGTGCCTTTTCGCACATCGGGATCGGGAGCGAACTTGGCCTCGAGCTCGTCGAGTTCATGGTGATCTATCCAGCGACCGTTGCAATTCTTACAGTGGTCGATCTCTATGCCTTCGTGGCGCTCTATCGCCAGGTCAACCTGACAGCGTGGACATTGCATGTCTAAAGTCTAGATTCTGGCCGGGGGTGCAGCCAGCGGCAACAGGTAAATGAAATACGCCAAATCGTCACCTTGCTGGCGCCGGTGGTGGAGCCCGCTTGCCGATGATGATACTAATGGGACGGAGCAAGCCCTAGGGGAGACCATTATGCAGCGTTCGATTCTGATTTTTTTCGTAGCCTCGATTCTCTCATTGGCGGCGGCCTGCTCGTCAGACGAGGCCAAGTCGGGGCTCGTTGCGTCGGCAGACGATGATTTGTCGGAGACGGGGCAACTCCCGGGGTCGGGCTCTGCAGCTGCACTCCGCGTCTCTGCGGCGGTCGACAACGTAAACCTGGAGCCGTACAGGTTCAGCTGGAACATCACTCTGGGAGGACTTGAGGGGTTCGATGGCGAAGTTTCGCTCGGTGTCATCGGACAGGTTGATCCTGCGGGTGAGCAGATATCCATCAGCATTGATTTCTCGTCTCTGTTCGAGGCGATTTCAACGCTTCCCACGGAAGACGAAATGGATGCTGAAATCCTTTCCATGTTCAGCGGTGACGAACCAGTCCAGATGGTGATAAGCGAGGGAGCTGCCTACCTCAGGTGGTCGGCATTTACCGAACTCTTTGGCGTGACTACGCCCTGGGTCTTGATTCCGATGGATGACGTTCAGACGGGATTCGGAGAATTCGCCGACCCAAGCGCTTTTCTTGAAGTCCTTGGCGAGGTACTCGATCTCACTGAGGTCGGGCGTGAGACCATCGACGGCGATCAGGTGACGCATTACACAGGAGTGCTCGACCCGATGGCGGCGGCTGCGCTCGCGGACCCGGCTGCTGTGGCCGGGGTCGTTGTCGATGGGTCTATACCGACCATCGACGACGTTCCTATGGACATCTGGATCGACGATTCCGATCGCCTGCGGCGATTCAGTGTCTTTGTCGATGCAGCTGACTTTGACGAGGGGCTGGGTTCGTTCTCCGCGGTCTTCAACTTCGGCGACTTCGGAGAGCCCGTCACCATAAGTGCCCCGGCGCCCGATGAGGTCACCGATATGACCGACGTGACGGCCGGGATTTCCGAGTTGTCGGAGAGCTACTAGAGAAGGTTGCCGCTTAGCCCGCCCACCGCTCCCAGTGGAGTACTTCTTCGACCGGGCGGCGAGTGGTGGGTCCAAAGTTCGCCGCAGGGAACCCAAGCGGAATCAGGGCTGCCGGCTTGGTATCGTCAGGGAGCGCCAACAACTCGCGAAGCTCCGGTTCGATCCCCGCCTGGAACGTTGTGAGAACGGCTCCCAGGCCAAGTGCACGGGTGGCGAGAAGTAGATTCTGGACCGCCTCGTAGATTGAGCTGCCGGCGAGAAGGCTGTTCGGATCATTCGTGGGAGACGCCACCTGATACAGACAGGGGATGATAAACACGGGTGCCAGATCGAGTTGGGTGAAGAGGCGCTTTGCCCCCCTCAGCATCAACCGCTGGGTCTTGTCCGCCGCCGTTTGGCCCTGTTCGACCATCGTCCGAAGACCTTCGTTGGAATCCCAGTTGTTGCGGACAGCTGCGGCGATAGCCTCTCTCCCGCTGCCGGTGATGACGACGAACCGCCCGGGCTGAAGGTTCGTTCCGCTCGGGGCCTTGTAGCCGCCTCGATGATCTTGACCAGCATCTCGCGAGGTACGGGCTCCGGGTACCACTCCCTGATTGCCCTCTGCGTGTAGATGGCCTCCCAGATGTTTTCGGTGTCGGTTCGCGAAGTTTCGTACATCTTTCACCGCCTGGGTGGGCATCGGAGGGCCGTGTCGGACTCGTGGACTTCGATGCCCGAATTGATACATTCAGTTGAACGCCAGCGGCTATCCCGTGTCCATTCGAGACTCCCCTGGTCAGGCAGTCACACCTCTTGCTACGTAACTCACGCCGTCAGTGCTTTTTGAGCGGCTTCGAATCCGAGCGCGCCCACTCTTAGCTCGCCCTCACGCGTCTGGCCACCGGCATCCATGAATGCCTGCATGTTTCGCTTTGATTGGGGTTCGGCCATGGTCCGTTGGAACAAGAACGCCTCGTCAAGTAGCCCTTCGAGTTCCTCACCTTCGACGTTGAGGATTGACTGCTTTGCCAACGCGACTGCAAAGGGAGGAAACGCTGCGATCCGTCGGGCAAGGTCGTCCACAAAGCCGTCTAATTCTGCGGGTGGTAGGGCCCGGTTGAGGTAGCCCCAGCGCTCCGCAGTCTCTGAGTCAATGTCGTCGCTCCCAAGGATTATCTCGAGCGCCCGTCCGCGCCCCATCAACCGAGGTAGGCGTTGAGTCCCCGTGCCTCCGGGCAGAATCCCGAGTGCCACCTCCATCTGGCAAACCTTCGTCTGCCCGGAGGCCCCGAACCGCATGTCACAGGACGATGCGAATTCGCTTCCGCCACCCCCGACTCGACCCGCGATCTTCGCGATCGTGGCTTTGGGCATCAAGCGAACCCGTTCGCACATCACATGGTATGGGCCGAGCGTGGTTTGACGACTCGGCTTGCGGTCGGCAGGAGCCGCAATGAGGAGTTCCACATCGAAGTGGGCGAGAAAGAACTCTGGATTAGCGCTCTCGAAAACTACGACCCGCACGTCATCGTCCCGCTCGAGCTCGCCAGTCAAAGAGAGAAGCTCGCGGAACAGGTCCTGCGTGATGATGTTCACCGGCGGGTTGTCGAATGTCGCGTAGAAGACTCCGTTATCGAGCCTCGTCCGGATGTGGTCGTGGCTATAAGGCACAATTTCCTCCTTTTGGAACCGGGTGGACCGACGATACTCTGCGTCGGCCTGGCGGGCCCAGCCGGGGCCGGTGCTTGATACACTGGCTGGGCCGGCAAGCGCCGGCCTTATTCTTTGACTGGGGACACGACCATGGCTCTCGCACCGACGCGCAAGGAACTTCCATCTGCGTACGAGCCTGGATCCGTCGAAAGCCGAATCTATGAGATGTGGATGGAGGGCGGCTATTTCACTCCCAGGATTGCTCCGGACGAAGATACGTATAGCATTATCATGCCGCCGCCCAACGTCACCGGCGAGCTGCACCTGGGGCATGGGCTCGAGGATGCGATAACAGACTGCCTCGTCCGCTGGCACCGGATGCGTGGCGAACCGACGCTCTGGCTGCCGGGCGAGGATCACGCTGGCATCGCGACCCAGAACGTTCTTGAAAAGGAACTCACCAAAGAGGGTCTTTCAAGGCATGAGATTGGCCGTGAGGCGTTTCTCGAGCGCACGTGGATATGGGTCCGAAAGTACCGCGACCGCATAGTCGAACAGCATCAGAAACTCGGCGCGAGCGCCGACTGGTCGCGGGATGTGTTCACTCTGGATCCCGGCGTCGTCAAGGCTGTGCGAACGACCTTTGTCAATCTCTACAAAGACGGCCTTATCTACCGTGGATTGCGAATGGTTAATTGGTGCCCGCGCTGCGAAACAGCGCTAAGTGACCTCGAAGTCGACTATGTCGATGAACAATCCAAGCTGTGGTACTTGCGCTATCCGATTGTCGGCGAGGGCGGGATGGCTCTCCCGGATGCGGTGGTGGTTGCTACGACCCGTCCGGAGACGATGGTCGGCGACACCGGCGTGGCGGTTCACCCGGATGACGAGCGCTATGAAGACCGTATCGGCACGATGGTTCTTCTTCCGCTGGTTGGCCGCGAGATCCCAATCGTGGCCGATGAATTTGTGAAGCCGGAGTTCGGGACCGGCGCCGTCAAAGTCACTCCTGGCCACGACCCAAATGACTGGGAGATCGGCCAGCGGCACGGTCTGCCAGTGGTCGTGGCCATCGACCCTCAGGGCGTGATGAACGATGAAGCCGGGCCCTATGCGGGCGTGGTTGCCCTTGATGCTCGTGCTCGGATCCTCAGGGACCTTGAAGAGGGCGGTTTCCTTGACCACACAGAGGACTACACCCACAGCGTGGGTCACTGCAGCCGCTGCAAGACAGTTGTCGAACCGATTCCCAGCGAGCAGTGGTGGATCGACGTTCACCGCGAATATGAGCCGGGCCGCTCGATCGCCTCCGAAGCAACGCGTGTGGTCAGAGACGACCAGATTCGCATCGTGCCCGAACGGTTCAGGCGGGTCTATCTCAACTGGATGGCGGATCTGCGTGATTGGTGCATCAGCCGTCAGCTTTGGTGGGGGCACCAGGTCCCCGTCTGGTACTGCGATTGCGGCGAGATCATCTGTGAGCTTGAGGACCCCGAGCGCTGTCCGGCCTGCGATTCAACGGAGCTGCGGCAAGACCAAGATGTCCTGGATACGTGGTTCTCATCCGGACTGGCCCCTCACGCGGACCTCGGTTGGCCAAACGAAACAGAGGACCTGCCTTACTTCTACCCCACGAGCGACATGCAAATGGGGTACGACATCATGTTCTTCTGGTGCGCCCGGATGATCATGTTCGCGATGTACAACATGCGCCACCTTGGTGACGATGCGATCCCCTATCGAACGGTCCTCTTTCATGGATTGATAAGGGACTCCGGGGGCCAGAAGATGACCAAGTCCCGCGGAAACGTGGCTGACCCACTGATAATGGCAGGCGAGTACGGGGCCGACGCCTTTCGCTTCATGGTCCTCACCGGCGCAGCGATGGGGATGGATCAGCGCTACCAGGATGAGCGCATGGTCGCCGCTCGTAATTTCGCCAATAAGCTCTGGAATAGCGCCAGGTACGTGCTCGGAAAGATCGGGGACCGGCGTGTTAAGCGACCACATGATCTCGATCGGACGCGTCTCCCCATCGAGGACCGCTGGATACTTTCGCGGCTTGAGGCAACCGAACAATCTATCAACCGCTATCTCACGGAGTATGAACTTGGTGAGGCGGGGAAGGCGCTCGAGACGTTCATCTGGGGTGAGTTCTGCGATTGGTACATCGAGATGTCCAAGGTTCGCCTTAATGCAGGGGACGAGCGTCCGCTAGCAGTTCTGGCACATGTTCTGGATCATTCATTACGGCTTCTCCACCCGTTCATGCCGTTCATTACCGAAGAGCTCTGGCAGGCGCTGCGTGAACACATCGAGGGAGACCCTGCCTCGGCACTCATAGTGGCCTGGTATCCACAGCCGGTCGGGACCTGGAGAGATGCAATCGACGAAGCCGCGATGGATCATGTGATCGAGGTCAATCGGGCGATTCGGAATCTCCGCTCCGAGAAAAAAGTCCCTGCGGCCGCCCGTCTCAGCGTCACTATTCGAGCCGGGAGTTACGCTTCTGCCCTCGAGGAAACGAGTCCTGCTACCGCATTTACGTCCCGGGTGGACCCGACCGTTGCGGCGCCGAGGTCGCCGCTACCGGAGGTTGAGCATGCGTTTGCACGCGTGGCCGATACTGAGATAGCCCTCGTGTTGCCGGAGGTGGACTCAGCCGCGGAAAGGGCCCGCCTGGGAAAGGAGCTCTCCGAAGCTGCAGCGCACGCTGACCGGCTGACCAAGCAGCTTACGAACCCGAAGTTCCGCGAGAAGGCGCCCGCTCACGTGGTCGAGGGAATGGAAACCACCCTCACCGAAACACGGCACAAGGTTGCGGGGCTCCAAGAGCGACTGCGGGAACTGGATTAGGTTAAGTGGGTCCTAGCGACGACCCGGCGAGTCTGTCCGCCAGGCCGTCAGGGGTTTGATGTGTACACCGTCAGGATCGACACGGCTGAGGGTTCTTGAAATCTCTACCCGTAACAAAGCCGTTGGCTCTGCGTTTAACGAATAGGGCTCCTGGGGGCCCTCCAGGGTGCTCATGCTAGCGGAACCCGCGCTCAACTTTCTCTTAAAGGAGCCCACTTGAATTGGCGGGTGGGCTAATTCAAGCTAGGCCGGTACTCGGTGGCCGGAGCGGGGCCGCTAGGTACTTTTTCTTAATGACTGCTCGGGGTCGGCCAGCCGGGCTGCAGAACCAGGAATAGGTCGCCGATACTCCGCCTGTGGTAACGGGAGCTACCGAAGCACCCCCAGAATGGCGGCTTCTTCGTGGCTTCCGGGACATTCGGCGCTATTCCATGGCGGCATTCTTTTTGTAAGGACCGTCGCGCCAGGCCAAGGCTTCCTTGAGGCCTCCACCGGTCTCGTTTGCCTGTTTGATAGTGTCCTGCCAGGCGTAAGAGTGATTCGTGAATTGCCCGAAGGCATCCATGTCCGTCGAGCTTCGCACCGACGAATAAATCCCCATGTTCTCGTAGAACCGATTCATGTTGAGCTTCAGCAACGCTAGGTGGTCGGCGCTTAGATTGGCCAGCCGGTTGGCATAAGCTGTAGCTCTCCGCTCCAACTCGTCCCCGGGCCAGGCATGGTTGATCAGCCCAATCTTCTCGGCTTCGATCCCACCTACGCTGTCGCCCGTGTAATACATCTCCTTGGCCTTTCGCATGCCAATCACCAGCGGGAGAATGATTCCGGTGCGGGAGGTGCCCATCCCCCTTAGAGCCGGGTGGCCGAACTGGGCGTCCTCGGCGGCGACAACAAGGTCGGCCATCATCGCCAGCTCGCAGCCGCCGGCGAGGGCGTAGCCGTGGACCTGGGCGACTGTGACCTTCGCCATGTTCCAGAAGTACATATGGATATCGGTGACCTGCTGCATTCCGGTGCGCGTTCCCATGACCAGCCGGCGGCCCTTATCGTCCGCGTTCCTGTGTCGGCGAACGATCGCATCGGCTCCACCACGTGTGGGGGTGAGGTCGTATCCGGCGCTAAATGTGCGCCCCGCTCCCCGGACGACGATCACCCTCGCGCTGTCGTCCGCTTCGAGATCATGAAGGACTTCGTTGAACTCGAAGATGAGCTCCTGCGAAAGGGCGTTCATCTTCTCGGGACGGTTGAGGGTAATCCGGGCAACACGCCCGTCAGTTCCGATGCGCTCGAGTTCGAGATATTCAAATTCGCCGGGCATTAGTCCACCTCTGATTGGGATGAGCCCCGATTATAAGTCGACCCGAGCTACCTCCGGGGCTAGCTCCCGGAGGGCGGGCTGGCACGTGGGTATTTAGAATTGCGAGGGCACGGAGGCGTCCGAATGATCTACGAGCTGCGAATCTACACTGCTTATCGCGGAGCGATGGCCCGGCTGCAGGCCCGGTTCCGCGAATACACGGTTCGCTTGTTCGAGCGCCACGGCATCCAGAATGTGGGCTACTGGACAAACAGCATTGGCGGCAGAAGCGATGAGTTGTGGTACATCCTGGGCTACGAAAGCATGGCTCAGCGGGACGAAAGCTGGGCTGCCTTCCCGGCTGATCCGGGGTGGGGGAGTGCCCGTGCTGAGTCGGAGAAGGACGGCCCCCTCGTACACTACATTGAGACCGAATTCTCAGTCCAACAGACTTCTCCCCACTCTCTTGGTGGGAGAACATCCCGTACGGAGACTGGGCAATGAACAACTCAATTTCGCTTCTTGTTCCGGCCGGCTATCCGGCCGGGTCTGATATGCCCGGCGTTCAGGTGATCGAGTGGACCAGTGCCGATGAGGTCGCGAACGCTCTCGGCACCTCCGGGGCCAGCCCCATCATCCTTGTCAGTGATGGACTTGATGGGTCGGACTCTCTGAAAATTGCTCACGCGATCAGAGCGGGTTCGAAAGAACCAATTGAAGTCCGCTCTGACCGGTGGAATGGTGCTTCGCCTTCTCCCATTAGTTCAGCTTGCCGAGGCGTCATCAGTGGATTCGGCCCCGGCGGTGTGCAACAGGCTATCGAGATGTTGTCCTAGCCGGCGGGCCTTGTCGAACTTCCCGGCTACGGCAAACACCATGTCGGGATCGAATTCGGACTCGAGACGCCGGTCTTCATGCCCTCGTCTTCGGCGGGCACCTCTCTGTTCGCCGCCTCGAGAAGAAACGCGACGCGGTCCGGCGCCTTCAGGGAGTCCATTAGAAGCGATCCTGCACGTACTGCTCCATCACTGTGCCTCAGCTGGCTAACCAAGAACACCGTTGCCTGCGAGACGATCGATCTCATCTTCTCCCAGGCCAGCCTGTGAGAGCACCTCGAACGTATGTTGCCCCGGCCCCGGAGCAGGGCCCCGGGCCCCGGTCTCGGTTCCGTATATCTTGAAGGGCGTATCGAGCGTTTCGAAGCTGCCGTGTTCGGGGTGTTCGAGAGTCGTGATCCACTCCATCTCCCTGACCTGTGGGTCGCTTATGCCGTCGGTCATTTGAGCCACCGGTGCCCAGACCAACCCTTCTTCATCGAACTTCTCGGACCAGTGGCTCAGTGGTTCGGCGCCGATGATGTCGTCGATCATCGCGGTGAGCCCGGCGCTCGCCCCGATGAGCTTCATGAGGTCGTTCCAGCGCTCGTCGGTTCCCCAATGGGGACGACCAATAGCGCGGCAAAGGGCCGGCCAGTAATCTGGGAAGGGCGTCGTGTGAACGAGGAGCACCCAGCGACCGTCGCTGCACTGATACGAATTCCAGGCTGGGTGAGTCGGCGACGACCTGCTGATACGGGGAGGGTCCATCCTGGCAACCAGGGCCGCCGAGTAGTCGGCCCCGATTGAGTACATTCCGGCCGCCTGCAGGGTCGTCTCGGTGTGCTGTGCTTGGCCGGTCCGCTCCCTCTGTAACAGAGCAGCTAGGATCCCAGAGAGGATGCCCATCGCTGTTGAGTGGTCCCCCTGGCCTCCGCGGCACAAAGGTGGGGGAGCGTCGGGTTCGGCGAGCAGCCCCATGACTCCCGACCGGGCCCAGAACGCCGCGTAATCGAAGCCCGGCCGATCCCGGTCAGGCCCCTTGCTGCCATACCCGCTAAACGAGGCATAAACCACGCGCTGGTTCAATGCCCTGATGTCATCGAAGGTCAGCCCAAAGCGGGCTCGTCGTCTCTGCACAAGGTTTGTGAGGAAGACGTCGCAGTCTGTAGCGAGCTTCTTCACGAGCTCGGGGCCGCCCTCCTTGTCGAGGGCCACGGTGATGCTTCGTTTGCCCCTGTTGTCGAGTTCGAACGCCGGGTTGAATTTGAAATCGTAGTTGTAGCCGATGGACCTGACCGAGAATCCTCGGAAGCTCTCCCCTCCCGGCGGTTCGACCTTGATCACGTCAGCGCCGAGATCTGCCATGAGCGCTGCCGCGGCCGGCGCGGCAAGCCAGTTGGCCACTTCGACGACGCGGATTCCATCAAGCGGGGCACTCATGTTCCACTCCTCAGCCGGTGCTGGTTACAGAAATTGTAGACGTGGGAGGGGCCCCAACGGTGTAACAGATCTGCGACTTCGCGAAACGCCGGTTCGTCCCGGGCGCCTGTGACCGGGCTTGGTTATACTTAAATTGGCAGGAGAGGCGCTGCTTTTGTTCCCGGAGTCAGACAATCCGAGAGAAGCATGCGGTGTGTTCGGGGTTTACGCCCCGGGCGAAGATGTTGCACGGCTCACTTTTTACGGGCTTCATGCACTCCAGCACCGGGGCCAGGAAAGCGCTGGTATCGCCGTTTCAGACGGCGGTGACGACCCCTTCAGAATCAGCATCGGGATGGGGCTAGTTTCCCAGGTCTTTGATGAGGAGGATCTATCGGTCCTTCGCGGCGGAACAATCGCGGTCGGGCACACGCGTTACAGTACTTCCGGCGGCTCCCTGATTTGCAATGCCCAGCCCATCATCGTTCGTGATCGGCAGACCGGCGCGCAGATGGCACTCTCGCATAATGGAAATCTGACCAATGGGGACATTCTACGGGCCGACCTCGAGGCCCAGGGCGTCGAATTCGAAACGACCGCGGATAGTGAGCTCATTGTCCACTTGTTCGCGGTTGCGCCCGGCGGCACCTGGGAAGAGCGATTCCATTATGTGATGCGTCGCATCGAGGGCGCCTACAGTCTCGTGATCATGACACCGACCCAGCTATTCGCAGTTCGCGATCCAATGGGGGTCAGACCGCTCTGCATGGGCCGTCTCGACGGTGGCTGGGTCGTCGCTTCCGAAAGCTGTGCGCTCGAGCATCTGGGTATTCACATGGATCGAGAGATCGAGCCTGGGGAGGTCGTTCAATTCGACGCCGATGGTACCCGCTCGTTTTATCCCGGTCCTGAGCCGCGCAAGAAAGCGCTGTGCACTTTCGAGTACACCTATTTCGCTCGTCCCGACAGCCGCATCCGGGACCAGCTGGTTTATCCCGTGCGCGAGGAACTCGGCGCACGGCTGGCACGCGAGCATGGTGTTGAAGCCGACCTCGTCATCGGTGTCCCGGACTCCGCCATCCCCGCCGCTATCGGATATGCCCGCGAGGCCGATATCCCCTATCGGGAGGGGCTGATTAAGAACCGCTACGTCGGGCGCACATTCATTCAGCCGGACCAGCGGATCCGCGAGGCCGGGGTGCAGCTCAAGTTCAACGCGCTCCCCGAGGTACTCGAAGGAAAGAAGGTGGTGCTGGTTGATGACAGCATCGTAAGGGGCACCACCACCCCGAGGGTGGTTCAACTCCTCAGAAGGGCGGGCGCGCGCGAAGTGCATATGCGCGTGACGACGCCGCCAATCGCGTTCCCCTGCTTCTTCGGAGTGGACATGGCCACCTCGTGGGAACTGATCGCTGCCCAGAAGTCGGTCGCTGAGATCTGTGACCACATCGGAGCGAACTCGCTCGGCTACCTGAGCATGGAAGGGCTCAATGCCGCCTCGCATGGCACAGACGAAGACCTTTGCAATGCTTGCTTCACCGGCTCGTATCCGGTGGACGTGCAGATAATGATGGACCGGCTTGACGGTGTGGCCCGGCGCGATCCCGAGACGGTCGCAATGGAGAGTCTCCATCGGGCTGGGCGGGCCTGACCCGCAGATATTGGTGACCAATGCTCGAGAGGACTGACCGGGTCCTGCTGGCGGTTCCGGAGTGCGATTCGGTGATCGAGACCTACGGGCGCCTGTTCGATGCGGCCGTCATCAACGACCAGACAGACGGCGAGGCAAACGCGCGGCGAGTGACTCTCCAATGGGGTCGTGACCAGCTGGAGGCACTTGCGCCGCTCGGCCCCGGCCCGGTCGCTGATTTTCTCTCCGAGGGCCGGAGGGGCTTATTCGCGGGCGGGTTCTCGTTGCGCGACCCGGCGTCCCTCGCCGCTCACCTCGAGGGCGAAGGGGTCAGGGTTCATGAGCAGGGTCTGGATCGCTTTGTGGTGTTTCCGGCCGACCTCGGAGGTACCGGTGTTGTTCTCACCCGGCGCGAGGAACGGGAACGCGTTGGGTTGATAGATCGGATATGGCAGATCAGCTTTGCCGTCCCACAGCTCGAGCCGGCTGTTGAGCGCTACGCGCGGCTTCTTAGACTCGGGGGGGTCTTCACACACCGATATAGCAGCGAACTCTATGGCTACGATGCGGCTGTAACCTGGCTCGACGCTCGGCCCGGGGGAATGCTGGACAGCCTCGAATACGTGGAACCGGTTGACCAGGGGAAGGCGATCGGAAGATTTGTAGATCGTGGAGGACCCGGAATCTACATGATCAGCGTGGGGACGGACCAGGTCGATGAAATCAGGAAGCGAGTGACGTCCACGGGTCCGGGCTGGGATGGCGGGTCCGGATCGGCCGACTTTATTCATCCCCTGCGTCTTCATGGGCTCTTGCTCGGCGTCGGATCGTTCGAGCGGATGGGAGCAACCCGGCCACTGCCGGGAGATGAGTCCACCAATTGAACAGAGTCTGTGCCTGTTTCGATGCTATTCTGAGCCGGCCGATGTCCATTGAGGTCGAACGAATTGTCTTCTGACCGTCAGTACGCCGAGGCTGGGGTCGATATTGCCGAGCGAAGTGGCTTCGCGGCCAGCCTCCCGGCCATACTCGCCCGCGCGAGGCGCCCGGAGGTGATTGCCGACGCGGGGCCTTTCAGCGGCCTGTTCAGGCTCGGCGACCGTTACACAGACCCGGTGCTTACCGCCAGCGTCGATGGGATAGGCACGAAGGCGAAGCTCCAAATGGCTGCTGGGCGACTCGACCTCTGCGGCCCTGACATTCTCGGACACAGCGTCAACGACATCCTTGCTTGCGGGGCCGAGCCGCTGTTTTTTCTCGACTACATAGCAGGCAGCGGATTGACCACCGTGCAGAAGACTCAGCTCGTGGAGGGAATGGCGGATGCATGCGCGTCTGTAGGTTGCGCACTTATCGGTGGCGAAACCGCCGATATGCCCGGTGTCTACGCAGAGGGTGAATTCGACATCGCCGGTACCATCGTCGGTGTCGTGGAGCGAGATGAGATTATCGATGGTACAGCCATCTCCGAGGGTGATGTCTTGTTGGGTCTGCCCAGCAGTGGACTCCATACCAACGGATTCGCCCTGGCCCGCCGGGTTCTCGAGGTCGCGCTCGAGGAGTCCCCGGCGGAAACTCGGGCCCGGCTCGAGGAGCGACCAGACGTGCTCGAAGGTTTGTCTCTGGGCGAGGCGCTCCTTGCGACTCACAGGCCATATCACCAAGAGGTGCTGCCGATACGCCATCTCATCAAAGGGATGGCACACATCACAGGCGGTGGGTACGCGGAAAACATCCCGCGTGTGATGCCGGAAGGGCTGGCAGCCGAGGTGGATACGGCCGGGTGGAACGTGCCCGGGATCTTCGAGCTGATTCGGTCTCGGGGGGAGGTCGCAGCCGAAGAGATGTACGAGGTCTTCAACATGGGGATTGGCCTTGTGCTGTTCATAGGAGATGAAGACGTGGATGAGGCGACCCAAGCTGCTCCCGAGGCTTTCCGGATAGGCTCCGTCATTTCGCAGGCGGGGTCACAGGTGGTCCTCCGGGGCATATGAGGCAACGGCAATGGCCGAGGTAGCCGGCGTTTACCAGGCGATCGTTTCGAAACGAGACACTCGTGCCTACACGGACCGGCAAATCCCAGACGAAATTATCCGGCACATTCTGCAGGCCGGAAGGATGGCCGGCAGTGCCCGCGCTGCGGAACCGGTGCGCTTCATTGTCGTCAGCGATCCCGAGGGCCGGAAGGCCCTCGCGGAGTGCGGGACCCATGCGCCTCACGTCGCGAGCTGCGCGGTTGTGGTGGCTCTGGTATTGCTCCCAGAGTTCGGGGTCGTCGGTGCTCCGCCCTCAATCTTTCGGGGACCTTTCGACGCTGGCCGCGCGGCCCAGAACATGATGCTGGCCGCCTGGGAAGAAGGGATCACGAGCTGTCCCACGCGGCTTCAAGATGAGGAGAAGGTAGCCCGGTTGCTCACCCTCCCCGAAGGCCATGTCATCATTAACGTGATTAGCTTTGGCTACCCGTCAGAGGACGAGCCCGGCCGGCCTTCCAGGCCTCGCGCGGGTTTTGACGAGTACGTGCATTGGGAGCACTGGTAGCCCGCGAGCAGTCTTCCGGTCTCCTCCTCTGCGCCAACTCGAGGGCCGTTGGACCACTCCTGATTCTTGGTGCGCTGTCCCACCCGGCTATAGTCCACAAGGTGTTCGATCTCAGATTGCTGAACAGCGCTTACGTGTCTCATGATGTCCCCAATCGACACCATCCCACTCAGCCCTTCATCGTCTATCACAGGTAGGTGGTGGCACCGGTAGTTGGCGATGGAAAACATGAACTTCGTCCACTGGCATCCTGGATCCGGCCATGCACAGGTCCTTCGTCGTGACGTCCTCAGGACGTCACGCTCGGTGAAGATGCCACAGGGTGGCCCCCCATCGGAGACCAGCACGGCACCGTTGCGCTGGTCGTTCGTTTCTCGTACCGTTTGTTCAGTCGTTATGTCCGAAGTAGTCATATATACGACACTGCTATTTTCCGTCAAAATATCTCGCATAAACTCGGACATAAACATCCTTTCCCCACATAGATGTATGTAGCTCTTAAGTCGTGATAGATAGTGCGAAAGTCATCAATCAGATCTGGTAGCAGGGTAAGGAAGGTGCGATCTAGGCGGCTATTGCCCCGAATTCCACATGCTTCTCGCCGTCGCTTCTGCTCCGATTGGAGGGAGTTAGGCCTCTTGCGGCCTCTACGCCCCGGCTGCAGGGGGTGGGGCGACGTGGCCCGGCCCGATTCGTGGAGTCCGAAACCAGTTCAGCGTGAACAGCGCGGCGGCCGCCGCCGCGACCAGCCCTGCGAGGACATAGGTCGACTGGAATCCTACGATTTCGATGAGCACGCCAAGGCTGAACGATCCGAGGCTCAGACCAAGGTCGGTCCCGAGAGTGAACGTGCTGAGCGCTCTTCCCCGTTCTTGGGCAGGCGTCATGTCGACGAGCAGCGCCATCATGGCGGGCTGGAAAGTTCCGGCGCCGGCCCCGTAAAGGGCAGCAGCAATGAACAGGGTGGGAATCGACGGCATAGCCGCAAGCAGAAACATGCAAAGAGTGAGCATGAGGATGCCCGGGACGATGAACACAGCTCGTGACCAGCGATCCATGAATCGTCCAAGGGTGATTCTCATGAGTATCACGAACCCGGCGTAGATAGCGAACAGCAGGCCGGGGTTCGATAATCCCTCGTCGCGTGCGAAGAGCGGGAGAAACGTGACCATCGCTGCAAACACAAACGAAGTCATGAGATTGATCAGCGCGGGGAAGAGCGCGGAGCGAGCGAACAGGTCCCGAGGGCGAATCTTGCGGCCTCCCACGCGGATGCCAGTGTCCGGAAGCGAGGCGAACGTTATCAGGCCGGCAATCGCCGACACCGAGGCAGTGAAGAGAAAGAGGGTCGTGAATTGGTACTCCGACGTGACGGCACCTGAGAGCCAGCCAGCGGTGTCGGTGAGGGATCCGTCGAAGCCTTCAAGGATGCTCGCCGTGATCAGGTAGCCCCCAAGGGCTGGGGCTACTGCAAACGCGAGGCTGTTGGCCAATCCGTAGTAAGCCATTACCTCGCCTCGCCGTCCGGCTGGAGCCACGTCCGCGATATAGGCCGCAGCGGCCGTCATAAATGTCCCCAGCGACGCTCCCGTAAGTAGCCGGAGGGGGAATATAGCTTCCGGCGACTTGGCCACGTTGTAGAAAAGGGCGTTGATTGCGAACATGACAAGACCTGCGAGCAGAACGCGCTTGCGCCCCAGCGTGTCGGTGAAGTATCCAGCGAAGGGACGGATCAGGAGCGACGCAAAGGCAGAGATTCCGATCAGCAATCCGATCTCGCTCTTTCTTCCGCCGATGCTTTCGATGAAGAACGGCAAGGTCGGGAAGTAGCAGAGATAGGCTGTGAAGAAGGCGAAGTTCAGAGCGGTGATGCCGAGGACCGCCCCGGTTAGGACTGTTCCGGAACGTGGCCGAAAGAAGTGCATTGGCTAGGTTTTCCGCTCTCGGCCGCTAGTTCGGCCCAAGAGAACGCCGGATCACCGAGATGTGAGCGCTCTCCTCGAGGGCTGTGAGCCAGTGGAGCGCTTCCCAGAGACTACCGCCGCTTGCGAAAGCACCATGTCCTCGGAGGAGTACCGCCGGGCGCTTGCTGAGGGCCTGGGCTATCTGGGCGATCTGTTCCGGCCCAGCTTCGCATATCGGAACTTCTCCCAGGAATGCTTGGCCCTCGAAATCTTCCGGCTCGAATCTATCTTGGGCCATTGAAATAGCGGTCGCGTGTCTCGGATGAGCGTGCGCGATAGCCCCGACGTCACTGAGGGCATAGACAGCCGAATGGAGGACCGTATCTGTTGAAGGTGGTGGCCCCTCGTAGTCGCCTCCGGGGCGAACCAGCGAGATATCCTCGACTTCAAGGTGTCCGAGCATCATCCCGGTGCCGGTGATCCAGATCGAGTGCCCGTCGCGAATACTGAGATTACCCCCGTGGCTGCTCACCAAGCCGAGGCGGTAGAGGTCACCGCCGACACTACGCAGGTTGCGAAAAACATCGGCCGGCACCTCATGGCGGCGAGGGCGGCTTAACGACGCCATGAGCCTTCCCTATCGACATTCAGCTTTTGGCCGGAGACATAGCCACCTGCGGGCGAGCAAAAGAACATGACGGCTGCACCTTCCGCCGCGAGGGCGCTGGCGATCCTTCTTTCGATTCCACGGCCACCCCCCGTCACCAGTGCTACGCGTTCATCAAGCTGCATCAGAGCCCCTCCTGGTGGATGTTGTCCGATTCTACGTGCCAAACTGGGTGAGTGCCGCGTGAGGATTTCGCGGTTGTCCGCTACGCTCTGCAAATGCTCTCGTCTCTGAAGGACCTGCCGTTCCACCATGTGCTCCCGACAAGCGCCTCCATTTCGGAAGGCGGCGGCATCTCTGTTGGCGGCTGTGACCTTCGAGAACTTGCGCGGGGCTACGGAACTCCCTTCTACGTGTTTGATGAAGGGGATTTTCGTGGCACCTGCCAAGAGTATCGGCGGGAGTTCGAGTCCCGCTGGCCGGAGGTGCGAGTCGTCTACGCTGCGAAAGCCTACCTCTCCAGGGCGATTGCTCGAATCGTGGCCGAAGAAGGCCTGGGAATCGATGTTGTCAGCGGGGGCGAGCTTTCGGTCGCACGAGCAGCCGATTTTCCGGCCGAGCTAGCGTACTTCCACGGCAACAACAAGGGCGAACTGGAGCTGCAGGAGGCCGTCGACTGGGGCATCGGACATGTCGTAATAGACAGCTTCCACGAGCTCGAGCTCCTAGGTCGAATCGCGGCCGCCAAAGGAGCTCCCCAGCGGGCACTACTGAGGATCTCACCGAATGTCGACCCGCATACTCATGCCGCCACGACCACCGGCATTCTCGACAGCAAGTTCGGTTTCGCGATCGCCAACGGCGATGCCGAGCGGGCGGTCGGCTTGGCCGAGGCCGCAGATGGTCTGGAGCTTGCTGGCCTTCATGTTCACCTCGGGTCTCCTGTTTTCGAGATAGAGCCGTTCGCCCAGGCCAGCGAGATAGTCGTTTCTTTCGCGGCTCAAATGGGCAACATTCACGGATTTGAAATGCAGGAATACAGCCCGGGCGGTGGATATGCCCTCGCCTACACGCGAGATCAACACGCGCCTTCGATTGCGGAGTATGCCGAGACGATTGTCGGGAGCCTTGACCGCGCACTCGAGTCTCGCAACTTGTTCCGACCTTCGATCCACATAGAGCCCGGCCGGTCGCTGATCGGTCGAAGCATGATGGCGGTCTATAAGGTTGGGGCCCGAAAAGAGATCCCGGGCGTACGTACCTACGTTTCAGTGGACGGCGGCATGGCGGATAACATCCGGCCGGCGATCTATGGCTCACGATATGAAGTCATCTCGGTCGATCGGCCGCTTGCCGACGTTGAAGAGACGGTCACACTTGCGGGGAAGTACTGCGAGAGCGGGGACATATTGGTCCGGGATGCGGAGGTGCCTCGGTTCGAAACGGACGAGCTCGTCGGTGTCCCGGCGAGCGGTGCTTACAACCTTGCAATGAGCAGCAACTACAATCTCGCGTTGCGTCCGCCGGTCATCGGCGTCAGCAATGGGGAGGCGCGGGTAATCCAGCGTCGCGAGACCGTCGAAGACTTGCTCACTCGAGATAGCTAGGAGCTCTTTACAGGAGGTTCACGTGGATCACGACCGAGGGCCACGGCTGCGGTTAGCCAACGACTCGGAGTTGAGTGAACGCCTGCGGGCAAGGCACGACCCCATGACAAGGGTCTTTGGGCATAACTCCGAACTGCTTGAAGCCTGGTTTGCTTGGTACGGTCTGCTGATCCGTGACATGTCACTCTCGGCCCGACTGAAGGAGATCGTTCGCCTTCGCGTGGCTCAACTCAACGAATGCGCCTTCTGACAGGCCGCACGGCTCCCCCTGTCAGGGGGAGGAGATACACTCGATGAAGAAACTGTCGGCAAAATCGTGAAATGGAGCGAGTCCGACTTCACACCCGGCGAAAAGGCGGCGCTCCACTACGCCGAGCGCTTGGTCATCGACCATGGAAACATCGATGACGATCTGTTCGACGAGTTGCGCCTGCACTTCAATGAAAAGCAGATAGTTGAGCTTGGTTGGGCCGTCGTGAGTTACCTTGGATTCGGCAGGCTGATCCACAGCTTCGGGCTGAAGCCCGATGCGCAGCCGCCCCGCAGCTGAAGTACCACCGGTGGACGCTAGCGATGCAGGAGCGCTCGGATCTGCTCGACGTGTTCGTCGACGTGCTTAAGCGCATGCTCCAGCAGGTCCCGGGCGGCTGCGTTACCTCCTAAAGACCGTGACCAGATAGCGTTGTCTGCACGTTCAAGGATTTCCGCATTGGAAAACCGAAGGATGCGGAAGCGCTCGATCGCAAGCTCCGGATCTCGCCATACATACCTGAGGCGAGTTTTCCATCGTTCGTCCCACCGTGGGGATGGTGATTCCAGAGGGTCGCCTGTCAAGATCTCGCGAATTGCGTGCGCATCAGAGAGTTCGACGTCAGCGAGGTGAATGAGGACGTCCCGCGCAGACCACCCTGAGTCTCCCGGCCGGTTCAACTCGCCCCACTCCACACTTCCCACCGCCTCCAGCACCCGCGTCGGGGCGCTCACGTAGCGAGTGAAGTCTTCGGCAAGGTCGGGCGTTAGAGGCGACACCGTGGAGAGTATAGGGGGAAGCAATGTGGGACTGACCGGCCGCTGGGGTGCTCCGGTGATACACTGAAGGACGTATGGCCTCTGAATCTCCAGACTATTATGCGACTCTTGGTGTTGACCGGAATGCGAGCGATCAGGACCTGAAAAAAGCCTATCGGAAGCTCGCGATGGAGTTCCATCCGGACCGCAACTCGTCACCGCAGGCCGCTAACCAATTCAAGGATATCAACGAGGCGTACGAGGTTCTCTCCGACCCGGAAAAACGCGCCGTTTACGACCGTTATGGGCACGCTGGGCTTAGCGGTGGTGCCGGTGCCGGCCGTGGGTTCGAGGGTTTCTCTGCTTTCGAAGGATTCGGAGACGTGTTTGACTCGTTCTTCGGGGGTGCTAGGAGCCACGAACGACAGCGGGGTCCTGCTAGCGGAGCAGACCTACGCTTCAACATGGAACTCTCCTTCGAGGAGGCTGTGTTCGGCGCCGAAAAGGAGATCGAGTTCCAGCGGCTCGACACTTGCGACCGGTGCTCAGGCCGAGGAGCCGAGCCAGGCACTGACTTCAAGATGTGTCCGGACTGCCAGGGTGCTGGCGAGATACGGCGAGCTCAGCAGAGTGTCTTCGGCCAATTCGTCAGCGTCTCCGCCTGCTCACGCTGTATGGGAGAGGGGAAGACAGCTTCGACCCCATGTGTCGACTGCCGTGGAATAGGTCGCATCCAGAGCGTGCGGAAGATGAACGTCACGATCCCAGCGGGAGTTGACGATGGTACCCAGGTGAGGTTGCGGGGTGAGGGTGAGGCCGGTCCTCATGGTGGCGAACACGGCTCGCTCTTCGTGGTTCTCTCGGTTAAGCAGCATGAACAGTTCGAGCGGCACGAAAACGAGATCCTGCTCGAGCAGGCCGCGAACATCGCTCAGGCCTCACTTGGCGCGCGGGTCAAGATTCCGACGCTGGACGGGGAAATGGAGTTAGAGCTTCCCTCTGGCACCCAGTCCGGCGACCAGTTTAGGATTCCCGGCAAAGGTGTTCCCCGGCTCAGATCGAACGGCAGGGGCGATATGTTTGTACGTGTGATCGTGGTTACGCCCGAGGAGCTGACGGAAGACCAGCGCGAGTTGCTGGAGAAGCTGGGCACCACGATGGGCACTCCCACGCTTCCTCACCGCCAGAAGGGGTTTTTCGAGCGCATCAAAGACGCCGTGGCGGGATAGGCTCGGCGTGAGCAATTTCGCGGCCGCGCCCGGTCCGGGGGCAAGCGGCCACCTGGTTCAGTCATGACACTCTGGTACGAACTTGCGGCGAAAGTTCCTCCAGCCCTCGTTGAGCAGGTCTCCCGTGTTCTCCGGGAGGCGTCACCCGGAGGGATAGCCGTCGAGGAGCCGGTGGATCTACTCGGACCGGAGAAGGGATTCACGGTCCGGACCGAAGAGGCCGTCACGCTGAAAGCCTATGTGCCAGTCGGTGAACTCGGTGCTGTAATAGTCGATAAGCTCCGTCACAGAATGGAATCCTTTCCTGGCGTAGAGATCGTGGCGAAGCCGGTTCAGCAGGCGGACTGGGAAACGTCGTGGCGGGAGTTCTTTGGGGTCGTCGATCCGGGGGGTAGAGTTGTGGTCGTGCCCTCGTGGATTGACCACGAAGCGCCGTCTGGCGTTCTTGTTCTACGGATCGACCCGGGCCAGGCATTCGGTACAGGTCATCACGAAACCACGCGACTGTGCCTCGCTGCCTTGGAGGGCGCGATTTCGCCCGGGGATAGATTTCTCGATATCGGAACGGGCTCCGGTATTCTTTCGATCGCAGCGATCAGGCTGGGTGCGGAGAGCGGAGTCGCGCTCGACACTGACCCCATCGCTGTGGAAGTGGCTCGAGCTAACTGCGCCACCAACTCAGTGGCAGAGCGGGTACAAATCAGTCTTGGCACCCTCGATGGCAGTGACGGTGACAAGTTCGATGTGGTCGTGGCGAATGTATTCGCCGACCCCCTGATTCGAATGGCGCCAGCGTTTGCACTCGTAGTGCGCTCCGCAGGGAGGTTGATCCTGAGCGGTGTCGTTGCAAGCGATTCCGGCCGGGTTCTTGATGCCATGGCGAGGGTCGGTTTCCAGTGCCAAGCCATGCGCTACGAGAGCGACTGGTGCGCACTCGAGTTTTCAGCGGAGAACGGCTGATTTCGTTCCGGGAGGAATCGATCCGGGTGCCAGTTTCCGCCAGACTGCGTGGTACACTTGCGCCCGCTTCGGGTGGTGCCAATTTGGTTTCTTCCCGCGGTCCCGGGGCGGTCCACGATCGCCTTTGTGTCGCGATAACCCGGTTTTGGTCTATGACTGGAGGGAGGCATATGCGGGCGCTGCTCGGCGTGTTCGACAAGGAGGGGATCGGCTCGTTTGCAGAGGGTCTTGCGGGTCTAGGCTATGAACTGATTTCGACCGGTGGAACCTTCGCGGTCATTGAGTCGACTGGTGTGCCGATCACTCGCGTCGAAGATGTCACGGGCTTCCCGGAAATGCTGGATGGGCGGGTCAAAACCCTTCACCCGGTGGTTCACGCCGGGATCCTCGCGCGCCGTGACATACCGGCCCACATGGAGACCCTTTCCGTCCACTCCATCGAGCCGATCAACGTCGTCTGCTGCAACCTTTACCCGTTCGAGGCAACGGTCACCAGGACCGACGTCACGTTCGATGAGGGAATCGAGAACATAGACATCGGTGGGCCAACGATGATTCGAGCCGCGGCCAAGAACCATAGAGACGTTCTCGTCGTGGTGGATCCCGAGGACTATCCGCGCGTGCTTGAACTGCTCAAGGCCGGCGAAGTGTCGGCCAAAGTTCGGCGCCACTTCGCCTGGAAGGCTTTCCAGCATGTTGCGACGTATGACAGTCAGGTCGCCTCCTGGCTATGGCAGGTGGAAAACTCGGAGGCCCCGGCCCCGGAACTCTCAGTCCCAATGGAAGTCGCGCTACCCCTGCGCTACGGAGAGAATCCGCACCAGAAGGCGGCTTTCTACGTCGACCGGTCGCTTGCTGAGTCCTCCCTTGGGGGAATTGCCACCGCGAAGCAACACCACGGTAAGGAGATGTCCTACAACAATTACTTGGATGCGGACGCTGCCTGGAACGCCGCAAATGACTTTAGCGGCCCGACCTGCGTGGTGGTCAAGCATACAAATCCCTGCGGAGTCGCGACTCGGGAGGACCTGCTCGAAGCCTACCGGCTGGCTGTCCACGGCGACGCAATAAGCGCTTTCGGAGGCATAGTCGCCTTCAACCGCTCGGTGGATGAGAGCCTTGCCCGGGAAATCCGTGAATTTCGCAGTCCCACCGATGGGAAGACGCGAATGTTCTATGAGATCGTGGTGGCACCCGGCTACACCGAGGATGGACTGGCCACTCTCAAGGGGAAGTCGAAGGACCTGCGTATCCTTCAGGCCCAGCCTCGCGCCCACGGTGGCCGTTCGTACCGCCAGGTCGGCGGAGGGTGGTTGGTCCAGGATGCAGATGATCTTGGTCCTGAAGACGTAGAGTTCCGGATTATGACGGAAACTACGCCCTCCGAGCAGGAAATGTCCGATCTCAGGTTCGCCTGGCGGTGCGTTAAGCATGTAAAAAGCAACGCCATCACGGTTGCGAAAGACAACAGGCTACTGGGCATGGGGAGCGGTCAGCCCAACCGGGTGAGGAGCGTCGACATTGCGATGGAGAAGGCTGTAGACGAGGCCGAAGGCGCGGTTCTCGCCAGTGATGCTTTCTTTCCCTTTGCTTGGGGTGACGCGATCGAGCGAGCATGCCAGTCGGGGATAAAGGCCATCGTTCACCCGGGCGGCAGTCTTCGAGACCAGGACGGCATCGACTGCTGTAATAAGTATGGCGTCGCGATGGTGTTCACCGGGACTCGCCACTTCCGCCACTAGCCTTCTCGTGCTGTTGGGCAGGGGCTAGTTTCTCTATTCGTCGTCTTCGCCTAAAGAGTCCGCCGAAGTGGGCCGCACCCTGTCCTTCCTCTCGGTATCTCACGCCCGGTCAGAGGGAAGTCGTTCACCTCCGATTCGTGGAGGGATATCGCCCCTCGAAGAAGTCACCGGCCTCGCGAGGCGCAGCGTTGGCTCTGTGAAATCGCTTCAACATCGTGCTCTCCAACACCTTCGAACGATCTTGTGAAACAGAGACCAGAAATGACCAACCACAATCCTCGAACCACCGGCCTCGATACATAACCCGAGGCAAGCCTTGCCACCTGTTCGCCGTGCTGAAAACGACACGCCCGCAGCGGCCGTCGTGACCCGAATGCAAAAGTGTGGACTGGTAAGCGACTCGATGGTCGCGCTTGTAAACCGTGGACCAGGCTTCTGGGTTGCGGCCTCTGAGGAACTCGACGGGCTCTGGTCGCCCCGTCATCGCAGAGCTGCTCCATGCCTTTTTCGTTTTCCGGATTGCCGCCATGTGTTCCCCTGGCTTCGTTGAGTACTCCTCTGTCCAGCGCTATTGGTGTGGCAGGGGATACGGGGTTAGACGCAGGATCGACGGCTTTTACGAGGATGGTCAGGGCAGGTTGCGGCATCGCGCAGCCCGAGGCGCTCCGTCCTGTGGAAATTGCTGAGAGAAGACAAGGGGTCAGTCCTCTCGAGGCGTGTGGAGGGCCGTTACCGCGCTGGTTCCGATAGGCCCAACCTCGTCGTAGAGACGGCACGAGCCGAAAGCGATTCCATCTGTGGCCTGGTGGTCAATGGTTTCGAAACCGACCCACTCGCCGTCTGGATAGCGATGTATGTAGAAAGTGATATCCGCGTTCAGGTACTGGAGGCCGCCGCTTCCTGAGTTTGCCAACGGACTGGTGAGGTCTGCCCCGAGAGCGACTCGTAGCAGGGGTGTGAGCGGTACTCCTTCGACCAGTTCTCGCGTCTCTCGAATCCAGGCCCTCTTCTGGTCGACTACCCTGAATCCCCCTCCGACCGGCCGCGTTTCCCAGATCGGCTTCCACTTCGCGTCCGAGGAAGGAGGAGGAGGAGGAGGGAGGGTAGTCGGGTGTGGAGTATCCCAGGTCCCCGGGGTCCAGATCTCACCGGGCGGATTTTTTGACTCGGCGAGAAAGACGATGCTCGCTCGCCCAGCCGACTTTCCACCATTGATGAACTCCGTGTCGACGACCTTGATCCGCCGCCCCTCGCGAGCGGCGGATGATCTAACTTGCACCGGCGCGAAGACGGGCATTCTGTAGAGGTCGATTGTCATTCGGGCGGCGCGAAAGCCTTCGCTTCCCCAGTTCGACTCGGCTTCGTGGGCGAGAAGGCCGGCCACAACCCGGCCGTGCAGAGTCGTTGGCCCCCAGGGTCCCCTGCAGGAAGGTGTGGGCTCAAAGCCATCGTCGGTCGGGCGAAAGAAAGGCTCTTCAGGCATCAGACGATGATGCCGGGGCCGCCTCGTACGGGCGATCATCGCCTCTTATCGGGATCCAACCTCGTTAATAAGGAGTTCGTTTCGAGCCCAGAGCGCCAGGTTGCGAAGGAAGAAAGAAGATACACGGGCTTCGTTGCCCCGCGAGACTGAGGAATTATGGGGAGTGATGACCACGTTGGGCATCGTCCAGAGGGGCGACTCCTCAGGCAGCGGCTCCGTCTCAAACACATCCAGGTAGGCGCCGGAGACATGCCCCGATCGCAGTGCCGCGACCAGGGCCTGCTCGTCGATAACTTCCCCGCGGGCGATGTTCAGAATACGGGCACCGGGCTTCAGCGCCATCAGCGCAGACTCGTCCACCAGTCGACGAGTCTCATCCGTCAGGGGGCACGCAAGTGCTAGCCAGTCGGCGCCCGGGAGCAGTCCATGCAACGATGATGGCGGGAACACTTTGTCAACAGGGTCCTGCGCATGTCGCGGACTCCGGCGGATCCCGGTTGCAGAGAGTCCTATGGCGGTTGCCAGCCGGGCGATCTCACTGCCTATCGAGCCCAATCCCACGACCACCATCGTCTGGCCGTTCAGGTCCTCCGGGATTACTTTGTCTGGATGTTCTTGCCATTTTCTGCTGCGCTGTGCCTCAGTCCAAGCGGGAAAACCCCGTGCCAACATCAGCATTCCTGCGATCGCTGTCTGCGCGATCGGGACCGCGGTTGCACCGGCGGAGGTTGTGAGTCGTATTCCCTTGTTCAGCAGTCGGCCGAACACCGGGTTGTCCACACCCGCATTAGACAGGTGCACCCATTTGAGACTTGTGCCTCCCTGCGTAGCCGAGAAGAAGCTTCGAGACAGCCCGCGAGCGATGATGTCTCCGGAGAAGTGGGCCACCTCGACCTTGTCTCGCTCTTCCGGATCAAGTCTCGCGGCCGGATCGGTCGGGAGAAGCACCACTCGTGGGTCTATTCCAGACTTGCGACAAACCTCACGAAACTCGTCTCCTGTTCGGCGGTAGAAGCCTTCCGAAAGCAAGAACACCGTCATCGGCAACTCCTGGTTGGGTTTTCCTTGTGGAACGGCGGTGACACAAGGCCACTCAGACGGACGGTCAGTTTACTCTCGCGTCCCGGGATGCGAGCGACGGCGGGAATTCGGGTAGCATTTCCGGACGGCGATGGAGCGATGCGTCACCGCGGAATTGATGCTCGCGAGAACCATAAATCCCGAAGGGAGACCGCTGATGGATACTCGAGATGAGTTCACCCACCCGGTGGGCGACCACTCCGCCTGGTCGGAGAGCTATTACTTCAACTTCGTGGACTCCGACCAGGAAGTCGGGATGTTCGCCCGCATGGGATTCAGGGCGAACGAAGGTACGGTGGACGGACTGTGTGGAATCTATCTTGGCGGCCACCGCGTCGCCTTCATCTACTCTCGCGAGAGAATAGGCGAGCTATCTGATGATCTGCGGGCCGGCGGTCTCAGCCTTGAGCGGGTGCAGCCGTTCCGCAGATGGGGCATTCGCTACTCCGGTCCTGCGCAGGACATCGGAGATGATCGCGTGCTGGTAACGCGGCGCAAGGAACGCCCTGAAGGCTGGTTCAGTCCCGCAGAGGCCTCAATGGATCTGGTTTTTGAGGGCCTGAATGACCCGTACTACTCACCAGGCGGGGGCGAGCACGGACACTTTGAACAGGTCGGGCATGTTCGGGGGACGCTCGCAGTTGGTGGCCGCAGTTGGACGGTCGACGGCCACGGTGTCCGCGACAAGTCGTGGGGACCCCGTACCTGGCAGGGGGCGGGGTCGGATTTGGAAGAGCCCCAGGCTGACGAGAATCAATCAGAGGGGCCGCGACCGTTCATGCACTGGTTTAGCATGAACTTTGGACCTGATTATGCAGTGGGCGCGAGCTGTGGCCGCAGAAATGGCGAAATGCGCGGCTCCGGATGGACATGGCGTGACGGAAAAAACCTGATCCTTGGCGACATTACCGTTACGAGCGAGTTCGAGCCGGGTTCAATCCTCCACAACTCGTTGGCGTTCACGGGGACCGATGAGGAGGGAGTTCAACACGACATTGATGGGAGCCTAATCACGGTTACTGCGACAAAGATAGCGATGCCGGGCGGCGCCACGTTCGTAAATGAAGGTCTGGCCAGGTTCAATGCCGGCGGCCGAACAGGGTTCGGGATCGCCGAGTACTGGCATGCGGTGAGTGTGGGCGACTGAACCGATCAAGCGGTCTCGGATGTCGTCCGGGGCGAAAAATCTGATTGAGGAGCAGCTGAAATGACCTATAAGGCGATCGATTTCGAGCTCAAAGACGGTGTCGGGGCCATATCCCTGAATCGTGCGGATGCCGCCAATGCTCTGGACTTCACGATGGCCCAGGAGTTGATGCAGGTTGCTATCCGATGCAGCGAGGACCCTGCGGTCAGGACTGTCACGATAACGGGCTCGGGGAGATTCTTTTGCGCAGGGGGGGACTTGAAGTCCTTCGCTGCGCAGGGTGAATCAATCCCCGCACATGTAAAAGAGGTGACATCCTACCTGCACGCTGGAATTTCACGACTCACGAGGATGAACGCTCCCGTAATTGCCTCGGTGAATGGCGTCGCTGCCGGTGCAGGAATGAGCATTGCCTGTGCCTGCGATTTCGTAATCGCTGCAGAGTCCGCGCGGTTCACGATGGCTTACACAGGCGCGGGGCTGACTCCGGACGGATCGTCCACCTACTTTCTCCCGCGGATCGTGGGGCTGAAGCGCGCGATAGATCTGGCCTTAACGAACAGAATGCTTTCGGCTGCGGAGGCGGCGGAGTGGGGACTGGTGACTAGGGTTGTGCCTGACGCCGACTTGGCCACTGAAACCTCAGCGATGGCGAGCGAGCTTGCATCCGGCCCCACTGTTTCGTTCGGTCGCACCAAGAGGCTGTTCCACAGCGGATTTTCGGAGACGCTGGAAACCCAGATGGAGCACGAGGCACAGGCAATTGCGAAGGCTGCCCAGAGCGACGATGGCCGTGAGGGAATCGCTGCGTTCCTGGAGAAGCGAGCGACAGAATTCAAGGGTCGCTAACTCTCTCGTCCGAGGTGATTCCGGTTGCGTTGGCCTCCGGCCGTTTGTGCGCTCATCACCGAGGAGCGTGTGTATGATTCACCTCCGCTACGCCGCTGGCATTACTTGAGGGTGGTGGGGCTCTCAGTTCGTGACCAAGGTCGGCCGTAGCCGAGGGTGAAGTGAATGGCAGGGCCTCTCGAAGACCTCAGGATCCTCGACCTCACTCACCTCGTGACGGGCCCCTTCGCGACGAAGCTACTGGCCGACTTTGGTGCCGATGTGATCAAGGTAGAGCGCCCCGGGGGTGACCCGGCTCGGCGATTGGGCCCGTTCCCGAACGACCAATCCCATCCTGAAAAGAGCGGGACATTCTTCTACTTCAACAGCAATAAACGCTCGATAGGATTGGATCTGCGGTCCACGGCTGCCGGGGGTATTTTCGAAGACTTAGTCGATTGGGCAGATGTGGTTGTGGAGAGCCTGCGGCCAGGGGCCCTGGCAGGACTCGGATTCGGTTGGGATATGATCCACGCTCGCCGACCCGAAGTGCCTCTTGTGTCCGTCACGAACTTCGGGCAGGACGGTCCCTATGCCGACTTCGTCGGTTCGGAGGTAGTGTTGTGGGGATTCGGTGGCGAAATGTACAGCACGGGCCTCGCAGGCCGGGAGCCTGTGAAGATGTACGGCACGGCAGGCCTCGTCCAGGCCGGTGCGGCCGCGTCCACGGCGATTCTCGCAGCCGCCATGGTCGGCGTTGAACAAGGAGTTGGCCAGCCGGTGGACTTTGCGATCGCTGACGCTCTCTTCGCGAGCGCCGACCGCCGCCACTCGACCGTCATCGGATTCGAGTTCTCAGGCCGGAAGACAGTACGCCGGGAAAACGAGGCGATCGGTTTGGCAGACGGGGTGTTTCCCTGCTCCGATGGTTGGGTTGAAATGCACAGCGCAGCCCGGCGGTATGAGCGGCTTGCAGACATGCTCGGCAATCCTGATTGGATGCAGGACGAACGTTGGCTGGAGCCTGGGGCCGCAATGGATCCGCTGTTGATTGAGGAGTTCAATGCCCACCTCCAAGGATGGCTCCTGGATAGGACCAAGCGGGAGGTTTGGGCGGAGGGCAGGCGGGCGCGAGTGATGTGCACACCCCTGTTCACCACCGCCGAAATCTTCGAGGACCAGCACTTCCATGATCGCGGATTCTTCGCCGAGGCCGAGCACTCCGCGCTGGGCGAACTAACGTTTCCCGGTCGGCCGTTCATCATGTCAGAAACTCCGTGGGAGCTTCGCCGACCCGCCCCTCTGTTTGGGGAGCACACCCGCGAGATACTGACCCAGCTTGGCTATGGTTTAGCCTCGATTGAGAGCCTGATCGAGGCCGGCGCCGTGGAGGCTGCCTAATGGTCCAGCTTCCTCTCCAGGGAATCCGGGTCATCGACTTCTGTGTTGCCTGGGCTGGACCCTACGCCACGATGCTGCTTGGTGACTTGGGCGCAGAGGTGATCAAAGTCGAAAATCCACACGTCTGGGCGCCCGTTTCACGCGGCGGTAGGGCGCGACCTACCGCCGAATCAGTTGCGGCGCTCGGTGGCATGTACGGCGGGTACCCGAACGGCGACCCTGGGCCGAGGCCATGGAATTACAGCCCTACGTTTGTTCAGCCGTTTCGAAATAAGAAGAGTTTCACCGCCGACCTTCGCACCCCTGTGGGGAAAGACATACTCGGGCGACTCGTATCGAAATCCGACATCTTCGTCGAGAACAACTCCGCCGACTATATGGAGCGACTCGGAATCACGCCGGAGTGGCTCCGCTCGATTCGCCCGGACATCATCATCGTTAGCCTTCCCGCCTTCGGTCTTTCCGGCCCTTATGCAGACGCTCGGGCATTGGGCGTTCACCTCGAAGCCGTCATGGGCCATTCGCTGCTGCGTGGGTACCGGGACATGGAACCGTCATCGAACACAAATATCTTTGCTGGTGACTACTTTGGCGGTCTGATCGGCGCTCTCGGGGCGATGATGGCCATCTGGCACCGTCGCAGGGCCGGTACTGGCCAGGTTGTCGAGATCGCCCAGGCAGAGGCGGCTTCTGCGATGTTCGCCCAGGCGTTTATGGAGTACTCAATCAACCGGGGTCTTCACACTCGTGCCGGGAATCGTTCGGTGTATGCGGTCGCGCCCTCGGGAGTGTACCCTTGCAGGTCGTCGGGCTCGGCTTCAAACGGCGACGACCGGTGGATCGCCATCTCCGTCACCAGTGATGACGAATGGGAAGCGCTTGTCGACCTGATGGGCCAGCCCCGGTGGGCGATGGCTCCGCAGTTGGCGGCAGTCGAAGGGCGAATAGAGCAGCAGGACGAACTCGACGTCAGTCTTGCAGAGTGGACTGCACAGCAGGATGACTATGAACTCATGTATCTCCTGCAGGCGCGACGAATCCCTTCCGCTCCCGTCCTCGAGGCGTCACGGGCTCTCGACGATCCTCACGTCCGGCAGCGGCAGATATTTCAGCCGCAGACAATGTTCGACGGCGTCGGCACGTTCAGGTTCCTTCGCCCATTTTTCAGGTTTCCTGAGACTCCCTCCATCGTTCATCAGCCTCCAGTCGCCATGGGTGAGCACAACGATTACGTCTATCGCGAACTGCTCGAGCTCAGCGATGAGGAGGTCCAAGATTTGAGGGAGGCAGGCCACATCACGATGGATTTCGATCCCGATATTCTGTAGCGGGTCTTGCTAACGTGACGGCGGGAGGCCTTTCGGGGCGAGCGCGCTTGCGATTCCGAATCCCAGGGCGATCATGGCGATCGCGATCCCGGCGCCTCCCAGCGCCAGTCGTTCGCCTGCTGCGTCGGCCACCACGCCAAACGGGAACGAGAACAGGTTCGACGCGGCGAAGCCTAGGAAGGTGAGGGATAGGACGCGTCCCAGGTACTGTTGCGGAGTGAGGCCGGAGACTATCGCGATCGAGAGAGTCTGAAATGCTCCACTGGTGACGCCGACCAAGAGCATGGTGATTACCAGCGCTGGGAAGTCCGGTGAGGCCGCGGACGCCGCCAGGGCCGCACCGAATGAAATGCCCGCGAGCCAGTAAATCTTGATGGCAAATCGCGAGTCCGCGATCGCGGCGACGAAGACACTCACCATCAGCCCCCCCACTGCAGCAACAGCAAGGATTGTTGTGATGTCTCGGGGCTCGCGTCCGAGCTCGTTGCTCACCAAACCCGGGAGCACGGTGATGTAGCCGAACCCTGTCATGATCACGAGCAAGTACGAGGGGATGAGAAATCGGAGACTCGGGTGATTGGCGACGACTCGAACACCCTCCGTAATATCGCCGAGTACGGAGTTGCGCTCTGCTTGAACCTGCGGTTTGACGGTCGGCAGGGAGAGGGTCATCGCGACAGCAATCACGTAGAAAAGCGACATTGTCGCGAATGCGCTGCCGGTGCCCAATGCCGCGATCCCGAGGACTACGGCGGCGATGACCGGTCCGAGGATTCGAGACGCATTCAGCGCGATCTGCGTCAAGGCAATCGCGTTCCCGCTTCGTCCCTTTTCGACGAGCTCGACCACCCAGGCATTACGCGCCGGTCCAAGGAATGAAAAGGCCGCGCCAATTACGAACGAGCCCAGGGACAGGAGAAGAATGGTGATGAGATCCGCAACGACAAGGGCGGTCAGTGCGCCAAATACTGCTGCTATCAACAGCTGACAGGCAAGAACAACGGTCTTTTTCGCGAAGCGGTCAGCGAGAGCTCCTCCCACAGGGCCCAGAAGTCCCTGAGAAATCCCCTGGGCTGCGATAACGATTCCGACCGAGCGGTTCCGGCCGGTGAGCTCGAACGCGACCACTCCCTGGACGGCGAGCGACATGAAGAATGCCGAGAACGCGAAGAACGAACCAATCCAAAGGGTTCGAAACTCCCGATTGCGAAAAGTGCCAAACGTTCCCGTTACCCAGCTTGTCACCGACTGAGGTTAAGAGCCCCCGCTCCCCCGAGCTATCTGCTCTCCGGGGACCTCACAGCATCAGAAGATTGGCCCGGTGTACGTCAGGTCGAAACAACTCGCTTCTCTTTCCAGCTGACGCTTTAGCTGAGCCAGTACCGGTTCGAGAACCGATTCGCTGAACTCCTTCCCTAGGAGCGGTTCGTGTTCATGGAGTGTGCGGATTGTTCGATCCGTGATCTCTTTCAGTTCTACGTTCTCGGCGGACAAGGAGACGAGACCGGGGAACTCGTGGGTCTTCCGGGCACTTCCGCTGGCGGTCGCAGCGAGTTCGTCGGCGAGCGTAGAGAGGACCGACTTCGACATTGCGGTCGAGTGTTCCCGGAGCCCCATGGCGACGTCGCCCAGCACGCTCCGCTTGTCTGCACTATCGGCGAAAAGAAGCTCTGGCTCCGCTTCGATCCGTACCGCGAGGTGGTGCAGCAGGTTTCTCATTCCAGCGGCCGCACTGATCGCGAGCGGTGCCTCGAGCTCGGGTTGTATGTAGGAATCGAGACTGTGCTCTATCGAGCGCACCATGTCCAGAGAGGTCGGTCTCATATCTCTCCTTCTGTTTAAGAGCTGATCAGGCCGATCGCCTGCGCGAGCCCCGCCTGCGCCCGGTAGGCCCCAAGACCCATCCCTGCCGTGCTGCTCCGGAGATCATTCCCGCCAGCCACCATGCCCGCCGCTGTGATGGTGCAGATAAGCGCTTTCAGACCGTGGACGATGTGGTAGTACTGGAGGCTCTCGTCTCTCAGGACAATACCACTCTTTTCCTCATAGATTTCGCGGAGCTGAGCCTCGTCAAAAAGCTCACCAATGCCCTGCGCTCCCGTTCTCGGGTTTAACTGCATCCAAGTCCAGTCCTCTGTTGGATCACCAAGATGGGCGAGCTCCCAGTCGCTCATCCCAACGATCGTGGTTCCGTTCCAGATCTCCTCACCGATTCCGTTGTTGCCTTTGACGAGGGAAATACGATTGGCTGCCGGTGGTTGGTGGTTCCGGAGCCACCAGAAGATCTCGCGCATTACCGGGTACGGTTCAGGGCGAACGTCATCGAACGTTTCCTCCCAGTGATCGAGATCGAACATCGCTGCGGAGGCCCCGGCGGTCGGGGCCTCAAGCACGGTACCGAAGCCCAGGCTTTCCCAATCCAGGGTGTGGATCGCAGCCAGCTTTGAGAGGTGCTCATGAGCGACCGTGAGCCGAAGCGCGTCGTACTCCGGTAATGGATCGAAGAGGTTCGGTATACCGGTGCTGCCCTCCAACTTGTCCCTGACATAGAAGTCCCTGTCCTGGGTGAGCCAACCGGCCTCCGTCTCATACCAGAGCGCCCGGGGCACCGGGACCTGGGAGTTGTCCAGGAGCCGGTACACATCGTATTCGCGCCTCAGAGGCGTTGGAACCACACTTCCGCCCGGGGTGTCCATGCGGAAAACGAATCCATGTGTGATCTCGTTGCCGTTCTCGAACCAGCGTGCATCGGCAAGCCAGGTCTCACGCGACATGCCCGGGTAGGTGCGCGTCAGCGAGGTGAGCTCCAGCCCCCGGGCACCGGGAAGCGTTTGGCGCAGATAACGTTCGGCCTCGGACCGCTCCATCAGACGCTCCTAAGAGAACCCGTATCGTGGGTAGGGACCGGAGATCCCGCCGGCTAGGTGCCCATATGTGGTTTCGCCGTCCTCCTCCACTCGGATCGGCCCTTCTCCCATCCCGAAGGGAAGCTTATTGCCGTCGAGATCGCGAACCACGGCCGGGTCAGAAACGTCCCAAATCTCGCCTTCTACGTGGAGTTTCCCCCTGAAAACGCCGTGCCCCTTGCCGTCTTGGAAGCCTCCATATCCGTAGCCAGGTCCGACATATGCATAGGGCTCCTTGACGGCAGAGATCTGGATTGTGCGAATTCGACCTTCTTCGTCGGTCAGAGTGTAGATCCCGCCTCTGATTCGGCGGGTACCCTCGTAGAACTTAAGATTGTGCTCGACATTGACGAGGCGAATCTCCCGCGGCTCGTCTCCGTCGAGAAGGATCATAGAGCTATCGAGCGGATGCCACATGTCGCCGCCTTCGTTGAGGAGAAACCAGCACGAATAGTCCTTTCCCCGCCACAGCATCCAGTTGAAGAGCCCACCCATGGCCGGCGGCGGGGCCTCGTCTGAGGTGACCGGTTCAAACCCCCCAGCATGCCTGTAGCGGAGGCCCCAGGAGTGGTCGCGCACGCTCGTCCAGGTAGTTTTCGAAGCGTTGTACTTTCGTCCCCCAACTGATACCCATCCAGAAACGCGACCGGCCTGGTCGAAGCGGTTGTAGTCCTGGACGAGGCGGCCGTCCCTGTGGTTCAGGTAGTGGCTTTCCTCGTGCGGTGGTGCCGTCGCCTCGAACTCAAGTTCGAACTGGTGACCGAACTCGTTTTCTTCCAAAACAATTCGGTGGCACTTCAGCGGTTCGAGCAGTTCAAAGCGGAGCGGCCCGGCGCCCATGTGCTCGAGGTCCGGTCTCAGCTGGCGGGAGATACGCAGGTTGTGTTGCTTCCCCTCCAATGTGTCGAGGACGCAGCCTGCCCCGTCAAGGACGTTGGTGTTCTTATAAACGCCGAGTGTGGCTACCACCATGCACTCACCGTTTTCGGCGAAGAGCGAAAACCAGTAACGGTCGTAAAATCGGTGGTCGCTGGTGCCCACGTGATCGAATGTGGTCGGAAGCTGATGATGCAGAGTGTCGTCGAGTGCCGAAAGCATTGACCCTCCCTGGTGTGGCCCCGCGCCGGTTTGGCCGGACAAAGATGCACCAAGTGCGGGTCGGACCGCCAGTAGTTTGCTCTGGAGAGCTGGCTGGCGGTTCAACGTGCAATGAAGGAGGGGGCGCTGCCGGCGCCCCCTCCTTGCAGCAGATTCCTTCGCGTGATCTAGATAGTGAGCACGTGAAGTGTGCAGGCCGAGCAGAGGCCGATCACGTGGGCCATGCCCACCTTGGCACCCTCGACCTGGCGTGCGCCGGCCTGCTCGCGGAGATGGAAGACGACCTCAGCAATGTTGGCTACACCGGTTGCACCAAGTGGGTGCCCCTTCGAGAGCAATCCACCAGACGCGTTCACAACAGCGTGCGTCGTTGGCGCGTAGGTCTTGTCAACAAGCGGCGCTACGTCCTCTTCGTACTTCGTTGGAATCTTGTTGCCGTTCCAGGGGGCGCCGCTGGCCACGTGCTTACCGGCTTCCCCGTCCCCGCAAAGTCCCAAGTTTTCGTAGTGCAGGAGCTCGGCGGTGGCGAAGCAGTCGTGGAGCTCGACAAGGTCGAGGTCCTCGGTGCCGATGCCCGCCTGCTCGTAAGCAATGGCGGCTGCGTTCCGGGTCAGCGTGTTGACATCCGGGAGAGTGAGGTCACGTGGTGTGAACGGGTCGCTGGTGAGAACCGAAGCGGCCACCTTCACCGGCTTCGTTGTCCACTGCCGTGCTTTCTCCATCGATGTGAGGATCGCGCCGGCAGCGCCGTCCCCAGTTGGGCAGCACATCAGCAGAGTGTTCGGGTAGGCAATCGGCCGGCTGTTCATGACCTCGTCCAGCGGCGATTCCTTCTGGTACTGCGCCAACGGGTTGTTGGTGCTGTGGAGGTGGTTCTTCACGCTGGCGAGCGCGAAGTGCTCCTGGCTGGTTCCATGTTCCCGCATGTGCTCCATGCCGGCCATTCCGAAGACCGCGGGCATCATGTAGGAGCCAACACGTCCCTCGAGGCTGGTGGCGGGGTCGCCACGCGAGCCGAGAAGGCCCTGCTTGCCCATTTGCTCCGAGCCGACTGCCATCACGACGTCGTAGGCGCCGGAGGCCACGGCGAAAAATGCCTCGCGGAAGGCCGTCGAGCCGGTCGCACAGGCGTTGGCCGTGTTGACGACCGGAATACCGGTCTGGCCGAGATGCTGGAGGATTCTCTGACCGGAACCGGAGGTCTGGTAGAGGTTCCCACTGTAGAGAGCCTCGATGTCTTTGATTGTCATTCCGACATCGCCGAGGGCCTCGTAACCGGCCTGGGCGCCGATATCGGAGATCTCGCGATCCGGGTAGCGGCCGAACTTGACCATCGACACACCAACGATTGCTACATCACGCATTCTGCTGTTCCTTTCGTGTTCTCGACGGTCGTCAGGCCGGCTTGAACTTGTAGGCGACGTATGAGTTGCCCTCGCGGTCTTCTGACACCTTCTCCGTGTACATCTTCACTTTCATTCCAAAGCTCAGATTCTCGGGCTTGGGCTCGATTTCAATGTTCGAATTCACAGAAAGGCCCTCTGTGAGGTCGATGACTCCGACCGCATATGGGGCCTTCACATAGGGCGTGGCCTGGTGAATGATCGACCAGACGTGCACCTCACCGTCACCGCTGAAGCGAACCTCATCGAAAGGTCCGTCTGAGCTGCAGTTACCGCAGTAGCGGCGTGGCCCTGCGTACAGGGCCGAGCAGTTCTTGCATCTACTTCCGAAAAGATAGTCCTCGTCGCGGGTGTCTCCGAGGCGGAGGTATGGGACTAGAGGTCTGGTTTGGGGTTCTTCCGCCTGCGCGCTGGCATTAGCCAAGCGGGCACCTCCTAGGGTGATTGTCGCCCGGGCGGGAGCACACAGGGTGGCCCTGCGCGGGCGCGAGCAAGACATTCTGTATTCGCGAGGGAAGGCGAGTCAAGGAGCGACGCCTGTCATGGTCAGGTGGGAGAGAAGGCTCTTGGCGGTTTCTTGGCCGCAGGCTCCACGTTCGGCGAGACTCCAGCGGGTCAACCAGGCAGCGGACCGAGCTGCGATTCGACGGCGTCTCTGGCGGCTGAATGAATTTCAGCGAACGCCCGAACGAGCCCGAAACAGCCGCTGATCATCATGTCGCCGTACGGCACTGCGAAGTATGGGGACAGAGGACTGTTCTTGAGGCGATGCCGTTGAGGGCCGATGGTTGCGATCATTTTCGGTAGCGTCGCGCCGACGATCCCCCTCTCGGGGTGAAATGCGCCGTGGCCGTTCGTTTCGAAGACCTCAGCGTGCTTCAGGGAACCGTTGCTCAGGCGGCGTACTAGGATTTCGATCTGCTCGGTTGCAAGCTCGCCGGTGTGATGCTCGAACAGGCTGGCGATACGCCTCCCCCGCAGATGAAATCCAAGGAGGTGCATGTTTCCGAGATTGAGCACAATTTGTTCGTCTGTTGCGCCGACCCGTTCGTCATGGAGCGCACCGAGGGCGGCGGCGGGCCCCGTGTCCATGAAGGCTACCGGAGCCTTCGTCCCGGCTCCGGCGACCATCGCCTTTGCCCTAGTCAGATACGGGGGGAGGTCTCTCGGTGCGAATGCGAATGCAAGCAGGTCGTTGCGGCCCTCGACGGTTCTCCTGATGTGGTCGAACCTGAAGGTTCTGTCGGAGATCTCAGGCGGTGCCGCACCATGATCGAGGCACCCGAGCGCGTACCCATCGACATCCGGAGGTTCCTCGAAAGCCGACAACGCCTGACCTATCGCTTCCAGGTCGAGATCTCCAAGTCGCACTCTGATTCCCTCGATTCTCTCGAGCTCGGGGTCGGACAGTATTTTGACCCCAAGCTCTCGAACCCGCTCGAGGTCGTCGTTGAACGTGGCTGCAGCCTCAGCACTCGCGAAAGCTTCAAGACCGGAGCGCAGATAGTCTTCCAGGGCCCAGACGCACGGACCCCCGCCGGCGACACTACCAGTCAGGATAATTCTGGACTTTCTCTCGTGGGCCTCGCGGATCCTCCTGGCCGCTACTTCAGTGGCCGACGGCATCACCATCTTGATCGAGTTTTCGATGGGTCTATTGCTGTCGAACAGGAGGATGTCCTGGGTGCCGGTGCCCATGTCGATTGCGAGGATGCGCATGAATCAATCGTAGCGGAGGAGGGTTCCGGCGGGCGACGGATAAATAGCGTTCGAAAGCACCCTCGCTGGTCTCAGGCGAATAACGGGGCCATGCTCCGCCGATCGACAAGCGACTTCATCTCCGAATCGGAGGGACGGGTTCCCGCCGCTGCAGCCGCCATAAGGATGTGCGGTAGGAGTGTCAGGTCGCCGGCGCTGTTCAGGAAGGTCCGGGGACCGGTGAGAACCCAACGAACCGCCACTGCGATGTCGGCCGGGTCTTCGAGCGGTTCATACCAGGTGCCGTGAGTGTGTTCCTTCTCACCCCAGGGGCCGAGCGTGATCCCTTTGATTGTCTGCAGCGCAACGCCTCGAGACTCACAAATCTGTGCCAGCTCCTGGAAGTCGGCCGCATAAGCAGGGTTCTGGATCATCGGGTAGTTGTAGGGGCAGAGCACCGAATCGAACGGGAATCGTTCCAGGCTCTCAATATGCCGGCGCGGTGCGTCGAGGCCGTGGCCAGTCACGCCAATGAACCGGACGAGCCCAGCCTCCCTCGCCTCCTTTGCGGCTTGAAGCGCCCCACCTGACGCCAGCGCAACCTCCCGTTCTGCGCTATCGACGAGGTTGTGAAGCTGGATGAGGTCCACGTGATTGGTCTGGAGGCGCTCGAGAGACTGCTCGATTTGAGCCCGGGCGCCGTCGTAAGTGCGCTCGCCGGTCTTGGTGGCAAGGAAGAAGCGGTCTCGATGGCCAGGCAGCACCGTCCCGAGCAGGCGCTCCGACCGGCCGTAGCCGGCTGCCGTGTCAATGTGGTTGATTCCATGTGCGATGAGGGTCGCGAGGGCCTCCTCAGCGTCATCGGGCTTTGAGCGGGCGAGCGCGGCAGCTCCAAATATGACGCGGGTGCTTTCGTGGCCAGTGCGACCGAATTGCTGGGTTGCGATCGACGGCATGTTAGTCTCCCGGTGGTGGGGTCGAGTCTACTCCCGTGCCGTCAATGCCCACTGAAACCTGCTGAGATACTCTGCTGATGGTGAGGGGGGTGTAAGTGGGGAAGCTGCTGCTGTTCTTGGCGCTTGGGTCTCTGGCGCTCGGGGGATTTGCCTGCGGAGACGACGATGGCGATGCGCCTACAGCCACGTCTCGCCCGGCGATCCCTCCCACAGAGGAGCCGACACCGGATCCCGACGGGACCGTAGACCCTCTCAATCCCGGCAGTACCGAGCCGAAGTACAGCAAATCTACGCTCGCGTCTGGTGACTTTGTCTTCCTCGTGGATGTCAGATTCTCTGTTCACTCCGAAAGCGGCGGCTGGGAGCGGGTCGTATTTGAATTCTTGGGCCCGGGCCTTCCTGCTGCCACGGCGCGGTACTCGGATTCCTACGTCGAATGTGGCTCCGGCCGGGTCAACACGCCCGCCGAAGGTGAGCGCTTGCTTCTTGTCGAATTTCGGCCCGCGGCCGCCCATGACGATGAAGGGCAGGTCACGTTGAAGAGTGGTCAGACAAGCGCCACGGCCGCGCCCGGAGGGTCCATTGTCGGGGGGTCGCAGGCCTGTGACTTCGAAGGCGTAGTCGAATGGGCCGTCGCTATTAGCGGTGAGCTGGCCAACTTCAAGATGATGACCCTCGAGGGACCGTTGCGGGTAGTTATCGACATCAAGCGATAGGCCAAGGCCAGGCGGGAGATGGTGGCCAGCCAGGGATTCAAAACGAGATCCCCGTGCTTATCCCGATCGCCTATCCTGTCTGGACCCGTATCACCGACTACGAGGTGTTCCTTGGAATTTCGTGATTCACCTGAAGAAGCTAGCTTCCGCGTCGAGGTTAGGGAGTTCATCCGCGAGAACCTTCCCGGCCAATACACTCCGCCGCCGTTTCCCGAACTCGTCGAAGATCGGTCCGATTTCATAATGCATTGGCGGGCGGCTCTCAGCTCCCGCGGCTGGATAGCGCCTCATTGGCCCAAGGAGTATGGCGGTGCAGGGCTGTCGGTGTCAGAGCAGTTCGTCTTCAACGAAGAAATGGCCCATGCCCGGGCGCCGGGCGTCGGAGGGATCGGCCTGAATATGATCGGCCCGATCATCATTCGGTACGGGACCGATGAGCAGAAGTCACAGCACCTGCCGGGAGTTACGAGTGGCCAGACGCAGTGGTGTCAGGGCTACTCGGAGCCGGGTTCTGGTTCAGACCTGGCCTCCCTTCAGACCCGTGCCGTCCGGGACGGGGATGATTACGTTATCAATGGTCAGAAGATCTGGACGTCCGGCGCTCACAGAGCTGACTGGATGTTCTTGCTCACGCGTACGGACCCGGACGCGCCCAAACACCGCGGGATATCAATGTTTCTCCTCGACATGAAGACACCGGGCATCACGATTTCACCCTTGGTGACCCTGACTGGCGACCATGTCTTCAACCAGGAGTACTTCGACGACGTGAGAGTCCCTGCAAGCAACATGATTGGGGAAGAGAACCGCGGCTGGTATATCGGCGCAGCTCTGCTCGACTTCGAGCGCTCCAACATCGCCTCGTCTATCGCGCTGCGAAACCAGGTCGCAGACCTCGTGAAATTCGCCGGCGACTGGGCGAACCAGATCGACCGGCCGGTGTCCGCTGAGATGAAGCTCGAGCTCGCTGACCGCGCTCTCGATGCCGAGATTGCCCGTCTGATCTCGTACAGGGTGGTCTCGATTCAGAAAAGGGAAGGCATTCCGAACTACGAAGCTTCAATGAATAAGCTTTTCCGGTCCGAGGCCGGACAGAGGGTGGCGCGGACTAGCATTCGACTGGTCGGGATGTACGGTGGTCTCTATCGCGATTGTCTACAAGCTCCGCGTGAAGGGCGATTCGCACACGGCTACATGGCTTCGCTCGCGGGAACTATCGCGGCCGGGTCCAGCGAGATAAATCGAAATGTAATCGCGACGAGGGGGCTGGGCTTACCTCGCTCCTGAGATGCTCACTCCGCCTATGAAGAGCGAGACGCTTTGACCATGTGAAGAATCAGACTCGCCGCGCGGGTGGCGGAGATTCGATTGTTGGTGAGACAAAAATCGTAGTTGGCCGGGTCCAGCTAGTGCCCGTACTAGGAAAACTCAATCACTCCGGCAAAGGCAAATTCGAAGCGCGCGCGTCCAACTTCGGCCGCCTTGGGCTGTGCGGGCATCGGCAGTTGCCACCAGCAGGCCCCTCCCACATGGCATGGAACCCGGTCGAGCTTGACCCGGCGGAGCGAAACCTTCCTGTGCTTTCGTTGTCGGCGGAAACGGGTAGCCAGCGAGTGGATGAACGGATGCGACGGCGTACTGTTGAAGCACGATCTTTATCTTCATCAAGGAACCACGTATCTGAACTGAAATTTAAGCGTAGGGGAAAACCCTCGGATGCCGGATGCTCGGGGCGCTGGTTGCGGCTCGCGGAGTTGGCCGACATAGTGCCTCACACAGACGATTCGCAGGGGGGTTGAGTGGCCGCACGGGCTCTGAGTTCGCGGGAACGGTCGAAGTACGAGGCGAATCTCTGGAAGTTCTACCTCTTTCGCTTCCTTGTCGACTTCCAACTTTGGCTTCCCATCTGGGTGATCTACCTGCAGAAGGAACGCGGGTTATCACTATCACAGATCACCCTCCTTGACGCACCGTTCTGGCTCGTGCTCGTTTTCATGGAAATACCGACCGGTGCGGTCGCCGACCGGTTCGGACGCAAGACGTCCCTCATGTGGGGCGCAGCAGCCAACTCAATTGCGGTCCTGATATTTGGGATCGCCGGAAACTTCTTCGTCCTCCTCATCTCCTATCTCGCCTGGGCGGTTGCCTGGACCCTCTACTCCGGTGCGGATTCGGCGTTCTTCTTCGACAGCCTTAAGGCGCTTGGGCGCGAATCTGAGTTCCAGAAGCTCTGGGGACGGTCGCGCGCCATCATGTCGGTCGGCGCGTTCTTGGGGCTGCTGATCGGCGCCCCTCTTGCGGACGCGACAACTCTCTGGTTCCCGGTCGTGGCGAGCGCTGCCCTGATGGCTGGTGCCTGGCTTGTGAGCCTGACGTTCCATGAACCGCCTCGGCTTGACGAAGGTGAGGAACAGCTCTCATACCTGGAGGGTACGAAGAAGGCCGCGCTTATCGTTTATCGGCACAAATCGCTGCGCTACATGATGTTGTTGGCAGCCGCGGTGATGGCCGTTGGGATCTCTGTTTCGATCCTGGCTCAGCCATTCTTAGACAGCCACGATGTGGACGTTGGCAACTTCGGGTGGTTCCTCATCCCCGGCAATCTCCTCGGCATCGTCGCGGCCCTTGTCGCCTACAGGGTGACCGCCGCCATCGGTGTCACGCGCATTTTCAGCCTCCTGCCCCTCGCGGTCATTGTCACGGCGGCGGGCCTCGGCGCTTGGGACTCTCTCGGAGCGTTCGTCTTCTATCCAATCGGGGGCATGGTCATGGCAATGAGCTTCCCGATGATCGCCTCATATCTGAACGAACGGATTCCGAGCTCGCAGCGGGCAACGATCCTCTCTTTCCACCAGCTTTCGTTCAGTCTCTTTACGGCAGTAATCGAACCAGTCCTCGGTGCCATCGGCGACAAGTGGGGCCTGCCGGTCGCGTACAGGGTGGCGGCAATTGTTATGGCGCTGCTTGCTGGACCACTTCTGGTTCTCTGGATTCGGGCCCACCGTTCAGAGGTACTTCTGTCTCCCGAAGAACTTGATAACACCGAGGTCGTCGAACTCAGCGGTGATTCGAGCGAAGCAGAGATGGTTTAGCGATCTGAAGCTCGGGGAGAGTATGCTGAGCGGCGCTGTACTCCACCTGGTGGTGCGCGGCTACTTCGATGCTTACCTGGAGGCCACGATGACAGCGGAGACCGTCAGTACCGATGCCGCGGTGCGGGAGCTTCTTGCCAAGCAGGAGATCAGGGACGCTCTGATGAGGTACAGCAGAGGAGTAGACCGGGTCGACATGGAAGTCATGCTGTCGGCCTATCATCCCAGGGCAAACGACAACCACGGGACCTATAAAGGCGATGCTGAGGGTTTCGCCAGGTACCTCGAGCCGGCTCTCCGGCTAGACAACGGGCACATGCATTTTCTTGGCAACTCGCTCATCGAAATCCAGGGAGATCGAGCCGCAAGCGAGACTTACGTGATCGCCTATCACCGCTATCCGGCCGACGAAAACGGCATCGAAAGAGACTTCTTTTTCGGTGGGCGTTACCTCGACGTGTTCGAGCACCGGGACGAGGGCGGTTGGCGCATCGTCAAGCGGACCGTTGTGCCGACCTGGACTCGCACCTCGGACGCCACGGAAGATTGGCCCGCGGTGACCGCGTTTGCAGAGGCGCACGAGGACCGGTCGGACCTCGTTTACCATTTGCTGGACGACTAGCTCTTTGCTGCCAGTCAGTACTGGCTCAGGCGACGGGCGCGCCCTTTGCCAGCTCGGCGAATGCCGCCTCGGTGCGCCTGGCTGACTCCAGTCCACCCTGAATTAGGTCGCGGAACACTTCTTCGACCGTCTTGATGCTGTCGATCAAAGCCGATACTTGGCCCATCTGGGCCTGCCGTTTCTTTCCGAGCACCTGCTCGGCAAACTCAGGTTTAGAGACCCGCGGTTTGACCTTGCCCTCGGCCGAGGTAGTCGACGTGTCTGTAGCGGCGAGGATCAACCGCTTGACGTGGTCTGGGCTGTTCGCTTCAACGGTCATCATGAAGCGTGTTCCGAGTTGGATTCCCTCGGCGCCGAGCGCGAACGCAGCCGCCATGCCGTCGCCATCGCTGATGGCCCCGGCCGCGATCACGGGCACGTCCGGGAACGCGCGATGGATGGCCGGGATCAACACCATCATGCTGACCTCGTGCTCGCCCCGGTAGCCACCGGACTCAAATGGCTCGGCGATGATGGCGTCGACACCCGCCTCCACGGCCTTGGCGGCGTGGTATAGGGTCGGCACCACATGAGCGGTCTTGACTCCCCGTTCCTTCAGAAACCCCGTCCATAGCTTGGGGTTGCCGGCGGAGCTGATGACGACGTCGACACCCTCCTCGACCATGAGTTCCATCTTCTCCCGATGGAACTTCTCGGGGCTCAGAACGATTGGAAAGTTCACAGACATTGGCTTATCTGTCAGGCTCTTGTACTCGCGGATGGTGGCCCGGAGCACGTCCGGCGTGGCGTTCGTACTCGCTAGACAGCCCAGCCCTCCCGCGTTGGAGATGGCAACGCCCAAGGGAGGTGTTGATGCCACGCCGCCCAACACGACAGGATGCTCAACGCCGAAAAGCTTGCTCACTCTATTGGTCATGGACGCCCCCCTGTGGCATTCGAAGAGACCTTTGTCCGGCCCTACCGGCCCGAACTGGACAACACAGGCCCGCTGCGCCGCGGCGCCGTGCACTCTAACAGAAGCGACATGAATCCGTGGAGGTTGGGGGCTTTGGGAAGTGTCTTTTCGGCTACATCCTTGTCTCGGCGTTATTGCCGCCGACAGTGCCGCTAGGTTCGGAACCCAGGAAGAGCGTCGACATGACCCGGCAGGACCAGCACACTATTCCCGTGAGTTGGATCGAATCGAAGGAAGGCGCTACTCCCATGGAAGCGGTGTTGGCACTGCGCCCGGAGCTTCTCGACCTCTACAAGTCGTTCTACGGGAAGCTGTGGGACGATGGTTTGCTGTCACCGTCGATACTCGAGCTCTGTCGCCTACGGATTGCGATGATGCACGAATGCGCTTCGGAGATGGCCCTGCGCCACACTGGATCGGGCGTGAGCGACGAGAAGATCGCTGAGCTTGCCAGCTGGGAGAGTTCTACTCTGTTCGACCCTCTCGAAAAGGCCTGTCTTCGCCTTGCGGAGAAGATGCCCTGGCAGCATCACGAAATTGAGGACAGCGAGGTCGCGGCGGTCACGGCGAGCTTGGGCGAGCCTGGAACCGTCGCGCTGATGGTCGCACTGGCGCTTTTTGACGCCAGTGCGCGGCTAAGGGTCATGTTCGAGGTGCCGGCCCAGGGGGAGCCTGCCCATCCGCCACCTTCAGCCGAAGGTGCGCTGCATTAAGGGGGATTCTGTGTCAACGAAACCGCGTGTCTCTTCTGCCATTCCTGACCAACCGCCTCATTTTGGCTCGGCTATGGCCCACCAGCCGGGACTGCTCGGTGCATTCGGCGAGCTTTACGCGACGTTCTGGAGCGAGGGTGTGGTGGAGCATCGCGCCAAGGAGATGGCCCGGCTTCGAAACGCTCGCATCACGGACTGTGGCTTCTGAAAGAATGTTCGCTTCGCCGTGGCGCGTGAGCAGGGACTAACAGAAGAAGTAGTGGATCGGGTGACTGATGGTTTCGAGCAGTCGGATCTAACGCTCCGTGACAAGGCAACGCTGAGCCTTACCGACTCGATCATCGGCGATCCGCGAAGCCTCACTCCGGAGGCCCGTGAGAGGGTCCGCGCTCAGCTGGCTGACCCGGAAATCGTCGAGCTCAGCATGGGAGTGGGTCTCTTCATGGCGCTCTCAAAGGTGTTAATCACTTTGGGGCTTGAGCCGGAGACTATGCCGACGACCGTGGTCCCGACGCCAGGCTCACAGTGAGAGGTGTCCAAGGTGTCAGCCAACCACGCGCAGAGTTCTGGAGTAGCAGAGGGCCGGACTTCTGTTGACGAACTCAACACAGAGATTGCACCGGCTGGAGAAGTCTATAGCGCGGCTAAAGCGACAGTTGAGAAGACTGAAGCCAAGCTCGAGAAGGCCGAGAGGCAGCTTGAGAAGGCCGTGTGGGGCATGCTCATGAAACCGCAGGTGCGCTCTCTCTCTCCCCCCCTCGCGATTTCTGTGGATGGGTTAGGGCGTGGTAGGCGGAGGTTCCATGTACCTGTTCTTCGACACTGAGACATCGGGGCTTCCCAAGGACTGGAAGGCTCCTCCTTCGGATGTGGACAACTGGCCTCACGCGGTGCAGATCGGGTGGATTCTGTGCGAGAGCGACGGTGCCGTCGAAGAGGAGCGCGACCATATCGTGAAACCCGATGGCTGGGAGGTTTCCGAGGACGCAGCGCGAGTGCATGGGATCACCACTGACCGAGCCCTGGCCGAAGGTGTGGACGTCGTGCAGGTGCTCCACGGGTTCGCTGCCGCGCTCGACCGGGCGCAGACGATAATCGCGCAGAACCTCGACTTCGACCGCAGCGTGATCAAGGCTGAGTTCATCCGTGCAGGCATCACCGCGGGGTCCAGCAGCCCTTCGCTCGTCTGCACGATGAAGCAGTCCACAGATTTCTGCGCGATCCCCGGCCCGTACGGAAACAAATGACCCACCCTTGAGGAACTGCACGAGTGACTCTTCGAGGAGCCGGTCACCGGCGCCCACAGCGCTCTTGCCGACGCCCGAGCTTGCATGCGCAGCTTTTTCCGCCTGCGCGAACTCGGCGTGCTCGCGTGAGGGCCACGCGTTAGCTTCAGGGCGCTCCGCCGTGGGCATCGCGGCCGCGCAAAACGGTGTAGAAGCCCGCGGGTGGATCGGTCGTGCACTCCCAGTGCGGTCTCCCCGGCCTTCGGATCGCTCTTGATGCACCGGAGACTGGCCGCGGAAAAGCTGTCATCGAATACCAACAGATTTCCGTTGGGGAGTACCGCTGGGTATGGTCTTAGCCGGCACCGTGAGGGACTTTTGACGTGCCGTATGGAGTGACGATGACCGTCAGAGACGAAACACTTCTTGGAGTCGATGTTGGAGGCACATTCACCGACTTTGTGCTGGTGACGGGCGAGGGAGTGCGAACGTGGAAGCGCCCATCCACACCTTCGGCGCCCGAGGATGCATTCTTGAGCGGGCTCCCGAAAGGGTGGATGGGTCGCACCGTCCACGGAAGCACCGTGGCCACAAACGCACTCCTGGAACGACACGGCCCGCGAACATTCCTCCTCACAACGGCGGGGTTCAAAGACGTGCTCCAGATTAGGCGCCAGGCACGGCCGGCTCTGTATGAGCTCGAACCTCATCGCTCTGACCACGTCATTCTTCGAGGCGACTCCATAGGAGTGAACGAGCGCCTCGCAGCAGATGGCTCTGTGGTCGTGGCTCTGACTGAGTTCGAGCTTTCGAGGGTCGTTGCGGCCGCCCGCGATTCGGAGGGAGAGGCATTCGCGATCTCGTTCCTCTTTTCGTACTTGAACCCTGCTCACGAGCACCAGGTAGCGGACGCCATGCGGAGCGCCGGGCTGGAGGTTTGTGCATCGTCCGAGGTTTCACCCGAGCATCGCGAGTACGAACGCGGAAGCACAACTGCGATCAATGCGTTTCTCAGGCCCGTTGTGCGTCGCTATGTTTCATCACTCGAAACGAAGATCGGGCCACAACTCCGAGTGATGCACTCGGCCGGCGGACTTACATCCCCAACGGCAGCGGTCGAACGGCCAGTGAGCATGGTTTTGAGCGGACCCGCCGGTGGGGTAATCGGCGCTGCTGCCGTCGCTCGGCAGGCGGGATTCGAAAGGATCATTTCGTTTGACATGGGAGGAACGAGCACAGACGTCTCACTAGTGGATAGAGAGGTCGCCTACCGGTCTCTGGCGGAAATCGATGGTCTCGCCATTCAGGCGCCGATGGTTGATGTGGTCACAGTAGGAGCCGGGGGAGGCTCGATAGCGAGGCTCGATGAGGGAGGGGCGTTGAGGGTCGGCCCAGAAAGCGCCGGTGCCGATCCAGGCCCTGCATGCTATGGGGTCGGCACCAAACCTACGGTGTCTGACGCGGACCTCGTGCTCGGGCGACTGAGAGCCGAACAGCCGTTGGGAGGCACACTCCACGTAGATCTGGAGCGCGCATCAACGGCAATGGCGCCCCTGGCCGACAGCCCGGAAAGGGCGGCCGCAAGTGTGGTGGCGGTCGTCGACGCAAACACAGCCCGCGCGGTTCGGCGAGTGAGCCTTGAGCGAGGATTCGACCCGGCCGACTTCACCCTGGTCGCGTTCGGTGGCGCCGGCCCGCTTCACGCGTGCGGCGTCGCGGATGCAGTTGGTGTCGGACGCGTGCTTGTGCCTCGATTTCCAGGAGTTCTTTCGGCTCTTGGAATGCTGACTGCCCCGGAAGCGGTCGAGCGCAGCCGTGGCCTGATAGCCCAGGTTGGTGGTGACGACGAACTGTTGCGAACGACCATGCTGGAACTTGAGAGCGAAGGGAGGGATGCTTTCGGAGAGCTCAGTCACGGCGCAGACTATCAGGTGCAGTTCTTTGCCGATCTTCGCTACCAGGGCCAGGCACATGAGCTACGTGTCTCAGTCGAGAAGCCTCACGCACCGTCGATCACGGACGCTTTTCACCAGGCCCACGATCGGCGTTTTGGCTTCTCTTCGCCTCATCGGGTGGTAGACATGGTGGCACTTAGGGTCCGCGTGTCGAGCCCGGGGACCGGCTTGCCAGGCTGGGAAGGGTCGGTGCAGAGCCCCGTGCCTGCAGCGGAGGTGGAGGTTTGGTCACCCGAGGCCTCGGTAGTGGTCCGCGCATCTCTTCGGCACCGGGATTGCATTGGCGAAGGTGAAAGCTTTGACGGGCCTGCGGTGGTGGCGCAGGAAGACGCGACCGCCTTCGTTCCAGCCGCCTGGAAGGCCCGGTGCGATATGCATGGCAATCTGGTGCTGGAGCGGATTTGATGGCGATGGATGCAGCCGCGCTGGCAGTCTGGAACGCCCTGCTTGCCTCTGTTGCTGAAGAGATGGGGATCACCCTGGGCCTCACTGCCCACTCGCCAAACATTAGGGAGCGGCGCGATTACTCCTGTGCGATCTTCGATGCGAGTGGCGACATGGTTGCTCAGGCTGCCCATATTCCTGTTCATCTCGGAGCGATGCCTGAGGCAGTGCGTTCGGTTCGCCGGCTCGAACCCTGGTCTCCCGGGGATGTTGCCATCGTCAACGACCCATACCTCGGCGGCACGCATCTCCCTGACATATCGCTGATCGCCCCGGTGTTCTGGGAGAGAAACGTCGTTGGGTTTGTGTCCAATCGGGCTCACCACGCCGACGTTGGGGGGATGGCGCCTGGCTCGATGCCCGTAGCGACCGAACTCTACCAGGAGGGAATCATCATTCCCCCGCTGCGGTTGCGTGAAGCAGGTAGCCTGAACCATGACTTACTAGCGCTCCTGCTGCGCAATGTCAGGACGCCGAAGGAACGGCAGGCGGATCTCGACGCCCAGTTTGCTGCCCTTCGCACAGGAGAGCGCCGATTCCTCGGTCTGTTTGAGCGAGGCGGCCCTGCCCCGGTTCTGACGGCAATGACAGAATTGCAGAACTACTCCGAGCGCCTCACGAGGTCAGCGATAGGCGCTATCCCGGACGGTACATTCGAAGCCTCAGATGTGATGGAGTCTCCTGGCGGCGAGCTTTTGCCGATACGGGTCGTCTTGAGAGTGACCGGAGATTCCGTCGTTTGCGACTTTGCCGGCACGGCTCCCCAGCAGGCGTCCTCTCTGAACGCCGTGGCGGCTGTTTCTCGCTCGGCAGTGGCTTACTGCATTCGCTGCCTGCTGCCTCCTGAAGCGCCTTCGAATGAAGGCAATTTCCGCCCCATCCATGTGGAGCTTCCGGAGGGCTCGCTCGTGGCGGCGCTCCCGCAGCACGCAGTGTCCGCTGGCAACGTGGAGACCTCCCAGCGGGTCACTGACGTTGTGCTGAGAGCCTTGGCCGAGGCCTTGCCGGAATCGATTCCCGCCGCAAGCGCCGGGAGCATGAGTAACTTCACTTGGGGTGGGTCTCTGGCTAATGGGAGCCCCTTTGCTTACTACGAGACGATTCCCGGAGGCGCCGGGGGTGGACCCACGCGGCCCGGGGAGTCCGGCGTCCAGACGCATATGACGAATACCGCTAATACTCCTGTGGAAGCGCTCGAGGGCAATCACCCAGTCCGAATCTGGCGTTTCGAGCTACGGGAGGGGAGTGGCGGCCTCGGCCTGCATCGTGGTGGCGATGGAGTCACGAAGGAGGTCGAATTCCTTGCTGACGCGAGCGTCAACCTGGTGGCTGACCGGCGGCGGGTGGGGCCCTGGGGCCTGGCTGGCGGCGGAGACGGGCGACCGGGCGTCCACGCGCTGATCAAGTCAGACGACGAGGAGGGCACCATCACTGGCAACACACAGATTGACATCAAATGTGGCGAACGAATTCGAATCGAGACCCCCGGAGGTGGTGGGTGGGGTGAGTACACGGACTGAGGACTGCGGGACCCGGTCAGGACCGTGGTAGCCCGAGCCCCCGCGTCGCGATGATGTTTCTCTGAATTTCGGAGGTGCCGCCGGCGATGGTCCGCGAGACCGCGTTCCGGTAACCGATTTGCAGCCTCATGGGCATGCTGTCGTCGGTCGCAGCAGCAGATTTCATGCCGAAGAGCTGGAATGCGACACCCGCCAGTCTCTGTGACCACTCGGTGCCGAACGCCTTTGCCTCGGACGCCTCTGCATTGGGTTTCAGGCCGACACTCTGCATCCAGGCGACCCGGTAGCAGAGGAGGCGGCCGACCTCGCGCTCCAATGCAAGACTGGCGATGGCAATGCGCGTCGAAACAGTAAGTGCTCCTGTCGACGCGCGCCCCCGCGCCTCTTCAAGCATCGCGTCATAGATCCACTGGTAATCGATCAACCTCTCGATCCCGGAGCGCTCGAAATCAAGGTGCTCTGCAAGGATGTACCAGCCCCGGTTCTCCTCGCCCACCCTGCGATTCACGGGGACCCTTACGTCCTCGAAGAACACCTCATTGAAGTGGTGGCTGTAGGTCAGATCGACCAGTGGGCGGATCGTGATCCCCGGGCTGTCTAGGTCGACGAGCATGCAGCTGATGCCCCTGTGCTTCGGTGCATCAGGTTCCGTCCTAGTAACGAGCCAGATAGCGTCCGAAAGGTGAGCATTCGACGTCCAAATCTTCTGTCCGTTGACGACGTATTCGTCACCGTCCCGGGTGGCCCTAGTGGCGACCGAAGCCAGGTCGGAACCGGCGCCGGGCTCAGAAAGCCCCAGGGCGAAACTCACGTCGGCGTTCATGATCTTGGGAAGCCACTCGCGCTTCTGGTCCTCGGTCCCGTGGAGGATGACCGATGGGCCGACCTGGCGTTCCGCGGTGAAGTGATATCCACGCGGTGCGTTTGCGAGGATCATTTCCTCGTTGTAGATCATCTGCTCGATGGCTCCACGCCCGCCGCCCCCATACTCCTCCGGCCAGGCGATGCCGATCCATCCTCGCTCGGCGAGCTGCTTGCTGAACACCCGGTTCGAGCCGCCGTCCGAGTCTCCCGGGAAGTCGGCTGACAGAAACTGCTTGAGGTCTTGGCGAAACCTGTCCTGCTCTGGCGTGAACTGGAACTTCATTACTACCTCCCATGCCGACGAACGGCACATGCATCAGCGGAGTACTCCCTGCTCCTGGTAGCGGACGAAAGTGTCATCGTCGATTCGAAGCAGCTGCGTGCAGATATCGTACGTGTCCGCACCGAGGAGCGGGGCTGCTTTGTGAGGGCCGGCATCGAGCCCTTCGATCCGAAATGAGTTTGTGATCACAGCGTGGTCTCCAAGCTCGGGGTGGTAGAGACGTCGAAAGAAACCTCGCTCTGCGAGCTGAGCATCGGCGAACAGGTCAGATGCCTTGTAGACGGGGCCTGCCGCCACCCCCAGGTCTCTTAGCTGAGCCGCGACTTCAAACGCATCCCTCCCGGCGGTCCACTCAGATATCACATGGTCCAGTTCGTCCTCGCGGGCTTTGCGGCCATCGAGCGACGCCAGCTCGGGATCATTCGCGATGTCGGATCTCCCGAGAAGCGAGCAGAGAGAACTCCACTCAGAGCTTGATCTAACGGAGATAGCGACCCAGCGATCGTCTCCGGCGCAACGGTACGTTCCGTTTGGAGCGACATGGTCTTCGCGGTTCCCCCTACGCGACGCTATGCGGTCGTTCAGCTGGAAGTCCAGAAGCAGCGGGGCGAGGAAGTGAATCGATGATTCGACCTGAGCGTGGTCTATGTGTGCCCCTTTGCCGGTGACTTCACGGCGTTCGAGAGCAATGAGAATCGCCGCTGCCAGGTAAGGCCACGAAATGAAGTCAGTGTAAGCAGAGTAGGGGCCGAGGGGCTCGGAACCGGACGGGCCTGTGAGGTCGTACCAGCCCGTCATTCCACTAGCAATCTGCCCATAACCGCGGTGCGTTGATCTTGGCCCCGTCTGGCCTTGGAGACAGTGGCTGGCCATCACGATTCTGGGGTTCCAGGAGCGAATCGTTTCGTAGGTGATTCCAAGCCGTCGGGTTACGCCGGGAGCGAAGTTTTCCATCAAGACGTCAGCGCTCTCCACGAGTCGTCGCAGGACGGTTTTCGAACTGGCGGCCTGGAGGTTGAGAGCAAAAGATCGCTTCCCGGCGTTGTAGGCGGCGAAATATGCGGATCGATTTATCCCGGGCTTGCCGTTGGCATACGGAGTTCCGACGCGAAGGGTATCCGGATGGACTTCGGATTCAATCTTTATGACTTCAGCACCGAAGTCGGCTAGGTGACGGGCGGCAGCCGGGCCGGCAAGCGTGGTGCCCATGTCGAGTACGCGTACCCCCGCGAGGGGGAGGCCATCCAGAGAAGAGTTCTCCGCAGGGACCGGCGCCCCCGGACTTTCAGACCACAGATTGTGGTGCTCGCCGGGGGACGGCGCAGGTCCCCGGGGCTCCCAGCTGATGCCGGAAATGCGCACGGGAGGACCGGGCACCTGGAGCTCGCTAAGACCTGGCTGTTTCACCAGGCGCCACGCCTTACGAGTTTCCAGCTGCACGTCGCGGGCCACCTCGTCAAGGCTCTGCAGGGAGGCCAGCATCAGGCCGTTCTCCAGTGCCCAGGTGAGCATCTCTTCTCGCGTAAGAGTGAGGAAGAAACGGTCGAAAGCTTCCTCGAGCCTCTCCTGGAGCCCCTCTGCCGAACGGACGAGGTCGACCGACGACCAGTCCAGATCTTTCAACCAACCCGGGGCGTAGCCGAGACTATCCATCCAACCGATGAAACGACGGATGGACCGCGCGCCGATGTGGCCGGTTTGGAACATCCAGACGATGTAGCCGTCTTTCACTCGGTGTACGGACTTGAGGCGAGCACGCGCTCCGCCGAAATCACGCCCGGACCCCTGCCTCGACAGATTCCGGCGTTCGAGGTCCCAGTACTGATATGTGTGCGTGAGCATCCAGGGGACCGCGTCGCGCATCGACTGGTCCACCACTGCGCCCTGCCCCGACTGGCGCCGGCGTCTGAGTGCAATCAGCAGGCCAACGAGGGCATGGTTGCAAGCAAGCAGCTCGGTCTGAAGCGGAGCGGAGGGCTTCATCGGGGACTCTGCTTCCGTGCCTGTCATCTGCAGATATCCGCCCATCGCGAACTGGACGAGGTCAGAACCGGGCCACTCGGATCCCGGGCCCGCCCGACCGAAGGGAGTAAGAGCGACCACGACCGGGCGGCTGCCGGACGACGAGACGGTGTCAGGGTCGATCTGAAAGAGCGGTTCGCTTCCGGGCTGTTCCGCGGTGAGGATCACGTCCGCGGTATGGAAAAGCTTCCCGAGATGGTCCCTGTCCGAGCTCGAGGAGGGATCCAGGGAAATGCTTTTCTTCCCCAGGTTGAGTGCGGTCCACGGAAGTCCCAGCTGTCGTCCCCGAGGCCCCGCCAGCGGTGGGAGCAGACGGTCGGGGTCGCCCCCCGGCGGTTCGACTTTCAGTACGTCAGCGCCGAGGTCCCTCAGCGTCTTCCCAAGGTGTGACGTGATGATCCCCGGAAGCTCAACAACGCGGAGCGCTGCGAGAGGAGTCTCGTCAGTTTGAAACAATCGGGTCACGGCCGGTCACCCTGGTGGGCTTTGACCGTAGAGCGGCGGCGTCCTGAGGTGATTTGGGTGGCAGGTCTAACCCTCCGCCGGAAACGGCATCGCGTCGCCGGACAGATCTGGCGGTCCGCTGTAGACGGGATCCATCCGCCGTTGCGCGAACTTCCAGGCCCCGTCCTCCTTGACGTACTGGTCGCGATAGACGCCGATCATCTGTCTGCCCGTGCCATCCGGCAGCTTCATGAATTCGGCGAGATACCAGCGGCCGGTGGCGGCGGCGCCATCGATGTCGACTAGGCCGAAGTATACGATCTGATTAACCCAGGGAATTCCGCCCATGAGCTGGCTCCAAAGCGCCACAACAGCGTCCCGGCCACTGGCCGGCCTTCCACTTAGGTCCCACTCTCCATCTTTCGCCCAGGTAGCTCCCCAGGCCGCCTCGTCTCGCCGATTGACCGCGTCGGCATAGCGCGCCACCAGGTCTCGGATCTCAGCTTCGTCGGGATTCATGGCTCCTCCGCAAGTAATTGAAACTTTGGTGCCGGGAAGTGTACACGGCTTGGCGACTGCTGGTTTCTGCCCCCCGAGGAGGCAAATTGACAAGGCGATCTACAGCACGTACAAACGGGATCCTCGGAGCACGATTTGCGGCTGTGTACGGGCTGGCAGGGGCGGAGCTGGACACATGAAGACACTTGTATTCGGCGGCTCGACGTTCATCGGCTTGCGGACCGCCATGGAGCTTCACGCGCGCGGTCACGATGTCTCGGTTTTGAACCGTGGCGTGACCCCAGTGAATCTCCCGGAAGGCGTCACCCGGCTGGTCGCGGACCGCACAGATAACGAATCGGTCCGGAATGCCCTTGAAGGAAAGCAGTGGGACGCCGTTTTCGACGTCTCCGGGTTCGTGATGGTGGCCGGGGGGTCTGACTTCGACTACCTGATTAACCTGCTCGATGGGAACGTCGGCCACTATGTCTATTGCAGCTCCATCATGGCCTACTCCCCGAGCACGGAGTTCCCCTGGCACGAAGACCAGCTACTCACAGATGAGCCTGCCGGTACCTATGGTGGATTTAAGGCGACCGTCGAGCGGAAGCTTCTTGCGCGCCATGCGGAGACTGGCTTCCCGGTAACGACTATCAGGCCGGCGGCCGTGTACGGACCCAATAACAACATCTACGACATGGAAGCCGCGATGTTCCTCCGCCTCCTGCAGGGCCGGCCCGTGCTCGTGCCACACGAAGGTCTCGTTGTCTGCTCGTACGGCCATGTCGATGACCTGGTGCGACTGATGATCGATGCGGCCGAGAGTGACGAAGCCGTTGGTGAGGCGTTCAACGCAACGGCGGATGCGGTGACGGTTAACCACTACGTGGACACCATCGCCAAGATCGTTGGCAAGGAGGCGGACGTTCTCTATGTTCCCCCTGACATCACAGCCAAGAACCCGTTCGGATTGTGTTCACATCTCTTCGGCGTGTTCCATCACTCGGAATTGAGCATGGCAAAGGCGGAGCGGATTCTCGACTTCCAATGGGAGTATGACTTCCGGAGCGGCCACCAGAACACGTTCGACTGGTTCATGGAAAGCGGATTGGCGGAGGCGGACGAGGCGCTTCGTGACCCGCTCTGGGGTGCCAGTTATAACTTTGAACTTGAGGCGGAAGTGGCTCAGCAGATCCGCTCCCGCTCGGCCTAGTGGAGGACCGATTGAGCGAGGATACGCATCATCCGACAGTCGACGAGCTCCTCGAGGGTGCAATCGTCACCCTCAAGCAGATCGTCTTCCCGAGCTTGACGGAGACCTGGCCGAAAGCATCTGCGGCTCAGCTGACTGGGGCGCTTTCGTACGCTCGATTCCTTCTGGATGACACTTCGCAGAACGACCGGGCCGTCGAAGCGAAGGGGACCATCGAGGGCGTCGTGGCGGGGAGCGAAGAACTCAGGGCCCAATTCGCCGATCGCGTCAAGGAGGTGGGGGATGACGAGTTCGCGATCCTCCAGCTGGCTTCGGATCTTCTTGCGTACGCGATCAACAATGACACAGATGGCGCTCACGCCATTACCCGAGGCCTGCGGCCAACGCTTCGCGCTCAATTGGCCCAGGAGGCCGAACAGACGATGCCGATGCTGATGACGTTCGGGGGAGCTCCGGTCGATGCGTAGTGTCGAAGAGTTGCGTCCACGGCTCGCTCGCTACTTCGCGGCCAAGCTTGGGTTGACCAGCGAGCCTGAGATCAGGGACCTGTCTCGGATCACGGTTGGTCACTCTCGTGCCAACTACAGGATCGACCTCGCCTACCAGGAGAACGGTGCCGAGATCACTCGGACGTTCGCCGTTCGTTTCGAACAGGGCGGAATGTTTGGTACCAGCAGCCTGGCGGAGCTCAAGGTCATGCGCGGCCTGGCAGGCACGGGTACCCCCATTGCGAATGTCCGATGGTGGGAAGCCGATCCTTCGGTGACCGGGCAGCCTTTCTTCGTGATGGACTGGGTCCCGGGAAGGGCGGATGTGCCTGACAGGCCGACCCTGCGCAAGTACATTCGCCATCTCGAGGATCTGCATACGCTCGACTGGCGCGGGGCCGGAGTCGAATTCGAACTCGTTCCGGTCGTAGGGCGTGACGGCACGCTCATGCAGATTGATCGCTGGTTTGGGCTTTACCGGAGGACGCGCTACCGTCCGGTTCCGGTTCTCGAGGAGATCGCGGCCTGGCTGCGAAAGAATGCGCCCGACGGGCCTGTTGGTATCGTTCATGGTGACCCCGGTCCGTCAAACTTCCTCCACGCGAATGGCGAGATCACTGCGCTTGTTGACTGGGAGTTCACTCACCTAGGCAACCCGAACGAAGACTGGTCGTTCCTGGTAAGCATGCGGGGCGTGGGGATTATGCCTCAGCCTGAGTGGGCAGCGCTGATTGAGGAGATTACGGGGACCCACCTGACAGACGCGGAGTGGCGTTACTGGGAGGTCTACAACCAGTTCAAGGGAGCCTGCGCGAACATTTCCGCCCTCAGGGTCTTCGTGACCCGCCAGAACATGGCGCCGAACATGGTGGCAATCGGTACCGCGCTGCACCTGCGGATGGTTCAGCGCGCGTCGGACCTCATCGACGGAACAGCCTGAGCAAAGAACCGAAAGGAAAGGAAGGAACGATGGCAGGACAAAAAGAGATCGAAATCGCGACGAAATTATTTGAGGCGTGGAGCAGTGGAGACGCAGACGCGCCGGCCCAGTACCTAACTGAGGACTGCGTGTTGCGTGACATCGTGGCCGGCGAAGACAAGGTTGGCTGGCCGGCGATCCGCGAGTTCTTCGCTGCCGGTCTGGTCGGTGCGCCGGACCTCATCCTCATCCCGGACGAATTCTGGGTGAACGATGATGGTGTCGCTTTCACCTGGGATATGAGCGCAACCATCACTCACGAGATGTTTGGAGCCGAGAACAAGGGCAAGAAGTGGCAGTCACCCGGGATGACTTATCTTGAATTCCGCGGTGACAAGGTCAGCCTTGAAGTCGACTACCACCACGGTGGCAACCCGGCGCGCTCTGTGGGCTTCACTCCCGGGTAGTAGCGCGGAGCACTTTGACGACGGCAGGGCTCATCCCCTTAGTGGCGGGCCCTACGGGCTCGCCACTGAGGGGAGCTAGATCCCCTTCTCACTGACGAGCCCGTAGGGCTTGTACTCGCCCAGGGTTACGCATTCGAAATGGGCGTATCCAACCTGGCCGTCGTCGCTTCGAAGACGCAGAAAGCTTTCGGCCCAGGCGTTCCGCCACGCGAACTCGGTGCCGTCTTCCCTCACGAGATTGACCGGATGCGAGGCATCCCAGGTCTCACCCTCGACGTGGTACTCGCCGCGCCAGGCCCCCTGTCCGAGGCCGTCGTCGAATCCCCCGAAGTAGCCTCCGCCCTGGCAGTAGATGTAACCCAGGTCGTCCATTTCGAAAGTTCGTTTCTTCCCGATCTCATCTTCGATCGTGAAGCTGCCGCCCTTGATTCGTGTGGTGCCTTCGTAGAACTCGAGTGAGTGCTCGACTGAGGCCACGTCGAGCTGGCGGTCCGGGAGAAGGATTGCCGCCTTGGTGGACCGCCGAAGCCCTTCTGCGCTTTCGCTGAATTCGTAGAACCCGGCGTGGTCTGGCATGTAGTAGAGGACCCAGTTGCGAAGGCCGGCTCCGGCGCGGGGGTTCGCCGGTGGTGCTCCATGTTCGCGTGGCCCGCCGCGACCCGGCATCGTTCCCCAGGAGTGGTTCCGGAAGAACGCGGACCTGTCACTCGAAAGCTCGACTGTCTTGTCACCTACGGTCACGTGTCCTTCGCAGGTCCCCACGACTTCGTAGACCGCGCGTTCGCTGACTAGGCGGTCCTCCATCCAGGTCACGCTCACCGGGTCCTCGTAAGGGATGGCGGTTGTCGTGCAGACGATGTCGCAAGAGATGTTGTACTCGTTGTCTTCGAGCACGAGCCGAACCGATTTCATAGGCTCGAGGATGTCGATACGGAGGGGCCCTACTCCAAACGAGTCCATGTCGGGTCGGAGGCGGCGCGAGAGGCGGATGTTGTGCTGCTTGCCCTCGTGTCGAATGCAGACGAAGCCATCGATGACGTCGTTGTTCTGGTAGTTCCGCACGACTGAGATCAGATTGATCTTGCCGTCGGCGTCGCAGAGGCAGATGTAGTGACCGTCGTTCCAGTGCTTGTCGCTGGTTTGGACGGACGAGAACGTGCGGGCTATCTGGTGGTAAGGGTATTCATCGGCGGCAGTAAGCATCGAACGGCCTCTCTCAATGTGGTTGTTTCGGCGGTGTGGTTCTAGTCAGGCAACGGCAACAGTCAATCGATGTGATTCGGCTCCTGGGCGGCATTCAAGCCAGCCAGATAGCCGAAAGTCATACCCGGTCCGAGCGTTCCACCAGCACCGCCATACACGAGAGCAGTCGACGCCGACATGGCATTCCCGGCTGCGTACAGGCCCGGTATCACGTTGTCTTTCGTGTCCAGCACCTGCGACTTCGTGTTTGTCCTGGGGCCGCCCTTGGTGCCGAGTGCCCCCGAGACGATTTCGATCGCGAAATAGGGAGGTGTGTCCAGAGGGCCAAGGGTTGTAAACGGACGCTCTTGCGAGAGGTCACCATTGAAGTGGTCGTAAACACTCCGGCCTCGGTGGAACTCGGGGTCTTCGCCCTTCGCCACGTTCGCGTTGAATCGCTCTACCTGAGCTTCGAGCCCGTCCGGATCAACCTCGATCAGTGCCGCTAGCTCACGCAAGCTGTTCGCCTGTCGCACGATCCGGTCGGGAACCGGGTACTTCTCCTTGTACACGCCGTCGAAGATCAGCCAGGCCGGGAGATTAGAAAACTCGAAGCTCGTAGCGTCGAAGGCGTGGAAGGCTCTGCCGATGGCGTTGTAATTCGCGGCCTCGTTAGTGAAGCGGTTGCCCGTGCTGTTCACCATCATTGACCGTGGAAATGTGCGCTCGGTAAGGCAGAGCTGGAAGTATGGCTTGCCGCGAATGGTCTCGCCCGGGATGCGGAAGGCGGGCATCCACCAGGCCTCGCTCATGTTGCCCAGAGAGGCTCCGATTTCCATGGCCATCAGCAGTCCGTCGCCCTCGTTCTCGGGTGGACTCATAGGTCCGGTCATGGGGCCTCGGAGGAATGATTTGACCAGTTTCTCGTTCCATTCGAAGCCGCCCGTGGCCAGTACGACCGCTTTGCGAGCCTTGACGTAGATCTCTTTCCCCTTGTCCTCGGCACGGATGCCGATGACGGCTCCATCCTCGCTTCTCACGAGGTCCCGCCCCCGAGTGCCGGTCTTTACCGGGATCTCGCGGTTCAGGCAGGCCTTCAAAAGCGATCCGACGAGAGCCTGACCCATCGCTCTCATGTTCTTCTTCTGGCGTTCGGGGAGGAGCGACTGGTCGAGTGAGCCCATGTTCATCGCTTCGACCATCGTCACCGGCGACGGAGGTGCAAGGGAGTGGTTGATGGCGTTCCGCCATGTTCCGAGCTCCTCATAGGCGAAAAGGTTCTCATCCAGCGCGCGGCCACCATTCGGCTTCCCGCCGGGATTCTCTGGGTGATAGTCCGGGTAACCATCGAACACGTGCCAGCCAGCTGGCGTGTGTTCCTCCAAGTAGCTCACCATTTCCGGGCCCGTGTCGACGAAGGTCTCGATGAGGTCGGTCTCCATCCGCCCAAGCGATAGAGATTCGAGGTAGTCGAGAGCATCCTCACGGGAGTCCTCGAGGCCAGCCTTCTGCATGTGGGGATTGTTTGGAATCCAGAGGACGCCGCCGGAAATCGCGCTCGTCCCGCCGAGCAGGTCTCCTTTCTCGAAGACCCCGACGTCTGCGCCCCCGTCAGAGGCGAGAATTGCTGCGGTGAGCGCAGTAGCTCCCGACCCCAGCACACATACGTCGGTCTCGACGTCCCATTTCTCCGGTGGATTGACCATTGACCTGCTCCTCGCGGTGGTTAAAGAGTTCTTGCTAGGGCGTACGCCTGGCGAGTTGCGAATGTTACGCGCCTAGGGGCGTAGGCGTCGCCGAGGAGGTGAAGCTCCGGAACGGTGTTCTTGAGAGCTCTGAAAAGCGTGGTCTCCGAGCGGCCGCCGCAGGCAAGGACAACGTTGTCGAACCCGTCCATGCTCGTTTCATCATCGGTGTAGACGTTGTGGAAGACGATCCGGTCCTCTTCGATCTGGACTGCTCTCTGCATGATCACGAACTCCACACCGCCGCGAAGCAGTCGCTGGAAGATTGCGCCCTTGGTGTACTTACCGATCAGCGGCGCCGGTTCGGGTGACTGGAACACGAGCTGCACGGTGTGCCCTCGGCTGGCAAGGAAGTCGGTCACGCTGAGCGGCTGGGCGTGATCCTCCTGGGCGATGACGATGACCTTGTTCCCCGGCTGAGCCTTCCCCAGAAGGACATCCCGTCCCTCCATGACGACCGGCAGCTCGATTCCCGGGATGTCCGGGCGGCGTGGCCCTGCCCCGGTCGCGATGACGACCGCGTCTGCGCCGTAGCTACGGACGGCTTCGGCCGTAGCTACTCGTTTGAGGGACACGTCGACTCCCAGCCGGTCGAGTCTGCGGTCCTGAAACTCCACGAAATCGCGGAACACCTCGTGCATCGGCGCGTGGGCTGCGATCGACATCTGACCGCCGAGCCCTTCGTTCTTCTCCCACAGCGCCACGCTGTGGCCTCGCTCGGCAGCGATCGCCGCGGTCTCCAGGCCCGCTGGCCCGCCCCCTACGATGAGAAGTTTGCGAGGGGTTTCAGATCTGGGATGGGGCCCTTCGACCTCTCGACCTGCAGTCGGGTTGCCGGCGCAGCCGAACGGGAGTCCGTCGACCAGGCCGCGGTGGATGCAATCGTTTCCGCCGATACAGGGGCGGATCTCTCCGAACCGGCCCTCGCGCGCCTTATTCGGCAGCTCGGGGTCGGCGATCGTCGCGCGGTTCAGTCCGATTACGTCCGCCTGCCCGGCGGCCAGGATCTGTTCGGCTGCCTGGGCCGAGGTTACTCGCCCGGTGAAAATCACCGGGATCTGCGTGGTCTTCTTCAAAGCACCGGAGCGAGAGGCAGCCCAGCTCTGCAGATCGTAGTACAGGGGCTGGATATAGCTCGGCGAGCCCCAGTTATTGCCCATCACGAGGCTCCAGTAGTCGACGTACCCGGTCGCTTCGAGGTGCATCATGATTTCGCGAAGATCCTCAGACTGGTAGCCGCCCGGCAGCATCTCATCGATCACCAAGCGGACACCTATCGTGAGTCTCTTGTCGACCTCTTGGCGCATGGAGGCGAGTATCTCGGCGAGGAAGCGCACGCGATTTTCGACGGAGCCGCCGTAGTCGTCTTCCCGGTTATTTGTCAGCGGCGAGAGAAACCACTGCACGAGGTCATCGTGGTTAGCGTGAATCTCCAGACCATCGATCTCAGCCTCGAGAGCCTGGCCAGCGGAGTAGCCGTACTCTTCGACGAACCACTTAATCTCCTCGACTTCCATCTCGTGGGGCATGTCGCTCTGGACGAATTTGCTCTGCATTTGCGAGGGAGCGTGTGGCATTCCTCCCATCATGATCATCTGAACCGTGCCGACGGCGCCGTTCTCGTGCAGATGCTCCATGTAGCGACTGTAGCGCTCTTTGAAGAGGGGGTGACGGAAGTTGCTGAAGGTGGTTGCGCCCACTCCGGTTGGCTCGAAGCCGGGGGCGACGTTGTTGAGAACGAAGGCGTTGCCGCCCCCCACCCAGGCTGCACCGCCGAGCGCTCTACCACCGTAGTACTGAATATATCTCTCGGCGTCCTGTTCTGAGCCGATAAGGTTCCCCACCCCGGCCCCGTGAGTGGGGACGTGGATGCGGTTGCGCAGCGCCATCGTTCCGACTTGGATTGGCTGGAAGAGGTTGGGGAGCGCGTTCTCGCCGGAAGTCATCTCAGGCCGTCCTTGGGGGATTAGTGGGGCCGTCCACTCCGGCCCCGCCCCGGTTCCCGGAAGTTGTCTTCGGGGGCCGGGTGAGCTGGTTCTACCGGGCCCTCTTGGTGGCTGTCAACGAATGGCAAGCGGTCTTTTGAGGCCCGAGAGTCCCGGCGCCCTAGCCGGTTGTCTGAGTTCCCCGTGGCTGAAGCCGATGATTGCGAATCTTCCACTCGCCGTTCTCTCGCACCATCTCGTCGTGGTAGGTGGCCCAGAGGGTGAGCACCTTACTGTTGTCGTTTGCGAGAAAGTGAGTGGCCTGGACGTCCGTAGTCACAAGTGCCCGGTCGCCCTCGATCGACTGAATCGTTTGATTCCCCATCAGGTGCTGCGTTGTTCCGAACCTCTTGAGCGCCGTAGATATGAATTCGAGGATCTCGTCCTGGTTGCTGGTCGGCATATCTGTGCCAAATCCGGAAGCGACGGCATCGCCGGTGAAACACGACCGCAGCCGATCGAACTCGCGGTTGTCGACGGAGGTCGCGTAGCGGACCAGTAGATCGCTGATCTCCAGTCTGTCTTGAAGGGTTTGTGTCGCGTCCGTCATTGGCCTGCCTTTGTTATGAGGTGTTCCGCATTCTAGAGCAGTGGTATGGCTCGCTGCGTGGGCGGTTTGCGCAGTGGTGGATGCGTTGGCTATCGTTCCGCATGCGGTGGTCAGCAGCCTGACGAACGGTCTGTCGCCAGGAGCTGTTTGAGCCAATCATTCGATAGGGGAGCCGTTTAATGAGCCCAGCCAGGAAGAAGCCAGGAACTGAAGTAAAGACGACCCGGCCGGCCCGAGGAGGGACAAGCTGGGACACGCTCGCCCATCCGTCTTACAACATTTGGGGGACCGGGAATGTCGAGGAGGTGCTTCCCGGCATCAGCAGGCCCCTCCCCTGTGACATCAGTGCCGCGTTTATGTACCTCTACGCGAAGGGCCTCCTCGACATCGCCAACGCCCATGATCTGGTAGATCTGGCGGAGCTTCCCCGCGGAAACGTGTTCGGGTTTTTCGGCGGCCGCTGGGCTGTGAACATCGCCTGGCTCGGTGCCTACGCTGCCGTCTATTCACCAGATCAGGAGTCCGACTGGCTGACGCAGTTTGTCCGGGGCGACGAGGAGGCTACGAAATCCGGCGTAGCGGACAATGTTGAGCGGGCCCGCCGCACACGGCGCGTGGTCGAGCGAACTTGGGAAAGGTCGGTCGAGCGGGCGGACAAAGAACGGGTGGTCGCTGCCAGGGCTCGCAGAGCGATGCTGCGCCGCAATCTCTCCCGCGATAGCGAGGCGCAACTCCTCGGGCGGGTCGACAAGAACGTCGACCTCACGGCCCGGATTTTCATTCGTCATTCACAGAGTTCGATTGGCGGAGGAGAGTACGTGGCTCAGCTGGGAGGGTTTCTCGATAAGGAACTACCGGGTCATCCGGAGGAGTGGACTACAACGCTCACCAGCGCCCTTCAGGGCGTTCTGAGCGCCGAGCCGATCAGAGAAATCTGGAAGCTCTCGCGGCTTGCCCGGAGACTCCGGACAGTCGCTGCAGACTTCCGGGCGGACGACGTTTCCACGCTCGCCGCGAAACTGTCAGATCCCCCCACCAAGCAATGGGAGGAGTTTGCTGCCGCCTACGGCAAATTCATCGACGAATGGGGCTTCCGGGGGCAGAAGGAGACCGATCCTTCCGTGCCCGACTGGCGGGAGGACCCATCGTTCGTATTGGGCGCTCTTAAGGCCGATGTTGACCTGCCTGCCAGAAAGGATCCCTCAAAGCGTGAAGAGCGAGCGGCGATGGCGCGGGAGAAACTCGAAAAAAAGATCATTACCCAGCTTCCGAGGCGCCGACGGGCTGAGTTTCGCAAGCTCCTTAAGGATTCTCAGGTGTTGGTCAAAGCTCGAGAGCTGACGAAGGCGAATTGGGCCGAGACCTGTCGCGCCTTCCGCCCACCGCTGCTCGAGCTCGGGACGCGATTTGCTGAGCGCGGTCTGATCGCGGAGCGCGATGACATCTTCTTCCTCAGGTTAGACGAGGTTCGTGAGGCGGTAGCCGGCGACCTTGGCTCCCGGGCAGCGAAAGGCCGTATTACTTCCCGCAAAGCGGAGTACGAAGCGCTGCACGAGTACGGCATTCCGGTCACATTCAGCCTTCCAATCGAACTCGAGCGTGTAAAGCATGCGCGCACAAAGAGGTCAGTGACGCTCCATGGGATGGGCGTGAGTCCCGGCGTTGCAAAGGGCAAGGCTCGGATAATCATGAACGCCGAGGCTGGCGATGCGGCCCACATCGAACCCGGGGAGATCCTGGTGGCGCCGTATACAGATGCTCCGTGGACTCCGCTCTTCTGGCCGGCGGCAGGTGTCGTGGTGGAGCGAGGAGGAATGCTCTCTCACGCCTCCACCGTGGCACGGGAGTTTGGTATCCCGGCAGTGGTAGCTGTCCCTCAGGCGACGGAGAAGATCAAGCAAGGCACCATGGTCACCGTCGATGGGAATACGGGGACGGTGAAGGTGGGGTAGCAGGCCCTGCGAGGCCTCGCAGGGCGGGTCGCCACAGCAGCCGTCCCGATTCAGGGTCCGCGACCATGCAGATGAGGCGTCCTGGCGCCCGCCCAGATTGCCGTGCGACGAGGTCGCCGGGCCGCCGCAGCAGGCACGAAGTCGGAGTGTCGACGCGGTGCCGCGTGGACACCCTAACCTCCGTCTGTTAGATTCCGCGCGCACCAAAAAACTAACTGATGACTGGAGATAATCAGCGCACCATGGGGATTCTTGAAGGCAAGAACATCGTAGTCCTGGGAGCGTCCAGTGGGATCGGCTGGGCAATCGTCGAAAAGTTTGCGGAAGAAGGCGCCAACCAGGTTATTGCTGCTCGCCGCATGGAGAACCTCGAAAAGCTGGCGGGCCAGACTGGCGCCAGCGTAACCAGGTGCGATATCACAGACTTCGACGACGTTGCCAAGCTTGCCGAGACCGCCATGGAACGAATGGGCAGCGTGGATGTGGCCGTTAATTCATCCGGCATCGTCGCGAACTGCCTCATTAAAGACATCACTCCCGAGGTCCTCAGGCCGATTGTGGAAGTCGATTACTTCGGCGCTATCTACTTCATGCGTCATTTTGGCAATGCCATCGCGGCATCTGGCGGCGGCTCGCTGATCAATATTACGTCCGCCACCGCGATCATGATACCAACGGGACTCACTCCCTACTCGGGGGCGAAGGCCGGCATTAACTTCGTTACAAAGATCGCTGCCCGTGAGTACGGCCCTGACCAGGTGCGCGTGAATGCTCTGGCGCCGACCTTCGTGCCAACGGCCATGAATGCCTATGGCGGTGGCGGTACACAGATCGACGAAGCGCGTGTCGCCCTTGATGACGAATCACCAATAGCAAAGGGTTTCATCGAGGAATCACCGCTCGGCCGCTGGGTAACAGTCGACGATTGCGCAGACGTAGCGGTGCTGCTGGCCAGCGACCTTTCCAAGTCGATGACCGGGCAGGTGATTCCCGTCGACAACGGCAATACGCTAATGAGGCTGCCGACGTTCACACCAGCTGCAAGGGGCACTACGCTCCCATAGTCGCCCTGATAGACACTTCGGAGGCACATGAGAATGGTTACCAAGGCAGAGGTCGAGGTCGCAAGACGGCTATTTGAAGAAGGCTGGGGCGGTGGCCACCCCGACGCTCCGAAGCAGTTCATGACCGACGATATCGTGATGCGCGACATCGTCGGCCACGCGGAGCCGCTCAGGGGTTGGGAAGAGGTTAGGAAGTTCTGGGAGGCGGCCGCCCCGACTCTGAAGACCAAGGTCGAGGACGTCTACGCGAGCGACAAGGGTGTCGCTCTCACCTGGATCGCCTATGTTCAGATCGCGGACGAGAGTATGGGTGCAGAGAACAAGGGCAAGTGGATCGCCGGTGAGGGAATGTCGCGTCTGGAGTTCCGTGACGGCAAGGTTTCACTCGAGGTGGATTACTGGCACGGCCCGCAGGGAGTGGTCGAGGACTGGGAGCCTCATTGGGCGCGCCGCCAGGAGATGAGCCGGAAGGACAAGGGCGCCATCACCGCGATGGGTTAGGTGTGGAAAAGTGAGACTAGAGTAAGAAAGCCGGGCCTTCAGGCCCGGCTTTCTGGTGTGCGATGGTTGAAGACTTCTAGGCTCCTCGTTGCCTCGGATCGGTAACGTCACGAATGGCATCGCCGAGAAGGTTGAATGCGAGCACTGTCACGGTGATCGCCCCCCCGGCCATAATACTCATGATCGGCTTGGTATCGAGATGGGTGCGGCCGAGATTTACCATTTGTCCCCAGCTGGGGCCAGGCACGCCGAGGTTCAGGAAGGCGAGACCCGATTCCGCCAGGATGTTTCCACCGATTGAGATGGTGAAGATCACGACGATTGGCGAGAGGATATTGGGGAATACGTGGCGAGCCATGATGCGGACAGGGCCGGCCCCGACGGTGCGGGCGGCCTCCACGTGGACGGCTCCCCGCTCAACTAAGGCCGCGGATCGTACAACGCGCGATGCGCCCCAGATACCTCCGAAAGATAATGCAAGGATGGTGGTCCGCATGCTGGGCTCAGTGATCTGCACAAGCATCAACAGGATTAGTAGCCCGGGTATGGCGATCATCGCGTCTACTAATCGTTGAACGACAAGATCAAACCATCCCCCAAAATAGCCCGAAATGATCCCCATAGTTGAGCCGATTCCAGTGGCGATGAGCGCGGACACCACTCCAACCGTCATCGCGAGCTGTGCCCCCATCATCAACCGCGAGAGGAGGTCCCTCCCCCGGTCGTCGGTGCCCAGAGGATGATTCCAGGAAGGGGAGTTCAGCCGGCTCAAGATAGTCGGGTTCATCGCCTCCGGCTTGAGGCTGTTGATGTCATAGTGGGGATTTTCGCCGCGGAACGTCTCGTCCCTTCCATAAGGAGCGAGGGCGTCTCCAAAAACTGCCAGGACGGACATGGTGACCACAATTACGAGGCTGAATCCACCGGCTTTCTTGTCGCGCATGAATCGTCCGAGCGCAAGCATCCACCGAATTAACCGCGGGCGGTCAGGCGCAAGCCCCAATGCCCATTGGTCCTCAGCTTCACGGCCGTGGGCTACCTGGCTCATGTAGCAGAACCCTGGACTGTGACCCTCGGATCAATGAAGAAATAGCTTATGTCGACGATCAGATTGATGGTTACAACGCCGGCCGCAAGGACCAGGGCGAACGTCTGTGCGAGTGGAACGTCACGCATCATTATCGAGCGCAACAGGTTCTGGCCCATTCCGGGGATGTTGAACATCTGTTCCAGGATCACGGTTCCGCCTATCATCGCCGCTACCAGGAAGCCGATGATCGTCACGACGGGGATCATGGCGTTCTTCAACGTGTGACGAATAATGATATTTCGCTCCCTGAGGCCCTTGGACCAGGCCGTGCGGACGTAGTCCTGCCTCAGAACGTCGAGCATCTGAGAGCGCAGCATCCTCATCAGGACCGCTCCGCTGGCAATCCCGCCGGCCAGCGCAGGAATGATGAACAGCTGCAGACTGCCCACCGGGTCTTCCCAGATCCCCGGGTGGCCTACGATGTCAATCTCCCAGATATCGGTTCTGAGGACTACCAGCACCAAGAGCGATGCTGTCCAGAATGATGGTGCTGCCAGACCGGTTATCGCGAATATCCGGAACACGTTGTCTATGAGCGTGTCTTGCCTGATGGCGGAGATAATGCCCACAGGCAGCGCCACAACCAGGGCGATGGTTAGCTGCATCAGTCCGAGTTGGAGGCTGTAGGGGAGCGCGTCCTTGATGTGGTCGATGGCCGTCCTGGAGGTCAGAAAAGACCGGCCGAAGTCACCGCGCGCTATGTCCCACCAGTACTTTCCGTACTGCACCGGAACGGAGTGGTTCAGGCCGAGCCGCTCGCGGGCCACTTGGAGCGCCTCTTCGGGCGTTTCAGACCCCCCAGCTCCCGCGAGGAACTGGTTCGAGACCTGCTGAGCCGCAAAGTCACCGGGAAGGACGCGCATGGTAACGAAGACAAAGCTCGCAGCCAGCCAGATGACGACGAGGTTAAGAAGAAGGCGCCGGAGGATGTACTCAGTCACTCGCCCAACCTGCTGAGACCGGACATGCGTGTGCCTCCCCCGTCTTGTCCTTCCGAAGTCTTGTGAACGGCGCCAAATTTATTCTTGGCAGTTGACCATGTCAACTCTCTACAGAAGACTAGCCGCCATTCGCTCTCTCTGCATTCTTGGACGGTCTCGCAGCAAGGGGAAGGCAAACTTACTTCTTTTACTTGGTTTGCTTATCCGCTGGGAAAGACCGTCGGGAGTACCCGAAAATCTGCCTTCCTGGTCCGGAAATAGGGGGAGCGCACCATTTCTGGTGCGCTCCGATTGCGTAATCGTTCTGGGGCGCGAAGGCCCGTTCGTGGCCTAGAGCTGGCCCCTGCCTGCGAAAGTCGGATCGTTCTGGTCGATCCATGACTTGAAGTGGAGTCTTCGCTCGTTGTTGATAAACTGCGGTCCCTCGCGGTGCAGGTATGGCCATCTCATGTAGAGAACAAGGCTCCCCACCATGTGGATGTGGCCGCCTCCAGCGTCGTTCAGGGCGATGATCTGGGCGTCCCGCATGAGGTCGATCGCTGCCGCCGTGTCGAACTCCTTGAAGGCATTCTCCATGACGGTTTCCATTTCAGGCGTGGAGTAGGCCCAGAAGTTGATGTTTCCGGCCAAAGTGTGAACCTGGGCGAAGCGGCCCCGCGGGTCGGGAGAGGTCCACTGGTCCCAGCCGCCGAGGTAACCGACTGACCCCTGTCCGGACCGGTTGTACTCGAGGAGCGTTGAGACCGGGATTGACTTGATGGCGAATTTGTCGGTGTCGAGGTTCTCGTTGAGCATCGCCGGGAACCATTCCTTGATGGTCTGATCACGGGAGTCGACGATGACGAACTCGAGATATTTCGGATCCATATCGGGTCCGCCGTTAGCGTTCCATAGGGCCCTTGCCTCGGCAATGTCTTCGTCTTTGTTCGGGCGATAACCAGGATATGTCGCCAGCTCTTCCTGGGGGATCGCCCAGGCGCTGAACGCCCACGGTATGGGCGCGTTTGGCTTTGCCAGCCCCTGGAACTGCTGCTCCGCCACCGTGGTCCGGTCGACGGCCATGTGGATTGCTTTGCGCAGTGCCGGATTTGAGAAGGCCGGCCCCGAACTCCAGTTATAGGCGAACTCGAGATTCATGTTCGGGTTTGCAACATCGTTTCTCTGGACGTCTGGCTGGGCGGCCATGACGGCTTCGACAACGTCTAACGGGGCGCTGTAGATGTCCAACTGCTTCTGTTCAAAGGCTGCCCGCCTCGGAGCAACATCCGACGGAAGCACGGTGTAGTACAGCTCGTCGAAGAACGCGACCTCCTCGCCGGCCTTCTTTAGGAAATAATCGTCGTTGCGAACGGCATGGGCACCATTAACGAGGTCGTACGCGTCAAAAATGTAGGCGCCCGTTCCAACGATCAGGTCAGGGTCGAAGACGCCGAAGGTATCAGGGTCTTCGATTTGCTCCGCGATTTCGGGAGCCACCATGGCATTGAACTCGTCGCAAAAGGTTCCGAGCCATGTCGCATCGGGGCTCTTCAGGGTGATCGTGAAGTGGGTGTCGTCGGTGTAATCAACCGAGTCGACGTTAGAGTAGATGGTCGAGTTGCGATAGAAGTTGGTGACTTCCTCGCCGTTGACGAGCTTCTTCGTGGCCTGCCGGTCAATGTTGAATCTGACGTCGTCCATCGTGAACGCGCGACCGCCCGGCAATCCCTTGTTCTGGAAGTTCACGTCGTTTCGAATTGTGAACTGGTAGGTCACCTCGTCGGGCTGCTCGGGCAGGCCGCTGGCGATCTCGCCGCGGATCACTGCGTTGTCGACGTCCTCCCAGCCGAGGAGGTTGTCATAGGCCTGCGACAGCTGTGCGCCATTTCCTCGATACAGCTCGCGGTGGGGGTCAAGTGTCGTTGCGCCGATGGTTCCGAGAGCGCTGTAGAAGCTTCCGTCAGTAGGACCGGCAGCAGCAGGCTCACTTGTTGCGGTTGCCTGTGGCGCTTCGGTCGCATCGGGCGCAGATGTTGCAGTGGGATCAACAGCATCGTCGCCGTCATCGTCGTCGTCGTCCCCGCAGCCTATAGCTACAAGAGCCCCGGCGCCCACGACACCGGCAGCGGAACCTTGGATCATCCGCCTTCTACTAAATCTGCGAGCTTTTCTGTTCCAATAGGATCCGGCCATAGGTACTCCACCCTCCATGTCTCGCCGGCCTGGACAGCCTCCGACGGACGAGTTCTCCGCAGCTAAGCTACAGATAGCCCGAAGTGTGAGCCCTTCAGAGAAGCGCTGTCAACGTATGCTGTGCGCCCTGTCCATGGCCCGCAGCATCGGCCCACTGGGAGTTTGACGCGTCTGGGCCTAACCCGCTAGGCCCGTAGCTCACCTTACTTAGCTACGGAGCAGGGGAGAGTTTGGACCTGCGCCGGTTATTAATCGGCCGTGACTGCCCAGCACAATTCGCTATCGCATTGGTCCGTAAATGTAATTATCTAATTTCCTTTATACATAACGGTGGGTACGGCCGAAGTGGCGCTACGGCCTGCCCCTGCTCACAGCGGCGGTCTCATATCAAAACAGAGCCTCGGTTGACTTCGAATTCGCCCTGGCGTAGGACGGCATTGTGCCTCCGGACCTCGTGCCGGTCCCTGTACGTACGAAGTTCCGGCCCGGCCATTTCTGTGGAGGTCTGGCTACTTGCTTACTCATCTCGATGACACGCTTCTTCATCAGATGCCGATGCCTTTTGATCACGCGTCAAGCAGCGACTATCGCTTCTTCGACCGGTACTGGTTCTCGCTTTTTGATACCGCCGGCAGTGTGCTCGTTGTCTCCGGGATGGGGCTTTACAAGAACATGAACGTGCTCGACGGCTTCGGTTGTGCGACGCATCCGTCCGAGGGACGGCAGTACAACGTTCGTGTGTCCCGCCAACTTCAACCGGACCTTGCCACGATGGGTGCCGGACCGTTGCGCTACGAGGTTCTTGAGCCGCTCAAGCGGCACCGTCTCGTGATGGGAGAGAACGACCGGGGGTTAAGTTTCGACCTCGAATGGGAGGCCGTGTCGCCTCCCCACGAGGAAGGCCATCACTTCCTCCGCCGGGATGGACGCGTCGTCCAAGATTACCACCGTTTCGACCAGATGGGGCGAGTATCCGGCTGGGTCCGGACCGGAGGTCAGCTCTACGAGGCTAGCAAGGAGACCTGGGTAGGTGTAAGAGATCACTCTTGGGGTGTGCGGCCGGGTGTTGGTGGCGTCGAGGTCACGACATCGGCTGAGGCCCAGGGCCGTCCGCCAGGGCTCTTTAACTGGCTCTGCTACCATATCGGAGAGGAGTCGTCCTACTTCGCGATCTGGGAGGAAGGAGACGGCTCGCGAGTTCGGTTGGACAGCTCGATCCGGCTTCCCGAGGCCTCTGAAGATGAGACCCACCTGCGTGACGTCGAGCACGAACTGGAGTTCTATCCCGGTACTCGACGTGTCCGGGAAGCACGGTACCGACTCACGCACCACGATGGCCGTGTTTCGGAGATCAGAGTGACGCGCGTTGTCGACCCGTTCACCTGGGTGCTCAAGGGGTACGGATACGGCGGCTACAAAGATGGCAAAGGTCTGGGTGTCTACCGGGGCCGGCTGCTGGTGGAAGGTGACACCTGGGACGTTTCGGACCCGGAGGTGATCCGGGACGAGGATGGCGAGGAGTGGACGATGCCATTCAGGGAAGGGCCGGTCCGCGTCGAACAGGACGGCCAGGTCGGCTTTGGACACTACGCTGAGCACCTCGTCGGGCCGTTCCCTCGCTACGGCTTTAGAGACTGAGCGCCAAGGATTATCGACGGCTTCCCGCCGCACTCAGGGAGAATTGCAATGAAGCCCACTACTGAAGAGATGCTCCGGTCGTTCAAGGTCACACTGGAAACTGTGATCATCCCTGATTTGCAGTCCCCCTGGCCCCAGGCCTCCGCCCACTCCATGACTCGCCTGATCGACCACCTTCTCGCCCGGATCGAAAAGGAGGATGCTCTGGTGATGTCGGATAACGAAAAGATGCGTGCGCTCTTGACCAGCGCGGGGCAACCGCCGTCTGAAACCGGCACCGACGCCGATGTTCAGGGCGGACATCTATGCACTGATCTATTGAAGTCGGAAAACGAGCGACTTCGGCTGCACATCGAGAAGCTGCTCTCCGAGGGCGACGAAGCCATCGTCGCTAAGATCCGAGCGCTGCTTCGTAGTCAGACCGAGGCCGAGTGGGTGCTGATCGAGCCGCTGTTCGCCCCTGCCGGTTGAGTTCGGTGGGCCGCTAGAATCCTGCGAGCCGGGCACCGTCGATGAGACACCGCCGGTACACGCCGAGACCGACCAGCCCCATGTTTGGCTGATAGTTGCCTCCGGTACAGAACGCGTGCATTCCCGTCACGCAGGCGATCGCCGCTCGCACATTCGAGAGAACCTCGTAGTAGAGGACGCTTTCGCGGTCAACCGGCTCCCCGCTCGCCTGCCTATATTTGTCTAGGAACTCGTCGCGCTCGAAAAGGCTGCCGGGTCCGACCGCTCGCCAGCAAGTCCATCCGACGTCGTCCATCGGGTCGCCGAGGTGGGCCATTTCCCAGTCCACGACCGCGACAATCTTGCCGTCGCGGTAGAGGAAATTCCCCGGGCCGGGATCGCCGTGACACAGGGCGATACGCCGTACTTTCCGTGGGCGCTTCTCTTCGAGCCACTGGAGAAGAGCAACAAGCATGGGCTGGGGCTCGAGGCGATATCTATCGAGAACAGAGCTCCAGTGATCGATCAACCGCTGGGAGCAGTCGAGCGCGTCAGCCGGAATTCCCAGGAAGTCGAGTCCTTTGCGCGCCCAGTCAACCCGATGCTGCGCCGCAAGCACTTCGACGAAGTGGTCCGCGATGCTGCTTTTTAGCTGGGGATCGGTGGCGAATCGTTCGGGCGAGGATTCGCCGCGGACGAACTGGGTGACGATGAACGGGCGGTCCAGCCAGGACGACTCAGGCTCGTACCAGTACATCTGCGGCACTGGAACACGGGTCCCGCGGAGCGCATCCATGATCCGAAACTCGGTCTCGACTGATGTGTCGAGTACACCCGCCGGGAGCTCTCGTCTGATCAGGTGCCGTCGACGCCTGGACTGTTGGCCTTCGAGCCAGGATGCGTCGAAGACGAGATTCTCCTTTGAGTTTCCGCCGGGAATACGTCGGAGGTTCTTGACTTGCATGCCTGACGTTCCGGGCATGCGGTGGGCCAGGTATAGAGCGACTCGTTGCTCGAGGTCGGTGAGGGCCGCAGCTTGGCTTGAAGCCACCTGTCTTCCTTTCGAGGGTGGTAAGCCTAGCAGCCCGTGCTGAAGATCGACACTTGGCTAAGCATTCCGCCGGTCTTCAGGGCCGGGGGGATTGCTCCGGCCTGTACTCACGGTCGGCTCGCTTTCCCCGGTAAACGCTCAGGTCGATAGCTCGCCATACCTCTGGCGTGACCCTGAACAGTACTCGCGGCTCGGTGCGCATGTTGTCAAAGAACCTGTCTAACGCGTCTGCATTCGAGGGGTCGCCTCTGCCGACGAACTTCTCCGCCAGCAAGCGCGACGTCGGCCAGATATTGAATTCGGGAGGCTCGAGCCACTCCGCTCTGCCATCAACCTCCACGTGCGCCGCCGTCGGGGTCGACGTTGCGATGCAGAGAGACATGCGCGGGTCACGGCGGAGCTGCTTGCACCAGATGCGACTCGATGTGCCGGTGAGCCATAGGAAGCCGTCTTTCCAGAGCCACCAGATAGGCACTGTGTAAGGACGACCGTCCCGCCGCAGGGTGGCAATTACGCCGGTGATCGGCTCCTCGAGGATCTGAGCGAGGCGCTCGGGTAGCGTCCGGGACATGCGGCCAGCCTACGCATGGTCCGACATGAAGTCATCGTGTTGGCGGGGTTCGGTGAGAGGGCCCCCGGGATCGCTGGGCCGGTGGTCTCCCGCCCTCGGCCCGGACCCCATTGGTCAAGGTCATGGTCAGGTGAGCTCGAATCGGGGCTGCTCGATCCATTGCTCGGTGGGCGGGTTCTCCTGGGCGGCTATCTTCGCCCTTCGGTTCCGGGCTTCTAGGCGCTTCGCTTTCTTGATAATCAGGTCCCGCTCGCGGCCGTGCTCAACATCGCGCTCGATGGCGGCCGCGCTCCTCTTGCGTTTGGGCTTCCCGGGGTGAACTTTCACCCGGCCCTCCTGCTCGAGCTGCTTCAGATGGCTGCGAACGTTATTGTCGGCGGCCCGTCTCAGGCGCTTATCAGTGTCTTTGTAGAGCTCCATCATCATGTCCCAGCTGGTCATCGCGGTTCCATTCTCGAGCAGCCCGAGGATCTGTTTCTCGCGCATGTTGCGGTGGTCGATATACATCTGGAGGCGCTCTCGCGGGTCGTTGACGATCTTCCCGTGGCCGGGGCAAATGACCGTGAGGTTCGGAAGTTCGATCAGCCGTTGCAGACTTTCGCGGTAGGACTTCAGGTCCCAAACGGTGGTCGTCGATGAACCCAGGAGCGTATCGCCCGTGAAGAGAACACCCTCCTCCTCTATGTAGTAGCAGAGAGAGTCAACGCTGTGTCCGGGTGTGGCGAGCACGCGAGCTCGAACGCCTGCCCCCAGGTCAACCGTGTCGCCTTCTTGGAGGGTGTTTACCTTTGCCGGGATCATCCCTTTCAATAGCCGTCTGGAACCTCTTGGGATGGAAACCTCGGCCCCGAGGAACTTCTTGACCCACTTTAGGTTGCCCGAGTGATCGGAGTGATGGTGGGTAATTGAAGCAATACCGATTTCGGCGTGTTCGATCGCGGCAAGGTACCCCTTGAGAAACCACTGGTAACGGTCGATGGCCTCGCCGGAATCTATTGTGAGAGACTGCCCGCCCTTCGGTCCGACGAGGTAGATGCAGGTGAAATCGGGGTGCATCGGGTTCTCGTCGGGAACCATCACAGCACGTACTGAAGGGCTGATTTGCATGAATGCTTCTCCGGGCGGTGACCCACATTTGGTGTTGGGTTGGCGCCCCCGGCAGGATTCGAACCCGCGACCCGGCGCTTAGAAGGCGCCCGCTCTATCCCCTGAGCTACGGAGGCGGCTGGTGTCAGGATAGCCGATGGCGCCCGCAGGAACCGCGCCCCGCCGTTCTTGTGCGAACTCTGAGCTGGCTGGCCTGTGTGGGGGCCTGAGAGCTGGATTTGAGGAGCCTCGCCATCCGGGATGCATTAGGTTTCCCTCACGAGGTCTGCAGGTGACCGAAGGCCGCTCTCTCGTGGCCACGTTTGAAGATCGTCACTGCACCGCCTACTCGCGGCTCGCGGCCGTGCTCGGGTGGGCATTCACGCTAACGGGGCAGGTCGTCTGCGTCTCCACGGCGACTGAGCAAAGTCAGTCTCCTTCGTCCGTAGTGCGGCAGTGACCGGCGCTGTGGCGCGAGGAAGTTCTAGAATGCTGCAGCGGGTGCTGAGCTCTCGGGGAGTCGGTATGGAACTGGAAGAGATAATGCGCACGGCATTTGCCGCGCGGCAGTTTACGGGGGAGCCGGTGCCGGACAGGGTTCTCTACAGGATCCTGGATAATGCCCGGTTTGCCCCGAGTGGAGGCAACCGGCAAGGCTGGCGGGTCATTATCGTGCGCGACCCCGAGACGCGCAGAGCCTTGCGCGAACTGGTCGTTCCCACTCTGCGGCTCTACCTGGCGCAGATGCAGGCGGGCGAGAACCCGTTCAACACTGTTGTCGAAAGCAGCATTGACCCAACTTCGATCAGCGATCTGCCGGTTCCGGACGCGATGATCGATAACGTTGTCGAGGCGCCGGTGCTGCTCGTCGTTTGCGTCGACCTCTCGGTGGTTGCCTCGTTCGACAGTGACCTGCCCAAAGTCGGTGTTATCAGTGGGGCGTCAATCTACCCGTTCGTCTGGAATATCCTTCTTGCTGCCCGAAACGAAGGCTTAGGGGGAGCTTTAACCACGTTTGTTGTCGGCAAGGAGGCCGACGCGCAGGACCTGCTCGGGCTGCCGACGCATCTTGCGGTCGCCGCCGTCCTGCCGATCGGTCGACCTGTGAAACAGCTGACCAAGCTGCGCCGTAAACGCGTGGAAGATTTCGCGATGATCGACCGATGGCAGGGGCCGACATTCGGCCGAGGAAACTGATACGCGGATCCTGCTAGACTCCCGCGAGGAGGCGAATTATGACCAGACAGAGTTCGAGCGCCGGTAGTGGGCGCCTCAAGGATCAAGTCGCAATTGTTACTGGTGCAAGCCGCGGGCTTGGCCGCGCCATCGCTATTGCGTGCGCCCAGGAAGGGGCCAAAGTCGCTGTCGCCGCGCGCACCGAGCAGGTCTGGAACGAAAGACTTCCCGGGACGGTGTTCGAGACCGCCGGTGAGATCGAGAAGATTGGCGGCGTAGCGTTGCCGGTGCGCTGTGATGTCAGCATCGAGGAAGATCTCGTGAACCTTGTCGAAACGACCCGGAAAGAGCTCGGGCCCATCGGCGTTCTCGTGAACAACGCGGCCCTGACGGTCCCGGGACGTCCGCCCCGAGAAGGCGTCGCCCCTCCTCCTCCGCGACCGCAGCCGAGTACTCAGCAGAAGCCGGCACCGGCCCGTCGGGCCGGGCCACCCAGCTTCATGGAGTTTCCGCTCAAAGGTTACCGGCTCCACTTCGAGATCGGTACGTTCGCGAGCTTCAGGCTGATGCAACTTGTGCTCCCAGACATGGTCGAGGCAGGTAAGGGCGGGATCGTAAACATCAGCTCAGGGGCGTCTCGCAACCCGGGAGAGGGGCCGTTCCCGAATGCGAAGGGCGCGACCAGCTTTGCCTATGGCGGCAACAAGTCGGCTCTGGAACACCTCACGACTGCCGTCGCGTACGAGATGCAGCAGTACGGGATTGCGGTCAACGCGCTTCTCCCGTCAGGGGCGATAATGACCCCCGGAGTTGAGGTAATGTTGCCGGGCGTCGAAGGCCAGGATTCACCGGAGAACTTCGCCGAGGCAACAATCCGCCTTGCCGCGGCTGATCCGAATGTAATGAACGGCTGGGTTGCAACTCACGGCGAAGTCCTCAACCCGGAGACCCGCAAGCGATAGCAGGGGTCTCCAGCTCAGGGTGAAACGCCCTCCATGATGGTTACACCGCGGTCGAGCCAAAACTCGGCCCCGGTCGCCATTACGGATTCGTCTGAGGCCAAGTACAGAACCAGGTTGGCGACATCTCTCGGCTTACTGATCCGTGTGATTGGTGTGCCGTCCTCGAGTGCGTTCCGCTCCACGGTGGCGTCACCCATCGCGCCGCGAAGCATGGGAGTGTCCGTGTTCGTCGGATGAACGCTGTTGCAGCGAATCTCGTAACCCTTGTGAATGCAGTGCACGGCCACACTGCGCGTGAGGCTTGTGATGGCCCCCTTGGCAGCGCAGTAGGCCGGGATCATCGGGATCCCGACCTTGGAAGCGGTTGAGGCCATGTTGATGATCGACCCTCCGCCGCTGTCGCGCATCAATGAGATCCCGTGCTTACAGCCGAAGAACGTGCCATCGACCATCACAGACATGTGACGGCGCCAGCTCGATTCAGTGCAGGACTCAATGTCCCCACCCTCCACAAGACCCGCGTTGTTGACCAACACGTCGAGCCTCCCGTACCGATCATTGACAGCAGCGATCACGCTCTGCCACTCGGATTCGCTACTGACGTCGTGTTTCAAGAACAACGCTCGCTCGCCGAGGGAAGCAGCGACAGACTCGCCTCCCTGATCGACGTCGGTAAGAATAACCGTCGCCCCTTCAGCGACCAGAAGCTCTGAGTCTGCGCGTCCAAGACCGGCTGCGGCACCGGTCACCATGCATATCTTTCCTTCAACGCGTCCCAAACTGTCCCTCCCAAACTGATTGAATCGGCTCACCAGCGATAGCGTCGGGCCGGGGCGCCTGCGCGGCCATCACTACCACCTCACGATGGCGACGCATGGTAAGGATTGGGATTGAGGGCTTCAAGCTGGGGCGCCCGGCGGGGTCCAGTGCTAGATCCAGAGATGCTGGGTAGGGCTTCCGGCGGTTTTCCTACCGCGGCTTGGAGCCGGTCGATCTTCGGGCGGGACCTAGAGCCAGCTAGTTCACCTGGGCTTCGAGATACTCGGGCCAGGACTCGGCCCAGCGGCCCGGATCGAAGTCGTAGGCATCCCGCAGGTGGCCACGCATAATCTTCCGGAGAGCGGTTCTCGGAAGGGGCTCGTCGGCGAGGACGATGTCGGTGACGCGCTTGAACGCGGCCATGTTCCTTTCCCGCTCCCTCAATGATTCGGCGACTGCCTCCAGGACTGCCTCGGCGGAGTTCGAGTTATCGCCAAGCGCCTCGACGACCGTAGACCTGTTCGGGTACACGATGGCCCGTACCCGCTGTTTGCCACGAATATCGACTCCAATTATCGCGATGTCCTCGATAAGAGGGGCTTCTGCGAGTCGCTCCTCTACTTCGTCCGGGTAAACGTTCTCACCGCTATCGAGGACGATCACGAACTTGCTTCGCCCGGTGATCCGTATGGTGCCATCGCGGTCGATCGTCCCGAGGTCACCGGTCCTGAGCCACTCGCCCACTTTCAGTTCCTCGGTGAGTTGCGGGGCCTGCCAGTAGCCCTGCGTAACGTTCTCTCCTCGCGCGACTAACTCGCCTTCGCCCCCCTTCCGGGCTTCGAGTTTGAGCGCAGGCACCGCTCGCAACTTGATATCGACCCCGGGAATAGCCTTACCGATCGAGCCCACACGTTTTTCGTAGTAGCGAGTGAACAGGAACCGCCATTTGTTCCAGTATTGCACCGAAAGAACTGGTGACGTTTCGCTCATTCCCCAGCCCTGGGCGAGGGGAAGACCAAGTTCGAGAAACTTCTTGTGAGTGTCGGGATTCAGTGGGGCGCCGCCGCTAACCATCAGTTCTAACTTACCGCCGAGGCGCTTGTGGAGATCCTTGAAGATAACGCCACCAATGTTGAGGCCGGTGATCTTCTTCACGAGCCTCGTGATCCGCAGACCTTTCTCGAACGCCGGCATCCGTCCGTCGCTTTCGATGGTGGCCAGGACATTTCGGTACATCAGGTCGTAGAGGGCGGGGACGCCGAGAAAAAGCGTCGGCTGCACGTCCTGCATTCGGTCACGGATTCTTTTCAGGTCGTTCTCGAATGTGAGCGTGCCGGTGAGGGCGGGGGCGAGGGCAAGCGTCACCATGAACGGAAATGAATGATGCAGTGGGAGAACAAGGAGAATCCGGTCCATCGATTTGGCCGGAACGACTCTGCGGGTCTGGGCAACGTTCGCCAAGAGGTTTCGATGCGTGAGCATAACGCCCTTGGCTCCACCGGACGTGCCTGAGGTGAAGAGGATCGTTGCCAGCGCGTCCGGGTCGGTCTCAACCGCCGCGAGCGCTTCTTTGCTCGCGTCCGTCCCTTTCCCGGAGGCCTCGGCGATGGACAGCACGGACGCGCCGTCGGCGAAGCCCGCCGCAAGCTCGCCAGCGGCGAGGACTATGTTTTCCGGGATGGCGAGGTGCTCCTCGATTCTCCCCGCAATCTTAGCGGACGTAATGACGACTTTCGGTGCGGCGTGAGCCAGGAGGTCTCCGACCTCGGATTCCTTCAGGCCGTAGTAGATAGGAGTCGCCACGGCGCCGGCGCAGGCGATCGCATAGAACGCTACCGGCCAATCGATGCCGTTTTCCAGGATGATTGCGACCCGGTCTTCCGGTTCTACGCCGAGCGCAATCAATCCGCTTCCGAGAGATTGTGCCTGTTCTTCAAGGTCCCGGTAGCTGCACTCACGCCAGTCGCTGCCGCGTCTCTCTCTGTAAGCGACTCGCTCGCCGCCTTCTCGGGCCGCTTCGGCCAGTAGTTCGGGAAAAGTTTGTGGTTCGCCAGGTGGGGGAAATTCCATGTCAGCTTAGATCCAGTCCTCTCAGACTCGGGTAGGATGAGGGCCGAAATCGCCCTCGTAGAACGGTGAGGCCATTCTTCCCGGGAGAATCATCTTGTCGACGTGTTCCATGTCCTCGTTCGCCATGTTCCCACGAAACCTTCGTGGTCGACACTACAGAGGTCCGTTTTCCGTTGCGCTTCACCGACCACCTCTTCACTCCCACTGCGCGAGCGGACGCTCGCGGTGTCGATGAAATCAAACCCGCCAGCGTGAACGTGGTCGATTATTGAGTAGCTGTCTTTCGATACCGTACGCTGGCCAAACATCATCGCGCCCAGGCAGATTGGGCTGACGCGGACACCGGTTTGGCCGAGGAGACGGCATTCGAAGGGTGGTCCCTTCCTTGCTCGTCGGGACTAGGCCGCCAACTGCAATCCGGCGAGGAACTCTTGGAGCGCTGACCACGCCGTGGGCTCGGTCAGGAACGGCGCTGGCCCCCCCGGCACCTCGATAATTTTGCAGCGCTCATTCAATTCAGTCATTCGTTTAGCGATCGGAGTGGTAAGGACATCACTCTCGCTGCGTCGAATTGCGAGGATGGGCGATGTGATTGAGTCAAAGTTCGTCCAGGTGTCGAGGGGTGGTGCAGGCTGGTCGAGGGTGCGGATGGCGGGGTCCATCTTCCAGACCCAGACGCCGTTGTCATCCTTGCGAACATGATGGCGCGCAAATTCCTCGAGACGGTCGTCCGGCAGCCCGGATATGAGCGGCGCCCACTTTTCCTGGTAGAAGTGGACAACAGCCTTGGGGTCCGGGAACATCCGGGGCGCGTCTGCTATGAAGCTCCGGATGCGGGATGCTCCAGCTGCGTCGACTTCAGGCCCGATGTCGTTGAGCACGATTCCGACAACGTTTTGCTGGTGGTCAGGCACGTATCGAAGGGCGATCAGGCCACCCATCCATGTACCGACGAGCGTGAACCGCTCGATCCCCAGAGCCTTCCTGATCTGCTCTAAATCCTCGACGTACGTCCCAGCGTGATAGTCGCTGGGTTTGCCCCAACCGCTCTCGCCCCGTCCCCGGACATCTAGGCAGTAGACGTGGTAATTCGCCGCTAGGCTCGTTGCAGTTGCATCGTAACTGTGAGCGTGACCGGTCAGCCCGTGAATCATGAAGACGATCGGCGTCCCCGGCTGCCCGCGCACGATTAAATGGTGACGAATTCCGTTGGCGTCAACATAGATATCTCTTATGCCTGTCTGCGGTGACGCCATGCTTGCCCCCTACCCATCCCCGTTTTGCCGGGAATTGTAACGGCGCAGCGCCTGAGGTGCGCGGGAGAAACGCAGGCTCACCGCGTTGCTCTTGGTTCTCGTGTCCCGGCCGTTAAACGAACATGTTCAGTGGTACCTGCTCCAGACGGATCGACACTCCATCTCGACCCCGCTAAAGAGGCTGAGACCTTCTTCGACACCCGGCCTGATGACCACATTCCTCCCGACTTCAATCCCGACCAGCTTGGCCCTTTACTCAGAGAGAACCGACAGGCGGTCGCTCTGGCCACCGGCCAGGATCAGCGCGAGAACGATTTCCATCTGGGCCTTCCTGCCACAAGCGGCGGCTTCGATTGACGGGAGAAACGCCCTCAGATTCTAGCCTGGGGCCACCAAGCCCCCTTCGCTCCGATTGGTCCTAGGCGCGCTGACGGGTCCTCGGCGGTATCCTGTTAGTGTCGTGTCGTACTTCAATCTTTACCGACACAATTTCGTCCGAGTGGCCGTGGCCGTGCCCGAGGTTAGGGTTGCGGATCCGGAATTCAACGTGGCGCAGACTGCCGAGCTTATGCGCCAGGCGGCTTCAAAGAATGCTGTGGTTTGTGTGTTCCCGGAGCTTGGCCTCTCGGCCTATTCGTGCGAGGACCTGTTCCAGCAGCAGGCCCTGGTTGAAGAAGTGCTCACCAGACTGGAGGAGTTACTGGAGCAAACGCAGGACCTGGGAATTGTCGCGGCCGTGGGCGCCCCTCTCGAACTGGACGGCCTGCTCTACAACTGCGCAATCCTGCTCCAGAAAGGCCGGATTCTCGGAGTTATACCGAAGACGCATCTGCCGAACTATCGCGAATTCTACGAACTCCGCCAATTCAGCCCAGGCGACACGACACCGCGCAAGGAAATCGAACTTTGCGGTCAGAAGACCCCATTCGGTCCCGGCCTAATCTTCATTGCGGAGAATCAACCGCTTCTCCGGATTTTCGTCGAAATTTGCGAGGATCTGTGGGCGCCTGTCCCCCCGTCTTCGCGGGCTGTCCTCGCCGGTGCAACGACGCTGCTCAACCTGTCGGCTTCCAACGCCACGGTCGGCAAGGATGACTACCGTCGACTTCTCGCTGGAAGTCAGTCCGGGCGTTGCATCGCGGCCTACGCGTATTCTGCGGCAGGCTTCGGGGAGTCGACGACCGACTTGGCTTGGGACGGCCATGGCCTGATCTATCAGAACGGGTCTCTCCTTGCCGAAGGGCAACGGTTCAGCTATCAGCCCCAGGTTGTTGTTGCCGACGTGGACCTCGATCTCATACGCCAGGATAGGAAACGAATAACGAGCTTCGGCCAGTCGCTCAGGGAACAAAGGGACGAGCTATCCGGCTTCAGGGAGATCTCTTTCGAGGCGGAGTTCCCTGCGGACCGCCTGTTGCCTCTCACGCGACCGCCGGAGCGATTTCCCTACGTCCCGGCTGACCCAGGGAGGCGAGACGAGCGTTGCGAAGAGGTGATCAGCATCCAGGTTCAGGGCCTGGTGAAGCGCCTGCGGGCCATGGATTCGTCGAAGGTGGTCATTGGAGTTTCGGGCGGTCTCGATTCCACGCAGGCTCTCATCGTGTGTGCCCGGGCCATGGATGTCATGGATCGTCCACGGTCAAACATACTGGCGTTCACGATGCCCGGCTTTGCCACGAGCGACCGGACGCTGCAGCAGGCCCTGGACCTTATGGCGGCGGTGGGTTGTACGGCCGAGGAGATCGATATTCGCCCCTCCGCCACACTCATGCTCGAGAGCATTGGCCACCCGGCGGCAAAGGGCGAGGCTGTGTACGACGTCACTTTCGAAAATGTCCAGGCAGGTGAGCGCACAAGCCATCTTTTCCGGCTTGCTAATCTGTACGGCGCGCCGGTCGTTGGCACCAGCGATCTCTCCGAGCTGGCGCTGGGCTGGTCGACTTATGGGGTCGGCGACCAAATGGCGCATTACCACGTCAACGCGAGCGTTCCCAAGACGTTGATCCGGCATCTGATTCGGTACGCAGCGAGGACTGACCTTCTCGGATCCGGGACGGGTTCGATCCTCGAGTCTGTCCTTGGCACCGTCATCAGCCCCGAGCTCATCCCTGGCGAATCAGGTGACGGGCCGGCCCAGGACACCGAGGCAGTGGTCGGGCCTTACGAGCTTCAGGATTTTCACCTCTATTATGCGCTCAGGTTCGGGTTTCTTCCTTCCAAGATCTCCTTTCTGGCCTGGTGCGCCTGGCACGATCCAGATGTCGGCTCGTGGCCGGAGGGTTCTGATGACGGAACCGGCTATCAGATCGGCGAAATCAAACAGTGGCTCACGGTGTTCGTGTCACGGTTCTTCGGGACCTCGCAGTTCAAGAGGTCGGCCCTTCCGAACGGTCCCAAAGTCGGGTCCGGTGGCTCTCTGTCACCTCGGGGCGACTGGCGGGCTCCGAGCGATAGTGAGGCGACCGCCTGGCTCGAGGATCTGAAACTGATCCCGACGACCGGTCCCTGACGACAGGTTTCAAGGGGAGCTCAGCCCGAGAGTGGCCGCCCCTCGGCGGCGGGGGCAATATCTAGGATTTCTAGTTCCAGCCGTTCGCTGTGCCATTCCTTAGAGAGCGAATAGACCACATCAACAGGTCCCTCGCACTCGAAGTCACCGCGTCGAAAGATGATTCCTGGCCAAGTGGCCGCTCCGTCACGGAGTCGCACTTTCAGGTGGTCACCATCGGCTCCAACCTGGCGTGAGTCCGCCAGCGTAACGCCTCGACTGAGGAGCACAGGACGGGAGTTACCGTGGCCGCACGGCTCAAACCTCATCAGGCCTTGTATTTCAAGCCCAGCCAGTTTCCCTAGTTTCGTTTCCGCGTCGACTTCCACAAGCGGCTGAAGCTGCTCTTCCGTCAAAAGTTCAGCCGCGGTGTTGACGAGCCTGGACCTCAATTCCCCCAGGTTCTCGGTCGGAACCGTCAGCCCTGCAGCTGCGCGATGTCCCCCGTGTTTGAGGAGGATGTCTTTTTCGTTGTGGATGGCCGAAACAATGTCGAATTCAGCAATGCTGCGGGCACTTCCCCGACTGGTCGCGGGGCCCTTTTCGAACACAATTGCGGGGCGGTGATACTTCTCGGCGAGCCTGCCGGCAACAATTCCGACGATTCCGGCGTGGACCTGATCGCTGGCGACAAGAATCAGAGGGTCGCGGACGTCACCCAGTTCCTCCTCTATCCGAGCCATCGCGTCCTCAGTCTGCTGACGGCGCTGCCGGTTCAACTCGTCCAGTTGCTCCGCCAGCTTCGCGGATTCCTCTGGGCGCTCTGAGAGCACGAGGTCCAGAGCCAGGTTGGCGTGCTCAAGACGGCCGGCCGCATTCATCCGGGGTCCGATGGCGAACCCGAGGGTCCCGGAGTCGAACTGCTCGGCCTGGACTCCCGATACCCGGGACAGCGCCTCCAGGCCGGGCCGGAGTCCCCTTTGCATCTCAGCAAGCCCCGAGGTCACGATCGCCCGGTTCTCATCGGCAAGCGGGGCGACGTCCACAACGGTCCCCAACGCGACGAGGTCGATCAGCTGCGATGAGTCGAGTGTTCGTCCCTCGGTTTCGTAGAGCACCTCAAGGAATCGGAAGGAGACGCCGACGGCAGCGAGTTCGTTGAAAGGGTAGACGGAGTCGGGGCGCTTGGGGTTTACCGCTGCGAGCGCAGGCGGAAGCACTTCGGGAACTGTGTGGTGATCGAGAATGATGACGTCGAGTCCGACCGAGTTCGCGTGAGCCACTTCATCGACAGACGAGATGCCGCAGTCCGCGGTCACGAGCAAAGAAGCGTGCTTCTCGTCGCGAATCAGCGACACCGCCCGTGAATTCAGTCCATAGCCTTCGCTGAAGCGGTCCGGAATGTAAGGAACCGTGATGGCCCCTAGGGCTCGAAGGCCCAGGGTTAGCACAGCGACCGAGGTCACTCCGTCGACGTCGAAGTCGCCGTAGAGTGCGATGGTCTCTTTCTCACGGATGGCGCTCTGCGTGCGTCTGATGGCCTCGGTCATCCCGGGAAGCAGGAGGGGATCGTGATCCGGGACGAGGTGGGGCTTGTAGAAGATGTCCGCCTGTGGACGGGTGGTGATCCCTCGCGCCGCTAGGACCGTGCCTACAATTGGAGGGAAGCCTCTGATCGCCTGTTCGCGCGCTCGAGGGTTGCGCAATCGCCACCGGGTGGCGGACTGTGCAGGCGAGGTCATGTTTGCGACGTTCCTGCGTAGCGCCTGAAAACGAGCGTTGCGTTATGTCCGCCAAATCCCAGGGAATTGGTCATCGCTGCGTTCACGGTCTTCTTGCGAGCCTCGTTCGGCACGTAATCAAGATCACACTGGGGATCGGGTTCACTGAGGTTGATAGTCGGAGGCACAATTCCATCGCGGATGGCCAGGATGCAGGCCGCTGCCTCGACTGCGCCGGCGGCCCCAAGTAGATGCCCCGTCATTGATTTGGTCGAACTGATTGGAACCGAGTAGGCGTGGTCTCCGAACACTTTCTTGAGAGCGACTGTTTCGAGCCGGTCGTTCAGGGGCGTCGAAGTTCCGTGAGCATTGATGTAGTCCAGCTCCCGTGTGGCAAGTCCCGCCTGGGAGATTGCCGATTCGATCGCCCGGATTGCCCCTTCTCCGTTCTCGTCTGGCTGCGTGATGTGATAGGCGTCGCTCGTTGCCCCATAGCCGTCCGCGGCTGCTAGGATGGTGGCACCACGGGCCAGCGCATGGTCTTCTGATTCGAGGGCGACGACGGCTGCCCCTTCCGCGATTGTGAAGCCATCCCTCTGACGATCGAAGGGCCTAGAGCACGCCTCCGGTATGTGATTGAGGCGAGTGAGCGCACGCGAGGCCGCGAACCCCGCTACGGCTATCGGAGTAACTGCCGCCTCCGTTCCGCCCGCGAGCGCCACCTCTGCGTCCCCCCGGCGAATGATGTTGGCCGCTTCGCCAATGCAGTCGGCGCCGCTCGCGCAGGCGCTCACAAGGGAATAGTTCACGGCCTTGGCCCCGATTCTGATGCTGAGCTGCCCGCTCGACATGTCTGGCAACATCATCGGTATCAGGAAGGGGCTGACGCGTGCCGGGCCCTTCTTGAGCATCGTCTCGTACTCGCTCGACATGGTGGTTATTCCACCGATCGCCGTTCCAATGATCACTGCGGTCTGGCACCCGGCCTCTCGGTCGAACTGAAGGCCGGCCTGTCGGATCGCTTCGTCGGCTGCGACGAATGTGAACTGAGTGGTCCGGTCCGCCCGCTTCGCATCCTTACGGGCCATGAACTGGAGAGGATCGAAATCTTTGACTTCACCCGCCACCTGGGAATCGAAGTCTTCTGGATCGAACAAGGAGATCCTGGCCGTACCAGATTTGCCCTCGACCATCGCGGCCCAGGAATCTTCCGCTGTGTGCCCGAGGGGCGTGACCATCCCAAGACCCGTGACTACGACGCGTCGACTCACCTTGGCTCCGTGCTCTGCTGGGAGGTCGGGTGGTAGTTTAGCATCAGGTTGTGCTGATCTCCTTTACGGTGGCTGGCAAGTGGGCTGCTATTTCACCGGCCAGCAGGCCTGCGGTGCCATGCGTTTCTTTGAGCGCGTCGCCTGACGCGCCGTGCACGTATGTCCCGAGGGCTGCTGCTTCGAACGGTAGCAACCCCTGAGCAAGGTAACCCGCGATGACGCCGGCGAGGACGTCGCCGCTTCCAGCTGTGGCTAGGAGCGGATTTGCAAAGGGGCTGAGCGCGATCCTCCCCTGAGCATCAGCGACCACGCTGTGAGCGCCTTTGAGCACCACAACGCACCCATACTTCCGCGCAGCCTCCCCGGCTCGCTCGAGCCTGGATGACTGCACTTCGCTGGTTGTCACATCGAGGAGACGGGCCATCTCGCCGGGGTGAGGAGTGAGAACGGCGTTTGCCGGTACCCGGTCGGCCCCGTCCGGAAAGGAAGCGACGGCGTTGAGCGCGTCGGCGTCAATCACTACTCCTCCCCCGAGATCTTCAAGATCCGGCAGAACGGCCCAAACCAGCGCGCGCGATTGCTCTTCATCGGCGATTCCGGGGCCAAGCACGGCGGCCGCGAAACCCCGCCACTCGTGTCGGAGGCTGATTGCCGCCTCGCCGGCAAATGTACCGTCCGCGGTCTCGGGCTGTGGCAGCCAGGTGGCTTCGGCAATTCCGGCCGCAATGATGGCCTGAATCGACTCCGGGCAGGCAACGGTTACGAGGCCGGCACCGGCCCGGTAGGCTGCCTCGGCTGCGAGCCTGGGCGCCCCCGCATAGCGGCGGCTACCGCCGACGATAAGCACCTTTCCAAAAGTGCCCTTGTTTGCATCGTCTGGTCTAAGAGGAAGGGTCTCCCGTGCCCAGCGTGTCGTCATCAATTCGAGGGCCAGAGAATCGGCAGTCTCGGCCGGGATGCCGATGTCGATTACTTGGATGCGGCCGACAGCAGTGCTCCCAGGGGCCTGGTACATGCCTACCTTCGGAAGGCCGAACGTCACCGTGAGGTCCGGCGATGGGGTCAGGGCGTCGACCGCTCCGCTATCGGCATCCAGCCCGCTTGGAACGTCGACCGCGATTAATCGTGGCGGGCTATATCCCTCCCTGGCGGTCTTCAGGAGCTTCATCGCAGACCCAACTGGGTCGGATTCCTCCATGTCTCGTTGACGGCCCACGCCCAGGACCGCATCAAGCACCAAATCGGCAGACTCTACGAGTGTCTCCAACCCGGCGTATCCGTCGTCTTCCTCGGCGCTGACCACAGCCCCCGAACGCTCCTTGATTTCGTCAATGCGAGCGGGCTCGCGGGGAGGTCGAACTAGGTAGGTGATTACCTCGGCTCCCCAATCGAGGAGGTGTCTAGCCGCGACGAGCCCATCGCCCCCGTTATTCCCGGGTCCGCAGAGGACAGCGATCCTTCGGTTTTCCAGACTGCCGAGAAGCATCCATGTTTCCTGGGCAACGGCGAGCCCCGCCTCTTCCATCAGCTGGCCTTCGGAGCTTCCCGCCTCGATGGCCGCCTGTTCGAGAGCTCTCATCTGAGCCACGGTCACCAGTTTCATCTCAGCCCCTCCTCCTTGATAAGCCGCAGCGCATTCTCTCCTCGCCACGGCGTATCCTCCAGTTCGCTGAGCTCGCGTTCGCCGACCACGGAGGCTACCGCATATTCGCGAGAATGGGTCAGACTGATCTCCAGCCTGCGAAGCTGAATTCTCTCGGCCCGAGCGGCTCCTCGGTTGTAGAGAAAGACAAGCGGTTTTCCGCGGCGATTTGGAAGCACTTCGATGTCACGCCAGCCTACTCCCCGCACGCCGGTCCCCAGGGCCTTCATGACTGCTTCTTTCGCAGCGAAACGGGCGGCGAATTCGCCGATCCTTCCCCGGCAGTGTCGGATTTCGTCGGCCGTGTAGATTTTCTGCAGGAACCGCTCGCCGTGCCGCGCGATCACGTCAGCTATCCGATCGATCTCGATGATGTCGACTCCGACCGCGAATTTGGTGGTCATGGCTGGCAATAGTACGTTAGCGTTCCCCTTTTGGCAGTCGGTACTTTCTTTCGGCGTTGGCGAGACTTGGAGCCGAGGGTAGGCTTGGGCTATGACAGCCAACAGAATCGACGGCACCGTAATTGCGGCCTCCATTCGAGAAGAGGTGGCGAACCGGGCAGCGGCTCTGCAGGAGGCGGGCACCGTTCCCGGCCTCGCTGCCGTTCTCGTGGGCGATGACCCGGCCTCCATCAGCTATGTTTCCGCCAAGTCGAAGGCCTGCGAAGAGGCTGGTCTCTTCTCCGAGACCCATCACATCCCGGCCGAAACGAGCCAGGAAGACCTTCTGCAGCTCGTCGACCGTCTGAACCAGGACGAGCGAATTCACGGGATCCTTCCGCAGCTTCCGCTGCCCGGTCACATCGACGAGCGAACCGTGATCGACTCGATTGACCCGGCCAAGGACGTTGACGGACTGCATCCGCAAAATCTTGGGCGACTTCTGCGCGGGGACACTTCGGGTGCGATCCCATGCACTCCCCACGGGGTGATCCAGATGCTCCGCCGCACTGGAAACGATCCTGCCGGTAAGCATGTGGTCGTGGTGGGCCGTTCGACTCTCGTGGGTCGCCCGCTTGCCGTTCTCCTGAGCAACAAAGCGGAGGGCGCCAATGCGACGGTCACTGTCTGCCACACGGGAACGAAGGACATAGGTCAGCATACGAGGCTGGCTGACATCATCGTGATGGCGGCGGGGCGGCCCGGCACCCTTACGGTCGAGATGGTGAAACCGGGTGCGGTCGTGATAGACGTGGGTACCAACCGGATCGACGATGCGTCTCGCAAGCGAGGCTGGCGCCTCGTAGGAGACGTGGACTTTGCCAATGTGAAGGAAGTGGCGTCCTGGATTACCCCGGTTCCGGGAGGCGTTGGGCCAATGACAATAGCGATGTTACTTGTGAATACAGTCAGGGCCGCCGAGGCTCGAGGCTAGCGGCTGCGAAGTGCGCTGCACCCGCACTACCCTTCGGCCCCGTTCGCCTTGGTTCTGGGAGGAGTTCTTCGCGACGAAATGATCGCTGCATGGTTGATTACCCTCGCCGGCCGAGTCACTTCTTGGGTTCCGTTACGTTTGAGCTACTCAGTCGCCGCGTTCGCCGGGATTGTCACTTTCTATATCTGGCCCCGTGGACGCAGGGCTACCCTCTGCAACTACCGCCGAGTGCTCCCGGGGGCGAGCAGAAAAGAGGTCAGGCGCGTGGCCAGGAGCTCCCTAGCCAACTACTGTCGCTACTTGGTCGATTTCTTTCGTTTGCCGCTCGTCAGACGTGGCGACGCGCCGGGATTGGTTGTTGGCGAGGAGTCGTTCGCGGCTCTGGATAGGGGGCTCGAGCGCGGACGGGGCGTCCTCATAGTCTGTACACACTTTGGCAACTGGGACCTCGGCGCATCGGCGGCGGCTGCCCGCGGGTACGCGATAAACGTCGTCGTAGAGACTTTCGCCAGCGAACGCTTGAATGAGAAAGTCGTGGCTAGCCGGAAGAAGGTTGGACTGAACGTCCGGACCATGGAGCGAGCCGGTCCATCGCTCATCCGGGCGCTGAGAAGGAACGAGATCCTTGCTCTCTTGGTGGACCGGCCGGTCAGTGAGGGAGGAGTGGAGGTGCCCTTCTTTGGAGAGACTGTCGAGATTCCGCCCGGCCCTGCCCGGCTGGCCCTTGCGTCTGGAGCGATGATCATGCCGGTGGCGTTCCCCCGACGAGAACGCAACTCGGAGGCGCTGGGGGTCCTGAGCGAGGAGCCCTTTGCTGCGAGCGACACCGGCAATCGCCGGGACGATGTGGTAGCGACCATGGCCCGGATAATGGCCGCCCACGAGGGGTTCATCCGGCAGCATCCGGACCAGTGGTATATGTTCAGGGAGATGTGGCGCCCGCCGTCGGATTCGGGTACGTGAAGTACCGATTGATGCGGGTCGTCTTCCCGGTCCTTGGTCGCCTTCGCGCGCCGGCCTACGGGCTAGCTTCAATCTGCGGGCCACTCGGGCTGATGCATCCTGGAACCCGCAGGACGGTGCGCAGAACAATGGCGCCGCTGTGCTCGGAGAACCCCGGGCGCCTCGACGCGTTGACCAGGGAGCTTATGCGGCAGGCGGCTCGCTACTACGTCGACCTCGCGTCTCTTCGTTTCAGAGACTTCGGCAGGCTCGAGGCTGACCACCTGGAGGTCGAGCACCTCGAGAGAGTCGCGGCTCTCGATGTAGATGGTCCACGCATTGTTATCGGGGGACACACCGCCGGTTCCGAGCTAGCTCTGCAGGCTTTTCGCGCGCGCGGTTACTCGTTCACGGGCCTCGTGGAGCAGGTGGATCCGCCCGAACTCTCGACCTACCTCCTTGAATGGCGGCGATCCGCAGGAGGCAAGTTCTTCGAGGCAGATCGACGAGGTCTTCGGGAGTGTCTGAGCACGCTGGAGGCCGGAGGCCTTGTCGTCCTGATGGCCGACCGTGACATCCAGGGCAACGGTACCTGCGTGGAGTTCTTCGGCCGCAGAGTGAGATTTCCCCGTGGACCGTGGGAACTTGCTGCCCGCGTGGGCGCTCCGGTTGTACCTTTTCTGTGCTCACGTCGCCGCGGAGATCAGATCAGGGTCCTGGTCGAAGAACCGATACTGGTGGATCCCGGGAAAGGTCGAGCCGATGGGGTGGGGGAAGCGGCCCAGCGTTGGGCCGCAGTGCTCGAGAGGTACCTTCGCCGGGATCCTGGTCAGTGGATCGTCCTGGAAGATTTCTGGAAAGTACACGCCTGTGAGTAAGGCCGACATTCACATCCACTCTCGCTATTCAGATGGATTGGCTTCCGTATCGGACATACTCGATTTTGTAGAATGCAACACTGACCTTGACGTGGTCGCGGTAACGGATCATGAAGATGTGGCGGGCGGCGTGGAGGCACGGGAGCTCGCTGCGAAGAGAGGCAGCCGAGTCGACGTGGTGCCCGGGGCTGAGATAACCACTCGGCATGGGCACCTGCTGGCTCTATTCATCGAGCGGACGCCACCCTTGTTCCGCTCGGTAGAGGCTACTCTTGAAGCGATCCATTCACAGGGCGGATTCGCGATCGTCCCCCACCCAAACAGCTGGCTAACGAGGTCGATCAGCCGACGTACGATCGAGCGAGTTCAGCGTAAAGCCGAGCCGGGGGTCATGTTCGATGGTATTGAAACCGCCAACCCGAGCCCGGCCGGAAGGATCCGGCATAGCGGAGCATTGGAGTTGGCCGCGAGACTCGGGCTGGCTGAGACGGGGGGAAGTGACGCTCACCACCTCCTCCATATCGGGCGGGGCTGGACGGAGTTTGATGGAGAAGGGGCGGATGCGCTTTCGCAAGCCCTTGCCGCAGGAGAAATTCGGGCGAACATGGCATCCTACCCATCGGTGCGAGAGGTTGGATTCGGTAGAATCGCCCTCGGAATCGGGTGGGGGTATACGGCTACGCCAAGGAAGATAGCCGCGAGAGGATTTTCGCTGCTGCGGGGTGACCGGTGAAGATTGCTCTCATCTCTCCCTACGATTGGGCCGTCCCGGGCGTAGTGGGATCGCACGTCAGGCACCTTGCCGCCGAGTTTCGACAGCGCGGATATGACGTCGACATCTTCGCGCCCTCGTCGGAAATGGGGATGGCCAGCGCAGACGGCGTCTACGTTTGGGGCCGCCCCAGGGCCGTTTCGGCTGGAGGCTCGAAGGCCAGGATCGCCCTGGCCTGGGCCCCCCGGAGCGCAAGAGATTTCCTCGAAGAGGGCAAGTACGACATCGTCCATGCGCACGAGCCGCTGATGCCTCTCGTCCCAATTCAATTTATCGCAGCGGCCCACTGCACCGTGGTTGCCACGTTTCACGCCGCACGAGAGGGCAGCCATCCCGGCTACCGCCTCGCAGCGATGGTGGGGCGTCGCTGGCTTCGCAAGGTGGACGGGCACATTGCCGTCTCGGCGGCGGCCCGCAACCTGGCGGAGAGGTACATCAAAGCTGACTACAGGATCATCCCCAACGGGATCGACCACGACCACTTCTCCTCATCTGACCCTCTTCCGGAATTCGCAGATGGCCGCCCGACGGTTCTTTTCGTGGGGCGGCCCGAGCCGCGGAAGGGATTGGAATACCTCTTCCGGGCGTTTGAGCGAATCCGGCGAGTGGCTAAAGGAACTCCGAGACTGGTCGTGGTCGGTGCGGGCGACTTTTCAAGGTTCGAGGCGACGGCGCCTCCGGGGACGGTCTTCAGGCCCTTCGTTCCCTATCGGGAGCTTCCCCGCTACTACAGCTCCGCAGATGTCGTGGTGGCCCCTAACACCGGCAATGAAAGCCAGGGCTACGTTTTGCTCGAAGCGATGGCGGCAGGTCGGCCGGTGGTCGCATCCGACATTCCCGGATTTCGAGGAGTCGTTGCGCACGGGCGGGATGGCATGCTGGTCCCGGCGAGAGACCCTGGGGCCATCGGAGACGCCATCCTGCCACTCCTGGCGGACCCGGGCTGGCGCGCAGAGATCGGAGCCAGTGCCCGCGAGAGTGCTCGAAAGTTCGATTGGAGTACCGTCGCGTCCGAGGTGCTCTTCTGCTACGAGGAGGCTCGTGCCAGGCGGCACTCGCAAGGGACGTCCGGTGCCAATTAGCATCCTGCCGCAGCGGCTCCCCAGGAACCTTGAAGACTCGCTCGGGCGATTCGTAGCGAGGTTTGGGGTCACGCCGAACATGGTCTCCATCGTCGGACTCGGAGGAAACATCGGGTGTGCCTGGCTGATCGTGGAGGGGCAGCTCTTGTTGGCAGGGATCGCTTACCTGTTCTTCAGCGCGCTCGACCTCGTGGACGGAGCAGTCGCTCGGGCTACCGGTCAGGCTACTCCCTACGGTGCGGTGCTTGATGCTGTCCTGGATCGGGCCAGCGAAGGAGTCGTCCTTGCTGGCTGCGCCTGGTACTTCGCTGACAGGCAGGAGTGGTGGCAGCTTGGCTTCACGTTTGCGGCGATATTCGGCAGTGTGGCCGTGAGCTTTACGAGGGCGCTGACAGAAGTCGAAGGTTTGCAGCTCAGGGAAGGTATCTTCAGACGCCAGGAACGAGTAGTCGTGCTGGGACTGGGGCTGTTACTTAACGGCCTGACGATCGTCGTAGGAGTGATCGCTGTGTTGTCTAACCTGACGGCGGTGCAGAGGGCGTGGATAGGGGCCGAGTCACTCAGAGGGCGGGCCTAGCTCCTCGTCTTTCTCTTCAGCGTCGTCGGCTGGTCCGGAACCGTCCTGCCTGGCGAACGGTGGCGCTGGCGTCGGCGTTGCCATGGCAGTTCGTTTGTTGGCCATCATCTGCGAGAGCAGGAACAGGAAGACGGCGATGAGCGCTGCAACAACGGCGAAGGCGATCGCCCCGAGGGCGAAGCCGTCGATGTCATCTCCGGAGCGCCCCGGGACGGTTCCTGAAGATCCAGAGCCCGATGCGGTCGGGTCGGCCGGTTGGTCATTGCCTGAATTAGGGACCGCTGTTGGGCCTGAGGACCGTGAATCAGGTGAGTCTGTTCCGGCCGGAGGTAGTCCGATGAAAGCGCGGAACTCGGCCTCGAATTCCGTCATGTCGATGCCGAAGGTCTCCTCGAAGGCAACGTCGAACCGCGTGCCGCCCTTGGTTCTTCCCATCAGCTCAGCTATCTTCGCAGCACCTTTTTCTTCCACCAGGTACTGAACCATCGCATGCGATTGTCCGTAGAAGAGAAGCGTTTCCTGGGGGTTTGCGGGCGGGATTGCGAGGCTGAGGAAGGGGAGGAGTATCTCGCGGTTGACGGCTGACCGATAGGCGCCAGAGAACTCTCCAGCAGAGGCCTGCGAGTAGACGGCCAGGCCCTCATCGAGCCAGGAAGGAACACGGACCAGCGGGCTTTCACCGGCCGCCGCCGTGATGATGTGCGTGAACTCGTGCCGTAGTGTCTCCGTTGACGAGCCTCCTGAGCAGGCTGCGGAAACCACCACGATGTCGTCAGTGCTGCTAGGCCGATAACCACACGTCACGATGCCGGACGCCTCGAAAGTGGCGCCCTTCGATGGCTGTGACTCCGCTATCTCCTGGGGAGTGACGAACAGGATGGCCTTAACCGGAAGGTGTTCGAGGCTGACCTGGAGCAGATCGCCCATCTCGCTGTATGTCTGAGCTGCAGCCTCGAGGAAGCGGTTGGCGGTGTTTGCCCGTTCGCCGTAGTAATAGACGGTCATGAGCTCGTTTCCGATCTCTCGCCATTCACGGTTCGGGGGGAGAAAAAGGTACGACTCCGGCTCACTCTCGACGAGGGAGCCATCGGCGAGTTCGACTTCCCAGCGGTAAACGAACTCGTTGCCGAGGGGAAGCCAGGCTGTCTCGGGGTTGGTCTCTACCATCACTCGGGCTGAGATCTCGGTGTCGGCTACGAACTCCACTGGCTTTACTGATCCCGAGGCACCGCGGTTCACCAGGTCGAACCGGAAAGTCACATCAGTGATTTTCTGGTCAGAAGAGATGTTCGCCCTAAAGGAAATCTCGATGGGGTAATCATTTATCGGCTCTAGTGTGGTTATGATCGTCTCCGCCCGGGCGGGACAGGTGGGCGACAGTGCCAGTGTCGCGATCAGGATGCTCATGACGACTGCGGTGGTTTTCATGATTTCTCGCCCACCATGGACTTCAGGTACGAAGCTATGAATTCGTCCAGGTCACCGTCGAGCACGGCAGTGGTGTCACTCGTTTGATGTTCTGTGCGATGGTCCTTCACCATCTTATAAGGGTGCAGGACATAGCTCCGGATCTGATTGCCGAATCCCATTTCGACATGCTGTCCCTTTAACTTCGCCTTTTCTTCCTCGCGCTGTTCGAGCTCGATTTCCAGGAGCTTCGATTCGAGGACCTTCATAGCGCTATAGCGGTTCCGGCCCTGGAAGCGTTCGTTCTGACAGGTCACGATAATGCCCGTCGGAATGTGAAGGATCCTGACGGCCGTTGAGTTCTTCTGGACGTGTTGTCCTCCCGCCCCGCCGGCACGGAACACGTCGACTCGAATGTCGTCCGGGCTGATCTGCACTTCGCCTGCATCTTCCACCTCGGGCATGACCTCGACCTTCGCGAAGCTCGTGTGGCGGGCGTGGGCGGCATCGAAAGGGGAGAGTCGTACTAGGCGGTGTACGCCCCGCTCGCTGCGCAGATAGCCGTAGGCGTACTGCCCGTTGAGCTCCATCGTGACGCTCTTGATCCCCGCTTCTTCACCCTCGGTCGTGTCGAGGATGTCGACCGAGAGGCCATGGCGTTCTCCCCAGCGGACATACATTCTCAGGAGCATCTCGACCCAGTCCTGGCTTTCGGTCCCCCCGGCGCCGGCGTGGACGGCGAGGATGGCACTCCGGGAGTCGTACTCGCCGGAGAGCTGGATCTCGAACTCTCGCTCACCGAGCGCTTCCTCAAGCGATACGAGTTCGTCCGCGAGAGTTTCTCTCGCGGACGGATCGTTCTCGGCGAGCGAGAGCTCTAGGAGTTCAACTATGTCTTTGGCGCGCAGTTCGAATTCTCGCCAGGCCTCGGTCTTCGCACGGGCTGCTGCGATCTGCTGCATAACGGTCCGGGCCCGGTCTTGGTCGTCCCAAAACCCGGCGGCTGACGATTCTGACTCGAGTTTGTCGATCCGCTGCTCGTCTGCAGCGATGTCAAAGGCGCACCAGGATGTCTGAAATGCGCGCTTTCAGCGCCTCAGCGCGGGACAGTAGTTCCTGCATGAACTCAGTATCCGAGGACGCCCTCGTTTGAGCTACCAAGGGGGCAGGGTTGAGGTCACCGGGAGTAGTTCGGCGGCTCCTTGGTGATGGTGACGTCATGCGGGTGCCCCTCGATGAGGCTTGCCGTGGTGATCCTGATTAGCCTCGCATGAGTTCTGAGCGTCTGGACGTCTGCGGCTCCGCAGTATCCCATCGCCGAGCGCAGGCCGCCGACCATCTGGTACAGCACGTCGTTAACAGGACCCTTGTAGGGAACCATACCCTCGATGCCCTCAGGCACGAGTTTTCTGGACTCCATTGGCTCACCATCACCGATGGATTGGAAGTAGCGGTCGGCTGAGCCTTCCCTCATGGCACCGAGCGATCCCATGCCTCGGTAGGTCTTGTAGCGTCTTCCGTCTTTGAGGACGTCCTCTCCCGGGGCCTCCTCCGTGCCCGCAAGCATGGACCCTAGCATCACGCTCTCGGCCCCGGCGGACAGCGCCTTGGGCACATCGCCGCTGTACTTCACTCCACCGTCAGCGATCACCGGAACACCCGTCCCCTCGAGCCCCTCGACGGCGTCCATCAGTGCTGTGATCTGGGGGACGCCAACTCCGGTGACTACACGGGTCGTGCATATTGAGCCGGGTCCGATTCCCACCTTGACGGCGTCGGCACCCCGGTCCGCCAGTGCGCGAGCACCGTCTGCGGTCGCAACATTGCCGGCGATCACCTGCACACGGTCCCCGAGCGTGTCCTTGATTCGGGCAAGGGCTTCTATGATCCCCTGCGAGTGCCCGTGAGCGGAGTCGAGCACAAGAGCGTCGGCGCCCGCGTCTACGAGGGCCTCCGTGCGATCGTAGAGGTCCTTTGACACGCCAATTGCCGCTCCGACGATGAGTCGTCCCCGCTCGTCTTTGGCGGCCAACGGGAACTCGCGGCGTTTCACGATATCTTTGAGGGTGAGGAGGCCCTTGAGCCGTCCTTCCTCGTCGACGAGTGGAAGCTTTTCGATCTTGTGGGTTCGAAGGATGTCCTCGGCTTCTTCCAGCCTGGTCCCCGGGGCTGCGGTGATGAGTCTTTCGCAGGCGGTCATCACCTCGGTGACCGGGCGGGCAAGCTTTCGCTCGAATCGGAGGTCGCGATTCGTCACCAGGCCGAGCAATCGTCCGTCGCTATTGACGACTGGTAGTCCACCGATCTTGTACTCCCTCATCAGGCGCTCGGCGTCTTCAAGGGAGGCGTGCGCAGCAAGCGTAACCGGGTCTTCGATCATTCCGTGCTCGCTGCGCTTGACGCGCCGGACCATGTTCGACTGGTTCTCGATCGAAAGGTTCTTGTGAATGATCCCGATGCCGCCTTCGCGGGCCATCGCGATGGCGAGGCGCTCCTCGGTGACGGTGTCCATGGCGGCGGCGACGAAAGGCACATTGAGGCGGATCTCGCGCGTCAGGCGAGTACCGGTGGAAACATCGGCAGGAAGCACATTAGAAAACGCGGGAACGAGGAGGACGTCATCAAACGTGAGTCCCTCCTGGAGCGTCTCACCGTTCGGTGCCGCCATCTACGCATTGTAGAGGCGGTCTGCACCGGCCTCAACTGCGGCACTGCGGTGTGATTCTGGAGCGAACCGTTGAGAGTGTTCGGCCGGGGTCGGGTGTGAGACGAAAGGGAGGTTGGGCGATGAGATTCGAACGGCGGTTAGAGAGACTACCTTCGAGAGTCCTCGGTGTGACGCTCTGATGGCGAGAGTTCATCGCACTGGCGTGCCCGAGCTGCGAACGTCCATCCAGGTGGTGATCCAGGCCGGGCAGACCGGAGTTTCGTTTCGGTCCGGTGCTCCGCAAACAGGCAAATCAGCTTCGACTCAAACGACGTTAGCTCGCGCCGGTCGAATCTAAGAGAGTCCCGGTGAAAATGGTTCTAGTGCTGGCCGGATTCGTACTGCCGTCGCTGTTGTTGGTCGTCGTGGGCCCGGCAGCCCTGCGCATAACGGGCGTGTCTAAAGTATCTTCGGTGGCCTTTACAAGGCCTTCTTAAAGTTCCTTTTATGGGTCTATCGATTTTGCAGACGGTTTACAGGGGGTTGCTTGGGGTTTCACGGTGCCAAATTAGATTCTTTACTGAGCAGTAGCTCAAGTTCCTACCTCTCTCCCCGGAACCCAGGAACGCAGAAGCCCGCCTCCCGGCGGGCTTCTGCCATTCATGGCTCATTCGCAAATTTGCTTTCGCCGGTCGCCCGATTCCTCAGAACCAGGAGCTCACCTGGGCTGCCGGAATTCCCTGGACCGAGGCAAAGACCTGGGCGTCCAAGAGGCGGTTTCAGTCAGAGCTGGGAGTTCCGCCTGCAGCTTCAAACAGGGGCCCGCCGCTGACCGGCGTGCTTTCAGCTGCCGCGGTCGAGGCCTTCGAAGTCACTACTTGGGCCCGTACTCCTGGTACCCCCGGCGATGCGAACATCGCCGCAACGGCGCCCCCCTGGAACAGGCTGGAGACGAACACTGCCCCTGGCGGCACGCGCTCTGTGACCGAAACGGGGGCCTCGATGGAGGCAGCACCTGCTGAAATACGTATGCGGCTCTCAGCGGTAAGGCCCTGGCTAGTGGCATCAAATTCGCTGATTTCGATGCGATCATATCGGTGGAGTTTGTCGGCTTCAGGATGTCGGGCAGCTGCTGCGTCGGTCGCCGTGTAGAGGTCACGTGCTGAAATAACAGCAATCGGTCCTCCGACTTCCACGGCAGGAACCGGCGCCGACTTCGCGATTCCGCTGCCTTTGAGCGGCAGTCGGACGCCCTCTCCGGCGATGAGGTCCACGGCTTCCCTGTAGTTCTCGTTTTCCCGGGCGATGTGTTCGAGCGCGAGGTCTGGTGTGGCGGGGACCTCGACGCCGAGCTCTCCCGCCAGCCGCACGAGGATGTCGAACAGCGGAAGGGCTTCGCCCTCCGGCTTGATTGCGCCTGTGAGCTTTTGAACGCGGAAGTCACCTTGCGTGTAGGTCCCGGTTGACGCATAAGCGCGTCCTTCGGCAAGTACGAACGAGGCGGCCTTGGCGGTCTCGTGAAGGACTCCGTCGATCGCGACGACCGTTGGCGTAGCCGCGAGGGCGTCCCATGCGGACGGCTCCCGCATCGTGGGATCGTCGCGGATAGACAGCAGCGCTGAGTATCCCGGCGCGGAAGATGTTGGTTCTTCCAGGGCGACACCCATGTCTTGTAGCCCGTGCACATTGACCTCAGATGGGAGCACGACGAGATTTTCGCTGGCGCTATTTCCGAAAATCGCGATCGCAAGATTGGCCGCGCCGCCCGCCATTGCGGCCGCCAGCTGCGGGCTGACCGGGTTAGGAGCGCAGAGAACAATTGAGCCGGCAGGGTCAGCATTCCGGAGAATCGCTGCCGCTTCCTCTACAGGTGAAGCTTTCCCTAGGTCAGCGCCGAGGGCATCGGCCAGGTTCCCGGCGGCGCGGCCTCCTTCGCCTGCCGACGGTCGGATCCATGCCGTCGCGAAGTCGACCAGTTCGCTCCGAAGAGTGCCGATGAGAATGAGCTTCGCGCCTCCATTTACGACAGCGTCCTTGATGCGGACGCTCGCAACGTTGTGACTCTCTTCCAGATCATCGTGGATGAGGACGATGGTCTTTGAGTTCGATACGCGGGTCAGGTCGGCGGCTGCCTTCCAGGTTCCTATTCTCTCCTCGAGCGCGCCCCTGACCGCGCGAGCTACGGGACCGACAGAGCTGTCTGCCCGGGTACCGAGCTTCTCCGCAATCGCCGCAGCGAGGCGCGCCTCCTCGTTCGTGACGGTCGCGCCAACCAGGACACCAACGTTTCCCTGGTCCGCCGCCTGACGGAGGGCCTCGGCCGCGCCGGAAACCGTCTGGTCCAGAGCTGTCGGCACCTGCACCTGACCCCGGCGCACGAGATGTCGTGAAAGCCGCTCGCGCGGCTTGAGGGCGTCGTAGTGATAGCGACCACGCACGCAGATCTGATCACCGCTGAATGGATTGCCATCGCCAGGTCGGACGATGACGCCGCGTCCCTCGGTCGAGCCGATCTTGATGCTGCAGCCAATCGCACAGGAGTCGCAGGTCGTCGTGGTCCAGACCTCGGGCTTCACTACCCACTTGTTGGGATGCTCCATCAGCGCAGCCGTGGGGCAGACGTCGATACAGGCGCCGCTGAAGTCGCAGTTGCTATCGTGGATCGGGCCGCCCGCGCCGAAGGCAATTTGCGTCGTCCACCCCTTCCCGCTGAGCGTGATCGCCCCGGTATGGCGCTTCTGATCGCACGCTCTCTGGCAACGGGTGCAGATGATGCACATTTGTGGGTCAAACTCCATGAACGGATTGGCACGGTCTGCCGGTGGCTGTGGGTGCTGGTACCAGGTTCGTTCTTCCCCGATCCAGGGTTCGTAGGCCGACATGCCCACTGCCTCGCAGGTGACCTGGAGCTCGCAGCGATAGTTCTTTGAGCAGGTCAGGCAGCGGTGTGTCACCACGTCGTCACGAAGGCAGATATCACCGGGGTGGCAATGTTCCCGGCGGTGGCAGGTGAGGCAGCGGTCGCTGTGGTTCGCGAGGATGAGCGAAACGACCGAGCGGCGGGCGTCGGCGACCAAGTCGGTCTCGGTCTGGACTACCATGCCATCCTCGACAATCGACGTGCAGGAAAGTTGGAGGCCCGGAGGGCCTTCGATGTCGACGAGGCACGAGCGACAGCCGGCGTACGGCTTCAGTCCATCGATATAGCAGAGACTCGAGACATAGATGCCATTGTTTTTCAGCACCTCGACCAGCGGAGCACCTTCTTGCGCTTCGATGGTCCGGCCGTCGACGGTAATTGTTGCCATTGCTACCTACAGACGATGAAAGTCAGCGTTGGGATCTGGTGCCTTGGCACCGTTCGGATAAGTGTTTTCGTTGCGCTTGAGGAAGGAGTTCGCCATCTGCGTCAGGGCATGTTTGTCCCTGTACATCTCCTCGAATTCGTAGACGGCGTCGTCGAGAGGTCCACCGGGCTGAATCGCCTCGTAGGGGCAGGCTTCCGTGCAGAGCCCGCAGTACATGCAGATGCGGAAGTCGATTTCGTAACGGTCGATGTTCCGCCGGCCCTCGGGATCTTGGCTCGTGGCCACTAGGATGCAGCCGTCCGGGCAGGCCTGTGCGCAGGTACTGCAGCCTGTGCAGCGTTCCTCAAACCAGAGAAGATTCGTCCTGGCGTAGACCGGGATGACCCGGATCTCATCCGGGTACTGCACTGTGGCGGGCGGTTTGAAGAGTGAGCGGAAGGTGAGCCCCATGCCCTTCGCTATGCCTGTGCCGTAGGCCATTCAATCCCTCGCTGCGACGGGCGACCCCGCTCCCGAATGAGTGGGGATTATCCTAGCGAAGATCCTGACAAGAGACACGACCGGGGCTAGCAATCAGGTTGTGTTTTACTGTCTCGTCCAGGCCCGGTGAACCACTACGGTCTCGTTAACGGCGGTGACATCTTCGGGAAGGTCATCTGCGTGAGAGCCGTTGTTTCGCCGCTTTTTCCCGCGGCCCTTTCCGTGGGCTGCGATGGCCTGCTTGGCCGCCTGTTTGGCGATGTACTTTCCCGCCACCGTGACACCGATTTGCACGGCCGCGCCAACCACGAGCGCCGTAGCTACCTTGCGCACCGGCGCGGGCAGGGAGGGCCTGGTCGTCGTGGGTGGTAGAGGCCTTTCAACCACGGTCACATCCCTCGTCGCGGCGAGGAACATTCCACAGTGCCGACAGTAGTTGTCCGCCTCGTCGAACTGCTGACGGCAATCGGGACACACTGCCTCTGGGCTGGTCATGCACCGCGAGTATACCGGCGGACGTCAACCACAGGCCATGAGGTTCTGCGGGCGGTTTACGAAGCCTTTGTGTCCCCCCCCCCTTGTTATGCGGATTCCGGGTTCAACGAGGCTCGGCGACATGCCATCTTGGGACGGCTCTTATGGAACGAATGCACGGCGTGTACCATGCATCGGGTCTGCTCGGAGACCGGGAACGATCTTTCGCAGGCTCCCAGCTCTGAGGACTAACTCCACCCATTGGAACGCCAATTGCTGCACTACTTCGCTGGGAACCCATTCGACCGAGGTGAGGCCGAACGACGCGACGCCGACTGGCTGGAGCGGGTGCAGCGAGAATCGTCGAGCCGGTATCTGCCATTCCACAGCCTCAAGTTTCTGGTGAGCAAAGATGAGCCTGAGCCTAGGCTCTACTGGGCCGGCCCGGAGATACTTGACCGCCTTGGTTGGGATGCACCTCAGCCGATTCTGCTTGGATTGTTGGACGGAGCCGCGCACCTGGCGATTGACGTCAGTTCAGTAGACCCTGCTGAGCTGGGCCTCGACGGCGATACAGAGTTTGTCGAAGCACGAGCATTCGCCGGCTCTCTCTCGATCCCGGAGACGGGAATCATCGCCCAAGCCAAGGCGCAGGTTGATTGGCACTCGCGGCACGGATTCTGCTCGCTATGTGGTTCGGAGACGCGCATGGAACGGGGAGGGCAGCAGAGGCGCTGCGGCGGTTGCAATGCGGAACACTTTCCGCGTACCGACCCAGTGGTCATCGCACTGGTGCACGACGGTGGTGATCGATGCCTGCTCGGCCAGTCGCGTTTGTGGGGCATTCGGGGCGGCTTCTACTCTTGCCTGTCCGGCTTCATGGACCAGGGGGAATCGATTGAAGAGGCGGTGAGAAGGGAGATCCGGGAAGAATCCGGACTGGATGTCACAGATGTGCATTACCATTCTTCCCAGCCGTGGCCCTACACCTCGTCGCTGATGATCGGGTGCCACTGCCGCGCTACCACAACCGAGATCAACTTCGACCAGGAGGAGATGAACGACGTTCGCTGGTTCTCCCGAGACGACGTGAATGCGGCCTTGAAAGGTGAGAACCCCGATTTGCTAGTCCCCGGAAACATCGCCATCGCCCATCACCTCATCCGAACGTGGATCGAGAAAGGGGCGAGTTAGATCAGCCCAACCCAGCCTCGACGTCGACCGTCAGGTCGACGGGTTCCGGGGGCGGTATCTGCAACTCCCCTTCAGCGATCACCCTGAGCGTCTCCACGACGAAGGGCCTTTCACGGCGAATGCCGCGGGCACGCAGGTCAGTGAACAGTGCCGATCGTTCAGCCTCTTTTTTCCCGAGCCCGGAAGGGTGACGTTCCCAGAGGTCCTGGTTTTCCTCGTCTCGAATCGAATAGCGGCAGTAGGAAATTGCGGGCCCGCGGTCAACGTGGGCCGTGACGAGGTTCATCATGCAGCCCGACTCCGTTGCCCTCGAGGCCATCAACTGATGAATGACTTCCTGGTAGGTACCAACCGGTCCGTCGGGGAGCGCCGGATGATCGTTAAGCATTGGAAAGCTGTCGAACAATGGCTCCGTGGCTATCAGCATGTAGCCGAACATCACCCCGATCGAAAAATCGTGCCGTTGCAGCCGGGAAGCCACTTCGGAATCGAACTCTCTGCGCCAGGCCGGGAGTGCCTCTCCCGGTTTCGACAGGCGGCCTCCGTGCGCCTTGCGAAACGCGACCGAAGATAGGGCCTCAAGCGGGATATCCGCCGATCTCACCATGTCTATCAAGCGGTCCGTCGCTTCGTAGTCGCCCGGAGCCCGATTAACGAAGGCCACCGCTATCTCCACTGGGAGCCCCTGGAGAATGGACTCGAGAACGTATTCGAGTGCGCCGTAGGACCCGGGACCTCGGCCGGTGGTGAGCCAGGCCACCCTTAGAGGGGTTGCTCGCGCCATGGTGCGATGCTCGCACGCTGAGCAGCGATCGGCTAGTCCCCACTCGCGTGAATCTGTAGCGACTACCCGGGGCTACTGTTGGGTGGGGTTCTCCAGGCGGCTCCTCACCGCCTGCACGCGGGCCTCTGCTACTGTGAGAATCTCTCGTAGCTGTTCCACAAGGCGTGCGCCTTCCTCGTAGAGTGCGACCGATTCGTCGAGGCCCATGTTCCCCTCCTCGAGTCGTTTTGCAGCTTCTTCGAGGGCGGTGTATACGGACTCGAAAGTCTCAACCTCTTTCCCTTGGTCGCCGTCAGCTGTCATCCCTTACCTCCGCTGCGAAGCTGCCGTCTCTTACACCCACTTTGATGCGGTCGCCAGGGGCCACGTCTTTGGCGGAAGTAACTACGCTCGGGTCCGGTGAGTCTAGCTCAACGATTGCGAAACCCCTTGCGAGGGTGGCATCCGGGTTCAAGGCGGAGACGCGAGTGCTGAGTTCGACCAGCTGGAGCCGTCCTGTATTGGTCTGTTCGGAGACCCTCGAGCGAATATGCTGCAGGGCCGTGCCAGCCGCCGCCAGCAATCCCGCTGTGTCGGGCGTTCCCCGTTGGACGTGCCCGCTTAAGATCGCCAGATCACTGCTGGCAGCTCTGATACGCCTTTCGGCCGCTCCCCGACCGGCGTGCTCGAAAGAGGCTAGCGCCCGCCTGATCTCGGCAATGTCCGGAGTGCTCCGTTCGATCGCTGCACTCGGGGTGGGAGCTCGGAGGTCGGCGACGAGGTCGGTAAGGGTCGAGTCGGTTTCGTGGCCGAGGCCGGAGACGACGGGAACGGGTGACCCGAAGACCGCGCGTGCAACAGCTTCATCGTTGAAGGCACCGAGGTCCTCCGCACTACCTCCTCCCCTGGCAATTACGAGGAAATCCAGGTCGGGCTCCCGGGTCAGTTCCTCGACCGCCTGGAGCAGATGTGAGACGGCCTGGTCGCCTTGGACAAGTGCGGGAGCGATTACCAGTGTGGCAACCGGCCAGCGCAACTCAAGCACCCGCCGTACGTCCTGAAGAGCTGCGCCTGTCGGCGATGTGACCAGGCCGATGCGGGATGGAAAGCGCGGAAGGGCTCGTTTGCGCGCTGCTTCGAACAGGCCCTCTTTCTCGAGCTTCGCCTTCACCTGGTCCAGTCGGGCCGCTGCGATGCCCACTCCCTCCGGGCGGATGAAATCGCAGATCATCTGTAGATCGCCCCGGGGGACATAGATCGAGATCTTACCGTGGGCCAGGACGCGGTCCCCATTTTTCAGCTGGGTTCCGGGGCTGCTGTCCCGGAAGAGCACAGACCGGAGCACACCGCCATCATCCTTTAAGGAAAAGTAGCGATGGCCTGCCTGTGAACGAGTGAGATTAGAAACCTCCCCTACCACCCAGAGGTCCGAAAAAAGCTCGCTACCCTCGAGGATCTCTCGCAGGAGGCCTACCACGGCTGATACGGGAAGCGGTTCCCGAGGCATCGTCACCCCCGCCGATTGGTTCTCGGCCTAGTTCACACGCTCGATGTACTGATTCGTGTCCGTGTTGACCCTGACCCGCGTACCGGTCTCGATGAAAAGCGGCACCTGGACGGTAAGGCCCGTCTCGAGGGTCGCGTTTTTTGATCCACCCGTGGCAGTGTCACCCTTGAATCCGGGCTCAGTCTCGGCAACGGCCAGATCTACCGTCAGAGGCAGTTCCACTCCGATGACCTCGTCTCCGTACAGCATCAGTTCGCAGACGTCGTTTTCTTTCAGATACAGATTCGCGTCGCCCATCTTGTCCTCGCTCACGGGCACCTGCTCGAAAGTCTCGGTGTTCATGAAATTGAAGAATTGCCCGTCATTGTAGAGATACTGCATCTCCCGGCGCTCCACGCGGGCCCGGTTGAACTTCGTGCCGGCCTGGACCGTATGTTCAATGGTCGTCCCTGCCCTGACGTCCCGAAGCTTGATCCGGACCTGGGCTGACCCTCTCCCCATCTTGATGTGGTTGTACTCGAGCACCTGGTAGAGCTTGCCATCGAGTTCGATGGTGACGCCCTTCTTGAGGTCTCCAGTCGAGATCATCTGATTACTCCAAACGGTGGCAGTTTCCGTGCCTCGCTGAGAACCCGGCCCCGCCCATTTTCGAGAGCTACGACGTCCTCGATTCGGACGCCCCCCCAGCCTGGGATGTAGATACCGGGCTCAATGGTAAACACCATCCCCTCCTCGAGGACATCTTCAGATGTGTGACCGAGGTAAGGGTCCTCGTGAATCTGGAGTCCCACCCCGTGACCAAGACCGTGGCCAAACTGCTCGCCGTACCCGGCCGATTCGATCACTCCGCGAGCCAGCTGATCGACTACGGAAGCCGGCATTCCCGATTCTACCTTGGTGATCGCCGCATTCTGGGCAGCGAAGACTATGTCATAGATTTCACGAAACCGATCATCTGGCTCACCCATCGGCGTTGTGCGCGTCAGGTCGCTGCAGTAGCCTCCGGCCTGCGCCCCCATATCGATCACCAGCATCTCTCCGGTGCCCAATGGGAGATGTTCCGGTGTGTGGTGTGGCATCGCGGCGCGTGGACCGCTGCCGACGATCGTCTCAAACGAGACCCGCTCCCCACCTTCTCGCCGCACTGCTGCCTCCACTGCTTGAGACACCTCGGTTTCGAGCTGGCCCGGCGCTACGGCATCAAGCACGGATTCGTACGCTCGGTCCGCAACGTGGACGGACTTTTCGAGGAGGGCGACCTCTTCAGGCGCCTTGATTTGCCGAAGTTTCTCGATGAGCCTTGGCGCTGCGGTCACCTCAGGCCCCGAGCCGGTATCCATGGTATCCACGGTTTCGGTGACGGAGAGGTATTCAGCGAGGCTGAAGTCGTCCCGGGAAAGCCCCAGCTTCTTTCCGGCGAGCTGTGCCTGTAGGAATAGCGAAGGGAGCCAATCCTTGCGGCGCTCCGGCGGTGTGGGCCAGACGGTGAAACCCTCCGCCTCCTTCTCGGCCTGCTCCGCGTAACGGAAATCCACCGCAAGCAGAGCGTCCTCGGCTGTGAGCAAGGCTAGGCCGGTCGAGCCCCGGAATCCGGAGATATACTGCCGGTTCTGCGAGTGCGTCCCGTTGGTGTCCTCGACCGCGGACGACACAAGGAGCGCATCAAGGCCAGCCCCGGCCATTGCTTTACGCACCCGGGAAATCTTGTCACTCATTCCGGATCGCCGCGGTGATCGTCAGCTAACTCGGTCCGCGCTTCTCGCCTCAACTTGCAGTTTCTGCAGATTCGGCGCCGATGTGATCAAGCAGGAGTTTCGTCGCGACAGTGTAGCCTTCACGTCCGAGCCCGGTCACCTGACCGACGCAAGCGGGTGCGATGCGAGAAACTCGCCGAAACGATTCCCTTCGGTGGGTATTGGAGATGTGAACCTCGACGGCTGGGAGGGCTATCGCCTCGAGCGCGTCATGGAGTGCGACCGACGTGTGCGTGAGCGCACCGGCGTTCAAGATGACCCCGTTTCCGATGGTTCGATTCTCGTGCAGGAAGTCGATCAGTGCTCCCTCGTGATTGCTCTGGTAGGTGAGCACGGTTGCTCCGCGGGCGCCGCAGACGGCCGCCACATCGGCCTCTATCTCCAGCAGAGTAGTCTGGCCGTAGATGTCAGGGTTTCGCTCGCCGAGCAAGTTCAGGTTTGGGCCGTGCACGAGAAGTACAACGGGGGCGTCTTTAGCAGTGCTCACTTTGTCTTCCGTTCGGCGGCCTTCCGGCCACGCTCAAGTGCATGCTCGGCAACAGCTGCCCAGGCCCTCTTGGTGACCTCTGCCTGCCGCGCCTGGCTAACGTGAGTATAGATCTGGGTCGTGTTCGCTGAAGAATGACCCAGCAGTTCCTGGACGATCCGAAGATCGGCCCCCCCGTCGAGGAGATGGGTGGCAAAACTGTGGCGCAGTAGGTGGGGGTGGACGTCCTGCGGGATTCCTGCGGCGGTCGCGTAGGAACGGACGAGGGACTGGACGGACCTGGCTGAAAGCCGAGCGCCCGTGCGGCCAACAAAGAGAGCGGTTTCGGCGTTCTTCAGCATCGTCGGCCGGCCGTCGCGCAGCCAGACTGTGAGGGCGTCGTTCGCCGATGCGCCGAAGAGAACGATTCGCTCCTTGGAGCCCTTTCCCTGGACTCGGGCCAGTCCATCCAGCAGGTCGATTTCGCCAACGTCGAGGGTCAACAGTTCCGAGATCCGGAGTCCGGCGCCATAGAGAAGCTCGAGAATAGCTCGGTCGCGGAGCCCTCTGTTTGTTGTTGTATCCGGCTGTCCCAGAAGATCCGATACCGCTTTGGGGTCTAACACCTTCGGCAGGCGCTTGGGTCGCTTCGGCATCGCCAATCCGTAGAGGAGGTCCCCCTCGGTTGCGCCTTCACGTTGGAGATAACGGTAGAAGGCGTGGAGCGTGCTGACCTTGCGGGTCATCGAGGCGGCGGCGGTCCCGGCCTGCTTCAATTCGGAAAGGTATTCGCGAAACCGTGGCCGGCTCACTTCAAGCGGCTCGACCTCATGCTCCTGACACCAGTCGAGGAAACCTCCAGTATCTCCACGGTAGTTGCGGATGGTGTGAGGTGATCTGTTATGCACGCCACTCAGCTCGCGCAAATACGCTTCGAGATACGCCCGGGCATTCTTGTGAGCTGCGACCGTCACTTACGCAACATACATAAGCATCGTCCCTGCGTGAAGAAGGGCGTCAACTCCCGCCGCCGACTGTGCCGACCGCAACCCCGATGTTGTCAGGCCCGCCATGTTCGTTTGCCCGTGAGATAAGCAATTGAACTACCGCGTCGGCATCATCACCCCGGGTCGCGATCGCCGCGATTTCATCGTCGGCCAACACACCATGAAGACCATCGGAGCAGACAAGGAGGAGGTCGCCGTTTTGGACGTCCTCTGATTCCCTGGTTGAGATCTCCAATTCTGCGTCTGTGCCAACCGCGCGAGTGATGATGTTCCGTCTCGGGTCCTGCTCCGCCTGCTCCAGGGTCATGAGTCCCAGTTCGACCCGTTCCATCACCCAGGAGTGGTCGACGGTCAGCGGGGTAGCGACCCTCTGGCGGACCAGGTAGGCGCGGGAATCACCCACGTACGCCACGCTGAATTGACCGTTCTCGATGGCGATCGCGACCATGGTGGCTCCCATCCGGTGTGGGCCGGCCGATCTGACGATGGACGTGTTTGCCGCCTGAACGGCCGCCAGTAGTGCCTCCCAGCGGCCGCTCGACGGAGCTGCGATCGCCCCTGATACGTGTTCGATGACGGCGGAGCTCGCAACCTCTCCGCTCTCCATCCCACCGATGCCGTCGCATACGACGATCAGCGCGAACTCGCCATCGCCGGAAGTAACTGCAAGGGCGCAGTCCTGGTTGGTGCTTCTCATGCGACCGACGTTGGTTCCGGAGGCGAGGCTAACCTGCGGGTTTGGCATCGGCAGCCTCGTCGAGATCGTCCCGGACGTGCGCTGTCGAAAGAGCGTCTGCGTACTCATTCCAGCGATCGCCGGCGTGGCCCTTCACCCATTCGAGGTGCACGTTCGGTCGCCCCTTGAGGAGTTCGTATGCCTCCTTGACAAGGTCGAGGTTCTTGACTTCGCCATCGCGCCGCCGCCAGCCTCTCTTTTCCCAGCCGCCAGCCCACGATGTCAGCGTCTGGACCGTCAGGTTGCTGTCAGTGTAGAGCACCACTGTCTTCTCCTGGGGTGCCATCTTCAGGCCTTGGATAACGCCTGTGAGCTCCATCCGGTTATTGGTGGTTTGCGGGTCGAACCCGCGCCGCTCCTCGATGACTTCGTCGCCCTCAACATATACAGCCCCCCAGCCACCGGGGCCCGGATTGCCCTGGCAGGAACCGTCCGTGTAGATAGCTGTCGAGGCGCGTGCGGGAGGCTTTTCAGACTCGCCGGGCGAGACTTGGAAACCATTGTTTCCGCGATTGTTCTCGCGTCCACGGCAACGGAGACAGACACGTGGCTTCCAGCCTGGATATCTGCGTTGGGCGCCCATCGGCACGGAGAACCTCCGCCCGCACTTCTCACACACGAGTTCGTTGGCCACGGCGATAATTGTAAAGCCCGGGCAGTTTGACTGCCGTTCGTTTGTGAGCTTGGTTCTGACTCCCGGTCCATTTCGGTTGGACGACGAGCGCGTCTTTGCACTTGGTCCGGCAATTCCGGCTCGCAGAGAATCTCCTGCACATCTTCGGCAGATGGGTCGAGGAGGCCGGGGATGAGTAGCGTGGCACCAAGCCTAGGAAGTGCCGTCGTTTCATGGAGACCAGCCCAGGGGAGGCCCGCTTCGATTCCGGTGAAGACGTTTGCCTCGACCATGCTGGGATTGAGCGGCGTGAAGAGCTATCGTGGCCCGAGCTGAACAAAGTGAGGTTTGCATGCTGCTGGAGAACAAGGTCGGAATCGTCACTGGTGCTGGAATGGGAATGGGCGAGGCGGTCGCGAAGCGCTGGGCGCGCGAAGGTGCTTCCGTTATCGCCACCGATGTGAACGACGAAGCCGGCCAGTCGACGGTTGACGAAATCACAAGAGCCAGCGGACGAGCACTCTATGTACATGCCGACGCTGCCAGCGAGGACGATTGGAAGGCTGTTACCGACCGCGCAGTAAGCGAGTTCGGAGGCCTGCACATTCTCCACAACAACGCGGCCGTTCACTTCTTTTTCGACAATCTCAATGACCCCATGGAGAAGTGGGATCACATGATGTCCATCAATCTCCGGGGCGCGTTCCTGGGCTGCAGGCTCTCAATTCCGCACATGATTTTGGCCGGCGGGGGGGCGATCGTGAACACGGCATCTGTGTCCGGAATGCACGGGGTTCCGCTCCAGGGCCTTTATGGGTCCACGAAGGCCGCCGTGATGATCATGACCCGCGCCCTTGCGCGGGCCCACGGACACCAGAATGTCCGTGTAAACGCGATCTGCCCGGGAACTATCGACACGCCGATGCTACGTAGCGCCGGAGCTGAAGTCGCCCAGATGCCCGAGGAGCTCCGGGCCGGCACTGGTGGAGGCGGCTATGGGCCCGCGATGCTACGACTGGGCACTGCCGATGAGATAGCCAGCGCCGTTACCTTCTTGGTCTCGGACGAGGCGTCTTACGTGAGCGGGGTCGCCCTCCCCGTTGACGGGGCCATGATGGCGTAACGGCCTGCAGGCGCCGGTTGTGTCGAATACCCGTTTTCGGTAAAGCAGCCCATCCAATCTTCTCGCGGCCCTGTTCAAGCGTGACTTCTCGCCGGCCGACTCGGGAAGTATTGAGAGTTGGGATGGTGGGCGATACTGGATTCGAACCAGTGACCTCTGCGATGTCAACGCAGCGCTCTAACCAACTGAGCTAACCGCCCTCTGCGAGAACGAAGAGTACCCCAGCGCTTGAGACCGTGCCATGCGCAAACCGGCGGAAATCGACCTCCGTGATACACTTCCCCGAACGGCGAAGACCGGGAAAACTAGCCCTCCGCCAGCAGGGAGTCGCGACACCGACTGAAATCGCGGCGAAGGCGGGCCAAACCCCCCCGCGAGCCTGCACCTGAACCCGCTTCCGAGCGGTAGTAGCCGTGCACGTTGGCCACGTTACGGCTGATCGAGCCCGCCGCAGCCTGCAGCGGGGAAGCCGGGTGGAACCACGAAGAACGACCTTCGTCCCGGCAGGTTCGTCGTGAATCTGCCCGGGAGGTCGCCGTGCGATATTTCATCAGTAACCGTTCAAAGGTACTTCCTTTCCCGCGGCCGGCCACGACCAGCACTATCTGCGCGGGCTCGGCAGTATGCGGACTGAATTTCACCGTTTCACCCGAAAGGAGGCCCTGAGTGGCAGATTCCGTAGACCTTGAATTACTCCCGGAGGACGAGCGCCTCAATCGAATGCGCCACTCCGCCGCCCACGTTCTTGCCGAGGCTATGGTCGAGCTGTTCCCCGACGCCGAGCTCGGGATCGGGCCGCCCATAAACACGGGGTTCTATTATGATTTTCGCCTTCCCAGGCCACTGACAGAAGAGGACCTGGGATGGCTGGACCGTCGCATGCGCAAGTCGGTCAAACGCCGTCACAGGTTCGAGATGTCTTCGCTCACCAAGGTTGAGGCAGAAGAAGCCTGGGCCAAGCAACCCTTCAAGCTGGACCTCCTGAAGGATCTCGAAGAGGGCGAAGTGACCCAGTGCACGCATGCCCAGTTCACCGACCTCTGCCGCGGCGGGCACGTGAATCACACGGGAGAAGTCGGGCCGTTCAAGCTCACTTCTATAGCCGGCGCATACTGGCGGGGCTCAGAGAAGAACCCGATGCTCACGCGCGTCTACGGCGCCCTGTTCGAAACCCAGGAGCAACTCGAAGCATGGGATCGTCAGCAGGAGGAAGCGAAGCGGCGGGACCATCGGCGTATCGGCCGGGACCTTGGCCTGTTCCTGCTTGTAGATGATGTGGGTCCGGGGCACGTCATGTGGCTTCCTGCCGGGGCTACGGTCAGGCGCGAACTGCAGCGCTGGATAGAAGACCTCGAGATCGAAAACGGTTACGAGCACGTCCACACTCCCGTCGTGGCCAAGCGCAAGCTGTACGAGCGGTCCGGTCATTGGGAGCACTATCAGGACACGATGTACCCGTTGATGGAACGGGAAGGGGAAGAGTATGTCCTTCGCCCGATGAACTGCCCCCACCACATCTTGCTCTACGCCTCGACACAGCGTTCCTACCGGGAACTGCCGTTACGGATCGCGGAGCTGGGTGATATGCACCGGTGGGAGAAGTCGGGACAGGTCTCGGGGCTCAGCCGTGTCCGCATCATGACCCTCAACGATGCCCATATCTTCTGCGCCGGCGAAGCTATGGTTGAGAGCGAGGTAGAAGGGGTTCTGCGGCTAATCGAGGGCGTGTTTGGAACTCTCGGGCTCAAGGACTACAAGTACCGACTCTCACTTGGAGACACTAGCAACACCGAGAAGTACGTCGACAACCCACCGATGTGGGAGATGGGCGAAGCGCTGCTTCGCCGCGTCCTTCAGCGTGTGGAAGTCGAGTTCTACGAGGCCGCCGACGAGGCGGCGTTCTACGGTCCGAAGATCGATGTTCAATTCATGACCGCCGCCGGCAGGGAAGAAACCCTGGTCACTGTCCAGGTTGACTTCCATCTTCCTGAGCAGTTCGAGCTCGAATACGTCGATGAAACCGGTGGCCGTTCCCGGCCTGTGATCGTCCATCGCGGTGTGATCTCAACACTCGAGCGGATGATCGCCATTCTCATCGAACAGTACGAGGGCGAGTTCCCGCTCTGGTTGGCACCGACACAGGCGGTGATCGTTCCAATTGCAGACAGGCACATCCCATATGCTGAGGAAGTCGCTGCGAAACTCCGGGAAGGACGCCTTCGAGTGCGGGTGGACAGCCGCAGCGAACGGATGAACCTCAAGATCCGTGAAGCCCGGCTTAGGAAGGTGCCTTACATGCTGGTCGTCGGCGACCGGGAGATTGAAGCCAGCGCGGCCGCACTTCGAGCCCGTGGGGGAGACAACCTCGGTGCTGTCCCAGTCGACGAAATCGTCGAACGGCTTAGCAGTGAGAGGGACAGCAAGGCGTTGGCACCTTGGGTCAGAGCTAACGATGGAACGGCGAAAGGTCCGTAACGAACACGCTCGGACCTCTCGTTTCTGGGTGCTGTCATCCTCGATCGTCATGACGGTCGACTTGTAGATTCGGAGGCCATCGGGAACGGTTATCTCGAGCCTTGCGTAACCAGTGCCATCCGGGTTGAAAGACCCGAGCCTCGACCATTTGTCGTTGGCGCTGATCCAGAGTTCGTACGTCTCACCCGCAGGATGGCGAACTCGTGACCCTGGACGTGACTCTGGGTACTCCCTCTCAGTAGCATCTCCCACTTTCACGTGCGCCATCGGACGGCTTAGCCTCGAGGTGTGGATTCACCGAAGCGAATAGTCAGTCTGGTGCCGAGCCTCACGGAGTTGTTGTTCTGGCTTGGCGCTGGTGAGCGCCTGGTTGGCAGGACCTGCTTCTGCGCGGAGCCCCAGGGCGAGGTGGAGTCTGTGCCCATCATCGGTGGGACCAAGGACCCTCGCACGGAGCGCGTGATTAGTCTCGCCCCCGACCTGGTCCTGGCGAACCGTGAGGAGAATCGCAAAGAGGACATCCGGGAATTGGAGGCTGCTGGCCTGGATGTCCTCCTTACAGACCCCGTAACGGTCGATGGAGCCCTCGAAATGATTGAGGGGTTGGGCAGGCTGGTTAGCGCCGAGACGGCCGCGGGTCGGCTCCTGGGTGATGTCAGATCCGTGCTCAATGTCGGGCGAGTACAGGGCGAGGTCAAGGTTTGTGTATTCGTCTGGCGAGAGCCGTGGATGGTGCTCGGCTGCAACGCTTATGGGCACGATCTTCTCGAGCGCTGTGGTGGTCGCAACGTCTTCAACGATGTTGAGCGTTATCCGGAAGTTTCACTCGACGAGGTTCGTCGGCGCGCACCAGACGTGATTCTTCTCCCGGACGAGCCCTATCCGTTTCAGCATGGTTCCACCGAGGAAGAGGTAAGCTCGTTCGCCAGAACGCTTGTCGTCGACGGAAAGATGCTGTGGTGGTATGGCCCGCGGATGCCTTCGTCGATCGAGAGCCTGCGCGCGATTCTTTCCGGAACCTAGGCCTAGCAGAGGCCTCTTGGGCGAACAGTCAACGTCGTGAAATTTGGACGGGCGATTCTCTCACTGCGCCCCTCAGATTGCTGGCAGGTCGCCTTTTCTGCCAACGACAATGTGACTTAGCCCCGGCCAGCGAGCCATGGTAGCCGACTCAGCGGTGAGTACCGCCGCCGCTGGCGATTCGGTGGGGGGAGCTGTCTCCAGCTTGGCTGTACGCTCTGGGGAAATTCAGCACGGTTGGGTTCGCGCGCTCACAGTTTCATAATACTCTACGCCGATGAGAGCTGGGGACCCCTATTCCGCAGATGCAGAGTTCTATGATCTTATCCATGGGCTCGGCGGCGAGGACGTCGGCCTCTGGCTCTCGTTAGCAGGGCGAACCGTCCTCCCGGTGCTCGAGGTCGGTGTGGGCACAGGCAGAATCGGCCTGGCCCTGGTCAGGGCTGGGCACAATTTGGTCGGCATAGACTCGTCGACGGCGATGCTCGAATTCGCCCGGAAAGCGGCCGATGACGATGCCCTCGAGACTATTACATTCTTCGAGGGAGACGTGTCCGAAGCGTCTCTCGACCCTGGGTTCTTTGGATTTGTGCTGATTCCGGCCGACGTCTTTCTGTACTGCCGCGACGGTGAGGAGCAGCTGGCTATGCTACGGCAACTGGCCGCGGCCCTCAGCTTCGATGGATGCTTGGCCCTCGACCTCCCCGGGCCCGCCAGTTGGTTGGATCCCGCCAGCAACGGTCAGCCACTGCTAGTCTTCAGTGCGCCTCTCGGGGACGAGGAGACGCTCGACGTCTGGCACGTTCACGAGGATGATCTAGCTTTGCAAACCAGACTTCTGCGGATCAATTATGAGGTTACGAGGCCTGACGGGACGGTTAATCGCCGAATGAGTGAGCACCACCTTCGATACGTTGGACGCTTCGAACTCGAATACCTGCTCGGGCGTGCAGGGCTGGCCCAGCTCGATGTCTACGGCGACTACGACCTCGGATCGCTGACGAATGATAGTGAGCGGATGATTGTGCTCGCGCGGCGGACCGAAGGATGAGGGCGCGAATTGCCGTCGATGCCATGGGGGGTGATGAGGCTCCCGGCGAGGTCGTCGCCGGGGCGCTGTTGGCCGTCGAACAGCTTGGAGTAGACATCGAGCTGGTTGGCCAGCCCGCGGCGATTGAGTCGTATCTTGGCAACGACCCGTCTGACCGAGTACATGTAGTCGAGGCGGCCGACATCATCGGGATGGGGGACCAAGCGACCGACGCTGTCAGGGCTAGGCCGGAAGCGTCGATCAACGTGGCCCTTCGCCTGATCAAGAAGGGCGAAGCGAGTGCGTTCGTTACGGCCGGGAACACAGGCGCGACGATGGCCGCCGCGCTTCTCACCTTGGGGCGCATAAAAGGAATCGGCAGACCTGCGCTCGGGAGCGTGTTTCCGACTGGCGAGAACAGGCCGGCCCTCTGGCTGGACATTGGCGCCAATGCCGACTGTCGGCCGATTCACCTAGTCCAGTTTGCACACCTCGGCTCCGCCTTCATGGAGCGCATGTACAGCGTGGCCAGCCCAGAGGTTTCATTGCTCTCCATCGGCGAGGAAGAAAGCAAGGGCAGCGAGATGGTCGTTGAGGTCAACCAGCGGCTGCGCGAATCGAGGCTTAACTTTGCCGGCAACCTGGAGGGCAAGGATCTTCCCTTGGGCTATGCCGACGTCGTTGTCATGGACGGATTCACCGGAAATGTGGCGATTAAGACGATCGAAGGAATCGCCGAGATGATCTTCACTGAGGTTCGGAAAGCGGCAACTTCGAGTTTCATCAACAAAATTGCCGGCCGGATTCTCTATCAAGAGCTTCGCAAGGTTCGAAGTCGACTCGACTATTCCGAGTATGGGGGTGCCCATTTGCTCGGAGTCAATGGGATCTGTGTGGTCGCCCACGGGCGTTCGAATGCGCAGGCCGTCTTCAGCGCCATCAGGACGGCTCACCAGGGTGTCGAGAGCGGGTTGCTCGAGTTCATGCGCGAAGTCGGCAAGGAGGTTCCGACCCATCGGCGGTCCGGGACCTGATCCGCCGGAGGGTGGGGGAGAATCCTGACAACGCCGAAGTCCGACTCTGCAGCTAGCCCCGGCGGTCGCGGTTCCAAGAAAGGCTGTGGCATTCTGAAGTCGGCGCCGACCATACCTTCGGTGCACGTCGGATTAGACGCCCCGGAATTCTTGTGGAGCGGCCCGCCGCGTATCGGCTTGAGCGGTGAATACTGCCAGCCACAGCCATTTGTGAGGTCGAGACATCTCCACCGGACTGGCGGATACTGCGGGGACCTCCACGGGAGACTCTGCTGGTGAAGACAAGTTTCTACGAAGCCGATCCCTTCTCAGGCAACCGGGGCGACCACTACCTCACGATCGATACCGACTACCGGTTCGAAAAAAACGACGAAGTCTGGCTCGATCTCGCGAATGACCGAGTCAAGATCCGCATTACCTGGGTGTACGTGACCGTGGCCGAGGATGGACAGATGGAACGTGACCTGCTCGGTATGAAACTATGAGCAACGATAGCCGGTGAGAGTATGAGCGTTACTGCAATCGACCATGCAATCGTGGCCACGAACGACCTCGAAGCAGCCGCCGAGCCCTGGCGACGTCTCGGTTTTACGCCCGTGCACGGTGGTAGGCACTCGGGCCAGGGAACCGAGAACGCGGCAGTGTTCTTCGGCGACTCAGCGGAGTCCATGTTCTACCTTGAGTTCTTGGCCGCTAACGACCGGGCTGAAGCATCTGCCACCACCCGCGGACGCCTTTTGGTCGACGCAATCGACGGGGCCGGGGGACTCTTTCGAATCATGTTAGAAAGTGAAGACCTGGCGGCTGAACAAGCCCAGCTCGAATCCGCCGGGCTAGAGTGCGCACTGGCCACGGTTTCGCGAGAGGACGGCTCAAGAATTGGGGATGTCCTCAGCACGGGCGGCGACTCGGAGACGTCGAACGACCCCCGCCTGATCTCGTATGCCTCTGGGCGATCCGAGCGGTTCGAGTCGCACCGAAGCCGCGGCGTGTTCACTTCGACGTTCCCGGTATCGCGGCTCGATCACCTGGCGCTGATCCCTTCCGACCTCGAGGCTATGACTGCGCTCTGGACTGACTCACTTGGCGTGAGCGTCTGCGGAGAGGTCCGGGCAAATGGGCTGGTGATTCAACAGATGGAAGTCGGCGATGCGATCGTAGAGTTCCTTGCACCAGATGGCCCAGAATCACGCGTCGCCGGGGCCGAGCCCGGCCTGCGTAGCATGCTTGCATTCGAAGTCGACGACCTCAACGCTTCAGTGGAGGAGGCGCGGGTGAGAGGGTTCACCCCGTCGGAGCCAGCCATTGGAGTGCTCCCGGGTACGAGGGTCGCGACGATTCCCCCGGGCGAGCTTTCCGGGGCGGCTCTTCAGCTATTGGAGTACGTCTAGTTGGGGTTGGTTCGGCCGCCGCGAGGAGCTATAGCTCGGCGCCGACCCGCCCGGCTCAGTCCAGATCGTTCCGGTCCCCCTGGGCCGAGCGGTACGAGGGCTTGGCTCCGAGACTACGGATGTAGTCGTCCCCCTGTCGGGTCCAGCCGGCATCCTCGAGTTCGCGGGACAGGCTCTCGGTTGCCTCTGAGACCTCGAGGTGGAGCGTGTGGAAACCGGTCGTCTCTCCGTAATAGACGGCCCTTTCGACCATCCACAACTCAAGACCTCTCTTCCTGTACGCGGGCAGCATATCGGGGGGGGCTATCCTCCCGATGCCGCGGCCGGTTTCGCGAACGCGAACGTACCCGGCGTAACTGTCCCCGTCGCTGAGCACGAACCAACCCGGCCTGAGACTGTGTTGGAAATCCCAAGGTTCGCCACCAGTAGCCGCTGCCAGCTCCTCCGCATCGTCTCGCCTCATTTCCCGGACGGTCAGCAACGGCACCCTCCTTTCCAGTATCAGGAATTCGTCCCCAGCGGCTGCGGTTTCTGTGCCCACCGGCCGAAAGCCGGAGAATCCGAAATAGTCCTCGAAGCGAGGGTCGTCCGGGGCTTTCGTCCGAACCAGTCGGACGCCGCGGTCCTGCGCGAACCGGACGAAGAATCGCACCAGTGCCGCTCCTGCCCCGGGCTCCACTGAGGAGAGCAGGTCGAACCAGTCGATTCCCTCGGTGCTCGTGTGCCGAGCCATGCCTACGGTGGTTCCGTCTCGCGTTGCCAGGAAGATCGTTGTACCCGTCTGTAGCCATCCTGCAATGTCTCCCGCGCTTGCCGGCTGCGACGGATGACGGTGGGCCAGGATCGTCGCACAGTCGGGTGCATCCTCGGCAGTAGCGCGTCGGGCCTCGGTGCGCAGCGCTAACGGCATTTGGCCATGGACCTGGGGGGATCACTCGCGCTGCTAACGAGTACTCGTGTGCTGAGGATGTCATCACTTAGAGACATGCTCACCGAATTATGCTTGAAGCCCGTGGGAGGCGCCTTCAACCGCTTACGTACCGGTACCCTTGAATCGGTCTCCATACCCGCCAGGTCATCAGCGTTGCAATCAGCGCGAGGAGGGCCCCGAGAAGCATGGTTTGCGAGGCGCCGATCCATTCGGATCAGAACCCGACCCAGAGCGTCCCGACGTTGTTGGCTGTCTGGGCTGCCAGCTGCATGAAAGCGAAGGCCTGTCCTCGCATTTGGTCGAGAGTGGTCAGCTGGACGGTCGTCTAGCGCACAGCCACGGTGATGGCGTCAGCCCCGCCGAGTAGAGCGATCGTGATGGTACCGAGCCAGAGTGTGTTCACGCTTGCGAAGGCGAAGAGGATCAGCGCCTAGGCGATGGATGCGTAGAGAACCAGCATCCCTTTCGCCGGCGCCCCCTTGAAAGAGTCCGCGAACCAGCACCGGAAGGATTTCGCGGTAGAAGGAAACGACCGTAATGCCAATGTCGAGGAGAAAGAGGCCCGGCAGGATTGGGTGACGGATGATGAACTGGAACCCCTCCCAGACCTGCCGAATTGCCGAGCCCTCTCCGAAACTCTCGGTACGACCTCTGGCCCGGATCAACTAGGGAAGAACCACCGCCGGAGCGGTGATGAAGGTGGCTGCTAAGAATGCTGCTGTCAGCCCGAGAGTTCCTGCGACCAAAGCGAATATCAGGGGCCCGACGATGGCGCCTCCGCTCTGCGTCGCTGTTTGGGTCGTGACGGCAAGGAGCAGGTGACGTTCGGGTACGAAACGAACAGCAGGGGTTAGCGCTGCTGCCGTGGAGGAGAAGAAGACCTGCGTGACAGCCGTCGTCGCTATAGCGGTGTAGACGTGCCACGGCTCGAGCAAATCGATTGACTCTAGGAGCCCAATGGCTAGGAGTACAGACACCGTCGTTACCTGGGAGAGGACGATGAGCTGCTTGCGATTGAGTTGGCCCGCGAGTGCTCCCCCGTAAAGGAGCGCAGGGATCTGCGCGACGAGTTGGACTCCCCCAACAAGGCCGACCTAGGCAGCCGACCCGGTCTCCTCCAGCAGCCACTGCCCTGTGACCAGGACTACCAGGCCCCGCACGTCACCGGGCGTGGCAGAATTCTTGGATGCTGCTCGAAGCAGAGCAAACGAGTTGCCCAGCGTAAGCTGATGGCGTGAGTCCACTCATCGGACACGAAGCCGTCCTGAGCGAACTGAAATCGCTTGCCCGGAGCGAAAGGCCTCCGCACGCGCTCCTCATGGTCGGCACTTCCGGCCTTGGCCGGACCGCCCTGGCGCTCGAATACGCGAAGCTGCTCAACTGTGAAGAGCTCGGTCCGGAGGATTCGGTCGCCGGTCGAGACGCGAGTGCTAGCGCCTGCGGAACGTGCCGCGCCTGTCGCCTGTTCGAGTCCCGGCAGCACCCGGACCTGCTGGCCGTCGGTCCTGGGGACGCGATGTGCAAGCCGCGTCCGAGTGACGCAAACCACGATTCGCATCCTACTTCACGCGATATCCGCATTTGCCAAATCCGAGGAATAATCGAGGCTATCGCCAGGTACCCGGTTGAAGCCCGCTGCCGCGTGGTGATTCTTGAGCCGGCGGAACGCCTTGGACGGGAGGCCGCCAACACTCTGTTGAAAACGCTCGAAGAGCCGGCCGGTCATGCGGTAATCATCCTGGTGACGTCCGCGCCCGAGGCTTTGCCGGAGACCATTATCAGCCGCTGCCGCCGGATTAATGTCAGTCAGGTGCCGCGCGACGTTATCGAACTCGCTCTCATGGAACGAGGATTCGCGCCCGCCCTGGCAGCCCGGGCGGGCGAGCGGGCACGAGGCCGACCGGTGCTTGCACTGACCCTGGCCGAAAAGCCCGATGAAATGGATGTGCAGGAGCGGCTGCTGGGGCGCTGCGCTCGGATTGCTGAAGAGCCGAGCCTGGCCGAGAGACTTTCGTACGCTTCGGAGTTGGCTGAGCGCTGGAGGCGTGGTCGGGACGAGGTGACGGCTGAACTGAGTGCATGGGAGTCGTTTTGGGAGTCAAGACTTCTGGCGACCGCCGATGAGGACGCGGACGCTGCGCTAAACGCAGCCTCGGCTCTACGCTGCATCGCCGAGGTTAGGGAGGATCTACAGACCCAGGTGCTTCCAAGGCCAGTTTTCGATCTTATGCTGCTGCGCTTCCCGCGGGTTACACTGAGTAAACCTTCCTCCCAGGAACCACAAACCACCAATGACTAACAATGACGACCAGGTGGTCGGGGTTCGCCTCGGTAACGCCGGGAAAATCACTTACTACGACTCCGGGGGCATGCACCTCGAGGCCGGTGAATACGTCGTTGTCCAATCGACCAAGGGGCCCGAACTTGCGCGTGTTGTCGTTGCCCCCGACCAGGTCGTGGTCAACGAACTCGGGGATCAGGATTTTAAGCCGATTTTGCGTCTCGCTACGATGGACGACATTGTCAAGGCTGATGAGTTGATGCAGAAAGCGGGGGAACTCCTCGGCGAGGCGCGTGGCCTCGCCGAGGAGGCCGGGTTTCCGGCCCGACTCGACTCCGCCCGGTTCACCCTAGACGGCCGCCGCCTCACCATCGCATTCACCAGCGAATCGCGCGTTGAGCACCGCGAGTTCGCCCGGTCTGCTTCCGATAAGCTGGGTCTCCGGGTCGACCTGTCGCAACTGGGTGCTCGGGACCGCTCGCGAGTGGCCGGTGGCTACGGCATATGCGGGCGGGAGCTCTGTTGCTCGAACTGGCTAAGTACCTTTCCCGCCATCTCGATCCGGATGGCGAAGGACCAGGAACTATCTCTCAATCCGCAGAAGATCAGCGGTCTTTGCGGCCGCTTGCTTTGCTGCCTCTCCTACGAGGAGGAAGGCTACAAGGAGATGCGCCGTACTCTTCCCAAGATGGGGCATCGGTGCAGCACGCCTACAGGCGAGGGCAAGGTCGTGGGCATAAATATCCTTCAGCGCCGAATCACCCTGTTAGTGGACCGGCAGCGCGTCGAAGTCGGCGATAGCGACCTCGGCTTGGTCGTTCGTTGGGACCCGTCGAGCAAGGCAGCCGAACCTCCCCCGAGTCTGACAACAACAGAGGCAGTCGCCGCAGGGCTGATCACCGAAGAAGAAGCAGAGGAGAGGGAGCGAATCGCCGAGGCAGAGGTGAGAACCGACTGGCTCGACGATGCACTGACGGCGCCTGCGAGGCCAGAACTCCCATCGCGTGAACGGGAACCGAAGAAAGAGGAGTCCGAGGCCTCTTCCCCCAGGTCGGGACGTGGCCGTGGTCGCAGGCGGGGTGGCCGCCAACAGGGGTCGGGCAAACAGGCAACCGCACAGATAGAAGGTGCCCGTTCGAGAACATTCAAACGGAGAGGTTCGGCGAGGACCTCCGGTTTAGCCGAGCCTTCTGCTGGATCCGCGGCGGGTTCGACCCCACCACCGGGCAAGAGTGACTCTTCTGCTGGTGAAAGCCGCGGCCAGAGCCAGCCGCGCGGGCGCCGCCGGAGGGGAAGGCGCGGGCGTGGCTCACGGGGGAATCAGGGTCCCCCCGCCGGTCAGTCCGACTAGCCTCTTTTCTGGGCGGAGGCTAGCGGTTCAGCCAACCAGTGCCCCAAGAGTTCGCTCGATTTCCTGGTCTGTGCCCTGTGGCATTCCAACTACAGGTAGGTCGACGCCGAGATTGCGACGTTCCTCGATTCCTGCCGCGACGGTCTCGAGGTCGCCCCAGATAGCCGTCTCTTCGAGCATCTGGTCACCCATCGCTTCCATGATCTCGGGATTGGTTCCAAACGGGGGTGGTCTGTGTTCCCGTCCGGCCTCGCGCATAGCCTTCACCTCGGCCGCGAATCCGTTCCGGGACAGCATCCGGTGGTAGAAGTCTCCCATATTTGTGACATACCACGAGATTCCCCCCGCCGCTCGCTTCTTCGCGCGTTCCTCGTCCTCGTCTATTACCGTTGTCAAATTGGCGATACACTCGACGTCGCCATCGTCCCGGCCGGCAGACCGTGAACCCTTTCTGATCAGGTCTTTGCCAGCTTTGTACTGTGACTTGGGCCAGTAAATTGGCATCCAGCCATCGGCGACTGCTCCGGTCTGCTCCATGCTCTTCGGCGCGATCGACGCAACATAAATCGGAATGTGCTTTCGGACCGGCTCGAAGAGGAGTTTGAATCCGCGCTGGAGCTTGTAGAGCTCACCTTCATAGAAGACTTTCTCCCCGGTCAGAATCAGGCTGATGATTTCGCAGTATTCCTTCAGCCGCTGCAGAGGCTTTCCGAATTCCTCGCCGTGCCAGTGTTCGATGACCCGTTCGCCCGATGTGCCGAGGCCGAGGATCATCCGACCGCCCGAGAGTTCATCCAAGGTGGCCGAAGTCATTGCAAGCATCGCCGGTGAACGTCCGAACACGGGTGCAATGCCGGTTCCGAGCTTGATCTTGCTCGTGGCGAGGGCGATTTGCGTGAGGAGTGAGAACTGATCTCTCCCCCATGTCTCGGCCGAGAACACCGCCTCGACCCCGACCGATTCAGCGATCTGGGCCTTTCTGATCGTCTCCCGGTTCTGTTCCGGCGTCCCGGTGAAACCAACTGATACTGCGAGTCGCTTGGGCATGTTTTCTCCTCCGATTTCGGCCGTTGTTCTCGGTCCGTGCTTGGCAGCGCTCCGCACCTTGGCACGGCGTCAGCGCATCCGCAACTCGCGAGACTTGGCGAGGCGCTGCGGTCGTGGTTTCCTTGTTCCGTGGAGGATTCGAAGGCAAACGCGGCTTCCGGGCCTCACCAGGCCGGCGACGACCTGGCCATGCTGGATCGTCTCCAGGACAAGATGGAGGAACGGCTTGCGAGGTTGGTCCCCGATTCGGGTACGTTCTGCGGCTACTGCTATGGGCGGCTTCGTGGCGACGAATCCCGGTGTCCATTCTGTGCGCGCGACATCGCCGAAACGCAAACGGTTGCCTCAATCCCCCAAGACGTCCTCCGGGCCTACCGGGCCAAGCAGAGAGTCGAGGTGCGTTGGGTCTACAGTTTTGGATTCATCGGCCTTGTTGTCTCCAGTGTGCTGTTCGTTGTCCTGGTCGCCTGGGGTCCCGGGCTCCTGGGGCATCCGGGCGTTGCCCTCACGGTCTTGGTAGGGGGCGGTTATCTTCTGGCCCGGCTCTTGGGCGAAGTGGTCGGCGGACACTTCGGTGTCCAGCGGGCGCTGCAAGTGCGGAACCGAATGTGGCTCGAATTTGTTGCCCGCCGGGACAAAGAAAACCCCGGTCTCTGACTACAGAGAACCGGAGTCTCGACTCGATTCGGAGCCTGGGTTCTTTAGTCCCGGGCCGCCTTGCTTTTGTCAGCGGATCCCACGGTGATTTCCCAGAGGGCCCAGAAAAACATCAGTCCAAACAGGATCGGTACGAGGAATCCGGGGTTGCCCTGGCTCTGGATGAGTCCCATGAAACCACCGAGAACCATGAAAACGAGTGCACCCAGGTAGATGAGGAACATTGCTGTCGACGGCATCGCATCGAAATAGTACCAACCCGTCGGTCGATCGCGATGTTTCCGTAGGGGATAAATGGTGTGCAGACGGTGAACCTCGGGTAGCTGCTACCCGGTCGGAAGCGGCTCCTTTTCAGCCTCAGCCATCTTTAGAATCTGGTTTGGCACCATGCCCTCCAGGACCCGCTCGAGTGCCATCGTGTGGCTACACACCGTCCAGGCCGAGAAGAAGTCGCATGTACATGTCCAGGCGCCGTCGGATATGCCGACTGAGTGGTCGCCGTTCTCGCCGCTGAACTCCACCTGGAGGCCCTTGACCTGCATCCGGTGGCGTTCTCGCGCATAGACCCTTGCCTTCTCGATCTTGCCGATGAGACTCGACTGCACAGACATCCTCCAATACACAAACAAGGCGCCAGCCATAGGCTGACGCCGCTCACACTTTCTCGGGGCCGTTCGACCCCTTCAAAGCACCTGAAAACTACCTTTGCGGGGGCCTGCCTGTCAACAGGGAATAACCCGTAAATGCAGTGGTCGCTGTCAAGAACCCGATGGCCTAGCATCGACGTATGTCGCAGCATAGCGGGGGCGACCGCGAAGGCCTGGCGGTCCCTCCATTGATTGCCACCAGGATCGTCCGCCCAGTTCAGCAGTTCGTTCGCACTGAGGCTGCGGGTGGGATCGTCCTCGTTGTAGCAGCCGTGCTCGCTGTTCTCTGGGCAAATTCACCCTGGGATGACTCGTACTTCGATCTTCTCCACCGGGAGTTCGTTTTCGACTTCTCGTGGCTGGACATCGAGAAGGATTTGCATGGGCTTATTAACGAGGGCCTGATGACCATCTTCTTCTTCATGGTCGGGCTGGAGATCAAACGCGAACTCGTCCACGGAGAGCTGGCATCCCGGAACAAGGCGTTCTTGCCTGTCGTCGCGGCGCTCGGCGGAATGGTCGTCCCCGCAGGGATCTACCTGGCATTCAACGCTGGCGGTGATGCCGATCGGGGCTGGGGAATCCCGATGGCCACTGACATTGCCTTCGCGCTTGGAGTTCTTGCCCTGCTCGGCAGCCGTGTTCCCTTCGGAGTGAAGGTGTTTCTCCTGGCGCTCGCAATAGCCGATGACCTTGGAGCGATCGTCGTGATCGCGCTGTTCTACACGGAGGAGGTTTCCGGACCCGCGCTTGCGATCGCTTTCGTTCTTCTGTTGGTGGTGTTTGGCGCGAACCGCGCCGGGCTTCGGTCGATGACGGTCTACTGGGCGCTTGGAGCATTCTGTTGGCTCGCTGTGTTCGAGTCAGGTGTCCACGCCACACTTGCAGGGGTCGCTCTGGCGACTCTGACGCCCGCGCGACCGGATCACGACCGGGGTCTATTCGCGTCGGATGCCAGCCTGCTTCTGGGGGACTACGAAGACGCTCTGGCCCGAGGGGACCATGAGGAGGCTGATATCCACGCCGCTAGGATTGAACAGCTCAGCCTCGGAACCGAATCGCCGCTTGATCGGCTGGAGCACGCTCTGCTGCCCTGGGTGAACTTCGTCGTAGTGCCGCTGTTCGCGATCACGAATGCCGGGCTCAGGATCGATGGAGAGTTCCTCTCGGACGCTGTGCAGAGCAGCGTCAGTATCGGTGTTGGCTCAGGCCTGCTGATCGGTAAGGGCGCCGGAATCACAATCTTCACCCTGGTAGCGGTCTGGCTCGGCCTCGGCGCTCTGCCCAAGGGGATGACTATCGCGCATCTCGTCGGCGTGAGTGTGCTCGGAGGAATAGGCTTCACGGTCTCTCTTTTCATCACAGATCTGGCGTTCACGGATGCCCAGTTCCAGGGCGAAGCCAAGGCCGGCGTATTTGCGGCTTCGATCGTCGCGGCAGTGCTCGGATTGCTGATCCTGAGGATACTGACGCCGTCGGCCCCCAAAGAGGTCGAGGCCGAACCATAGCGAGGCCATGGCCGGAAATCTGATTCGGAGGCCTACACTACCCGCCATTGCACGAGCGTGTGAGGGGGCTCGGAGTTCGGATGGTCCTCGAACACAGCCTCCACCTCGCTGCCGATGGCTATCTCCTGTTGCGGATCACCGAGCAGGTTGCCCACCATCCGGACGCCCCCCGCGTCCGGAAGTTCGACGAGGACGACGACATAGGGGACAGCATCCCTGAGCGCGGCGTGAACCGGGTACCAGGAGCGCTCCCAGCTGAATATTAGTCCTCGGCCGGATACAGTTTCATAGCCCACGTCGAACGAGTGGCAGGCGTGGCAGATCCACTCCGGTCCCCACTGCCATTCCCGGCAGGTGTTGCATCGTTGGGCAACCAGCTCCTGGCGGGCCGCTGCTTCGAAGTACTCGGCTCCAAGGCCGTCCCGCGGTGCTACGGGGATGGGCAGCCCCTCTGGGAGGTAACTCTTCTGGCCTGAGGCGCCCATCATCCGGCCTCTCTTCCAAGGATCAGATCGCTCACCGGTTGCACCATCGGCCCCGATGTCACCATCGAAACGTTCACGTCCTCAATCTGGTTTGGCGAGGTCCCCCGGATCTGCCGCACCGCCTCCGTTATCAGTTCCAGTCCATGCATGTAGCACTCGGCCAGGTTCCCGCCGCTCGTGTTCAAGGGCAGGGCGCCATCAGGAGCACTGAAGTTGTCGAGTGTGAAGAAGTCGTTTACGCCCTCCGGGGCGCAGAATCCATGCTCGACGATGCTCATCAGGACTCCTCCTGTGAAGTTCTCGTAACTCTGGAGGACGTCCACTTCTGATGGGCCTAGCCCGGCCTGGGCGTAGAGCCTGGGGGCCACCGTCTTGAAGTTGGAGGACGCATAGTCCGGAGCATTGTGGGCCGCCGCTGCCTGCCGGTACATACTCCCCTGCTGTGCCCCGAGTACGTAAGCCGGGGGATGCCTCATATCCTTAGCCTTTTCGGCTGGAGCGAGGATTAGCGCGGCGGCTCCATCATTTTCCTGACAACAATCGAACAGGTGGAACGGTTCAACGATCCACCTCGAGTTGTCGTAGTCCTCTGCGCTCAGTGGTCGGCCGTGCATGACCGCCCGTGGATTCTGCTGCGCATGGTGATAGCTGACGAGCGAGATCGCTCGCAGAGCTTCCTGCTCCACGCTGTGCTCGTGCATGAATCGACGGATCCGCATGGCGAAGTTTTGAGCCGGGGACATGAGTCCATAAGGGGCGGTGAATGCGGTCGGTCCGCTCACAGTGGTTGTCCGGCCTCCCTGGCCGAAGCGCCCGAACTGTCCCTGTGCGAGCCCTCGATAGACGACGGCAACGTCGGCGCTGCCGGCAGCGATTCCGGCTACTGCGTTAGCGACTGCCCCTGATCCGCCGCCACCCCCACCGCCCCAGAACATGTTCGAAAGCCCGATGTGCGGGATGCCCAATGCAGTCTGAAGACGAGCAGGGTCATTTCTGTCGTTCGAATATGAAGCGAAGCCATCGATGTCCCTAACATCGACGCCTGCATCCTCCGCCGCGGCGAGGATGGCTTCGAGCACCAGTTGAAACTCCGGTTCCAGTGCAGCTCCGTGTTTGTAGTAGCGGGTTTCGCCGATGCCGACGATCGCGACCTTCCCGCGGATCGTCCGCTCAGAGTTCATGCGTCCACCCCTTCTTGGCCGGTAGTTCTACCACCCGGCGTCCGTTTCAGCGAGAGAGTGCCGGGTAATCTCCGGGTCGTCCGGCGCTAACAGCGCGTAAACTCGCCCCGATGGTACCTGCCGCCCCCGCCGGTGTGGGCAAGACGTTCCGGTCCCTCAGACACCGCAACTTTCGATACTTGTGGATGGGGCAGGTGGGCCACGCGGCGGCGCTCTGGATGGACCAAGTCGCCCGGGCGGTCCTGATCCTCCAGCTGACCGACTCGGCGATCATGCTCTCGGCCGTTATCGCAACTCGACTCGCCCCAATTCTCGTGTTTAGCCTTATTGCCGGCGTTGCGGCCGATCGCTACGACCGCAGACGAATTCTCATGGGAACGCAGGCAGTAACGTTCTTGTCGCACGTATTACTCGGATTGATGGTCGTCATCGGCGCGATCGAAACCTGGCATGTGTTCGCGACGGCCCTGATCGCGGGTACTGCGATGGCGTTCAACCAACCTGTGCGCCAGGCTCTGATCCCGACCGTCGTGCCACGGGACGATCTCATGAACGCCGTGGCACTCAATTCGGCAGCCGTCAGCTTCATGCGCATCGGCGGCGGAAGCATCGCCGGAGTCTTGTTGATCTGGTTTAGTACCGGCGGCGTCTACCTCATCACCGCCTGTATCTACGTTTTCGTGATTCTCACGACGCTTCTCGTGCAGGCCGACGGAGAGGCATCGCGGCGGAGCCAGACGGGATGGTTCGCGGACCTGAAGGATGGACTCAACTATGTTGCGTCCAATCCGACTCTCGGGTTGGTGACGCTCCTAGCAGGGATCCTTTTCATCTTTGGCTTCCCCTACCAGTCCGTATTCGTGCCGCTTCTTGCGACAAGGACGCTCGGCATTGGGGATTCGGGTGTGGGGTTCCTGATGGGAGCCACTGGGCTCGGAGCCTTTGCCGGATCGATCTTTGTCGCCTGGCGGTCTGGCGTATCCCGCCCCGGGGTTCAGCTCATGGTCAATATGCTGGTCTTCGGGCTTTCGCTGGTCCTTGTCGCCCTGCAGGCAACCGTGATCGGGACAGCCCTCCTCCTCGCGGTCGCTGGTGCCATGACGGTGACCTATATGGCCTTCACGAACGCGATACTGCTCGAGCACTCGAGTCCCGAGATGCACGGGCGAGTGATGTCCCTGCTTAGCCTGGACAGGGGCCTGATTCCTCTCGGCGCGATCATGGCGGGCGTTCTCGTCTCGGCGATCGGCGTGAGGCCCGGTGTCTTCGTTATGGGAGCGGTTGCTGCATCGATGGCGGGGCTCGCTCTGCTCTTTGCCGGTCGTCAGCTGGCGTCGATCCGGGGCAGCATTACGGATGTTCGCTCCGGCGAGGGACCTGACACCCGTGAGCCGCCAGACGATGGGCCCGAGGCCGGCGCCACCATCGCCCAGCCCGGGGGCTGAGCCGGGGCAGGTACGACTGTGCGACTCCCCTTCTGTCGCTTATCCTGCCGGCGCAGGAGCGACAATGACCGGAACCGCACTGGAACACATTCGCATTTGCGACTTCACCGGGCAGTTGGCCGGCGCGGGGGCCACGCGGTTCTTGGCCGCGTTCGGGGCCGAAGTGGTCCGCATCGAGGACCCTACGAATCGCGGCCGCTGGGATATCTTGCGCGGCATGCCGCCATTCAAGCCCGGCCAGGACGGTAACGATCAGGGCGGCTCCTTCAACAATCACAACGTCGAGAAACTCGGGGTGACGCTAAATCTTCGGACAGAAGATGGACGTCAGTTGCTCCGCAGACTCGTCGCTGTCTCTGACGTCGTGGCTGAGAACTTTTCCACAGGCGTTCTGGAGGGGAGGGGTTTCGGATACGATGAGCTCTGCGCCATCCGGCCGGACATTGTCTATGTCTCCAACTGCGGTTTCGGGCAGACGGGGCCATATCGGGATTTCAAAACATGGGGCCCAGTGGTTCAGGCGATCTCAGGGCTGACTTTCGGCTCCGGCCTTCCGGGTCAGCCGCCGGCTGGTTTCGGCTATTCCTATATGGACCATACCGGCGGCTACTACATGGCTATGGCGATTCTCGTCGCGCTCGTTCATCGCAACAGGACAGGAGAAGGCCAGTGGGTCGACCTTTCATGCACCGAAGCGGCGGCAACTTTGAACGGTCCCGCGATGTTGGATTACACCGTCAACGGACGTCCTCTGCGACGACCTGGCCTGCCAGATGCCAACCGGAGTCAGTTCCCGCCCATGGCACCTCACGGGATCTACAGAGCGTCGGGTGAGGATTGCTGGGTAGCGATTGCTTGTCGAGGAGAGTCGGATTGGCTCGCCCTCGAGTCGGTTGTGAACGAGCCCTGGTGCCAGGAAACTCGCTTTGCCCACATTGACGGCCGGCTTCGCCACCAGGATGGTCTGGATTCCCTGCTCGAAACCTGGACGTCGGAGCGCGACCGATTTGCTGTGGCCTCTGTCCTACAGGCCGCCGGAGTGCCTGCCAGCGCGGTCCAGATGCCCTCTGACCGAATCGAGAACGACCCCAACACCGAGGCCTGGGGTCTTTGGCCCGAAGTCCTTCAGACGGCTATGGGACGCGTTCGCGTGGACGGTCTCCCAGTCCATCTAAGCGAGACTGATTGGCGGATCGAAAGAGGCGCTCCCAGCCTCGGCGAACACAACACGAGAGTGTTCGGGGACCTGCTTGGTTTGAGCGCAGGCGAACTGGCAAGTCTCCGGGAGTCCGGCGTGATCTAGTGCACCTCGGCGGGCACGGGTCCTTGACGTCTGTTCTAGCCGGGCCGCTCGAAGTCGTAGGGATCGAACCGGCCGGGGATGAATAGCTCCACGTGCGCAGAGCCCACGGTCTCCCGCCCCGTTGGATCGATGGTGGTCACTTCGGCCAGATATTCCTGGTTGTGGATTCCTTTGATCTCGATGCCGTTGTAGAGCTTGTGGTCGTACGGTTGCTTTGAGAAGTCGAAGTCATCGTACTCCTGCACCAGCCCATCCACGCCGTGGTACGTGTATACGGAGCCTCCGTCTTTCCAACTTCCCGCTCCATACCCGATGGTGACCGGGTTCCAGCCAGGGCTCGCCGGCACATAGACCTGCTTCCACTCACCGCCGGAGTCGTCGGTGAAATGCCACGTGCCTTTGCTGAGAATGCGCGTGCCGGGGCGGAACTCCAGTTCGTGGCGGGCCGCCGCGAGCTTCTTCTGGGGTCCATCGAAGCCGTAGTCGATGCCGCCCTCGAGCGGAGTACCAAACACGTCGTTCATCTGAATCTGGCGGCCATCCTCCGATTCGTGGACGCTGAAGAATCCTGAAACCTCTCCGGCCCCCCACCAAGCAGCCCAACGCATTCCCTGGCGCACTGCGGGCGCCTCCGGCGGCGGCAGCCACTTCAGGTCGGGCAGCAGGGGTGGGCGGTTCGCGTAGAGACCCCAGGAGTGGTCCCTGCTCCCGGCCCATTCGGTTTCGTTAAGGTCCCAGCGCTGACCGTCGAGTTCGATCCACCCGTTCGCCGTTCCGCTCTGGTTGTATCGGGACTGGTCCGTTGTCTTGCGCCCCCGGGACCAGGCGGTGTGGTGAGGCTCTAGGTAGCAGTCCCCAACACCAATCCAGTCGAAGTCGAACGTCAGGTCGGAGTCATTCGGATCGAGGGCAAGGTGGACCTTCTTCAACGGTTCTACAAAGCGGTAGGAAAGTGGGCCGACAGCCGTATCAGGGTTCGACCGCCATGGACGGCTGAACCGCGCAGTATACTGGCGGCCGTCCACGCTGACACCGCCGTAGCCGCCGATCATGTCGGTATTGGGGCTAACACGGATGCCTGAGAAAAAGAACACCTTTGCTTTCGCGCTGTAGAGCCCGAAGAAGTAGCCGTCGCACCACGCCATATCCGTCGATGGAATTTCGCTGAATGGGTACGGAGACTGGTGAACTGGGTATTCGTCGTATTGAGTAAGCATCTCGCCGCCCTCCCCACAATTGCTGGCCATCGGCCCTCCGCCACGTTCGGTCGGATCGAAGGCGCCGAATTGCGGCGAGTCTAGACCCTCCCCAGTCCGGGCATCAACAGGAGATTGGCAGTGTTGGCGGTGCTGGAAAGGCGAATCGTTTAAACGAACACGAACTCCTTTATCCTTCAATCGTTAGGACTCCTGTGCCTCTCGAGCCAGCGCGGCAGTCCGGGGAGAACGCGATTGACGGCTCTATCTGGCCTCTGTGTTGTCGAACTCTGCGGCGAGCGTGGAGCCTTTGCCGGTAAGTTGTTCGCCGACATGGGTGCCGATGTTGTGAAGCTGGAGCCGCCGGGCGGCGATCCGACTCGGAATTACCCTCCGTTCTTGGAGGACAGACCCGGCCCGACTCGAAGCCTCTACTTTTGGACATACAACACCAACAAGCGATCCATCACCTTGGACCTAGATCGAGAAGAGGGACGGGACGTTTGCCGGCGACTCCTTGAAAGGGCCGACCTGCTCATCGAGGACCGTGACCCCGGTACCATGGCATCTCTCGGCTTGGAATATGCGGACGTGGCTTCGCTGAATCCGGGTATTATCTACGTGTCCATTACGCCCTTCGGCCGGTTTGGGCCTCGGGCCAACGAAAAATCCACCGATCTCACGATCATCGCGGGTGGGGGCATAGCCTGGATGAACGGGTATGACGACCACTCCCTGCCGCCTGTCAGGGGTGGTGGCGGACAGGGTTACCACACTGGCTGTCACTTTGCGTTCATGAGCGCCTTGGTCGCGTTGCTCCACCGGGACAAAACGGGGGCCGGACAGCACATCGACGTCAACATGAGCGCTGCCGCGAACGTCACCACCGAAGCCGGCTCTTACACCTGGCTGGTTAACGGCGGGACGGTACAAAGGCAGACCGGGAGACACGCAGCGATTGTGCCCACTATCGAAACGCAGGTGGTGTGTGCCGACGGGCGTTACGTGAACACAGGCCTTCCACCCCGCCGCCCTGGCCACTTCGGAATCATGTATCGATGGCTCGAGGACCTGGGGCTGATTGAGGACTTTCCCATGGCACCGTTCCTCGAAGCGGGCATGTTGCGAACAGAGCCGATCTCGCTGGCGAAAATCGTCGAAGACCCGGAGGTGCAGGCAATTTTCCAGGCCGGGAGAGAGGCTGTGAATCTGATCGCCTCCAAGCTCGATGCCTACACGTTTTTCGAAACGGCGCAGAATCGGGGACTTCAGGTTGGCATCATCTACTCGCCCGAAGAAGTCATCGAGGACCCGCATTTCAAGGCCAGAGACTTCCCCGTCGAGGTCGAGCATCCGGAATTGGGGAGGAGCTTCACCTACCCGGGTGCTCCCTATCGCTTCACGAAGTCTCCCTGGGAGATTCGGAGGCGTGCGCCTCTCTTGGGCGAAGACAGACGGGACATCCTCACTGAAATAGGTCTGAACGCTGACCAGATCGACCGTCTTGAGCGAGACGGGGTTGTCTGAGTTCCGCTCGGCCGACTAACGGCTCGGGGATGCACCCGTGGCCACCAGCCTGGTGACCTTGGTGCGATCCCGGTCGAGCATGTCGGAGACGCGCGGGCCGATTTCGTTGCGCCACTCGTCGGATTCGTAGACTGCCTCATAGAGCCGCACGCGCTCCATTTCGCTGTCGAAGCGCCTTATCCAGACATACAGATCGTCCTCTTCCGGGCTGGTCCAGCTCGCGGTGACGACCATCCCCCGGGACACCTGAAAGGGGATCACAGTCTCGTGCATGTACTTGACCCAATTCTCTTGCTGACCGGGCCAACATCGGTACTGTCGCAGCTCGAAAAACGGCTTGCCGGCGCCGGGCTCGATCCAGGGCGGGGATGTCTCGGCTTCGGCTCCTGCCGGCCATTTGGGCCGAGCTTGGAAGAATCGCTCCTCGCCGAAAAAGCGCTGCCGAAGATCGTCAGGAATGCTGCTGAACATACTGTTCTCGCCGAATTGGCTTTTGTGCATGCTTGATGCTGCCCCCCGCGCTTCCTGGAACTCAGCGGTGTCCACGATCAAACTGGCCACAGGATCAGGCTCCGCAAGCGCTTTTTCCAGCTGATCCCGTCGCTCTTTGTCCATCGGCTCCGGAAGCAACCCCCGCTCTTCCATCTCCATCCAGATACTCGCGAAAGTCTTCATGGCCCGGGCGCCCCAGTAGAGGCGCTGGGGAGACCAGACCAGGCCCGCTGAGGGGTACGTTTGAGCGTCCCCTGCAGCATCGAAGGCGGCGACAGTGTGTTTGTGCATTGCAATGTGATCGGGATGCCCGTAGCCGCCGTTCGGATCCCATGTGAAAACGATGTTGGGTCGAGTGTCGCGAATGATCTCCACGAGCTCGCCTACCACGAGCTCGGCCGGCTGTTGATGAAGGCAGTCCGGATCCTCGTTCTCGGGTGTTCCGTCCATTCCGGAGTCCCGGTGAGGCAGGAACCTGACGTCAGTGAGCCCCACCTGGGCCATGGACGCTCTCAGCTCGAGCTCTCTCACCCAGCCGAGGGTCTCGGGCGTTGCGAGGCTGGGATCGCTTATCTCTCCGACCTCTCCACGAGTTCCACAAACCAGCGTTACCTGGTGTCCGGCCGCGATGTACGCGGCGAGCGTGCCCGTTACCTGTCCTTCGTCATCCGGGTGCCCGAAGGCCGCTAACACTCGAGTCTTTTCTCTTTGCATGACGGCGATCCTATCCCATTGCAGCGTGAGTCGCGGTTACGCCGGGCAGCTGGCCACGGGTGTGGATTGAGGCGGCAGTATCGCGTTTACTGGTATGCCTAATTCTGGTTTGACACTTTCCCTTTGCCCTCCTTCGGTTGATCGGTGAGCCTACGCAATTCAGGAGATATTGATGACCGCAAGTGCTCCATCCGAGGAGAGACCTCTTGCCGCTAGGTGGGGCCGCAGGAGATCGGGCGCGACCCTCCGAAGCGGCGACTCCTTGTGGGGGAACGGAAGGACTGGCGAGAAAAATGGTTCGACATGTCTCCTCTGTGTGGCTCAAAGGAAGCGGAAGGGCCCGTATTTGACGGGCCCTTCCGCTGTCTGATCGATTTATCGGTCGGCCTGGTATTAGACTGCTGTCCAACCCCCGTCGACGTCCATGACCATGCCGGTGGCATAGTCGCAGGTCGCGAAGAACATGGCAGCTTCGGCAATGTTCGTGGGCCTGCCGGGGCGATTCATCGGGATTCGCTCGATGAAGGCCTGCAGCATCTCGCTCCCCGCTGCACCCTCTCGCCCCCTGGTCTCGTCCACGATCAGCCCAGGCGAGAGGACGTTTACCCGAATCCCCCTGGGTGCCAGCTCGTAAGAGAGAGCGCGCCCGGTTGAGTTCACCGCCCCGCAGAGACCGGAGCCGCCCGCGTAGAAGGTGAGCGCTGCCTTCGCGGCAATCCCCGAGCAAAGCATGATGACACTCCCCTCGGACATCTTGGGCACCGCATAGTGGCACGCGTAGAGCTGACCGAAGTAGCGGCCTTCGAAGAGGTCCACCCAGAGCTTCGGGGGAAGCTCGTCGATCGCTCCGAACACTGCCGACCCGGCGAATGTGGCCAGGATGTCCACCTTAGGAATCGGCTCGAACAGGGCTTTCACCTGCTGTTCATCGCTCACATCTGTGATTACTCCGCGGGCGCCGTGGCCGATCTGCTCGAGTGCCCGGTCCATCGCCTCCTGACCCCGTGAAGCGATGATCACTTCGGCACCTTCAGCTGCGAAGCGAGTTGCTACAGCCAGTCCGATGTTGGAACTGGCACCTGTGACGACCGCGGTCTTTCCGTCGAGCGCTGCCATTGTCAAATCTCCTTGCCTGATGAGGCTCGAGGCTTAAAGCGCGAGCCAACCACCTTCAACCGGGAGAGTCACCCCGGTGATGTAGGTGCTCATGTCGGATGCCAGGAATAGCGCAGCGTGGCCCATCTCATCCGGAGTTCCCCATCGCTGAAGGGGGATCCGCCGGATTCGATCCGCTACAGTGTCCGCGAGCGGCTCGCCGGTCACCGGGGGCGCCGGATCCGCCGAGATTGGCGGGGCGTCCATACCCGGGACTACCCAGGTCGCGCCGGGGGCCACAGCGTTTACGCGGATGTTGTGTTTTGCCATTTCCAGGGCAAGCACCCGCGTGAATTGAATCACTGCCGCTTTGGACGAGTCGTAGCTGACACCGACCCCGGGGACGAAACCCTGCGTCGAGGCGAGGTTGATGATCTTCCCGCCATTACCGGCCTCGATCATGGCTCTGCAGGCTGCCCTCGAGCAGTAGAAGGTGCCGTCCAGGTTCACGCTCATCAGCTTTCGCCACACATCTGTCGACATGTCGACGATCGGACCGCCGAATCCGTTGTAGATACCTGCGTTGTTTACCACGACGTCGATGCTTCCGTGGCGTGAGACTATCCCGGTGATAGCTGCGTCGACGGCATCTGGCTCCGAGACGTCGAGGACGATGCCTTCACCGTTGATGCCCTCAGACGCGGACTTCACCGCCTCCTCATCAATGTCGGCGAGCACGACCTTTGCGCCGGCCGCCGCGAAGACGTTGGCAATCCCCTGCCCAATGCCCCGGGCTGCGCCGGTTACCAGTACAACTTTCCCGCTCATGTCGAGCAGGTCGTCAAGTGGTGTCATCGTAAATCTTCCTTATCAAAATTAGATCCAACGGCGCTTAGTAACGCCAGCGTGGGAACGGTGGCGTGATTGAGTACTCAGCGCAGCCATAGCCACTTTCGCCTGTTTCTTCGACCTCGAAGTCGAAGAACGACTCGTAACAGTCTAGACGGCATTCCGCGTCATTTTCGCCTCTCATGAGACCGTTCACGCTGTGCGCGTACTTGCGGCCGGTGCGGACGTGGATCTCCTCGCCGTCGGGGAGAACAAAGCCGTAGCGGAAGCTCATCGCTGTGCGCCCGTCGTCTTCGAGGCGGACTTCGCAGTTGGCGTCACGGATGGCGCGACTGCCGTTCTTGTCCGAAAGAAACCCACCGATCTGGGGTGCGTCAGGGAACCGCTCTCGAAATGTTGGGCCCATGTGTCCGAACGCGTTGAGATGCATCGTGTCGGTCTGGATGGAGGGCCAGAAATGGCCGAGGCTGGTCGTCCGGTCGAATGCCGGGTACTCCCAGGGAGATTCGTTGGCGAACCGGTAGGTCCAGGAGTGATCCCGGTGAGAGTAGCTATCGAGGCGGCGGACGCCCTGCCGTGGCCCGCCCCGGACCTCGAAGTCTCCGGTGCAGTGGAGACCTTGTTCGAAATGGCCGCCGTAGTAGCCGGTGCCGGGATCTCTGACCGCGCCCCCGAGCGGGTTTCCGTTGATCGAGTCCTTGTAGTCGAAGACCGGGAACCGCCCCTTGAAGGTCACGTCGTACCCATATTTCGGACCGTCGAAAGTGATCCGGATCTCCTCGAGAGGCTTGATGAATTCGAATGTCATGTTGCCGTCGGTGAGCTTGTCGAACTTTTCCTCATCGGCGAGAGGCACCTTGTTCGCCCAGGGCTGCGGGATCCCGTCGATCACGAGGCAGGTGCTGAATCGCGCGTAGCCCTTGTTCAGGCTGGCGTGGCAGTGGTTGATACCGAAGATATCCGCTTCGCGGTCGCAGAACGAGAACCAGAAGTTGTCGCTCCACAGACCCTTGTCCGGGTCCGGGGCTCGGTGGAGATATTCATCGTCCGGGGTGACAGTCACTGATAATCCCTCTCTTTTCGTTTGAGTGTCCGCCGGGGCTTGCTAGGACTGGTGTGCAGCCTTGGCGGCCTCCTTCATTTGCGCCATCGCAGCGAGGGTCCCCTCGTCGAAGCCGAGTAGTTCGATGATGGAAGCGCCATACGCTTCGCAGTCGAAGTAGGAGAAGCGTGTCGTTGCTAGCTGACCCTCTTGGATCGCTTCGAGTCCGGCGTCCTTGAGCTCTGCGAATGCCTTGTCGTAGTCAGGCACGGCAAAGCCGATGTGGTTCAGGCCGGGCCCCTTCTGCTCGAGGAATTCGGTGTACATGCTCACTCCGCGGAGGGGTTCGATCAGTTCGATCTGGACCTCGTTCGCAAAGCCGAGCGAGAGTCGCATCGCGGAGTCGGCCGGCTTGCCCCGGAAGGTGCAGCCCTCGCCGAGAGTCACTTCCGACCGGACCCACATGGGCACTCCCATGATCTTCTTGAACCACTCTTCGGCGGCTTCCAGGTCTCTGACGACGTAGGCCGTCTGAAAGTAGTAAGGGGCTAGGTTTCCCAACACGTCGTTGCTCATCAATCGCTCCTTATGGCTTCACAATGACTTTCATCACTCCCTGACTCTTGTCAGCTGCCAGCTCGAATGCTTCGGCAGTCTTCTCCAGCGGGATCACGTGCGTTATGAGGTCTTGCATCGGAACCTTGCGGGAGGACATCAGGTCGATGGTGTATTCGTAGTCTGTCTTGATGCCCGCGTTTTGGCCGTAGGTGAGACAGAACTTGTAAGTGATGTCTTTGAGGACGGACTTCCAGGAGTCCATCGGCACCAGCTCATCCCACAGCCCGAGGACCAGCACTGTGCCCCGCTGGCGGACCACGTCGGCGGCCTGCGAAAGCGTCGGCGCATGACCCCCAACGGTTTCGATAACGATGTCAGCGCCATAGCCGCCGAGCTCTGAGAGGATCCTCTCGACGACCTTTTCATCGTTGCTTGGGATCACGGCGTCCGCCTCGAACTTCCGGGCGAACTCAATTTGATGGTCGTACTTGGCGGTGATTACAACTTGCTCGGCACCCATTTCGCGTGCGGCCCCGGCCGCCGCCAGTCCAAGCACGCCCGCACCAAGCACCACCACACGTTCGCCACCGGTGATGCCGAGGCGGCGCATCGCGCTGATCGGAGCGGCTGCCGGTTCGGCGATGGCACCCGCGTGAGTCTCGATGTGGTCTGGGAGCACATGGAGGCCCTTCTCAGTGAACTTCATGTACTCCACGAAACCGACCTGTCCGAAGAAATTGCGATTCAGGCACTGGTTGAACCAACCTGCTCCGCAATGCTTGCACGCACCACAACTTGTGCTGTGGAACTGGTCGATCGCGACACGGTCGCCGACCTTGACTTTGCTGATGTTCTTGCCGACTTCCTCGATCGTTCCCGAGAACTCGTGTCCGCCGGCTCCTTTCATCGGAAAGAACATCGCTCCGGTGGCTGAGCCGCCGCCGTACCACCAGTGCAGATTGCTTCCGCAGACTCCGAGACCCTCCGCCTTCACGATGACCGTGTCGTCGTCGACTTCGGGCCTGTCAATCTCTTCGATCTCTATCTGTCGCGGCCCGACGAGAACCGCTGATCGCATCTTCGCCACTTGGAACCTCCTCTCGGTCGGGCCGGTTTGGACCCGCCGTTATCAGACCCGCCTTAGACCAACCAGCGCGGTGATGGCGGATTGATCGAATACTCGGCCACGCCGTAGCCACGCTCGCCCGTCTCCTCGAGTTCGAAGTCGAAGAAGGGCTCATAGCAGTCGAGTCGGTTTTCCAACTCGTTCTCGGCCCGATCCCACAGCTTGACCATGCCGTACTTACGCCCCGTTCGGACGTGGATCACTTCGTTGTCCGGGAGAGTGATCTCATAGCGGAAGCCGGTTGCCGAGCGACGGTCGTCCTCGCGCAGGATCTCGGCGGTCGCGTTGAGGATCGCCTTCGAACCATCCTTAGTTGAGAGGAATCCACCAACGGGCGAATTCTCGGGCTTGATCTCGCTGTTGATGATCCCGAACGCGTTCAGGTGCATGTTGTCGGTCTGAATCGACGGCCAGAAATGGCCCGGATTGACGGTGTCCGGCCACTCCCAGCCGGGATCGTTCGCGAACCTGTTCGACCAGGAATGGTCGCGGTGCGAGTACGAGTCCAGCTTCCTGACTTCTCCCTTGTTCGGTCCGCCGCGGATTTCAAAGTCGCCGGTGCAGTGCAGCCCCTGCTCGAAGTGGCCACCGTAGTAATGCGAGCGGCTGAGCGGATTGCCATTGATGCAGTCGTTGTAGTCGAAGACCGGGAAGCGGCCTCTGAACCGGAGGTCGAATCCGTAGCGGCGGCTGTCGAAGGCGATTCTGATCTCCTTGAGAGGGTCGATGACTTCATAAGTGAGCCGACCGTCTGTCCATGGGCCCTCGTCAGGCTTTGGGTCCAGGGCAACTTTGTTTCCGTACAGCTGGGCGACGCCGTCGATCACGTAAAGCGACTCGAACCGGGCGAACCCTTTGTTCGTCAGGTGGAAGTGGTTGATTCCGAAAATGTTGGCGTTCCGGTCCACGACGCTGACCCAGAGCGTGTCTCCAAAAAGATCGTCGCTGTCTGGGGGTGGCGCGTGGCGGAACTCGTCCTGGGGCACTGTCATCGTGGTCTCCTTGCTGTTTATGGCGCTGGCTTCAATTGATCTCGGGAATGGATTCGCTTTCAATGCCGCGGCACGTGGCGGTCGGTAACGTGTGCCACCACTTGCGATCCGGGACTAGCTCGTCGCCTCCCGCCTGGCGATGAGCCACTTGGTTGTTCGCGTTCTCATGTCAGCAGGTAGCCGCCGTCGATAACCACGGTCTCGCCCGTGATGTAGTCAGCGGCCGGGCCGACGAGAAAGAGAATCAGATTGCCGATGTCTTCGGCTTTGCCGAGGCGCCCAAGAGGGACCCTGGCGACCATGTTGTCGCCACCCTGTTCAACGACGGCTTGTGTGCCCGGCGTGACGGTGAGGCCGGGAGCTATCGCGTTAACGCGGACCTTGTGGGGGGCCAGTTCGAGGGCGGCAGCTTTTGTCAGCATGATGACGCCGGCCTTGGCCGAGTCGTAATGAAGGGCGCCGGGGTTGGAGGGCCGGAGGCCCTGGACCGACGAAAGATTAAGGATGGCGCCGCCGTTACCCAGCTCGGCCATCTTCAAGCCTGCCTTTTGATTGCAGAGAAAGGCGGCTCGGAGATGCAGGTTGATGATCTGATCCCAGGTGCCTATAGACATGCTGAGCATGTCTATGAACGTGTAGATCCCGGCGGCGTTGACCATGATGTCCAAGCGGCCAAGTTCGTCGGTGGCCCGGTCGATCACGTTGTCGATGGTCGCCTCATCGGTGATGTCGCCGGAGACGGAAATAGCGGTTCCGCCGGTCGCCGAGATCTCGGAGGCGACACTGTGAGCGGCGCCGCCGTCGATGTCCTGAACAACGATCGAAGCCCCTGCGTCGGCGAGCGCTAGGCAGGCTGCCTCGCCAAGCCCTTTTCCACCCCCGGTTACGGTCGCCACCTGCCCATCAAGGCTGAAACGATCACTGAACGATGCGGACATCCGCTCCCCCGCAAATCAACGTGAGCAGCATTCTAAAGAAACTGTGGCGGCCGTCGACCCCCAGTGCGCACGTGACGCCAGTCGATAGCGTTGCATTACTCTGGGCTCCCAGAGTCCGCGCCGTCTACGTCACCCGGAGAGGTTTCAGTTTGAGTACAAGGTGACTCAGGACGACGCGGATGCGAGTCCGCTCAAATAGGCAATTCCGGTCGATAGACATGGCCGACTTCACGACCCGATGGTCGGCTTCTCCTATTCCCACGGTCCTGGCTGGCTTACGAGCCCATCATCCGGAGTTCCGGCTCCGCGATGGTGCCTGCTTCCAGAAGCGCATCGATTTCGGCGTCCGAGTAGTCGACTGTGCGGAGCACTTCCCTGTTCTGCTCGCCGACCCACTGAGCCATGTCTGGAACCTTCGCCGGAGTTTCAGAGAAGCGGAAGAAGTTGGCGATGGTGGTCAACGATCCGAACTTTTCATGCTCGATCCCGCTGACGGTTGTGCCGAGGTCCATGAAAAATTCGTTGTCGATCTGGTCGTTGCGAACTGCCACCACCGGGGCGCAGGGCGCACCCTTCGCGATGAGTTGGGACTTGATGTCCGCCCGGCTCATTCCGCCGATCACGGCCCCGAGTGCGGAAGCCAGCTCTCCATCCACAGGTTCGGCGGAAGCTTTCTCCCAGGAAGCCCAGCCGCCCAACGAACCGCCCAGCGCGTCGACAATCTTCTTCCAGCCGTTTGCGTCCCGCGCGGCGGTTATCGCCCATCCATCACTGGTTTCGTAGAGACGGTTCACCGCGGAGCGTCCGAGCGAGGTGGCGTTCACGTCCAGCTTCGGAGACCCGTCGAACTTCACGATCTGGCCGGTCTGTGCGGCCATGGATGCCGCTACCTGATTGGTCGATACTGCCCGGCCTAGTCCGTCACGGTCCCGTTGTGCCAGCGAAACAGTGATCCCGTATACAGCCATCATTCCAGCAAAGAGGTATGCCATAGGCATGCTGCTGTACACCGGTTGCTCATCTTCTTCGCTGCCCAGCGTGAACATCTGGCCCGAAAGCGCCTGCATCAGCAGGTCGAACGAGGGCCGGCCGTGCCAGGTCTTCGCGGCGCCGAACCCGCTTATCCAGCAGTACACGATCTTGGGATTAATCGATTTCACCGTCTCGTAGTCAAGGCCGATTTTCTCGGGCGAACCGGGAATCAGGGCCTGGAGGAGAACGTCGGCCGATTTGATCAGTCGTTCGACGACGGCTCTTCCCTCTGGTGTGCGCGAATTGATGGCGACGCTCTTCTTGCCCGCGTTGATACCCACACAACTCAGTCCCCCCATGCGGAAACCTTCGCCATCGGGCGGCTCGACCTTGATGACTTCGGCACCGAGTTCTACGAGGAGCCGGCCTGCAGTCGGTCCCGCCAGGAAGCCAGTGAAGTCCAGCACTCGAGTGCCTGCCAGGGGGTGCGCGGGAAGGGTCGCGTCGGTTGCCTCCGGCCGCGGCCGTTCGTCACTCACCGTCGCGAGGACGGCATCCGTATCCGCACCAAGAGTCGGTGCCGGTGCTGGCCCGGGGACCTCTGACCCCTCGAGAACGACCGGCATCGCGACCTGCCGCACCTTCCCAACCTCCGGGTCGTCGGCCATGGCCATCATCTTGTTATCGATCACGAGGTCGCTCTCGGCGAACCGGTCGCGGTTGAGCACAACCGAGCCGGGAACGCTGAACTCCTCGAAGCGTTTCGTCCACTCAGCCTGCGTTCGTTCCGCAAACGCTTTCGTGAGCACCTCTTCGAGCGCGGCCTGGTTCTCCGGTGCTACATACGGCGCCATCGCAAACCGGGGGTCGCTGAGGAGTTCTGCCTGGTCGAGGCAGGCGATGAGCCGGTTGAAGAAGACGGGATTCGCGCAGGCAATGCCTACCCACCCGTCTTTCGCCCGGAACACTCTCCAGCCTAGGCTCAGACCGAGCGGAGAAGGACCGCCCATCGCGGGCATCCTCGGAATCTTGTCCGACTGGGATGCCTGATAGCCGGCGATGTAGGCTCCTATCGTGGACCAGGGCACGCGGACCTCCTGGCCTCGCCCTGTCCTTTGACGTACGAGCAGGGCCGCGGCTACCGCGTCGGAAAGCGTGCCGCCCGCCGCCAGGCTGATCGTCTGCAGGACCGGGAATGCCGGACCTTCCCTGTAGGCTGCGGTGCCGGCGATGACGCCCGCGAGTGCGGAGGCAAGCTCGTCGTCCTCAGGGAGGTTCGAGTACGGTTCTGCGTCCGCGTAGGGTGGGGCGAAGGCGACGACCTGGTCATCGCTCGCCTGGTAGCCGTCGAGCTTCGAGCGACTCCCACCGACGAGAATCACATCCGCAGAACCCAGCAACTGCGCGTAGCGTCTATCGGACCGGTCGAGTACGACGCTCTTCTTTCCGCGGTTCCAACTGCGATGACCTGCCGGCTGGCGGGAGGGGTCTCCTCCCGGCGGCTCGAGCTTGATCACCTCGGCGCCCGAATCGCGCAGGAGGACCCCCGTAATCGCGATTGGGATACCGGCGTTCACTTCGACTACGCGGATGCCTTCGAGTGGGATGCTCATCGCTGTCTCCTCAGGTCCCGGCTTGCTTTCGACACCGGGTAATATCAAAGAGTCACCTGGTGCGGCTCCGACAATGTTCAGGCCGCGGTCCTAGCACATCGTTAGCCCGCCAGAGGCGCTGATCGCCTGGCCGGTTACGAACCCGGCGTCGCCCGACACGAGGAACGCACATACCGTCCCAACCTCCTCAGGCGTCGCGGGCCTGTGGAAGGGAATCAGACGCATGAACGACTGCCAGCCCTCCGAAGAGAACCCCTGGGGCGCTTCCGCCGACGGTCGTGTGGGTCCGATGCAAAGCGCGTTGACCGTGATCTGATGCCGGGCCATCTCGCGAGCCAGCGATTTCGAGAACCCGATCACTCCAGCTTTGGTTGAGGACTGAACCGTCTCCATCGTTGCGCCGATCTTCCCCGAGTCGGAGGTTAGCGTGACGATTCTCCCGTGCTCCTGGGGCACCATGTGCTGCAGCGCGGCGTGGCAGGCAAAGAACATTCCCTTAAGGTTCACGTTCAACATCCTGTCCCAGGATTCCTCGTCATCGTCGAGGAATCGCCGCAGGTGGTCGGCGGAAAATGCGTTCACAAGGATGTCGATCTTCCCGAATTCCGAGACCGTCTGTTCGACGGCCGCGATCACCGAATCCCGAGAGCTGACGTCGGCCGCAACGAATGCCGCTTTATTACCCCCTGCTTTCAGTTCATTGGCGAGTGCCTGACCTTCAGATTCCCGCCGCGCGCTGACCATGGTTGCGGCCCCACGGTCCGCCAGCGTTCTGGTAATGGCTTCGCCGCAAGTCCCCAAGGATCCAAGAACCAATGCTGCCTGTCCGTCGAGTTGCATGGCTTCTCCTTATATGCGTGTGAATGAGCTGCCTTCCATGAGCCAGGACTTTCTGCCGAAAAGCAGGGTCGCAGTGCTCCCAGAAAAACGCCGCTGACCGCTGGGTCTACCCGCTCCGCGATACACTTGAAAGGCGGTCTCTTAAGGCGCGAACACGATGGCGCGCGCGCAAATCGGGAGTATACTCGGCGGCTGCAAGAGCGCCAGCGTTCCAGCGACGGTTCAGGCGTCTGCCGCGCACTAACGGTGGAGTCCGCCGGTGGCGGTCCAAAGGCCTTGCAATGTATGAGCGGAACCTGTCTCAAGCGGTAGTCACAACAGCATCACTGAAGGAGTTTCTCGTCCATGACATCAAGCAGTAAGACAGACGACGGAACCCATAATTTCCCGACGCTTTTCACCCCGATCAAAGTCGGCCCGATGACCGTCGCTAACCGTATTTGTGAGACTACGAACTCGATCGGCGCTGGCGCTGGCGGCCCTCCGATGAACGATGCCTTCATCTCGCATCATGTGGCCAAAGCACGTGGCGGCACCGCCTGGATCGGCAGCGAAACCGTTCTCCTCAACTCGCCGATGCCCGAAGACTCCGTCGATGAAATGTTCGAGGGAGCGGGCGGTACTCGCTTTGCCATGTACAAAATGCCCGGCTACGTGGATGGCGTAAGAAAGTTCACCGATGCGGTCCATGACGCCGGCGCGGTGGCCGTCTTCCAGCTCACCCATCTCAACTCGACGATGGCTGCGTCCGCGAGGGGGACGGCCGAGGCCTACGACTTCATTCCCCACGAAATGACGGAAGAAGAGATCGAGTTCGTTATCAACACGTACGTCGACGCCGCGGAGGTTTTCAAGGAGGCAAACGCCGATGGGGTGGAGATCCACTGCGCCCACGAGGCTCTCCCCCAGATGTTCCTCTCGCCGGCAACTAATGGCCGGACAGATAAGTGGGGCGGCGATGCTGTTGGACGAACGAGACTCATCGTTGAGGCCCTGCGCCGCATGAAAGAGCGCGTCGGAGACAGCCTTGCGGTTGGAATTCGCATCAACGGCATGGAATCCCGGCTCGGAGGCTACGACCTCCTTCAGCTCCGCGAGATGGTCACCGTCATAGCCGGGAACGGAAATCTCGATTTTGTCGACCTAGATGTGGGCCATTCCTGGGGAAGGCCTTCTTACGTACAGCCTGGGTATTACGACCCGGCCCAGTACCGCGAGGCAGGCAAGGCCGTCAAGGTGGATATTGCCCCCATCCCGGTGCTGTTCACTGGCCGGATCAACGAGCCGACCGTTGCCGAGGAGCTTCTCACCAGCGGTCACGCCGACCTCGTCGGAATGACCCGCGCTGGCATCGCTGACCCTGACTTCGCAAACAAGGTGCGCGAGGGACGGATGGTGGACATGCGCCGATGCATCGCCTGCAACCGCTGCATTGGCGAAGTGATCCACGGCAAGAGTCCGATGCGGAAGCCGTCCTGCTCCGTTAACCCGACCATCGGAAACGAGATCCTCTGGGAGCAGAAGTTCAAGCCTGCCGAGACGAAGAAGCGGATAGTCATCGCCGGTGGTGGAGCGGCAGGGCTCGAAACAGCCCGTATCGCGGCCGAGCGTGGGCACGAAGTCATCGTCTTCGAGCGGGACCGAAATCTCGGCGGGCAAGTTCGAATAGCGAGCAAAGCCCCCGGCCGGCACACGTTCGAAGACTTCATTTATTACGAAGAGAACCAGCTTAACAAGCTGGGAGTCGAGGTCCGCACGGGGGCCGAGGCTACCGTCGAGGATATCCTCGCACTCAATCCGGATTCCGTGGTCTGTGCCACGGGCTCGGTGCCTATTACGCCGGACATTCCCGGCGTTGATGCGGATAACGTTGTCCAGGGTTGGGACGTGCTCGAGAACCGGGCCCAGGTCGGGGACCGGGTGGCGGTGATTGGTGCCGAGGATCACACCGAGACGATCAACGTAGCGGACTACATCGCCGACAAAGGGAAGTCTGTCGAAATCTTCCACAAGTGGCTAAATGTGGGCCGCGAAGTGGATCGCTATTCCATCGGAGCGATGATGGCTCGCCTCGAGCAGGGCGATGTGAAGATCCATCACGGCCTGCGCCTTGCGAGCATCGACGGAGGAAAGTTGTTCTTCTCGTCTGCCTACACTGGTTTCGAGCAGATCTTCGAGGGATTCGATACGGTCGTGCTTGTTTACGGCTCTGAGCCAGACCCCAAGCTCTACCAGGGTCTTGAGGGTAAAGTCCCTGAGCGGTTCCTCGTGGGTTCGGCCTGGGTGCCCCGCGGTATGTACGAAGCGACACAGCATGCGATGCGCGTAGCCCTCGAAATCTAGAACAACGGCAATCAGGGAGTAATTATGAAGTTCTGGACCGGCGCGGGTGGGCTTTCGAAGTCACGCGTGTTTCCCTCCAGCCTTCCGGCTCGTTACCCGTCGGTGGTCGAGGAGGCCAAGCTCGCTGACGAGTTGGGTTTCGACGCCATCACCTGTCCCGAGCACCACATGATGTACGACGGGTTTGTGACGACACCGCTGCAAGTGCTGGCTGCTGCGGCGGCGGTCACCACAAACATTAAATTCATCCCGGGCGCCATGCTCCAGCCTCTCTACGACCCCCTCGAGGCCGCCGAGTACGCGGCGACCCTGGATGTGATTTCCAACGGGAGGGCAATGATGGGGCTGGGCGTCGGCTACCGCCCTTACGAATTCGATGCTTTTGGATACGCAAAGAAGACACGCGGCGCCCGGACTACAGAGGCCATCCAGGCTATCAGGTTGGCCACCTCCCAAAAAAAGTTCTCCTTCGAGGGCAAGCACTACCACTACGAGGACGCCAGCATCTACCCGCAGCCGGTCCAGAACCCGATTCCCACGTGGTATCTGGGAGGCACCTCTGAGATCGCTGCCCGGAGGGCCGGCCGAAACGGCTTTCCCTACTGGCTTGCGAATTCGTCCTTTGAGCGGACCGAAGTCATGGTCAATGAATACCGGAAGGCAGGGCATGAGGCCGGTTTCACAGACGACCAGTTAATGGTGGCCTGCCACAAGGACGTCTGCATCGGCCAGACGATGAAAGAGGCCGAGGAGTTGAAAGAACTCAGGCTCGATAATTACGACGAGCACATCCTTGGGTATGGGTATCTAGTCGACGAAGACGGCCAGCACATCTATGGCGCCGGCCGCGATCACCCCATCTACCGGAGATTCATGTCGAGCATCTTCTGCGGAACCCTGGATCTCGTCATAGAGGAACTGAAACGCTACGAGGCGCTTGGCGTACATGCCGTGACTGCGAGTGGCAACAAGAAATTCTGGGCGGAGAACATTCTCCCTGAATTTCGAGAAGACTAGGCGGGTCCACGGTGTGTAGAAAGGAAAGTCGATGAGAACTGGCCTTAGTTGGGACCTCGCGAAGGACAAGGACCCCGTGAACGCGTGGAATGCGGTCTTGGATGAAATCGGAGTCGCGAACGGACAGGGCTACGACAGCGCCTGGGTGGACGAGACGCGCGACAGTGCCGTTTCCATTTCGAGCCCGTCCACGTTTATGACGGCCGCCGCGGCGAGGACCACAGCCATCCAGTTGCGTTCTTCTTCGATGCATGTGACGACCCATCACTTCGTCAGGCTCGCCGAAGAGATTGTGATAGTCGACCTGTTCTCGAAAGGACGTGCCGGGATTAGCTTTGCGGCCGGCAGTCGTTATGGGGCCGATCCTGAGCATGTACACGAGACGATCGACTTTGTTCAGACCGCCTGGAGCGCCGACGAATTCCGGTACAGTGGCAAGTATGTTCGTTTTCCGCTCCATACCCCGGAGTCCGCGCCACGCGGGCCGAGCGAACCGACTGAGCACGACAAGTACGTGCCTCAGTGGGAATGGGGCCCGGCGACCCCGGATTTCCTCGCCATCACCCCCAAGCCCTATGCGGTCGCGCCGCCGGTCTCCGTCGAGATCGATGACGACGCGACGCTCGAGTGGGCCGCGCGCAACAGTGTTTCCCCGTTCGTGCGAGCCGATATTCCGACGACTGAGGCCGTAGAACGGCTTGCCCGCTACAGGGCAATAGCCGACGCCGCTGGCCAACGCCGGTCAGCGGTCGAACCGACGCTGGAGCGTCGAGTGGAGGTCGACGGATCTGCCACGGAGTCCACCCTCGCCGGATCATCCGAGGACCTCGTGAACATGGTCCGAACGATCAAGACTCAAACGGGCATTTCCCACTTCGTCTGGCGGCGAACCGCGGAGCAGACCGGTCGTACAGATCTGCTTCTCAAGTTTGCCGGCGAAGTGCAGCCAATGTTGCAGGCCTGAGAGCCCAACGGGTCCGAACAACAAGAGAAAGGAGCGCGCGATGGAGTTCTGGACCAGCGGTGGCGGACTGGCTAAGTCCCGGATGTTTCCCAGCAACCTGCCAGACGGATTCGAGTCCTACATTAGCGAGGCGAAGGTGGCCGAGGATTTCGGCTTTGATGCCTACGGCGCCGCCGAGCATCACTTCATGTACGACGGCTTCTGCACGATCCCGTTACAGGTACTTGCATCCGCCGCAGCCGTCACATCGAAGATCAAGCTCCGGACCGGTGCGATGCTCCAGCCGCTCTACGACCCTCTCGAGGCCGCCGAATACGCGGCTACGCTGGATGTGATCTCGAACGGTCGTGCCCTGATGGGCCTGGGAATGGGGTACAGGCCGTACGAGTTCGATGGCTTCGGCTATGAGAAGAAGACCCGCGGTGCACGGACGGCTGAGGCTATCAATATCATCCAGCTGGCGACCTCTCGAGAGAAGTTCTCTTACGAGGGCAAGAACTACCACTATGAGGATGCGGCCATTTATCCGCGGCCGGTCCAGCAGCCGATTCCATGCTGGTACCTCGGGGGCACATCTGCGATTGCTGCTAGGCGCGCCGGACGCAACGGCTTCCCATACTGGCTGGCCAACTCATCTTTCGAACGAACGGAGATGATGGTTGCCGAATATCGCAAGACCGGAAACGAGGCGGGTTTCACAGACGACCAGCTCATGGTCGCCTGCCAGAAGGACATCGCGATTGGTGCGACGGTGAAAGAGGCTGAGGACCAGCGGCAGATGATCCTCGATAACTTTTACGATGAGCACATACTTGGCTACGGCTATCTTGTCGATGACAATGGCCGGCACGTTTACGGGGCAACTAGGGATCATCCTATCTATCAGCGGTTCGTATCGAGTATCTTCTGCGGAACGCTTGACATGGTTGTTGAAGAACTGAAGCGGTATGAGGCTCTGGGAGTCCATGCTGTGTCGATCGGAGGGGACAAGAAGCTCATTAGCGAGAAGATCTTCCCCGAATTCAGTTAGGGAAGGCAGATCAGGCCCTGACGGGCCCATGGAGGTGAAAATGGCAGCGACCACTGGAATTACGAGCACAATCACAAACGAGGCGCTCGCAGCGTTCAAAGCGCGCGTGGGTGAAACACGGAAGCGGGCTTACGAAGAGTGGGAACTCGCGGACGCCAAGATACTCAGGAGCCAGATCCGAAGCTGGTCCGTGATCAACGGTGACATGCGGCCTCTGTACATGGACCCAGATCATGCAGCGAAGTCACCCTGGGGAGCGCTGATCGCTCCGCCAGCGGTCATTCTTTCCTACGAGCAGTTCAATCCCGAGACCGACGCGATCCAGGGAACGTTCAACATCCTCTCCTCGGCGAAGGTGGAGTGGGACGGTCCGCTGAAGATGGGCGACACTCTTCTCCCGGAGAGCGTGATCACTTCAGTTGAAGAGATCACGAAGGATCCGTCGGAGGGGCGTGTAGTCTCGCAGGTCGTGACAACCGAAATCAGGAACTTGGATGGCAGACTGGTCGGCAAAGCGGTCCTCGATTGGCACTTCTTTGAAAGGGGCTCGGGAGCTCAGAGGGCACTGTTTGGCGACCGCGAGGACGCGTACATGTGGAGCCAAGAGCAGATCGAGGCTCTCGGTGCGGAGTACAAAGAAGAGGAGCAGCGCGGTGCCGACACGCTGTACTGGGACGATGTCAAAGAGGGCGAAGAACTAGACCATGTTCTTAAGGGCCCGACCACGCGCACCAAATATGTTGGCCGCTCCGGGAGCGTTTGGTACTGGGGCATGAAGCTAGGTTTCGAGTCGATGGAGCAGCGCCCTGAGCTCTTCTTCGAGAACGAGAACAGTTCGCTTGAGCCCATTATGGCCGTGGACTGGGTTCATCACAGGTCACAGCGTTGGGGTGGCCTCCCAGGTTCACTTGAGGAGAACACCGACCACGTGCATTATCTGGTTCAGGCCTTGGTCAACTGGTCGGGCGATGCGGGCTTCCCTCACAGCATGGATCTCCAGTTCCCGATCCAGAACATGGTCGGCGATGTCACCCGCAGCTACGGTCGTGTGACCGGAAAGCGGAAGGAGGGCGACAAGGCCATTGTCACCTTCGAAGTGTGGCAGGAGAACGAGCTGGATGAGCGAATAACGACCGGGACCGCCGAAATGGTCCTGCCGACGCGGTAAGCTTGTAACTCGGACAATTAAGGAGAATCACATGTCGACAGAGCAAGCATCTGACAACCTGACCACCGGTTACGGTTTTAAACACAAGAACCCAAACTACGGGCGGATCACAGATGAGTCCGTCGAGAAGCTCGCCAGCCGCATCGGCATCGAGCGAAAGCGTGACGTCGAGCAGTGGGAGCTGGAGGACATGCGGATGACGGCGGGCCGCATCCGCCGAACTGCCATGTCCCAGGGCGACTACAACCCGATCTATCTGGACCACGAGTACGCGAAGAAGTCTCCTTACGGAACCCTCATCGCTCCGCCGTGGGTCATGACCGGGATAGAGGTCACCAACGCGGCCCGCGACGGAATGCCGGGTCTCCATGCCTGGTTCAGGGGCACGACCTTGGAGTGGAAGCGGCCTTTGAAGCTGGGTGACTATCTAACAAGCACGGGCGTGCTCACCGAAGTTCGGAAGGCTAAGAGCCAGACCAGTGGCGAGGCCGTGATCCAGGAGTACATCAACACAGGTAAGAACGATAAAGGTGAAATCATCGGAACGATGTTCACCTCGTGGCATCGGGCTGAGCGCAAGACGTCCAAGTCAATCGCCAAGAACCAGAAGATGCGCGGTCTTGCCGAGTACAGCCCTGAAGATCTGATGAACATCAAGGCCGACTACGACAAGGAAGTGCGTCGTGGCGACAAGCCTCGCTTCTGGGAAGACGTGGAGGTTGGTGAGGAACTGCCGTTCGTAGTCAAAGGTCCGACTAGCCAGGCGCAGCGCGGCGTCGGCGAAGGTGGTGGTGGTGGCATGTATGCCCGCGGCGAGCCGGGCGACTGGTCGCACACCAACGCAAACGTGTTCAAGCTGTTCGAGAGGCACCCTGGACTCCCCTTTGTCAACGAGTGGGGAATTCCTGAAGTACCGGTCGTTATCCACAACAGTAATGAACGCTGCCAGCGGTATCTCGGGCTACCCGGTGCCTACGACGCCGGCTACCAGCGGATCAACTGGACGGTTCACATGCTTACGAACTGGGCTGGCGACCACGGCTTCCTTCACAAGCTGCAGATCCGCTTCCCATCGTTCAACATCATGGGTGACACGACGTGGTGCTACGGCCGAGTGTTCGAAAAGCGCCAGGAAGATGGGAAGAACATCGTCGATATCGAGGTCTGGAACGACAACCAGCTCGGTACTCGCGTGACCGCTGGCAACGCCGAGGTACTCCTCCCGTCGAAGGCCGATCCGAACAAGCTGACCTTCCCGGTGGAATGATTGGCGTAGCACTGTTTGAGCAACTGATCGGAGCTTAGGCCCATGGCTGATGGAGCTCTCGACGACCTGCGAGTCCTTGATTTATCTCAAGGACTCGCAGCGTCGTACTGCACCAAGTGGTTCGCGGACTTCGGCGCGGATGTGGTCAAGATCGAACCGCCTGGCCCCGGCGATCCTGTCCGTGGACTGGGGCCGTTCAAGGATGATGTTCCCAACCCGGACACCGGCGCTTCTTTCCTCTATCTCAATGGCGGTAAGAAGAGCGTCAGTCTCTCCCTCGAGAGCGATACAGGCCGGGACATTCTCAGGCGGCTTGCGGCGCGATTCGACGTTGTTGTCGAAGATTTCGTGCCCGGTACTTTGCCCGGCATTGGGCTGGGGGAAGCGGACCTCCGGGCACCAAACCCGAAGCTCATATATCTATCACTGACCAACTTTGGCCAGACCGGGCCGTACCGCGATTATCCGGTCACTGAGCTCACGCTGGGGGCTATCTCAGGGACCCTTGGCGACCGGGTCATCAAGGACCGCAGGCCTCTCAAGATGGGCGGCTACCAGGGCATGTATATCGGCGGGCGCGTTGCTTTCATCTCGGCTATTGCCGCCATCTACAACCGGGACAAGACGGGTGAGGGCCAGTACATAGACCTCTCCCTTATGGAAGCGGCGGCCGGCAACGACCTCGCTTCCCCTACGACCTACTCCTATACCGGCGTGGTGCACCAAGTTCGCCGGCCCCCCTCGGCACGCGGCAGAGGTGGCCAGGGGCGATACGAGGCAGCGGACGGTTTCGTGGACGTGATGCCAGGCGTAGGCGGCCTTAAGAAGCTTGCGGCCATGCTCGGTGATCCCGAGTTGGCACAGCATGAACTTTTCAAGAATCACACACTGCGAGCCCAGCGAGCGGAAGAGTTCGACAAGCAGTTCATGGAACCCTATTTCCAGGGCAAAACGCGGGCGGAAATAGTTGAAAGTGCCCAGGAGCATGGCATGCCATTCAGCTACACCCTGCGCCCCGCTGAACTGCTCGAAGAGCCCCATCTCAAAGCACGCAACTACTTCGTCGAAACCGATCATCCCGTGGCCGGCAAGGTGACGGCTCCCGGGGCGCCGATGCGTCTCTCTGAAACTCCCTGGCGGACTGGGCCGGCGCCACAGCAGGGTGAGTCGAACCAGGCAGTCCTGGGCGATGACCTGGGCCTGAGTTCTACGGAACTTACGCGGCTCCGCGAGCAGAGGGTGATTTGATCATGGCTAAGCTACCCCTGGAAGGTATTCGTGTCCTCGACCTCACACGGGCATACGCCGGAACAATTGGAACGATGTACCTTGCCGACCTCGGAGCCGAGGTAATCAAAGTTGAAGCCGTCACTCGGCCAGATATTCCCACGCGCGAAATCAACTTCGCTGAGTTGGATCCCGGGGACCTCCCGTGGGAAAGGGCTGCGTACTTCCACCGCCTCAACGTCGGGAAAAGGGACATCACTCTCGACCTCACATCCGAGACCGGAATCGAGTTGTTCAGGAAGCTCGTGCTCCACTGCGACGTAGTGGCCGAGAATTACAACGCTGCGACCATGCGCCGCTTCGGCCTGCACTACGAAGCCCTCAAAGAGCTGAATCCCGGGATCATCATGGCTTCTATGTCCGGCTTTGGGGCCGAGGGACCACGGCGCCTTTGGGCGGCTTATTACCCCGCAATGGAGTCCATGGCCGGCCTGACCGCCATCACCGGATATGACGACGGCGAGCTGGTTCAATCATCCACTGGCTACGGTGACTGGATCCTGGGGACCGCCGGTGCCCTGTCAATCATTTCCGCACTCCACTACCGCGAGCGCACCGGCAAGGGCCAGTACATCGACGTCTCAGGCCGCGAGGCCGCCCTCGCCACCATCGGCGAGGCGATGATCGACCTCACGATGAACAGTCGAGAGTGGGGACCCGTCGAGAATCGTGACTCCAGTATGGCCCCGCACGACGTTTACAAATGCAAGGACGACGGCGCGGAGGACCGCTGGGTCGCCATTGCAGTGCGCGGCGAGAGCGATTGGGGAGCATTCTGCAATGTGCTCGATTCTCCGGCGTGGACGAACGAAGATCGGTTTTCCGATACCCTCAAGCGCTGGGAGAATCAGGACGAGATGCGGCCGCTCATCGAGGAGTGGACCTCGCAGCGTTCCCACTGGGAGGCCGCGCAGGCGCTTCTTGATGCCGGAGTACCGGCGGGGCCGGTTCTTGATCCGCGTGAGATGTTATTCGATGAGCATCTTCGGGCGCGTGACTACTTCGAGGTGATCGACCATCCCGTGGTCGGGGCTCGAATTTTCCCTCGCCAGGTCCCGGCCCACTACTCATCAATTCCGCGACAAGCCCGCTCCCATACGCCAACGCTAGGCGAGCACAACCGTGAGGTGCTGGGGGGCGTACTCGGCCTGAGCGATGCTGAGCTCAACGTCCTCGAGGAAGAGGGCGCTATCGGGACGCGGCCAAAGCGCGAGAGCCGGCGGCCGCCGCCCATCCCGCCCTCGGAGCTTCGCAAGCGCGGAGCGGTGGTTGACGAAGACTACCGTGAGAAACTCTCGTCCGAGTACGGCCAGCGCATAGGCCCGCCTGAGTAGAGGTGTTCAGGACCGAGCTGATGAGGCCCGGTCCGACGATAAGGAGATTCCAATGGCCGAAGGTCCGCTTTCCGATCTGTTTGTGACCGAGGTGGCAAACTACATCGCCGCCCCCGCCGCTGGGGCGGTACTCGCCGACCTCGGTGCTCGCGTTATCCATGTAGAGCACGTGAACGGTGACCCGTATCGTGGCTACCGGCTCGGCGGCTCGGGGTTTCAGGCTGGCAGCGGCGGCGAGGACCTCGCATTCCAGGTGGACAATCGCGGCAAGGAATCCATCGCTCTCGACCTCCGGTCTCCGGACGGGGTCGAGGTGCTGGCAAAGCTCCTCGAGCGTTCTGACGTGATGATTACCAATCTTGCCGACCCTCAGCTCAGGACAATGGGACTCGATGCAGATTCCGTGAAGGCGAAACACCCGAAGGTCATCTATGCGAGGATCAATGGCTATGGCTTCCGCGGACCTGACAAGGATGCGGAAAGCTTCGATCTCGGTGCCTTCTGGGCGCGCTCTGGAATCCTCCAGGGGCATGCTTTTGGTGACGTCCTTCCTCAGCCGCGTCCCGGCGTCGGCGACCACGCAACCGCCATCAGCTTGGTTGCCGGGATTATCCTATCCCTGCTGATCCGCGAACGATCCGGAGAGATTAACGAAGCTCGAGCCTCGCTCCTCGATACGGCGATGTGGATGAACTGTCTGGATATTGCCGCGGCGGGATTCTTTGGGAAGCAACCGCAGCGACGCCAGGGTGGTTCTATCCCGATGATTTCCGCCTACGAAACCGCTGATGAGCGAAGAATCTACCTGCAGGTCACCCATCAGCCCGGCTGGGTGGAGTTTTGCAGTGCCGTGGGCCATCCCGAATGGGTTGGAGACGAGCGCTTCGCCGGCCTCGGCCGTCGGCTCAAGTACGCGGATGATCTTCGTCCGCTCGTGACCGAGGTGATGAAGTCGAAACCCCTTAAGGAATGGGAGACGATCTTCCGGGAAAAGGGCATTCCGACCGCCACCATCAACGGTGCATTCGACATCCACAGTGATGAGCAGGTCGCCGCCAACGGGCACCTGAGCAAGCGTGAGGTCGGGGGCGGCAGCATCTCGGTCGTGACTGCACCCTTCGAAGTTGGAGAGCCACCGGAGGGCGGAGAAGCTCCCGCGGCTCCTTCTCACGGGGAGAATGGGGAGCTGATAATGCTTGAACTCGGATACGACTGGGACCAGATTGCCGCGTTCCGCGAAAAAGGCGTCGTCGGCCCGGCTTAACTGACGGGAACCTCACAGCCGTTGTAGAGGCGACGAGCTGCTAATCTTTGAATCGGGTCAATTAGCCCCGGCCACCAGGAAGGGACGAGCCATGGATTTCCGAGACAACCCAGAGGAAGCCGCATTTCGCGCCGAAGTGAGGGGATTCATTCAGAAAGAGTGGGTCGAGGCCGGTGGGGACTCCGGCCCACCGGGAATGGCGCGGATGGGCCCCTACAGGGAAAAGCTGGTCGGGCGAGGTTGGGTGGCCCCGGCCTGGCCGAAGGAATACGGCGGCGCCGGAATGGCGGTCAAAGAGCAGTTCATCCTGAATGAGGAGTTTGCCGAGGCTCGTGCTCCGTCACTCGGCGGTCTTGGCGTGTCAATGGCCGGACCTACCATCATGGTGCACGGCACAGAGGAGCAGAAGCAGGAGCACCTTCCGAAGATCATCAAGGGCGAAACGATCTGGTGCCAGGGTTTCTCGGAGCCGGGGGCAGGATCCGACCTCGCGTCACTGCAGACACGAGCCGTCCGCGACGGTGACGACTATGTGATCAACGGTCAGAAGATTTGGACATCGATGGCTCAGCACGCTAACTGGATGTTCATGCTGACGAGGACGGATCCCGATGCTCCAAAGCACAAGGGGATCAGCTATTTTCTGGTCGACATGAAGACCCCGGGAATCACGGTCCAACCACTCATAAACATGGCTAATCGGCACGACTTCAACGAAGTCTTCTTCGACGATGTTCGTGTCCCAGCGAGAAACCGTGTCGGTCCGGAGCACGGCGGCTGGTACATCGGTACAACAACGCTTGACTTCGAGCGCTCCTCTATTGGCACCGCCGTCGGGCATGGTCACAGCCTGGAAACTTTTCGAAAGATCATCGAGGAACACAAGGACGAAGGTGCAACGACCCTAGAGTGGAACGAGCGGACCAAGAGAGAGCTTACCGACCGATACATCGAGGCCCATGCCGGCCGGCTCATGTCTTATCGGATTATTTCCATGCAGGCGGCCGGGCTTATCCCCAATCACGAGTCTTCGATGACCAAGCTCTTCACCTCCGAGCTGACGCAGCGTATCGCGGCGACGGGAATGAAGGTGCTCGGTATGTACGGCCAGATCTCCAGCTCGAAGTCGAAATATGCGGTGAACAAGGCCAGAATTGAGAAGCAGTACCTCTACGGTGTGGCGATCACGATTGGCGGCGGCACGAGTGAAGTGCAGCGCAACGTGGTGGCGACTCGAGGGCTGGGCTTACCGCACGATTAGGCACGCATCCAGAAGACGTCAAGAAAGAGGGGGGCCAGCTGGCCCCCCTCTTTGAGCAGTCCTTCGCTTCGGGCTCCTAAGCTGGATTTGCGACGACCCTGGTCTCTCCACAGAGGCTCTCGTCTTCTACGAACTCAACTACGACTTCAGCAATCTCTTCAGGCTGGAGCATGTTGATCGCCTGGAGAGCGGGCTCAAGCCACTCTGCAGGACGCGTGCCGTCCCCTGTTTTATTGATGATGTCGGTGTCGACAATCCCGGGTAGGACCGCGTTGACCCTGACGTTCTCGGTGTCCCGGAGTTCCTTGCACGTCTGGGTTAACATGATTACCGCGGCTTTGGACGAGCCGTAGGCGGCGTCGTTGGCCAGCGGCGCGAGCCCGGCTACCGAGGCCGTGTTCACAATGGCGCCACCGCCGCGTTTCCGCATGGCTTGAACAGCGGCCTGGGTGCCCATCATCACCCCCCCGAAGTTGACGGCTGACACGAGTGCCAGTCGTTCTAGGGGTGTATCCGGCCATGATGGCTCGCCGCCCATGATGCCGGCGTTGTTGTGCATGATGTCGAGCCCGCCATACGCACTCTCGGCTGCAGCAACGAGCGCCCTCACGCCGTCTGGCGTTCCGACGTCTGCATTCACATAGGTAGCCTCTCCACCGGCGTCCTTGATCTGCTTTACTGTCTCGTTGCCGTTGGTGTCGTCGATGTCCCCCACGATCACAGAGGCTCCGCGCGCGGCCAGTGCCTTTGCCGAAGCGCGCCCGATTCCCGCTGAGGCCCCGGTGACGATAGCCACCGCCCCTTTGATCTCCATGCCGCATCCTCCTATAACGATTGAAATCGCATTGTAACGGCGTGCGGCTTCTTGAGGGCACAGGCCGTCCAGAATTGCTCGGTTCAACCCGTTAGACTTGGTCGGTATGGCCGACTGGGCCCGGGAGGCGATGTTGGATCCCCAGCTGAAGGAGTTTCTGGATCGACAGGCGATCAGCGAGGTCGTGATTCGTTACGCAACTGCAGTCGATTCGCTTGACTGGCGGCTTTGGCGGTCCTGTTTCACCGACGAAGTAGAGATCGATTTCACTTCGTGGAGCGATGGTGAGGTGAGAACCATCCCGGCAGACCTGTGGGTGGCCGGCGGTGTCGCGCTCTTCCCCGGATTTCAGGCAAGCCAACACGTCAGCACGAACCACGTAATTACGCTCGACGGGGACGAGGCCACCTGTGTTTCGTACATGCAGGCCCAGCACTACCTCCCCAACAACAAGGGCGACAACTGGCTTGAAATCGGCGGCTACTATACTAATTCGCTCATCCGCTGTGACGACGGCTGGAGGATCCGGCGTTGTCAGCTGACGGTCATGTGGACTCGCGGCAACCGTCACATATTCGAACTTGCGATGGCCCGGGTCCAGGCGGGCGACGTCCGGAGCTAGGGTCCGGGTTCCTATCAAGGAGAGGCACATGCTCGAGTTCGCCCTGATCGCGACTGACACCAAATGGCTTGAGGGCAACTGGCAGGCGATCGATGGCACACGATTCACGACGCTCAACGTGATTGACCATCCGTATCATCCAGGCCCTGACCCCTGGACGTTCTTGGCCTACGCGGCCGGCAAGACCAGTCGTATTCGCCTTGGTACCCACGTGACCGGTGCCCCGTTTCGCCATCCGACAGCGCTCGCCCGCGCCGTCACCACCGTGGATGTCCTGAGCGGAGGCCGAGCGTCTCTGGGAATCGGCACTGCCTATGAGCGAGACGACTTCGAGCCGTTCGGCTTCGAGCAGCGCTCGTTCGGAAAGCGCGTCTCAGACCTTGAGGAGACGATCCAGATTCTGAAACGGCTCTGGACTGGCGATCCCAGCCCGTACACGGGCGGTAGCTTCCGGCTTGGCGGTGGCGCCAAGCTCGAGCCTCGACCCGTGCAAAGCCCCCATCCACCGATCATTGTGGGGCTCAACACTCCCGGGAAGCTTGCCCGGATGGCAGCAGCACATGCTGAAGGGATCAACACCTGGCAGCTCGGTCCCGATCAGGTGTGCTCAGTCCGCGAATTCGTGCTTGAAGAGTGCGAAAGGAACGGTCGTGACGCGACGCAGTTCCGAATCACCGCTGATGTGCTATTCCCGAAGGTTGCGGGCCAAGATCAGGCGGAGGCCGTTGCCAACCAGATTTCCCAGATGGCCCGTTCGTGGGGACGTGATGAAAAGGTCACAGATTGGCACGCCGGCGGAGTCCTTCACGGCGATCAAGACGCCATGGTCGAGCAGTGCCTGAGTTTCGCGGAGGTGGGAGTGACGGAGCTTACTGTCAGCATCTCGACCGCCGAGGACGCAACGTGGTTCAGCGAGAACGTCGCTGCTCGGGCTTCGGCCGCAGCCGAGAAGGTCGTATGAGTACCTATGGGCATCCGGCCGTCGACGAATGAAGGGGGGCTTTTGTGACCGCTGAACAAGTGTCCCCGCACGAATTCCGTGAGGCGCTCGCAAGGTTCGCCGGCGTCGTGACGATTGTCACGGCACAAGACGAGCGCGACAAACCGTTCAGCTTCTTTTCTCTCGTTCTACCACCTGTCCTGGTATGCCTTGAAAGAAGGGCTAACAGCTTTCCGGTCTTTGACCGCACCGAATAGTTCGCCGTAAATGTTCTTTCATCGCCCTAGGCAAGCTTGGCACCCAAATTCGGACCGCGTGGGGCAAACAAATTCACGGGCTTCACTTTCTGCATTCCGATCGCAGTTTTGGCAATTTCGCCGAAATGATTGATGTGAATTGCCGGGGGCGATAGGGCATTCTGATAGGATGGCCAATGCCGGCCATGCGGGAAGCCGCCCGGCCAATCTCCGTTTTCTTTCGGATGATGAACGTTCCCAGGGGTTGCGTGAGGCGGGTCGAGTTGGGGACGATTCGGCGTCGCGTGGGTATGTGGCCCCATAGCGGGGCAGCGGATGTTCGATCAGGGAACGCCCCCCCCCCGCTCGTTCGGTTCTGGAGGTGACTTGGTTTGGTTGGACGAACCATCATTGTCGCGAACCGGATCCCGTTCAACGCGAACTTTTCCGGGCGCAAGATGACCCTCGAGCGTGCTGTTGGCGGCCTCGCTACCGGCCTTCGTGGGATTCACAGCTCGCTCGGTTCCCTTTGGGTTGGCTCGTTCCCCCCGGACAGGGATCTATCTGCCTCCCGGCGAAGGCGGCTGCTCAAGGCCCTTAGTGACGAAGGGGTTGTAGCAGTTTCGCTCGATGAAGAGGAGCAGGAAGGGTTCTATGAGTCGCTCTCCAACGGGGTGATCTGGCCGCTGTTCCACTCGCACGTTGACGGCCTGCCTCTCCAAATCGAAGGTTGGGAGCAGTACAGGACTGTCAACAGGCGAATGGCCGAGGCCGTGGTTGAAGCCTACCGGCCCGGGGACACGGTCTGGGTCCACGACTATCAGATGATGCTGGTCCCGCGGATGGTCCGCGACCTCGTGCCGGATGCTAGGATCGGCTTCTTCCTGCACATACCGTTCCCGTCGCCCGATGTGGTTAGAGTCTTTCCCTGGTGCGACGAGGTCCTCAACGGTTTACTTGGGTCGGACCTGATCGGCTTCCATATTCCCTCCTATTTAGCCAATTTCGTTGCTTCGACCAGGCAACTACTAGGCCTCGAGACCGACGTGGACGACATCATCATCGGAGATCAATCGGTACGGGTTGGCGTCTTCCCCCTTGGGGTCGATGCCGAAGCCTGGAGTGACCTTGGTCGCTCCGAGGGCGTCCGCGAGCGAGCGGCAACGATCAGAGACGACGCCAATGGGCAGCAGCTCATCGTCGGGGTCGACCGATTGGACTACACCAAAGGCATCGGGCGCCGGTTCCTCGCAATCGATCGGTTGCTCGAACGCCGCCCGGAGTTTCGCGGGACCGTGCGGCTCATCCAGGTGTCAGTGCCATCGAGGGAGTCGGTCGAGTCTTACGCCAGCTTCCGGCGCCAGGTAGACGAACTCGTGGGGCGTATCAACGGGCGCTGGGGCTCCGCCAACTGGGTGCCTGTTCACCACATCTACAGGTCGCTTGAAGACACAGAGATCGCGGCACTCTACCAGGCTGCTCACGTAATGATAGTCTCCCCCGTGAGAGACGGCATGAACCTGGTCGCGAAGGAATTCGTTGCGACGAGGACCGACGGCGACGGAATCCTGGTGCTCTCTGAGTTTGCCGGAGCCGCCTCCGAGCTTGCCGCCGCTTTCCGGATGAATCCGTTCGATCTGGACGGCACCGTGGATACGCTCGCAGAAGCCCTTACGCTTAAGAAGGGCGAACGCCGCCGGCGCATGGCGCTGCTGCGGTCTCGTGTCTCGGAGAAGACAGCGGCGGCCTGGGCCGACGAATTCCTGAATGCACTTTATGCTGTTCCGACTGAGCCGACTGGAGTCCCGATTGGCCCCGAGGAACTCGGGCGGCAGGTGCTCGAAAAGATCTCCAGCGGCGCTCTACTGCACCTCGTTCTCGACTACGACGGGACCCTCGTGCCAATCGTCGCAACACCACCCGAGGCTGCACCCGACAGTGAACTGCTTGACGTACTCAGCAAGCTCGCGCGGCGTCCGGGGGTCCGTGTGGACGTTGTAAGTGGACGGAGCCGACAGGATCTCGAAGCCTGGCTTGGAGAGACCGGCGTCGGTTTGTTCGCGGAACATGGGGCCTGGGTGAAGACGGGGAAGACTCCGGCGTGGGCCCAGATCGGCGGCGCTCACGAGGGATGGCGTCCCGGAGTTGAGCGGATTCTCAGCTATTTCTTGGGTACTACCCCAGCTAGCTTCGAAGAGCCGAAGGGCAGCTCAATCGCATGGCATTACCGTGGCACCGACTCTGAGCCGCTCGGTCCGCTGGGCTTCGGAGACCTCAAGGCAAGGGAACTAAGGTCAACGCTTGCTGAGGTGCTGGCGGGCACTCCGGCGCACGCCCTCCCGGGCAACAAGGTTGTAGAAATCGTTGGGTCTGGCGCGACCAAGGGGATCGCAGCCGCCCGAGCGGCGGCGGCCACGGATGCTTCGTCGATCATTGTTGCGATGGGCGACGATCGAACTGATGAAGACATGTTCAAGGCACTGCCGAAAACTAGCTTTACGGTGAAGGTGGGTAATGGTGCCACGCGGGCTCGGTTCCGGATGAGCGGCGTGGAGGCAGCGCGCACCTTCCTCCTGGCAATAGTCCAGGCGGCCGCCGACCGATAGGGCCGGGCTTCGGCCGCTAGTCCGATGGACCGAGGAGTGAGAACCGGCTTCTGAGAGTGGCGACATCTACCGCCTCACCCACCACGGTCAGGATGTCACCCACGTTCAGCTTCGTGTTGCCGTCGGGGAGTATCGACCGGGTACCACGTCGCACCAGCACGAGGAGAACGCGGCCCTGGCCTTGAAGAGCATCGGAGAGGGCGCGGTTGGCGATGGTTGGATTCGACATCCTGAATCGGGCCACGGTCAGCCCTTCATCCGTAGGGGTCAGGAGGTCTGACAGTGCGGGCTCTCCGTGAAGCGCCGCGAAGTCATCGGCGATGGCCGCCGCTGGGTTGACCACGGTGACCCCGAGGCTCTCAAACGCCGACACGTTCGATGGCTCGGCCACCCGGGCGAAGATACTCTCCACGCCGCATTCAGTCCGGGCCAGCTGCGCGACAAGGAGATTCTGCTCATCGTTGGGAGTGGTGAGAAACATCGCCACAGTGTCATCTGCCGATGCTCGCTTCAGCGTTTCAATTTTCGTGGCATCCCCGATCACGACTTCAAGCCCTTCTTCGCGGGCTTCGACTGCGCTCTCTTCGTCAGCCTCAATCGCGATCACGTGTTCCCCGCGAGCACGGAGTCGGCTTCCGAGGCGCCGGCCCGTCTCGCCGCAGCCGACGATGAGAGTGTTCATCGGATAGACCCTGAGCAGCTTGGAGATAACGCCTGCATATGCAGACTGTACGCCGATCGTTGTGATTATCACGAGAAACACGAGTCCGACGAATTCCTCCTGCTTCGGGCCCAGCGAAGTGCCAACCTGGAGTGCGACGATTCCGGCGAGCGAGGCAGCAACAACCCCCCTAGGAGCTACGACCGATAAGAAGGCCCGTTCCTGCCAGCTGAGGCGCGAACGCCAGGTGGCCGCGGCGATAAGAAGCGGTCTGCCAACAAGTACCAGGGCCAGCACCACTAGGATTCCGCCCGGCCACAGATCCAGGAGGCTGTCGAGGTCTACTTGGGCGGCGAGGAGCACATAGACGGTGGCCACAAGGAACGTCACCACCGACTCCTGGAACTCTAGCAGCGAATGTCGGTGCGGGACGTCCATGTTCCCGACGGCCACTCCCATGAAAACCATTGCTGTCAGCCCAGAGTCGCGCGCCATACCTTCGGCCAGGGCAAAAGCCGCTACTGCCACCGCGATGACGAGCAAAGAAACCTCCCGTCCGGTGAGACGGTGCACGATCCGTGGAATGAGCCAGACAACGATGCTGCCCGCAACTCCCGCAACGACGCCGGTGAGCACTCTTTCGATGACCCAGCCCGTCGGTCCGACCGGATCGAACGATTCAGCTAAAGCCAGCTGCAGAAGGAAGAGCGTCAGAAGGGCTCCAAGTGGGTCGATGATCACTCCTTCGCCCATGAGTGTTGAGCGAAGCCGATCGTTGACTTTGACAGAGTTCAGCAGCGGAGTGATCACGCTCGGGCCGGTGACGGACACCAGTGCACCGAAGAGAGCAGCCTGCCGCCACGGGAAGTCGACTAGGTAATGAGCGGCGAGCATTCCCACGATTGGGGTGATGAGCAGCCCGCCCACAACGATGTTTCTGACCGACGGGGCGACTGTCCGAACGAGACCCCAATTGAGGAGTGTTCCGCCTTCGAACACGATCAGCGCCACGGCAGCGACAACTGCGACGTCCGCAATATTTGGGAACGACTCGGGCTCGACCAGGTTCAGGCCATCGCCCCCGAGCGCGATTCCCACGACCAGCAGAATGACCGGAAGGGGGATGGGCAGCCTGCGCGAAATGATGCGCCCAGCAGCCCCTGCAATTCCGACAACGCCAAGCCCTACGAGGGCCGTTTCGACTTCCACTGGCCGAGTGTAGCTGAGGAGTTAGTGCTCGTCGTGGCGACGGCACGCGGTCAGGCAGGCTCTCTGGCACCCGTGCTTCACGGGTGATTCTGGAATGGTGGCGGTGCCTCTCCGAGACCGGTCGAATGTGTAGGTACCGTTGCTGGCCGCCGCCAGGACCATCAGTCCGAGAACCAGCGCCCCTCGACCGCGAGGGTCTCCCGCACCCCAAGGGAGTTGGCGAAAGCGCCGATCGGGTAAGCCATTAGCGGCCCCGCACTGAAGGTGCGCATGACCATGCTGATCATCCGTCCGTAATACTCCGGCGAGGCTTCGTCCATGAGCATTGTGTTGTTGATGGTCTGGTAAGCGGTGAGAGTTAATCCCAGCAGAATGATCGCTGCCACCGCACCCGAATAGCCAAACGCAGCGCTGCCAATCGCCAGCGACATCAATCCGAGACTGCTAACCACACCTGTTACCCATTGGATGAGGGGCTTTCGCTCGAAGTTAGTAAGAGTGACCACGCCGACCGAGCCGACGAGGGCACCAATGTCGGTGAACGACTGCAGTGCCCCGAAGGCGCCGGCGGCCCGACCAAGGTCCTCCTGCACGAATCCCGCAAGGAGGAGCTGGTAGGGCATCGCGAACAGGGCGATCGCTGCCATCATCAGGAGGAGCCTTCGAATCCGGGCATGACTTGTGGCGTACCGCATACCATCGACGATCTCGGCCAAGACGTTTCCGGTCTGGTCTCCCCGTCCTCTCGGGTTGATCCGAGACCGGTGGGAACAAGCAGAAGGATGGCAGCCGAAATGACGAAGAGACCTGCCTGGCTGAAGTAGGCGGTCTCGATTCCCCTAGGCGGCGTCGATCGCTCCAGCAACCGCAGGACCGAATAGCCTGGTCCCATTCATGGAGGCGTTCGACATCGCGATGTGGCGCTCAGCACCTGATCTTTACCGACCACCTGGGCCATGAGAGGTGTACGGGCGGGCGTACCAAGCGACATCACCGTGCCCTGGATGAGGCCGACCATGAATAACAGTTCGATGGTGATTGTATCTGTCGCCACCAGGATCGCAGTTGCCAGGCCGAGAAGCCCCGTTGACCCCTGCGTCATCAGCGTCAGGTTTCGCTTGTAAAACGATCCGCAAGAGAACCCCTAACGAGCGTGAAGAAGAACATGGGAAGAACGAACGAAAGCGCTACCGCACCAACGGCCCCAAACGACTCGGTTAGATCCCAAGCCAACAGCGCCCGGGCGATGACTTGTATCTGCATGCCGGTGAAGCCGATGGCAGAGGAGATCCAGAGAAGCCGGAAGTGGCGGTTGCGGAAAATACCCGCCGCTTTTCGCAACGACGGATGCACGGAGACTGGCGAGTCAGCGTCTAGCGGCCTGCTGTTTGAGTTGTCCGTCACCAGTCTTCCGCTCGAGTTGAAGGATCGCCACTTTGGGACGCCGTGAAATGTCCACGAGCTGCCACTATCATGCCGGACCTCTTACCTAGCATCTCGCCTCGCGAGTGAGGTTCCGCGAAAATGCCGTTGACATCCGCCGATTCCGGCGGATACTGCGGCTCATTGCGGAACCGCGCGACATCCTTAACGATCAGGGATCCTGACTACGTGGCCGTTCTGGGGGTGTAGACCTAAGGCCTGGGCCAGTATTTGGCCCAGGAAGGGAGGACGAGCATGGGCCAGCTCGATGGCAAGGTCGCGCTTATTACAGGTGCTGCGAGCGGACACGGGGCTGCCGCCGCCGCGCTCTTCACCTCGGAGGGAGCGGCGGTCATCATTACCGACGTGGTGGACGAGCAGGGACAAGCCGTGGCCGACTCTTGTGGCGCCCGCTATCTCCACCAGAACGTGCGGGATGAGGCCCGCTGGAATGAAGTTGTCGACCAAATCGCCGAGTGGTATGAGAAGCTGGATATCTTGGTGAATAACGCCGGAATAATGCTGGGCGGCCGGATGATTGACATGTCGGTCGAACGTTACCAACAGATCATCGACGTGAATCAGACCGGAGTGTTCCTTGGAATGAAAGCCGCCGCCCGCCCGATGATTGAGCAGCACGCCGGGTCAATTGTGAACATTTCTTCCACGTCCGGCATCAAAGGTACGGGCGGCGTCGCGTATGCCGCCAGCAAGTGGGCGATCCGGGGGATGACCAAGGCTGCCGCTATCGAGTTAGCTCGATATGGAATTCGTGTAAATTCGGTCCACCCCGGGCTGATGGATACAGCGATGGTCGCTCAGATGGATAGCGTCCGGAGGGGCGAAGTGCTTCGTGAAGTCCCAATGCGTCGCCCTGCACGTCCTGAAGAAGTCGCAGCATTCACACTCTTCCTTGCTTCGGATGCCGCCAGTTACTCGACAGGAATGGAGCACGTTGTGGATGGCGGATGGACTGCCTAGAGCTTGGCTCGGCGGTGACGCCCTTGGCGGCCTGGGTCGTTTGAGAGCGCGGTACGGGCCCAGATAGTTGGCCTAACGTAGCCTTTTAGTGACAGTTCGCCGGTTGTCTTGGTCCGCTGAGCTGGCGAGGCCGGCAGAGGGGTGCAAATGTACCGCTTCATCGTGCACCGTGTGCTTCTCGGGGTGCCGACGCTATTCATCGTGACCCTCCTTGTCTTCGGCATGATGCGCATCAACCCGGAATCGATTGTTGGTGCGAGGCTCGGCGAGGGGTACACAGAGGAACAGGCGCAGGTCATCAAGCATGAGTACGGGCTTGATCAGCCCTGGGTCACCGAGTACTTCCGCTGGCTGGGGAACGCCCTCGCGGGGGACTGGGGATCCAGCGCATACACCTTCGAGCCCGTTCTAACCGAGATGGGGCCTAGGATTGTGGTGACCTTGGAGCTGGCCACGCTCGCGGTTCTTTTCTCCGTGCTGATTGGCATTCCTATCGGTGTGATCTCAGCGATTCGGCAAGACCGCTGGTCCGACTATATTCTTCGCTCGGGCGCGGTACTTGGCCTCTCAATTCCAGGGTTCTACGTGGCTACCGTGATCCTTGCTGTCCTTGCAAATCAGCTGCACTGGAACCCGGATATTCGCTATCAAACTCCGCTTGAATCACCGCTGGTGAATCTGGAACAGATGTGGCTCCCCGCTCTGATTCTTTCGCTCGCCACCGCGGCCGGTGTGATGCGTTACACGCGAACCATGATGCTGGAGGTGCTGAGGCAGGATTATATCCGGGCGGCCTGGGCAAAGGGACTCACCGAGCGGTCTGTCATCGCACGCCATGCCCTCAAGAACGGAATGCTCCCGGTGATAACCGTGGTCGGCATTACGATGGCCACCCTCGTCGGCGGAACGGTGATTTTCGAGTCGCTGTTCAACCTTCCCGGCCTCGGTCAGCACATGGTGGCAGCAGTACGACGACGGGACTTCGTCGTCGTACAGGGCGTCACGCTGTTCTTCGCGATCGCAGTTGTGCTTATAAACATCCTTGTGGACGTCAGTTACACGTTGCTAGACCCGAGATCGAGGCATTGACCGTGGCCGGTTCCGTGCCCCAGGGCCTCCCGCTCGCCGCTGCCCATGTTTCGTTTGTGGCCCGAACAGCCGGGTTCTTCGTGGATCTTGCGCGGCGCAAGCCGCTCGGCTACGTTGGCCTCTTGTTCATCGCAGCACTTGTGCTGCTGGCTGTGTTCCCCGGCCTGGTGGCTACTCACGACCCGGCCAAAGTTGGAGTGGGTCCGCGTCTTCGAAGCTACTGCCTGGGACCGAAGAGCACTTTTCTTTGCCCCACGGTCATCGAGCGGTCGGAACTAACGGGAAACCGCACGGTTGAGGGGTCGTTCAGTCAACCTTTCGGCACCGACGCGAGGGGAAGGGACAACTTCAGTCGCATCATCTTCGGTGCCCGCTGGGCTGCCTATGTTGGATTTGGTGCGGTAGCGATCAGCTCCGTTCTTGCGCTGCTCATCGGAGTCACGGCTGGCTATTTCCGAGGATGGTATGACGCTATTGTGCTGCGGTGGGTGGATGCGGTGATGGCCCTGCCTGTACTCGTTGTGCTGCTTGCGCTTCCCACGGTGATTGGGAGAACTGATCTGGACGGCCCCCTCCCGTTCGATGAGCCGCGGATTACGTTCTTCAAACTCGTGGTGATCCTGGGGGTGCTTGGCGCTGCCGGAGGTTCCCGCGTCATCAGGGCAGCCGTTATTAGCGTGAGGTCGTCTCCGTACCTCGACGCAGCCCAGGTCGTCGGTTGTACCGACCTGAGAATTATGGTCCGCCATGTCATTCCCAATATTTTCGGCCCCCTGATGGTCCAGGCGACGATCAGCCTGGGGGCTGTGATACTGGCTGAGGCAGCGTTGAGTTTTCTCGGCTTCGGCGTTGTTGACCCCAATAAACCTACGTGGGGTCAGATGCTCGAAGGCGGCCAGGAAGTTGCGAGCGTTCAGCCGTGGCAGGCGGTCTGGCCCGGGGTCTTCATCGCTCTCGCAGTCTTCAGTTTCAACATGTTCGGTGATGCGCTGCGCGACCTTCTCGATCCAAGGCTCCGAGGTCCGCAGGGATTGAGGGGTTAGCAAAACCGCCAAATCCATTGCCCGCACGCTAGTTGGCAGACCAGATGCACTGGGCAGGCGTAGCATTGCTTCAATGCAACCGCGCCGAAAGCGGTTCACGGGGGAATTATGGCGAACAACTATTGGACTCGTAGAGCTTCTCGGCGGCGGTTCTTGGCCGCGAGTGCCACAGCTGCGGTGGGCTTTGGCGGCGCCGTGGCAGTGGGATGCGGAGACGACGACGATGACGACGGTTCATCCGGAGGCGGTGACCCCGCGCGAGGCGGGACGCTTCGTGGAATGTCCCAGATCGACTCGGTGCTCGACCCTCACAGGACAAACACGCCCGCAGAGTCCACCGATATCTGGGGGCGTATCGGAAACTTCCTCGTCCGCCTCTCGGCTACCGACCCGGTCGGATTCCCTGAAGCCGATCTCGCTGAGTCGCTTCCGGAGGTACCGGATGACGGGACAACGCTCACGTTCAAGATTCGCTCTGAGGCGAAGTGGCACGACCGTGCACCAGTCAGCGGCAGGAGTGTCACTGCAGAGGACGTGAAACTCACCATCGAGCGAATTCAGGACCCAGATGTAGTGTCTCCCCGGGCCGGAACCTTCGCAAACATCGAATCAGTCACGGTGATCGACGAGCGGACCGCTCAGTTCAAGTTGAAGAAGCCTCAGGCCGATCTGCTAAATATCCTGGCTGACCAGTACAACTACATCATCCCGTCAGAAATAGCCGGCCGCGGTGCGGAGGCCATCAAAGGAGTAGAGGATGTGATTGGCTCAGGACCGTACGAGCTCACCTCCTACAAGCCGGGCGAAGCCTTCACTCTGGAAAGGCGTGCCGACGGCTATTGGCGGGAGGACAGCGCCTGGCTTGACGGGTTTGAGTACATCCATCAGGTGGAGCCGCAGCGCATCGCGGACGGCTTCCGGTCGGGCCAGGTCGACTACGCACCGCTCGTTACGGTGGACGTCGCGCGGAGCTTTGCAGACGACGAAAGATACCAGGTCACGCGGGCCCCGATCCCGGTCCGCGAGTGCCTGTTGATCAATCACAATCTCGAGCGTTATCAGGATGTTCGAGTGAGAAAGGCCCTTTGGAGCGCAATTGACCGTCAGCAGGTCTACGACCAGGTATTTGGAGGGGCGGGCAAGATCGGGGGACCGATGACTCCGGCTGCGGCAGCCTGGGTGCTCCCCGATTCGGAGCTTCTTACACTGCCCGGTTTCAGGGACCGGGAAATCGAGGTCAAGGATTCGCGGTCCCTCCTGGAGGCGGCGGGCTACCCCGACGGCTTCGAGGAGACCGTGCTTACCGTGAGTGCTTTCGACACCGAGAAGATTCACGATGTTGTAGTCTCCAGTCTGGCGGATGTCGGAATCAACGTGATCACTGACAACGTTGGGACAGACTTCGCAGCCCAGTTTCTGCCAAGAGAAGTGGGCCGCGATTACAACCTGGCGACGACACTGTTCTTGTCCGGTGCCTATCCCGATGCCCAGCTGCTTCTCTATCACCACACCAACACGGAAACGTTTGGCACTCGTAACTACGGCGACTATGGGGATGCGGAGTTGGACGCGATGCTCGAACAGCAGTCGACGATCTACGACACTCCCGAACGCGTCGAACTAGTTCAGGACATTCAGCGAAGGATCGTCGATAACCCCGGGCCGGTGTGGATGGGATCTCGAGAGGTCTTCAGTCTCTGGCGCGGCAACGTGAGGAACGCAAGGAGCCTGCCATTCGCAGCCGGTTACTACGTGGCCGAGCACGTCTGGCTCGAGTAATCCTAAGGTCCGAGCTCGGATACGGCCTCAGGGCCTCGAGACAAACGTGCGGCCCTCTTCGAGGAGTTGGTCCCACAGTTCGGGACTATAGACCCGAACGAGCACCCATTCGCGGAACACCTTGCCGGCCGGGGCGAATGGTTCTCCGTCGCCATGGCTGATGAGCTCCGAAACCCTGTCTCGGGGCAGCTTCACGACGAGCCCTCCCCCCTTGTGGTTGGGCATTGCGAGAAATTCCCCCCCCGACGCGAATGCAACCACTACCCATGATGGTGTCTGGGTCAGCTCTGCCCGCAGCGAGCATGGGTGCAACGTGACCCCAGAACTGCTTGTCTTTGTCACCGATCATGAGATCCAGCCTAGCGCCTGATGCGTGTCACTGGTCGAAGGCCCACCCACCGAACAAGCCCTCGTTCGCGCTATCGGACTGTCCCTCCTGCCGGACGCTGACCATCAGGTGTGCCAGGCTGGTTCCGCTTAAAGACCAGGACCGGCCAGGTAGTTGGGTTCGTCGCTCGTGACACCCTCTCGGTAAAGTGCGTCTACCGTGGCCACATCGAGGCCGGCCAGTCCGTCGAGGACTTCTAGATTGTGCTGACCGAACATTGGCGCGGGGAGTCGAACCTCGCCCGGCGTTTTTTCAAGCTTCCACGGAAACCCAGGCCAGAGATGCGTGCCCGCCTCCGGGTGGCTTATTTGTAGAAAGAATGACCTGCTGTTGAGGTGGTTATCAGTCAACACTTCCCAGTTCTTCATGATCGGCGCCGCTGCGAGGCCCGCGGACTGCAGCAAGTCAGCGGCGACGTTGTGGTCCAACTCTGCCGACCAAGAGGAGATAGCCTCATCGATCTCGTCGTGTAGAGCTTGTCGCCCGGTAAGCGACTGCAGGTCCGGCTTCTCGACCAAGTCGTTCTTGCCAATCACCTCGCAAAGGCTCTCCCAATCGGCCGCACTGCATATGGTGACCGCAAGCCAGCAATCGTCCCCCGCTGTCCGGTACGATCCCTGGGGAGCTGCGTCCTCCGACCTGTTCCCGGAGGGTGTTCGGATATCTCGTGCCACGGTGTACTGGAGAAAGGGCTGGGCAAAGAACGGTGTCACCGCCTCCAGCAGCGACATGTCTATCCATTGCCCTCCACCGCCTTGAGATCGGGCGTGGAGAGCTGCCAATACCGCGACGGAGCCGTGGTTGCCGGTGACCGGGTCGGCGTAGAAACTCCCCGTCCCGTAGAAGTCGTCCGGCCCGTAGCCCAACAGGCTCGCGATCCCGGAGGCCGTTTCGATGTTGCTTCCGTAAGCCGAGAAGTCTCGTTCGGGTCCTGTCGCCCCATATCCCGACATGGAGCACATGATGATCTCCTCGTTCACCTTCCGGAGATCTTCGTAGCTGAGTCCGAGATTGCCCATGGCCCTGGCGGAGTTGTTTTCAACCACGATGTCGGACTTGGCTGTCAGCGCCAAGAATGCGCTCCGTCCTTCCCCGGTTGAAAGGTCAAGGCAGATAGCGCGCTTGTTCCTATTGAGCTTATTGAAATACCCACTGCGGTTGAAATGGTGAGGCCATTCGAGGTCGTCCGCGACCCATGCAAGCGCTCTGGTTGCAGGCTTTGTCGCGAGTTCGACCTTGATAACCTCGGCCCCGAGGTCGGCCAGGTGTCTCCCGCAAATCGGACCGGCCCAGTTTGCTGTTACCTCCAGCACGCGCAATCCGCTGAGGGGGAGCGAATCCTCTGCCCGCTGGCTTGGCTCCGAGCGACTCGCGTTGGCCCAGCCGAATCCGGGCTCGAACACTACCCTGGAGTGCTCGCCGAGTGTCGGGGCAGGCCCCGGATTAACGCATGGTGTCCGGCTCAACTTGTACGGGAACCCCGGCCCTTTGAACTCTTCGCCCCCGACCGTTGTCGTCCCAAACCAATCCCGGGCCAGGAGCTGCTCGTTTGTCGCGACGTCGGCCATTGTGTTTACTGGACTAGCGGCGATTCGAAGCTCCTGGCACGCATGGCAGATCTCTCGCTTCGGCCGCGTCTTTGCCCATTCTGCGAAGAGGTCTAGCACTTCGGGAAACCTATCACGCCAGACAAGTGGGTCGGCGAGAGATTCGTCTTCCAATAAGTCAAATCGTTCAAGAAGAACAAAGAGGCCGGGATAGGGAACCAGGTTGAACAGATAAACGAAACCGTCCGCACAGGGAACATAGATGCTGCCGGTCCGGACTTGGCTGACTCCCTGGTGTGTCCAGCTCGTGACGAACCAGGAGTGGTCGCTGAGCATGGCCTCCTGGTGGGAGATCTCGATCCGTTGTCCGGATCCTCCCTTACGCCGATGCAGAAACGCAGCAAGCGATCCCACGGAAGCATGAAGGCCGGCGTGAAACTCAACCTGGTGTCCGGGGAGCGCCAGCGGTTCCTTTTCCGGATGCCCGGCGATGTATCCATACCCTCCTGTGGCGTACTCTGTGAACTCGGAGCTCCGCCAGTGTGCCCGTTCGCCGGATCGACCGTAGGGCGTTAGGGAAACGACTACGGCACCTGGGTTGGCCATCGTCAGCTTGGCGTCCAGCGCATCTGCGTCGCTCCCTCGCAGGCTGTGGAAAACGATGTCAGCGTGTTGGGCGAGTTCGCTCAGACGAGTGTCGTCAGCATCGAGTTCGACGCTCAATTTGCCTGCGTTGAGATAGCTGAAGAACGCGCTCTCCCCGCGGTGCCTGGGCATCGCGGGGCGGAGGAGATCCCCGGCGGGCGGCTCGAGCTTTAACACCTGGGCGCCAAGGTCGCGGAGCAGGCGGCCCGCATAAGCGATCGCAGCACCCTGTCCGACTTCCAGAACGACCACGTCGCTCAGTGCGGGACCAGTCATCGTGATAACCTCGAGGAGATGACGGCAAGCGTATGTATATACGCTTGCTCGTCAAGAACGACCAACTCTTCATCCTGCTGATTCACAGCTGATTCACAGCATTCTCCTGCTAGAGTGCTGGAGTGAGCAACTCGCGTGCCGCAGCAACAACCTCCATCGAGTTGGCCGACGCCACAGTCCTAGTTGTCGATGACGAAGCGTCAATCCGCGATCTGCTTTCGATGAGCCTGCGCTACGAAGGCCTTGGGGTGATCACCGCGGCCACAGGTGAAGCAGCCTTGTCTCAGGCGAAGGAGTACCGTCCCGACGTGATTCTTCTCGACATCATGCTTCCCGATATCGATGGACTCGAAGTTCTTCGTCGGCTGTCGGAATCCGGCAGTCGAGCTCCGGTTCTCTTTCTAACCGCGCGTGACACTCCTAGCGATCGCGTAAGGGGGCTCACGCTGGGTGCTGACGACTACATCTGTAAACCTTTCAGCATCGCGGAGTTGGTAGCGAGGGTTCGGGTCGCACTCCGTAGACTTGGCACCGATAGACCTGGCGGCCAGCTGGAGTTTGCCGACCTTTCGCTGAACGAGGACTCCTACGAAGTCACTCGTGCCGGGGAGTCGATCAGCCTGACTGCCACCGAATTCAAGCTTCTTCGCTATCTCATGCTCAACGCGAAGCGCGTGTTATCCAAGCAGCAGATCCTCGATTACGTGTGGGATTATGACTTCGATGGTGAAATCAATGTCGTCGAAACTTACATCTCATACTTGCGCAAGAAGATCGACCGATCTGAACCTCGGCTGGTCCATACGGTGAGAGGATTTGGCTACTGCCTCAGGCTTCCCGCGTAGTGCTTTCCGTCCGCGCCAGACTCGTAACCGGAACCCTTCTGTTGATACTCATTGGGCTGACCGTGGCCGCACTGATCACATACAGGCTGGTAGAATCTGCGCTTGTCGACGATCTGGATGAAAAGCTGGTCGAATCACAGGTTGACGTGCTGAGGGAGCTCGCAGGAGAGGAGCCCAGATTCCCCAGCGGTCCGGGTCGCGGGCGCCTCAACTTCTTTATCGCTGTCACTCCTGGCACCTACGGAGAACTCAGGGCGCCGAATGATGAAATAGTCGGTCAGGTCTCATCGCCGGTGGATGGGGTCGAGATCCCGCCCCCGGCACTCGACCAACACATCGAAATCGGACGCCGCGTAAGCAAGTTCGTAAACGTCTCAGGGACGGACGGGGGCCCATCCTACCGCGCCTACATCCATTCCTTCGAGGGCGGCGGCATGGTCATCGTGGCGCGGCCATTGACCGACGTGAACCACACGTTAGACCGGCTCCTCGTGATCGAGTTTGGTGTGGGAGTAGGAGTTCTCGCAATCGCAGGCTTGCTCAGTTTGTTCGTAGTACGGATTGGCCTACGTCCACTGAACCGGGTTGTCGCCACCGCCGATGCCATCGCCGACGGTGACCTGACGCAACGAGTGCCAATCAGCAATCCGAAGACTGAAGTTGGCCACCTCGGAAGTGCCTTCAATGCCATGGTGGAGTCGATTGAAGAATCGGTCCGCCGTCGCGAAGCCTCGGAGCTCAAACTTCGCGCATTCATGTCGGACGCTTCTCACGAGTTGCGGACGCCCCTGACGTCTCTTCGCGGGTACTCGGAAATGCTGGGCCGTGGGGACCTTAACGCTGAGGACCGAGAGGTCGCCAGACGCAGGCTCCAGGAAGCTGCCGACCGAATGTCCGGACTGGTCGATGACACGCTCATGCTCGCAAGACTCGATGAGGGACCGGAGCCGTCGACCGAGCGGCTGGACCTGTCCGAACTTTCAAAAGGCGCCGTCGATGATGCGCTTGCCGCCGACCCACTACACCCGATCGAGGCAGGGATAGAAGAGTCAATTCACGTCCACGGAAATTCCGACAGACTTGCGCGAGTGTTGAGCAATCTTCTCCGGAACTTCCAGATCCACACTGCGGATGGAACAAGCGGTGGAATCAGGTTACGCCGGGATGGCGAAACCGCAGTGATCGAAGTGTGGGATCGCGGGCCGGGGCTCTCCCCGGACTCCCGGGAGCACATATTCGAGCGCTTCTATCGGGTAGACAAGTCGCGGGCGAGGGAGCGAGGGGGCTCGGGACTTGGGCTCGCAATCGCCGCGACTATAGTGAACTCCCACGGCGGAACCATTACCGTGCAGGGAAATCCGGGAGGAGGCGCACTGTTCCGAGTCGTGCTTCCCTTCGCCGAGGGTTCGCCGGCCTAGCTGGCAGTTCTTGTCCCGTTCCACGGGGCCTACTGAAAAGCCTCCTATTGAGGCCCCGAAGCAGCCGCCGCGCCGCGCTGGACCTTCCAAGGTAAACGTTTCGAGAAGTCGCCCGCGGGCTCTCAGCTTGTTCTCAGGAAGAGGACCGAACATCACTCCATCGCCGCTACGATGATGTTTACGGCGAACCGGAGAAACGTATGAAACTCAAAGTGCTAACCACGGGCTTCGTCAGCAGCATTGTCGCAGGGGCTATCTTCGTACCCGTAGCGTTCGCAGCCAACAGCAGTTCCACCACGCTTGGTCCTGTGCGGGACCAGACCGCGTTCCAGGAAGCCGAGGACGGCGAGCGGCCACACAAGCGTGGCTTCATCTTCGAAACCGTCGCTGGGGCGCTGGGAATGACGGCAGATGAGCTCAGGGCTGAGCTCCAGTCGGGTCGAACAGTTCTCGAGATCGCCACCGAGTCTGGCCAGGTAGGCGAAGTCACTGATGCCATCAACAGCGGAATCACCCAGCGTGTCAACGACGCTGTAACCGAAGGCCGGATCACGCAGGAAAAGGCTGAAAAACTGCTCGAGGGCTTGGATGACAAAGTAGAGCTGATTCTCGACGGGAGCGGCCGCCCGGGTCGCGGGCTTGCTGGTCGCGGTTTCCGCCACGGTCCGGGCTGTAGCGAGCAGGCTGAGGGCGGCGAAGGCGAGGTCGACCCAACGACGTCGACAGACGCCTGACAACTAGCTTCGCGTCTCCTCCTTCCGAGAGAGGCGGTCCGCTTCGGCGGGCCGCCTCTCTCACTTTGGCCCTAGAGCTTCGGACGGTTCGCTGGCCGAGGCCGGTTATTATTCGCAACTGCTCGTTCATTGGATCGTTACGTCTGCGGGAACAAGAAATACCCGCCGCCGCCAGACCGGGTGTTAAGAGGCTTGAATCGAGGTCTGCTTCGTCCACGGGCACCCCCCTGAGATCGCCTGCCCCCGAGACCGCACGGTGAGGGAGCTCTCGGCGAAGGGGACACACAAGCATCGGACTCTCAATGGGCCGTCCGTTGGGTGTACTGTGCCGCATCGCCGCGGTTGCGACGAGCCTGCGGCACAGTAACCGTGATTACGTTCGCTCAGCCGATAGGCGCCCTTTCGAGTGACTCTTAGCTGATACCCCACTGGGGAAGTGGTGGCACCCCCGACATCTCCATGTGCCCCATGCCTTCGCGGTCCCTATAGCGCGCGTTCACTGCATGCTCGCCGCTCCAGGGAGCTGCGGCGAAGTTCTTGTAGCTTTCGTAGTCGGACAAGTCGTACTTGTCGAACTTGTGATACCAGGGGCCGTTGTAGCCGCCGAGAAACTCAGGATCGCCATAACCCTCGCCGCGAATGTGGCGGGTGGCGTTGGGGGCGATGATTTCAAATTCAAGCGGATATTCCTTGCCGTGCTCGTCAACCACGGTTACACGGGCCGCCTGGAACTTAGTCGTGCCCGGCTGTGAGCGCACGTCGTAGTCCTTGAAGTCGACCAGTCGGAGCTGTTCCCGTGGGTCGCCCCGAAGCCACGTAACAGCTCCGTCGAAATGACCGCCGCGGTTGTCTGAGAGCGTCCCGTTGAGCCGCGGGTGGCCGAGGTGCTCGTCCAGCCACCACCAGAAGGCGATGTCCTCGAACTGGATGTGACTGTGCCAGTGCAGGCGACCCGCACTCACGGGCGCGACGCCCGTGCCAGTACCCATCGGTGGAAGCCAGCCCTGCATGCGTTCTCCGCCAAGGGTTGCCCAGCAACGGTCGCGCTGACCCCAGCAGTTGTTGTGGTTGATGTCGTATGTCTGGCCGTCCACATGGAGCCAGCCGCTCCAGCGGCCAAGCATTTCGAAGTAGGGCAGGATGTTTGCCAGACCGTTGCGGCGACTGTAGATCGGGGTCCGCGTCTCGACGGGCTTGAACCGGGTTTCCATTTCCAGCTCATAGCTGATGCCCCATTCGTTATCGGAGTCAAGGGCAAAACGGGCCCGTCGCATGGGCTCGAGCACCTCCATCGAGCAGGGGCCCACCTTGAGATTGAAGCGCTCGGACTTGTATCCTTCCTGTTTCCACTCTCTCTGGAATCGGAGGTTGTACTGTGTGTCGCCGTGGACGATGATCTGGCCGCTCTCGACGAGGTTGTTAGTCAGCCAGACCGGCCAGTTTGCGCCGACGATGAACCTGCCCTGGGTGTCCATTGCCTGGAACCAGTGCTGGTCCATCCATCTCGGGTCGGCGTCGTCCACACGGTCCATCGTTTCCGGTAGCTGGTGGTAGAAGTGTTCATCAAGGTGAGAAAGCATGGGTCGGCTCCTTTAACTCCGGACTGCGTTAAATGCTGAGACGAACGACGCCATGACCAGTCGTCCCGCCCGCCGTGAACTCACAGAAATGTTCGAGCCCGAAGGGATTGATGTGGCCCGATTCGTTGGCCAGTAGTCCGCTTACCGCTTCGCTGTCGGCCAGGTCGATGTCTTCGTACTGGGCGAGTGACTCGCCCTTCCACTCGTTGTGCCTGAACTCGCTGTGCCCGTAACCAAGCATCTTCCCGTAGAGCGTCGTAAGCGGCCGTATGTCGAGCTTCGTCGAGTTGCCCTGCTCGTCTGTGATTGTTGTCGACCCGCCGCTCAAGCGGCCGGCTTCGTCGAGGTCGAGGGCCGGCGCTGTGTGAATAATCCTCAAGGGTTCGGCACCGCCGTGGTCGCCCGCCAGGGCACCATCCAGCCTCGTCCTGCCGGTCTGGTCGGCTAGATTCCCGACAAGGCCAGCTCGCTGGTCGTCGGTCGGTTCGATTCGCCAGAGCCAGGCCGAGCGGTCTGGCAAGTCGGCCGCCATCCAGATGGAGCTGCGACCGATACTTTCCGGCACCGGTGCAAGATGGGGAACCTGGCCGAAGATCGGCCTCACCCCCCACGACCTGTCCCGGACGGCAACGGTGTTCTCTTCACTCAGCGGGATCGCTGTACCGTCGACTGTGATGGTCCCTTCGGCTCTGCCCGTCTGTGCGTAGTGCCACATGTGCCATGTGAGGTGCTGCCCCCGAGCCCGGTGGAAAACCGGGGCCGCGACTTCCATAGGCTGTCGCTCTGCTTTGAAGGTCAGGTCGAAACTGATGCGGCTCTCAGGCGACGGAGCCAGTACGAAGCGCCAGCTGCGGAAGTGCTCGAGGATCTCGGCGCTCATCGCGCCGACCTCCTTCGTGTCCCGGTCCACTTTGCACTCGCGCGAAAAGCGGGCGCTATGGACATGTCCGCCGGTCACGACGGCTGCTGCAGCATCCATGGTCCTCGTTGATGGGTAGACGCCCATATGGCCGGCAACGCTCAGCTGACCATCTACTGTCCCGACGTGAAACCACAGCTTGTCGGCCCAACGAGGGTTGCGCCCCTGGACCTGGTCAATCGTCTGTGGAATCTGGTGAATTGTGAGGTCGTCAAGATCGGTGAGCATGCGTCCTCCTGCCGGATCTGCGGCGCGGATCGCCCCTTCGCGGCTGCTCGAACTATAGATTCTGCAGTAGGCGTGTCAACGGATTTGAGCCCAGGCGGGGAGCGTCGCGAGTTGCGGACCGGGCATTGCGGTTGACCCCTTTTCAATGGCGGTCCTAGGATTGGCGCCTCCGGCGCGTCTTTGCGTCGGCGCCCTCTTGCTCAGAACGCGGCAGCAGAATGGAGGCCTTTGTGAAGACTCTCGTGCTTGGTGGTTCAACCTTTGTTGGCAGGCGTACCGTGCTTGACCTTGCCAGGCGGAGTCATGACGTCGCCATTCTCAATCGTGGTGTTACCCAGGTAGATCTTCCCGATGGAATCGAGCGCATCGTCGCCGACCGGACCGACAACGACCAGATGAAGAAGGCACTTTCGAGGCGCTCGTTCGACGCCGTCTTCGACGTGTCAGGATTTGTCATGGTTGCCGGTGGGTCTGACATTCCGTTCTTGTTCGACCTTCTCGACGGAAATGTCGGCCACTATGTCTACTGCAGCTCCATCACGGCGTACGAGCCCTCGGGCATCTTCCCTTGGCCTGAGACCAACAAGCTGACGGACGCCCCGTCCAATACTTACGGCGGATTTAAGGCCTATGTGGAGCAGCTTCTTTTCGACCGAAACCGCGCGACCGGGTTTCCGGCTACAACGGTTCGGCCAGCCGCCATCTACGGACCCGATAACAACATCTACGACATGGAAGCGCCTCTGTTTATGCGACTTGCGCGGGGTCTGCCGATACTGGTCCCACACGAAGGACTCGTAACCTGCTCCTATGGCCATGTTGATGACCTCTGCCGGTTCATGGGGGACATAGCCGGGAAGGACGAAGCGAAGGGCGAGGCGTTCAACCTCAGCGACACGGCCGTCACCGTTAATCACTATGTCAACACTCTGGCGGAGATTGCGGGAAAGGAGCCGGACATCGTCTATGTACCGAAGGAAAAGCTGTCGACGTACACTCGTCCGGTCTTCGGACATCTCTTTGGCGTCGCTCATCACTGTGAGCTGAGCATGGCCAAGGCCCAAGAAATGTTCGGTCACGAGAACGAATATGACTTCCGCAAAGGCCATGAGCATACGTTCGAGTGGTTCATTGAAAAGGGCTGGGCAGAGATCGAGGAGACCCTCCGCGACCCGCTATGGCAGACCAGCTACGACTTCGAGCTCGAGGCGAAGGCGGCGGCGGAGATCAGGGGCAGTTAATCGCCAACAGCGGGCGCTCGAGGTGACAGGAGGCTGAAATGGCCGATGCTGCCCGCGACCGCGTCCTGATCCAGGAGATGACTTCGCACTACGCGAGGGCCGTTGATTACTGCGAAATCGACGGCATGGATGATCTTTTCACCGAGGACTGTCGTGTACTTGGAGTCGGGAATGCCGGGCCAATCGAAGGCCTGAGCGCCTGGAAAGCGTGGCTCAGGAACGCCCTCGAGCGATTCGGCGCGACGCAGCACTTCTTCGGTAACCACTTCATCATCGTTGAGGACGACGAGGCCTCGATGCGCAGCTCGCTCCAGGCGACTCACGTCATCAAAGCGGATCCAAAGGAAACTCTGGTACTGCTCGCGACTTACTATGACGAGCTCGTTCGAACTCCCGACGGCTGGCGCATTCGCGAACACCTCCTTGAGCCGCAGCATATCGAGACACGGAGAGCTGTTTAACGACTCCCAACAGCAAGTACGCCACGCAGGGACCGGAAGTGATTCCAACCCATCACGACGATGCCGACTACGACCGGCTCACGCCTGCGCTCTGTCACAGCGGGGCTATGGCCCGGAGCAGCGTTAAGTCGTTCGAGCCCTTGCCACCTAGGCGACTCTCTTGCTGGCTGCATACCTGAGCAGGACCGGCTTGCCATTCGCGAGATCTCCCGACTACATGCGACCTGGTGGGAGAACCCATGGCTCGGCGGGTTGCACTGGCTTTCCGACATGATGCCAGAGCTGAGCCCTTCAGTAGTAAGGCCTACCTGGATTGTTCAACGGCGAGGTTCGCGGAAAGGCGCGGCCGTCCATAGAGACTCGGCCGTGAGCTGTTTGTCCAGATGAGTCCGGATCCGCCGGCGAAGCTCGATGTAGTCGGCGCGTTCGGCCCACTTGGCGTGGCCCTCCTCCAGCGTCCGAATGACTGCGGCGAGCGCCGCTCGTAGCGGCTCGACCCGCGCCGAGAGTTCGACGGAATTCTGATAGTGGCCGGGTGGTGTAGCCTCGGCCTCGAGAGCTTCCGCGATAGCGGCGCTCACTTCTTGATTTGCCCCGGCTTCCGGCAGGAACTCGAGGCTCGAGCCGAGCAGCCCGACGAGATCCTCGATGTCTTCGGTGAGGAATCGCCCTTCGTGCTCAACCCGTGCCTCCACGTGTCGGAGTAGATTCCCGATCGTGTAAGCCAGGCTCTGGGCGAACGGCTCCTTCACCTCCGGCACGATGTACTCCTCGAAAGTCCAGCTGATTGAATGCATCACCTCGTCGACTCGCGGTCTCATTGCCTCACCTTCGAAGAATCCTGTGCGGCCATCACGGCGTTCAGAAGCTCCCTCTGTGCTCCCCAGATCACCTCGGTCGAAGTCCAGCACAGGCGAACGAGGAGATCCTCGCGGCGTGCCACTGCGCGAGCCGAGTGATGCAGATACATGACGCGCTCGAGCGCGCAGATAAGCCGGTAGAAGGCGATCCGCGGCTTCGAGATTTCGAATCCCGTCAGAGATGCGTAGTAGGCGAGAGCATCATCCATCGACCAGGCGCCCAAGGGCCTGCCATCCTGGGGGAGGAACGCTTGCATCTGCGCAAAGTCGTAAGCGGGGTCTCCTAGCGATGACAGCTCCCAGTCGCTCATGGCGACGATCTTTCCATTGCGGAAGACCTCTTCCCCCAATCCGTTGGTGCCTTTAATGAGGCAGACTGCAGGAGCATCTGTTGGGGCATTTCGCCGGAGCCAACCGATCGCTTCCTCCACGACGGGCAAAGGCTCGAACTGGATTTCGCGAAGCTGGGCGACGATTCGATCGATCGCCGCCCTCGCGGCGGCGGCCGGTGAGTCCGGGACTTCGAGCACTTCGCCGAAACCAGCTGCGTTCCAATCGACCAGGTGGACGAGGGCCATGTTCCGAAGATGCTCGCGAGATGTGGCCTCTCTGAGCGCATCAAACCGGGGATCCAGATCCATGAGCCCCGGGACTTCCCAGTCTCCCTCCACGTGGAGACGCACATAAAACTCCCGACCGCCGAGAAGGTGCTCGGGATGGTCCTCGTACCAGAGGGCCTCGGCCGCGGGCACGTCCGTCTTTCCGAGGCATCGGTAGATGTCATATTCGCGGCGAAGGGGGGCCGGGCAGACGCTGCCACCCTCGAGATCCCGGCGAATCGTGAGGACGATCGGGCCGGCTCTTTCGGGGCTTTCAGCTTCGAATGTGACGAACCAGGTCTCGCGCGAGACGCCCCGGGGAAACTTCACAACTGACGTGACTGCGCCCGCCAAATCCAGCTTTTTGGCCATGTAGGAGCTGATGCGATTGACATCGTCCAGCTGCAGTGCATCGCTGGACAGACCTCCTTCGGTCACAACTTTCCTCCTTGAATACGCGACTCATTTGAGCCGCGCCGCTGAACTTATCCGCGCTTCCGAGAGCAGCAACGGTACCATGCCAGACGTCAGGTTTGGTTCCTCGCCTCTGGCGGTCATGGTGCGGGAGTGGCAGGATTGTCCGGCCGCGGTCTAACGCGGCCCTAAGCGCGGGGGCGGAGCTAAGGTCAGACTGCCCGCCGGGAAACGAGAGGACTAATGGCGGATCTGCTCAAAGACAAGGTAGCGGTAGTCACCGGCGCAAGCCGGGGAATAGGGAAGGCCATCGCGCTCTGGTACGGACGTGAGGGGGCGACAGTAGTTTGCACCTCGCGAACCACCGATGAGAGCCCTTCTAGGCTGCCCGGAACCAACGATGCGACTGTGCGGGAAATCGAAGAGGCTGGTGGAAAAGGACTCGCGGTCCGTTGCGACGTTCGGTTGGAGGAAGACGTCGAGTCTCTGAAGGCTGCGACGATCGACGCCTACGGGCGTTGCGATATCCTCGTGAACAATGCCGGCATCTCCTTCCCGGGCGACACTATCGAGCTGCCTACTAAGCGGTGGGATCTGGTAATGGACGTGAACGTTCGCGGCCCCTACCTGACTTTCAAAGCTTTCGCGCCCGCGATGGCCGAACGTGGAGAGGGGATAATCATCAACGTGTCGTCCGGGGCCGCCAAGGCGCTCGGCAAGGGGCGTTTGAGCTACGCGGTCTCGAAGGCAGCGTTGGACAAGATGACTGTTGGTCTCGCCGCAGAGCTCGAGTCGTCCGGAGTCAGCGTAATTAGCCTCGGGCTTGAGCTGCCGGTATTGACCGAGGGGTTCGAATTGGTGAGCCCCGGGGCCGACACCACCGGGTGGGAGAGCCCCGATATCATGGGCGAGGCAGCTCTCTGGCTGGCCATGCGCGCAAGCGAGTACAGCGGCCAGGTCGTCACCATCGCCGGACTGCGCGAGGACTACAAGAAGTAGCAGCCAAGCGCCGCTCCGATCGCCGGCCAGAAGCCGCCCAACGAAGCCGGCTGGAAGGGGAGTAGTCCCAAGGTGCGGATCGAGGACGATAAAGGAATTTCCGAACTGCTCACTTCCAAAGAGAGCCTTCTCTGCGGCGGCTTTGGTTTCACCGAGGGACCGGTCTGGGTTCCCGGCGACGGCGCACTGCTCTTCAGCGACATTCCGGGTAACCGCATGTATCGCTGGCGGCCCGGCAACGCCGCTGCCGAGATCTACCGCGAACCCAGCGGCTGGTCGAACGGCCTGACTCTGGACGCCGTCGGCAACGTACTTGCCTGCGAGCATGGTGGCCGGCGGGTGTCCCGCGGCGCTTACAGCGACCCCGGCCACGCCGAGAGTCTCGCCGACACATGGAAGGGCGTTCCCTTGAACAGCCCCAATGACCTCATCGTGCACGCGACGGGAGCCATCTTCTTCACCGATCCCTCGTACGGTGCCGACAGCGGCAGGCGGCCGTCTTTCGGCGCCATCGGGCAAAAGCAGGACCTCAGCTTCCGGGGGATATACCGAGTCGACACGAATGGCGCGCGGCATCTCGTCGTCGAGGAGGGGTTCTCTCAGCCGAATGGACTGGCTTTCTCGCCAGACGAGTCGGTGCTCTACATCGGTGACTCGGGGGAACGTCTTATCTGGCGCTACGAGGTCGCTGCGGACCTTTCGCTGAGCGACCGCTCGCTCTTCGTCGACCAGAGCAAGGACCCAAGAGCGGGCATTCCCGACGGGATGAAGGTGGATACGGAAGGTAGGCTCTGGACGACCGGAGCCGGCGGAGTATCCGTCCACAAGCCAGACGGTCAGTATCTGGGAGTCTTCGAGCTCGAAACCCACGCTGCCAACATCACGTTCGGGGGGAGCTCCTTCTCAACGCTGTTTCTCTGTGCTGGACCCAATGTATTCAGTGTTGAGACCGCCGTTACCGGACTCGCGCCGGGATCCCGCTGAGTTCACCCGGCGATCGGGTCGGCATGCGCCAAATTAATCGGCATCTCCAGAAGGCGGGGGGCAGCAAGGTATGAGCCAGCAATCCAGCGAGCTTTTTGACGTTATTAGGTCAACGCGGGCAATGCGCAGGCTCAAACCCGATCCTGTTCCGGACGAGTTGCTCCGGAAGATTCTCGAGGCTGGGACAGCGGCCCCAAGCGGGGGCAATGCGCAGCTGTGGCGGTTTCTTGTGGTCACCGACCCCGAAGTGAAGCGGGGGGTCCAGCAGCACTACAAGAGGGCCTTTGACGAGGTCGTAGGGCCTAGGTACGCCTCCAGCCAGCCCCCGCCAGGAATGACCGCCGACCAGTATCACCGTCAATATCTCGCCGTTGAGTACCTTACGGATCACTTTCACGAGGCGCCGGTTTGGATCGTTGCCTGTCTGCTTGGCGCCACCGGGCGGGTCGGCAGCGGCCCAGCAGCTCGCACATCGGGCGCTTCGATCTACCCTGCGGTTCAGAACATGCTGCTTGCCGCTCGGGCGCTGGGGCTTGGAGCGACCCTCACGACCCGGCACTTGCTGTTTGCCGAGGAGGTAGATGCCATATTGGGGCTTCCCGCAGACGCCCAGTCTTACGCGATTCTGCCAATCGGCTACCCGCTCGGACGATTCGGTCCGGTACGCCGGGTGCCGTTGCTTGATGTGGTGTTTCGAGAGAGCTGGGGGGCTCCATTCTAGGAATTTCTGGGCCATTTCAATCGGAGAATCAGTCGCTGATCTGGTTCGCGTGGGCTCATGGAATGTGCAATCCTCAATGTCCGCTAACGCACTCGGAACCGGTCCCTGCTGGCGTCGGCGCTTTGCCCGCCGCAAAGAGGTTTAGATGCCCCCAATCGTCGAAGCTCGAGGTCTGGTCAAGGAATTTGGTGAATTTCGCGCTGTGGATGAACTCAACTTCGAAATAGCTGAGGGCGAATTCTTCGGCATGCTCGGACCGAATGGTGCTGGCAAGACTTCTACTATCCGGATGATCGGCTGCGTCCACCCGATCACAGCTGGCACTCTTCGCGTCGACGGCCTCGATGTTCGTGTCGATGACCGGAAGATCAAGCATCGTCTGGGCGTGGTACCCCAGGACGATAACCTAGACGAGGACCTGACCGTGCGACGGAATCTCGAGGTCTACGCGCGCTACTACGACATCTCCAAGGCTGACTCCCGTGAGCGCATCGACGAAGGGCTCGATCTGATGCAGCTTTCAGAACGAGCCGACGCCCAGATCCACGAGCTGTCCGGGGGAATGAAGCGCCGACTTGTGGTCGCTCGCGCGCTCGTGAACGAGCCTCGGATCCTGATCCTCGACGAGCCGACGACGGGTCTCGACCCGCAGGCGCGCCATCTCGTATGGCGAAAGTTGCGTCTCCTCCGCGAGCGCGGTGTCACCATCCTTCTGACCACGCACTACATGGACGAAGCGGAGCATCTCTGCGACCGACTCATCATCATGGACCACGGCAAGTCACTTGCCGTGGGAGCGCCGAGAGATCTGATAGAACGTCACGTGGGCGCGAGTGTGCTCGAAATGCACGTCACCCCCACGCAGCTCGAGGAAGCTCGGATGTACCTCATTCCGGCGCTGGGCGAGTCCGGCCGTCTCGAGCAGATCGAGGATGTGCTTTACGCCTTCGGCGCGACCGCCGAGCATGCGTCTGTGGTCGAGAAGATCGCCGGAGATCCTTACAGGGTCCTATTCCGACGGGCCAACCTCGAGGATGTCTTCCTGACACTCACCGGCAGGGTCCTGGTCGAATGACAGAAATCACTGACACCTCGATTTCCGCTCACGAGGAAGTGCCGCCGGTGGGGCGGCGCTGGGGGGTAATACCGTTCCTCGGCGTGGCTATCCCGGGTCGTCGGTCCTATCGCGTCTGGCAACGAAACCGAGACGTATTCTTCCAGCTGTGGAAGGCTGAGCTGCTGCCGCCCGTATTCGAGCCGGTCATGATGTTCTTGGCGTTGGGCCTTGGCCTCGGCACCTACGTCGAGCTCACCGGCGACGACGAATACATTCAGTTCCTCGGCCCTGGTGTCCTCGCGATGTTCGCCATGTTCGCTGCCGTTTTCGAGGCGCTCTGGGGCGCCTATTTTCGACTCGACCAGCACGGAACTTACGATGCCATCCTGGCGACGCCTGCGCGTCCTGAGGAAATAGTCGCAGGCGAAATTCTCTGGGCGGCGTCCCGAGGTGCCATCAACGCGACCCTCATCCTCCTGGTCATGATAGTGCTGACTCCTTTCTACGACCTGGTCGAATCGCCACTGGCTATCCTCGCGCTCCCGGTTGCCTTCTTGACGGGCGTTGTCTTCGGGTCCTTCGGTCAGGCTTACGTCAGCATCGCCCGTTCCGTCAGCCAGCTCACGTATTTCTTCAGCCTGTTCATCCTTCCGATGTTCTGGTTCAGCGGCGGCTTTTTTCCTCTCGACGGGCTCCCGACTTGGGCATCAACACTCGCTTGGTTTACGCCTCTCTATCACGGGGTGGAACTGAATCGGGGGTTCATTTCGGGGGACCTAGACAGCGGCCATTTGGGCCACTTTGCCTGGTTGGTGATCGTGACGCCCCCGGCGGTATGGCTTGCTCTTCGTACGATGAGAAGGCGAATCATCGCCTAGCGACTGGGGTACCGGGACCAGCAATTCTGCCTCGATGTGCCGCCGGGATTCGAAACCAGCACCGAGATATCTCTCGTGTACCTCGAGGATCACAAGATCCCGAGCGGGCCATACCTTTGATGGAGGAAGCCGCTTAGCCGGCGACTAGGCTCACGCCGGGTCGGCCCGGCCCCACTCTTCCCAGAAAGTGACCTCCTCCACCGGCTTCCGCTTTGTAGGACCGAACTTCGCGTCCGAGTAGCCGAGCGGAATCAGTGCCATCGGCTGGGCTTCCTCAGGAATCCCAAGCAACTCGCGCAGCTGTGGCTCAATGCCGGCATCGAAGCTGGTGAATACCGTACCGAGGCCGAAACCTCGGGCCGCGAGCTGAAGATTCTGGACCGCTCCGTAAATCGATCCGCCCGCCCGAAATCCGACCCGCGACACCCCCGCCTCCCCCTCGCTGTGCAGGCAGGGAATGACGAAAACCGGTGCCTGGTCCAGGTTGTTCACAAGGTTGAGTGCGCCGGTGTACATGAGGCGAGTGCTTCGGTCGGGAGACTTTGCCCCCTCCTCGAAGAACGAGGCTGCTCGGGAGCTGGAGCTCTCGCGCAAAAGACGCGCGATCTCCGCTCGCTTCGACGTGTCACGCACCAGGAGCCACTTCCACGGCTGGCGATTTGAGCCGCTCGGAGCCTTGGTAGCAGCCTCGACCACCTTTTTGAGTATGTCGTCAGGCACCGGGTCCGTTTTCCAGCGGCGAATCGCTCGCTGAGAGTAGATCGCCTCGAATAGGTCGTTGGTTTCGTTGCTAGTATCGATCATGCATTACGCCTTGGTTCAAATGGTCCAACGATACTAACCGGTCGGCACCTTCCAGTTCGGGCCCGGGCAGGTTCGGCCCTGGAGCGGCGGATAGGAGCAGGTCACCAGCGACGGTGAAATACCGGCGCTGCCGGACGTTCACTCGCGTCGCCGGTGGCCGACCAGGAGGTCACTTGTGCCATCGAATTCTTCGTGGGCTTTCCGCCAATGCGCGAACGTTTCGATGATATGAGGGGGATCGCCGTGGATCTCCGTGAAGCATCCGTTTACCGACCTGGTGTCGAAGTATGCTGCATCAACTCGGTCTGCGTGCAGCTGGCAGGCAACTTCAAACCCCATGTCCAGTAGTCTCCGGCGCTCGGCCTCGAAGTCGTGCACTAACGTTGCAATGTGGTGGAAGCCCTCCTCGCCGGCGGCGTACATGTCGCGGTAAATCGATGGCTTGTCGTCGTGTTGCACGATGAACTGGATCATCAGGTCGCCAAGGTAACCAAACGCGTATGAAACGTCGGCTTCGGTGGATGTGCCCCGGTAGGTGAAATTGTCAGTCTTGTGATGTGGCGCAACGAAGAACGGCCCGGCGCCAAAAAGCTCGTACCAGTTCTTGGCTGACTCCTCGAGGTCGTTCACGTAATAGGCATGCTGAAACAGAGGGTGTTTGGGTAGCGACATTTAGTTTGGTCCCTTCGCCCGACACTTTAACGGTCGCGGCGGGCCTGTGCTGCCTGCTCTCGCTGCTTCAAGAGCCCACGCTACGATTCCGTCATGCCTCCACCCGGGACAGGGGTGTCGGCACAAGACGAGTGAACCCTCAGTCGCGGCTGCCCGTCCCCAAGCCAGCGCGGCGAGCCCCACGACCCGAGTAGCAGTCGTGGCTGGGGTCTGATTCGACCCGAGTCGCCGTTGCGAAGGTTCTCCCCGACGGCCCCATGGGCATCCTGGAGGGGGAGCGCATTACCCTTCAGCTCTGAAGTGCACTGGGCGCTGATGACATGCTCACCGGATGCCGCCGCAGATGAGCTCAATTCTTGACTCCGCCACCGTCCTCCATTGAAGGCGCGCTTCTAGCTGTAATTGGGGCTCGCAACCATGACGAACGCGATCACGCAGGGTTCGGCTGAGCGATTTCTCCAGGCGTGGCGGGTTCCGCGTTGCACCACGACGTCGCCTGGCCCGAGCGTTCGTTCGCTGTCATCGAGCTGAAGTACGATCTCTCCTGAGAGGACGACCCCATAGTCGATTGTCTTTGTGGTGTGCATTCCGGGATTGTCCGCCTCCATCGCATCTCCAGTATTGAAGCGGGCCGCATTGGCGACGATGGTTTCGGCTGAAACAGGCGTCGGCGAACTGTCCGGCTGGAACGTCACTAGGCGGAGCATTGACCCGCCTGTGGGTGGCTCAAGGTTAAATGTTGCATCGAGCGCTGGGTCCCAGGCTGCGACCCGGTCGCGGCGGGACGGGTCGTCCACCCATATTTCGTGCAGCTGAATCGATGCCAGGTCGAGGTCTCCCGGCGTCGACCCGTCGTAGATGAAGATTGAGTGGCCGCTGTCGTCCCGGCCTGTGATCACTCGTCGAGTCGGCATTGCCTCTCCAGGAGCGCAGTTGGGCGCTGGCCGCCAGTCTAGCGGGCAAGCGACTACTGCCACACCGTGTCATGCGGACGAAAGTCCAAGGCGAGTCCATGCCCCAGGGTCACGTTGACACTGTGCAAACGTTCGCCTCAGACTCGGGCCATCTTTCTCTGGGCGGGGAGTCGGAGTGGACGTTGACAGAGCGGAGACTGATCACCTTCTGACGACCACACGGTCGGTGCGGAAACGACTCAATTTCGACCGGCCCGTGCCACCAGAAGTGATAGGTGAGTGCCTGGAGATAGCAATTCAGGCCCCCACGGGCTCGAATAGTCAGGGCTGGCATTTCATCGTTGTCACGGATCCCGAGAAGAAGAAGGCGCTGGCCGACCTGTACCGCCGTGGGTTCAACCGGTATGCCAACGTGGCAGAGGTCCCTCGCTTCGCGCCTGACGACCCACGGACCCCGCAAATGCGCGAAGTACTCAGATCGGCGGCATATCTAAACAAGCATCTGCACGAGGTGCCGGCGTTCATCGTTGCCTGCGTCGACGGCCGCTGGGACGACCTGACGGTGTTCCACCAGGCAGGCGCGTACGGGTCAATCTTTCCCGCAGTCTGGTCTTTGATGCTTGCGCTGAGGTCGCGGGGGGTCGGCTCGTCGCTCACCACGCTGCACCTCATGTACGAGCAGGAAGCGGCCGAGATTCTCGGCGTGCCGGACGAAATAACACAGGTGGCTCTGCTGCCCATCGGCTACTACACAGGGGACACTTTCAAGGCCGCGGGTCGGATCCCGGCGACCGAACGAACCCACTGGGAAGGATGGGGGCAGACCCGTTAGGGTCTGCCCGCGACTCATGGAGTGGTGAATGTCGCTACGCTGGATGATTTTGAGGCCACCGTTCCATCGAGCATTGTTGAGCCCGCGGAGGCGACAGTGGGATGGGCCGTCGGGCAGGCGGCGAAGGCCGATCGAGAGTAGTGCCCCGATTTCCTGCTCTTGGCCTCGATCCCGAACACGGTCAGGCCGAAACGGGACATGCGGACCTCTACAGTCCCTGGAGCGGTCGAGAGAAGCCCTCTTAGGATCTTCGCCGAGTCTGCGAGATTCCTTGCTTGCTCACCCAGTTGTGTCGACGCGTAGGATGCGGGTGTCGGCGAAGCCGGCAACTACAGATGATCTCGAGGGGGAGGAAACATGGCACGCGGACTTCTGGTAGCGCTTGTGAACGTCAAAGAGGGTCAGCAAGAGGCTTTCGACAAATGGTACATACAGGAGCATCTCGACCACACGGCCCAGGCGCCCCGGTTCTTGAGCGGGAACGTGTACAGGTTCGTCGACACATACGGCGAGTACCCAACGAAACCGCCACAGTACCTGGCGTTTTACGAGCTCGATACCGATGACCATGAGGCAGCTCTCGAAGCTCTGCACGAGTACAACAGCAAAGCAGGCGGCCACGGCGTTCCGGAGGGAGGGGTCCCGGCCGAGTTCACTGCCGCCGGCTGGTATGTGTTTGAGCGGTCGGTACATACCAAGGGCTAGGCGGGGATTGCGCTTCGGCCGCGGTTAGCGGCCGAAGTTGTCGAACACGTATCGCTCTAGTTCTTCCCGGTGATCCGGGTGGGCGATGGCGGCTAGGGCCTTTGCGCGCCGCTCAAGGGTCTTTCCGCGGAGTTCTGCGGCGCCCCATTCTGTGACGACGTGATCCACGCAGTAGCGCGGCGTCGTCAGCGTGGTCCCCCGTTCGAGTTCCGGCACAACTTTTGACACCGACCCATCGCGGTTTGTCGCCGTCAGTGCCACGATTGACTTTGAGCCTTCGAGGCCGTTGGTCGACGATGCGAAGGCGAAATCGGCCTGTCCCCCGACTCCGGAGTACTCTCTTCCCCGAAGGAACTCAGCATTCACTTGGCCGCTGAGGTCGATCTCAATTGCCGAGTTCAGGCAGGTCAGACGCTGAACTTGGGCGAGGGTGCGCATCCCATGGGTGACGCGCGCCGACGAAACGAGAACCTCTTCGTTCCGCTGGACCCATTCCAAGAGTGTTTCGGTTCCCAGTATGAGGCCGACAATGCTCTTTCCGACGAACGCTCCCTTGTTCCTGTTCGTAATTGCGCCCTTCTCCGCCAGCCCGACTATTCCGTCGCTGATCATTCCGGAGTGAATGCCGAGGTCCGTGTGATCGCCGAGCATTCCGAGGATCGCCTCGATGGTGCCCCCGATGCCGAACTGAAGGGTGGCCCCATCCGGGACCAGAGCGGCCACGTTCCTGGCGACCGTAAGCTCGGCTTTGGAGGCTTTGTTGGCTGGCATCATTGGGGGCGGGGCCTCGACTTCAAGAGCAATGTCGATGTCAACGGTCTCGATGCCATCCGAAAATGTGAATGGCTGCGAGCTGCTAATCTCGGCGATGACTAGGGGTGTCGTCTTGGCGACATCGAGCGCAATTGAGCCGGCCACTCCCACGGACGCTCTCCCCGATGCATCGGGGAGAGCGAACTGAGCAATAAGAACGTCAGGCTCCAGCACTCCGCCGGGGCCGAACACAATCGGAAACTCTCCGTAGCGGAGGGGGAGGAATTGCGCTCGCCGCTGACTCACGAGAGGCCTCGTCCCAGCGAACATCTGCCAGATTGAGATAGCAATACTCGGGTTGTCGATGATGCTCTGGGGTAGCTTGTCGACCGAGCAAAGCAGCTCGATCCCCTGCTCGAATTCCCGGTTTCCAAGTGCCTCAAGGAGGCGTTCGGGCGAGAAGCTGAGCCCTGGCGGCACAACTATCCGCGCACCGTCGGGGACAGTGGCAACGGCTTCGTCTGCGGTCTGGACAGTTCTCAATTGCTCCCCCGCGCCCTGCCGTCGGCTCGTTGATCTTCCCCGCGCCGGAAGCCTCCCGGGCTCCTCCGGAGTTGGCCGATCGCCCGGAAGCTTAGCACTGGTAGAGCGGGGAATCCGCTCGATGCTGTGTCCGGTGGGTGGCGCTGCGGCTCCGTTCTCCTACCGGTCCTCTCGCCCTACACTTCCCTTTCGATGAGTATCGAGAATACGCGGCCGGCACTTCCTCCGGCCAGGTGGCTATTCACTGGGAGCATGGTGCTCGCAACCACCGTGGCGCTGGTCTCGGGTGTCCCGCTTGGCTTTTTCGCGGCGACAAGCACCGGCCTCGAGGACCGCTGGCCGGAGGTAGTGCAGGCTCATGGTCGACTGCAGCTGGGGGCTTGGGCCTCGGTGTTCGTCGTAGCGCTCGCGTTCGAATTCTTACCCCGACTCAACGAGCGGCCATGGCTGCCAGCCGGTCCGAGGGCCGCGACGATCGGCCTGCTCCTTGCCGGAGCAGTGCTGCAGGCTTGGGCGCTCGCAACCAGGGGTGATTGGCTCATGGCTCCCGCCGTCGCTATCTCCTTCGCCGGGGCCTTGGCATTCCTCGCGCTCGTTCTGCATCTACGAGAGCGAAAGCCGCTAGTCGAGAATCCCCAGGCTTTGTTCTTTCCGGCAGCGGCTGCCTGGCTGGCGGTCGCTGCCGCGCTCTCACTGGTGTCTGAATTTAGGTCCGATTCGCGGGTCGTCCCCCTGGAAGACTCGCGTCTTGTGGTTGAGGTCCTCACGCGAGGTTTTCTATTGAACGCAGTTATCGCTGTGGCTCTTCGCGCATTTCCGGAGCACTTCGGGCTGCCAGTAGTTCCGAAACCAGTCCAGCTGCTCGCGTTGGTGGGCATATCGGGGACCCTGGCTGTCTGGTTAGTGGGCTCGGGCGCGGTTGGGCTCCCGGATTCTGAGGCGGCGCGGCGGATTTCTGACTGCGCACTTCCCCTGATTCTCCTGGCTACCACGATTTCAATGGGAATTCTCACGCGGCTCCCTCCTCTGAGGGGATCGGAGCCAGCCCGGATTTTGATACCCCTCGCCTGGGTCGGCCTCGTGGTCTACGCGGGAGCACTCGTGATCACGGCCATCCTCGCTGACTCCGCGGAGCTTACGCTCTATGAGCAGGGGGCTGTGCGCCACGTCTTTCTCCTCGGCTTCATCGCTCCCTTAATCTTGGCGATGGGCCACCTCGTTCTCGCCCACTTCGGTCCAGGAGCTGTGCCATGGCCCGCGCTCCTTAATCTGTCCGTTCTCCTGGCGGTGATTTCCTGGCCGTTGCGTACCGCCCCCATGCTTTGGGAGGACGTCCCGGGCACTGTGGAACAAACGCTCATGGGGGTCTCAGGGGTGCTGCTCTCTCTCTCTCTCTCTCTCTCTCTGGCCGTGTATGTCCGCTCCACTTCGAATTTGGCGGCCGAGTCAGCTCCCTGATGCGTTCCGGGCCCGGGAAGGGGCAATCTTTCCGGGCTGCGCTATGATCCTCCGATGATTGAGTTTCTTTCGGGGCTTTAGTCCAACAACCGGGCGCACAAGGGCGCCACATATTCCGGAGCGGAGGTCACCATGCGCGTTGGTGTAGTTTTCCCCCAGACCGAAATAGGGGCCGATCCTTCGGCTATCCGCGATTACACGCTGGCTGCGGAGGCCGCCGGCTACAACCATATCCTCGCCTACGACCATGTTTTGGGAGCCGACCCCGACAGGCCGGGTGGATTCCGTGGCCCTTATACCTCTGAGACGATGTTCCACGAGCCCTTCGTGCTCTTCGGATACATGGCCGCCATCACCCGAAGCGTTGAGTTGGTCACGGGCGTCATTATTCTCCCTCAGCGGCAGACTGCCCTCGTCGCAAAACAGACGGCTCAGATCGACGTCCTCAGCGAGGGGAGATTCAGGCTTGGCATCGGCGTCGGCTGGAACCCGGTCGAATATGAGGCGTTGGGCGAGAACTTCCACGACCGTGGCCGCAGGGTCGAGGAGCAGGTGGAAGTCCTTCGTGCGCTCTGGGGTGAGCCTTCGATTTCATACGACGGTCAGTACACCAAGATCGTGAAAGCGGGTATCAACCCACTTCCGCCCGGGCGATCCATTCCCGTCTGGATGGGCGGGATGTCAGACTCAGTCCTTGACCGAATCGGCCGCATCGCGGATGGCTGGTTCCCGCAATACCGGGACCCTGAACAGCTTGCCGAAGGCTTGGCCCGCATACACGTTGCCGCTGATCGAGCTGACCGTGACCGAGGGGAAATCGGTGTCGAGGCGCGAGTTTCAACGGGGAAGGGAAATCCCGCCGGTGCTGTCGCCCTGGCTGGCCGCTGGCAGGAAGTCGGTGCAACCCACCTGTCGGTTAACACGATGGGGCAGGAACTGCCAACGCCAGCGGATCACATCCGAGCGATCGAAAGATTCGCCTCTGAGTACGGTCTCAGCTAAAGCTGACGACCACCACGCCGATCATTCGAATTCATCTTCATCGCTACTGCATTCGAGGTCGACGTCAATGCCGGCGTCCTCCGCCACGCCCTGAAGCTCCCAGCAGGCGTCATCGAAACGGGCCTCGATCACGCTGAATTCGGACGGTTTCGTCCCCGCTTCAATCATCACGTCAATCACCTCCTCGAGAGTGTCCGCGTCTTCCATCGCTTCGATGATCTTGTCGAGTTCGTCGAACATCGCTTGACCTGCGCTCACGAATTCGTTGTGCCTGTGCGCTGCCTCTGAAGGTGCGTTGAGGTCGGCCACCTCGGCAATCTTCTTATCCGAGATCTCGGCGGCCTCTTTGAAGGCGTCACGGAACCCGTCCAGATCGTCCTCGTCCAAGAAGAGATCGAGACTACCGAGCGAGTCTATTTCGGCTGTTCGCTCGTCACTGATCTTCTGGAATCGGTCGAAATATTCTTCGAGCGTCAGTTCGTCGTCGCCTTCGCATCCGACAACAATTGCAGCCAACCCAAGTGACAAAACGATCGCGAGAACAAGAAACGACTTACCCAGCATCACGCACCTCCTGCATCGCGGCCGACCGAGCGATGGTATCAAGAGATGGCAGTAAACTTATCTCGGCGGAGGCTCTAGCCCACTGGGGGACCCCGTTGCAAACACCAGCGGTCCGGCTAGGATCGGATGAGTTCCCTAACCGGACCGGCTTCTTGGTGCAGCAGGTCGCAGAAAAGCGCCGAGTTGTTGAGAGAGTCCCGAATGTGAGGTCTGACAGTGTCATCCGAATTCGTCCGTTACGAAGTCGATACGGGTACCGGTGTCGCAACAATCACGCTCGCTTACCCGGAGAGATTGAATGCGCTCACACGGGGAATCACTTCCGGGATTAATTCGTCACTCGACTCCGCGCAGACCGCCTCCGATGTTCGGGCCATCATCATCACCGGTGAGGGTCGGGGGTTTTGCGCTGGCCTAGATATGCGCCGTGGACCGACGACGATCGGGGTTGGTAGTGCAAACCCAGCGCCGGCCGGAGCGATGGCGGTTCGTCTGCAGCAGTGTGAGAAGCCGACCATTGCGGCCATCAATGGGATAGCGGTTGGCGCCGGGTTGGACATCGCGCTGGCGTGCGACTTTCGGGTGGCAGCCGAAACAGCGCGAATGGGCGACTGGCACGTCAACCGCGGCATCGTGCCGAGTGCAGGCCTCTGGTACCTTCCGAAGATCGTCGGCCTCGCCCGGGCCTACGACATGGTTGCTTTCGGCACGACTTACGAAGGCCGCCAAGCCGAGGAGATCGGGCTTGTTCATCGGGTTGTTCCGGCAGACAGGTTAATGACCGAGGCGAGAGACTATGCCGAAAGGCTTGCACGCGGGCCGCAATCAACCCTGCGGCATATCAAAAGGCTGTTCTGGCAGGGACTCAACGATCCTCTTGCCCGTTCGATGGAGGGCGTCGCGCTGGCCCGGGCAGCCGCGTCCGTCTCACGGGAAACCGAGGAGGGTGCCCGCGCGTTCGCAGAAAGACGCGAGCCAGATTGGCTGGTTGCGAGCAGCACCGAGCCTGAATCCTAGGCGGCCCCTCGCACCCGGCATGAGTTCGAACGGCTAGTGGAGAATTGGCCGGCCGCCGATGGGGGTCTCGAAGCTGAGGGTCTTCGGCGACGGTGCCGCATAAGACTCGGCCACCCGGCGGACCTGAAACGCCCCCTTGTCGACCTGTCCGCGACGGAGACTGGTTGGTGGTGACGGTCATTTGTCATGGTGGCGAGTCGCCAGGCTCGAGTTTCGGAAGGGGGGATCCTCGCCGTTCGTCTGAGGGAGACATCTCGAGCCGGGTAGATTGAGTTGTCTCAGGGGGAGCGGAACGCTTCATTCCGCATTCGCTCTCACTACTTTCTGCGGCAGTGACACGCGCGCCACCTTCCCCTCCCCGTGATAGTCGTTTTGCTCTAGCCGTCCTCCGAATTTGGCATATCGTTTGCGGGAGCTTGCCGGGGACCGCGGCCCTACACCGTTGTTCGAGACGGCTCGACCGAACGACTAGAATGGAGCCGTGGTCTTCAGCGTCACCTTTCCAACTAGGCACACCGATACGTTTGCTGCTACCGGATACGTGCATGCCGGGGTGCTCCTTTCGCTGACGGAGCTCGCATACGCCGAATTCGAGAAGCACGTGGAAATAGCTAAGCCCGACCATGTGGTAGCCGTTCAGACCGAGACCCACGCCACTTACCACTCACCGCTTTCCTGGGAGGAGGGAGCAGTCGTTGACGTGCAGACTACCGACCTCGAGGAGCGAAGCTTCACGCAAGAGTTCGCAATCAGGTCCGAGGCTTCAGATCGGCGGATCGCCACCTTCGTTCACCACTGGGTGTGGATGGATACTAGGGAGGGGCGCTCGGTTGAGCTTCCTGACGATGTGAGGGCAAAATTCCGCTAATCCTGGCCGTCGCGCCGCGAAAGCTTGACGCGTTTGGTACAACTCAGATTGAGAGCAGTCAGAGTCCCAACACGTGGAGGTGCGCAATGGCAGAGGAGCGAATTGGAGTGGTTAGCACTTACTTCGCAAAGATAGGGGTGGTGGGGATCGACCTAGAAGCCACTCTGAGCGTCGGTGACACCATTCAGGTCAAAGGTCATACGACCGACTTCGAGCAGAAGATCGAATCGCTCCAGATCGAGCGCAACGGCGTTGAAGAGGCAGGAGCAGGCGCTTCAGTGGGTACCAAAGTGGCCGAGCGCTGCCGCTCGGGCGACGTCGTGTACCGGGTGACCTAGTAGGTCTGGGCGAACTCCACGCCGGCCTTTAGGGCACTTCGCCCGTCGAACAAGCTCTAAGCGCGGCTGGCCGTACTTCCTCCAATGTCGATCTTTCGACGCTCAGCGATGCTTCTCTAGGCTGCGTCGATGAACCTCATGTACCTGACTCCGTCAGCGAAGTTGATCAGTTGAAAAGGCGCCCCCTGGCGGATCGGACCTACGAAGTCGGCCTCTACCATCCAACCCCGGTCGGTTCCCAGATCGGGTTCGGTCGACTCGAATGGGGCGCAGCGGGATGCGAACGAGGCCCGGTCGCCCCGGGGCCATCCAGGGTGATGTCGGTACTGTGAACGTTGATGCTGTTGTCCGCTGCGCCCCCATCCCCATTGTTTACGGGTACGTGAACTTTGGCCCGCCGGCCAGCATCCCGGTGGCCGTGACGGTGTTCGGCACATCCTCCGTGCGGCTGCCACCTCGCGCGGGGCCGGGGCGTGTGCCGACGAAGATTGTGCTGGCGGCTATTGCGGAGCTAGTAACGCCAAGCTGGTGTTGGATCACCTCGACCCAGATTCCGAGCGATGAGACATTGAGACCCGAATAACTCATCTGCTGCGGCCATTGAATCAGCACATAAACGGCCTCGCGAGAGGTGTTTGGCGATCATGGCACGCCAGCAGCGAGCTTTACGTTCGCGTGCGGCGAGGTCGAGAATCAACTTATGACTAAGATCACCGACCTGTTGGCTTCCGGTCCCACGCTGTCGTTTGAGTTCTCGGCGCCTCGGGATGATGAGGGACAGTCGCGTCTCAATCACACTCTGCGACGCCTCGCCTCGCTTGGGCCCTCGTTCATGTCGGTGACTTACGGAGCAGGCGGGTCGACACGCGGCCCAACCGAGCAGGTGGTGCTACACATTCAGGATGACCTTGGGGTGACGGCAATGCCCCACCTGACCTGCGTCTCACACACCCAGGGTGAGGTGGTCACGCTGCTCAACCGTTATCAGGACGAGGGCATCGACAACCTGCTTGCACTCCGCGGGGACCTGCCTGCCGACGCCGATGAACTCCCCAACGGGCACTTCGAACTTGCGACTGATCTTGTACGTGTCGCCCGTGCCCATGGCGATTTTGCAATCGGTGTGGCCGCGCACCCGGAGATGCACCCGCTGGCGGAGTCGAAGGAAGCCGACATGGAGCACCAGGCGGAGAAGATCTCAGTTGCGGACTTCGCCATTACCCAGTTCTTCTTCAAGGCCGCACACTACGAGCGCTTCCGGGAAGAGCTCGCCGGCCGCGGGATCTTGGTCCCACTTATTCCAGGGATCATGCCACCCACGAATCCGGAGGTTATCTCACGGATGTCGGCGATGAACAGGACCGAGGTGCCCCGCGAGATACACGAGCAGCTGGTGGTCGCCGGTGACGATCTCGATGCACGCAGGGAAATCGGTGTCCAGACGGCCACCCGGCTCGGCGAGGAGCTGCTGGCGAGCGGGGCGCCGGGCCTTCACATCTATACGTTGAATTTCTCGCAGGTTGCTACCGAAGTGGTAAAGCGACTGAGGCTGGGCAAGACGGTCTGATCCACGGACCGGCTTTATCATTTGCTCACCGTACCTTTCGCTGCGTTCGAGAAGTTTCTGTGTGGCTGTTATGGTCTGGGATCTAATTCCGTGTGCCGGTTCCGGTTCGGACGCGGATACCTTCCCTGGAATTCAAACGACCGCGGAAACGGAGATATTATGAGTACGATTCCGTCCTCCCACCTCCAGCTACGTTCGACCGTTAAGCCAGACGCTACACTCGACCTCCGACTCGAGGCGGTTGAGACACCAATGCCTGAGCCAGATGGGGTGATCGTGCGGGTCGAGGCTTCTCCGATTAACCCGTCTGATCTCGGCATGTTGCTCGGCGGTGCAGATATTGCGACCGCTAGCGCGACCGGATCCGGCGAGGAGACAGCAGTCACGGCCACGATCCCCCCAGCAATGATGACCGCAATGGCCGCGAGGGTCGGGCAGTCGATGCCAGCCGGAAACGAAGGTGCCGGCGTCGTTGTTGCCGCCGGTGACGCGCCGGAGGCGCAGGCTCTCATGGGGAAGACCGTGGCCATTCTTGGCGGTGCCATGTACTCGCAGTACCGGGGCATCAGGGCGAATCAGTGCCTCCTCCTGCCGGACGGAACCACGCCTGCCGAGGGGGCTGCATGCTTCGTCAATCCGCTCACGGTTCTCGGAATGCTCGGGACGATGAGGCACGAGGGACACACCGCTCTCGTCCACACGGCGGCCGCGTCGAACCTTGGGCAGATGCTGCAGAAGGCTTGCCTCCAGGACGGCGTCAAGCTCGTGAACATTGTTCGTAAGCCGGAGCAGGTGGAGCTACTGAGGTCGCTCGGGGCCGAGTACGTCTGTAACTCGAGTGAAGAGTCGTTCAGGGCTGACCTCGTGGAAGCGCTGGCAGCGACCGGTGCCACGCTTGGCTTCGATGCGACCGGGGGCGGCTCCCTCGCGAGCGAGATCCTGGGTGCAATGGAGCAGGCTGCGTTGCGGACCTCCTCGGGGGCCGGGCGATACGGTTCCACCGTTCACAAGCAGGTCTACATCTACGGCGGTCTCGACCGGACTCCGACGAAGCTCATTCGCAACTTCGGGATGGCTTGGGGCATCGGTGGATGGTTGCTCGGGCCGTTCCTCGAAAGGGTTGGCCGGGAGGAGGCACAAAGCCTGAGAGAACGGGTGGCCCACGAGATCACGACGACGTTCGCGAGCAGCTACGCCGAGCACGTGTCGCTGGTGGAGATGCTACAGCCGGCGGAGATGGCCATTTACGGACGGATGGCCACGGGAGAGAAATACCTGGTCACGCCGAACGCGGGTCTCTGAGTCACGGTCCGGGAATGGAAGGTCGCCTGACCGGCGAGGAATAACAGTTCCGCAGGTAGCTCCGGGGAAGGCTCGGTCGGTTCTGTGTCCCCCGAACGGCGTAGGCGAGGGAGGTCGCAGATACTGCTGCCAGCGCGGCCCCGAGCCACGAACCTCACCAACCAACTCCATCGTCGCCACGCCCGACTCCCCACTGTTCACTCCCGATAGGGCTGCTGCCAAGCCCCGGAAAAGATGGCACTACAGCGCACAATCCCTCAAGCGCTGGGAATGCGAGCTGATGGTGAATAGCCCCCCGCCGTCCTGGGACTTATTTCCCCGCGCCAAACCCTTGCGGCACGTCCGCCGCTGTGATCTTCACGCAGGCATCGAAGGGGTTCCCGGCGAGATAGATATCCTCGCCCTGTAGCAGGCAGTCGTCGTCGATTGGCCAGACGGTGATCAGCTGCGTGCTCGTGAGGTAAAGCCCCTCGGGATCTATGGGCTCTCCGTTGATCTCTGTCATATCCATGGCGGCCATGTCGCCGCCCCGGTAGACGGTGTTGAGCTGGCCCTCGGTGACGACATTCTCATCGTCGACGATGACCTTCTCGACGACGACTTCGAACTGGTTCGAGCCGCCGGTGATCATTGCCTCATAAAACGCTCGCAGCCCCGCAGCTCCGTTGATGGTCATCGGATTGTTGCCATAGATGTGGTGCGTCGGGTGGGCGCAGAGCGTCCCCATGAGTTCGTCAAGGCGGCCGCTTATTTCGTGGTCCAGATGGTCCCGGACGACTGTCAGCATTGCCTTGTGACGAGAGTTGGTCTCTTCGCGGGCCCGCTCTTCGACGGCTATCCAGGAGCGCTGGGGATCGAATTTGGTCATATTGCCCCGCTCGTTCTTGAGATTCGTCCGGAATGGTAGCGTTGTCTGTGCTCTCGCGCAGAGGGTGGGACGAACTCGAGCACGGCCTGTGTGCCCCGATTACTTACCGGCAAAGGAACCGCGTCAGGCGCCATGATGAAGTCCAGTGTGAGCGGGTTGAGTGCACGAAGGCCACCGTCGGCGACCGCCGCTCAGCTGGGCCGGGAGCCGATGCTCCTTCACTCCCAGCCCGACGACGGCAAGAGTGTTGCCAGCCATCTCATGCCGCTGTCCCCCCCCCCCCCCCCCCCCCGGGGCTACACCACGACACCCCCCCCCCCCTCCCCCGCCAAAGGGGTTGCCCCGCTATCCTGCCGCCGTCCCCCCCCCCCCCCACTTCCTGGAGTCTAAACGGAGACCAAGTTCCATGTTCTCACGAGCGGTCAGCGTCGAGATCAAGTTGAAGTCCTGGAAGATGATTCCAACGTTGCGGCCCCGCCCTTGCCGCATTGCCCCTGAGACTGCGAGCCTCGACGAGGATTGGGGCCCGGTACCGGGCGATGGCTGCGGGCTGAGTTTGCGGTCGTTTGAGAGTGGTAATGTCTTTCATGCCCTCATCGGCGCAGCACCATTTCAGCACCCAATGGTGCTCAGTGGAGACCAAACTCTCTCTCGGCAGGGTGGCTGACTCTCCCCTGTTCTGAACTTATGCTTTCCGTATTCCCCCGGGGCGCTGCCCGCGAGCGCTACGCTCTGACGCGAAGGATCTCGAATGCAGTTGAAGTACGGATGCAATCCCCACCAGTCGTTCGCGAACGTCGAGCCCATCGATGGCGAGAACGTGCCCGTCGAACTCCTCAATGGGAACCCGTCGTTCATCAATCTGCTTGATGCCCTGAACGCCTGGCAGCTGGCATCGGAGGCGCGAGCCGCCATCGGGCTGCCGGCGGCAGCGAGCTTCAAGCATGTCTCTCCCGCTGGCGCGGCCGTCGCCACCCCGCTAAGCGAAGATCTCGCTCGAGCCTATGAGGTGACCGGCCGAGAATTGACGCCGGTGGCGACGGCCTACGTCCGGGCAAGGGGGGCTGATCCCAAGAGCTCTTACGGAGATTTCGTTGCGGTGTCTGAGCCAGTTGACACGGACACCGCTGCCTTCCTCGCGGGCGTAGTGTCAGACGGTATCGTTGCCCCAGGATACGACGATCAAGCCCTTGAGCGACTCTGTGCGAAGAAAGGCGGCAGCTTCATCGTCATACGGGCGAATGCCGAGTTCGAACCCCCACAACGAGAGCGGAGAGAGCTCTTCGGGATGAGCCTGACCCAGGATCGTAACAACGAATCGGCCCGCTCATCCCATCTTGAAGACGTTGTGTGCGGGGAGCTTACGGAGGATGCGCGGCGCGACCTGTTGCTCGGATTGGTTGCCCTCAAGTACACCCAATCCAACTCAGTTGGCTACTCCCTCGGCGGGCAGATGGTCGGGATCGGAGCTGGACAGCAGTCCCGAGTGGACTGCACTAAGCTCGCTGGCGCAAAGGCGGACGTATGGTTCCTGGGCCAGCACCCGAAGGTGCTCGGACTGCAGTTTCGTAAGGGCATCAAGCGCCAGGAACGCATCAACTGGAGAGTGCGATTCATTGAGGGCGACCTTACGCCGTCGGAGCAGCAGGAACTCGAAGGGGCTTTGGACTCCCAGTTGATGCTGCTCACCCCGGACGAGAGGAGCAAGTGGCTCTCCCGCCTCGATGGAGTGTCGCTGGTTTCGGATGGATTCTTCCCGTTCCGGGACAACATCGATCACGCGGCGAAACATGGTGTTCGCTACATCGCCCAGCCCGGTGGTTCAATTCGTGATGATGAGATCGGGGTCGCCTGCCGGGAGCATGGGATCGCGATGGCTCACACCGGATTGAGGCTCTTTCACCACTAGGACTCGATCGCTTCAGGCCGGTCAAACGTTGACCGGTGAACGGGCGCTCCGGAAATCAGCCCGGCTTCCTCCAGGAGTGGTCCAACCTCGTTCTCGAAATGAACCATTCGCCGGCGATCTTCGTGTAGGTCTCGTCATAGACCCCAGTGACGCTGACAGGCTGGGTCGCTTCGAGGCCAACCTGCAGGTGGAGCAGGAACCAGCGACCGTTGGCTGTGTTGGGGCCCATGATGTCTATCACACCGTTCGTCGCCAGATGAAGGTAGGCGAAGGGATCCGCCGCCGCGAGCGGAGCTTTCGAGTACCTCTCGCGGATCTCTCTGCGCCCGTGCCAGTTTCCTAGGCCCAGAGATGCTGCGAACTCGCAGACCGCGTCCTCTGTGAAGAGTTGCGCGAGCGCGTCCCACTCGTGGGCGTCGAGGAGGTGGGCGTACAAGCTCCTTAGCTTGCGGATTGCTTCGACATCCCGCAGTTCGTCCGTTGTCAGAGTTTGTACGCCCACGTTGATCTCGCTCCCCGGGCTGTGGCCCGCCCGCCATCTTACTCGCCCCCGTACGCTCTGAACTTCTCGGAAAGCGGTTTGCGATCGGGAGAAAAATGATGCTCACGGGGAGCGGGGACCGCCACCCTGGCTTGGTGGGGCATCACGTTTGTTGCGCCAGGTGGATTCGAAGCGAAGATACCTCGAGCTGCGGAGGGGTTGTGAGTGCGTGTGGTGCTTCGTCCTTTCTCCGGTGCAGGTTTGATCGTTGCATCGCTGGGATGTGATGGGGGGGCTCCCTTTTCAGTGGCATTTGACCCGGGCGGCCAACCAGCGCTTTCATCCCGGTCTCCCGACCGCGGCTCGGACGCGTCGTGTTCTCTCGGATCTTCTTCTTGAACTTTCCGCCGTTCCTGGCAAAACGGCTCTTTCGGGCGAGTTGGTACTAGACTTTCCCTGAAGCCCGCTAGTAAGAACCAGAGGTGCGACCAATGCGTCTTTTTCACGATATCGACCTCGGAAACAAGGCGGTGACGACGAGAGAGGTCCGAGGCGCAGAGGTTGTCCAGGGTGGCCGGTTTCTTATCGCCAAGACGCTCCTGGAGAGGGGCGCCGCGGACGTGGACCCGCTCGGCCCCGGCAACTCGCTCATCTTCTCCGTTGGTCCGTTCGCCGGCACCAGCTTCTCGAACGCCAATCGGACGAGCGTGGGCTGCCGGAGCCCACTTACAGGTGGGGTGAAGGAGGCCAACGGCGGGGGCACTTTCGGCTATGGCCTTGGTCAGCTCAAAGTCTCGGGCCTGACGCTCAGCGGTGAGTCCAAGGATTGGATCGTCATCCATCTCCGCCGCGACGGGAGCGTTGATTTCGACGATGCGACTCCCTGCCTGACGAAGGGTAACTTCGGGGCCACGGACCGGCTCTTTGCCGAGTACGGGAAAAGGATTGCCATCGCACTCTGTGGTCCGGTTGGAGAGTACCGGGGCCTGGTGGCAGGAATCAGCTTCACAGACAAAGACGGACGTCCCTCGCGCCTCGCCGCGAGAGGTGGCGTCGGTGCGGTCATGGGCGCGAAGCGCGTCAAGGCGATCGTGGTAGACCTTGACCGGGTCCCGCCATTTGGCGACGTGAAGAAGGTAAATCAGTCGGTCCGCAAATATGCACAGATCGTGCAGAGCGACGAAGTGGTGCAGAGTTTCTACAAGCCCCTCGGCCCCATGGGCATGGCAGACGTCCAGAACTACATGGGCGGCCTCCCGGTACGAAACTTCAGCGCCGGGCGTCAAGCCGACACCGCTGCGGGCGAGATCTTCAAGCTCGGAGCGGACTACATCGGACCCCTGAACACGTCGCGAGGCGGAGAGCAGTCGCACGCTTGTATGCCGGGTTGTGTGATCCAGTGCAGTAACCTCTACCACGATTCCGAGGGCGATGAGGTCGTGTCCCCGGTGGAGTATGAGACGCTGGGTCTTCTTGGCTCGAACTGCGGGGTCATCGACCCGGACGACCTCGCTCAGCTGAACGCTATCGCGAATGATCTGGGCATCGACACGATCGAGATCGGGGCCACGCTAGCCCTGCTGATGGAGGCCGGGGATGGTGCGTTCGGGGATGTCGCGTTCATGCGAACTTGTCTCGACGAAATCGCCCACGGCAGCGAGAAAGGGCGTGCCTGGGCACAAGGGGCCGCCCGGGTTGGCGCGCACCTGGGGCTGTCTCGGGTGCCCGTCATTAAGCGACAGGCGATCAGTGCCTATGATCCCCGGGTGGTTGAGGGCACGGGCGTCGCCATGATGGCGACAGCCCAGGGCGCCGACCACACCGTCGGGAACCTCCCCAGGCTGGTCACCAGCGAGATGTCGGTCGAGGAGCTCATTGAGCAGAGCCTGGCTCACCAGGTTCGGGTGGCGGCGATGGATTCACTCGGGCTCTGTGTGTTTGGAGGGAGTGCAACCTTCCTCAACGTCGAGTTCCTGGCCGAAGCAATCAATTCGGCGCATGGGACTGACTTCGACGAGAGTTTCTTCGAACGCCTTGGCCGTGGTGCCCTTGCATTGGAGCGTGATTTCAATCGAGCGGCGGGATTCGGCGAGGATGATGATGAGTTGCCGGAATTCTTCTATTCCGAGTCACTTCCTCCCACAGACTGGAAGGCGCGGATACGCGCCGCTGACGTCTACGGCATGTATGACGGCCTTCAAGTGTGATAGAAGGTCCCGATCGGGAGCATGGACTGCCCCTGAGCCGAGCTGGCACTGGGCCGCCTAGTACCTTGCTCGTGAACGTAAGCTTCTTGTTCGATTAGCCGGCCTCTGTGGGTCGGTTAGCTCCTCCAATCACATCTTTATCCGCAATCCTCCTCTCGTCTGTGTTGGCGAGGATTGAGCTGGCTACGCACTCGTTCGTGGCAATGCACCAGGGCAGGGTGGCGAAGGTGGCGGGACTTGTTGTTGGAGTAAGCAATAGGTGGGCTCGCACTTCTTGCCTACGCGCCATTTCTCCTGGCCATCTTTGGGTCTCGAATTCTTAGGTGGGACTAGCCGTCTTTGTGCGGACCCCAGTTCCAATTCGCTAAGCTGCTCTAATCACGCCGTCTGTCGACGGGCCGAGGAGCAGGTAATGCCGGGACCGATGACCGCCGAAGAGATTCACGAGTTCCTGGACAGCCGTCCGGGCTGGATAACTCTCACCACGCAGGGGCCAGATGGCTATCCGCACAGCATTCCGATCGGTTACTTCCGGCTCGATCACGAAGTGCTCATGGGCTGCCGGACGCCCACTCAAAAGACGAAGAACATTGAACGGAATCCGAAGGTAAGCCTCTCGCTCGACAGCGGGTCGACGATGAGCGACATCAAGGGCGTGCTGATCCAGGGCGATGCGACTGTCATCACCGACCCGGGTCGGCTCCTTGAGATCCAGCGCGAGGCCGGGCGGCGTCGTGGCATGGCGGAGGCCGACCTTCCCAAGGAGGTTAATCCCGGGTCTGCGTACATAGCCGTGAAGACGGTGAAGGTCATCTCTTGGGATTACGGGAAGTCTGACTAGAAACGGTCAGCGTCTAGAAACACCCCTGAGGGATTCTGGGTCCCCACCCTATGATCGCAGCGGTCGGGGCGCCAGACCGAGGGCGGCGGCAGCAGCGATGAACACTACGCAGGACCCGACAAGCATCAGGTCGTAGGACCCGACCCACTCAAACCACAGCCCGGTTACCAGAGGGCCCGCCGCATTGAGGGTGAGCTGAAACGGTTGGTGGGAACCGCGGATGACGCCGAGTGAAAGGCGTCCAAAGTACTCGGCATAGATAGCCTGGTTCATCGTGACGGTGGCTCCAAAGAAGATGCCGTAGACCACCGCGTAAAAAAGCGCGGTGATGGTTGAGTTGACCAGGAGCAGCAGCAGCACCCCGCCCGCCATGCCAACGAACCCTCCAACCATGGTCCAACGGGTCGTCAGGCGCGTTGCTATGGCGCCGCCGCCCAGGCCGCCAACCGCCCCGGTCAGGGAGAAGACCGTGATGGTGAGCGCAGCCGTGGTTCCGCTTAGCCCCTGGTCCTCCAGATACGGGATCTGGTGGAAATTGATGGCGCCGCCCGCAAACATCAAAAGGCCGGTCGACAGTCCGAGGAGCCAGTAGGAGCGAGTTCGTACCGCCTCGTCGAAGCGGAAGTCTTCGGTGAATTCATGTTGGATGGGCGTGGACTTGTCGTCATTGTCGCCGTCAGGCTCCAATCCGATGTCCTCGGGGCGCCGATGCATCAATAGTGCCGGCGGAACGATGGAGAAAGTGGCGATTACAACGGCCAGGGCAAGCCACCCAGCGCGCCAGCCGCCGGCTGCGCTGATCACGATGGCTGTGAAGACTGGCAGAGTCGCCATCGATATCCGAGGCCCGAGCGCAACCAGTGCCACCGCGAGCGGTCTTCGCCTGATGAACCAGTTTGAGACGGCTGTGAAGGCCGCCGGGTTAACGGCCCCCACCGCCAGTGCGCGGCCCGTGGCGTAGAGGATGATGAACTGCCAGAGTGTGTCGGTCGCGGCGAGAGCAACGAGCAGCAGAGTCATCAGAATCGTCGCGGGCGGGATAACCACGCGTCCACCGTGACGGTCCATCAGCCAGCCGAACACCGGCGAAACGAATGTACCAAGCAGACCGCCCGCGGTGACGGCAATGGCTACTTCCGCACGATTCCAGCCGAGGTCCGCTTCAAGAGGGCGAACGAAGACGCCCAAGATGGGGTTGAAGAAGACGACCGAACCGAAGGCCGTACCGAAACAGGCACCGAGGACGAGCCAGCCGCGGTACAGGCGTGGGCGGACCGGTGGTGTGCGTATCAGCATGAGCCGGCCTTCGTCGAAGTGGGCGGCGGCCGAGTAGCATGTCCGCAGGGGCCCCCGCGCCTGTACCCCATCCGGTGCGAGCATCGGGCCGCGGTGCCCAATATGGCAAGTCTCCTGCCTGGCGAAGGCCAGCTGAACCGGCCGGGGCGGTATTTCACCACTCAAATCTAGTAGCAGGGAATGGGGTTGGAAGAGGCCCGGTTGGAGTGCTTCACGTCGCCTAGATCTAACGTCACAGGCGCCGGAGAGATTCGGAATTGCGAAGGTTTCTGACCAGTGCCATCCTTCGGGCATGCGAATTGGCCCCTTTGAGGTCGACGAGTCGGTCCGGGAGCTGCGGAATCCTCATGTGATCTCGACATTGCGGCCCTGGATAGATGCTGGCAGCGTCGGGAAGCTGGTGCTTACCCGTTTGCAGGAGCGCCTCGGGGCTCAGGACGTGGGTTCACTGGCAAGGCCAGGCCAGTTCTTTGATTTCACGAGGTATCGACCGATAGTGCGCGGTAGCGCTGACGACCGGTCGATCACCGTGCCGAACACGACGCTGAGCGCCGTCAGGCGAACCGAGGAGCCGGACCTCTTGTTCCTGGACATGTTGGAACCGCACTCGAACGCCGAAGACTACGTCGACTCGGTCTTGGAGCTCCTGTCCACCGTTGGCACGAAAGCGTTCTGGCGCATCGGAGCGTGGTGGGGGGCAGTGCCCCATACGCGCCCCCTTCGGGTCAGTCATGCAGTTGGCGGCAAAAGGGGCGACCCCAAGAGCGGTCGGCCGATTTCCCAGGGGGCGGGATACGAAGGCCCGACCTCGATAATGAGTGTCGTCAACGATGACCTCGAAAAACTGAGAATCTCGAATAACTCACTGATGCTGCAGCTTCCCCACTACGCTCAGCTGGAGGAGGACTATTCAGCTGCGGCCGCGGTCTTGGAGACCGTCAGCGACATCTACGGTCTGGCATCGGAACTAGAAGAGTCAATCATCGGTTTCCGAGCCCGGGGCGAGCCGCAGTACGCCCAGCTTAGCGACATGGTTGCTGGCGACCCGGATATGAGAGCGCTCGTCCAGCAGCTGGAGGCGGCCTACGATGCGGAGGTAGCCTCAGCCGAAGATGACACCCCTCCGCTCTCGCCGGAGATCGAGCGATTCCTCGGCGAGGTCACCGGGAAGATGGACTCCGGTGAGGGTGGGGACGGCTAAACGCCCAAATCAACTGTGTCTCCCTTGTCGCTTCAGCCCGGGCTTTCCGAACAACCTGCGGTTTCGCCGACTTCGCGTGGGGCCTACTGACTCAGTCACTTTCCAGCGGGGGCGCCAGCACCGTGTCGATCCCTGGGGACGAGTTGGCGAAGAAGACGCGGTCCATCATCTCGAGCATTCCCGCTGTGGCTATGAAGGGATCCATTTTCTTTCCGTTCACAAACTCAGGGATCATTGCCAACACCGTGTTCGGCCAGGCGACCTCGGTGTTGGCGTCATTGTCCGGGAAGGCGCTCACGTCTTGTCCACTGAGTGCCGCCATATAGGCGGCGTCTGGGTTGAGTCGAACGAAGCCGTGTCTTGCCACGAGCCAGGCTGACATATGGGACCGAGCGTGAGGATAATCGGGAAGACTCTGGACGTGATCTTTCGCCGACCCCAGGTGCATCACCATCAGTGAGGGGAAGTTCGTGGCTGCCTCGGCGATCCGCAGAGAGGCGTCCCGCGATTGCCAGAAGCTCTTCACCTCGCTGGTGGAGGCGAGCCACGGTGGCGTGGCGTTGGCTCCGAATATGGTCGCGTGATGTGCGTCGAGTGTCGCGGACAGTTCTTGGGAGACGTACAGTTTGGGAGAGCTGGGGTTGTCGCCGGGACCGAGTACCCGCCCGAAGTCCAGCTCGCTCGGGTCGTGTGAACCGTTATGGTTCGAGTCCAAGAAGAGGACGCCGACGAACATCGTCTGTTGCACGTTGGTCGTTCCGTCGGGATCGAACCTCAGCTCTCTCTCAAGCCGTGGCCAGGGGCAGCTAGTCACGCTGCAGCTGCCCGGCGTGTAGAAAGCGTTTCCGTTGAGCTCCACGGCGGCATATTGATCACCGATGGGGCTCTCCCAGGTGACCACCCATTTGACGTCGGGTAGCTCCTCGCCGTGCTCGGCCAAGGTCACGATGGCCAGATTGCCGCCGTTGGATCCTCCATACATCCCGATTTGGTCTGCGAGCGCGAAGGGGACCCGGTCTGTGAGCGAGTTTCCGTCGCTGTCCTCGAGTGTGCCCCCGGCATACCGGATGGCATCGCGGATGGCGGCAACGCAATTCGGTCCACGGTAGTCGTAGGAGCCGCCGCTCACCGCGCCGTCTGCGCTCTTTCCGCCAGGAAGGAGCACATCGACGAGAACATAGCCGTGCGCTTCGGTCTCTGCGTTTACCTCCTCCGGTCCGAGGCCGTTGTTGCCCCAGCCCCCGCGCACGTTGATGACGATTGGCGCTCCTTCGAGGAAGCGGCGATTCGCCGTCGCGGGATGGTAGACGCGCACTGTGACTCCGTCTGGTCCGGCGTTCTCTGATGGCACAGTCGTCGTGAAGTAGCCGGCGTCCATGCTCGGAAATGCGACCTCGCCGCCGATTCCACCCGTCGTAGCGCCCCCTGTGCCGTCGGTTCCATTGTCGCGGCTACCATCACTCCCACCAACGTCTCCACCTCCGCTGGGTTCGTCTGGAGCCGGCGCGGTAGTGGAACCACCGCAAGCGATGACCGAGAGCAGGAGAAAGGCAAAGAGGCCGTTTCTTGGCGACATGGTCAACAGGGTAGCAAGACCGATGCCGAGTTATTCATTAGTCCTAAGCTCTCGCAATTTCATGTTTCGAGCCTAGGGCCTCGTGTCATGGTGTTTTCTCGTAGTCGTGGTTCGCCACTTGTGGCCTTCCCTCCACGAGCACCACCGCCACGGTTTCCGTGACCTCCCGTGTTCCCCTCAACCGTTGGTCGTCGGCACTCCGTCAACCCGCCAGGGTGTCTTCCATCGGAAGGATGAGGGGCGGCTCGCGCAGGAAGCTGAGCTTCTCCATGCGGGCTAGCGCGGCGCTGACTGACGTCTCCGTCGTGGGCTTGACCGAGATGATAAACGCCAGGTTGTTGGGGTCCTGGTTCGGTTCCTCGAAGACCGCATCGATGTTGATCTTCTCCTCGGCAATGATGGTGGCCAGCCTAGCGATGATGCCGACTTCGTCCTTCACCAAGAAGCGCATGAAGTAAGGGGTCTCGCTCGCCTCGATACCCACCGCGGTGATCTCTTCCGGAGACCAGTAGCCGAATGCAGGAGCCCGCAATGAACCACCCTGGCGTAGGTCGCGCGCGGCGCTCATGACGTCACTGATGATCGCGACGCCGGTGGGTGTGCCTGCTCCGCGCCCGTAGTAGAGGGTGTCCTCTCCGTACTTGCCCTTAACCCAGACCGCGTTGTACGAGCCCAGTACCTTCGCGAGCATCGCCGTCTGGGGGACGAGCACGGGGCGCACATACAACGAAAGGGTGTCACCATTCCGGGCGCCTGCGGCGACCAGCCTGATCGTGTAGCCAAGCCGGTGGGCGTAAGCGAAGTCCGTGGGTGTAATCCTGGTGATTCCCTGGCAGAAGATGGATTCGGTGGCCACTCGTGCTCCGAAACAGAGGTTGGCGACGATGGAGAGCTTCGACCGCGCGTCGTAGCCTTCCACGTCGGCCTCGGGGTTGACCTCGGCGTAGCCAAGCCTCTGCGCTTCGGCGAGGATGTCCTCAAAGGCTGCCCCGCTCTCCTCGATCTCGGTGAGGATGAAGTTGCAGGTGCCGTTGAAGATGCCGTAGACGGCCTCGATGCGGTCGGCCGCAATCCCTTCGCGCAGCGCGTTCAGGACGGGGATAGCCCCGCCCGCGCTGGCCTCAAGGTGGAGAGATGTGTTGTTGTCGTGTGCCAGCCTTGCCAGCTCGGCGCCGCGTTTTCCAAGTAGCTCTTTGTTCGCCGAAACCACCGGCCGGCCGAGGCCGAGGGCCATCGCCTGCACTTCATATGCGACGGTGGTGCCGCCGACCACTTCGATGACGATGTCGACCTCCGGGTGCTCGACGGCTTCGCGCCAGTCTCGTGTCAGAAGTCGCTTGCCTGTGGGCGCATCCACCTCTTCACGGTTTTCGACCTCGAGGCTCGCCGCCGCTCGAAGATGCAGCTTAAAGCCCAGTTTGCGCTCAAGGTCAGCAGCGTTTTCGTCGAGTATGCGAATGGCCGATCCACCCACGGTCCCCATTCCCACGATTCCTACGTTCACGTCATTCATAGTTCGGTCCGGCTCCACGGATGGCATCAGAGTGGTACCTATGATAGGGGTATCGGCTGAATGGGACCCCGGGCCGGGCAATTGAAAGGGGGTGCAGGCGAGGCGACTCGGCGATCGTCTTGATCCGCTGCCGTGAGCTCACAATGTTGTCGGTCATGTCGTCTTCGCGCTGTGCCGACCCATCGCATGGGCTGCTCCGGCCCCTCAAGGGCCGCCTGAGCTGTTCGAAGGGAGTTGATGTTGGTAGCGCGTAGGGGATTCGAACTTCTGCTCTCCGCCTTGAAAGTTCGACCACAGTAATCTCGGCCCCTCTCAGACTCTCCCGTTCCGGCCCGTTGCGAACTCAGGTTCTGACTTAGGGGACGCCTTGGATCCCGGGTCGTCCCGCTCTGTCATGTCCGGAATGGCCACAAGATGGCCACAGCGGCCCGGGGAGTGAGGATTACCCCTTCTGGGCCGGTATCATCGGCGCCGACGTGGAAGCAGGGATGGATGGGGAAGGCATAGCTCGCAGCGTTTTATCCGGAAGTCGCGAAAGAGTGGCACCCGACGAAGAACGGTGACCTCGGACACCGGATACACCGCACGTTTTCCAATTAGAACAACCCATACGCTAGAGCATCCGCCGAATTCGAATCTGGCGAGGCACGCGCTTTTCGTCCAGTTATCCGTTGAAAGGTTACTGACTTCTTGAGCTGGCGAGTGGCGCAGCGTCGGTTCGATGTCCGTAGGGAGCACAGCGGCCGTCATCGCGTAGGATTCTCTCGTCCGAACTGTTCCCCGGCGAGAGCCGGACGTTCCCGAACTCGGATGAGCCTAAGTATTGAGCAACAACGGTGACCAATCTGGAACTCCTCCTAACGCTCTACCCGTTGACCCTCGGGCGGGGGCGCGAAGTTCTCCGAGAATCCGTGGCAGGTCGCGCGCGCGAGACCCTTCGACTGTTTTACGAGCAGGCAGGGATCAGGGGAGGCATCTAGTGGTTCGCAACCCGTTCTGGGCCCGTGATGAGGTCATCCTCGCCCTCTACCGGCGGCTGGACTTCGGCCATCGGTCGGGTGCGTTCAGGCAGGATAGCCGCGAGATCGTGGAGCTGAGCACAACCCTGAACCGGCTGGGCGTTCACACCGCCGGTGAGCGGAATCCGGACTTTCGTAACGGGAACGGCGTCTACATGAAGCTTTGTAACTTCCTGGCCTTCGACCCCGAATACGAGGGCAAGGGGCTCAAGGCTGGATCGAAGCTGGACCGGAAGGTTTGGGATGAGCTGGCGGACAGGCCCGGCGAATTGGCCAAGCTCAGTGCGGCGATCGAGCGAAATCTCCCCGCACCAAACGAAGCTGACCGCCCAGTGCCACTCGATGATGAGTTCGAGGCGCCCGAAGGCCGAGTGTTGATTGGTCAGCATTTTAGCCGCGAGCGCTCCTCAGCTCTGCGGTCACGGAAGATCGCTGAGGCAATGCAGAAGCAAGGAACGCTGCCCTGCGAAGTCTGCGGGCTGGTGTTCGAAGAGCGCTACGGGAAGATCGGCGAGGGGTTTATCGAGTGCCACCATCGCGTCGCCCTCGCTGACCTCGAACCAGGAAGGGCGACCCGGCTCTCCGATTTGGCACTAGTGTGCTCGAACTGCCACAGTATGCTTCACCGAGCCGGCGGCCTGGCTCCAGACGGTTTGAGGTCGCGGCTGCGAAGATGGCCCGGAAAAGGATAGATCCGTTCCATAGAATTTATGTTCGCAATGGAACGCCAACGCGCCAGCTCAAGAGGCGGTGAGAAAGCACCTCAACCTAGTCCCAAAATTCCCAAAAAGAACCTGGGATTGGATTCCTTCCAATTATCTTGCGAGCCCCACCATCGGACGGTTCAATCCCTCTTCAAGAATCCCCATGGTGCCCTCAGGGTGGTTGGTGGGGTTGAGCGGTCCTCCTACTGAACCGGTGACCACGAAGGGTCACCGTCGACGCCGCTGTTATACGTGAGGTGGGTCTGGTTAGAGCCGTCGGCATTCATCACGTAGATCTCGAAGTTGCCGTCGCGCTCAGAATTGAAGGCGATGCGGTTGCCGTCCGGTGACCATGAAGGAGAACTGTCTTCAGCGGGGTTATTCGTGAGATGGGTCTGATTGGAGCCGTCGGCATTCATCACGTAGATCTCCACGTTGCCGTCGCGATCGGAGTGGAAGGCGATGCGTCTGCCGTCTGGTGACCACGAAGGACGGCCGTCCAGGGGGGGGATATTCGTGAGGCGGGTCTGGTTGGAGCCGTCGGCGTTCATCACGTAGATCTCCACGTTGCCGTCGCGAGTGGACTCGAAGGCGATGCGGCTGCCATCCGGTGACCACGAAGGGTAGGCGTCCCAGCCGGGGTTGTTCATGAGATTGGTCTGGTTAGAGCCGTCGGCGTTCATCACGTAGATCTCCCAGTTGCCGTCGCGATCGGAGACGAAGGCGATGCGGTTGCCGTCCGGTGACCACGAAGGGACGGAGTCTTCGGCGGGATTATTCGTAAGATTGGTCTGGTTGGATCCGTCGGCGTTCATCACGTAGATCTCCGCGTTGCCGTCGCGAGCGGAAGCGAAGGCGATGCGGCTACCGTCCGGTGACCACGAAGGGTAGAGGTCCCCGGCGGGGATATTCGTGAGGCGGGTCTGGTTGGATCCGTCGGCGTTCATCAGGTAGATCTCCCCGTTGCCGTCGCGATCGGAGGCGAAGGCGATGCGGCTGGTTGCAGCAGGAGTCGCGGTGGTGGGCGGCGTCGGAGATGGCTGAGCCAGTTCCGTTTGCATGGTCGAAACCGGCTCCTGCAGCGCTGCCAGTTCTTCGGAGCTGTCGCTGCTGCACGCCACGAGCAATAAAGCGCAAAGCGCCACCGCTATCGTCGCCGTTCTCATGTCTGCGCAAGTGTAGCTGAGCACACTCTCGTTGCACTGCCCTGTGGATACAGCTGCGACTCCCACTTCAACCGCGACTCCACAAGATGGCCACAATTGATCAGTCGGCTGGGCATAAAGCGAAGCCCGATTTCGGGCCTTGCAGATTCAAAATACTTGGTAGCGCGTAGGGGATTCGAACCCCTGATCTCCGCCTTGAAAGTTCGATCACATCGATCTTAGCGTGTCACAGTCTCTGTGTTTCTGTACCTTGCAGACTCGAGAGCGGAGACATATCCCGACGGTCGTCCCCTCCCGTCCCGCCCCATTGCACCGAACACGGCCACAAGGATGGCCACGATCCCGACTCGTCCGAGCCTCGGTGAGAGGAGCCGATTACCGCATAGGCAGTGGCTCCAGGAGTGGGAAAGCGAGCGAAATCGCAGTAGACCGCGTGTCTATTTTCGAGCAGTTTTCGAGCCCGATAGACCAACAGCTATGGCCGGAAATAGACATGCGTTCGGCTTGCTGTGTTGCCTATCGGGCCTCCTGACAGTCGCCGAATGGATTCGAGCCAGCTTCAGCCGGGAAACCGGCGGTCCATCAGAGGCGCCCGAAGGGGCCAGATCCGGCGATTTTGGCAACCATCGCAGACACGACATATTTGAGGGATCTAACCACACGAAAAGCGCCGTCATCCCTCAGCAGGAGCGCCCTTCAGCTCGTCCAGGAGACGAGTGTAGATGTCCATGCTGGAGGCGTCGAAACAGACGAACACCACCGAATCCGGCAGGTCGCACCCGCCGATGAACTCCGATACCTCGCGTAGAGCGATCGTTGCTGCGCGCTCAACGGGAAACACGTGGAGGCCGGTCGAGATCCCCGGAAACGCCGCCGTGCGCGCCCAAGCGGAACAGCGGCTCAAACTCGGAGGGATCTGGAAGGAGTGCGGCTTGATCTTCCCGTCGAGAGTGGGCACTCCGTGGCTTCCCCGCCCCTTCTACCGAGGATATCGAGTGATTGTGACGAGGGCCGGAGTGGAAGACAGCGAGAGTGTCTATTTCCATACACTCCGCCACACGGCGGCGTCGCAGTGGATCCGCCTCGGAGCTGACATCTTTACTGTGTCTCGCCGGCTCGGACACGCATCTGCGGCCTTCACGATGGACGTCTATGGGCACCTTCTCAAGGGGCAGCAGCGGGTCGCTGCCGAGGCGCTTGATCACCTTCTTGCCGACGCTCAATGACGGACATGGCCCCTGAACGGCCACAACTGCTAAGGCTGCTAAACACAAAGCGAGGGCCGAAACCGGCCCGCGCAGATTCGAATTGATTGGTAGCGCGTAGGGGATTCGAACCCCTGATCTCCGCCTTGAAAGGGCGGCGTCCTAGGCCTCTAGACGAACGCGCCAACCGCATTTGAGCCTACCATGGGCTCTCCCAGCGTCGAAGCCGGACTCATTGCCCTTCTCCGTGGCCGGACACAGTTCGCCGTTTCAGGCCATAATCTGTCGGCGCCGCCCGCGGCGGCCTCAGCTCGAATGGAGAAGCGGTTAATGGTCGACAACGTATTGGTCCCTTCCGAGGACACGAAAAAGCGCTGTGCTTACGTCACACAGTTCATGGAGGAGCACGTCTATTCGAACGAACGCGTGCTCGCCCGCAGTACGACGCCCGAAGCTCAGGCGCTTCAGAAGGAACTCCAGGGCATCAACAAGGCGAACGGCTACTGGGCTCCCCATCTGCCGTCGGAGGCCGGCGGTATGGGCGTCGGGTTCCTCACCTACGCCTACATGAACGAAATCATCGGACGCAGCGGCCAGGCTCCGTCGTTGTTCGGTTCCCAGGCACCGGACTCCGGGAACGCTGAGATCCTGCACCAGTACGGTACCTCCGAGCAGAAGGACAAGTACCTGGCGCCGCTCGTAAACGGCGATGTTCGCTCCTGCTTCTCAATGACCGAACCGGCCGTTTCCGGCGCTGACCCCACCGGACTCGAAACGACGGCGGTTCGCGAGGCGACGAGTGGGTGATTAACGGCCGTAAGTGGTTCTCCTCCGGCGCCATCGGCGCGACCTTCGCGATCGTCATGGCCAAGACCGACCCGGAGGCTCCGCCCCACAGCCGCTTCAGCCAGATACTCGTCCCCACCGACACTCCCGGCTTCAATGTCGAGCGAAAGGTCGAGGTCTGGGGCGACCCCGAATCGAACCACCCCGTCATCCGCTACGAGGACTGCCGCGTCCCTGTAACAAACCTTCTCGGGCCGCAGGGCATGGGTTTCAAGCTCAGCCAGCGTCGCCTTGGACCCGGCCGTATCCACCATTGCATGCGCGCCCTCGGCCAGGCCCAGCGTGCCTTCGATCTGCTTTGCACCCGCGCGATCGATCGACACGCCTTCGGTGGCCCAATTGCCGACAAGCAGACGGTCCAGAACTGGATCGCTGACTCGCTCGTGAACATCCAGGCTGCCCGCTTGCTCACCATGCAGGCTGCCCAGAAAATCGACTCCGGAGATGAAGCTCGTGTCGAGGTCTCAATGATCAAGTTCTTCGTGGTCAACGTGACCTGCGAGGTGATCGACAAGGCGATTCAGGTTCACGGTGCAATGGGTGTGACCACAGACACCCCACTCCAGGCGATGTACAAGCAGGCCCGTATCCTCCGCATTGCCGACGGACCCGATGAAGTCCATCGCATGGTCGTCTCGCGTGCCGCGCTGCGGAAGTACCGCCAGGGAGACGTCTGGGACTTCCAGTCGTTTTAGGGGCAGTGAGCTGTGAGCGATATTGAAGAGCGGGTTTCCTTTACTTAAGACCCTCTCTTGGCATGGTGGCGTTCAGTTATTTCACTAAGTGTCATTAGGTCTGGAAAGCCCGAGAATTGGCTCCAGCCCGGACCCGCATCAAACTCGCTCTCTGATCAGTCCAGCGCCCCTGTCGCAATCATGTCGGCTAGCTCGTCCTCCGAATAGCCGAGGAGCTCCGCGTAGACCTCGTGATTGTGTTCTCCGAGTTTCGGGGCCGGCCGCTCGGGCGCGAGGGGGGTGGCCGACAGGTGGTATGCGGGGCCGTCCCAGTCAACCTCGCCTATCTCGGGATGGGCCACGCGCCAGAAGTGGCCGCGCGCTCGCAGCTGCTCGTCGTTGTGAATGTCAGATACGTCGGCGACCGCGTGGGCGGGGATTCCGGCCTTGCGCAGGGCAGCCGCGGCTTCGTGCTTGTCACGCTGGCTGCACCACTCGCCGACCAACTCTTCGATCGGGCTTTCGAGTTCGCGGCGGGTATCTTGGTCCGGGCAATCGGGGACCGTAACTCCACCGGCTGTTAGCAGCGCTGCCAGTGACGCCCACTCGCCATCATTCCGGATCACCAACGCGACCCACTGGTCTTCGCCGGCGCAGGCGAAAGCACCGTGCGGAACCATTTCGCGATGGCGGTTACCGCGCGCGCGCCCGATGGACCCGTTGACCGTGTAGGACACGATCTCCGTATCCAGTGCCCAGGTACACGCCTCCAGCTGCGAGAGATCAATGTTTTGCCCCTGGCCGGTCTTTCGACGATGCTCCAGCGCGGCGAGAAGGGCCGTCGCGGCAACCCCGGTAGCGAACCAGTCGGTATAGGCGACGCCAGTTCCCGTGGGGGCCCTGCCCGGCCAGCCGGTGTAGTGAGTGAAGCCGACGGTCGCTTGCAGCGTGAGCCCGAAGCCACGGAACTGGGAGTGAGGGCCACTCTGCCCTTCCATCGACGCGGACAGCATGATCAGCGAGGGATTGATTGCTTTCAGTGAGTCGTAGTCGAGACCCACCGAGGTCATAAACCCGGGTGTGAAACTTTCGACCAGTACATCGGACCTGGCAGCGAGCCGACGGGCTGCCTCCTGCCCAGCCGGGCTTTTGAGGTTCATGGTGATGCCCCGCTTGTCGCGATTGCAGTTCGCAAAGTAGGCGCTCGCATCGGGGTCTTCGCCCCGCTTTGGTCCCCCGCTACGGAAGACGTCGAGCCTCTCCGTCGACTCAACACGGATGACATCGGCGCCAAGCCAGGCGAGTTGTTGAGTGGAGAGTGGCCCGACGCCGACCCACGAGAAGTCTGCCACGCGGATATCCTCGAGGATTTCCCGCGATGATTCGATCTTTGCTGCGCCCGCCGGGGTCTGGGCCTGAGGAGGCACCGTTGCAGAGGGGCCCAACGTCGACCGAAACGGCGGCCCGGGAAGCTGCACCTCGAATCCAAGTTCCGAAACGAATTCGCCTCGGAAGAATCCCCTATCCACTAATTGCTCGTTGGCCAGCAGGTCCTCCGGCGTTGACACCGGGCAGATCAGCACACCGCGTTTCTGGCCGTCTTCATAGAGCCACATTTTCGGGTACTGGAGGAAGAATCGCTCGAGGGTGCCCTCAAGCTCGCGGGCCTTCTCAGGGCCCGGGGAACCCGGGCCCGATTGCGGGAACGTTGCCCACTCCTCCGGGTCGAAATCGGCCACTTCACCGTTTTCAACGACCCAGTCGTGTAGCAGCTGTATGGAAGACGGAAGCCGTGAAAGTGCGACGTAGCCGTCGGAACACTCGTAGACAAGCCTGGAGCCATGGTCGCCGTAGGCCCTGCTACCGCCTGCGCGACGGCTGACAAGCCCCTCGAATTCGTAGAACAGGCGCGCGTTCCCGAGGCAGTTTGCGACCGCTTCCTGCATTGAGACGTCGACCAGCTGTCCTTTGCCTGTGGTGTGTCGGGCGTGAATGGCAGCCAGGGTGCCCACCGTTGCCTGCACCCCGGACAGCGCGTAGCCCTGCTCGACAGACAGCCGCAGCGGGGCCCGGTCGGGGTCTCCGCAGAGGCTCATCAGGCCACCCGCAGCCATCCCTATCAGGTCTGTTGCTCCCCAGGTCGCCTTGGGGCCCTCGCGGCCGAATGGAGTAACTGAAGTCCAGATCGCGTGAGGGGCGAGCGAGGCGAGGTCCCGGTAATCGATTCCGCGCGCCGCCAAGTGTCCGACGGGCTGCGATTCGAGAATGACGTCCGAAGCGCCCACGAGGTCGACGAACATATTCTGACCGGACTCCGATTCGAGGTCGACCTTCATGTCGATGCGCCCACGCAGCAGGTGCAACCCGTAGAGACTCACGGGCCCGCCGTCTTTGCCGGGGGCAAACGGTGGCTTGGTGCGGAGCGGGTCCCCCCCGGGCGGGACGAGGCGCTTCACTGAGGCGCCGAGGCCGGTGAGGAACCGACCTGCGAGCGTCCCGAGTTCGGTCGTGAGGTCGAGCACCCGGAGTTCGTTTAATGGACCCCGCTGTCCGGGCTGCGTCATAGTTCTCCACTCCCGCGCTGTGGGTAGCGCAGGGCGTAATCATAAGGTTGACCGCGGTCGGTATGACCAGCCGCCTTCCGCTTGCCCGCGGTCTCCGGTACCGCCCGACCGAAGCGCCCGACGGCGGCCACAGCTTAGGGCCGAGGGGGATGGGGCGTGCAGCCGGACAGCGCCGGTCGGGAATCACCTAGTTCCTCGTTTTCGAAAGTCAATATAGTGTCGTCCTCGCACGCTGGCCCCGGGGCCGGTGGGTGCATCACGGTAAGAAGGGGGGAGGCGTGCGGACTCTGAATACAGCAAATAGACAACTCGGCGGTCGCCGGCGGACGCCGACGCTCATGACTGCGGCGGTGATCGGTGTGGTGACCATGACCCTCTCCAGCCTCAGTTGTAGCAGCGATTCGGCCGACACCACGGTCGCGCCGCGAATCGATACCCACATGCACCTGCAGGGCCAGGGGATGAGCCTCGACACTGCGGCCGGGATGCTGGTGGAAATGATGGACGAAAGGGGAGTCGACGTTGCGATCGTGCAGGAGCTTATACACGATCGCACGGACTACCAAGATCTGCTTGCCAGCGTCGCCAATCACCCGGGCCGGCTCTACGTCGGTGCTGGCAGCGCCGAGCTCAACGCTCTCATTCAGGGTACTGATCCTGCCGACGTCGATGACTCCTTGGAGACGCGGTTCCGGTCCCTTGCAAACAGCTACGTTGACACCGGCGCCGTTGTCTTCGGGGAGATGTTCGGGCTTCATTTGTGCATGTCGAATGAGCACAATTTCCAGGACGGGGCCCTGGACCACCCGCTGTTCTTGGTGCTCGCCGACGTGGCCGCCGACCGCGGGGTGCCCATCGATCTTCACACTGAGGCGGTCCCCCGCGACCAGGCCACCCCCGTCAACCTGTCGAGGGCCTGCATGATGAACCCGCCGGAGTTGAGCGCGACCATCCCGCCGTTCAAAGCCCTGCTGGGCCACAACCCGGCCGCGCACATCGTGTGGCAGCACGTCGGCTGGGACAACATTGGGCACCTCACCGTGGAGTTGCTTCGTGACATGTTGGCCGCGCACCCCAACCTGTACTTGGCCATTCGGGTCGAGGTCCGCCTAGATCAGGTTGGAGATGGAGGCCCCATGCCCAACCGTATCGTCGATCGGATGGGCAACATCAAGCTCGAGTGGTCGCAGTTATTTTCCGACTACTCCGACCGCATCATGGTGGGCAGCGATGAGTTCGTGAGCGTCCCCGGTGCCACGGGTGGAATCATGCCGCCCGATTCCTTCGACAAGACCTGGGCGCTGCTCGACCAACTCGACCCCGAGCTCCGCCGGAAGATCGGTCATGCCAACGCAGCCCGGGTGTACGGTCTGCGCTAAATGCGACGCCCGAAACGCCCGTAGCCCGGAGACCTTCGGGGTCGGCATCCGACGCGACGGCAGAGCTCGGCCTATGGAGAGGACGACGGTACCTAGCTGGACTTGGCAGACTCGGGGCTCGAGACGCTACCCGAGGTACTTTTGTCTCAGACGACTTCGAAAGCGACTCACGGCATCACCTTCGGGTGGAGTCGACGGCTAATTCGTGGCTCAGCGTGCTACCGCTTCTGGAAAGGAGTAGTCTTCGCATTCACAAAAAACGGAGCTCATGCTGTGGCTGATTACGATGTTGTCATCGTGGGAGCTGGGGGAGCGGGGCTGGTGGCGGCCCTTACCGCCTCAGACCAGGGCGCCAGCGTACTTCTGGTGGAGTCCGAGGAGATCGTCGGTGGCTCCAGTCGTCTTTCGGGCGGGATTATCTATGCCGCTAACACGAGTGTGCAGCGAGCGGCGGGCGTCGAGGACAGCGTCGAGGATGCTTACGATTACTACATGACGCTCAATCAGTGGCGGCTCGAGCCGGCGCTCGTACGCAGGCTTTGTGAGGGTGGGTCGGAAGTCGTCGATTGGCTTATCTCGCTCGGCGTGGAGTTCAAGCCCGAGGCTCTTTACGCGTCGGGGGTTGAGAGCGTTCCTAGGGGACACAGCCCGACAGGCAGTGGTGCCGCCATCGTCGAGGCGCTTGACCAGGCTCGGAAGGCAAAGGGCATCGACGTCGCGCTGCAGACGCGGGTCGACAAGCTGCTGATCGAAAATGGGACCGTCAAGGGCATCGCCTCGGGCGAGCAGGAACTGACAGCCGGTGCGGTTGTGCTGACCACCGGGGGCTTCGGCCGTAACCCCGCGTTTCTCGCGGAGTTCTACCCGGACGCGAACGTCGCTGGGAACTGGGTCTGGTACATCGGCGCCGACGGCTCACGGGGCGACGGCATCAAGCTCGGCAGGGCGGTCGGTGCGGCGACGATGGGCCACAACCGCGGCCTTCTGTTGACCACGCCAGGATTCTTTAAGGGCGAGCTCGAGGTCTATTTCCCGGGCTGGCTTGTTTACGTAAACCGGTACGGTCGCCGGTTCGTGGACGAGATGGCCGCCTACGCGGTGATGTCCGGGGTGATCAAGGAGCAGGGAGGGGTTGCCTGGGCGGTCATGGATGAGGCCGCACGACTTCAGGCTGAGCCTCCGGGGACCCCACACAGCTGGACGGGCGACGTGATCCGGCAGATGGCCGACAGCGGCCGGATTGCCCGGGCTGACACCCTGCCGGAGCTTGCGGAAAGGGCGGGGATTGAAGGGCCGGCGCTGGAAACAACGATCGCCAACTACAACGAGAACGTCGGCCGCAGCGAGGACCCTACGTTTTTCAAAGATCCGTCGGTCATGCGTACCGTGTCGCAACCGCCGTTTTATGCTGTCGAGCTGCGTCCCGCCGTGGTGGCACTCACGGCGTTCGGGTTGAGGATCGACCGCGATGCCCAAGTCCTTGACGAAGCTGAGCGTCGTATCCCCGGCCTTTTTGCTGCCGGCGAGGCAACCGGAGGCGTACTCGGCGACCACTATATCGGTGGCGGCAACTCGTACGCTAACTGCATGGTGTTCGGTCGTATCGCCGGCGCGTCAGCAGCCCTGGCCGCTGCCCGCTAGAGTCGAGCAGCTGGCGGCCGCGCTTGGCACCCGGCACTCAACACGACGACAGGAGGCCAGACCTGGCTTCCTGTCGTCTATAACCCCTCGGTGTTGCCGATGAAGCGACTGAAGATTTCGTTGAGTTCAGTGAGGCTCCCCGAAAAGAGCAGCATCCCCACGCCGATAAGCATTACTCCCGAGGCCACCTCGATGGCTGGAGCAAATGGCGTGATCTTGCGCAGGAGCTTGTTGGCGTCGGCCAGTAGCAAGGCGCTGATCAAGAATGGCATCGAGAAACCTACGGAGTACGCCGTTAGGAGGTAGACACCCAGGAGAACGTCACCGGACGTTGCGGCTAGGGTCAGAATTGCAGCCAGTACCGGACCGATGCACGGTGTCCAGCCTAGAGCCCAGGCTCCACCGATGACCGCCGAGCGCCCGTAGCCAACCGACCGGATGCGGCTTGTATTGACTCCGAAGGAACGCTGCAGGAAGTTCAGCTGGATATAACCTGCGAACTTGAGCCAGGCGAAGAGGAAGGCAAAACCGAAGATCGCGAGTCGCACTCTTTCACCCCGAAGGCTGGCCAGCTCGCTGAACATCAGGAACGCGAAGACCAGAACGACCAGCAATAACGCCGACTTGAAGGGTGAGCGGCGTCCGTAGGTAGGGATGAGAACGACTCCCATCACTATCAGCACGACGCCTGCAATCTGTTCGAACTCCCGCTGATTGTCGAGGACCATATACGAGCCGAGCAGGCCGACGCTGGAGCCGAGCACGGTGAACACCAGCGAAAGACCGCCGACGAATGCTAGGGCGTGCGTAAATGTGACTCGGCGGTCGTTCACGATCCGACCGTTCTCGACGCTGGCGCCGGAAAGATGCGTGAGGTAGACGGGGACGATCGGGAGTACGCAGGGAGAGACGAACGAAAAGACGCCGGCAGAGAACGCAAGAGCTACTCCACCCGGGCCGCGGAGGTCGGTCTCTCCAAAATCCTGGCCCCGTAGCGGCCCGATGGCGAAGAAGATGACGGGGAGCAACGCAAGGCCGCCGAGTAGTAGGTAGCCCAGCAGTCGGCCGTCTGCGCGTCGCCCAAGAACCCGAGTAGCCACGTTCAATTCCTATCGTACTTGTCGGCCGGTCCCCCTCACGGACCCCCGATCGGCTCGCCTTACCTGCCCATGGCGGGTCTTGGTTGTGCGGGATAGTTAACGGGCGTCAACGGAGCCCTTCCGGCAAGTACCTCAATAACATTCTCGGCCGCCAGTTCCGCCATCCGAGATCTAGTGGCGAGGCTGGCGCTGCCGATGTGCGGTGTTATCACAACGTTTTCGAAGCTGTAGAGGTCGTGCTCTAGGGGCAGAGGTTCGGGATCGGTCACGTCCAGCCCGGCTCCGCCGGGGCGGCCGAAGCGCAAAGCCTCAACTAGTGCTTCCTGAGCGATCACGCCTCCCCGAGCCGTGTTTATGAGAATCGACGTCGGCTTCATGAGTGCGAATTCACGAGCTCCGAGGAGAGCCTTGGTGGATTCGTTTAGAGGGACGTGCAGCGAGATATAGTCACCGGTTGTGAGCAGCTCGTCCAGCGAGGCCGGTTCGAGCCCAAGCTCGGCCTCAAGGTCGGGCTTTCGATGGCCGCTCGCATAAAGAATTCTCATCCCGAACCCGCGTGCTCGTCGCGCCATCGCGGTGCCTATCTCGCCGAGGCCGATGATGCCGATAGTGGCACCGTGGATATCGGACCCGAGGAAGGCCGTGGGCGACCAGGTCTTCCACCCGCCGGCCCGGGTGTCCCGCTCGCTTTGCGGTACCTGGCGCGCGACGGCCATAAGGAGAGCCCAAGCGAGGTCCGCGGTAGTCTCAGCTAGGATGCCCGGCGTGTTGGTCGTCCAGACGCCGGCGGCGGCGGCAGCAACTGGATTGATGTTGTCATAGCCAACGGCCATATTCGCAAGAATGAGAAGACGGGGAGAGCCGCTGAGCATCTCGTCGCTTACTTGGTCGGTGACCATCGTGAGTGCACCGTCAGCTTCGTGGAGCAGGCGCTTGAGATCGGCGGCCGGAGGCGGAGTGTCACCCGGCCAGATCTTAAGCAGATGACCGGCCGAGGTGATCATATCAGCGGCCCGCCCCGGCGTTGCTCGCGAAAAGATTACCCTTCCCATGGCCCGAGTCTCGGTGATCGGAGGCCAGCGGGAAAGAGCGTCTCGCGCTAACTTGGTTACGGGAGTGTGCGGTGGCCTCCCTGGAGGTAGGGCATGACCAGCGCGGCAGACAAACGGGCCCCCAGCGAGGCTGTGTTGCCGGACGAGGCCGTTGTGAGAACCATGGAAGCCTCGGCCGCGAGGCTTGGCCTCAATCCGGACATCGCCTGCTTGCTGCAGACTTCGTGGCGGGAAATGAAGGTCCAGGTTCCTGTTCGGATGGACGACCGGAGCCTCGAAATATTCACGGGCTATCGGGTCCAGCACAACGGCGCCCGGGGACCATACAAGGGCGGTGTTCGTTATCATCCGGCCGCCAACCTCGATGAGGTGCGCGCGCTTGCAATGCTGATGACCTACAAATGCGCCTTGCTCGACCTGCCCTTCGGCGGAGCCAAGGGCGGTGTGCAGTGCGACCCGGTCCACATGACGGATCGGGAAAAGAACAGGCTCACGCGCTCATACGTGCGTCATATCGGAATGATCTTGGGCCCCAACCGCGACATCCCCGCGCCCGATATGGGAACCGACGCCCAGACCATGGCCTGGATGATGGATGGATACGGTGATCGATACGGCTACACACCCGAGATCGTGACCGGTAAGCCCGTCGAGTTGGGCGGCAGCCATGGCCGTAACCAGGCCACAGGCAGGGGCGTCGCCGCGATGATGCGCGAATACGCCCGGGATGAGGGAGTTGATCCGACGGAAGTGCGGGTGGTGGTCCAGGGCTACGGAAACGTGGGTTCATGGACGAGTCGGTTGGCGACGGACCTAGGCTTTAGAGTAATTGCCGTCAGCGATGTCAAAGGGGGCATCGTGAACGATAAAGGCCTGGATATCGAAGCCCTCGACCAACACTTCGAGGTGGCCGGATCCGTGGCCGGGTTTGCTGACTCGAATCCGGTTACGAATACCGACTTGCTCGAGCTCGACTGTGACTACCTGGTCCCGGCCGCGATCGGAGAGGTCATCACCGCCGATAATGCACCCCGCATCAAGGCCCGCCTCGTCATCGAAGCGGCCAACCATCCGGTAACGTTCGAGGGTGACGGAATGCTGTTCGACAGAGGCGTGGCGGTCTTGCCGGATATTCTCGCGAACGCCGGCGGTGTGACAGTTTCCTACTTCGAATGGACGCAGAACATCCAACAGTTCCGCTGGCCGCTCGAGAGGGTGAACCAGGAGCTCGAGCTGCGTATGAGGACGGCGTTCAGGGAGGTCAGGGAGCGCGCTGCCAGCGATGGCACGCGGCACCGAGAGGCAGCCTTCGACGTCGCGGTGTCGAGGGTTGCTAGGGCAATTACGTTGCGCGGCTTCGTGTAGGGGAGGCACGCGGCACCTCCAACTTGGCGCCGCCGAAAACGAGATCGGGTCCGAGAGGGATTGAAATGGGTAAGAGCGAGCTGGCAGCACTGGCACGTGTCATTGAAGAGCAGCAGGCCCGGGGCTCTGAGAGCCTGGTGCTCGGTACTTGGCGTATTGACTACGACAAGAAGCGCGAAGCTTTCGTATTCGACAAATGCGAGGCGCAGGGATACTGCGAGGAGCGTCCGGCTGTGATTGCCAAAGACGGAACCGTCTTGGACGAAGGTGGGCCGCTGTTCGGTTAGAACGCCTGTAATTTTCCGGCCCAGACCTTCGTAACCCGGCACCACCTCCCCGCCTCGAAAGCTAGGATGGCTGGATTGAGCGGAGTCTCACCATCAGGGCTACGTTCGATGAGACGCTTGCAGAGGCTGCTGCTTCTGAGTCGGAGCCGCTCTCGGTAGCTGCCTGGAGGCCGTTAGCCACCTCAACGCGGGGGCGTCGGAATCACGCTGGTGCCCCCGCGGAACCTTAGACTTCTGCTATAGCCTCCCCTTCGACCACAGCCTCACCTTTCTGGTTCCTGGTCACGACGTGGATAGTGACCCTTTGCTTGCCACCATCCGCGCCCTCCACGGCCGTGACTTCGCCACCAGCCGTCAGAGTGTCACCGGGCCACACCTGGCGCGTGAACCGTACCCCGTACTCGCGAAGGGAATTCGGTCCGAGCCAATCGGTCAGCATCTTTCCGGTCAGACCCATCGAAAGCATGCCATGAGCAAACACCGACGGGTAGCCGGCTGCGTTCTTGGCGACGGGGTCGTCGTGGTGGAGAGGATTGAAATCGCCGCTTGCCCCAGCGTACTTCACGATGTGGGTCCTGTTGACGTCTTCGATCACCACCTGCTCGTGGCTGTTACCGACTTTGAAAGCCATCGTTCTCTCCCTTACTGGTCAACGGTGCGTTCGGTCTGTACGCCCACGGAGGTCGCGGTAACGCAGAGGACGCCGTCCTGATTGTGGTATTCGGTAATCGTTTCGGCGAAGGACAGCTTGCCTCCCCGGCGCCCTTCTTTCTCCCAGCGATTGCCGGAGTGGGTAGCAACCGTGAGGACGTCTCCGACGTGAATGGGGTGGTGATACTCATAGTGCTGCTCAGCATGGAGCCCACGGGCCATCCCGCCTCCGCCCCCGCCGCCCGAGGGGCGGCGCTGCGGTAGCGGCTCTTTGCGGGGACGCGTGAGGTCCAACCCATAGTTGGGATCCCAATGAGCACTGCACTGGACGAAAGTTGGTGGAGTGAGAATCCCCCCCACGGACTTCGTTGCGTCATCATCTGGGTCGGAATATTCCGGCCTGACGTCACGGAGCGAACGGGCGAAAAGCATCACTTGGGTTCGATCGACTGGGAATTCGTACGGTTCTGCCAAGATATTCTCCGGTCGTTAAAGGTGGGCGAATGCTAGCGGCCGATCGCGGCCAACGCCACCGGGCGCGCCCGCTAACGTCGGCACGGCTACACTCAAAGAGTGCCCACCAGTCTTTATCTTGTCCGCCATGGCGAAAGCGCCGGGAATCGAGCCGGCCGCTGGCATGGCCATACGGAAACACCCTTGACTTCGCTCGGCAAGCGCCAGGCCAAAGCGCTTGCGAAGCGATTCGCGGCGCTCAAATTCGATGCCGTCTATGCTAGTGATCTCTCTCGCGCTGCCGACACGGCCGCCCATCTCGTAACTGGTAACGGACTTGAGGTCAACCACGACCCAAGGCTCCGCGAAGTCAATTACGGAGAGTGGGAAGCGCTGGACGGGAAGGCCGTGCTGGGCAAGAACCGTGAAAAGTGGATGTCCTTCGCCCTGGGCAAGATACCGGCTCCCGGGGGCGAAGACATAACGACCGTCCGCTGGCGCATGAGCGCCTGTTTCCGGGAGTTTGCGGAAAAGCACAAGGACGGTAACGTCCTCATCGTCTCCCACGGGAGCGCTATGATAGCCGGGATTGCCGAACTCCTGGGCATGCCGGTGGAAACGACCTGGTCGTTTGCGATGGACAATGCCTCAATCACGAAGCTCGAAGTGGTGCAGGCAAACCGTTTCGTGCTCTCGCGGTTAAATGACGCTGCCCACCTCGAAGGCCTGAAGTAGAGGAACCTCTGGCCCGGGGGCGAAGCTCCTAAGCGTTGTCAGTGTCCGCCTTGGCACCGTTGGAGTCGCCGTTGACGCCGTTCGTGAGGTTGAAGATCGCGATGCTCACCACCTGGTCCGGTTCGCCGACTCGCATGACGATGACGCCCTGTGTGTTGCGACCCAGGAGGCTGATCGTTTCGACGCGCGTCCGCAACACGATCCCTTCCCTCGAAACCAGCATAATTCCCTGCTGATCACGGACCATGCGGCAGGCTGCCACGTTGCCCGTCTTCGGCGTGATATTGAGCGTCTTCACGCCCTGGCCTCCGCGGCCTTGCACTGGGTACCCGTCCACGTTCGTGCGTTTGCCGAATCCCAATTCGGTGATCGCGAGGAGTTCCGACCCGTCGTCGATCGTCTCGACGCCCACGACGTATTGGGCCTCGTGGAGACGTATGCCCCTGACGCCACCGCTTGTGCGGCTGGCCTCGCGCAAATCGTCGATCTTGAACCGGATTGCCTGGCCATCGCTGGAGACGAGCATGACGTGTGCGTCATTGGTGGCCATGCGAGCGGCAACCAGGGTGTCTCCTTTGTCAAGGCGCATTGCGATCTTGCCGTTCCGCCGAACACCTTCGAACTCCTTCAGGAGCGTCTTCTTAATTATCCCGTTGCGGGTAGCGAGCAGGATGTAGTCGCGCTCATAGCTCTTGACGCGCAGGATCGCGGTCACTCTCTCGCCCTGCTTCATCTCGATCAGGTTGGTGATGAACACGCCTTTCGCCTGCTTCTTGCTGTCGGGTATGTCGAACGAGCGAAGGTGGTAGACCTTGCCCTGGTCCGTGAAGAAGAGAAGGTTGTCGTGCGTGTCGCCAACAAGCAGCTTCATGACGGCGTCTTCGTCGCGAATCGTCGCTCCGCGGCTGCCCTGTCCGCCGCGGAGCTGATCCCTGTACTCCTCGAGCCTGGTTCTCTTCGCGTAGTTACGGATACTGAGCGTGATCACGCACTCCTCGTGCGCGATGAGGTCTTCTTCGCTGAAGTTCTCGGCATCGGCCTCCACGATTTCCGTCCGGCGGAGGTCACCGTACTTCTCCTTAAGCTCGGCAATATCCTCTTTAATGAGCTCGTCGATCTTGCGTGGGTTGGCGAGAAGATCTTCGAGGTAATTGATCTTCTGGATCGTTTCCTCGTACTCGTCTTGGAGAGCCTGGTGCTCGAGCGCCGCGAGGCGTCGTAGCTGCATGTCGAGGATGGCTCGCCCTTGGACTTCGCTGAAGTCGAAAGGGTTCCCAGCCCGGCGCTGGGCCACTGTCTGAAGCGACCTCGCTCTATCCGGGAGCGCACCCTCACCCCGGAGGATCGAGAGAGCGTCGTTGGCAGAGTCAGCCCCGCGAATCGTCGCGATGACCAGGTCGATCATCTCCTGCGCCTGGAGGAGCCCTTCGAGAATATGGGCTCGGTCTCTTGCCCTCTCCAGCTGGAACTCGCTCCTGCGCCGGATTACCTCCCGACGGTGGGCAATATGGATTTCGAGAGCGCGCTTGAGCCCGAGCCGTCGCGGTGTCCCATCGACGATGGCCATCATGTTTATAGCGAACGTGGAGCGCATCTGCGTGTGCTTGAACAGCAGATTTCGAACTTGGGCCGCGTTACCGTCGCGCTTCAGCAGGATGACGATTCGCATCCCGTTCCGGTCGCTCTCGTCCCTGAGGTCGGAGATCCCATCGATCTTCTTGTCCCGAACGAGGTCTGCGATTCGCTCGATTAAGTTGGCTTTGTTCACCTGGTAGGGGAGCTCAGTCACCACGATCTGGGTACCGCCGCTCCTTGAAGTCTCCTCGATCTGTGTCCTTGCCTGCAGGGTGACCCTGCCGTGGCCCTCACCGTAAGCGACACGGACCTCCCGACGGTCCTCGCCGATCAGGGCGATTCCGGCAGTCGGAAAGTCTGGGCCTTTCACGACGCCCAGCAGGTCGTCGAGAGTGGCCTCCGGAGTGTCTAGAAGCATCACTATCGCGTCTGAGATCTCCCCGAGATGGTGGGGCGGGATGTTGGTGGCCATCCCCACGGCGATGCCAGCAGAGCCGTTCAGGAGGAGATTCGGGAGGCGGGCCGGGAGAATCGCCGGTTCATCCTGGCTGCCGTCGTAGTTTGGCGTGAAGTCGACTGTATCCTGGTCGATATCGGCGACCAGTTCTTCGGCTATCGGCGCCATTCGGGATTCCGTGTAGCGCTGGGCTGCCGGCGGGTCGCCGTCGACACTGCCAAAGTTTCCCTGACCGTCGACCAGTGGGTAGCGAAGCGAGAAGTCCTGGGCCATCCGGACCATGGCCTCGTAGACCGGGCCGTCGCCATGAGGGTGGTAGCGTCCCATGACGTCGCCGACAATCCGGGCCGCCTTCCTGTAGGCGGCGCCGGCTCTGGCACCGCCGTCCCACATTCCCCAGATGATTCTGCGCTGCACGGGCTTGAGGCCGTCACGCGCATCCGGCAGGGCCCGGGACACGATCACGCTCATCGCGTAATCGAGGTAGCTCGAGCGCATTTCGCTTTCGATTCCGACTGACCGGATATTGGAAGTGGGCTCGATGGGCGTCATGGAAACTCCGAGATATTGCTAAAGATAGTGTACGAATTCCCCGTCTAAGAGCGAGGGATCCAGATTCGGAACAGCGCCAATCTGCTAATTCGAGCCAGCCTGTGCCAGGCCAGCTCCTCGTTTGGCCATCAGCCGGCTGACGTACCCGGCGTGGGCATGGACAATAGATGCAAAACGTTACGGGGAGAGAATTCGACATGGGAACTCTTGATGGGCGTGTTGCCATCGTTACCGGCGCCGGCCGGGGGATTGGACGATCGGTGGCCAAGCTTCTCGCAAGCGAAGGCGCTTCGGTTGTTGTTAATGACCTCGGCGTCCAGGTCGACGGAACGACGCCGGACGCCGGGCCGGCCGACGATGTGGTTAGTGAGATCGAGGCTAATGGCGGTCGGGCGGTGGCCAACCACGCCTCCGTCGCTGACTACGATGCGGCCGAGGATATCATTCGCCAGGCGCTTGATGCCTACGGAAAGCTCGATGTGCTGGTGAACGTGGCCGGCATCCTTCGCGACCGCATGGTGTTCAACATGAACGAGGAGGAGTGGGACTCAGTTATCGATGTTCACCTCAAGGGGACTTTCAACACGACCAAGTACGCTTCCATCTACTGGCGCCAGGCGAGGGAAGGCGACTACCGCCTGATCAATTTCACGTCGGTCTCCGGGCTAAGTGGAGCCCCTGGCCAGCCGAATTACGCCGCGGCGAAGCTCGGCATCGTCGGGCTCACCTACTCCTGTGCGAACGCCCTCACCCGCTACGGAGTGACGGCGAACGCGATTAGCCCCGGGGCGGCAACCAGGATGGGCGATACAATCCCGCCTGACCGCAGACGCGGTGGGTTCGCTGAGCGGGACGAGAGGGAACTCTCGCCCGACAACGTGGCTGTACCGGTCGCCTACCTCGCATCTACGGATTCGGACTGGATCAACGGACAGGTGGTGCACTCAACCGGCTACGCGATTTCCCTCTACAACCAGTACGCGCCTATCCGTACGCTCCAGGGAAACGAGCCCTGGACAATAGCTACGGCCTCCAAGCGAATGAAGGAGGTCTTCCAGCCGGCGATCGAAGGCAGTTCGTCCTACGCTCAGCGCCGAGAAGAGTCATAGTCTGGTCGAGGGCGGCCGCGTGGCTGAAATGCCGCCCGCCGCCCTGGTCAGCTAAAAGCTGGCATCACCTCGGCAACAAACTGATCTAGGGCCCCCCCAATCGACGGGTGGCCTGATCGCGAGGTTCACGCGATCGGCCCCGCCTTCGACGAATCCCGTGACCTGGTCTATGACCTGTTGGGGAGAGCCGCTCAGACTCCCTTCCACTGCTGCTGCCCCGAGTTTGGCGGTCTGGTCATTGCCGGTCGATGACATCTGGAAGTGCAGGTTGACTGACCGCTCAACCTCCGCCGGGTCCCGAACGTAGTGATTGCACCACTGCTCAAGCACCTCCCCTTTGCGGCGAAACTCAGCTGCCGAAGTGTAAGGAAGGTTCCAGCCATCGGCGTAGGCGGCGACCATGCGGAGAGTTCTCTGCTCTCCCCGCCCGCCGATGATTATCGGCACAGACGGCTGTACCGGCCTCGGCTTGTTGCTGATCCGCTCAGTTCGGTAGTAGCGGCCTTCGAAACTTGAACGCTCCTCGGTAAGCATCTTTCGGATGAGTCGCGTCCCCTCGGAGAGCCGGTCCAGTCGCTCTTTCACATCCGGAAATCTGTACCCATAAGAGGTGTGCTCTGCCTCATGCCAGCCGGCTCCGAGACCCACACTAACGCGCCCGTGGCTGAGGTGGTCGATCGTTGTGAGAGCCTTAGCTAGGAAGGCTGGGTTCCTGTAAGCCATGCAGAAGACCAGGCATCCGACGCGGACCCTTGAGGTTTCAGCGGCAAGAGCCGCCATAAGCGTGATTGCTTCGTATGTGGGGCCTTCCCCATCGCGGTTCGGGGCCTCGTAGAAGTGATCCCAGACCGAAATCCAGTCGAACCCGGAGGCCTCGCAGTGGCGCCAGAGACGCCTGAGTTCATCGAGTTCTATGTCTTGCGGGCCGGTGTGGACGCCGAACTTTACGCTCAATTCTCCCCCCCCTGGTTTTCCCTGGCGCCCAGTCTCTGCGGGCGGCGAAAGGCTGGCAACATCAGGGTGTGCGAGGGCAACCGCCAGGATGGGCCGCCCCTGCGGCAACACCTCCGATGGGGCCGGTGCCATCTGGCTGCATCGGCGCCGTAAATTAGCAGTAAACGTTGCAGATAGCGTCCCAACCCGAGGCTTTCCGCCTTGCTTCGATCGAGACCCGCTCCTAGCCTGAAGCGCGCAGCATTCTGTTTAGCCAGGCGGAGTACATGAGCCAGCGCGCCACAATTTACATGGGCCTCTTAGTCGCAATCGCGACCATGGCGGTTATCGCCTCATCGGGGCTTATCCGTTCGGTCCGCGCGCAGGGGATCCCTCCACCCCTTCCTACCACGTATTACGGAGTGGCCAGTGGCGCTGTTGCCAACTCGACCGTCTTCGCCTACGTGGTCGATGGCCAGAGCCAGATTCCCTGCGGGGAGGGCTCCACGATTCTCTTCGAAGATTCAATCGTCTACGTTGCGAAGGTGTCTCCTGACAGCAGCGCCACCCCGGGATGCGGCAGCCCCGGTCGGCAAGTGCTGTTCAAGGTCAGAGGACCCGGAGAAGGTGCCTCACGTTCTGCGACACAAATGGCGGGCTGGGAGGTGGTCGGCGCGGGCTTCGTTGGTGTGGAGTTCGACATCATCCTCGACGACCCGCCGACATTCGTTCGCCAGGCCACGGCGCCCGGCCTTTCCAAGACCCCCTGAGGGCCGACGGCCGTGACCGGGACTAGGTTCATCGCTGCTGCAGCCGGGTTCAGCCTGACCACAGCCGCACTTTGGCCTTTCCATGGCAATGCGGCTGGCGATCCTCCACTCCCTACGGAATTTCTCGTCTACGGCACGGTCGAGCACCTGGGCGCCAACCTGCAGCCGTCGGACCAACCGGTTATTGCTCTCATCAACGGTCGCGGCTGCGGGAGTAGCAATACGCTGCTGAACGATATCGGAGCGGCGGATGACCCCGGCAAGACGGTGTTCGTTGTCGCGGTGGTGTCGAGCGGGACCAGGTCGAACGAAGCAGAAGGCTGTGGCACCCTTGGGGCACCGATTCGGTTCTATTTGCCCGAGTCGGGACTACTCAGCGCAACCAGCCTGCCGTTCGCGGACGGAGCTCAACGATTTAACCTTGACTTCGCAGGCGGAACTCTCACCAGGGGATCACACGCGATTCTGATCGCGAACGACGGTTTCAACTGAGCCCGGCGCTCAGGCGTTGGAGTTTCTACGGACTGAGATCTTCACGTCTGAACCATCGATGTTGTACCTGGCGCTCGAGAGTCCGGGCGGTGCCTCAACTGTCACCAGCTCAGTGCTGAGTGTCTCGGCGGCGATATATTCCCTGTGGACATCGAGCACCCTGACAATGTCCGCGCTTCCTTCCACCCATGTTGTGATTCGGTCGGCAAGGTCGAAGCCTGCCTCTCGTCTCAGGTCCTGGATCCGGCGAACGATTTCCCGTGCCAGGCCTTCGTCTGCCAGTTCGGGCGTGATGAGCGTCGACACCGCCACGGTGTAGCCTGCTTCACTCGCTGAGGCGAAGCCCTCGCGCGGCCGTTCCTCAATGAGCACGTCATCCCCAGAGAGTTCGTGCCCGGCAACGCTGATGGTCCGTCCTCTTCTCAGCTCAGCGACGTCACCATCCGAAAGGTCCCCCAGGGCGGAACGAACTGCGCCCAGGCCCCTACCAAGTCGCGGGCCGAGTACCGGAAGATTGGGCTTGACTTCGAATGTAACCACGTCTGCCTCGGACTCGAGGACGGCCAGCTGATGAGCGTTCAGTTCCTCGAGTATCAGAGCCTCGTTCCGGCGAAGGACGGCGGACTCGGCTTCTCCTGAGCCCCGTACTGATGCAAGGACCTCGACGAGTGGTTGCCGAACCTTGATCTGGGCCTTTGCTCTCGCCCCACGACCGAGAGAACAGATTCGTTTCACGAGCTCGGTTTCGTCATTAAGCGCGAGGTCAATGGCCGCCTCATCGGTATTCGGCCATTCGGCTAGGTGCACGCTCTCGGCGGCGTTCTCATCAATCGACCGGACAAGGTTCTGCCAGATTTCCTCCGCCAGGAATGGTGTGAACGGTGCGAGCAACTTTGCCAGCGTTGTGAGCGCCGTGTAGAGCGTGTGGTAGGCGCTCTGCTTATCGTCGTCAGACTCACCAGCACCACGCCAGAAGCGTCTCCGGTTCCGCCGGATATACCAGTTGGACAGGTCGTTCACGAACCCGTCGATGGCACGGGATGCATCCGTCGGGTCGTAATTCTCAAGTTCCTCGGTGACCTTTAACACAAGGGAGTTGAGCTCGCTCAGGAGCCAGCGATCGATCTCCGGTGGCGCGCTGAATGGGGGTGTTCGGGGGTCGACGTCATCGATGTTTGCGTAACTGACGAAGAAGCTATAGGTGTTCCACAGCGTGAGCTGGAATCGCCTAAGGCCCTCTTCAACGAGATTGGCACCGAAGCGACCGGACGTTCTCCCAAAGCCGGCCGAGTACATGTACCAGCGGACGGCGTCGGCACCGAACTTTTCGACGACCGACCATGGCTCGACCACGTTTCCGCGGGACTTGGACATCTTCTGTCCCTTCTCGTCCTGGATGTGACCGTGGCAGATGACGTTCTTGTAGCTGATGCTGGAGAGCACGGCTTCGACGCTGTTCAGCATCGTTGCCTCTGCATGGAGGGTGTAAAACCAGCCTCGCGTTTGGTCGATGCCTTCGCAGACGAAGTCGGCGGGAAAGCTACGCGCGAAGGCGTCCTGGTTTTCGAACGGATAGTGCCACTGCGCATAGGGCATCGCACCGCTATCGAACCAGGCGTCCGCAACTTCCGGGACGCGGACGGCGGAGCCTCCGCAGTTGTCACAGCGGACCTGGACCTCGTCGATGAAGGGTCGATGGAGATCCTCGAGAGCTTCCGCCTGGGTGCGGTCCGCCGCCTGGTCGATGAGCGCAGCCAACGAACCGATGCACTGGTCTTCGCCACACTCGGTGCAGCGCCAGATCGGGAGCGGCGTTCCCCAGTACCGCTCGCGGCTGACGGCCCAGTCGACGTTGTTTTCAAGCCAGTTCCCGAAACGGCCCTCTTTGATGTGCTCGGGATGCCAGTTGATACGCCGGTTTCCTTCCACTAGCTGTTCGCGCGCGGCGGTTGTCCGGATGTACCAGCTTGGCTTGGCGTAGTAGAGCAGGGGTGACCGGCAACGCCAGCAGAAGGGATAGGTGTGCTTGATGCTTTCGCGCCGGAGAAGAAGCCCCCGGTCCTCGAGATCGTCGAGAACATCGTTATCTGCGTCTTTGGCGAACTTGCCTTCGCCGGGAAGCCCGTCGGCCATTATTCCCTGGAGGTCTAGGGGTTGGGCGAAGAGCAGCCCGTGACGCTTGCCCTCGTCGAAGTCTTCCCCACCGAAGGCTGGAGCAGTGTGGACAACGCCGGTCCCGTCTTCCAACGACACGTAGTCGGCGGCAATTACCGTCCGAAGCCCCTCGGTAGATTCTCCGTCAGGGATTGGGCGCAGCCTCCCCTCGGCATCAAACCGGAGAACCCGACTGCCGTGGTCTTCGGGGCGGTAGAGTGGCTCGTAACGGAGTCCGACCAATGACGAACCCCTGAGCTTGACGATCGTTTCGGCTTCTTCGCCGAAAACGCTGGCGGCCAGATCGGTCGCCACGACAAGGAATTCACCGTCTCGCCTGTACATCCCATATTCGGCCTCGGGATGGATGGCGAGTGCGACGTTCCCCGGGAGCGTCCACGGGGTAGTCGTCCAAGCGACGATGGCTGCGCGGTCACCTAAGGGCATCGCCTCCGGGTGGCCCTGGGCGATGAGTGCTTCGTCTGTCACCCTGAATTTGATGAAGACGCTCGGGTCCGGGACATTTTCCTCGTAACCCTGGGCGACCTCGTGGTCGCTGAGGCTGGTCTCGCAGCGGGGACAGTGGGGCGTGCTGCGGTAATCTTGGTAAACGAGGCCCTTCTCCCAGAGCTGCTTGAAGATCCACCAGCAGGTCTCGATGTACTCGTTGTGCCAGGTGATATACGGGTGCTCCATGTCGGCCCAGAAAGCGATTCGTTCGCTGAGCCTCTCCCACTCGCCGACATAGCGGGACACCGATTCGCGACAACGCTCGTTGAACGCAGCGATGCCAAATGCCTCGATTTCGGGCTTGGACGAGAGTCCCAGCTCCTTTTCAATCTCAAGCTCGACCGGCAGGCCATGAGTGTCCCAGCCAGCCTTGCGGGGCACGCGGTAGCCCCGCATCGTCTTGTATCGGGGAATGAGGTCTTTGAAGACTCGCGAAAGTACGTGGTGGATCCCGGGGAGCGCGTTCGCTGTTGGGGGTCCTTCGTAGAAGATGAAGGTGTTGTTGGCCGGGCGTTCTTCGACGCTGCGTCGGAAGATCTCGTGTTCGCGCCAAAAGTCGATGATCCGAGTCTCAAGGTCCGGGAAGTTCACTTTCGGATCGACTGCCCTGAACATGGCCTGCCTCCTGAGGGGAACCGCTGGGCGATTCCCGTCGCATTCGTTTCGTGTGCACGATTTGGCGACAGGCAAGAAAAAACGCCCGTCCCATCCAGGGACGAGCGTGCACGCTCGCGGTACCACCCTGGTTCCCGCCGCCGACGGGCCCTCAGCGAGGCGCTAACACGCCTCCGGCGCTGGTAACGGTCGCCTTCCGTCCGGATCTACTGACAGTCCGGTGCTGCGTTCGGCCGGAGGCTCGGGAGGGATTTTCGCAGCCGGTCGTGTGTGCCCCCTCGCACTCGTCGGGGCTCGCTGAATATCGTACCGGCAGTTACTCGTCTTCGTCTTCGCCTGTGTGCCTAAGTGAAGCAAGATGTTAGCGATGCTGTCAATCCGATTTACCCTTCCCATGTTGGCCGTCGTCCTTCCGGCTGCCTGCGACGAGGCAGAGCGGCCAAGTCGACCCGAGTGTTGCCCCACGCCTGAAGCCACGACCGTCGACCCGACCCCGGTCGTTAACCCGCCCCCTCCCGATCAGGGATTTTTCGTGTGGTCTACCTGAACGTCATGAACCCGACACAGGTCGGCTCCGACGACCTGGTCCCGCAGAAACCTTTGGCCAGCGGCTGGCCCGGTCTGATGTTGTGTCTCACCCTGGTCGCTGTTATTCAAGGCCAATGGCGGCAGACTTATCTCAGCTCGGTAAAACGTACGGGGCCTGGTGGATCGACTTTCTCGGAGAGCACTGCCACGTTGGCGGTCTCGATGCCACACAGTGGCTCCTCGAGAACAGCCAGCCCAGGGCCGGTGCCCGTGTCCTTGACGCTGGTGCGTTCGTCGGCGCCAGCGCCCGACTCCTGGCAAGGGATGCCGGCACGGTGTCCTTCGCATCAGATGTTGGTCGTGACTTCCTCAGCGTGGGAAGGGATAGCCCCGGAGGGGGATCGGTTTCCTGGGTCGTGGCCACGAGCGACAGACTGCCCTTTCCGGACGGCCACTTCTCCTCCATCTGGTGTCTGGACGCCATGGCGGTGCCGCAGGAGTTCAGCAGGGTCGCAGCTCCCACGGGCAAGATTTGTCTCTGCACGGAGATGCCAGAAGACGTTCGCGGAGGAGCAGAAGGATTTCTGGAAGAGTGGCGGAAGTTTGGCTGGCGGCTCGCTGCCCACAAGTCTGTCACCGCGGATGCCGTTCAGCTGTGGAGGGCCGTCGAAGCGGGGCTCGTCCATAGACGTACCCACTATGAGCCGAGGTACGGTTCCCGTTCATACCTTCACCAGCTGGATCAGGTTGCGGAACTCGTTCGCTCCTACACGGCCCACGAGAACGGCCATGCGCTAATCGTTCTTGCCAGGGGCTAGGACCCCGGACCGGGCCCCGGTCCGGGGTCGGGGGGACGGTCTCCCAGCCCGCCCGGCCAGTCGGGAGGCAATTCATCCTGTCCCAGCTCCTTGAGGACCTTCTTGGCCAGTTCGTCCAGCTGCTCGGGCGTGATACCCATGCGCTCCAGCGTGGCCCGCACCAATCGTTGAACCTCGGCCATGTCTTCGCGGATCAGCGCGTCGGCGAGCTCCAGCTGAGTCTCTATTGCCATGAACCGCTCGCGGCGCAGCGAGTCCTGTTCCGTATCGAGGATCGTCGACATCAGCCTTGTGAAGAGCTGCGTCGTGCGCGCGATCCGCACCCGATCGTCGGGATGGGGCGGGAATTGGCCGGTGACGCTGACCTCTAGGCCGGTTCGTTTGTCGGAGGCGTGATACTGCTCAGTCACAGGATCAGGATAGGCACTGTGGCTCAGCCAGTCAGCTGGTTACCCGACTTCTGCCTGTTCGGAATCATTTGTCTGGAGCGTCAATGACGGTTGGGGAGGACGACTATCGCATGTGCCGGGCAGGTCGGACTTCCATCCTGGTTGAATACGTTCAGCTCCAGCTTCACCCGGTTTTCTCCGTCCTCGACCTTCTTCTCCGTCACTGCGCCCCGGACCGTGAGGGTGTCGCCTTGCTGGTTGATAGATCGGTACTGGCATCCAACCTCACGAATTTCGGCTTCGTCTCCGATCCAGTCACGTAAGGCGTTGTTGAGATAGGCAAAGCGCAGGTTGCCCATGCCGAAGGCACCTGCTTCGTTCTTCGCGGCCCGCCCGCTTTCGTCTTCCATGTGGAACGGGACGAACTCGTCATTGACCGCGGCGTATCGGTTCCACTCCATGAATCCTGTTGTTCGCGACCACTCCGGTATGTCATCGCCGATATTCACGTCTTCAAAATAGATATTGATTGTCATGAGTTGCCTCCCTCCCTACTCAGTAGCGAATGTTGGTGGAAACGCGACGTTTGATGACATTGCCGTCCTGGTTTCGCCATTCCGTCTCCATAAACGTGTAGAGCGTGTGGCCTAGGCGTCCTTCACGTTCATTCCAGTCGAACAGCCGTGTTCTGCTGGTCACCACATCTCCTGGGCGCATCGGAACCCCGAAGGTGTCGGTCTGTCCGCCGTTCATGTTCGTGAGAGCTGAACCGTCAGGCTTTTCCCCTTGCGTCGCACGCGGGTCGACCGTAGGCCGTTTGATAGGCCAGGCAAAAGGATTGAAGTCTGGAGGAGCGATGATGCCGCCCCACCTAGTGCTTGCTGCGTACTCTGCATCCCAGTGCAGCCTGGGAGGGGTTTCGGGCCAGTAGGTAGCGATGGCCCATTTCCTGATGTCGGATTCGGCTATCGGTGGTGACGTGCGCTCATCGGTCCACACGCCCTTTGCCCTGAGCATGTGTTCGTTCACGTAGCTGACCGGTTGTTCGCTCACTGGCTCAATCCTCCGCTTCGAAGTGCGGCGCGGCATTGGCCGACACGGACGAAGGCTACAGGTCCGGTGTTGCGCGTGTCATCCGTGCTGAGAGCGGGAAGGGTGGGTCAAACGTCGAGGTTCTTCACCTGCGTCGCATGCGATTGGATAAAGCGTCGTCGGTGGGAAACTTCGTCGCCCATCAGCTCCGAAAACACGATGTCCGCCTCGGCTAGATCGTGAACGTCAATCCGGAGGAGAGTCCTGATGTCAGGCTTCATGGTGGTCTCCCACAGCTGATCGGCGTTCATTTCGCCAAGTCCCTTGAACCGCTGAACGGCCACGTTCTTCTTTCCCTTGGCGAACGTGGCCAATTCCTCTTCGCTGTACAGGTAAGTTGCGTTCTTGCCCTGCACTACCCGGTAGAGGGGAGGCTGGGCGATATAGAGATGCATCGACGTGATGAGGTCAGGCATGTTCCTGAAGAAGAATGTGAGGAGGAGCGTCCGGATGTGAGCACCGTCGACGTCGGCATCTGTCATCACGATGATCTTGTGATAACGCAGTTTCGAGATATCGAACGACTCACGGATGCCGGTTCCAAGCGCCGAGATGATCAGGCGAATCGCCTCGTGGTTGAGCATCTTGTCCGGGCGAGCCTTCTCTACGTTCAGGATCTTCCCGAAGAGTGGCAACACAGCCTGATACTGGCGATCACGGCCCTGCTTGGCGGAATCCCCGGCGCTGTCTCCCTCGACTATGAAAAGTTCGGCGGATTCCGGGTCGCGGGTGGTGCAGTCGGCGAGTTTGCCTGGAAGCGAGCCGCTCTCCAACGCGCTCTTCCGATGGACAAGTTCACGCGCCTTCCGCGCCGCTTCGCGCGCCCGGCTCGTGGTCAGACACTTGTCGATGATCCGCCGGGCTTCGGAGGGGTTTTCCTCCAGGTACTGGGTTAGCGCCTCGCCAAGAGCCCCCTGGACTTGGCCGGCGACCTCCGCGTTCCCCAGCTTGGTCTTGGTCTGGCCCTCGAACTGCGGCTCCTGAAGCTTCACCGATACGACCGCAACGAGTCCCTCGCGAACATCATCCCCCGACAAGTTGGGGTCGCTGTCCTTCAGCAGCTTCTGGCGGCGGGCGTATTCGTTCAGCAGGCGTGTTAGTGCAGCACGGAAGCCGGTCAGGTGAGCGCCGCCGTCGATCGTGTTGATCGAGTTCGCGAAGGTAAAGACCGACTCGTTGTAGGAGTCGTTGTACTGCACTGCAATTTCGACCGCGGTGCCACCTAGATCCTTGTCGATGTAGATCGGATCGATATTTATGACGGTCCGGTCTGCGTTCACATGGCGGACGAAGCTCTTGATACCGCCCTCGAAATAGAAGTTCAGCTCCGTCCCGTCGCGCTCGTCCAGGAGCCGGAACCAGACCCCTTTCGTCAGGTACGCATACTGGCGAAGGCGCTCGGTCTCGATGCGGAAATCGAAGTCCACGCTGTCGAAGATATCCTCGTCCGGCAGGAACGAGATCTTCGTCCCAGAAGTCCTCCCGCTGCTCTTGGATGGTGTCAGTTCACTTTGCGCGGTCCCTCGGCTGTATTCTTGGCGGTAAACTTTTTTCGCGTGTTGCTTGCCCTGTGTCTCTGGGTCGGGCACCACCTCCACGATCAGAGAACTAGAAAGGGCGTTCACCACGCTGGCTCCGACACCGTGGAGGCCGCCGGACACTTTATAGCCGCCGCCACCGAATTTTCCGCCGGCGTGAAGGACAGTCATTACCGTCTCGACAGCAGTAGTTCCGGTCTGACTTTGTATCCCGACCGGAATGCCCCTGCCGTTGTCCGAAACATGGCACCAGCCATCGGCCGCGAGGACCACTTCGATACGATCGCAGTAGCCCGCCATCGCCTCGTCAACAGCATTGTCCACGAGTTCCTTGATCAGTTGATGAAGACCGGCCTTGTCCGTCGTTCCGATATACATACCGGGACGGCGACGGACCGCTTCGAGGCCCTCGAGGACCTGGATCTGATCAGCCGTATAACGGTCGGTGGCAGGCTGGGTTGTCATACTTGAAAGCGGTCACCTGGACGCCGTCGAACGGTAGGCGTCGAATGGATCGAACACTTTAGCAGTTTATCTCGCCCCCCCCTTAGCGTCACGTTCACGAGGCCTGTTTTCGAAGCGATTAGGACGCGAGATCGACCATTGCCGGCCAGGAGCGTGGTCAGTGCTGAGCCAGGAGATCCCTGGCCCTCGTGCCCGCTTCTTTCACGGGCACAATATCCTGATCCCGGGTGGTTCTATCGCGGATTTCGAGTCCGCCCTTGCCGAGTGCCCTGGGGCTGACGGTCAGCCTCACTGGAATCCCCATCAAATCAGCATCCTTAAACTTCACGCCGGGCGATTCGTCCCGGTCATCGATCAGCGCATTAAGCCCGAAGTCGGACAAAGACGATTCGAGCGCGGAGAGCGATTCTGCCACTGCATCCTCATCCTGATTCAGGACCACGACATGAACGTCAAAAGGGGCCACTTCGGCGGGCCAGCAGATGCCGTCTTCGTCGTGATTGGCCTCGATTACGGCCGCCAGAAGGCGTTCCACCCCTATCCCGTAGCAACCCATGACGGCCGGCTTACGTGAGCCATCCACATCTACGAACTCGACCCCCATCGATTCGCTGTAGGTAGTGCCAAGTTTGAACACGTGTCCCATCTCCATGCCGCGGCGCGACTCGAGGGTCGAATCGCACTCCGGGCAGCCGTCTCCCGGCCTAGCTAGTGCGATATCCGCCACCAGATCTGCTGTCCAATCGCGGCCGTGATTGACGTTCAGGAAATGGGCGTCTGGCTCATTGGCACCTGCTACAAGATTGGCCCCCTCGACCGCGCTCGGATCAGCAATAACCTTCATGCCTCTGAGACCGACGGCCGATGCCGAACCAGCCACGAGTCCGGCGCTGATGACGGTCGATTCGTCCATCGCCTCCAGCTCGTTGGCTTTGAGCACGTTTTTCAGCTTCACCTCGTTCACGTCTAGGTCGCCCCGGATCACCACGAAGACCGGCTTACCGTCTGCCACGTTGAAGACGGCCTTAGCCGTTTGCTTTGCCTCGACGCCGAGCATCTCGACCAGGTCCGAGATCGCCGTTGCTCCGGGCGTGGGCACCTTCTCGATTGGGCGGGGATCAGAAGCGATTGGCGGTGGCTTCCGCAAGTCGGCTTTCTCGGAGTTGGCTGCATATCCGCAGCGCCCGCAAATAAGGATCTCGTCTTCGCCGTTATCCGAGATAAAGATGAACTCCTGGCTGTCCTTGCCACCGATGGCTCCCGAATCCGCAGCGACCGGCATAACCGGGACGCCGGCGCGCGAAAAGATCCGCTCGTAGGCCTCAAAAGCGGCGTCGTAGGACGTATCAAGCGCTTCCCACGAGGCGTCGAAACTGTAGGCGTCCTTCATCGTAAATTCGCGGAGGCGGATAAGCCCGCCCCGGGGGCGCGTTTCGTCGCGGAACTTCGTCTGAATCTGGTAGAGGGTAATCGGCATATCTCGATAGCTCTGCACCGTCCGCGAAGCCAGGTAGCTGATGACCTCTTCGTGAGTCGGGCCTAGGGCGAAGCCCCGCTCCCGCCGATCGGTCAGCCTGAAGAGGGTCAGCCCCATTAACTGGTCGCGGCCGCTCTGCTTCCAGAGTTCGATGGGATGAAGGGCTGGCAGGTGTACCTCCTGGGCACCACTCCTGTCCATTTCCTCTCGGATGATGTTTTCGATCCGCCGAAAGACGCGCCACCCAAAAGGCGTGAAACAGTACAACCCGGCGGCCAGAGCCTGGATAAGCCCGGCGCGGATCAGTAGCTGGTGCGATGGCAGGTCAGCCTCAGCCGGTGCCTCCCGGAACGTCTTGTGCAACATCTGGCTCATCCGCATGGCCAATACATTCACCTTACCCGGTTGGTGATGCAAGCCGGACCGAACCTTCGCACGGTCTGAGATGGTGTCCTATCGCCGCGGCCGGTTGAGGTCTTCGGAGTCGATCCAGATGGTCACCGGGCCGTCATTTACGAGTTCGACCTCCATGTGGGCGCCAAACTCTCCTCGCTCGCAAACCAGGCTGGTGCGCTCCACCGCCCCACAAAACTCCTCGTAGAGGCCCCTGGCAACCGGGGGCTCAGCGGCTGCCTGAAAGGAAGGCCTCCGCCCCCGCCGGACGTCGCCGCAGAGTGTGAACTGGCTCACGCAGAGCACTGCTCCGCCAACCTGCTGCACGGAGAGGTTCATCCGGCCATCTTCATCCTGAAATATCCGCAGACCGGTGACCCGATCCGCCATTCGCTCCACGGTGGCGGTGTCGTCCGAGTGCTCGATTCCGAGGAGCACGAGCAAGCCCTGTCCAATCGAGCCGACGATCCGTCCGTCAACGGCAACGGAAGCGTGACTGGCCCTCTGGATGACTGCCCGCAATGGAGTGCGACCTGCTAGCTTGCCGCCGAGGACCCGGACTTCTTCTCCGGCTTTTCCGCGGTCTTATTCTCGGACTTCGCGGGTTTGCTCTCGTCTCCGGATTCGCCGGCCGCGGCCTCGCTTTTCCCGGAGTCGGAGTCGTTGTCCTCGTCAGCAGCGAGGTGGGCCGAGCTCTTTTTCTTGCTGTCTGTCGCGTAAAATCCGCTCCCTTTGAACACGACGGGGGGTGCGTGAAGGACCCGTTTGGCGGTCCCCTTCTCGCACCTCTCGCAGGTGTGCGTGTTCGGGGCATCAAACCCCTCGCGGAGTTCGTACTTCGCTTTGCAGTTGCTGCAGGTGTACTCGTAAATCGGCACCGCACACTCCTTCGAGCGAGCCAAGGCTGTATTCGGGCCCAACGTGGATAGCCCCGATCGTAAACGCCATGGGAAGTCTGCTGTCAAGAGTGCTAACGGATCCGGCCAAGGCGCTGTGCTGAGCGAGGTCGCGTCGGGTGCGTATACTACGGCGCAATAATTTGAATCGGTTCACCCAGAACTCGCAATTGGTTGTGCAGGAGGATTAAAGATGAGTGCGGACAGCGACTCCGGACAGGCGAACCCTAACTTTCCCCAGCTCTTCTCGCCAATTCAGGTTGGCCCGATGACTGTCAGGAACAGGATCGCCGAGACCACGAATTCCATCGGCGCGGGACGAGCGGATGGGCTGCCGGACGATGCTTTTATCGCTCATCATGTCGCTAAAGCAAGAGGTGGCACAGGCTGGATTGGCAACGAGACCTGGGGCTTGGACGAACCAGTGCCTCCGGAGGCCGGTCTGGACATGACCAACTCCGGAGCCGCCTCGCCGTTCGCGAGCTACCAGCGCCCCGACTTCGTTGAGCGCCTTGCGACTTTTTGCGACGCGGTTCACGACGCCGGGGCGGTCGCTGTATTCCAGATGACGCACCTCAACTCAACCATGTCCGCCTCATCGATTGCGACCACAGAGCTCTACGATCCCGTTCCTCACGAGCTTGAGGAGGGTGAGATCCAGTTCATCCTCGACACGTACGCTGCCGCGGCCGAGAAGTTCCTCGCCGCAGGAGCCGACGGTATTGAAATCCACGCTGCCCACGAAACGGTGCCGCAGATGTTCCTCTCCCCAGCCACGAATCGCCGCACGGATAAGTGGGGTGGGGATGAGAAAGGCCGCGTTAGCTTCGTGGTCGAGGCACTCGAGCGCATCAGGAAGAAGGTCGGAACGGGCCTTGCTGTTGGGATGAGGGTGAACGGCTTTGAATCGCGACAGGGGGGTTACACGCTCCTTCAGCTGCGCGAGATGATGACCTATATCGCCGAGACAGGTCTGCTCGATTTCGTCGACCTCGATGTTGGGCACTCGTGGGGAGTGCCCTCCTATGTGATGCCCTCGTACTACGATCCCGCTCAGTACCGCGAAGTAGCGAAAGCCGTCAAAGTCGATGTGGCACCAGTTCCCGTTCTGTTCACCGGGCGCGTCAACGAACCGACTGTCGCCGAGGAGTTGCTTCGTGGCGGATACGCCGACATCGTCGGTATGACCCGCGCCGGCATTGCCGACCCCGAGTTCGCCAACAAGGCGCGCGAGGGTCGCATGCATGAGATGCGACGGTGCATCGCTTGTAATCGCTGTATCGGCCAGGTGGTTCACGGGCGCAACCCGATGATGCGCTCCGTTTGCTCGGTGAACCCGGTTATCGGGAACGAGCTGGTCTGGGAGGAGAAGTTCAAGCCCGCCGAAACTACCAAGAAGGTCGTCGTGGTCGGAGGTGGCGCGGCCGGCATGGAGACTGCCAGAATTTCGACGTTGCGAGGCCACGACGTCACCGTTTTCGAGAGAGACAAGTCGCTCGGCGGCCAGGTTCGGATCGCAAGTAAGGCCCCGGGCAGGGGAGCGTTCGAGGACTTCATCTACTACCAGGAGAACCAGGCAAATTCGCTTGGAATCGATCTGCGCCTAGGCACCGAAGTGTCGGTTGAGGACGTGCTTGCGCTGAACCCCGATGTCGTTGTCTGTGCGACAGGGTCGGTTCCTATCACGCCTGATGTGCCGGGGGTGGACCAGCCCCATGTCGTTCAGGGCTGGGACGTCCTTCTCGGGAAGGCTGAGGTCAACGGGCGCGTGGCCGTCATCGGTGCTGAAGACCACGCCGAGACCATCAACGTGGCCGACTATCTCGCCGAAAGAGGAAAGAAGGTCGAGGTCTTCCACAAGTGGAACCAGGTGGGAACCGACGTCGATCGCTACTCGATTGGCATCATGATGAAACGCCTTGAGCAGGGTGACGTGAAGATTCATTATGGCCTGCAGCTCGCCGGAATAGACGGCGACAAGCTCGAGCTTCGATCCGCCTATTCCGGGCTGAACAGCACGGTCGAGGGTTTCGACAGCGTCGTACTGGTTTACGGCTCTGCGCCCGACACCGGGCTTTACCGGGGATTGAAGGACAAGGTCCCCGAGATTTTCCTCATCGGCTCGGCGTGGCTCCCGCGAGGGATCCACGAAGCCACAAAACATGGGATGAACGTGGCTCTCGAGATATAGGAACGGTCTCACTAGGGTTCCTCCGGAGTGCCTCTTCGGGGCCGAATGAAGGACTTCAGACTCCGCACTCTCGGCCAGTGTGGCCCCCCCGGGGGGCGAGTGCGACGCTAGCGGTGCCTTCTTTCGCGGAATAGTGGAAGTCGGTACCCGTGACGAACACCGGGCATGTCTTGGGGTCATTGGACCAGCTGTAGCAGCAGCAGCGACGCAAGCTCTATGGGCATTGACTTTGCTTCTGCTTCGCCGGGCTCGGTCTCTGCTTACGTTTTCCAGCCCGGACCGGGTGTACTCTCCTGACGTGGCGGTTGCGTTTCCCCGGATCGCGAGACTGATGCTGGCCACTATTGTGTTAGCAGCCCTCGCGTGCGGCGACGAACCGACTTCACCCGACGTATCGCAGTCTCTCCCCGCCTCCACTCAAACGAGGCCTGCAATCACCCAAACACCACCTGCAGACCCGACGCCCGTGTCACCTTCAGCGACCCCCCCGCTTTCCGTAACCGCTCCGGCGGGGACGGCCACCACTGCCGACACGCCCCCACCGACGCAGAATGTTTTCACTCCGCTGTTGCCTGTCGGCGGGCCGAGGGCCGCGCAGGGCCTCGAGGCCGAAGTCGGCTGCAGCGAGACAAAGCTACGGACCGGGTTCGCTTTGCTTCGCTGGACACCTGCCGTGGAGCCGGGGCTGGTTCAGCGCGTCGCAGTGACCATAACTCGCGGTGGTCTCGAAACCGGTCAGTTTGAAGCCTCCCTGGAGCTTGTTCCTTCCGCCGATTCGCTGCGCTTTGAATTCCTCGAGGGGCAGGCGATCCACTTCTGGACGGTGATTACCCGGCATTCAGACGGATGGGTACCGGCAGCGGCGCAAGCGTTTGAAGGGCCGACATGCGTTGCCGACATTCAAACGGATTGACGAATTAGCGAAGCCGCCCCTGCAAGCCAATCACCGTCAAGGTGAATGCAGCACAGGCCAAACAACCCTCGGGTCACGGCGTACCCCGGGGCTACATTCGGTGCAGCCGCCCGGTGAACGTGTCTCGCACCTATCCGGACTTCAACAGCGGTATCGCCGCCGAGAATGCTTAGAGCTGACACTCCGCCATTACGAGGACACCTACAACCTCATCCCTACTACCTCCAGCCTGCCCAGTTCCGACGGAACTGGGCAGGCTGGAGGTAGTGCCCGACGTGCGGGACCAGTACAAGGGTTTGACAAGCACCGGCGCCCGCCGCTAACTTCGCTCGCGCGGGGAGAAGGTTCCAAAGAGCGTGTCTCGGATGTGTCTCTGGCCAGCGCGCCGACTTCAGACGGACAGCTGTGTTCTCCGTGAAGGCCAAGCTTCATGAGTGGCAGGGGGGTGCCGGTGTCTCGCCTATTCGGGAGGACGTTCGGCTGGCTCGGCGCTGCAGCGCTGGTGACCATCGTATGGATCCTCGTTCTTGCGGCGCCATCCGAGGCGGTGCCCGGCGGCGGAGCCAAGATAACAGACGTCAACCCCGATGCTTCGACCAACGCGAACGCGAACGCATCCACCGGCGGCCGGGTGAACGGCCTTGCCACTGACCCCACGAGCAACAGTATCTTCTACGCTGCAAGCGAGTACGGTGGCCTGTTCAAGACTACCGACGGCGGCGCCAACTGGTCGCATTTGGACAACCACCTCCCCACGGTGACGTGGGATATCGCGGTGGATCCGGGCAACGCCAACCGCGTCTATGCGACTTCCTGGTACGACGGCCGCGTGAACAGCCTGGCCGGCATCGAAGTCAGCACCGACGGCGGCACAACTTGGACTCGACCAGCGAGTGCCACGCCGCCAGCCAACTTTGGTTGCGCGGCTACTCGGCGCGCGGAGCCATCCGCCTACGGCATCGGCATCCGTCCGGACGCGACGAATAACGTCTTCGTCGGTACTAACTGCGGGGTTGCGATCTCTGCTGATAGCGGCACGACCTGGACGTTCGTCGATCCGACGCCGGGCGTTTCCAACTGCACCGACGGCAGCGCTGCGTGCACCGTCTGGGACGTTGTCGTGCAGGCTTCTGGGGGAGCGAACCCGATCGTCGACGTGTGCGGCGATGACGGGCACTACCGGTCGACCGACGGGGGAACCACGTGGGTCGGGGGCGCAGCAGCGATCCCGTCCGGGCGCTGTTCGATCGCCGCCTCGCCTGACGAGTCCTATGTGTTGTTCATCGTCGCTGCGGACAATCTTGTATACGAATCAGATGATTCGGGCGCGACCTGGACGAACCTGGGCAGTCGAAACGCGCAGGGACGCATCCCGTTTGTGGTTACCAACCAGCGCGCGAACGACAATGGAGGGAACGACAAGTTCGATCTCTGGTACAGCGACATTAACCTCTTTCTCGCGAGCTGCACAACACCGGCCGCCCCTGCCTCAGGTGGCGCCAACCGCTGCCCGCTCTCTGGGACTTGGACCAACGCCCAGGCGGGTGCACACGCGGACGCGGGCGACCTCGAGTTTGATAGCCAAGTCGCTGTTGACTCCTGTCCGCTGCTTTACTCGACGGATGGCGGTGCGCATACGAACACTATAGCCGGGAGCCCGGGCTGCCACGCCCCGGTCTGGCTGCGCTCAAACGTCGGCCTGCACGCCCTCTGGGCATGGACTATGGCCGGCGCCAATCAGGCCGGTGACGGCAACGAGGATCTCTACTTCGGCACCCAGGACGACGGCACCCTTGCCACTCAGAATGCACCAAACGACCCACCGGTCTGGACGAACCCGGAGTGCTGCGACACTTTCGACATGCTGGCCGCACCGACCTGGGTGCTGGGCAGCAACTGTTGCTGGAGCGCCGGGCGCTTTAACCGACTGAAGCTCGCCAACCCCGGCTACGTTGGCGCCGCCTTCATCAACACCTATCCGACGGGAACCATCCCTGGATTCACGTTTGGTGAGCGTCTTGCAGGCTTCGGGGGGAACCAGGTCGCGTTAATAACCTCGACGGGGTTGAATGTCACGACCAATATCACCGCGAATCCGATTGTGTGGACGTCGCTCGGTGCCCCGGCGGCAGGGGTGGCAACGATCTGCAACGTTCAGGCGGCCGTCGCAGGTGGAGTACCGACATTCTTCGTCCAGGCTGGTGACTGCGGCGGCTCGGTCGGTGACAGCGTGTTTTCCTACACGGGCATCATCGCCGGGGGCGCCTGGGTACGCATCGACAATACCGACGGTCTCACCGGCGGGTTCGGTACCTTCGGGGTCGACCCCAACGACCCCACGCGGATCTATGCGTCCAACCTGGCGGCGGGCGGTCCACAGGTGGTCTTTTCCACGGACGGCGGCACTAACTGGAATGTCGACCCCGAATTGGACACCTTCATGACCGGCGGAGGCGTGTTCCAGTATCAGAACAGCGTCGGCCCCACAACCAGACGTGGCAGTGCAGGCGCTCAGTTCATCGGTTATGTGCAGCCGAGCCTGTTCGCATTCGACCCCGAGGACTCGGATATTGTTGTTGCGGGTGGTATCGACTCCGGTGTTTTCCTCAGCACAGACAGCGGCGCAAACTGGTCACTTCTCACCGACCCCATCAACGCGTCGAGCGCCCCACACATTCCGCGACCTCGCTTCGCCTACTTTGATCATGAGCCTGCCGATGTAATCCACATTTACATCGGCACCCAAGGCCGTGGGGTCTGGCGCATCACAATGGAACTCCCGGTCGCGGACGCGGGCGGGCCATACGCGACCACCGTGGGCCTTACGGTTGTGCTTGACGGCACTGGCTCTTCCGACCCGGACGGGGGTGCACTCACATATGAGTGGGACTTCGATGACGACGGTGACTTCGACGACGCCACCGGCTCCACGCCGGCCGCGCCAGTCGGGCAGGTTGGATTGTTCCCCATCGCGCTGAAGGTCACCGATCCCGGTGGCAGCTTCGATGTCGACGAGACCACCCTTAAGGTCCAGGGTCTGGTGGAGGCCGAGGCGAACGGCCTGATCACAGCCAATATCCGCCACCTGGATGTCGACGACCTCACAGAGAACGCTGCTGGTAACAGCAACGGGGTCCTGACGGTGTTCCACGATCCCGACGACGCAAGGGGCTCGTTGCACCGGGCCTGCCTGAACGTCTGGTGGCTGGACACCCCCTTCGGAGATCCCGACGAACTCGCCTTCGAGTTCGAAGACAGCGCCAACATCCGCTGGAACATCAACGCAACGGCCGGCTCGCCGACAGTCAACAACAAGCAGGCCATCGCGGGTCGAGACAACGAGCCCTGCATCCAGTGGGCATCGGCCGAGGGTGGCGACCAGGCGGTGAGCGCCACCTGGATACCCTCGGACGAGACCATCTTCTGGGACAACGTCGCTGGCTCGCAGCCGCTCATCAAAGAGTGGAACACCATCGACTCCACGAAGCTCGTCGCTGCGAGCGGTGTTGTTGGTACCAACCTCACTGCCAATACCGGTGAGCTCGACAACTGGATAGCAGCGCCGGCTACTGCCACTCCGACGGCTCCTAGGGAGTGCGTCCGTGACGATGGCGCGTCCGCTACAGACGTGAACTGCGTGGATCGGACGGATGCTAACGGCAGCACCGTCCCGGTAGCCGGTGCGCTGATGACCGCCGGTACCTATCAGGGCTATGTGTTCACGACCGCAACTCGGTCATTCATCGATTACACACTTGGTTCGCATTCCAATTACACCGGACCGATCGATGGTGCGTCCCAGACGTACACGGTCCGCGGTACGTGCGGTAGTGTTCGCGTGGAGGCCACGGCTGATGGGGCCTCGACCGTTCTCGCAACAGGGGGGACGACATCGGTCACGGTGCTGAGCAGCGACAAGGGTGTCGGGCTCACGATTTACCCGACGAGCGACGGTAACGCGGCGGCCAACGCCCTGGACCCCCATCTCAACTGTCAGCCGGGCGAGAAGACCGGCGTGAGTATCACCACGACCGAGGCCATTCAGCTCCGTAGCGACATTGACGTCGTTCCGGCTGAGACGGTCGAGGTCGAGTGGACCGCACCGCCAGCGGTAACGAAGCAGCCGATCCTGGCATGGGCCGGTCAGCGAATTATCCTGGAGCACAACTGGATTCTGCCCGACGGTACGTCCTGCCCGTGGGAAGACGAGCAATCGCGGAGCGCGTTCGCGGTTCTGTACCTGAAGCAGGCACAGGGACCGGGAAGCTTCTCCGCCGACATCGCGACAAGCAAAGCTCTCTACATTTCACCGGACGCCGCGCTCGTCGAGGTGGCCATGGGCCTGGAAACGAACGAGCCGAACTCGAACTGCATAAGCCGAGTGATGTACGAGTCCCAGGACCAGGGAGAAGTCGATATCTCGGCTTACATCGTGGAAGGGACCGGCGGTCAGTCTCCCACCTTTGGTGACTTGGCCAGCGCTCAGCCACGAAGCCAGGAAGTCGACTT